>JAESGK010000014.1_pt1 | contig 475467 bp, 456 predicted proteins | sample 9269681 | NCBI WGS metagenome assembly JAESGK01 (sample SAMN14515347, study PRJNA621673) | algae metagenome | isolation source: Timaviella obliquedivisa GSE-PSE-MK23-08B and co-occurring heterotrophs from... | place: USA: Grand Staircase Escalante National Monument, Utah | collected 2006-08-15
CAGTAGTCAGATTGCTGGGATATGCTTTACTCATATTGCTTTCTCGGTGCTGCGTGCTTTCTATTCGCAGCTTACACTGAGAGAGCTTTTTTACCGACTAGCTGACTTTTCAAACATCCTCTTAGGTCAGCAAAGTATTCCTGCGGCAGAAATCGAATGGATTTAATATCAATGGTGCTAGCGAGGTCAGGCAGAAATAACTCTAGAAACTCAAAAAAGAAAGTTGAGAGGAGTTCTTTGAAGAGGCGATCGTGCTCAATCGTTTTGGTCATGAATCTAGGGTAATATAAACCAGTGTCTAATCAGTTAACTTGTACTACTTCAAAGATGAAGACGTTTTCTTTTTGAAGAGAAGAGTGGTGAGAGCGAAAAGATTATGGATTCACTACTGTCTCATCGCTTGTATCGACTGATTTAATGTTCGAGCAATCTCTTGATTTCCCCTAAAGTTGAAATGAATATGATCGTGATAGAGAGTTTCAGCATTACCCATTTCATTAAACTGGGGCAAAAAATCGATGAAGGGAATTGCTGCGTTCTTTGTAAAATCTTCGAGCCTTTGTCTAGCTTTCGTCTCATAATCACGAGAGCCAGGAGTTCCAACTTCTCGTAACAAAGGAGTCATTGCTAAAAGTAATTGCCCCTGATGTTGAGCCACGAACGTTTGAATCTGTCGAATTGCTTCTAGATTGATTCCTACCCGATCGCCTTCTTCTTTTTGCCATGCCGCCAACTCTGGAATTGGCTGAGCTTTCATAGCATATCGGCTCAAGGCTTCTGAAATAGCGGACGCAGGCTGTTGATTAGGATAATTGCGATCGCGCCCCACAGGAATTGAAGTCGGCGCAACTGCAAACAAATCATCGGTATTGATCAGCAGCACTACAATTTTCGATTCAAAGCTGCCAAAGCGTTGCAAATATGCCAACTCATTTCGCGGTCCCCAAGAATTTGCCGAAGCGTTCAGTACCTCTGCTATTTCAGATCCCGCGAGACGCTCTTGCAACAAGGCAGAAATCGTATGGCGCTGATCCGTCCACCAACCGCCGTTGGCAATAGAATCACCCAACAGCAAAACGCGGAAAGTTTGCGCCGGACAGTGGGCTGTAATTGCACCACTGCGCATGGAATATTGATTAATCCCAATTTCATTGCCAAATCGTCGAGTTTGCTGATTAGGGGCAAGGAGGTAGCCAATTTGGGGATCGGCAATATACAGAAGCGGTTTACCAAAGCCAAGGAGCGATCGCAATCCTATCTCTGTGCCACCCACAGCAAGCACCAAGACCACTACCGTTCCCCCTAAGATCATCAAAACCTGACTCACACGCGTGCCCTCTCAAAATGACATTTTTAGAGTGCCCTCTCTTTTGAGATAGCCCGGCAGTCGGATAGCAACGTGTTGAGCAATACACTTTTTTTAGGACATTAGCCAAAGGGTCGAAAAGAGATTGAGCCAATTCTTTAAAGGAGACTGAAAGTATGCTGATTGACTCAAGATATTCTACTTTCGTGGCTAGAATTAAAGGGGAAAAATTCTCACCCGGTTTTATTTAAGGAGAGGAGACATGAAGTTGAACGAGGCGAATAGTTTGCCTGTGGTAGCTATCTCTGGATTCCTAATCTTGGGGTCGATCGCTTTCCTCATTTTCTGGGCATTACAAACGGCTTATGTGTAGAAACTAATTGGCTTTGGTAAGTTTCTTAATCCAAAATGGGGGCGTTTCTCAAAAGAAACGCCCCCTCAATTATGAGGAAGTGCATTGATATACTACATTTATGCTACACTTTGTAATTGCAGCATTATTTCAGCGTTTCTGAAAATTGTTCAGCAGTGCAGGAAGCCTGTTCTAGCAACAAAAAATTTTCACAAATGCGCCCCTTAGGAGGACGGTCATGGCTCAGTTTCGGCACGTGGTATATTACTACCAAAAATATTGGGCGATCGCTCTATTTAGCATCATTGCCAGCGGCTTATTTGAACTCATCGATCTGGTAGTTCCTTACGCCATTGGACAATTGCTCAACGCGCTGTCGGGGCAAACCCTTGATGCGCCCTTACAAAGCTTCATTGATCGACTAGGCGACATGGCACAGCAACCTGCCAGCCAGTCTCTGACTCTCATCGTTTTACTAGGAATTATCTTCGCCGTAACGGTAGTGCGCGCACCCATTCAACCCTGGATCGGTAACTGGTTCCACTGGGACATTGCTTTCCGCACTCGCCGGGATCATCAGCACAAGACCCTGACCAAAATACTAACGTTACCCATCGAATTTTATGATGAAAATAACGCTGGACGTATTTCCGGGCGGGTGGCAAAGGGATTGTCTAACCATACCTGGACTTATCCTGAAATTGCCGGACAGCTAATTCCTAAAGTGATCCGTGTTGTCGGTATTTTTGTGATGATTTCGTTTGTCGATTGGCGAATTGCATTGCCTTTTATCATCTCTTTTGTCGTTATTTTGACGTTCATTGTGAAAGAATTAAAGCGGTTAATTCAAAAAGAAGTGGTGCTCGATCGCTACATCGAAAATACCGAAAGTCGTACTTCAGAAATTATCAGCAACATTAAAACAGTCAAAGCATTTGCGACTGAAGCAAGTGAACTTAAGCGTCAACAGCAGCGGCTTAGCCGTGAGTTCAAGTTTGTGAACTATGTTATTCACAAAAGATATACCTGGCTGTTCTCTTGGCAAAAGCTCATGATTGAAGGATCAGTGTTTGTTGTCCTTGCCCTAACGTTATGGGCAACTGTTAAAGGACAAATTACGCTGGGTCACTTTGTCACAATCTTAACCATCTCCAGCATGGCGTACTCCGAGCTTGATCCGATTGGTGAATTAGCGTCAGTCTTTGCCCGACGATTTGCCTCAATGCAAAGTCTGCACGAGTTTTTCCAGCAGCCTAGGGGCAATGATGCAGTAGTCCTTGACCACTCCGAAGCTGTGCAAACCTATGAATTTACAGGCAAGGTGCATTTCAACCAAGTTTCCTTCGGCTACGATCGCAGCCGTCCTGTTTTACAAAACATTAACCTGCTAATCGAACCCTGCCAAACGATCGCTCTAGTCGGTCGGTCTGGCTCTGGTAAGTCAACCTTGGTTAAACTGCTATTTCGTTACTTCGAGCCTCATCAAGGACAAATTCTCATTGATGGTCAACCCATTAATGCACTTGATGTCACAGGATACCGACGGCGACTGGCGATCGTTCATCAAGAAGTAGACGTTTTCAACGGCACGCTTCTTGACAACCTGATGTATGGCAACCCTGCCGTTACCCTCACCGAAGTGCAGGAAGCCTGTAATATCGCCAGAGTAGATGAGTTTGTGCGGCAGTTGCCCAGAGGCTATCAAACTGTTGTGGGAGAACGCGGCGTACGGCTATCGGGCGGACAACGACAGCGATTAGGCATTGCCAGAGCGCTACTCATGAACCCCGATGTACTGGTCTTTGACGAAGCGACCTCTAGCTTAGACTACGAATCAGAGCGATCGATTCAACTGGCAATGCGGAGCATTCTGGGCACCCGAACGACGCTGATCATTGCTCACCGTCTTAGCACCGTCCGAGAAGCCGATAAAATCGTAGTGCTCGATCAAGGACAAATTGTAGAAATTGGTAACCACGACGAGTTGCTGACTCAAGGCGGTATTTACCATCGGCTCCATACGCTTCAAGAAACAGGCGAATTGGTGCCTTAAGGTGAAGAGGGGTATCATCTCTAGATACCCTCTTGATGACCTTCAACTGACGGCTCTCGACCGTCCACCAAACCGCTGTGAGTGTTCTACCGCCCCCGTTTCTACTGGTTCCAACAAATACTTTATTCGGAGATATCCGAATCGATATTTGCGTTTTGCTTCTCATGCTGGCTTCTTCTGCCTTTTTCTCTGGCTCTGAAACGGCTATTACTGCCCTCGATAATTTGAAATTGAAGGCACTCATTAAGGAGAAAGGCGATCCGAGTGGTATTTTTACGCTCGTATTGGAACGGCGATCGCGCTTCATCACCACGCTATTAATTGGCAACACGCTGGTTAACAACCTCTCGGCAATTATTACCAGTAATCTATTTGCAATTTGGTTTGGCAGCGGCGAGGCAGTGCTAGGAGCCACGGTCGTTGTCACGGTTTTGGTACTAATTTTTGGAGAAATTACCCCCAAGTCTTTGGCAATCAATAATGTCATGCCAATTTTTCGGGTAGTGGTGCGCCCCGTTTATTGGCTTTCCAGAATATTGTCATGGTCGGGCATGACTTACTTACTAGAGGCGATCGCTCAATCCGCCATCCGTCTCTTCCAAGGCAATGTGGTACAACCCACCGAATCGGTCAAAGACTTGCAATTGATGATCGAAATTCTCGGCGGTAAAGGTCAACTTGACCTCGATCGCCGCCAGTTGCTCAATAAAGCCCTAATGCTCGATCGCCTGACTGCTCACGATGTTGTCAAGCCTCGCGTCGATATGCAAACCATTTCCCACGAGGCAACCCTGCAAAATATGGTCGATCTCTGCTTGGAAACCGGGTATTCTCGCATTCCTGTGCAAGAGGAATCTAAAGACGAAATTATTGGTATTGTTAACCTCAAACGAGTGCTTCAAGAACTCAAGGTACTCCGCCAAGACGGGTTAACCGACGGCTCGGTTACGCGAGCGATCGACCCACCCGTTTACATTCCAGATGTAAAGCGGTTGGCTGACTTGTTGAAGGAAATGTTGCAGCAGCGGTTGCACATGGCGATCGTGGTGGATGAATACGGCGGCACCGTTGGGCTGATTACCCTTGAAGATATCTTGGAGGAACTCGTGGGCGAAATTTACGATGAAAGCGACTCGCTTGCTCGCACTCGAACCCTCAAGTGGAGCCGATCGCTGACTCGTCGGCTCACCTAAAGCGAAGGACAAACCAAGAAGACAAAAAATTATCGAGATTTTTTCGCTATGCTGTCCCCTCCTTGTGCTAACATCTTTACTTGTGGAATGAATGGGTCGATGCCCGAGTGGTTAATGGGGGCGGACTGTAAATCCGCTGGCTACGCCTACGCTGGTTCAAATCCAGCTCGGCCCATTCCACACCTTTATGTTAGGAAATTGCCCGTGTGGCTCAGTGGTAGAGCACACCCTTGGTAAGGGTGAGGTCATCAGTTCAATCCTGATCACGGGCTTAAGATGAAACGTAAATACAATAAGGACTCTATAGCTATGCTACTAGAGTTTTTTGACAGTACATTCTAGGCAACCTAGGGCAACCTAGGACAGCTTTAGCCGATCCCTACCCCTACTGTTGGTATGGATTTGGTATGGAGGTCTGGGCATGATGGCTGGAGCAAGGTCGAAGCGTGGGACGGCTGGGATTGAAAATCTAGAGGGAATGTTAAGACTGCGATGGAGCCATGAAGGTAAGCGCTATTGCCTCACGCTAGGGATGTCTGACACACGGGTTAATCGCATAGTCGCAGAATCTAAGGCGAAGACGATTGAAGGAAACCTGGCGACAGGTAACTTCGACCCCACGCGACGCAAATACCAGACCCAGCGGCAACAGCAATCAGACATTAGGATCGCTGAATTACTTCAACGCTTCACTGAACGTAAGAGCAAGCGGATACAGGGGCGATCGCTCGACAAGTTCAAGGCATTGAAGAAACCACTTGCCGAGTTGGCATTGCTGAAAGAGTAATGCCAAGAGTTTTGTCATGCAAGGGTTATACGTCCGACATACTCTAACCCAAGAAAACCTCCATGAGTGATCAGTAAAAGCATCTCGTTCCACCGTTACCATCGGCTCATTAGTCGTTGAGGGGTTTATACTGCCCAATGGTCAGTACCAGATGAGCCTTACCTCAATGGCTGACTCGGTTGATTTGGGAGTTCAGAACACCTCAGACTTTTTACGCTCAAAGACGCTCAAATCTTTAATGGGTGAAGGTTATACGCTTAAGAAAACATCGTAATAAAGACGTGCATATTAATGTTCATTAATGTATCTTTATTGTTCTTTTTAGCGTTCACAAAGCGGTCCTTTTACACTTTTATTTCCTACTTATTTTTTGCTTCACTAATTCTTCAACTTCCTAACGTTAGAGTTCAAGTCAAATTGCCCATAACTAGAGGTAGCCCCCTTTCAGAGCCTATAGATTTTACTCACTCTCTCCTCTTAATTGATCCTTATGACTAGTTCTCCCATGGTTATTCCATTCGTTGACCTTCAACTTCAGCATCAGCCTATTCAAGATCAGCTTAATCAAGCGATTCAGACTGTTATTCATCAAGGAGACTATGTTTTGGGTCAGGCTTTGAAGGAGTTTGAACTGGAGTTTGCCCAAGCCTGTGGCATTCCGTATGGCATCGGAGTTGCTTGTGGAACTGATGCGATCGCCCTTGGTTTACAAGCCTGTGGCATTGGCAAAGGTGATGAAGTGATTCTGCCTGCCAACACCTTTGTTGCCACGCTCATTGGCGTGTTGCGGAGCGGAGCCACCCCCATTTTTGTAGATTGCGATCCCAAAACTGCCCTCATTAACTTGGACACAGCAGAAAAGGTAATTACGCCAAAAACCCGCGCCCTTGTGCCTGTCCATCTCTACGGTCAAATGGTTTCTCCGCGTCGTTTACTAGAGCTTGCCAGCACCTACAATTTAGTAATTTTTGAAGATGCCGCCCAAGCCCATCTTGCCGAGCGGGAAGGCTATCGCGCCGGGTCAGTGGGAACCGCAGCCGCGTTTAGCTTTTACCCTAGCAAAAACCTGGGCGCTTTTGGAGATGGCGGCATGGTCGTCACACGGGAAGAAATTGTGGCACAAACAATGCGATCGCTCCGTAACTACGGTGCCCCTCGCAAATACTTCCACACCGACTATGGCACCAATAGCCGGTTAGACACTCTGCAAGCCGCTGTACTCAAGACGAAGCTGCCTTATCTGCATGAGTGGAATAGCGATCGCAACCGGATTGCCCAACATTACGATGCCCTCCTGCAACCTCTCGCCAGCTACGGTATCATTCCTCTCGAAAACCAAACTGGCGGTGGTCACGTCTATCATCTTTATGTCGTGCGTGTTACCGCAGACTGTTCACTAGATCGCGATGCACTCCAGGCAGGCATGACTGATTTAGGCATTCAGACTGGCATTCACTACCCCATTCCCTGTCATCTCCAACCTGCATTTCAGCCGCTAGGCTATCCCGACGGCAGCTTTCCCCACGCCGAAGCCCTTAGCCAAGGAATTCTCTCTCTTCCCCTATATCCAGGTTTAAGCAACGCCGCCATTCAACAGGTTGTTGCTAGCATCAAAGCCTTGCTAGGACTGTCTCCAGAAAAAACTCAGATCTATTCAAACACGATTACTATCCAACCTCGACCCGTTGTCGTTAATCAATAGTGCCTGCCTAGTCGCATCAATCTACGGTTCAAAAATTTCCTTCAGCCCAGGATCTTTGAAAAGACTGGGCTGATTTTTAGATGCCTGTTGTCTCCCCATTTTTTTGGGGAATTCTACGGTTGGTTCTTCTGGATTTCCTCGACCAGAACTCCGGTATTCCCATGATGCAAGTCAAATTCAAACGTTTTCCGCTCAGATACTTGCCCGAGATCACTATCCTTGGATTGCTTTTGGCGCTCTACATCCCAGTCCTGCTCCATTGGTATGACGGATGGCTTCACAAAAATATTAGTACTGAACACGAGTACTTTAGTCATGGGCTTATTGGACTACCGTTTGCGGCTTATCTAGGCTGGGGGAGGCGCGATCGCTGGCAGCGACTTCCTAACCAGACTCACTTCTCTGGTTTCATCCTTCTCCTAATCGGAATAGCGCTTTACCTCAGCAACCTTACCGATCTCGTTAACCTATCTTTGCCCATTGTGCTGGCAGGGCTATGCGTTTGGTTCAAAGGTTTACCGGGGTTTCGGCTTCAGATATTCCCTCTGGCGCTAGTTTTGCTCGCGGCTCCCAACGAAATCCCTTATCTCGTTGCGCCCTACACTTTACCGCTGCAAAAGTTTATTGCTGGAATGGCAGGTTTCATCTTGGTGCAATTTGGCATGGAGGTTCGAGTTGAACAAATTTACCTGTTTGTGAATGATCAAATTGTCGAAGTCGCGCCGTACTGTGCAGGATTAAAGATGGTGTTTACCAGTCTTTATGTGGGGTTAATGCTGCTGCAATGGACAGGAACTCAGATTTCTCGCGATCGCCTTTTGCTGTTTTTTTCAGGCATCATTACCTTGAGCGTAGCCGCCAATATTATTCGCAACACTCTCTTGAGTTTCTTTCACGGTACAGGGCAGCAGCAAGCCTTTGAATGGTTGCATGACGGTTGGGGAGGCGATCTTTATTCCACCTGCCTGTTGATTTTGCTGATTCCTCTGTTGAGAGGGGTGGAACGAATCACGGGGAATGATCAGCTAGATGAGTTTGAAGATCTTGAGGACTTAGAAGTAGACCAAGCCTAATCTTTGCCCGATCGTTTTATACAAGCCCAGTTATATAAGCCCAGTTATATAAGCCCAGTTATATAAGCCCAGTTATACAAGCCTAGCCATGATTTCCTCTCCTCCAGCCTTTTCCCGATCGCCTTTATCCAAGCTGCTGCTTGTCTTATTCGTATTGGCGATCGCTACTTTCATTACCTTTCCTAACTACTTTACGGGTCACTGGGCATGGCGAAAAGTGGCACAACTCGAAAACGTGGCAGGACTCAAAGCAATTCAAACTAACGGAGTAGCGCTCCCCGGCTGGCACACCCTAGAGCAAGGCAAATTAGAAATTGGTGGGCATAAATGGTCTGCCCAAGCGATCGTTCCGGCATCTGAAGCCAAAACCGCCACCCTTCAAGACGCAACCCTTTTGATGTTGCGCCCCCAAACTTGGCAAAGAGATATGCCCCAAGTGGACTGGGTCGATATCAACGGCGCACAGCAATGGACAGCCGATTCGATTCAATCTCTCAGGTTTACTGTTCCTAGTACTATTCCTAGCGCCGATCAACCGATTGAAATTGAAACCCGGTTTTTGCGGGGTTGGCATGGGAAAAAAACCTATGCCGTTTTGCAATGGTATGCCTGGAAAACAGGCGGCAGTTCTGCGCCAAGCTCATGGTTTTGGACAGATCAGTTCTCGCAATTGCGCGATCGCCGTCGTACCGCTTGGGTTGCCGTTAGCATTCTCATGCCCATTCAGCCATTAGGCGACATTAATACTCACAAATCCCAAGCCGAAACCCTTGGCAAACTTGTCCAATCCACGCTCACCAGCGCTTTATAAGCTGCTCAATTTTCTATGCGCCTTGCTCTTTCCTCTCTCTCAGTTCTTTCTTTAATGGGGCTTTACGCTGCTTGCCTTACCATTCCTGGCGCAATGGCTTGGACATTTTTTGCAGATATCGCAGTGGGTCAAGCAATTCCTGCCACAGAACAGGATCCCTATCTTCAACTTCTCAATGCAGCCCGACAGCGATTGATCCAACAAGAGTTACTTCATGCCGATCCATCTAATCGCGATGTTAACTCACTGCTATCTCACGAAAACTTTGACATTTACCGCTTAGGGCCCGGCGACTCTGTATATGTCAATGTCCTGCGCTTCCCTGATCTCTCTTTTCAAGGAACCCTTGATCAACAGGGCAATATGATTGTGCCATTAACAGGGGCATTATCGTTTCAAGGATTAACCGTAGAACAGGCGCGAGAACAAATTCGGACTAAGTTAGATCACTATGTCGTTAACCCGCAAGTAGATGTTATTTTAATTGCCCAAAGACCTGTTCAAGTCACGATCGCTGGAGAAGTCGTGAAACCCGGTTTTTACCCGCTGCAAGCGCCCCAACTCGCGACTGCACTGATAGCAGCCGGAGGAACAACAGGATTGGCTGATTTGCGATCGGTGAGAATTCGCCGCATTTTAGTAGATGGGTCTGTTCTAGAACAGGATATTGACCTGTTCTCACCTTTACGAGACTCTCAGTCCATTCCTAATGTTCGTTTGGCGGATGGTGATACGGTCATTATTCCGACTCTCACGGCAGCAACGAATGAAGAATATGATCGTAACCTCATTGCCCGTTCTACCCTGGCTCAGCAGCAAATTAATATTCGGGTGCTTAACCGCGCTACACCCGCCGGGGGAGCTATCGGCAGCCTTCAGATTCCTAATGGCAGCACCTTCCTGGATGCATTAACCACCATTTCTCCTGATCTCAGCAGCGCTAATCTTCGTGAAATTGCGCTTGTTCGTTTTGATGTGCAACAAGGTAAAGCAGTCAGCATTGAGCTAGATGGAAAGAAGGCAATTATGGGCGATATGTCTCAAAACCCGCGACTGGAACAGAACGATGTCATTGTGATTGGGCGCAACTTGATTGCTCGCATTACAAATACGCTCAATACTTTTACGCAGCCTTTTCGGGATGTTTTAGGGTTTCTTTTATTTTTTGATTCTTTGACCAACAGCGCCAGTAACCTTTTTCAACCCACGGGGTCTTCTTCTGAGTCTCGACGATGACGGTCAAGCCGGAGTAGCCACGGATACTTTACTCTAGCGATTTCTTGTCTTTATTTGTTCTTCTACGCATTACTTGTCCTATGGCTTCCCCCTTTATCAAACGCTATCTTCTTGCTCTCGATCGCCACAAATGGGTGGGCGTTGCGGGTTGTGCTGTCGTCATTGGGCTTTCAGGAATTACCGCATTTCTTCAAACGGCTCCCGAAAATGCATACATTACTCAGGGTATTCTAACGTACAGCGCCCCGCCCGATACTTTCTCTGCTACAGGTGCAGTCCTTAAAAAAGAAGGGCAATCCATGACCAAAGAAATGCTGTTATCAACCTTTGTTTTGGGAACAACTTCTGACCGTCTTGCAAAGCAAAATATTCAAGCTAAGCCCAAAGAAATCAAGGAAAAGGCGATCGTTTTAATTACGGGTGGAAGCAGTGGCGAACCCCTTAAGGAAGGTGAAACTGCTGCTACAGGGCCTTTGCGGATTGTTGTAACCTATAAAGATAGGAAAGAAGAAAAATCTAAGTCAGTTTCGATCGCGCTTATAGAATCAATGGTTTTACAAAGCCGTGAATTCAACCGACAGCAACTCAACGATATTATTCAAAACCTCAATCTTATCCTGCCAAAGGTGACAGGAGAACTACAGGCTGCCGAGAAGAACTTGGAAGCATATATCCGGTTGCAAGGTGCCGTAATACAGGCAGCCGAAAGCGGCAGTTTAGTCGGTGCAATTACCAGTAACCAACAGCAGCAACGAGAAATTCGTCTTAACCTGGCAGGGGTCGAAGCCCAAATCCGCAGCTTGCAATCTCGTTTAGGACTCACTCCTGACCAAGCCTATGCAGCTTCAGCCCTCAGTGCCGATCCCATCATTGCTGATTTACGTGCCAGGATTTATCAGGCGCGATCGCAAATGAGCTTACTGTCCAAAACTTTACGCCCCGACCATCCGTCTATGGTTGATTTACAAAGCCAGCTTGACTCGTTCGACCAATTGCTCCAGTCGCGGGTGGTAGAAGTGGCAGGCGGGGGAAGATTAGCAGCACCTTTAGCGGCAAGCAGTCAGATTCTTCAGGCTAGCAGCCTAGACCCTGCCCGTCAGCAGCTTGCTAGTACACTAGTGAGCTTGCAAACTCAATCAGAGACGCTGCGACAGCAATTTGGTAATTTGCTCAAAACCGAACAGGAGTTGAAGCAAGACTACTCCAATATTCCTAACAAGCAGTTGGGGCAGAAACGGCTTGAGCAACAGGTAGCATTGAAACAGGCGTTTTATGATCAAGTTCAGGCAAAGCTAGCCGATGTGACGCTGGCTCAGCAGGAAACAGTGGGCAGTTTGGTGCTGATTCAAGATCCTGAAACCGTGGCAGAGGTCAAGCCAGGAACCAGTAGCTTGGTGATTTTGATCGTGGGTAGCATGATGGGCGTGTTCATTGGTGCAGGCTTGGTGCTGTTGCTTGATGCGATCGACCCCAAAATCTACACACTAGAAGATTTGCAAAATGCCTTACGCCAGCAGGACGTACCTATTTTAGGACTATTGCCCTATTTACCCTGGGAGGAAGAGCATGTTTTACCGATTATTGAGGAAGCAGGTTCACCCTACCTAGAGCCTTTTGAACGGCTACGAAGCAATCTGCGGCGAACGACAGGCGGCGAGACACTGAAGATAGTCATGTTGACTAGCATTGTTGGTGGAGAGGGAAAAACAACGGCTGCTTACAATTTGGCGATCGCTTCTGCTCGAGCAGGCAAACGGACATTGTTGATCGAAGCCGATTTGCGATCGCCCTCCCGTGTCGCCTCCTTCGGCATAATCCTCGACCCTGACAGCTTGGTCGAACCTCTCCATTATTACGGCAACCTCAACGAATGCATCCGTCTCGTTCCCGGTATTGAAAATCTATACATTGTGCCCAGTGTCGGATCTCAGCGCCAAGCCGCCGCCGTTTTAGAATCTAGCGAAATGCGCCGCCTAATTGAAGACGGACGGGGACGATTCGATTGGGTTATTTTAGACGCGCCTCCGCTCAGCCGATGTAATGATGCTTTGCTGCTAGAGCCTTATACCGATGGAATGGTGCTGGTCACTCGCCCCGGACACACAGAGGAAAGTTTGCTGATAGAGACAGCACAGCAGTTTGTAGAGTCTGAAACAGTCCGGTTTTTAGGAGCAATTATCACTGATACAGATATTCCTATTCAGGCTCATGATTTGCTGGCAGACTCATCACTCAATTTAGAAGAAGGCTCAGAACAAGCGGTTGTAACCTGAGGGGAAGAAGACAAACCCAGCCTATGAAAAAGGACACAGTCGTGCTGTGTCCTTACAAGAAGATCTAGACTTGAATGGAGTAGGCTATCAGTTTGTATATTTCAATTTCAAAGCGGCACGTTTAGGAAGTTTTTTCAGAATCATAGAGGGCAAGACTAAGGGCCATGCCAAGGTGCCAATTGAAACAACGAGCCAAGAGGTAACATCTGACTTAGAGGTGGAATTGTCCTTGAGAAATGCGCTCAGCAAGATACCAAAAACTAATGTTGCTCCAGTGAAGTACAGTGTCATAATCTTCTCGCTCGTTATATTCGTTACTCAGTAACCTAATAAAACCATCTGAACCTGCTTTGGGCTATGGCGAAAATCGCTGAAGTTTCGAGATGACTGATTTCGGACTTCAGTATATTTACTGAAGTCCGAAGGAGCATGGCTAAAGGTGATAGTCTAACCGTTACAAGAGAAGGGGCGATCGCTCAGCTTTGCCCTGAGAAAACTGAAGTTTCAGCGAACCCAAAAGCAGCAGAGAGACGGGCGATCGATGCTTTGTGCAAGGTTTAGCCCCTTAAACCAACATCTGCAAAAAAGCTCTCGCTGTAGCACACTGACTTTAAAGCGCCTGTAGCCCTAACTCATCTCATAAATTTCCCCATTGGGCATTGTTGCGCCTTTCAAGCAAGCCCCTTCCAAATTAGCTTCCCAAAGATTGGCTTGCCGTAAGTTGGCATAGCTCAAGTCGGCTCTTGCTAAGTTTGCTCCAGCCAGGTTTGCCATGCTGAGATTAGCTTTCGTTAAGTTTGTGCCTGAAAGGTTGGCTGCTCGTAAGGTTGATTCCCGCAAATCTGCCTCATGCAAAATAGCACGAGTTAGATCAGCACTATGAAGAGTACTGCCAATCAAATTTGCGCCTACTAGGGTTGCCCGCCTTAAGTTGGCATGACTCAAATTTGCCATGCTGAGATTTGCCATGCTGAGATTTGCCATGCTGAGATTTGCATTGTAAAGCGTTGCTCCCACAAAGACAGCAAGGTTCAGCACCGCCACGCTTAAGTCTGCTTCCCGCAAATCGGCTTCTTTAAGATTGGCTTGAGTAAATGTGGCTTCTCGCAAATCAGCCTGATTTAAATCGGCGGCATAGAGATTTGCCTGACTCAAATTAGCGGTGTAAAGCTTGGCATGTTTCAAGTCTGCTTGCGTTAGGTCAGCACCTCGCAGATCTGCCAGACAGCAATCGGCATAGCTTAAGTTGGCATAGCTGAGATTCGCCTCTTTGAGAATGGCTTCACGAAGATTGGTGTTTCGCAAATTTGCCATGCTTAGGGAAGCTGCATAAAGATTTGTTCCCTGGAGTGTGGCAGACCTCAAGTTTGCCTCTCGGAGATCTGCGCCTACCATGTTAGCCAAGGTAAGATCTGCTTTTTCAAGGTTAGCAGTATAAAAAATTGCCTCTTTCAAGTGGGCATGTCTGAGGTTGGCACGACTCAGGTCTGCCATGCAAAAATCGGCATGATTAAGAGAAACTTCCCGAAGGTCAGCATTGTTCAGCACTGCCTCTCGGAGATTCATGTTAGTAAACGTGGCTTGACTCAGATCGGGGGTGATATCTGCGTGTTGTCCTCGCCAGTTATTCCAGTCAGATATCCCTCGCTCAAGCAACGTTAGATGTTCCTGATTTGCCATTGGATTGCACCTGTGCAGCCTAGTCGTGGGATTGTGGCAGCAAATGGGTTGCTGTGTGGGGAAGAGATAAGCCTCTGACAAAGGTGAATCTTGGATGATGCGGTGCAGCCAAGGACAGGAGATTAAATCTAGAGTTAGGCTTTGGCGCAGAATGCATACGGGGGTCTGTACTTACTTGGGTCTAATATTCCCATCCTGTTTAGCGAAACCTCCAAAACTCTGAGTGGGCTTGTTAAGTTGTGAACACGTTGTTTCTATTCTTTATGTAAGACAATTAGAGACACTTGATAAAGTGCCCCTAGAGAAGTGAATGATTTTTTTAGACTAATTCTGGCTGCTTTTTGAGTTCTGCGGGTTCTGCCTGAGGTTCGTCTTGGGGTAAGCCCAATATTCGTTGGTACATTTTGACGTATTCAACTGCTGATTTGTCCCAGCCAAAGTCTTGGGACATTCCCCGTTGCTGAAGTTCTCGCCATTCATCTTTGAACTGGAAGGCTTCCCAAGCTCTGACCATGCAGGTATAGAGGTCGAGAGGTTCGTAGCGATCGAAACAGTAGCCCGTTCCAGTATGCTCCGACGGCACGAAATGCTGGACTGTATCCACTAAGCCGCCTGTGCGGCGGACAATGGGAACGCAGCCATAGCGGAGGGCGAGAAGTTGACTGATGCCACATGGCTCGAACCGAGATGGCATGAGGAATGCATCGGAGCCAGCATAGATGCGGCGGGCAAGGGTATCGTTGTGCAATAGGTAGGAGGAAACGCGACCGGGGTAGCGGGAAGCTATTTGCCAGAGTTGGGTTTCGTAGTAGCGATCGCCTGTCCCTAGCACAATGAACTGAGCATCGGTGTAAGCGATGAAGCGATCCATCATTTGAATCACTAAGTCCAGCCCTTTCTGCTCGACTAAACGAGAAACCATGCCCACCAGGAATGCTTTAGAGTTGACTTCTAGCCCTAACTCCTCCTGCAACGCAATCTTATTGGCAGTGCGTTGATCAAGAGTATCGGCGGTAAAGGGTGTAATGCTGCGATCGGTGGCAGGGTTGTATAAATCGCGATCGATACCGTTTAAGATTCCGGTCAGTTTGCCGCTAATAAATGACAGCAGTCCTTCCATCTGCTCCCCATAGGCAGGGGTCTGAATTTGCTGGGCATAGGTAGGAGATACGGTCGTGACCAGATTGGCAGACTGCACCGCCGCCGCCAAGGTATTATGCCCTTGCATATACCAAGGGCACCAAGTTATCTGCTGCAAGCGCCAACGCCAAGGGCCCTGGTATGCCAAGTTATGAATCGTAAAAACAGTCGCAATGCTGGGATCTTCCTGCATCCAAACCGGAATCATGCCCGTATGCCAGTCGTGGCAATGAACAATATCAGGTTTCCAGTGGTTCCAGCAAAATTCTGCCGCACCATTAGCAAACAGAGTGAACCGCCAATCCTCGCCTTCCCCAGAATAGACGTTGCGAGGGGCAAAGGCAGGGTGCTTAAAGAGATAGAGTGGTACCTCTGCACCTAGCTTCGTTTCGTAAACGCTGAAGCTTTGGAACATGGCAGTGCCTTCCCAAACAGGTTCTTTAGACACCTTAACTTTGTCATCGACAAAGCCATAGTAGGGCATGAAGACGCGCACATCATGACCCATTGCACGTAAGACTTTGGGTAGCGCTCCCACCACATCCCCCATTCCCCCAACCTTGGCAATGGGAGCTGCTTCTGCTGCAACAAACAGAATCCGCATACTAATACCTCTGTCCCCGCGATAGATAAAACTAATGGAGCTGCCGCTCGCTAAGTCTCAATCTACAGTAAACCTGCGACAAAATATCGGCGTATTTTAGAGTGGCAATGCCATTAAGCGCCTCGTTGAACTTCAAGGAAGATAGCTTCAAGGATCTCGGTTGCGCCTTGTTGCCGTAAGCTGCGCGCGAGTTGGATGCCTAAGGCTTCGGCTTCGCTAGCAAGTCCAGTGACCGTATCTTTCACCATTTTTTGACCATCAACGCTGGCGACCAATCCGGTGAGAGTCAGAGATTCGCCGTTGATGACAGTATTGACTCCGATAGGAACTTGGCAGCCGCCCTCTAACTCACGCAGGAAGGCGCGTTCAGCATAGCAACGTTGAGCAGTGGGTTGATGTTCTAGAGCTTTGAGAATTTGTAGGACTTCTTCGTCATCGCTGCGACATTCGATGCCTAGTGCGCCTTGACCGACGGCGTGAAGGGAGATTTCAGGGGAGATGATTTGATGAACCCGGTCTGCCATATCGAGGCGCTGCAGTCCGGCGACTGCCAGAATGATGGCATCGAATTCGCCAGAGTCGAGTTTCTGGAGGCGGGTGTTGAGGTTGCCCCGAATGTCTTTGAAGGTGAAGTGGGGGTAGTGATGGCGAAGCTGTGCCAGCCTCCGTAGAGAGGACGTACCGACGATCGCCCCTGCTGGCAGAGTATCAAGCTGCTTGTCTTTATGCTTAGCATGAACCACTAACCCATCAGCCGGATCTTCGCGCTCGGTGATGCAGCCCAGCATCAGACCTGCGGGTAGGTTGGTGGGCAAATCTTTGAGGGAATGGACGGCAAAATCGGTATCGCCTTGGAGCATTCCATTTTCGAGTTCTTTGGTGAAGAGACCTTTATCGCCAATTTTGGCGAGGGGCACGTCGAGGATTTTGTCGCCCTGCGTACTCATGGTGTGGACTTCAAACTTGCGATCGCCAAAATGTTTCTGCAATTCGGCTTGCACCCAGTGAGTTTGGACTAAGGCGAGCTGACTTTTACGAGAGCCGATCCGGATGGGACGAGGAGGACTTGCGACCATTTGTAAATCAATGTTTAGAAACACTGCGAAAGGTAAATAAGCCTGGGCTTTAAGACACTTAGTCAGTCTACCTTAGTCAGGGACGTTGAGGAGACGAGGGAAAAGTTTGTAGGTTGCCAGGGTAGGATGCGCTATAACTTAAAACGTTTCCCTGCTGTACTCAGGATGCCTTTTCCTGGTTGAATGGGGATATAAAAAATCAATTTTTGTTACGGCAAGGGTAACTATGTATATTGTGCAAATCGCCTCGGAATGTGCCCCGGTCATTAAAGCGGGCGGTTTAGGAGATGTAGTTTATGGACTAAGTCGTGAGTTAGAAGCTCGCGGCAACACTGTAGAACTTGTCCTGCCAATGTACGACTGTATGAGATACGACCACATTTGGGGCATTCATACTGCGTATCAAGATTTGTGGGTGCCTTGGTACGATGGGAGGATTCATTGCACAATATATTGTGGCTGGGTTCATGGGCTACTTTGCTTTTTCATTGAGCCGCATTCTCAGGATAGTTTTTTTCACCGAGGCAAGGTTTACGGCGACTCGGATGATAATATGCGGTTTGCGTTTTTTAGCAAAGCAGCATTGGAGTTTTTGCAGCAGAGTAGTAAAAAACCTGATGTGATTCATTGTCATGACTGGCAGACCGGGTTAGTTCCAGTTTTGCTGTACGAAGTTTATCAGCATCATGGGATGGCGTATCAGCGAGTTTGTTACACCATTCACAACTTCAAGCATCAGGGAATAGCGGGTGCTGAGATGTTGGCAGCAACAGGGTTGAATAATACGGCGTACTATTTTGACTACAGCCGTCTTCAAGATAATTTTAATCCGTTTGCACTAAATTTCATGAAGGCTGGCATTGTTTATTCAAATTATGTCACGACGGTTTCGCCACACCATGCTTGGGAAGCAAGGTTTACAGAAATTGGCTATGGATTAGGGCATACCTTAGAGTTACACCAAAATAAGTTTACTGGTGTATTAAACGGGATTGACTATACGGTGTGGAATTCGGAGGCTGATCATTACATTTCTGATTCTTACACTGCTGAAAATATTGAGGGTAAGGCTAAAAATAAGAAAGCTTTGCGCGATCGCCTTCTCCTAGAAAATTCTGATAAACCGATCGTTGCTTTTATCGGTCGTTTAGATGAACAAAAGGGTGTACACCTGGTTCATCATGCTATCTACTACGTGCTTCAAAAAGGCGCACAGTTCGTCTTACTAGGTTCAGCAACTGAAGCCAGTATTAATGATGTGTTTTGGCACGAGAAACAGTATTTGAACGACAATCCTGACTGTCATTTAGAGTTGGGCTTTAACGAAGAACTATCTCACCTCATCTATGCAGGGGCAGACATGATTATTGTTCCCAGTAATTATGAACCCTGCGGATTGACGCAAATGATTGGGATGCGGTACGGCACGGTGCCAATTGTGCGGGGTGTGGGTGGACTTGTGAGTACGGTATTTGATTGGGATTATGACCCTAATCATCCGGTGGAAGAACGCAATGGGTTTGTGTTTTATCAGACTGACTTTCGTGGGTTGGAGTCGGCAATGGATCGGGCGATCGATTTGTGGAACTTTGCGCCTGAGCAGTTTGAGGCGTTGGCAATTCAGGGGATGAATTGCGATTATTCTTGGAAGCAATCGGCAGAAACCTACAGCAACATTTATGAGTTTATTCGACACAAGTAAACTGATTCATCTGGTCAGTCATCTGCTCAAACCCAACCTGAAGGGGTGCAATTAGAAAGATTTTCAACCATTGCTTGAGCCATTTGAAACAGATCAACTGCGATCGAATCTGTAGTAAATCTGAAAATATGTGGAAAGATTCTAGCTATCAGATTGAGCAGTGTATTCTGCAGAAAGATTCCACCTAAGTACCGAATTTAGGGTGTTATGCCGAGTCATTCTCTCTACTTACCTCCCATGGGATCTGAGGTGGAGACCTTCAGTCTAATAATAGTGATACGGCAAACCTATCTGTAAATACGGCAAACCTATCTGTAAGTATAATAAGGGACTGATGTATGTGCGCTACTGAAATAGCCTCAAATTCTTGTTGAGGAGTTCTTAAGATAGTGTTTACGTGATTAGGTTTAGGTTGGCTAAATTGGTAAGGTATCAGTTAGCCTGCGTCAATACCTTCCCACATTTGAGAAAGTGGGATTCTTTGCCCAGAGGTTGCCTGTTGCAAAGCTCTACGTAAACTTGCTTTTATATCTTCCACTGATGTATCGTCTGGATCTTGCTCACATTCTTCTGTCTGCTCAGAATACAAAATAATCACTCGAACAGTCCCTTGAGCCGTCAAGGGCACAGGCTCATGGAGGGAAAGATTCCCTTGTTCATCTACAACACCTGTGACTTCAACTGCCCTCACCATTACGACCTCAATCCATCTAGATTAAGAATAACTGACTCTCAACAGGATTGCATACCTTCTTCCAGCAGAAATCTAACTCATCTATGCATTTCCATAGAACTCATTCAAAATGTTACGGATTTCCTTAATACTGATATCCTCACGCTCTGACTTTGAGTAAATTGTTAAGAGTAGTACAGACGTTGGTGACTCAACCTGATATACCAAACGGTATCCAGCACTTTTACCCTTCTGGATATCCCGGTTCTTAACTCTTGTTTTGAGCACAACATAGCCTTCACCAATTCCTGTAAGGCGATCACCAACAAAATTGCCTATCTGCAATTCCTGAACCACAGCTTGAATATCAGAACGGATACTACGATAGCGCTTTGCCAAATCGCGAAGACTCTGCTGAAACTCGGGAGTTAGATCCACTCGTACAACAGATTGCTGGCTTTGTGAATTAGATGGAGGATCAAGTTCTTTATCAGGATTTTGCTCACTCTGCATAGTGCTCACTCTGGTTGATAATCAACGGCAATTGTTAACAGAAAAGCTCCTAGCCGTCTTGCTTCGATAGCAGTTAAATCACGAGGTATCACTACTTGGGCAAGAAAATCAGATCGGAGTGGAAAAGAGAGAGTTAAACCACTAGATGCCATTGTCTCAGCCCCCCGTTTCTCTGACGTTTTTGGAGCGCCCTTGCTTAAACGTTCTTGAGGAGTCACCCTTTCATTAGATGGCCTGGCACGGGATTTGCCATTTAATCTTCGTGGCTTGTATGTAGCAGGATCGTCCCGCCAGCTAACGAATTCTTGAATTGCCAGTACTACACGATTGCGGTACGTGTTAAGAGATTCAGGCGACACTGATACTGAATCATGGTTGGCTGTCCTATGCACCGCTAGATCGAGATCTACAGTGCGAATATCTCCTTCCTCAGCCTCAGATAAGTTAGCCATAAGCTTCAAGGCTGCTGAACGCCAGCCCCGAACAGTCTGAAATTTTATCAATCCTTTATCCGACACGTAGTCCAAGAATTTTAGGAAAGCTTCTTTTGAATAATTGGTACTCATGATCCTTACCAGAAACTAAAGATTAGGTGATACGCCTCATTTATATCCAATTTTTCTTAAAAGATTAAGATCAAGATCAAAAATCCGTCTTTTATCCTACAAGTCAAAGCTTGGCTCACTAGATTTCGTTCTGATCTTGTCTGACAACATAGGTATCTCCAATGTCCCGTAGCGGTCTAGCAATTCAAAGACAGCGGACGGATGAAAGCTGCTGGTGCTGAGTTTAAGGCTACTTGCTGTCGCTGACTTGAGCCGTTATGCACAATCTTTCGATAAATGCGATCGCCCTCATCCATCTAAACGTCCTCACCTAAGATCTAGATGCATGGCAACAAACCTCTGTTTCTCGGCATTACAAGACTGAACCGTTGCTTCAAAATTTGTGATATGAGCAATACTGGTAGCTAACTAGCACTTAATTGGGTCATACAGATATGGAAGTACGCGGTATTGGCACACCCCGTCTAGAGTGGGCAGGCGATTGTCTCGTCATTGGCATGTTTGAAGACGCGATCGCATTAACCGAAGATTTGGCAGAACTTGATCAAAAGCTTGTGGGCACTTTAGCAGAACTGATTGCCGAAACAGAGTTCAAGGGCAAAGAAGGCAGCAGCGCGATCGCTAGAGTCGGCGGCGGCAACCCTGTTCGCAAAGTAGCGATCGTAGGATTAGGCAAACCTGAAGCGCTCAACCTAGAAAGCTTGCGGAAAGCAACGGCAGCAGCGATTCGTTTGGGCAAGAAAGAAAAATGCAAAACCCTGGGTCTAAGTCTGCCGATGTGGAACAACGAGCCAGCGCTAACAGCACAGGCATTGGCTGAGGCGATCGAACTGACCCTGCACCAAGACACTCGCTTTAAATCTGACATAGAGAATAAAGAAATAAAGCTAGAGCAAATTGAGCTATTAGGGCTGGCTGGGCAAGAGGCTTCGATCCATCGGGCGCGGCAAATCTGCGCAGGTGTTGTTTTGGCAAGAGAGTTGGTCGCTGCTCCTGCCAACATCGTCACGCCTGCATTTATGGCTGAGACGGCAGAGGCGATCGCTCATGAATATGGACTAGAGCTAACCGTACTGGAAAAAGCTGACTGTGAGAAGCTGGGAATGGGGGCGTTTTTGGGTGTGTCTCTAGGATCGGACCTGCCGCCTAAATTTATTCATCTTGTTTATAGACCGACGGACACGCCTCGTAGAAAGGTAGCGATCGTGGGCAAAGGCGTTACTTTCGACAGTGGCGGCTTGAACATTAAGCCCACAGGCAGCGGCATCGAAATGATGAAAACCGATATGGGCGGAGCGGCTGCAACTCTAGGGGCTGCTAAAGTCGTGGGTTTGCTGAAGCCAGATGTAGAAGTCCATTTTATTAGCGCTGTGGTTGAGAACATGATCAGCGGTCGGGCAATGCATCCGGGCGATATTCTGACCGCTTCTAATGGCAAAACCATTGAGGTCAATAACACCGATGCTGAAGGTCGCCTAACATTGGCAGATGCCTTGGTGTACGCCGATCAGTTGGGGGTCGATGCGATCGTTGACTTGGCAACTTTGACCGGGGCTTGTGTTGTTGCCTTGGGCGAAAACATTGCAGGCATGTGGACTGAAGATGAAGCGATCGCTGCTCAAATCACCCAAGCTTCCAACCTTTCCGGCGAAAAGTTTTGGCGAATGCCCATGGAAGAAAAATACTTCGAGGGCTTGAAATCGGTTGTTGCCGACATGAAGAACACAGGACCTCGTCCCGGTGGAGCCATCACCGCCGCCCTATTCTTAAAGCAGTATGTGAAAGATACGCCGTGGGCGCACTTGGATGTGGCAGGACCCGTTTGGACAGATAAAGAATATGCTTACAATAACGCTGGAGCAACTGGGTTTCCGGTTCGCACCTTGGTTAACTGGGTTTTGAGTGAAGGATAGGCAGCAGTTTAAGCTGAATCAACATCTCTCAAAAATGTCATAAAAGATTCAAGAGGAGTGATACGATCTTCACTTTGGAGTCTAAAATAAGAGACTGACCAGATATTAGAACTGGTTGATAACAGTTCGCTAGCCATTCACAGGAGCAAGATTTTCAGGCATGATTAAACTGCGCTTAAAGCGGTTCGGAAAGAAATTTGAAGCGAGCTACCGCATTGTCGCCATGAACAGCGATACTCGCCGCGACGGTCGCCCCCTTGAAGAACTTGGTTTTTACAACCCCAGAACTGACGAGGTTAAATTAGATGTTCCCGGTATCATCAAGCGCCTTCAACAGGGCGCACAGCCTACCAGAACAGTGCAAAGCATTCTGCGGAAAGCCAATGTGTTTGAACAGTTGAAGGGTGAAGATACGAATTCCGTCGCAGATACGAATTCCGTCGCTTAGTCGTTTAGTTGTTCAGGTAACCGCCTTGTCAGAAACAGAAACTCCCCTCCCTCAGACCATCGTCATCAACCCCGACTACTGCGGATTAGTCACCTATTTGGTGAAGCCGTTCTTAGAATCGCCCGATTCTCTGAAAGTTGACTGCGAAATTTCGCCCCGCTCGTCGCGAGTTCTGGTGCGAGTGGCTTTTGAGGGAGAGGATAAGGGGCGGGTATTTGGACGGGGCGGGCGTAATATTCAAGCCATCCGGACGGTGTTGCAGGCGATCGCTCAGGTCGCAGGGCAAACTGCTCACCTCGAAGTTTTTGGTGGACAGCCTGAGCGTGAAGAAGGTTCAGACGATCGCAGAGATGATTGGCGACCCGACGACCGACCAGAGTCATCCTCGCCTAGAGCGGCTTCACCCCATAGTCCGCCTAAGCCGCGTCCACGTTTCAAAGAATAATGCTTGAGAATAATTTTGAGTTCCCCTCGTAGAAGGTTGAATGGGAACATCCCTCACGATTGAGTTTCCAAACCCTGATAGCGCGATCGCCATGACAGGCTTTCAGGAAGAAAATCTTAAGCTTCTGGCTCAGCAGACCGGGGCAAAGATTGTGTTGCGTGGGCAAGCGCTTGTTATTTCAGGAACCGAGAACCAGGTGGATCAGGTCGATCGGTTAGTGCGATCGCTGGAGTCTTACTGGGGACGAGGGAAAGCGGTCACCGGAGTCGATATTGTTACGGCTCGACATGCGCTCAATCATCAAAGCCAAGACGAACTTCAAGAACTTCAGCGCGATGTGATTGCACGCACTCGTCGAGGAGAGGAAATTCGAGCAAAAACTTTTAAGCAGCGGCAATATATTCAAGCCATCCGCACCCATGAAATGACTTTTTGCTCAGGTCCAGCAGGGACAGGCAAGACTTTTTTGGCAGCAGTAGTTGCCGTTCAAGCACTCATGGCTAACCAATATGAGCGGATTGTTCTAACCCGTCCGGCGGTTGAAGCTGGAGAAAAGCTAGGTTTCCTCCCTGGTGATTTGCAGCAGAAGATTGATCCTTATCTGCGTCCTCTCTACGATGCTCTGAACGAGATGATGGATGCGGAAAAAATTCCTAACCTGATGGAGCGAGGCATTATTGAGGTTGCGCCCCTAGCCTACATGCGAGGTCGGACGTTGAATAACGCCTTTGTGATTTTGGATGAGGCGCAGAATACAACGCCCTCTCAGATGAAGATGGTCTTGACTCGGCTGGGGTTTCGATCGCGTATGGTTGTAACAGGCGATACCACGCAAACTGATTTACCTTCTCATCAACAGTCGGGTCTGGCAGCAGCTAAGCGGATTTTGAAGAATGTAGATGGGATCGCCTTTTGCGAACTAACGAAAGCTGACGTGGTGCGCCATGCCTTAGTACAGCGAATTGTAGCGGCATACGAGGAGCATGAGAACCAGGACTAATTTCTGGAGATCGCCCTACTTTTGTCCTACTGGTCACAGCCCACTACTTCAACGTCAGAAACTTTTCTAGTGCCGTAGACATGGCTGGAGGCCAGCGACGAACCTGGGTCACCCAATCAATTTTCTTATAGCGTCGGTCTAACCCTACTGCCGCCACCCAGTTACTCTCTGCCTCACCCCGATCGCCACTTGCCCACAGTGCTGCAGTCAAAGCTGCTCGCATATCGGCAAAGTTAGGATATTTACGCACCAGGTTTTTCATTTGACGAATCGCTTCGCTGGTTTCACCCAGTTGGTACTGCGCTAAAGCATAGTTGGCGCGGGCAAAAACATATTGGGGTGCCATATCTACTGCTTTTTTATAGTCGGCGATCGCCTCATTCCATTGCCCTAGTCCGCCTTTAGCATTGCCCCGATTGTTGTAGGCTGCCGGATCATTCGGATCTAGTTCAAGGACGTGGTTGTAGTCGGCGATCGCTTCATCCCATTTGCCTAAACCTTCTAAAGCCGCGCCCCGATTCAGATAAGGGTCAGGAGCATTGGGCGCAAGTTCCATCGACTTTTCGTAATCGGCGATCGCAGCTTCGAGCTTGTTCTGGCTGACTCTGGCGTTGCCTCGGTTGCTCCAAACCGCAGGTTCCTCTGGAAGCTGTTGAATTAGATCACTCCAATAATCTTCAGCAGCAGCAAAGTTGCCCTTGTTCGTGGCTTCAAACGCTTTAGAACGTAAATCTTCCACTAATTCCAGATTTACCGGAGAAGTGATAGTCGGGTTGATTGCGGCAGAAGCCATAGCCTGGACAGGCAGAATACTCAACCAGGTCAAAAGAATTAAAAATATAGAGGCTAGAAATGTCATCATGCGCTTATCATGCCAGGTTTTTGAAGGCAGGACAATCAGCATTTAACTTACGAACCTAAGCTAACCCGCTGCTGCTTGACGGTTTGAATCTCCTGTAAAAGCACCTCGGTTTCTGCTTGAAGGTGAAGCAGTTCAACTTGGTGATTCGCTTGGTAGGGAAGTTTCTGAGAATTTTCTAGGGACACGCTATTTGAAGCAAACGTGGAAGCTGAGGGAGAGACAGCAGATGTAGAGAACTGCACTGTACGATCGTTAATCAAAGGTTGACTAGTCATTTTTACTTATTCACACCACGGGTTTATTCTATCTTGTTTACTCGCCTTGATTGTATTGAATCTTTAAATAGGCGATTCTGAAGTTGTGAAGGTTCTTGAACTGGCTTAATTTAAGCCAGTTTTTAGGCACCTTGGCTTAGTTAACTTGAGGAAGGGTGCGGTTATCATCAATCTGTTGGCGGATTTCGCTACTCAGTCTGTGAAGTTCGGATTGAGCGATCGCCCGTTGCTCTCCGGAGTTCAGCCATTTTAACTGTACAGTCAGATTTTCTGCCTCAGCATCTCCCAAAATTAGGCAAGCTGCTGCGCCCTTGCGATCTGCCCGCTTAAACTGTTTACCAAAAGCACTGCCGCTCAGGTCAAGTTCTGCCGAAAACCCCAGTTGTCGCAAAGTGTGGGCAATCTTTAAGGCTTGTGCCTCAGCACGATCGCCCTTCGACACCACATAAAAATCTAGCGTCGGAGCCTTGGGGGGTTGGAGTTGCTGCATCAAAATCACCAGCCGCTCTAGCCCACTTGCCCAGCCCACCGCCGGAGTTTCAGGGCCGCCCAACTCTTTCACCAATCCATCGTAACGTCCGCCTGCACAAACGGTTGCCTGTGCCCCCAGGTCATCGGATTGGATTTCAAAAACGGTGTGAGTGTAGTAATCCAGCCCACGAACTAGCTTGGCATTGATGTTGTAATCAATGCCCAAGTCGGTTAGCAACTGCTGAACTTGTTCAAACCGTTTTTGAGAGGTGGGACTGAGGTGAGCATGAATGCTCGGAACATTTTGTAGAATGTCTTGGGTTTTTTGATCCTTAGTATCCAAAATGCGCAGGGGGTTGCGAGTCAATCGATCTTGGGAGTCGGGATCAAGATCGTTCTGGTAGGGCGTGAGGAAAGCCACGAGGGCTTCACGGTATTGCAGACGATCTTGCCGATCGCCAATGGAATTAAATTCTAAACGCAAGTTCTTTAGCCCAATGGCTTTGAGTAAATCGTTGGCGATCGCAATCACCTCAGCATCGGCACGGGGATCAGCGCTCCCCAGCGCCTCAATGCCTACTTGGTGAAACTGTCGCTGCCGTCCTGCCTGAGGGCGCTCATAGCGAAACATGGGACCTGCATACCAAAGCCGTTGAATTTCGCCCTGGGCATGGAGATTATGCTGCACATAAGACCGGACTAATCCTGCTGTTCCTTCGGGTCGCAGGGTTAGCGAACGATCGCCCCGGTCTTGAAAAGTGTACATTTCTTTGCTGACCACATCAGTCGCTTCGCCAATGCCCCGCTCAAACAAATCAGTTTGCTCAAAAATAGGGGTACGAATTTCTTGATAGGTGGCTTTGCCAAAAACCTCACGGGCGATCGCTTCGATCTGTTGCCAGTACTGGATTTCGTCAGGCAAAAGGTCGCGCGTTCCGCGAGAGACTTGAATCAGACTCATGGTGCTCTTAATCTACAAAAGGCTTATTGAACGGGTTCCCAGGGGGCATAGCGATCGCCATAATAAGCCAAAATCTGCTCGACTCGACGACAAGATTCTTCATTTGCCTCCGGACCATACTGAATTGACAGCCCACCCGCTTGACTTTTAAGATACTCAAACTGCTGAGAAGTTTGGGGTAATACCTCTACCTCTACTCCTGTCACCTGCCGCAAATGAGCCTCTATTTCCCGGTAAATAGCAAGGGGCATTTGGGGCGATGACCATTGGCTAGGTGTCATAATTTATACCTCTAGCTGGGGAGAAACTGGGTGGGGAGCGATCGGTAGAGTGCAGCAGTTGACTTCATCAATGCAAACTTTACCCCATTGCAATGCCCAACGAACCAATGCCACACGATTGCTGGTTGCTGTCTTGGTCAAAATATTACTGATGTGATTATCGACAGTTCGCTTACTAATTTCTAGATCTTCAGCAATTTCCTGGTTGGTCAAGCCTGCGGATACAAGTTCAACAATTTGTAGTTCACGGGCAGAGAGATTCCCACTGACCTGAGCCTCCATCCCCGTTGTCATGTTTTCCATCTGTAATATGTATATTTACCTACCGTCTTTTACCATTCTAAAGGCATGATTGAGATAAAGGCAGTGTTAAGAAAAACGTTTCTCTACACTACTCCTTTCTCTACACTACTCTAAGTACTCGGCAAGGATTGCCTGCGGCGACCACGTTACTAGGGATATCTTGCGTTACAATGCTGCCTGCTCCAATGGTAGTGTTATTTCCAACCTTTACGCCAGGGCAAAGAATAGCACCACCGCCAATCCAAACATCATCTCCAATGGCGATCGGTGCAGCCATTTCTAATCCAGACCTTCTGGTTTCGGCATCTAAAGGATGATATGCCGTGTAAATTTGAACTCTGGGAGCTAGCAGGACGTTGCGACCAAAATAAACAGTGTTGCAATCTAAAATAATGCAGTCGTAGTTAATGTATAAATTCTCTTCTGCGTAAATGTGGCAGCCATAGTCACACTGGAAAGGGGGCTGTACTTCAAAGTTTTGACCGATCGCCCCAAAAAGAGCTTGAATAATGTCCTCTCTTTTTTTAACCTCGTCAGGGTGTGAGGTATTAAAAGCATGGAGGAGATTCTTAGCTTTTTTGTACATGCCCTTAAGTTCAGGATCAGTGGCTAAGTAGGGCTCATTTGCCAGCATTTTTTCTCGCTCTGTCTTTGCCATTTTTCTAATTCCAAAGTTGACGATCGCTGCAATTGAATTTTTAGCCAATTTCTAAGCAGTGGTTCTGTTCCACTCAATCTAACGCACTGGCAGTTCTGAGTTAGCGCCTGAATTAACCTTTCTGTATTGAGCCACCAGAAGGTTATCTTCAAGACATACCTTAACGAGTCAACGTGTTACTGTCACTGTATTGTAGGGCTTTAGTTTTTTGTATGGCATCTTATTTTTTTAACTAAAAGGAGCCTTATGCATCGGTTCCAAATTATTGCTCATACCCAAACGGGCGAATCTATTGGTTTGGTCGGTTCTACTGCTGAACTCGGATTATGGGATGTCGCCAAATGTATTCGGCTTCAAACTACTGTCGATCGCTATCCCCTGTGGTGGACGGAAGCAGAGATCGATCTTCAATATGTTTGCAGTTCGACAGGTGAGATTGCCCCTGAAACTGTTGGATACCCTGAAACCGTTGAGTATAAGTATGTGCGTTTGGGTGCAGAAGGCAGCGTGGAATGGGAGCCTTTTAGCGAACACCGCTGGATTGCGATCGCTCCTGAAAACCAGTCTCAGAATTTGGTAGTCGATGATGGTGCTTGGGGTTATTGGCAGCCCTATCCCTTTGGATATGTGGAAGCGATCGCAGAACCTGCTGCTGAAGTGCGCCCAAATCCTGACTCTAAAGGACTCAAAATTGTAGTGATTGGCAGTTCTGTGGCGTGTGGGCATAAGGCTTGGTTGTTAAACGGCTGGGTAAGCCAGTTAGGGCAGACCTTGCAGCAACAGTATGGTCATCGTCTGGTGAACGTATCAGAAGTAGGGACGAACGTTAGCAGCACGATTGCTCGGTTCGCATCAGTCGTTACACCTGAGCAACCAGATGTTGTGATCATTGCCTTATCTCTAGGCAACGAAGGGTTAGCCGATTGTCCTGCTCACCAATGGCGGGCAGTGCAACGGCGGTTTGAAAGCGGGTTGCAGCAGCTTGTAAAAATGACGCGCGAACTGGGAGCCTATCCAATTTTGGGTGGTGTTTATCCTCATGGCAACTATGCGAGCGAACACAATGAGTTACTTCAAGAAACTCATCGCCGGATGTTAGGTTGGGGCATTCCGGTGCTGGATTGGTTAGCCGCAGTAGACAACGGGCAGGGAGCCTGGAAAGTTGGCACTTCTTTTGATCCGGCACATCCCAATACAATCGGTCATCGCTTGATGTATGAGGCGATCGATCTGCGCTTATTCGAGATGAACCCAGAAGAATTGGTAAAAGAAAAACAGCGCTTTCAGCAACCTGACGAAGTATTGGTATATCAAGATAGCGAAGAGTTTCAGATCTTTGCTTACCCTCAAGAGAACCAGTTGCGAATTCGCAATGCCTCACCCTACGCTTACACCATCACGCCTACCTGGCAGTCATTGCAAACTGCACTGCAACATCAAGCTAGATTAATGTCAGGTCTTTATGTTGCAAATCATCATCAGGCAGGAGTTCTTCCTTTTTTTGCTGTGCAAGCGGATGGAGCGATCGAAACAACGATCTCTATTCCTCCGGGTGCTGACCTAGAATATAGCGCAGCGTTCAATCTCTTTTCGCCTCACAATTCACAGTTACTGTTTTATGACGGAAATTTGGGGATCTTAAAACAAGACGATAATCGCATCCGAGTCATCAATGAATCGACCAACGAATATAACATCCAGCCCATGTGGCAAGAGGTTCGCAATGCACTAAAAGCAATGCCCATGGGTGTGTACGAAGATGCGCTTGACCCTGATGTACCTTTCCGTACTTTAATGATTGGTAACGGTGGTTTGGAAAGTCGAGTTAAATCTCCACCTAGATCTGCCTTGCTGTTCCAATATAAGTGCGAGCTATCAGACATTAGCCGTGTTGCTATTCTTCCCTTAGGCGATCGCTGTGCCGTTCGCATGATGTTGTACAAGATGGAATATGATGGCCCTGCTTTCCCGTTCGATCTAACGCGCACGACTGAAATTAGTGACGTTGCCGACATGGTCGAATCCCGGTTCTATGACATGTGGAACCCGGATTTTTTAAATTACAGTGCTGATGCAGGTCGAATCTATCACCGGAAGTGGACAGGTCTATCTTTTGCCCATGAGATTGACGAAAAGGATGATCCACTCCACGATATGACTCCCGTTCATGAACGAATGCGCGATCGCTATACAGCCCGTGCTGGCAGATTTTGGTATGCAATCCAGGAGTGCGATAAGGTGCTTTTTGTGCGGACAGGCATTAGCGATCGGGGTGGCGTCATAGATCTAGTCAATAAGTTAGGAAAACAGTGCAACGGGAGACCCTTCCACCTCTTGCTCCTTTCTCCCCAATCCTCCGATGAGTTTGCGAACCTACCCCACGTATTGCACCACGACGTTGAGTTTAATCCCGATCGGATGTATGAGGACTTAGGGCATTGGAAATATTGCGCAGAGGTAATGCGCGGCATTCTAGAATCGCTAGGAGTCTCAAGCAAAAACCTGTTTTGGTGTCCGCCTAAGCTTCCAGAGGAATAACTTGATGAATGAACTGGCTCTTCCGTATCTGGACGGCGATCGTACATTATAAATCCAGCCAACCTTGCTAAAGATTGCTCTAGCCGCTTGGCATCCACATCAACCTACTTGCTAGGGGTAGGGGCTGAAGTCTATGCACTAATCAGGTGGCTGATGAAGGGGGCAACTCTTAGGGTATCTGCAAAGCGGCGCGGCAATCACTTTCCCTAAGCCTCCATCAGTTCCCTCACTGCCATTTCTAACCCTGGCAGGTAGTGTTCGACCGCATTCCAAATCTGCTCCAAGTCAATGCCGCCCAGATAATTGTGAACCAACACATTCCGAAAACCCGCCAATGCCCGCCAATCTATGCCTGGCGCTTTTGCCTTCAATTCTTCAGACAGCCGCTGGGTCGATTCCGCCATCGTTTGCAACCGTCGCAACACCGCATCCTGAACCAATGCACTTGCCATAAACTCTGCTTTGCCATTGCGAGTATAGTTCTGAATCAGGGCGACACAATCCAAAATATGCTCTAAATAGATGCGATCGGTTTTGGGAGTCATAAGGGCTTCGCTTCTGCCAACACGCTCTCTCGAATCAACGGACTAATAGCCCGCTCTGTCAGCACATCGACCTTCCGTCCTAATAAATCCTGCCAATCCATCAGCAAGCCACCTGGAAACCAAGGTGTAATTCTTTCCAGATCGTAATCAATCAAAAAATCGATGTCGCTTTCCGAGGTTTCCTCACCCCGTACCACTGACCCAAACACACGAACATTAAACGCTCCATGCTGTGCCGCAACTTGCAAAATCTCTACTCGGTTTTCCCGCAATGTGTCTAGTAACGCCATCATTTTTACCACTTCGACTTGAAAAGATCGTTAATTTAGTCTTGTTCTCGATTTCACATTCCATAGTATTTTGCACTGAAACCTACTGTTAAAGGCGCTCCATCATATATGTGACTAACAAATATACTGACTGTTGTCATCTATGGGGGTACTCCTTCTGAATGATTATGCAGAAACTTCTTATACATTATGCTAATCCAGACAGATTAGAGGGAAAGTTCCCATATCCTCTCTACCATAATCCTCCGCTCTCTACCCCGATCGCCCCTTTCATTTGCATCAAGTGTGTCCAAGTCGATGAATTTGCGGTAAAAATGCTAGAAGCTCAGAAAAAACCTGAGAGAATATCTTACTGACTGTTCCCCAACCTAGTGCGGTTTAAACTCATGCTGGAGAGAAAAAAGAAGCAAGCGGTGGTTACGGGTGTGAGCTTAACCGCACTGACACTAGGTGCAGCAATATTTGTCCTACCCACCACAGGAATGTTGCCTAAACTGCCTATAGTCGGGCAATGGTTCCAAACCTTACCCAGTTCTGTAGTCATAGAAGCTGACCCAGCCGATCGCGCCTCTAAAGTTTTAGCCGCCGCCACATTGCCAATCGTGCAGCGATCGCCCATTCTTCAAGCTGCCACCCAGCAAGGATCAGGACTCGATCGCCAGCGCGCCAAATATTTGTTAGCCAGTGATTTAATCGAGCAAGGTAAAGGCGGTGCTGCCCTTCCGCTGCTTGAGCGCCTGGAAAATAGTTACTCTGTTTTGGCTCCCTACGTTTTGATTAGACGGGCACAGGCTTACACCCAAATGGGGGAGACGGCAAAGGCTGAAGCGACCTGGCAAGCATTGGTCAAAAACTATGGGGACGATCCAGCTTCAGTAGAAGGTTTATTTGTATTAGGCAAAAAGAATCCGCAGTTTTGGAATCAGGCGATCGCCCAGTTTCCCCGTCATCCTCGCACAGTTGAAATTGCCCAAACTCGCCTTAAGCAAAATCCTAAGCAGCCTCAGCTTCTCCTCATTACTGCACAGGCGCTATATGCTCCCGATCTGGTTTCAGCGCTCGATCGCTTAAAAACCGAGTACGCAGCCCAGCTTAAGCCCGAACACTGGGAGGCGATCGGCTTTGGCTATTGGGAAAAACAAGAATACGCTAAAGCCGCCGAAGCCTATGCCAAGGCTCCTAGTACGCCGCTGACTCTTTATCGAGCGGGACGAGGAATGCAGCTAGAAGGCAAAATTACTGCCTCGGTTCTTGCTTACCAGAGGCTCCTTAAAGCGTATCCTGATGCCGACGAATCAGGAACCGCATTGTTAAAGCTAGCAGAAATGAATGCTCTGCCTGAAAATGCCGTGCCCTACCTCGATCAGGCGATTAAGCGCTTTCCCAATAATGCGGCTGAGGCACTGGCAGCTAAGTCGAATATTTTGCAAGAAATTAATAGCCCTAAGTCGTCTATTCAGGCGCGGCAGTCTGTCCTCAGCCAATATAGCTCGTCGGAAGCAGCAGCAGAAATTCGCTGGAAGCAAGCAGAGGCAAATGCTAAAAAAGGCGATGCTAGAGCGGCTTGGGAATGGGCGCGACAGTTGGCACAGGAAAATCCTAGTAGCAAACTTGCTCCTAAAGCTGCTTTTTGGGTAGGCAAGTGGGCAGCCCAAGTGGGGCGCAAGGAAGATGCCGCTGACTCTTTTCGATACGTGTTGGCAAACTATCCCGAGTCTTACTATGCTTGGCGATCGGCGGTTTACCTGGGCTGGGATGTAGGAGACTTTACCACCGTTCGCCAAAAACTCCCCCCAATTACCAAGCCTCAAGTAAACGCCACACCGCCCATTGGCTCTGCTGCCCTGCGCGAGCTTTACCAGTTGGGGCAATACCGCGACGCTTGGACGCTTTGGCAAACTGAATTTAAGAACCGCCAGCAGCCGTCTGTAACTGAGCAATTTACCGATGGATTAATGCGGCTAGGCATCAATGACAACCTGGAGGGGATTTTTATGATCTCTAACCTTGACGAGCGAGAGAAGCCAGCCGATCGCCAGGAACACGAGCAACTTCAGCAACAGCGATCGCATTGGGAGGCGTTGTATCCCTTTCCCTATGAAGCGACGATCGCTCAATGGTCGCAGCAGCGCCAAATTAATCCTCTTCTTGTAACGGGACTAATTCGTCAAGAATCGCGCTTTGAAACTAAAATCCGCTCCGTTGCCGATGCGGTTGGGTTGATGCAAATAATCCCGGATACGGCTGATTTTGTGGCTGAGCAAAACGGCATGAAAAAGTTTAACCTGGAAGACCCCAACGATAACATCAAACTTGGCACCTGGTACTTAGACTATACCCATCAGGAATACGATAATAATTCACTATTTGCGGTTGCCAGCTACAACGCAGGGCCGGGTGCCGTTGCTGGGTGGATTCAAGAGTTTGGTTTTACCGATCCTGATAAGTTTGTCACGCAAATTCCCTATCCTGAAACTCAAGGCTACGTAGAATTTGTGTTTGAAAATTACTGGAATTATTTGCGGCTTTATAACCCAGAGGTTTCGGAAAAACTTGCACAGGTTTCGCAAAAACAAGCAGTGTTAGGAAAAGCACAATAAAAACAGGTGCGATAAACTGCGAGAATGAAGTGGCTGAGCGTCTTGCGATCGCTGAGTTCATTATTTATTAAAAGTCGTATTCTTTGAAAGTTAGCTCGTGCCAAATCCTGCGATCGTCGTCTTGAATCAACAGAGTGTTTCTCTAGCCCACCGAATTAAAGCTGTTCTGCCCCATGCAGTTATTTATGGCTTGTGCGATCGCACCACCGAGGTTGATATCAGCTTTACCCAATTTGGTGAAACCCTGCGCGAACTATTTACTCACGGCACACCGATTATTGGCATTTGCGCCGCCGGAATCTTAATTCGTACCTTAGCGCCTCTACTCTCCGACAAACGACAAGAACCGACCGTTTTAGCCGTTGCCGAAGATGGTAGTGCCGTTGTTCCTCTGTTAGGAGGACTGCACGGAGTAAATGATTTAGCGCGTCAAATAGCTGTTGTTTTTGACGTATCTCCAGCTATTACTACTACAGGTGATATTCGGTTTCGGACTGCGTTACTAGATCCACCTCAAGGATATCATCTTGCTAATCCTGATCAGGCTAAATCATTTATCTCGGATCTGTTGTCTGGAGCAAGCGTAAAGATAGAAGGAATAGCACCTTGGTTGAGTAATAGTCACTTGCCGATCGCCAGTGATGGATCGTTAACAATACAAGTCACAGAGCGATCGCTGCTACCGTCCTCCAACTGTTTAATTTACCATCCGAAAACTATAGCGATCGCCCTTAATAACGCCCTTAGCCCAGATCCCGAAATTGCGATCGCCTTCATTCGTCAAAAGCTGATAGAACTTAGTCTTTCTCCGACTGCGATCGCTGCCATTTTTGCCCTCGAACTTGATGCCGGACACCCTGGAATCGCCGCGATCGCTCAAGCATTTAACGTTTCTACCCGCTTTTTTCAACCGGATCAGCCCGCCTGGACAGTCGAAACGGTAGCGATGACAGCGGTCGGGGCATCAGGTCAACTCGTCTTGAATGAGGCGGAATGCGCGATCGCCCTCGCACCTCTACCGCTCAATGTGAACGCGATCGGACGAGCACAGGGACGACTGGCGATCGTCGGGACAGGGCCCGGCAGCGCTGAGTGGATGTCGCCGCAGGTAAAAGAATTGTTGAAGTCTGCGACCGATTGGGTCGGATATAGCACGTATCTCAACTTGGTGGAACCCTTACGACAAGGACAGCAGCGCCATGAGTCCGACAATCGGGTGGAGTTAGACCGGGCGCGGCAGGCATTGGATTTGGCAGCAGAAGGGCGATCGGTGGCGTTAATTTCATCCGGTGATCCAGGCATTTACGCGATGGCAACAGCAGTTTTTGAAGTGATTGAACAAGACGCGAAACCAGAATGGCAGCGGTTAGAGATTCAGGTTGCTCCCGGCATTTCGGCAATGCAAGCGGCGGCGGCACAAGTGGGCGCACCGATTGGGCATGACTTCTGTACTATTTCCTTATCCGACATTTTGAAGCCCTGGGCAGTCATTGAACAACGCATTCTAGCTGCTGCTCAAGCCGATTTAGTGATTGCTTTTTACAACCCTATTTCCAGCCAACGAACTTGGCAATTGGCAAAAGCAAAAGAACTGCTGTTACAAGTGCGATCGCACCAAACTCCAGTCATTTTGGCGCGTAACTTGGGTAGATCGAAACAGGCGATCGTCGTCACTACGCTCGATCAATTTCAGCCTGAAACTGCGGATATGCGAACCATTATTCTAATAGGTTCAAGCAAAACCCGAATCATTCAACGCCCCTACGGAAAAGTTTGGGTCTACACGCCTCGCTGGTATGAAGGTTAAGATTTAGTCGTTCAAGTGTACTATAATTTCAAGCAGATTCGCTTTGAGGCAAAATAGAGATACGAGGCAAGAGTAGAGATATCCAATGGATTATTCCACCATGAGCCAGCGACCTTATTCCATTCCCCAAACCGATCCGCCGCTTTCTCCGCGAGAAACGCTGCCCACCATGTATGACTTGCCCAGCGAAGACCCGGAGGAACCTGGTTTGCCCGACGAATTTCACGATCTTCAGCCCCAGTTATTAAGCGCAACGCTACGTCTGCAAAATTACGCTAAAGACCAAATCTTTACAGGCACAGATTTAAACCTGTACTACGATGTCCATCATCCTTTGTGGCATAAGCGCCCCGACTGGTTTCTGGCTTTGGGTGTGCCACGGCTTTACGATGGAAAAGATTTGCGGGCTAGCTATGTGGTTTGGCAGGAAGGGGTTAATCCTTTCGTAGTAGTGGAATTGCTATCGCCTGGAACCGAGGATGAAGATTTAGGCAGATTTGCTGAATCAAATGCTGATATACCATTAGGCGAATCCATCCCCGCGCCTGACTCCAGCCCCGCGCCGTCAAATGGGCAATCGACTAAAGCTGTTCCGCCTGGAAAATGGCAGGTCTATGAACAGATTTTACGGATTCCTTACTATGTCGTCTTTAGCCGATACAACAATCGCGTCCGAGCATTTCGTCTCGTGGGCGGTCACTATCAAGAGCAAAATCTTGACACCAGCAATCCTCGCGTCTGGATTCCCGAACTAGATTTAGGTTTAGGCTTATGGGAAGGTGAGTTCGACGGCATTGAGCGATCGTGGCTGCGCTGGTACGATACTGATGGAAACTGGGTTTTAACAGAAGCAGAGCATCAGCAACAGCGAGCAGAACGCCAACGCCAACGGGCAATTCAAGAGCGACAACGGGCGGAGCAAGAGCAACAACGGGCAGAACAACAACGACAAAGGGCAGAGCAAGAGCAACAACGGGCAGAACAACAACAACAAAGGGCAGAGCAAGAGCAACAACGGGCAGAACAACAACGACAAAGGGCAGAGCAAGAGCAACAACGGGCAGAACAACAACGACAAAGGGCAGAGCAAGAGCAACAACGGGCAGATACAGCAGAAGATCAACTGAGGCAGGTGGTGATGAATTTGTTGCAAGCAAACTTATCAGTCGCTCAGGTGGCGAATATGACTGGGCTGACTGAGGATCAAGTCAGACAGATGGGTTGATGATGGCTGTCGATAAGTTTGCGTTTATGCACCAAGCTCTCGAAAAACGATCGCCCACTCAACGACGATCGCTGCAACCACTCATCCCTCAAGATGCTGTGCATATATTGCAGGAGGGGCGATCGCTCCTTAACTTTAGTAATAATGATTATTTAGGTTTATCTAAACATCCAATCTTAATCCAAACGGCTCAGGAATATATCAGTCAATATGGAACGGGTGCAACTGCCTCTCGGTTAGTAACAGGAACTTACGATATTCATGAGCAAGTTGAGCAACAGTTAGCGATGGCTTGTGGACGCGAAGCCTCACTGTTGCTCAATTCTGGATTTCAGGCAAATTCAACGATTCTACCTCTGTTGGTCGATCGCCAGTCGTTGGTATTATGCGATCGGCTAGTTCATAATAGTATTCTTCAAGGGGTTCTTTCTAGTAAAGCTAGACTTGTCCGCTACCATCATAATGACTTGCACCATCTAGAAAAATTGCTTCAACAAGCTCATCAAAAAACATATAGCCGAATCCTAATTGCTTCTGAAACAATTTTTAGTATGGACGGTGATATCAGCGATATAGAGGAACTAATTCGACTTGCAAAAGAATACAACGCTATCCTTTATATTGACGATGCCCACGCTGTTGGCGTGATGGGAATAAATGGCATGGGTTTAGCTAGTCATCGTTCTGATATTGATGTGGTCATTGGCACGTTTGGTAAGGCGTTCGGATCAGCAGGAGCTTATGTTACTTGCTCCCATGTTATTCGGGATTATTTAATTAACTTTTGTCCTGGATTTATCTATACAACGGGTTTGCCGCCCGGAACGGTAGGCGCGATCGCCGCTGCTCTCACTCTCATTCCTACGTTGAATTTAGAACGTCAACACCTCGCTCAAATCGCTGTATCTCTGCGATCGCAATTACAGCAAATCGGTTACGACACTGGAAATTCTTGCTCCCACATTATTCCGCTAATACTTGGTGATGAGGCAAAAACCCTGAGACTAGCGCAATGGCTCAAAGAACACGGAATGCTAGCGATCGCCATTCGTCCGCCCACTGTTGCCCCCGGAACAGCACGAATTCGGTTGGCATTATCAAGCGCTCACACCACGATCCAGATCAATGATTTAATTAATTGCCTGAAATTGTTTGAAGGATGAGGATGCCGACCACTATTATTGCGTATCATGGTTGGGGGTTTGACCAGACTTGCTGGCAGCCGTGGAAAGATTTATTGGCTCAACGAGGAGAAGATTTACTGATAAGCGATCGCGGCTATTTTAATTCTCCAGCCTTGCCCATTGCTGCTAATACAAACCATAGAACCATTCTTTTCGTGCATTCTTATGGGCTACATCTCTGTCCTTCTGAACAACTCCACCGTGCAGATTTATTAGTCGTTTTTAGCAGTTTCCTTTCCTTCCATCCTCAATTAGAGGCAAAAAAAAGGCGATCGCTGTTGATGCTTTCTCAGATGATGACTCAGTTTAAAGCTAATCCTCAAACTGTTCTAGAGGCATTCAGAACGAAGTGTTATCATCCTGTTTTGTGGGAGCGATCGCCTGATTCTAGCAAGGCTATTAATTCTGAATTACTACTGCATGATCTGGAGAGTTTAAGTGCTTGTTTGTTAGATGTTTCTCTTTTGAAGAAAATTCCCAAAATTCTAATTTTGCATGGTGTTCAAGACCGAATAGTTTCAGTTGAAAAAGGGCGAGAACTTTCTGCACATCTGCCCGATAATAGTCAATACATTGAAATTGAACAGGCGGGACACGGTTTGCCATTTACCCATATTGATGTCTGTTGGTCATGGCTTTGTCGAAGGTTGGGCGCAGAATGAACGATAAGTCTGAGAAACTGAAAATTGCCCAAAGTTTTGGACAAGCGGCATTAACGTACCATGCTGAAGCATCGTTACAAAAAAACTGCGCGACAAAACTTTTAGCTCTGCTGGAATCATGGGAAGTGCCTTCAGGAGTGTTGTTAGAGATAGGTTGCGGAACAGGTTTTTTAACTCAGGAATTGTGCGATCGCTTCCCTAATCACCCGTTCCAAGTCACTGATCTCTCAGCCGAGATGTTGCACTTTTGCCAAGCCCATTTACAGATCGCACCCGATCGCGCTCCAGTCTCGTTTCGGCAGATGGATGGTGAAACGCTAGAGGGTAATGAACGCTATGGATTAATTGTGGCGAATTTTGTCATTCAGTGGTTTAAGCATCCTGTAGAAAGTTTATTAGGTTGGCTAGAACGATTGAAGCCTACTGGAATTCTATGCTTAGCATTTCCAACTTGTGATTCTTTTCCAGAGTGGCGGCAGGCTTGTGAATCTCTCCAAATTCCGTTCACGGCAAATTCACTACCCAATTCTCAGTTTTTAATACAAGCGTTATCTAAGGTGTCCCAAGATTCATATTTGCAAGAGGAGATATTCTGTACAACACATCGGAACGCGAGTGATTTTTTTAGAGGGCTAAAATCTATAGGAGCTAGCGTGAATACTTCAAAACAAAAGTCATCTGTCGTTGAGATGAAGAAGTTGATTCGATATTGGGATGGTAACGTTAATAAAATGGGAGAAAATAATGTTTTACAAGTTCATCATCATGTCGCTTTTTTGTTGATTCAACGATAAATTATTACATCTGTTTTTTAGTGAATAGGCGATCGCCCCTTGTAAAATTCTATCTCTCTCCTATGCTCTTCCCTCCCCAATTTTTCATCACCGGAACCGACACTAACATCGGTAAAACCGTCGTCTCTGCTCTGCTCACTTTAGGTTTACGCTATGCCTACTGGAAGCCCGTCCAATCCGGTTTAACCCCCATCACCGACACCGAATTTATCCGCTCTGCCACAGGCTTAGATGCCTCCTACTTTATACCAGAGCGCTACCGCCTTACCCAATCGCTCTCGCCCCACGCTGCCGCAAAAATTGATAGCGTTAAGATTGCCCTCAGCGATTTTCAACTCCCCGCAACCGACAAACCCGGCTTAATCGTCGAAGGCGCTGGCGGATTAATGGTGCCCCTGAATGATCAAGATTTAATGATTGATTTAATTCGATCGCTCAACCTACCTGTGTGTCTCGTCACCCGCAGTACGCTCGGCACAATTAACCACACGTTGATGTCGATCGCTACCCTCCAGCACGCTAAAATTCCAATTCTAGGTGTCATTATTAATGGGCAAAAGAATCAAAGTAATCGAGAGGCGATCGCCCATTATGGTAAAGTTCCCATACTTGCTGAACTAGAGCCACTTGTTACCATCACCCCCGCCACCCTCAAAGTAGCATTCCAGCAATTGTTTTAAAAATGCACAGAGCATACTCTCTACTATTCGTTTCTCTATGTCTCATCCCAACATTTGGTATCCCTTCGCTCAAGCTAAAACCGAACTTGCTCCTATTAAAATTAAGTCGGCACAAGGCATTTGGCTAGAGCTAGAAGATGGCTCTAAAATCATGGATTGTATTTCAAGCTGGTGGGTTAATTTGCACGGTCATGCTCACCCTAAAATTGCCGAAGCGATTTACAAACAAGCGCAACAGTTAGAACACGTTATTTTTGCAGGATTTACCCACGATCCAGCAGAGCAATTAGCAGAGGCTTTAATCGCTAAATTACCTCCAGGTTTTAGCCGAGTTTTTTTTAGTGATAACGGCTCTACGGCGGTGGAAGTTGCGCTAAAAATGGCGTATCAATATTGGGTTAACCATAATCAAAAACGGCAGACTTTTCTTGCGTTTGAAGGCTCCTATCACGGTGATACCATAGGTGCGATGTCGGTGGGAGGGCGATCGCTGTTTTCGGATGTATATCGATCGCTGCTATTTGATGTTGAGTATCTGCCCTTTCCTGATACCTACTTTGGAGACACGCTAATTGAAGAAAAAGAAGAACGTATTTTAGAGCAACTTCGAGGAAAGATAAATCACTCTCCAGAACAATATGCAGGAATAATTGTTGAACCGCTGGTGCAAGGTGCGGGCGGAATGCGGATGTGTAGACCTGAGTTTATTCAAAACCTTAGAAAAATTGCAGATGAATTTAACACTCTATTAATATTTGATGAAGTGATGGTGGGGTTTGGGCGAACAGGAGATTGGTTTGCTTGTCGGAAAGCCAATGTTACACCTGATATCATCTGTTTGTCTAAGGGTTTAACAGGCGGCACATTACCGCTATCAGTGACAGTTTGTTCTGAGAAAATTTATGATGCATTCTACAGCGATGATCCCTTAAAAGCTTTGTATCACGGGCATAGCTATACGGCGAATCCTTTAGGCTGTGCAGTGGCACTCGCTTCGATGGAATTACTGATCGAAAATGAAACAGCTTTTCGCCAAATGGAACAACTGCACTGGACACACCTCCAGCCCTTGCTAGATCATCCTAAGCTAGAGCGTTTGCGAGTGATGGGAACTATTGCCGCGATCGATATTATTTCTGAGCAACCGGGATATTTAAACCCAATTTCGCTGCATATTCGGCAACAGGCGATCGCCCATAAACTCCTGCTGCGACCGCTTGGAAATGTCCTATACTTACTCCCGCCCTACTGCATTACCGCCGATGAATTGGCGCTTGCTTACCAGGGTATTACCGCCATTTTAGAAACGGTGTGAAACGGTATGATGTGTACCGACCTCTCCGCACAATCTCCTCAAACGATTCCCCATGGCTGATATTCGTCACGACTGGACTACCGCAGAAATCCAAGACCTTCTGCACCAACCGCTTTTAGACTTGGTTTATCGCGCCCAAACTTTGCATCGGCAATATAGCGATCGCCAAATTCAGCTTGCTACATTGCTGAGTGTCAAAACTGGTGGGTGTGCTGAAAACTGCGCCTATTGTCCCCAGTCTGCCCACTACGAAACCACTGTCCAAAAGCAGCCGACTCTGCCCGTAGCGGAAGTTTTAGCGTCTGCGCAAAAAGCCAAGGATTTAGGAGCCAGCCGCTTTTGCATGGGCTGGGCATGGCGCGAAATTCGGGACGGCGAAGCGTTCGACCAAATGCTAGAGATGGTGCAAGGTGTCAAGAAGCTGGGTCTGGAGGCGTGCGTCACGGCGGGAATGCTGAATGAATCTCAGGCGCAACGGTTGGCAGCAGCAGGCTTGACGGCATACAACCATAATTTAGATACCAGCCCCGAAAACTACGACAATATTATTACCACACGCACCTATGGCGATCGTCTCCAAACCCTCGACCATGTGCGGCAATCAGGCGTTCAGGTCTGCTGTGGCGGCATTATTGGCTTGGGTGAAACCTGGGGCGATCGCGCTCAAATGCTGCAAGTTCTCGCTACCCTGCAACCCCATCCTGAAAGCGTTCCGATTAATGCCCTCGTTGCCGTTGCCGGAACGCCCCTAGCCGATCAGCCGCCCGTTGATCCGTTTGACTTGGTGCGAATGTGCGCCACTGCCCGTATCCTCATGCCCAAAGCGCGAGTAAGGTTGAGTGCAGGGCGATCGCGGTTATCGGATGAGGCACAAGTTCTTTGTTTTTTGGCAGGGGCAAACTCAATTTTTTACGGCGATAAGCTATTAACCACAGAAAATCCAGATCAAGATAGCGATCGCCAGCTTTTAGAAAAAATTGGAGCGTTAGAAGAGCGGACTCTAGCTTCTGGGTACTCTAAATAGTTACCTAATCGAGTCCAGCAATTCCTTCCTATGGCACAAGATAATAGCTTGGCGAAAGCGCGTAATGTTGCTGCGCTCAGTGGGTTGAACGTATTTCGTGATTCTGTCGGGCGCAAGGATAAAAACGATTTCTATACCTTCACGCTCAATCGCAGCAGTAGCTTTACTCTGAACCTGTCTCAGTTGAAAAACAACGTTAATGTTGAGCTAATTCAAGCGGGTCAGACGCTTCTAAAATCTGCCAGATCTGGGAAGAAACCTGAGGCGATCGCCACCACTTTATCCGCCGGAACTTACCATATCCGGGTTTATCGCGGTCGTAACGACAGCAAATATCGTCTTCAATTAAGCGCATCGCCTATTGCCTCAGCAGTTGACTCTCCCTTATCTGATCCTAATCCGGTAGGAGGTAGCCTTGAGCCACCGCCTATTGTCCCCATTCCGCGTGTTCCCATTCCCCAATTGCTCTCAACCAGTGGATCAGAAATCGGTTCCATTGACCCTACCACTGGTATCTTTTCGCCCTTAGCAAATATCAGCACCTCGTACAACGACATTGCCTCCGCTCCGAACGGTGGGCTGTTTGGGGTTTCATCTAATTCGCTCTACCAAATTGATCCAGCGACAGGTGGGTCATCCCGTGTTGGCAGTCTGGGCACCTTCATAAACATGAATTCTCTGGCGTTTACACCCTCTAACAACCTTTATGCAGCGGGTGGATCAGGGTTCTATTTCATTAATACTGCTACTGGGACAGCTTCACTCGTTGCCAACATTCCAGGCTTCAACAGTAGTGGCGATTTGCTTTACGATGATGCCTCCGGTCGATTTTTAGCCACCTCAAATGCTCCGTTCCCAACCAAAGATTCTCTGTACTCCATCGGGCTAGGTGGTGATGCTACAGTGATTGGTAGCGTTGGGTTTGACAGCGTTTGGGGATTAGCGATCGCCAAGGGCACTCTGTACGGCTATACCTCCAACCGTCTGCAAATTATCATCAATCCCACCACTGGCATGGGAAAATTCGATCGAATGGTTACTGGAACTGTCAATCAAATCTATGGAGCGACTTAATATAGACGGTTCTACAGATACTTAGACTGATACGCTGAGTTTCACCTCGAACCGTTGCCAAGCTTCAGGTTCGAGGACTTGGGTAGAGAGTTGCTTTTGCGCCAAGAGCGATCGCAATTCATCTGCTCCACCCTCAGCTTTTAACACCGACATCAACAGCCCCTCAAACGAAATATCACCGCCCGCCGCTGTCGGCAACATTACTTGAGGTCTTAGCCATTCTGCCGCCTCAACCGCACTAGCGCTCCCCTTAATCACAGAGCCTAGCAGTGGCAGCTTGAGATCAATAATGGGCGTAATCACTATATCAACTGGAGCCACATCTTTAAGCGTAGGAGAATGATAACCATGAGGCTCATAGTAAAGCTTAGTATTCTGCGCCAAATCCGTCAGTAGATAGCCATTTTCCACTAGCGTCGGCCCTACCGGCGATCCAGGGAATGCCCGGATTTGTACCTGATCTGCCAGAGTAAATGTCTCGCCGTGAGCGATCGCCGTAACCTGCGTATAGCCCATTTTCTCAACTACTTTTGCTCCGCCGGGTGAACCCACAACAGGAATAGCGCGATCGAGTTTCTCCAATGTTGGCGGGTGCGCGTGATCGGGTAATCCTTGAGACAGTAGGATTAGATCAATGTCTTGGGGGATGGGGCGAGCGATGTTTTTTTTACCCTCAAATAGCCAGGTTAGGTTGCCGAAGCTGAGAGAACCAACCAGCCAGGGGTCTAACAAGATCCGTTTTCCACCCATTTCAATGAGCCAAGAATTGCTGTCTAGCCAGGTCAGATACATTGCATTTTCCTAAAGCGTATTTGAACATATTGTAACAATTTATAAAGTCCCAAAATTGCAGAAAGGGCGATCGATAAACTATTTACGCAAGGAAAGGAAAAGCGACTCGTAGGCAAATACTCACAAAACCCACTTAATAATTCACCTTTTTGACTAATATTTTTCATAGTTTTATGAATAGGGGGGTTACACCCCTCACCCTATTGGTGCCATAATGTGTCCTGTAGATGCACCCTGATGGTTGGGAGAGTTTGCAAACGCTCTCCCTTTTTTACACCCATTTCTAAAACATTCGCAATCTGTATTAGAAATAGGTCTGGGGTTAGGCACAATTAGCAATGCTCAACATTTATGCTAAAGAAGAATGCTTCATCTACATATCTCGTGAATCAACCGACTGTATTGAACCCGTTCTTTTCACTTTCGTACGAGCCAGCTTTAGAGAGCTTGGGCGAAGATTATGGCGATCGCGTCACTGCCGAAGCTTTTCCCCAGCATACCCTGCGGTTTCGCAACGATGACATTTTTCCTATCCTGGGGCTAGACCCACAGAAGGTTACTGATGATCATTTTACCGAAGCCTTTGGCGCTTTTGCCGGATCGCAGCCCTGCCTTGCCCTCCGCTACCACGGCTATCAGTTTGGGGATTATAACCCTCAACTAGGCGACGGACGAGGATTTCTGTATGGGCAAGTGCGGGGCACAGATGGCGAATTGTACGACTTTGGCACCAAAGGTTCGGGCAGAACGCCCTACTCACGGGGTGGCGATGGGCGGCTAACGTTGAAAGGAGGAGTGCGGGAAGTGCTGGCGGCTGAAATGCTGTACCGCTTGGGGGTGAGAACTTCTCGGTGTCTTAGTCTAGTGGAGACAGGGGAAGGACTTTGGCGGGGAGATGAACCTTCGCCAACTCGCTCTTCAGTCATGGTAAGGTTTTCGCGATCGCACATTCGCTTTGGCACCTTTGAGCGACTGCATTATTTGGGGCGAAAAGATCTGATTAAAACGCTGTTAGATCACGTCATTAAGTATTACTATCCGCATCTGTTGAACAAGGATGATTCCTACGTTCGCTTCTATGCCGAGCTAGTCATGCGCGTTGCAGAACTGGCTGCCCAGTGGATGTCGGTTGGGTTTTGTCATGCCGTTTTGAATACCGACAATATGTCCATTACGGGCGAAAGCTTTGACTATGGCCCCTACGCTTTTATTAACCAATACGATCCACAATTCACTGCTGCCTATTTCGACTATTACGGACGGTACTGCTATGGCAACCAGCCCGGAGTATGCGTTTGGAATTTGCAAATGTTGCAAGTTCCCCTGAAAGCGGTTATTGACCCGATGGAAATGGAGTCGGCTTTGGCAGGGTTTTATTCGCATTTTCAAACGGTTTATCGGCAGCGCATGTTAAGTAAGCTAGGGCTTGAGATTGGCTTTGATGCGGTGTCTGAGGCGATCGCGGATGGGTTGTTGAAGCGAACGTTGCAGCTTTTGGGGGAAAGCAAGGCAGGGTATCACGACTTTTTTATGAGTTTAAGGGAGCAGTTTTCAGCAAGTTGGCGAGAGGATGAGGGAAAGATTTTTGAGCAAATTACTGGGACTTTAAGTGGAGACACTAGTTCTTTTGAGCAATGGCGATCGCTTTATTACCAAGTCTTAAATAGTCTGCCACCCAATGAAATGGAGGCGATTGCTCACCGACTAGCCCAGCATAATCCTACAACGGTGTTGATTAGACCGGAGATTGAAGCGGTGTGGGAGGCGATCGCCCAGGAAGACAATTGGCAACCGTTTCAAGATCTTTTGAGCCGGATTAAGCGATCGGTTGTGGAGTAGTGAAGACCTGATGCGATCGAAGTTCTCTGGTTGTGGTTAGATTCTGCGTTCATAGGTTCGCTGTAATGTCCTTGAATTTGGCATATTTTTCTGGAAAGTTATGCCACTTCTTGGTCTGTATTAGTCTGGCTTTCTAGGTACAAGGTGTGAGCGCTAAAGTCTTGTTCGTGGAGCCATTGCACACCGCCAAAGAAGGGTTTGACCTGTTTAAAGTATTGAATATTCTTCAGCTCTACAAAGATCCCTTTTTCTAAATAGGGACTAACATCGAAGCATTTTACCTCACCATTATCGAAGAATAGCCGTAGTGTGAAATCTGATAATGGTTCAACCTGTATAACTTTTGGAGACATAGGTTTGTTTCCTCCTAGCGCAATGGATCTACTCTAAACACTTGTTGTCCTTCAACTGCTAATTGCCAGTTTGCTATAAGTTCGTCTTGATGAATTTCAATCCATGCTTGAACTAACTTGAGTTTTGAGCTACGGATTTTCCCCTCTAGAAGATTGCCTTCTGGAATCGCCAATACTGCTTCGTCTTCTTGATATTTAACATGGATATGAGGCGTGTGATGCTTTTGGTTGTCAAAGTAGTACATCAAAACGACTATGCCATAAAACATAGAAATAACTGGCATGAGGAAAGAGCTAGAAAGCTTCTGAATCATACTCTATCAAACAGAAGGCTGGCGATCGCTACTCCATGATTTTACAGTGTCCTCAATTCCTGAAGAATGGCTTGGGTAAAGGGATGGTTAGAGAGGCGATCGCTCAGCAGCTAGCGCAACATAATCCCACAACGGTGCTAAGTTAGACCGGAGATTGAAGCAGTGTGGGAGGCGATCGCCCAGGAAGATAACTGGCAACCGTTTCAAGATCTTTTGAGCCGGATTAAGCGATCGATCATGTCGCCATAGCGATCGTCCTCTGCTTCAACGGCTCACATTCAGCCAATCTAACAGTAGCGTTATCTGTTGTGACTGCCGTTCTGACTTGCGGTAAGCTAACCAGATTGAGTTTGTGACGGCTTTAGTGGGCTGCAAAACCAACGTTAATTGGCGATCGCTAATCCACTCTGTGCAGAGATAGTCGGGTAGAATACTGTAGCCAAGTCCTTGGGCGATCGCTTCTCGAATACTGCGCAAATCTGGAATGATAAACTGAGGATTAACATCCAATCGCCTACCAAAAACGACGCGCCAAAACCGCCGAATAATGGGTAAATCTTCGCTGTAGGCGATCCAAGCTTTGGATCTGAGCCATTGTTCAAGAGCCGTCAAATCCATCTGCGTTGGATCTAGTGACTGGGGAACTACTGCGGTAGGAGGTCCGATTAGCCAAAAGTGCTCTTCAAAAATAAGCTGATATTCTAACTCTGGTTTGGCAATTTTTTGAGTGGCGATCGCACAATCAATCTGCTTGGCTAACAGTTGCTCAATCAGATCTTGCACCAGTCCAAACTGCGTTACTAATAAAGTATTTTCCAACTTCGGCAAACGTTCTAAAACATATTCACTAAAAAATTCCGTCGGCGTACCTAACCGAATCATCAAAGGCGCATCGGCGAAAGTTGCTTTAGTCGGAATCGATTCTAAGGCTTCGATCGCCGCCACCACGCGAGTATACAAACGCTTTCCTGCTTCAGTAGGCAGCATCCGTCGGGGCATCCGTTGAAATAGCACCATTCCTAGGGTCGATTCCAGCGCGGCAATATGCTGGCTTACAGCAGGTTGTGTCAGATGCAAGGCTTTCGCAGCGCCCGACACGGTTCCCACCCGATACACATCCACAAAGCTACGATACCATTCCAAATTAACCATAAATATATTTATAGAAAAGTGCAGTGTTCATTATTTGTATTTTAGATAGATTGCTTTTAGCATGAAGTTATTGAGCAAAGAAACGTCAAGCGATTTGCAAAAACTGTCTTCTACTGGAGTTTTTATCATGTCTCAGAAAGTTCTAATTGTTCTGACCAGCCACAATACACTGGGCGACACAGGCAAAGAAACCGGATTTTACCTATCAGAAGTTAGCCATCCGGTTGAGGTTTTCGATCGCGCAGGCTTAACGGTTGAATACGTCAGCCCTAAAGGTGGAAAAGCACCTATGACTGGCAGCGATCGCACTGATCCAATTAATGCAGCATTCCTCGACAATCCTGAAAAAATGGCGCAGGTCGAAAATACCCTGCATCCTACTCAAATTAATCCATCGGAGTATGCCGCAATTTTCTACGCAGGTGGACATGGCACCATGTGGGATTTTCCTGGGAATGGTGATCTTGCTCGGATTGCTGCCACCATCTATGAGCAGGGCGGCATCGTAGGCGCTGTCTGTCATGGCCCTGCTGGATTGGTCAATATTCAACTCTCAAACCAGGAATATTTAGTGGATGGAAAGACCGTTTCTGGCTTTACTAATGAGGAAGAGGCAGCAGTTGGATTGACCACAGTAGTACCGTTTCTGCTAGAGACAATGCTGATAGATCGCGGAGCAACGGTAGAAAAAGCGCCGAATTTTCAGGCAAAAACTGTAGTAAGCGATCGCTTAGTAACAGGACAAAATCCGGCATCCGCAGCAGGTGTGGGTGAACAGATCGTTGCGCTGTTGAAGCAAAAAATCTTCTAACCTTTGGACTTCCGCTTCCGTATAGATCAAGAGATACCTTATTCTCGAAGCTGCCCCATTCCAACCGTTCTAGCCTTACTGTCACTAGCGATCGCCCCTCCATATTCCAGAGTAATACGCTGATTAAACGATCGGCTGACTGCAAAGTGATGAGTACGGGAATGCTATTGAGAATTCCTTCGCATTGATTTTCTATGGTTGCGGTTAATGTCACTGTTTGTTGTCTTGCCTATGTCATGGGGTTGTTACTCACAGGGCTGCCCTGGAAGGTTTTGGGGTTACCTGTGGGCGCAGTGATCATGCTGTTGCTAGGCGCGATTGCCTCAACATATCTGCACAGAATAGGCATAAAGCCACGCACTTGGCTGCTGGCAGGACTATGTGGATGTTTAGCAGTTTTATACTTTCATGGACAATTGCCGCAGCCTGGTCAAAATGACATTAGCCGCCTGGTCAATTCGACAGAAGAGGCACAAGTGTTTACGGTTGAAGGAAAGATTGCCTCTTCGCCCCGAGTCACTCGGAGCCAGCGAGTGCAGTTTGAGTTAGATACGGATTTGGCGACAGGTCAGGTTGGTGAGGGAATAAAGCTCTCGCAGGTGAGTGGAAAGGTGTATGTAACAGTGCCGCGATCGCAAGATTCTCAACTTTATCCTGGGCGAACGGTTCGCATTCAAGGCTCGCTCTACAAACCCAACACAGCCAGCAATCCGGGTGGGTTCAACTTTCAGCAATACTTAGCGCAACAGGGAATTTTTGCTGGATTGAACGGTAAAGAAATTAGCTTTCCAGAGCGGGGAGATTCTGCGCCCTTTCTATGGACAATTCAACAGCGCATTATTCAGTCGCAAGCTTTTTTGATTAATGCAGATGTGGGGCATTTGATTAGCGCCATGGTGATGGGGCGTGGAGGCGTTGATATTGCCTACGAGATTCAAGATCAATTTGCTCGGGTGGGCTTGGCTCATGCGTTGGCAGCATCAGGAACACAGGTGTCTCTACTAGCAGGCATTGTGTTGGCGTTAACTCAAGGACTCAATCGTTGGCTGCGGCTAGGAATTGGGTTAGGAATTTTGGCGATGTATGTGGGATTAACAGGAATTGAGCCTTCGGTAATGCGAGCGGCGCTAATGGGAGCCGTGGTTTTTTTAGCCGTTACGCTAGAGCGTCAGGTTAAGCCGTTATCGCTGTTACTGATGGTGGCAACATTATTGTTGCTGTGGAACCCGATCTGGATTTGGAGTCTAGGCTTTCAGTTAAGTTTTTTGGCAACTTTGGGATTAGTGGTGACTGTGCCGAAGTTAACGCAGTGGTTAGACTGGGTGCCCACCCGAATTACACCTTTAATTGCCGTCCCGATCGCCGCTTATCTCTGGACGCTTCCTTTACAACTTTCTGTTTTCGGTGTGGTTTCGCCCTACTGTATCTTGATCAACATTTTCAGCAGCTTGTTGATCACGCTCATCAGTGTAGGCGGCATGATTAGCGCTTTGTTAGCCCTCATTCATCCGGTTGCAGGAAGTGTTTCAGCGTGGCTCGTGCATTTTCCAGCAGTAGCGTTTCTTAAAATTGCCGAACTGGGCGATCGCCTTCCAGGGAATGCGTTTGCTGTTGGCACAATCAGCCCAGTGCAGGTTCTATTACTGTATGGAATATATTTGCTGGTTTGGTGGCAGCCTCAGTGTAGAAAACAGGCATGGCTTGCTGGAATCATTGGGCTGGGAATCGTTGCGGTACCCGTGGCGTATCTGACAACTCACTTGTCTCAGGTCACAATCTTATCTACGTCTAAAGAGCCTGTTATGGTGCTGCGAGATCAGGGCAAAGTGGGGTTGATTAATGTGGGCAGTGAGTCGGATTTACGCTTTACGGTGCTACCGTTTCTAAAGCAACAGGGGATCAATAGCGTTGATTGGGCGATCGCCCCCCGTTTACAAGCATCTGACACTAATTGTTGGAAGCAAATGGTCGAAGGTATTCCAATTCGCATGTTTTACCCTGTTCCTACAGCAAAACCTAAAGCGATCGCAGAATTCACAACGGCTTACCGAGCCTTACAAAAACAAATTGAAGCGCGTCAAGGTATCGCCTTACAATTATCGAGCCAGCAGAAAATTCAATCAGGCGCAATCACGGCTCAATTGATCAGCAATAACCCGGCAATTCTACAAATTCAGGCATATCAGCAAACCTGGCTGTTGCTTAATCATGGGTCTAACAATGAGCGTGTCATTAACCGCTTGCCTCGTGCTGACGTGTTGTGGTGGTCGGGAGAGGCTTTACGTGCAGAACTATTAGAGCAGGTGCAACCCAAAGTGGCGATCGCTTCTACCCACTCCCTTCCGGTTGAAACACAAACCTGGTTCAAAGCCCATCCAGCTATTACTCTCTACCAAACGGGTCAAGATGGTGCAGTTCAATGGACACCTCAGAATGGATTTAAAGCGACGATAGAAGCAAGACTCTAAATCTACAACTAAATTGAGGTCGAACTAGCTTAAAGTTGAAACTCCCTCATGATCTTGCCTGTCGTTAAGACATTAACCTATTAACTACAACCTATCACCTACAGACTACTGCTTATGATTGACCAGGCTCAATAGCTTTAGCATTGCCTCTTTCGAGGGCTTCACCTTAAGATAAAAGCGCAAAGGCTCGGCAACACAAATTCCATTAATCTCTACATCTACCGCTCCGCTGACATTCATGACCGCAGCCACTAATTTAATGAGAAACTGCTGACTAAGGATATTGCCAAGCAGCACCACTACTGTGCCACGTTGAGCAATCTTCAAATTCTCTAACTCATCAGGTTCAAAAGTTTTGCTAAATTCTAGGGCAACTCGTTTCGCAAGCCCATCATGATCATACTCACCATTCAACCCAATTCGTTCGGGCGGAATGGCTCTAAACAACTGTGGAACAGGCTGACTGATAAACATTCCTTCGCACAGAGTTGGAAGAATACTGGCTGAGAAATCTCGGCGATCGTCTGCTTGAGTGGATACCGTTACTGGATCTATCGTCAAAACTGCCTCCTTCCACCCCTGACAGCTTAAAAAGTTAATGGGGTTCATAAACTTTTTGCAAGGAGTTGATAATGTTTCTATGAAGCTACAGCCAATCTAGCATACAAAAGTGTTTCCGACACTACACGGATCACTTAGACACTAAGGGATTTTAGCAGGGTTTTTTGAGTGTCTTTAAGCACTCAGTAAGTAATAATACACAGAAAACTCCTGATATACAAGACATTCAAAGAACTAGCTAAAGTAGCTCAACTCCTGCACAGAAAAATTACAAGTTCACTTAAAAATGAAAGCATGAAAAAAGATACAAACTTTCTCCGTGTTTTCCGATCGTCCATAGGCATAATTTTATTGAGCTAGGCGTGAATTGAGCCATCTGGCATAATTAGCCCCGCCAAATTTGCGCCTGTCAGCTTCACCATTAGCTTGTCCGACACTCCTACCCTTGCGCCGCGCAGATCGGCTCCGCGTAAGTCGGCTCCGCTTAAGTCGGCTCCGATTAAGTTGGCACCTTGCAAATTTGCGTGGCTAAGGTTGGCTTCGAGTAAATTTGCCCTAAATAAGTTAGCCCCAGTCAAATTTGCCCCTGTCAGATTGATACGATGCAAAAAAGCATCGCTGAGATTAGCATTGTGGAGATTGGCATGGCTAAGGTTACGGCTCGACAAGTCTTTCTCTTTGAGGTCGGCGCCTACTAAATTGGCACCGCTGAGGTCAGGAGGCTGAGGGCGCGGTGTAGCTTGGGGCGATGGAGACGAGTTCCAGGATGCTTGATCGCGCGGGGCGCTTTGGGGAGGCTGGCTGGGGCGCGCACTACTTTGGGCAGATGAACTGTGAGCAGATGAACCGTTTGTAGAATTATGACTGCTTTGGTTTTTGTGAGCTTGGGCAGAACCGCCATTTTGCGAAGGTCCATTTTTAGAGGAGCCTTTCTGAGACGCATCGCCATAGGCAGGTCGAGGGGGCGATTGATAATAGTGGTAGCGAGGCGGAACCGTATGCTTTCCAGATGATGACGGTGGTGACTGAGGTGACGGTGGTGACTGAGGTGACTGCGCAGACGATTGGGGCTGAGCCTTAGGCTGAGTAGTTTGAGGCTGTGTCCTGGGAGAAGCAGCGCTGGCCGCTTTACGATTGGCAATATGCGATCGCAAATGATCCCGCGCTTGGTTCAGTTCTTGCAGCTTCTCGTGAGCTTTTTCTTGAAGCCGAGGATTGTCCTTGGGAAGGCGATCGGGATGCCAAATAAAAGCCAAGTCCCGATATGCCTGGTTAACCTCGTCCAACGAGGCACCAAGCTCTAAACCCAAGACTTTGTAGTAGCGTTCTAAATCACTCATCTACAAAAAATAGCCCACAGTTGTTTACTAACAGCTAAAAAAGAACTCAAGATTCATTTTTACTAACGATCTCTCTCCATGCTACAAGGCTACTCGAACCCCTGATCTGCTGAGATGCTAAAGAATTACTAGGAAATTCCTATAATGAGCATAGCTTCATTGCTGCAAACGCCCGCCTAACGCCAACCAAGGCTGATTCTCATGTCATTACAAATCTGTCTAAATCTCCTCGACAGAAGTGTCATTTCAGAACTAGACTGATATATTCATCAAACTTTTGTACAGCAACGCATACAGAAGAAACCCAAGAAATATTATGACTAAAGTCTTCCCTTTGCCCTCCCCCAGTGCCGTGCTGACCCAACCTGGGTTACCATCTCAAATTCAGACGGTAACTCAGGCAACAGGTGCATACGCACTGATTGATAGCTTGAGACGACATGGTGTTAAGCATATTTTTGGCTACCCTGGTGGTGCCATTCTGCCAATATATGATGAGCTATATCGGGCAGAGTCGGCGGGCTTTGTGAAGCATATTTTAGTCAGGCATGAGCAAGGAGCAGCCCATGCAGCCGATGGTTATGCGCGGGCGACAGGGCAGGTAGGAGTGTGCTTTGGGACTTCGGGACCAGGAGCAACTAACCTGGTGACAGGTATTGCCACCGCTCAGATGGACTCGATCCCCATGGTGATTATTACGGGGCAGGTTGGGCGGGCTTCGATCGGCAGCGATGCGTTTCAAGAGACGGATATCTATGGTATTACGTTGCCCATCGTCAAGCATTCTTATGTGGTGCGTGACCCAAAAGATATGGCGCGGATCGTGGCAGAAGCGTTTCACATTGCTGCTACGGGACGACCAGGGCCAGTTTTGATTGATGTTCCTAAAGATGTAGGACTAGAAAAATTTGATTATGTGCCAGTTGAACCGGGAACAGCGAAGTTACCTGGGTATCGCCCTACTGTAAAGGGCAATCCCCGGCAAGTCGTGCAGGCTTTAAAGTTGATTCGACAGGCGCGCCGACCTTTGTTATACGCCGGGGGTGGAGCGATCGCCGCTGGTGCCCACGCCGAAATCAAAGAGCTAGCGGAGCGCTACAACATTCCGGTTACCACGACCCTCATGGGCATTGGCGCGTTTGATGAACACCATCCTCTTGCCGTGGGCATGTTGGGAATGCACGGCACAGCATACGCTAACTTTGCCGTTACTGAATGCGACTTACTGATTGCAGTCGGCGCACGATTTGATGATCGGGTAACTGGAAAACTGGATGAATTTGCCGCTCGTGCAAAAGTCATTCACATCGACATTGATCCCGCAGAGGTTGGCAAAAACCGCATACCTGATGTGCCTATTGTGGGCGATGTCCGACGAGTGCTGACGGATTTATTGCAGCATGATGCTAAAAGCGACAGCGCCGCTAGTTCCACTCAAACTCAGGATTGGCTGCAAAGAATCGCTCGCTGGAAAGTCGATTATCCTCTGGTGGCACCTAGCTATCCAGGCGTGTTGTCTCCCCAGGAAGTCATCGTTGAAATTGGTCGGCAGGCTCCCCACGCTTGCTACACGACAGACGTAGGGCAGCACCAAATGTGGTCGGCACAGTTCCTCAAGAATGGCCCTCGTCGCTGGATTTCGAGTGCAGGTTTAGGGACAATGGGCTTTGGGATGCCTGCGGCAATGGGTGCAAAGGTTGCGCTTCCTGATGAACAAGTGATTTGTATTAGCGGTGATGCTAGTTTTCAGATGAACCTTCAAGAGTTGGGTACGTTGGCGCAGTACGGCATTAACGTCAAAACTATGATTATCAACAATGGTTGGCAGGGCATGGTGCGCCAGTGGCAGGAAGCGTTTTATGGAGAGCGCTACTCTTCGTCGAACATGGAGCCGTCAATGCCTGACTTTGTGATGCTGGCACAGGCGTATGGCATTAAGGGGATGCTGGTGAAAACGCGGGAAGAGTTGGCAGGGGCGATCGCTGAAATGCTAGCTCATGAGGGCCCTGTGCTGATGGATGTCCAAGTGAAGCGCGACGAAAATTGTTATCCTATGGTCGTTCCGGGTAAGAGTAATGCCCAAATGGTAGGGTTACCCAAGCTGCTAGAGCCGGAAAATCCCAAAGCTCTAACGAATTGTGGCAACTGTGGCGCTGAGAATCAGCCAGGCAATAAGTTTTGCCCAGAGTGTGGAACAAAACTCTAAAGCACTGAGATAAATCCATCTTAAAGCTCTTCTTTGTCTGCGCAGGGAAGGGCTTTAACTGTTGATGCGCTCTACGAAGTAATAAGGCTGTGCATAATAATAAGTCTCAGGTTTAGAACGGAAGCACTCTACATTAGGCAGTGGTTTCCAACAAAATTTGCTGCCATGAGTTAGGGCTTCTTTGGCTAATGTATAAGACTTCAAACCCAACCACTTTACCCTCAGCGTTGTAATCCAATATGATTCCATCACTAACTTCTTCAGACTCGACGATCGCAGAATCATCGAGTCTTAGATACAATGCATCGTTTTCTTTGTGGACAATCAGTTTCATTTCACTCTCCGATCAAAGAAGATTGTTACTACCCGTTTTGGGGTTAGGTAAGGATTCACAACAACCCGTAACCATCGATTACCAAAGTTTTGGATACGTTTAAGGTAGTGAGTATTACCATGAGGATCAGCAAAGGGTAAAAGTCTTTCAGGGTCAGTGAGTGCTTCTTCTATCCATAATTCTAGAATATTGCGCTCTTGCATTTGGTGACGGGCATGTACAGAGAGTTCAAATTCAGGGAATACAGACATGGCTCACGATCGACTTGTTTACCGTGAGGATGACGGATGAAATCTAAGTATAGCGATCGTCCTGCATTATGGATGTTTCTCAAGTGCTGCTAAGAGTTTCTGAATCTTTGAATCTGTCTATATAAAATTGTGGATATGCTAACGGACTTAATATAATGAAAATGATTTTTTTCAATATCGGTTGGATGGAACACTATCAAGGAATCACTTCTACTGAATCCTCTTGATGGAGGGGCAAGTTTCCTGATGAAAATGGGTATGGCTATGAAATCTTTAACTTTCTACCTTTTAGCGATTATATGTATGGTTACGTTCAACCTTCTGGAAAGGGTGACTACTTTGAGCGGACAATTAACATTGATAACCTAGATGCGCCAAAGCATGATGTTGTAAACGATGTATTATCTGTTTGGCTAGCAAGTCATCCAGACAAAAGTGGTACGCGAGTTATAGGTTGGTACAAAAGCTCGACCGTTTATCGGAAGCACCAGCCATCTCCCAACGGCTCTAATAGAACCTTTAAAGATTCCACATCCTCCTTTGGTTATTGTGTGACAGCAAAGGCAGAAAATTGTGTCTGCTTACCCATAGAGGAAAGAACTATTCGAGTTCCAAGAATGGTAAAGGGCGGTGGCGGTTTAGGACGATCAAACGTTTGGTTTGCTGACGGTCAGAAAGAAATTACTCTAAATTGTCGCAAAGAAGTAGAAGAGTTAGTTTTGCAGTATCAAACCTCAGAAATAACCCAGTTAAGTAACATTCGGCAAGAAATGGAGCAAGGAGATTTCTTTAACACTGAGACTTTAAAAGACGCAAGAGAGCGAGTGTTAATCTCTATAGTTCGTCGTCAAGGGCAAAGCCAATTTCGTCAGCAACTTCTTAGAGTTTATAAAGGGAAATGTGCTATTTTGGGCAATGATGTGGAACAAGCCTTAGAGGCAGCACATATTATTCCTTATTGCGGACTCGAAACAAACACCACTTCTAACGGATTATTGCTGAGAGCAGATCTTCATACTTTATTTGATCTCAACCTAATCACCATAGATCCGCAGACTATGAAAGTTTTAATTGCACCTAAATTAACGTGAGTTCGGGTTAAGCCAGAAGCTGGAAAGCTTGCAAAATCTAGCATTAGATCGTTTGTTGGGTAACATTCTATTTGCAATAAGCCTTGCTATTGAGAATACCCTCAATTATTGAGTTTGTTGATAATGCTTTTAGAGGGTATGTGGAGCTAAGCAACGCAAAATCAAGGCTTTCAGCGATTTCTTATTCCGAACTCACGTTAAATTAATGCAAACGCAGTGTCGGGCTTTTTCTAAAAAAGAAATAACCCTTCCTGAAAGCGAAACCAACAGACCTGATAAAACGGTAATGGAAAAACATTATGCTCAGTGCGAGTGGACGAAATAAAAATACTTCTTTTCATCGTTTCGACTTTGCATCCGTTATTACTTGGTAGCCACTAAAACTATTTCTAATGCTATGATGCCCTTGAACTTTTGTGTTGAGGCAAGCTGGAATGACGTCTACCTACACGCCAGAAGAAGCAAAAAAGGTCATTAAAGCCGTTACATTGAGCGGTATTGCAGTCGCCATAGCCGATATGGGTATTGTGTCTACTGCCATTGAAGCCACTGCTTTAGCCAAAGAGGTTGCGGGTGTGGCTAAAAAGTATCCTAACAACACCATCGTTCAAGGTGTGTTTTCTGATGAAGCCATTAAAACTTTCTCTCCTGGTGAACCTCCTAAAGACTTGACACCTGATAATGCAGCGGAACAAGCGATCGCTGCAATTACCGATGCCCTTACCACTTTAGAAACCAAAGCAACACCTGAAGAAATCAGTGAGTACAAGCAGTTTATTTATTCGGCAGCCGAACATGTTGCCAATGCAGCAGGCAGCGGTTTGTTTGGCAGAGGTAATCCTAAAGTGAGTGATACTGAGGCAGCAGTTCTAACGAAGCTGAAGGGCGCTTTGAGCATCTAAACTGTTATTCTCAAATGTTTTTCCTTGGACACTCACTCTGCATTTGATTTTCTCATAAAGCAATTAATAATGGCACCCTGTTCATTGAGCAAGGTGCCATTATCTATATCTCAAGACCTGAGTTTTCACTTTGAAGAGACGATCGCCCCCACAATAATACTTTTGCACAATTTAGGAACGGCTTTCGCGCGATTTAGGAACGCATTATTTTCTAAATACGCTGGTCCAAGAGGCAAGAGGTTGACAAGTTATATCGCCTTCTTGAGAAGCGTTTGCACCGCTGTCCATCGCCCGAATTTTAATAGATAGTAAATATCCTAGTTCCAAAACCCATAGTTTGAGGGAAGGTTATCCCAGTTGCAGCATCATGAAAAATTTGATGGATAGCGATCGCCTCTTAGCTCAGCCCTACTGTTTCATTGCCAAAGAAATCGACATCATTTACTCATCAAATCGTACCAGCTTAACCTTTACTCATGACATGACTTCATCTATTGCCCTTGCCGATCTGCAAACCATTACATGCCATGGCTTTACTTATCCTGTAGCACTCACAAATTGCATTGCCTTCAAAAGCTCCCCTACTTTGAGACAGCAGTCTATACCAGAACCCTTGCTACCTCGATCGCCACATCGGGAAAGGCAAGAGGGTTAATAATCCCTGTCGTGAATTCCTGTCGAGATTGATATTTCCCATCCACAGGATCACGAAACACGATAAGGATATTTTTCTTGAGGTTGTTCACCCAGTACTCAGAAATACCCGCTACTGCATAGATGTCAGCCTTGATTCCCAAATCCTTGTCTAGGCTGCTATTGGAATACTCTATGACCCAAAAAACGTTTTCTGGGTAAGGGTGATGAGTTCTGTATTCCTTTCCTAGTCGCTGCACAACTGCAATGTCTGGCTCTGGCTCTGAGCCACTAGGGAGTGTAATTGGTTTTGCCGGACGCACCTGTGCCCGATCGCCTAGTAGCCTCGTCAAATATTCGCCCATGTCGGTAGAACCGTGAGCATGGGGCATTCCTTCTGGGGACATTTCGACAACGACTCCGTTCAATAGTTCGACATGGCAATCGTCCCAAATCCCCACGTCAACCATGCGGTGATATTGCTCAAGGGTGATTTTTACGGGGACGAGTTCGGGCGTGGTGGGTTGCTGCAACGTCTGGGTCATGGCTACACCTCAAGAGGGTATTTCGATCCTACTTGAGATGTAGCATAACCCCAAGGTTACCTAGCTTGCTCTCTTGCATTTCTGGTTGCTGGGTAAGGTCGCCTGGTAAGCCTCGATCGCCCTCATGTAGGTAGCCCAATCATGCCGATTCACCATCCAATCCTCAATTAGTTCTTTGTTGTAGAGGATTTTCTGGACGGGCTGAACAAAATGAATGCCCAAATAACTAGTGGTCTGCCCTGTAACGGCTTAAGGTTCGGTCTGTGACTTGTAGGAGTGAGCAGGTTTCCGTTTTGCTATGGAACGGGCACTCTGCTTTCAGTGTCGTCGCCTCTACTGCGTTGAGAGAGTCATATTGGCGCCATTTGGTACTTTGTTCACCACTACAACGCATCCTTACCTGTTTAGGACTACCCGAGAAAGATACTTCAATGAACGTTAATCTACACGTCTTTATTACGCTTTTTTCTTAGGTAAAACTTAAAAAAGATACGATATTACCCACTCGGGGAATACCCTGAAGTTCACTGCATTGCTATGGTTTAAAAGCCACTCATTCAGAGAAAAGAAAGGAATTCCTGATTTTTGACGAAGAGTGATGGTTCCCGGAACCAATGCCAAGCTGTCCTCTAAACTGAGTTTGCGTCCTGCTAGGTATAAGGAAATCGATCATCAGTATTTGGTGCTGCTTTACTCATGATCCCTGATTCTGGCGGAGAGGTAAATAGATGTTCTAGATGCAGCTTGGCATTTAAACTGAGTTAGGAGTGAAAATAAGTTGTGCAAAAAAAGGGTAGATAGAATGCCGAGACTTCATGCGTTTCGCGTAGGCGCGGTAAACTGTTGGGGTTGATTTGGCGCTGGTGCGGTATGGTGACGTTCTTGTTGGAAGTTGGAACAGAGGAATTGCCTGCAAGTTTTGTAGGTTCGGCTTTGGAGCAATGGCGATCGCGCATTCCTGCCAGTCTCAGCGATTTGTTTTTGGTGTCAGAATCCATAGAGCTATACGCTACACCCCGACGACTAGCAGTGGTAATCAAAGGTTTGCCTGCGCAACAGCCCGATCGAGAAGAAGAAGTTAAGGGTCCTTCAGCGCAAGCGGCATTCAAAGAAGGTAAGCCAACGAAAGCAGCAGAAGGCTTTGCCCGATCGCGCAATGTTGATGTCAGCGCCTTTGAGATTCGGAGTACCGACAAGGGCGAGTTTGTTTTTGTTAACCAAAAGGTTTCAGGTCGCCCGACCGCCGAAATTTTGATAGAACTGATTCCACAATGGATTTTTGGGCTGGAAGGTAAGCGGTTTATGCGTTGGGGTGATGGCGATTTGCGGTTTCCACGCCCCATTCGGTGGCTGGTGACGTTGCTTGATGACCTCGTGTTACCCATTACATTGGTCAATGGATCAGAAAGTTTTACAAGCGATCGCCTTTCCTATGGGCACCGAGTTCTTCATCCATCGCCTCTTTTAATTCCCCATGCGGCTGAATATGTTGCCTGTCTCAAAGCTGCCTCGGTTGAAGTTGACCCGGCTTTGCGGGAAGCAACCATTGCAGAGCAGGTACAGGCTACGGCTCAGACCGTGGGGGGATACGCTGCTATTTCTCCTAGTCTGCTTGAGGAAGTTCGGGATTTGGTAGAGTTTCCGAGTGCAGTCATCGGGCAATTTGACCCGGAGTTTTTGGATCTGCCGACTGAGGTCATTATTACGGAGATGGAAAGCCATCAGCGGTATTTCCCAGTGCTGAAGGCTGAAGGTTCTTCAGAGCTACTGCCCTACTTTATTACGATCTCTAATGGTGACCCGGCTAAAGCAGATGTCATTTCAACAGGTAATGAACGGGTAATTCGGGCGCGACTATCAGATGGAAAATACTTTTTTGATCTCGATCGCAAGCAGCCTCTTGAAAGCTATCTGCCTCGGCTGGACAAGGTAACTTTTCAAGAAGATTTAGGATCAGTACGAGATAAGGTCGATCGCATCCTCACTATTTCTTGCGTAATTGCCGATCAGCTTCAAGTGACTGCGGCAGAGAAAAGCATTATTGAGCGATCGGCTCTTCTCTGTAAAGCTGATCTGGTGACTCAAATGGTAGGTGAGTTTCCTGAGCTTCAAGGCGTTATGGGACAAAAATATGCGATTCATGAGCCGCCTGCTGTCGCTACCGCAATCTTTGAACATTATTTGCCTCGTGGTGCGGGCGATCGCCTGCCCCAAACGTTAGCAGGTCAAGTCGTAGGGTTGGCAGATCGACTGGATACGCTGGTCGGCATCTTTAGTTTAGGAATGTTGCCCACAGGTTCGTCTGATCCCTTTGCGCTACGACGGGCGGCAAATGGGATGGTGAATGTCATGTGGGCAGCAAATTTATCATTAAACTTGTCTCAACTGCTCCAGCAGGTTTGTGACACTGCTCAACAGGCTGTTCAAAAGAAAACAACGGCATCCTTACAGGAACAGCTTCAGGAATTCTTCTTGCAACGGGTACGAACGCTGTTGCAAGAACAAGGAGTTGATTATGACTTGGTCAATGCGGTGCTAGGGGAGAATGATGCAGAGTACGCTCAGCGAACGCTACAAGACTTGCTAGATGTACGCGATCGTGCCTTGTTTTTGCAATCTATCCGAAAAAACCAAATCATCGATCGCATTTATGAAACTGTGAACCGGGCATCCCGCTTGGCAGTACAAGGAGATTTAGAGACAACTCAGCTTGATCCTACCGCTGTGATTCGTCCTGACTTATTTAAGCAGCCTTCTGAGCAAGCACTCTATGAGGCGCTGATCGATCTCGTTCCGCAAACTGAGGGAGCGCGATCGCAGCGCAACTATCAACAGCTTGTTGAGGCATTGGCGCAGGTTGCACCGACAGTCAGCAATTTCTTTGACGGGGCACAGAGTGTGATGGTGATGGATGCAGACTTAGAAGTGAGACAAAATCGGTTGAATTTGTTGGGATTACTGCGGAACCATGCGCGGGTGCTGGCAGACTTTGGGGCGATCGTGAAACCATAGAAAATCGTGAAGCCATAGAAAAAGGGCTTGGCGATGCCAAGCCTCCAGCCTATTTCAACAGAACCTCAATAACGATCAATGAGAAGAAGTGAAAGCCTTATCAGTGTTTCCAAACTTGAATCGGATTGCCTAGCGATCGCCGTTAGCACCAGGCTCATCATCATAGTGTTGAGGACGTTATAGTGTTGAGGACGTTGCGCGATCGCACTAACCCACCATAAAAGAAGGCAAGTCCAGAGTCATGGGCAAAGGGCTGCGAAAATTAATACGAACGCCGTGTCGCCGCTATTAATCGGTAGGATAGGGGGTGTCCCAGTCTGCAACTCTGTAATTTGATTATGGCTGCCTACGTCATTGGTCTTGGAAAATCTGGAATTGCTGCGGCTCGGTTGCTTAAGCAACAAGGGTTTGAGGTTATAGTCAGCGATCGCAACGCCAAAGCTCTAAATTCAATTGAACAAGACCTAGCTGCTGAAGGAATTAGGGTGGAATTGGGACAGACCTTCGAGCCTAATCCGACGACCATGCAGCAAATTATAGTTAGCCCTGGGGTGCCCTGGGATCTCCCGGGCTTGGTTAAGGCAAGAGAGCAAGGCATTGAGACATTGGGCGAAATGGAGTTGGCATGGCGGACACTTCAAAATAGTTGCGAGGGGTCGCTTTACCCTATACCTTGGGTGGGCATCACAGGCACAAACGGCAAAACCACGACAACGGCACTGATTGCAGCAATTTTTCAGGCAGCGGGATTACAAGCTCCGGCTTGTGGCAATATTGGCTATGCGGCTTGTGAAGTTGCTCTTAAGAAGCAACCCGACTGGGTAATTGCCGAACTCAGCAGCTATCAAATTGAGTCGGCAGCAAGCCTTGCCCCCAAGATTGGCGTGTGGACGACGTTTACGCCTGACCACCTCAGTCGGCACAAAACCTTAGAGAATTACTATCGTATCAAGGCGCATTTGCTGCAAAATTCTGAGCATCAAATCCTTAATGGGGATGATCCGTATCTTCGGAGCAAGGCTGACCAATGGCGGAGGGCTTGCTGGACGAACGTGACCGGAAAAGACAATCTCTTAGGAGAGGTTGAGCAGGGCGCTTATATTGAAGATGGCTGGGCGATCGCTCAAGGTGAGGCAATTGTTCCAGTAGCAGCGCTGCGAATGGTAGGGGCGCACAATCAGCAGAATTTGTTGTTGGCGGTTTTGGTAGCGCGGATTGCTGGAATAAAAAAGGAAGCGATCGCCCAAGCCGTCCTGAATTTTCCTGGAGTTGCCCATCGATTAGAGTCCATTTGCACCTGGAACGGCATCGACTTTATCAACGACAGCAAAGCGACTAACTATGACGCGGCTGAGGTCGGTTTATCTGCGGTGGACGCACCCGTTATTTTAATAGCGGGTGGCGAGGCAAAGGATGGCGATGATACGGGCTGGCTCCGCAGTATTCATGCTAAAGCTGCTCAAGTTTTGCTAATTGGCAGTGCTGCTCAAGCTTTTGCGGCACGCTTAGAGCAAGTAGGTTACGCCCAATACGAAATCGTAGAAACAATGGATCAGGCGGTTAAGCGAGGGGCAGAACTAGGGCAGAAGTTGGGAGCAAAGGTGATATTGCTTTCGCCTGCCTGTGCCAGTTTTGACCAATATGCCAATTTTGAACAGCGCGGGGATCATTTTCGACAGTTGTGTTTAGAGACGCTAAAACAGTATTAATCGGGTTGACCGGGGAGAAGGTCATTGATGGGATCACGAATAGGGTCACTATTTTCACTGTTTAATAAAGTTTGGACAAAATCATACATTTCTGGCTCCGATCGCCCTTCCATTTGCAAGTCCTTCAAAGCAATTAGCCCTTGCGCCAGTTCAGGAGCACTTTTTTTGTAGGTGTTATGGGCAACGACCAAATCCATAAAGACCTCCCGCTCAATTTGCAGACGGCTGGCATCTTCTGCCAAGTGAGAAGCATAGGCAATCGCATCTGCCTGATATTTCAGTAAAAAGATCAGGGCATTACTCATTTCTTGGAGCGGCTGTTGCAGTTTACGAGTATCTAATTCAAGGCGATCGAAACCCACTTGTCCATCAATCCGAAGTTCAACTATTGGCTTAAGGGTCGGGTCAATTTTGCCTTGGGCAATGGCTGCCTGAACAAGATCGATCGCCCCCAGTTCTACTTCTTCTAAGCTTTCTGTTCCACGCAGTGTCAGCTTTAGCCGAACAATCGATCGCTGTTGATAATCTTGTTTAAGTTCTGCCTGCACCGTACCTCGACTAATCTCAACCAAGTAAACGCCCCGGTCAAAACCTGCCTCTTCTACACTGTTTGCCTCCGTCGAACCCGGATTAAAAATCCAGCCCTCGACTTCATAGTTCTTATGAATGTGCCCTAGCGCCAAATAATTGACCCCAGCTGCTTTGAGCGGAGCGACATCGGCATAGCGCAAGGCTCCTTGGTAACGAGAAATTTGTCCTTCCATGCCGTGATGGAACATCAAAATGTTGGGATGCGGCGTGGGCGGCAGTTGAGCGATCGCCTCGGCAATTTGTTCGATCGCTTTAGGAGCAGTAGAGCCATACCAGTAAGAACCCAGCACTCGCACACCGCAATCAAGATCAATATATCCACCTCGCTCACCATCCCAAGGAAAGTAGAACGGCTCACCTGTCGCGGTGTCTCCAGGTTCTAGTAATATCAGCAGACCCCAAGATGCTAGATAGCGTAACCAACTGGTTTTTGTCCCGTAGGGGCGGTTATCATGATTACCCTCGATCGCCAGTACCGGGATGCCAGCTTGCTTAAGGGCTTGCAATGCCAACTGCGCTTGGTTCAGTGTGGCAGGTTGAATATTGCGATGTTCAAATAGATCGCCAGCAATCAAAACAAAATCGACTTGGGGAGCGATCGCATACTTTTCTAGAGCATCGTTAAATGCGTAATAAAAATCTTGGGTGCGCTCCTTGCTGTCATAGCGATCGAACCCTAAATGAATATCAGCCAAGTGAAGGAAGCGTGGCATAGTACAAATACACTAAACTTTAGCTATTGTATGCCATGGATAGCAACCCATTCACGATTGCCCGAACTCGGCTTGCAATGCCTCGTCATTTTCATCAGCGATCGTAGCCACAATCGTAATATTCCGCGATACTTCCGTCGGACTTAACTCTGCTAAGGTTCGCTGGGCACAAACTACCACCTGATCTTCCGAAATCGCAAACCGAGCCTCAAACGTGCTCGACCAGTTCATTTCCATCAGCTTACGCAAAAGCTGCGCTTCGTTTTTGACGGGTAGTTTCAGGACGGCTGCCCAAATCATTAACTCGTCTTCTTCCTGAGTGCCTGCAAGCTGAACAAAAACCTCAACACTGCCATACTTAAATTTCCAGACATAGCCCGGCTCTACATGGCTGACCATGGCGCTTCGGTCTTCTTGAAGGCTAGAAATAACCGTCTCAATAATTTCTACATAGCTTGGAGTGCTTTCGGTTGTAGGAGCGCTGTCAATGTTGTAGGAAGTCATGGGGATCTCTTCGGTTCAGATTGCCTTCCCTAATTTAGCGCTTGTCTGGGCAATGGACATCGCTTTGACAATAAATTTAGGAGTGAAAACCAAGGATGAAGAAAGAACGCCAATGCAAACACAAAGTAAATCCTAGAAGCGACCCTCTTTCCAACCTGTTCGATCGCTCAACCCAACTCCCCATACCCACGTTGCAAACAATAATCTGCTCACCATCTCGCCAAGTCTGTCTGCTCCGACGGGCGTTGAGTTTCACAAGTGGGTAGACTTGTAGATTTTCGTTACACTAATTCATATCCTGTTACTGCTTTAGTCGTTCCCCTACTCGCAATTTATGGCTGACACTCTCACAAAGCTGGCGTATCAAACTTTTCAACAGAGTAAGAGTTATTTTGGACTGGCTCATAAAACTCTTACAACTCAGGTGATGAATCTGGTTTCACCTACAAACTACAAAACTGAACCACTGCCAACCGAGACGCTGTTATTGCTACAAAGTCGACTCAACAAGCTCATTGAGCAAGATTGGCAAGATTCAGAGCAAGGCGTTTATCCATCTGAACTACTGTTCGACAATCCTTGGGAAGACTTTTTTCGCTACTATCCCATGGTTTGGATCGACACAACTCAGACTTGGGAGCGGATTCGAGAAAAGCGCTACCAAGAATTTTCTCCCACTATCAAAACTGACGGATATCCCAAATACTATCTGCAAAACTTTCATTACCAAACGGATGGCTATTTGAGCGATCGCTCTGCTAACCTCTACGACTTACAAGTCGAAATCCTCTTCAATGGTTCAGCCGATGCCATGCGCCGTAGAATTCTGGCTCCTCTTAAGCGAGGCTTAGAAGGCAAGGCCCAGCCAAGAGTACTAGACATTGCTTGCGGCACAGGTCGGACGCTAAAAATGCTGCGTGGCGCATTGCCCAACGCTTCTCTCTACGGCGTTGACTTATCTCCTGCTTATCTTCGCAAGGCAAACCAGTCGCTGTCCGAGGTGTCCGGTGAACTGCCGCAGCTTTTACAAGCAAATGCCGAGGAGTTACCTTACTTAGATGGCTACTTTCAAGCCGTTAGCAACGTGTTTATGTTTCACGAGCTACCTCCTGAAGCCCGTCAGCGAGTGATTGAGCAGTGCTACCGGGTGTTACAACCTGGGGGCGTTTTTGTCATTTGCGACTCTATTCAAGAAGCTGATTCGCCAGAATTTGCACCCATGATGCGAAACTTCCCCACAATGTTTCATGAGCCTTATTACCGTAACTACACCACCGACAATTTAGTAGAGCGATTGGAGCAGGCTGGCTTTGTTTCAGTAGAAACTGAGGTGCATTTTGTCAGCAAGTATTGGGTGGCACGGAAGCCCGCCTAAGGGTTTGCTCAGTTTCTACCAAGATTCATAGGGTAAAACAAAAACGCTGATGAGGGTCTTTAGCAAAAAGGGCACCATCAGCGTTTTTTTCAACGGGCTTAACCTATATCTATCCAACCCTTAATCCATCCAACCCTTAATCCATCCAACCCTTAGTCCATCCAACCAATGTCTATTTCGGAAATCTGCCCTTCCCTTTCCGACGACATAGGGGGAGGAGAACCGGGCTGAGTAGGATGCCGAAAAATTTTGCGGAGCTCAGATTCGTGCTGAGTTTTGTGAGCTACTGCGGCTGGCTCAATTTGTAAAGTTGATTTTGGTTCGGGTTGGGGCACAGCAGCAGACGTATGAATAGGGGCGATCGCTGTCAATGGCTTAGCGTTGACTTCAGATAATTTGAGAATCATTTGCTTTGCTTCTGCTAGCTCTACCTTGAGATGCTCAGCTTGCTTAACTTCTGTTTGTAGCTTCTTTATGAGGCTATCTTTGGCTTCTAAGTCTGCTTTAAGGTCATTAATTTGCTTTAAAAGAATAGAATCCTTGGGTTGAACCGCGTCTAAAGTTGCTTTTAAATCCGAAACTGTGGCTTCTAACCCAACGATTTTCTCCAAAGGAGCCTCTTTTTCAGTTTTAGCTGATGAATTTGGTGAATCTGTTGAACCCGTAGACCGTCTCCTAACCATATCTCCTCCATTCCCAAAGACAGACTAAGGCTTTTAGACGCATCAATGGGATAGACGCAAAGCATTTGTCTCTCATTAAACTTACCATCTTCAGGTGCTTCGTAGGTGTCCCCAAACAGGCTTAAGATGAATTTGAGTTTTTTGGATTTATCTATCGTGGATCAGTTGATTGTTCAAGTGAAACTGCTAATGCGTAGGTGTTTCGCCCTTGGGCTTTAGCTTGATAGAGGGCACGATCTGCTGCGGTAATCAGTGATTCTGGTGGCTGCTGCAAGTTAGGGATTTGGCTACTGATGCCTAGACTCAGGGTGACATTAGAACTGACCGTAGACTGGGCATGAGGTATTTCTAGATGGCAGATTTCTATTTGAATTAGCTGTGCAATGTGAATTGCCCCTTTAAGACTGACATTAGGGAGAATGATAGCGAACTCCTCGCCGCCGTAGCGCGTCACCAAGTCCGCTGCACGTTTCATTACGCGATGCATTGCTTGGGCGATGTCTTTTAGACAAACATCTCCAGCTTGATGACCATAGTGATCGTTATAGCGTTTGAAGTAGTCAATGTCACACAAGATGAGAGAAAGCGGCTCTTGATCTCTGGCAAGGCGCTGCCATTCTTGGCGGAGGTGTAAATCAAAGTGACGACGATTTGCGATCGCGGTCACACTGTCGAAATAAGCAACATACTGCAACTCCTGGTTCACGTCTTCTATGGCTTGTTTTGCCTGTGCCAGTTCGATCGCTTGTCTCTGAAGCTGTTGGTTTTGCTGCTGGAGTTGCTGCGTGAGTGCTTGAATGCGTAAATGGGTTGTAATTCGGGCAAGTAATTCCTCGCGCTGAATCGGCTTAGTTACATAATCCACTGCGCCTACTTCAAATCCTTTAACCTTATCTTCAGTGTCTGACAAAGCCGACATAAAAATTACAGGAATAGCGCAAGTTCTCTCGTTCAGCTTGAGCCGTCGACAGGTTTCAAAGCCGTCCATATTGGGCATCAAGACATCAAGTAAAATCAGGTGCGGTTGGGCATCTTGTGCTCGCTTTAAGCCACTGTTACCGTCTTGAGCCACCAGAACTTTGAAACCTTTTTCTTCTAACGAATAGACTGCAAAACTTAGGTTATCAGGGTTGTCATCAATAATGAGAACCGTGGAAGGAGAAGGAGAAGGCAAGCCGGGGTCAAGCGGGAAGGATGGCTGATTCACAGGCTTCTCTCCGGATAGAGATATCTTTCAACTAGAGGGGCGATCGCCTGCTCTAAGAACTCTTGTACTGAGTCTTTAATCTTACTCGCAAATGAAATACAGCGATCGTTTTGCTGTCCGGGATAGATTGCCCGTTTTTGAATGTTTTGCCTACTGCTCAACATGGCTAATCTAGACAAACTCTCTACAACCTGAGCCGCTAAAGGACAAAACGATTGCGTAGAAAAATGAGTGGGCAGCACTATCGAAGCAACAACCTTGAGAAAAATCTGCTCAAGCCAAAAGATTGATCCCTTGTCGCATCCGCTGGCATGTTGGAGCTTGCTGCTAGAAGGTTTTACCCCTTGCTGTCTCATGACCATGCTCAGGCAAGAATGTTCTGAGCAAACACACGGCTCAGCTTGATCCGGCTCAGTAAGATTGATGATATGACCCAGAAAATTGAGCAAGACTTGGGATAAGACTATCTTCCTAGCGCATATTTCAGTAGACAAACTAGAGAAAATCTTACTCTGGAAGCGCATGGCTTTTTCGATCGCCCGCATTTGAGTAGCAATTATTATATCATCCGCAAAAGTCCGCCGATGAGCAGCGCCAAGAGCAGTGCCAGGATAGATTTCGAGTCTACAGGCTTCAGTTCTAAATATCTCAACGTCGTTAAGCAGCTTCTGCAAATGTAAGCCGAATGGATGAAGAATGCAAAAACTATCAGTTCGGCACTTGAGTATGTCGTCTTTCTCAGACATATCCTTACCAACTCCATGGCGTTCGGTATTGAAATTGAGCCGATAGTTGGGATACTTAATAAATTGCCCCATCTACTAAAAATTTGGAATGACTCAAACTGATTCAGGCTCAAGACGGGTCTTCATCTGTGGTTCTGCACTGAGGGGTCAACCTGATCACCAAAATCTTCAAGCGGCTCAGTTCATCCGCGAAACCAAGACTAGACCGCTCTATCGCTTCCATGCTGTTGCCGATGGCTGGCATCCTGCCATTTACGCAGTCGCAGAAGGAGGGATGTCTATCCCTGGAGAAGTTTATGAACTGACAATGGAACAATATGATCATTTGATTACTACAGAACCGCCCAATATGTATCCTGGCAATATTGTCTTGGAGGATGGTGAAACTGTGACGGCAATTCTTTACCCACGTGCCTTAGTGGAACAATACAACTGGCCCGATATTTCTCACTATGGTGGCTGGGCAGCTTATAAAAAAGCTGTAGCGTTGCTCTAAGCTTAAAGCAGAATGACTTTAGTTGGCTGGACTAGGGGAATCGTGTGAGATTGTAAGAAATTGATTTTACCCACTTCCAACGCTTGGAACATAACACTTGCGAATTTATGATAATGAGAAGAAACATAAGCATTACTTTTGTTCCTAGCTTTTCTCTAGCCCCTTTCGAGCAACGAACAGACATCATTCAGTATGGTTAAAACCATTTGCATTCGTGGCTTTTCCCACGCCTATGAGTTATCAGAACCGACTGACTCTCCTACTGTTTTAGTATTTGTCCATGGTTGGCTTCTCAGTCGTGCTTACTGGCAGCCCGTCATTGAGCGGTTGTCATCCCGGTTTCAATGTCTCTCCTACGATCTGCGGGGGTTTGGTGAGTCTCAGCCTGGAAGCGCAGAGGCAAAATCTGTAGCATCAATGGAGAGAACGATCGCCTCCGAAGCACCCCAAGAAGTCACCACTGTTCCCAGAGTTGCATCGCCCCCTTGCTCCCCATACGCAACCGTAGACCCTACATCATCGTTGCTGCCTACCGAATCCTTTGCTTATTCGCCAGCCGCCTATGCCCAAGACCTTACTTCTCTCTTACACAACCTCAATATCACTCGCGCTTGGTTAATTGGTCACTCTTTGGGCGGAGCGATCGCGCTTTGGGCGGCTGATCAAGCGCCAGGCACAATATTAGGCGTTATCTGCATCAACGCTGGAGGCGGTATCTACATTAAAAAAGAATTTGAGAAGTTTCGGGCGGCAGGTCAACAAATTATCAAGTTTCGCCCTCAGTGGCTTGCTTCCATACCGCTTTTAGACTTGGTGTTAACTGGGGCGCTGGCTCAGATGAGCGTTACCCAACCCCTAACCCGGTTGTGGGGCAAGCAACGTCTGTTAGATTTGCTCAGCGCTCATCCTGAAGCGGCGATCGGTGCCCTACTCGAATCTACTACTGAAACCGAGGTTCACCTGTTACCACAAGTTGTAGCCCGCCTTCAGCAGCCTGTCCATTTCATTGCGGGCGTTAATGACACGGTCATGGAGCCAAAATATGTGCGTCATCTTGCTAGTTTCCACGCCTCTTTTGAATGCTGCGGCAGCAATGTGACTCACATTGCAAACTGTGGACATTTAGCAATGCTAGAGCAACCTGAAACCGTTGCTGACGAGATTTGGCGAATTTTAGCAATGCATCAAGCTTGATTTTCTTTGATATTTCTTCCTAATGTGTCTCACTGTTGATATAACCGCATCACCTCAGAAATTGCCAATCTTGACTGTGCCCCTAGTGTCAACGCTGAAGTGTGTCCACGGTTAAGGTGGTCGGCAGCGGCGCAAGCAATCATGGCAGCATTGTCGCTACAAAATTGAAGGGGCGGAAACAGTACGCGAATATTGTGTGGAGCCGCCGCCGCTTGTAGCTGCTGCCGTAGCCCACTATTAGCCGCCACACCACCGCCTACAGCGATCGCCGTAAACCCATAGTCTAAAGCACAGGCGATCGCCCGTTTCGTCAGCGATCGCGCCACCGTCTCTTGAAAGCTTGCCGCCAAATCATTTACGGGTAGAGGCTCACCCGTCTGCTCTAGCTTTTGAACTAATCGCAAGGTCGCTGTCTTCAACCCACTAAAACTAGAGTCATAGCGGTGATAGCCTCCTTCTGGCAAAGATACCTGACCTTCGGGCAGTGGGAATGCATGGCGATCGCCTGCCCTCGCCAGCCGATCGATGACCGGGCCACCCGGATACCCTAAGTGCATCAGCCGCGCCACTTTATCAAAGGCTTCTCCGGCTGCATCATCGCGGGTTTGCCCCAAAATCTTGTATTCTCCACAATCCTTGACTTCAATCAAGCTCGTATGTCCGCCCGATACCAACAAACACAAAAAAGGCGGCTTTAGATCGGGTGTGCTGAGGTATGAGGCGTAAATATGTCCTTCCAGGTGATGAATGCCCAAAAAAGGCTTTTGGTGCACCATGGCAAGAGTTTTACCTGCGGTCAGCCCGACCAGTAGTGCCCCTACAAGTCCAGGGGCACAAGTAGCGGCAATCCCGTCAATGTCTGCCCAGCTTAATTGGGCTTGCTGAAAGGCTTGGGCGATCGCCCCATTGACCGTTTCCACATGCTGCCGCGAAGCCACTTCCGGCACCACGCCGCCATACTGCTGATGGATTTCAATCTGCGACGAAACGATGTTGCTGAGGATCTGGCGATCGTCTAATTCTGGGTCATGACGAACAATTGCCACCGCAGTTTCATCACAGCTTGTTTCAATGGCTAAGACCGTTGACATGGGAGAGGGTATCAAGAAACGTAAAGATCTTTTAACAGCCTATCTTGTAGGGGCTACTCCTGAGGGTATTATTGCTCTGATAGTCCAAATTTCTTGTACAGATAACTTCAATTTTTGTACGAAAAACTTTGTTTTGTAAAATATGGGAAACAACTCCATGCGAAGATTGTTTGCTCTGATCCTGCTCATGGGTCTTTGGCTCAACTTTGTTCCTCCTGCTGCTGCCGATGTCGCCGGATTAACACCCTGTAATGAGTCCAAAGCCTTCCTGCAGCGTGCCGCGAACGCCCCCAAAACGCCTCAAGCTAAAGCTCGTTTCGAGTCCTATGGTCAACAAGCTCTCTGTGGCACCGAAGGTCTACCTCATTTGATCGTAGACGGTCGGCTTAGTCACGCAGGCGACTTTACTATCCCAAGCCTTCTCTTCCTGTACATTGCAGGCTGGATTGGCTGGGTAGGTCGTGCTTATGTCATTTCGGTTCGGGGTGACAAGAATCCTGAACTGAGCGAAGTGATCATTGATGTTCCTCGCGCCATCAGAATTATGTTGACTGGCTTTACTTGGCCCCTCGCCGCCTTCGGAGAGTACACATCGGGCAAGCTAACTGCGAAGAATGATGAGATTACTGTTTCACCCCGCTAGGCTCAAAAGTCTGCCGTTCACTCTTGGAGTATGTCTATGCAGTATTTTGTGAAATATCTTTCCACTGCCCCAGTGCTGGCAACCGTTTGGATGATTATCACTGCCGGAATTTTGATTGAATTCAATCGATTTTTCCCTGATCTATTATTCCATCCTCTTCCTTAAGAGGCGATCGCGTTAGGGCTAGAAAGCTCTTATCCCAACCTACAAGAGAGAGGCAGACTAAACTCTAGTCTGCCTCTCTCTTGCTTTCTGTAGATCTATTACAAAAGAAACTCTGAGAACCTTTGCCTGGTTCTTCAAGATATAAGCTGCTTAAATGCTCTAGAGGCAGAAAAATCATCCGTAATATTACAGAAGAATTTACAATATCTTCATAGCTACACGTATCCAAAAATATAAGTAGAGTTACGGCAAATAGCTCTATACGTTTGATACTTGCATTCTCCCTAGAATTCTCTGAGAAAATTGCCAAAGCTTTTGAAATCAGGAAATCGCGCTAAAAAACTCTCTTATCTCATCACTTTTATCTGCTTCTTTTAGTCAAATCTCTCCATACTTGCTCTGAGCTATAAAGCGTTCTAAGAGAAAACTAGGTCATTATTTATACTAATTTTGATGAAGTTGGTGCATCCTACTGAGGCATGTAGTTTTTGGGCTGCTTACGTTGGATTTAGCTAAATATTAATGGCTAGTTCCAAGTGAACAGCTCTGATAAATGAACAAACGAATTGGCTACTTTATTCCAGAGTTTCCGGGACAAACTCATATTTTTTTTTGGCGCGAGATTCAGGTTCTTGAGAGCATGGGCATTCAGGTCGATATTATCTCTACCCAACCTCCTGCTGCTAACCTTATGTCTCATACATGGGCTAAGGCAGCTCAGCGCCGAACCACTTATCTAACCCCACCGACCCTTTGTAATTTTTTGGGCATGGGGCTAGCGCTCGTTCAAGGCGGGCTGAAGTCATGGCTTACTTGTTTACAGATAATTCAACAGGCAAAAGATTTATCTGTCGCTGACAAACTGCGTCTATTTGCCTTCATGCTGGTCGGGGCAGAGGTATCTTACATTGCTAAGCAACAGCAGTGGCAGCATTTGCACGTTCACTCTTGTGCAAACTCAGCAAATATAGCCCTGTTTTCTTCTCTTATTTCTGGGCTGCCTTACAGCATCACGCTTCATGGTCCGCTTGAGGATTATGGTTCTAACCAAGCTCAGAAGTGGTCTAAAGCTAAGTTTGGAATTGTCATTACACAAAAGCTTTACGAAGAAGTTCACCAGTTGCTTGCAGATAATCTTCCGGAACAAGTAGCGATCGCCCCTATGGGAGTGAATGCTTCCGTTTTCCAACGCACTCATCCCTATCTACCTTGGGATAAACAAACAAATTTCCGAATTTTTAGCTGTGGACGGCTTAATCACTGTAAAGGACATGCTGATTTAATTGAAGCGATCGCCCTTCTTCGTCAACAAGGCATCCCAGCAACACTAGAAATTGCTGGAGAAGATGAACAGGGTGGAACCGGATATCGTAAAGAACTAGAATCTTTAATTCAGCGTCTTAATCTAGCAGATTCAGTTCGCCTTCTCGGAGCTACTTCAGAAGAGACTATCAAAACCAGCCTCGAAAACGCTCACATATTTGCTTTGGCTAGTCTACACGAACCGCTTGGTGTTGCCATTATGGAGGCGATGGCAATGGAAGTGCCTGTTGTTGTGACTGGGTCAGGTGGGGTAAAAGAGCTAATTGAACAGGGTGTAGATGGATTATTAGTTGAGCCACAAGCACCGCCGCAATTGGCAGATGCCATTCTAAAGTTGTTGGTCGATCGCCAACTCGCTCAACAACTTGGAACCGCAGGTCGAGTAAAAGTTATCCAGCAGTTTCATAGCAAACGCAGTGCAGAAACATTGGTAAATCTGATTTGGGCACCTTCAGAGTTCGATTCTCAGGAGGTTAAAGTACCAGTTGGCATTCGTAGTAGATAACTATGACTTCGAGGAGCCGTTACAGAGGGCGGCGATCGCCGCCCTCTGTGCTTCTGTAAACTCAGCCCCTTACTTGTACTCAATTAATTGGTTTCGTTGTCCTAACAGACGATTCCAATGAAATTTGATCTGACCGACTAAATTTGGAAACTTACCCACTACGCATGAACCTGCGTAAAGCAGAGAATCCTGAGTGCCCCAACCTCGTTGCCGACCATAGCAAAAAATCCGAAAAGCAATCAAGGGATAAGCAGCAAACAAAAGTAAACTCCATCCCCCTGTCAACTTGGCACCACCCAGAGCCAGCAAAGGGACTAGCCCACCCCAAGTCCAAATGCTGCGGCTCTCCTTGACCCAATATCGTTCTGGGTCGCGTCCATGCAGCCAAGCTCCTTCTGCATAGGCATGACCTGCCCGCAAAACCCGCTTCCACCACTGGTCAAACCGCATCATATCCGCATCATGCAGAGTCATTTCAGCATCCACCCGGACGATCTTCCACCCTTGCTGCCGCAACCTTAGACATAGCTCAGGCTCTTCCCCAGCAATCAAGTTTGAAGCAAAGCCCAGAGCCTGCTGAAATGCAGCCACGCGGTACATGGCATCACCGCCGCAGGCATCTGCCTCGCCAATAGGCGTATCCCATTCTAAGTCGCACAGGCGGTTATAAGGCGATCGCTCTGGAAACCTCTCTCGCCTTCGACCACAGACTGCTGCAACTTCTAAATGAGCTTCTAATTCTTGTTGTGCTTGGTCGAGCCAACCTGCAACAATTTCACAGTCTCCATCTACAAACTGAACAAACTTGAGATCCGGTGTCATTTCCAGAAGGCGTGAGAATCCAGCGTTGCGGGCTCGTGCCGCCGTAAATGATAGCGATAGATCAAGCTCTACAACTTCGACTTGAAGCGATCGTGCCAGTTCTACACTGCCATCTGTCGAGCCAGAGTCTACATAAACAATGGTAGAAATCTTGCCAAGGGCAGACTTCAAGCACACTTCCAGCCGTCGCCCCTCATTTCGACCAATTGCTACAAGCCCGACCTGTGCCAAAGTCTCTATCTCCTGTCTATTGATGGGACTGTATCACATAGCCAAGTAAGCTAGTTTGCCGCCTATAAAAGTTAAACTAATTAAGCAACACCTTTTCAAAGACAACACCATCTCCATAGTTACGTGCCGCTAATGAAATTTCATCTAAAGCAGAAGACTTGTCCATACTTCGCCGCTCACCAATAAACTGACTACTTCAGATCTCTAGAGAGCTAACGGTTCTTCCACCAAAGATTCGTGCAAGGCAGGCTGTTGCTGATCCCAGTAATCTGGCTTCATAGGCGATCGTCCTACCATCCAATCGTAAACCTCTAGCATTTTTCGAGCCTTTGCTTCCCAAGAATAATACTTTAGAGCATGTTGATGGGCTGCCAGCCCCAACTGAGAAATCCGCTCAGGATTCTCAACCAGTTGCTCTAGCGCTTCCGTGTAGCTTTGTACCAATTGGTTCAGATCACCCATCGGAACCTTAACTCCCCGGTCTGAATCAATGAAAACACCAGGACCACCATAATCTACCACCACACAGGCTAACCCAGAAGCCATCGCCTCAACTACAACTCCTCCTCCCAGTTCGCGAATTGAGGGAAAGGCGAAAATGTCCGCCTGCTGCATTACAGTTGGAAACTCACTATAAGGGACACTATCAACAAACTCAACACAGTCAGAGAGACTATGCTCTTCTACAATTTTGTCCAACCTAGGACGTTCAGGTCCATCACCAATAATGACTAGTTTGTGTTTTTGCAGTATTGGGCTAGCTGCAAACGCCTTAACAACCACCTCTGGAAGCTTATAAGGCACTAACCTACCTGCAAACAATATCGTTAAGCGCTCACGCCCACTCCGATCTGATAAACCAAACATACTGGGTTCATAGCCAGTATCAGGAAAATTAATTACTTTTGTCCTAGATTCGACAGGTAAATCGTTGATGGTATGGGCATGGGCAGCCAAGATACCTGCTGAATGTTTATAAGTAGAACGATGGTAGGGAAGAAACTTGGAAAACCCTCTTAAGTAAGTCATCCACTCTCGCTCTCGCAAGAGTTCATTCCTAAAAAATTTAGGCCAGGGTAAAGCGCCATTCAAAGGACCCACCAGAAAAGGAACAGGGCAGCGCTCTGCCATGAAACTAGGTAAAGTCGGCGACATTGGGGTAATGCGATGAACCATGTCAAAATGACCATTCTTCAAGTCATTCTTAAAGTGGTTCCAAACTGCCGATTCAAATACTAAATAGCTTGGATAATCCATCGCCATTTGAGTTGTCCAAGCAGAATCTTTACCGCCTCGAATGAGCCATGACAATTGAGAGAGCGGAGCGGCAAACCATTCGGTATCTAGGTAAACGATCTTAGCGTTTCCAATGCCCTTCCGATCGATATTCGGCTTGTTCCGAATTTGGGTCACGACGGTCACATCTGCATACTTGGACATCGTACAAGCAAATTTGTGCGCCAGAATAGGAAGAGACGGCCAGTCCGGATTACAGTAATCAGCCAGCAGTAAAACGCGTATTTTAGGACAATCTTGACTGTTCTCAAAATTATTTGGCTTCATTTCTGTATCCGTCATGTATTAAGCCCTCTTAAACTAGTAAGCTCCAGCAATAAATTGAACAGCTACTGCACCCACTACTTGATTAGATGTTCAGCAAACTAAGACTGGAATCTATCACTAGAAGATGAATTCCTTTGTTGCCTCATCAGTACCTGCGTCATAGATCCCGTAATCTTTATAACTATTATCCCCAAATGCAGAATGCTTGCGCTATGCCAGTAGATGATTTCATACAAAGCTCATGTTTCCCACGATTCTGATTAAAGTTTTGAAGAACGATACGGCTGCATGTCCTAGAGATTTCTACATTAAAAAACTGTAAGTCAACTTGATTTACCCTTATTACGCTCTTTCTGCTATTGTTCTTTATTCTGGTTATTCAAAATGAAAGCTTGGCATAATTCTTTGTTAAAAAGCGGCGCTTAGCTTAATTTACTTGCATCCCTACCTTGTTATATCAGCAGAGTATCAAGAATAAACCCGACGGTAGTATTCTTGATACTCTGCTGATAACAAAGGTTGCCACCAATCCTGGTGGTTCAGGTACCATTGAACCGTGCGGCGTAGACCACCTTCTACAGTTTCTGCTGGGGTCCAGCCTAGTTCAGTCCGAATTTTTGTGGCATCAATGGCATAACGGCGATCGTGTCCCAGACGATCTTTGACAAAGGTGATTAGGCTCTGCGCTGGGCGAACAGGCATCTCTGGAGCCATCTCATTCATGAGTTCACAGAGCATTTCCACAAGCTCAATGTTTTTGACCTCATTATTGCCACCAATGTTATATGTCTCACCCGGCGTACCTTTGTGGATTACTGCCTCTACTGCACTACAGTGGTCTCCTACATAGAGCCAGTCTCTAATGTTTTGCCCATCTCCATAAACTGGGAGTGGTTTTCCCATTAAAATGTTGATGCAGATGAGCGGAATCAACTTTTCTGGGAAGTGATAAGGACCATAGTTGTTGGAACAATTGGTCATTAGGGTAGGTAAGCCGTAGGTGTGATAATATGCCCGAACTAAATGGTCGCTTCCTGCTTTGGAGGCAGAGTAAGGGCTATTGGGGGCATAGGGAGTTTTTTCACTAAAACCTGGTTCATCTGGCTCTAGGCTGCCGTAAACTTCATCTGTAGAGATGTGGTGAAATCGATAGGTATCAGGCTGTTCTGCCAACATCCAATGTTGCCGAAAAGCTTCCAAGAGGGTAAAGGTTCCGACCACATTGGTTTGAACGAAAGCACCGGGCCCCAAAATGGAACGATCGACATGAGATTCGGCTGCAAAGTGAACGAGTAGATCGATCGCCTCTTCCTTTAACAAAGTATCGACTAGAAGACGATCGCAGATATCGCCTTGAACAAATCGTAAGTTCGCCTTGCCTTCTAAATCAGCTAGGGTTTGTCGATCGCCTGCATAGGTTAAGGCATCTAAAACAACAATGCGATCGCCAGGGTATTGACTGTACCAGTGGTGCACAAAATTGGAGCCAATAAAACCAGCTCCTCCAGTCACCAGAAGCTTACGGAGTTCTCTAGACATAGTTCGGCTCCTAACCTTAATTCAATTCAATTTGACAATCATCGCCAATCATAAAGCGCAATGCTTTAGGACGGCGGGGAGCTTCTTTAATATGGGCACGTTGACCAATGACACTATCAACAATGCGCTGATGAATCGCGTCGATTTTAGCACCTTGTAAAATCACACTATGCTCTAGGTCTGCCTGAATCAAGGTGACTTGATCGGCAACGCTGGTGTAAGGGCCAATAAAGCAGTTCTCTAGATGGCAGTCCTCCCCAATAATTACGGGACCCCGAATCGTGCAGTTGATAACCTTTGAGCCTTGCCCAATCTGTACCCGTCCAATGATTTGACTTTGGGCATCAACATCGCCCTGAACTTGATGTTGCAAACACGTATCCAAAATGACTCGATTGGCTTCTAGAAGGTCATCTTTCTTGCCGGTATCCAGCCACCAGCCATGAATCTGACGCGCCTCGACTGCTTTGTTCTGCTCAATTAGTGATTGAATTGCATCTGTGATTTCTAGTTCGCCCCGTGCAGAGGGGTGAATAGAAGCGATCGCATCGTGAATCGTAGTCGCAAAAATATAGATTCCGACCAACGCTAGGTTAGAAGGCGGAACCTTCGGTTTTTCTACCAGTTGTAAAAGCTTTCCATTCTCATCCACCTTAGCTACCCCGAACGCGCTAGGGTTTGCAACTGGACAAAGGAGCGTGAGTGCATCTAAATGATGGTCTCGAAAGGCTTCAATAAAAAGCGCTAAGTCGCTTTGAACCAGGTTATCGCCGAGATACATCACAAAAGGCGAGTCTTCTAAAAAGGTCTGAGCCACTTTAACCGCGTGGGCAAGTCCGGCTGGCTTATCTTGCAAAATGTAAGTAATCTGAGCCCCAAAGCGATCGCCATTTCCAGTTTGGGCTTTGACTTCTTCACCTGTTTCTGGGCTAATAATAATTCCAATTTCGGTGATGCCCGCTTCTACAATGGATTCGATACCGTACCAAAGAATAGGCTTATTAGCAACGGGAACAAGCTGCTTTGCACCTGTATGAGTTAAAGGGCGAAGCCGAGTACCTTTACCACCTGCGAGGATAATTGCTTTCATGAGGGTTGTGAATAAAATTCAGTGAGCATTTGTCTAAGTGCTTGTCGCCAGTGAATTGGGAAAGCTTCTAAAACCGTCGATATTTTTTGACACGAAAGCACTGAATAAGCTGGACGGATTGCCGGAGTGGGGTAATCTTGAGTCGTGATCGGGACAACACGATCACACTTTAGTGAAACCCCTAAAGCTCTAGCTTCTTCAAAAATCGCCACTGCAAAATCGTACCAACTGGCAACGCCACTATTGGTAAAGTGATAGATCCCAGTTGGAACGTCATTTTCAAGCGGACTCAGGAAATGAGTCGAAAGTGTGGCGATCGCCCTAGCAATATCAGAGGCGCTGGTTGGAGAGCCAATCTGATCAGCCACTACCCGCACCTCATCACGCTCAGCCCCCAGTCGTAACATTGTTTTAGCAAAATTGCCTTTACCCCGAGTTCCATAGACCCAAGCCGTTCTAAGAATCGCGTAAGGAAGCTCTGAGGACTGGGCATAAACCTGCGAAATCCCTGCTTCGCCTGCAAGCTTAGTTTTTCCATAAACGCTCACAGGATTCGGAACATCATTTTCAAGATAAGGCGTATTTTTGTGTCCATCAAACACATAATCCGTCGAAATATGAATTAAAGAAGCCCCGATCTGTTGAGCTTCCTCCGCCATCACAATTGGAGCTTCTGCATTGATTGCTGCTGCCAGATCCGGCTCTGATTCAGCCTTGTCAACCGCCGTGTAAGCTGCGGCATTAATAATTAAGCTAGGTTGAACGTCACAAATCATTCGACGAATCAGATCCGCCTGGGATAAGTCAAGACTTTCATGCCCAACACTCGTAATTTTACCGATGTTAGCTAAAGTTCGCTGTAGTTCTTGCCCTACTTGCCCCATCTTTCCAATGAGTAAAATGTCTTTCACCCAAACACCTCAAATGCCGAATACGTACCGCTTATCCTACAAAAATACCCAACTTTGAAAATCCTACACGCGAATATCCTATCCGACGCTTATGAAATATTACAGGAGCGCCGATACTGCCTTCACTTATTCTTTACGGTTTAGTGCTCTGATGAGCGATCGCATGAAGCCCTTGCAGTCACCTGTGATTCATGGGTTCTAATTATTGGTTGAGTTTTGCTCCATCAATATCTCGCTCTGTACGCACCCATTTGGTCTGAGGGTTGACGATAAAGTTCAAGTAGAGTGGTAACTTCCAAAGAATGTAAAACGGCACGACCAGTAAAGATAGTATTGGCAAATCTCGTCCAAACTTTGCCCAAGCGCTCAAGACTGAAATCAAAATCAAGCCTCCCTCTAACGCTAGAAAAGCCATCAAGGAGCCCGTGGAAATTCCAAATGCTCCAGCGAGCAACGTCATGATCAGTCCTAAAGTCCATAGCGTGACGAGCAAAGATAACGGTGGAATACATAAGTCAAAGGCGATCGCCACTAAATCAATTCGCCGTTGCTGAATTGCAGCTTGCAATAATCGAGGAATCTGGGTGAGCGCAGTCTTAAGGTGACCCTGCTCCCAGCGAGTTCTTTGGCTTTTAGCAGCCCGTTCTTGCTGGGGTAAAATTCCATGTACTCTCGCATCGGCGCAAAAGCTAGTGGGGTATCCCGCAATAATGAGATCAACTGCAAGCTGCATATCTTCGACAATATTGCTACTAGCTAGCTTTGCACCTCGAAGCACAGACCAAGGAAATGCCATGCCAGTTCCAGTCAACAGACAGGGAAACCCCAACTTCTCTAAACCCAAGGGACGCACCTGGTTCTTGACCAAGAAGGCTAAAGCTGACACTGAGTCTTTAGGAGTGGGCTGGCTCGGTCGATCCATTAAATAAACTGCTTGAACAGGCTGATTTATCGCGATCGCCTGTTGGGAAATCCGCGCTACAGTCCCTTCTTCAACCCGACAATCTGCATCAACCAAAACCACTACTTCTGGCGGATCAAGCTCCAAAAAATTTATTCCGTAGTCAAGGGCATAGCCTTTCCCTAGTCGCTGTAGGTCATGTCGCTCAATAACAACAGCGCCAACTTCTTTCGCGATCGCTGCTGTATCGTCACTACAATTATCGGCAATCACTACTAGCCTGTCTTGAGGCGAAAGCTGAGGCAGTAGCTTTTCTAACACTAAACGAATCCCTCCTGCTTCATCATGCGCTGGCATCAGCACAGCAATTCGGGGAGTGGGTTGGACGCTCGAGTCGGCAAAGCCTGTAATTTTAGGTGCGCCAAAAATTGCCGCCATACACTCTAAAAATAGAGCGACTACAGGAATAGCAAGAAGTAGCGCGATCGCCAACAGGGCAGAGTAGACCAAAAAAATTACGAACTGGCTAACTGACAAAGCTCTACACCCTTCTTGAGTAAATCGGTTGCTTCAAATCTACCATTGCTTCCGAGAGGTATCTATGTAGATCTTTACCCAAAAGCGTTAAATCTTCATGAACTCCGTATCAGTATGTTCTTCAGACTCCTTAGTGGAAAGATCTTGTATCTGAAAATATCTGGGTAGGGAAATCCGATCTCGCATCATTAGAACCCTGGATAAAATGAAAACGATCGCGCGGCTTATGTCACCTTAAGCTTTAAGCGATCTAAGCTTTGATTCAATAGACCCTTCATTCTTTACTAAACTACAGACCTTATGGCAACTATTCTGGAACAAGGCAACATCAGCATCCATACCGAAAATATTTTCCCTATTATTAAAAAGTGGCTCTACTCAGATCATGAAATCTTTCTGAGAGAGCTAATTTCTAACGCCGTTGATGCCATCCAGAAAATGAAGATGGTGTCGTTCTCAGGTGAGTTTTCAGGCGAGTTGGGCGAACCCGAAGTAAAAATCACCGTTGATAAAGATAATAAGAAGCTGTCAATTACTGATAATGGTATTGGTATGACGGCTGATGAAGTTAAGCAATACATTAATCAAGTCGCATTTTCTAGCGCCGAAGAATTCGTCCAGAAGTATAAGGACAGTAGCGATCGCCAAATTATTGGGCATTTCGGTTTAGGCTTCTACTCCGCCTTCATGGTGGCAACTCAGGTTGAAATTGATACTCTTTCTTACCAAGGAGGCGCTCAGGCAGTCCATTGGTCTTGCGATGGCTCCACTCAATTTGAACTCAGCGATTCTGCCCGAACCGAGCGGGGCACTACAGTCACTCTCACCCTCCAAGACGAAGAACTAGAATACCTAGAGGATCATCGGATCAAGCAGCTTGTCAAAACTTACTGCGACTTTTTGCCCTTCCCCATCAAGCTTGAAGCAGAGCAAATTAACAAGCAAAAAGCTCCCTGGAAAGAATCTGCCAGCAATCTTACTTCGGAAGATTACCTGGAGTTCTACCGCTACCTTCATCCCTTTCAAGAAGAGCCTTTGCTTTGGGTACATTTGAACACTGACTACCCTTTCGTGGTCAACGGCATCCTTTACTTTCCTAAGCTTAAGCCTGATGTAGATGTTACTAAAGGACAAATTAAACTATTCTGCAATCAGGTTTTTGTTAGCGACAACTGCGAAGAAGTTATCCCGCGCTTCCTGCTGCCTTTACGTGGCGTAGTTGATAGCACCGACATTCCTTTGAATGTCTCTCGTAGCTTTTTGCAAAACGATCGCACCGTTCGCCGCATTGCCGACTACATTGCCAAGAAAGTGGGCGATCGCCTCAAAGAACTCTACCGCGACGATCGCACCCAATATATTCGCTGTTGGCAAGACCTCAGCACCTTCGTCAAATTCGGCTCCATGAACGACGACAAGTTCAAAAAGCAAGTCGAAGACATCCTCATTTATCGCACCACTGCCGATCTCAGCGTTCCTAGTGATGCCACGGTAGAAGTCCAACCTGTTGAAGGCGATGCATGGCAGGAAGTTGCTTCTAGCCCCGACAACTCCCTAGACGGCAAATCCTATACGACCCTGAATGAGTATTTAGAGCGCAACAAAACTCGTCACGAAAATCGGGTTTACTACTGCACCGATGCAGCCTCCCAAACCACCTATGTAGAACTTCACAAGAGCCAAGGCTTAGAAGTCCTATTTATGGACTCCTTCATCGACAGCCACTTCATCAGCTTTTTGGAGCAAGAACACTCAGACGTGAAGTTCTCGCGGGTCGATTCCGATTTAGACGAAACCCTCATCGACAAAGATAAAGCCACCGAAATTGTTGACCCTACTACTAACAAAACTCGTAGCGAGCAAATCAAGGATCTGTTTGAAAAATCCTTGGGCAAACCTAGAGTTACCATTCGGACTGAGGCACTTAAGTCTGATGATGCTCAAACATCTCCTCCGGCGATCGTGCTGCTGCCCGAAGCACTTCGACGAATGCAAGAAATGAACGCCCTGATCATGCAGCAAATGGTGGAATTCCCTGAAGAGCATACTCTTCTAGTCAATACTTCCCACCCGCTGATTCAAAACCTCGTCAACCTCAATCAGGGCAGCATCATTGCAGAAGGCGGACAATCACCTTCTGCCGAATTGGCAACGCTCATCTGTCAGCATGTCTATGATTTGGCACTGATTGCTCAAAAAGGTTTTGATGCAGACAGCATGAAGTCTTTTGTAGAACGCTCTAATCAAGTGTTAACCCGCCTAACACAATAGGAGGCTGATGCGGCAGTTTGACCCAGCAGCCCACAGCCATTTTCAAACTTATGGAGCAAAGTCTCTCATCACCCTATATAATGATGGACTGTGACCAAGCACCCCAAGTAATTTTTATGGCTAAATGTTGTGACCTCACGGGTAAACAGGCAAACAATGCCTATGCCGTTTCCCACTCTCACCGACGCACCAAGAAGGTTCAAGAAGCAAATCTTCAAGTTAAGCGCGTTTGGTGGGCGCAAGGCAAACGCTGGGTCAAGCTACGCATTTCCACCAAAGCAATCAAGACTCTAGAGCGTAAAGGTCTTGATGCAATGGCAAAGGAAGCAGGCATTGACCTCAGAAAATATTAATCCTTGCAGCATTTGCACGAATTTAATTTTCTGGGTAATACACAAGCGGAGGAAGCCTTAAGGGTTTGCTCCGCTTTTTTTAATCTAGCTTTTTACCAAGGGTTAACGGTAGCCCTATTGCTTATCTACGTATTTGATAGAGAAGTAAAGGAATCTTTTTTTACATCGATCTGGCGATCGCATGATTGTTTTCCTAATCAAGCTGGGCATCCTAAATTCGATAGGTCTACCAAGAAACAAACCAGGATTTTCCTGTTTGGCTCTAATGTCAACTTCCCAGCTATTCCGTTTGATAGGAAGACAGCGATATGTCAACGCCCAGAATCATCAGAGCCGCTCAAACGCTTCTCAATCAAATCAGCCGAATGGCTCGATCCTTCACTAAAGGATTGATCAGTTGGCTCCTGCGCAGTTTACTGGTACTGGGTAGACAGCCGCGCTGGGCAAAAGCCGGGTTCGTCTTGCCTACCACAATTCTGCTGCTGCTGGTCGTCACCTTGACGGTTGGGGCGATCGGTTTTCGCACGTTCACTAGAACTCAACAAACTATTGGTGAACGCCAGCAACGAGTCATTTACAACGCTGCTACTCCCGCCCTTGACCGAGCTAAGGCAAAGCTAGAATTTCTTTTTGATGTCAACCGTGATCCGCGTGGAAGGGTTGCTGCCCCTGAAAAGGATCTTTTTCATATGATGCTAAACGATGGGGTCGGAGTGGCAGTTCATCCGAGCGGCATTGATCCTTACACCTTTACAGACAGCAATGCAGCCCTAAATGAAAGCCGTCTCGACATTAATGGGGGCGGCGCGGACAATGCTTGGAAATATAGAGCCGACACCAACGGAGACGGGACGCTAGACGCAACTATTGCTTACTCTATTATTTTTCAAACGCCTGCACCTGCAAATATAGGCGAGTTAAAAGACACACGAGACACTGGGGGAGCAGCCAATCGAGCCGCCAAACTCCAAATTCGTAATACTCCGTTAAGCAATGCTACTCAGATCAGTAGTTGTAGACCTTCAACGGGTGAAAATGTAGGCGTTCCTAGTACTGACGGTCAAGGCTGGTTCAAAGATCCAGTCAATACGACTATCCTTCGTAAGAATTTTCAGGTCGATGTTTACGTTCTGCCAGATAACCCCAATGGCGCAATTGCCACCATAGAATTTCAACAAGATCGGCAGGCTAACCAAGGCTTTAAGTGGGCAGCCTGGTTCCGTAATGACCTAGAAATCTTTCCTGGTCCTACGTTCAATTGGAACGGTGCTATGCACAGCGAGGGAAGCTTCTTTGTTAATGGTCCCTTTAAAGGCTACATGATTAGCTCGATCGCATCTTGCCTTTATACCCAAGACGCTTCTGAAATTACCACTAGCAACTCTGAGGGCGATGTCGCTCAAGGCATACCTGCCTTCCAAGGACAATTTCTAGCTGGTACCGTTAGAGACAATAGCTTTGGAGGCTCGCCTAGTTTTGACCTTTGGAACGGTTCTAACATTATGCCTGTGCGCAATAGTGAGATGTCGCCAGGTAAAGATTCTGTTTTAGAGCGAAACGGCTTGAAACCTGCTGACTTTGCACTAGACCCAGTGAAGCTGCATACAGACGACATCTCTGTGAGCCGCAAGCCTTCTATTGCCAATCCTGCTAGTGAGAGAGATCCCAACTGGAAAAACAGAGAGCTAAACCAGAAAAAGCGGATGTACAATCTGGCTCAGGACACCCCTTACGTAGATGACACCTTCCGAGCTGACAACCGCTGGGGGCCTAAACCGCGTTGGGGCCCGGAAAGAGAGCGGATTCCAGCTCTGTCCATGGGTACTCCAATTGTTGGGAAAGTAGAATTGACAGGCGATGACCCGCCTCCAGGTGGAGATAGTACGAACATAGGACTAGACGGTTACTGGGAACGTCGTGCTCGTCGAGAAGGGCTGCGCCTTATTGTAGGTCAGCGGCTGGAACTAGGCGACCCGGCTGGATGGGGTGGCCCTGGAGAAACACCTCTCAACCCAGCCTATGGAATTGACCCTAATGATGGGGCATTCGGGGCTAGTAAAGAGCCTTTACGTCCTTGGTCTGGATGTGCTGGCAGTAACACTCCCCGCTGCAATGAGGCACGCCAGAGAAAAACTCTATGGGATAACCTGGCATCTGTACAAGCTACAGCCGTCTATCATGCTGTTGGTGACGCGGGTGGCAATCTAGATTTTCCCCTTGCCTGCATTGCTACCACGGTGCATCCTGGCACGGCTGGCACCCTTGATAAAAGCGGCACGTTTGAAAACCTGGCGTATGGCTTGCCCGCCAATGCTATTGCGCCTTACACGAGTGCAGCTCAGCCTCTTATTATTAGCGACTTTTTCCGAGGCAGAGGAACCAATGGGTGGGAATATAAAGTGCCTTCCCTCACAGACTTCACCACTTCCACTAGCCCCTTACGAACGGCGCTCCGAAACCTTGCACAGTTTGCTGGTGATCCTCGGGGTGGCACACCGTCCTTTCCACCGCCACCAGAAACCTCGCCCACCACTGCTCCTTATCCAGTGATGTCAATGTGGGGAGACTTTTCAATGCTGCGGCGGGTCATTAACCGGATGGAAGGGAGTGGAATTTCCTATGATGCACTTAGCCCTGCTGATAAGACTACTCTGCATACAGCAGGTTGCACCTTGGGGATGTTGGCATACAACATTGATTACTTAGAGAAGCTTCCTAAAGTTAATGGCGCACCTAGCGAGGACACACTGACTACAAGATTAGGAGGTGCGGCGCTTGACTTACTCGGAACGACTAATACTCCCCTTACGATCGATCCTCTTGGTGATGACAAGAAAGGACTAAGAGGCTATATCCGGCTCATTGATGCTGCCACTAACGACGCTATTCCTGATACCGACCTCAGAATTGCCAAGATCAAACTTGCTGTTCCCGAAATCAGTCGTCTCCAAAGCGATTACATGAGGAAGATGGCTACAGATTCTGGGGCATCTAATAATCCAGAAACCTATGTTCGTTTGATGGAACGTTGGCGTGATAGATTGCTCCCAGTAGATCCTGAACGCGACAAGCTCACCAGAGCTATTTATCTCGCTCAGCTTTTAATCACTAGAGAGCAAGTTGCGCGCGATCGCACCTATGGTTTCTTTGGTACTTATGGTTCACTAAATCCCGATCCGCTCCCATCATCCCCACTTGGAGAATGTGAGGCTTGGAGCGATCCTACCACCTTAGACGAACTGAGACGACTTTGTTCTTCTCGCCCTCGGTATCCTATCCTCTATTCCCTTTTTCCTGCTAGGCTAACTAGCCTCCCCCCTGCCACTGCCACTATTGATACATGGTATTCTTCACCCTCTGGTTTTCAAAATCATGGGGATATCAGATCAGATCGTCCTCTAAACCAGCAATGGAACGTGCGAGGATCAGACGGCGACGACAGCTATATTAGATTCACGGCAAATGCTTCAGCCGAGTACAAGGTAGTTAAACCCGAACTTGTTGCAACCCTTCCTCGCGGAACACAAGGCATGGGAAGCTCCGAAGCTTGGAAACTCCCTGCTGTTGCTGCCACCGATGGCACAACGCCCAATAACAACAGTCAAAACCTGATTAAGGTTTGCGCTACAAGTCCTTGCTCTCAGCCTCAAAGTATTGCTAGACGGGCACCTGCAATGTCGGCTTCTCGATATCGAGTTCCCTTCAAGGATGCAAGTTTATATAGCGGTCGAGAACTTATGAGTGTGCGCACTCTCGATCTAGATCTGGATCTCATGCGAACCAGTACTACTCCTGCTGGTGACTTCTGGTTGCCCAAGAGTGGCATCGTTTACGCTTTCCGCGAAGACGCTGTTTCTGAAGCCCATATTGCTAGACCTAAACAAGGGAACTGGGCAACCTGCGCCAGTGATGCAGCATTACAGGCTGGTTCTCTGCAAAATGATGATAACTGCCGAATGCGCACTAGCGATAGTTACGACGCTAACTTTGATCCTCCTCTTAGCCCGCTAGGTATTACACCTAAACCTGTAGATTTCTTTGCTGATCCCGATCGCCGCCCTCATGGGTTCCGGCTTCGCAATGGCGTTACCGTCAGACGTACAGGAGACAATGGCATAGGGTTATCGTTTATTACAGACAACCCCGCCTATGTTCAAGGGCCCTTTAATTTGCATCAAACCTTTGGTGCAACCGAAACAGAAGGAGGCAGTGGGTTAGAAGAGTTCATTACGCCTGCACAAAGACTAAACACCGCTGACTTCAGCAATTTTTATACCCGGGACACTCTCGACAACACTCAATTCTCCATTCCCACTGCTGACCAGTGGCGACCCAGCGAAGTTCTAGCCGATGCCGTAACGCCATTATCCAGCAACTTCTGTGACGGCAGTATAGAAGATAGCTTCATGACTGCTAGCAATGGATCTTATGTCAATGTGAGTCAACGGTATGGCTGTAGTAACAGTGACAATGAGACCTCCTACGGTAACCAACCTCGCTTAACAGACTCGGTCACCAGTGCAAACGGGGTGAGATGGATGCGCTCTAACGTTATAGATAGCCTATGGGCTGCATTTGACACAGGTAGCAACAAAGCAATTGAAGGAGAATCTCCGATTTTCATTCATCCCCAAGGTAACCCTATGACTATTAGCCCCCCTGGTGACTATAGAGGCGCTTATAGCACCATTGCTGCGGGTCGTAGTCGGATTGATGGTGTTGATGGGACTCAGATGAACATGATTATGATCAGCGGCATTGTGCCTTCGCGCGAGGGGCAATCCTATGGTGGTTTACACAACTTCCCTCGCTTCCTAGAGAATTGGTCAGGCAAAAAACTGTTCCTCTCCGGCGCATTCCTACAGCTAAACTTCAGTACCTACGCAACTGCCCCCTTTGATCAACAAAACTGGCAACCTGGTGAGGCTGCTCCAACTACCGGAACTGGAAGTAATGAATGGATCAGTTACTACCATGCTCCCAACCGTATTTGGGGCTATGACGTGGGTCTTCAGTATGCCCCTGCTGGTCCAGTTGCTCGAAGGTTCAAAGCTTCTGTGCCTGCTCGCAGCGAGTTCTACAGTGAGCCTGCCGCGAACGATCCTTACATCAAAAATCTCTGTCTCAGCATCTCAACGAACTGCTCATAACTTACCTTTGTAGAAGAATCTGAATCATGTCTTCACCCCTTTTCATTTTGCGAGAACTCATATGGATGAGACGAACTACCGTGGCAACGTCTCAAGTGCGCCTGCCAAAATCTTCAGAGCAGGGACTAACTTTACTAGAGTGTTTGATGGCGGTCATGGTCATCGGATTAACTATGGCAATGATTACGCCGCCTCTTGTCATTGCCGCTGCCACACGAGTACAAAACAGACAAGCAGAGCAGGCTATGCAAATTGCTCAAGGCGAGGTTGATCGGGTACGAGCCACACTTGCCAGAGAAAATGGTCAAAATCTAACTCTTGCTCGCCTACCTGCGATCGCCACAGGTAGCGGCAACCTAGAAGCCGTTCCTCCTCCTGCTCGACCTTCAACCAGTTCTCCTCTGAAGTCTTCCGCAGAAACCTGTGGCACAAATTACAACAATGGTCAGCAAGTTGCAGTTAATCAGGGGTTGAGAGTCGATGTGGATGGAGACTGCAAGGCTGATTTCTTTATGCAGACTTTTCGGACAGAAGGAACGATCAGAGGTTCTGCACTTACTCCATCTGATTTTCACCTAGGTGTTCGTGTGTATTCAATTTTGGCGGCAAAAGCTTCACCAGACCCTTTAGAAACTAAACCTGCTTCTTTACAAATAGTCGGCGGCGAGGGTAATCGCAGAACTCGTCCGTTAGCAGTTTTTTATACTCCTTTCTCCCAGAGTGATCAGGGCAATGCACTTTGCTCGTATCACCAACCGTCAGCGCAGACAGGGGCATTAAGCGCTTCTTGCAACTAGGTTTAAGGAACACTTTGGTAAAACTTTGACTGAGTATTAGGCTTTAAAGCAAATGGCTAAACGTAAACTGTTATCTCGGTTTCAACGATTTTGGTTTTCTTCTCGTCGTAGAAACAGTATCAAAGGCTTTACGCTTTTGGAATTGCTGGTGACGACGGCGATCGCTGGAGGCATTGTTTCGGGCTTATTGTTCATTGTGGTTCAATTAATGAGCGTTGACCAACGTGAATCGGCACAGTCTACAACTCAGCAGGAAATGCAGCTTGCGTTGAACTACATCAGTACAGAAATGAGGGATGCGGTCTACGTCTACACTGGCAAGGTACTGGCACCAGAAAATCCACCAAGTACTCCACCTCGTCGGAATGGCCAAAGCCTCATGGATTTTCTCCCTACTAGCCTGAGTACGAACAGCTTTCCGGTGATCGCGTTTTGGAAGCAACAGCCCTTTCCTGATGCAATCAAACTTGCTTGTGCTGGAAGCACGCCCCCCGCAGGAGTTTCTTGCAGCAACGGAAGTTCTTACGCTTTGGTTGTTTACTCACTCAGTACACATGATCCCGATGATACTTGGAAAGGAAATGCTCGAATTACTCGCTATGCCCTGACAGAGTTTAGTTCTACAGGTGCATCGACAGTAGGCTATGTCAATCCAGGAGTTTATAACAATAACTTTGATACTTGGCCTTACGGCACAAATGAAACTGGATTAGTCAATCTTCAAACGGCTCGTCCTAGCAGTGTCACACCTGCTGCGTTGGTTGACTTTGTAGATAACGCTGGATCGGCTGGAGCGTGTCCTAATGCAACAACGACAGGTGTGAGCTATGATATCTCGCCTAAGGCAGGTGTTCGGAGTTTCTATGCTTGCGTCAACGATCGCCAAACCCTTGGAGACAGCCAGGATGTCTTGATTTACTTGCGAGGCAATGTTGCGGGTAGACCTGGCGCTTCCCTTGCTTCTCCCTTCCTACCGACTTTGGAGACGCGGGTTTTAAGTCGGGGTGTGTTAGGAAGGGTGCCCACCAATTAAGTTACTTGATTTATGCATTTGAGGCATGATGAATAGACTACCGCTGAATAGACTACTGCTGAAGCGTTTAGATGATAGTGGTTTCACGTTAATTGAACTATTGGTGGTGGTGGCGATGGTAGGCATTTTGGCGGCGATCGCTGCCCCAAGTTGGCTGTCTTTTTTGAATGGTCGTCGGGTAAGCACTGTCAATGACGAGATTCTACAAGCGCTGAGACAGGCTCAATCACAGTCCGTTCGCACTAAGCGGAGTCAAACCGTCGTTTTTAATACTGCTGCTAATCCACCCACGATTACGGTACTAGGAGCAACCACTGTTTTAGGAAACGGTGCCCTAAAACCTGGTATGGCAGGAATGGCGATCGTCAATGGTGCCACTAGCCTCAACTGCCCAACCACGTCTTGCATTGAGTTCAATGCAAATGGCAGCATTGTTAATAGCATTGGCGCGCAGGGTATTAAAATTGCGGTGACGGCTCCTCCGGCTAGTGGTTCAAAACGTTGTGTCATTGTAGAAACGATTTTGGGGGCAATGCGGACAGCTAAAGATACAGCTTGTAATTAATTAACGAATAATTTAGTCAACAAAACGGCGTTGCTAAACGAGAGTATGAATCCCTTCAAAGCCTCTTTCCTTCAGGAAAGGGTTTGGGGAGAGGTCTCGCTCACTGCGTTGTAAAAACCTAACCCCTTCCCTGAGAGGGCAGGGGGACACGAGTTTCACGCAATTCAGCAATGCCGTGATTTGTTCTTATTTAGTAGCTAAATTGGAGTGTTACAGAGGTTTGGACTTCTTGTTCGTCACCGACTACTGGCGTTGGAGTCGGGGCATCTGCAACTCTAGCTGCTAATGCTTCGCTTCGGTAGAATACAGGCGGTGGAGGCGTTGAACCATTTACTTGAATGCTAACGACTTCTTTGCGGGCGAGTCCTAAGGCGCTTAATGCTGCATCGGCTTGGGCTTGGGCATCTTGGGTTGCCTCTCGGATGGCTTGACGCTGGGCAGTGGCGATCGCGGCTTCATCGGCAATAAAGCTCACGCCATCAATTCGAGTTGCGCCTGCCTTGACGGCATCATCCATAATTGTGCCTGCCCGATCGGTGGGGACTTGGAAGCTAATGCTATTGGTAGCAGTGTAGCCAACAATTTTTTGTTCGCCATTGTTGCTGTAATCATAGCGAGGGTTGAGAGAAATACCGGTTGTTTGCAGCTTAGAAACATTGCGCGATCGCACCAATTCAACAACTGTTGCCGATCGCCGAGCGGCTTCTTGCTGAACTTTTTCTGCGGTATCCCCTTGCACTTCAACACCAAGCTGAACGCGAGATAAAGTAGTGGGAACCATTTCTGTACCTTGACCTGTGACCGTTAAGGTTCTCAGCATTTGTTGTTCTGCCATTGCTGGATTTACCATTGTTAGAGTTAGGAACCCGACGAAAAGAGGGAGAGCCGCGAAAACGCCAATTGAGCGTTTTGAAGACATTAGAGATTTCATAGAGAACTCCTCACAAAGAATTGCATTATTAATGAGTAATGGATAGGACTGAATGGTATCCTGATGCTCCTAATCTGGCATCTCTAAACTGTCTAGCAGAATAGGTTACCGTTTTAGAAACGTACTCCTTATATCGACTGACCCGCAATTCTTATGCCTCCTCAGACTCGTAAACAATTTGGTCAACATTGGTTAAAGAGCGAGGCGGCTCTGGATGCAATTGTGACAGCAGCGGGGATTAAAAAGGGCGATCGCGTTCTTGAAATTGGGCCCGGTACAGGGATTTTGACTCGGCGGCTATTACCTTTAGCGCAAGCTGTTCTGGCAGTGGAAATTGATCGCGACTTATGTAGATTGTTGGTTGAGCAGTTGGGCAAGCGAAATAATTTTCTGTTGCTTCAGGGCGATTTTTTGACGATGAATTTAGCCGATACGCTAGAAAGTTTTCCTAACTTTCAAAATCCTAATAAGGTAGTTGCCAATATTCCATACAATATTACGGGGCCAATTTTAGAGAAGCTGCTAGGGGCGATCGCCCTGCCTAATCCCAGTCCCTTTGATTGCATTGTGCTGTTGGTGCAAAAGGAAGTGGCAGAGCGATTATCTGCGCGTCCTAGCTCCAGGGCTTTTGGTGGTCTTTCGGTACGGGTACAGTATTTAGCAGACTGCGAGTGGATTTGTGAGGTTCCAGCAAGAGCATTTCAGCCACCGCCAAAGGTTGATTCGGCAGTCGTGCGGCTAACGCCTCGCCCTACTGCGCCACCCGCAAATGATCCGAAACGCTTAGATGCTTTGGTAAAGATGGGGTTTGCGACAAAGCGGAAGATGCTGCGAAATAACTTAACTAGTGTGGTGGAGCGCGATCGCCTTGCCCAACTTTTAGAAGAATTGAGTCTAAACTCTCAAGTTAGGGCAGAAGATTTGAGCGTGGCGAATTGGGTAGCGCTTAGTAACCGATTAAATCAAACTGAATTAAATCAAGTCGATTAAATCAAAATATGCACTCTTATTCTCTGATTGCCCCAGCCAAGATTAATTTGTACTTAGAAATCATTGGCGATCGCCCTGATGGTTACCATGAGTTGGCGATGCTGCTGCAAAGCATTGACTTAGCAGATCGGATTACCTTGCGCCCCAATGGCATTCAAACGATTCGAGTTCACTGCGATGATCCACAGGTTCCACTTGATGAAAGTAATCTGGCTTACCAAGCGGCAGCGCTGATGGCGGAACAGTTTTCAGAAGCTTACGGCCGTTATGGGGGAGTGGAAATTTCGATTCAGAAACGAATTCCTATTGGAGCAGGGTTGGCAGGTGGCTCGACGGATGCAGCGGCGGTGCTAGTAGGGTTGAACTTGATGTGGAGCTTGGGGCTAACGCAATCGGAGCTTCAAGAGTTAGGAGGAAGGCTAGGTTCTGATGTGCCGTTTTGTATTGTAGGAGGAACGGCGATCGCGACGGGGCGGGGTGAGCAGCTATCGTCGCTTCGCAGTTTAGACAATCTCTATGCCGTTTTAGCCAAATATCGAAATTTGCCTATTTCGACAGCGTGGGCATACAAAACCTATCGTCAGCAGTTTAAAAATACCTATGCCGCGCTCAACAATTTGGTAGAACGGAAACAGCGTGTGCATTCAGGCTCTATGGTGGCGGCGATCGCCTGTCAGGATAGTCAGCGAATTGGGCAGCTGTTGCACAATGATTTGGAGAAGGTTGTTCTGCCCGCACATCCCCAAGTTGCTGAACTACGAGATAAGCTTAGGCAACTTGAGACGCTGGGAGTGATGATGTCGGGTTCGGGGTCAACGGTGTTTGCGTTGATAGAATCACAGTTTCGAGCAGAGCGAGTTCGGCAGGAATTACGAGATCTGTTGCCCGATCCAAATTTAGAGATGTGGACAACACGGCTAATCAATATGGGAATCCAGGTAGTTCCATAGGGTTCAGATCTATCAGATGAAATCACACTCGCCCCCGAAAAGATCAGCAAGGAAAGGAATCTTTAAAAAAGAAATTAGGATAGTCATGGCAACTTCAACTCCAACCGAAAATTTAGTTCCTGCTACGCCCAGCCGCAAATCTACGCCATTGCGGTGTTTTATAGGGGCTTTGATTTCGGCAAGTTTGGCGATCGCGCTCTATTCTCTCACTGCATCTATTACTCATGCGTTTGCAGCGCAACCGCTCCCCAGGGGTAGTGTCGCTACTGCCAATATTGCCGTTGCAGTGCGCACTTTAGTTGTGGGCATGAGTACGCTGGGTACCACAATTTTTGCCATTTCGACGTTAGGTTTACTGGCACTAGGGATTCAACTGGTAATCTTGAATCTGCGTTCTGGGGCAAAGTTAGATGAATCAGCATAAGGCAATGTAAACCAAAATGTAGATCCTTCTCCAGGAGCACTGCTCACGCCAATTTCGCCGCCATGGGCGGAGATAATTTGGCGACACAAGTATAGTCCTAAACCAATGCCAGGAGAGCGAGAGTTACGGCGGGTATAGCGGTCAAACAAAAAATCACAATCTTCTGCTGCAATGCCACTACCATTGTCTTGAACGCTACATCGAATGGTGGTAGGTTCTAGGAGGGCTTGAACGGTAATAGTAATGCCTTGAAGGTTATGGTTTAAAGCGTTAGTGATTAGGTTCTCGAAGACTCGTCGAAGTTGAACGGGGTCGGCGCTGAAGGTGGGAAAGGTTGGAGAAACTAAGCAGATAAGGGTGGCTTGACTGACCGTAATGAGTGGGGTGAGATCTAGGATGATCTGGGGAACGAGTCTGCCCAGGTGGATGGATTCGTGGTGGAGTTCCATGCCTTGAATTTCGTTGTAATGAGCATCTAGCAACGAGTTGAGAAGACGAAGCTGGCGATCGCTTCCTTCTATCATTCGGGTAACAACAGAGCGAGAGATTGTCACAGAATCTTCAGAGTGACTGAGGATATCTTTGAGGACTAGCAGTGAACCCATGAGGGGAGTACGCAGGTCGTGGGAAACGGCATGGAGGAAGTTGTCTTTAAGCTGGCTGAGTTCCTCCAGTTCCTGCATTTTTTGTTGAAGTTGGGCAGTTCGTTCTTCGACTTGCTGTTCTAAGTTGGCATTGAGCCGTTGGATTTGTTGGTAAAGTTCAGCGAGTGCGGCTTCAGCAACTTTGCGATCGCTAATATCTGTTTCAACGCTGGTAACGATCCAGCAATTAGCAGTTTGGTCACGGCGAGAAGTAATCGCAGAAGAGATCCAGCAGAGAGAGCCATCCTTGTGGAAAAAGCGGTACTCAACGGTTATAGGCGTGATGCCTTGAGAGAGTTTCTGGTAAGCGGGGAAAATAATGCGTTCTAAGTCGTCGGGATGAATGCGCGATCGCCAGAGATCTTTGTTCTCTAGAAGTTCTTGCGGTGGGTAGCCAAATACGCGCTCACAGCCTGCGGAACGGTAGTCATATTCCCATGTGCCTTCAGTAGAAATGCGAAAGCTGGTAATGGAGGCGATCGCGCTATTGACAACATCTTTTAACTTTGCCTCGGACTGCTGCTGAGCTTCTTTCGCTTGCTCAAGCTTACGCACCAGTTGGGCAAGTTCTTGATTAACAGACTGAATTTTGAACCTGTGAGCTTCTAGCTGCTGATCTTTTTCATAGCTTGCCACGGCTTCGCTGACGATTAAGCTTAAATCTTGAAGTTGCCACGGCTTAGCAATGTAACGGTAGAGCTTGGCATCGCGGATGGCATTGCTAACACCGTCTAAGTCTGCCTGTCCACTGAGCATAATAGTCAGGGTTTTGGGCGATCGCTGATGAATCTGTTTTAACAACTCATCGCCCTTCAGCCCTGGCATCAAATAGTCTGCTAGAACCAGAGCAACCTCAGCGCCTGTCTTCTGAAGCTCATTCATCAGATCAAGTGCCTCTTGCCCACCTGCCGCCGTTTCGATAAGACAATGGCTGCCCAAAACCTCTTTCAGCACAATTCGCAGGCTTTCTAAGGCGAGGGGCTCATCATCAACACAAATAATGACAGGCTTATGCATAATGGCGATCGCGATTTCCACTGCTGTGGACAATTGCCTACTCTCATCCTACCCAACCCTAATGCAAATGGAAAATCAAGAGGGTGAGATGAAGCTACGATACTTGCGCGATCGCTAAAAGCCGCTCTGCTACTGTTGCCAGAACTGGAAGGACTGATAGTCGATTGCCCTGCCTCACCACCAAAAGTTCTTCGGGGGTAAAGGTTTGGCGGAGGGCATCTAGGGTAATGATCTCGGCAAACATTTGGTCAAACTCTATGGCTACTGTTTGCCAACGAGGAGCAGTAGGAGATGATTTGGGATCGAAGTATTTGCTGGTCGCTTCAAACTGGCTAGGGTCGATGATTCTGGCTTCTGCTACTTTTGCCAAACCGACAATACCTGGAGGGATTGTGTTGGAGTGGTAGTAAAAGATGCGATCGCCGGGCTGCATTTCCCGAAGAAAGTTACGAGCTTGGTAGTTACGAACGCCATCCCAAATCGTGGTGCGATCGCGCCTTAAATCGGCAATGCCATAGACATCGGGTTCCGATTTCATGAGCCAATAGTTCATGAGTGTTCTGTATCAGAGTTTCCTGTATCAGAGTTTTCCGTATCAGAGTTTAAAAAAATACGGGTAGGGTTTTCTTCGGGTGCAAGGGAATCTTCAGGAGAATCTTTAGGAGTCGGATGCTCAGAGGGTTGGGCGATCGCGGCAAGGTCGCTGCGAGGAATATCTTCCTCCCCTGATTCATCTTGTTCCATTGCAGGCAACTGCCGCCGAATTTGGATTTTGTCGAGACGAGGACCTTCAGCAGTTTCTACCGTCATTTCACAGCCGTTGTAAAGAAATTGTTCCCCGATCACTGGGATTTTCTGCATTTGAAAAATCAAAAAGCCGCCTAGCGTCTGGTACTCATCAGCTAGCGGTAAATCTAGAGTTAGAAACTCATTGACTTCTTCTAAGTTCATCTGGGCTTGCACCAGGAAGGTTTGGTCATCGATCATTTGGACGCTAGGTTCGGCAGGGCTTTCTTCACGCGCTTCTCCAATAATTTCGGCAACCAGGTCTTTTAGCGTGACTAATCCTGCTGTGCCACCAAACTCGTCAATGACTATGACCATTGCTTGTCCACGCTGCTGCATGAAGCTCAGTAGCTCGTTGAGCGGCATGTACTCAGTGACGAATTGGGCAGGTCGAATCCAGGGGTGAATGAGACTGTCTAAGGTTAAAACGCCTTGAACTAGCGGCTCTGCCAATTCTTTGAAGTAAATGATTCCCAAAATTTCATCCAGCGATTCGCCCATGACGGGATAGCGAGAATGACCAGATTCGGCGATTTCATGGAGCAGATCTTGAAAAGTCGCTTCTCTAGAAATTGCCATGAGGCTAGTCCGGGGAACCATGACTTCGCGGGCAGTGACTTCAGCAAATTCTAGAACGTTGGTGAGCAGTTCGCGTTCTTCTTGTTCAAGCTCCGGTGACTCAGAAGTTGTACTAATAATGAGTTGGAGTTCTTCGGGTGTGACCCGGTTATACCAGCCTTGACCAGTGTATTGAATGCCGACTAAGCGCAACAACAGGCGAGTGGACTGGTTTAAGCCCCAAATGAAAGGATTAAAGAACCGAGCGATCGCCAAGCTAGGCGTGCCCAAAAACCGAGCGATTTGCTCAGGATAAAGCAGGGCAAGGGACTTGGGGCAAAGTTCGCCCAACACAATTTGTAGGTAAGCGATCAGGGCAAACGCGGCAGGAATGGCGATCGAGTGAGAGAGAGTTTGGCGAGTTGCTAACGGTAACGGCAGCTTTTGAAATAGCGTTGTCAGCAGCACTGCCATTGTGCTTTCTCCAATCCAACCCAGCGCTAGGCTAGACAATGTAATGCCCAATTGGGTAGTAGAGAGCAGACGACCCAAACCTTGTTGTAAGTGCTGAACCGTTTTTGCCTGAACGTCTCCAACTGCTGCTAGTTGATTGATGCGCGATCGTCGTACCGAAACAATCGAAAATTCAGCTGTGACAAAAAAGGCATTAATGGTAATCAAGAGAAATACTGCAAACAGTCGCATAAACACATCCGACCCAGTTAGGGGAGGCAGTGTATCAGGGGCGATCGCGCCAACGAGGAAAAGAGACGGCATCACTTCTCCACTGGAATGCCCGACAACCGCAGTTGGACTTGCTGCTCAGGATAATCTGTTAGCGACAGAGACAAGCTTTGAGCCCCATCCAACAAGTTTAGCGGCACAGTAATTGTCCCTTTATCGGGTTCGCCATTAGGAGCCAACTCTTCAGGTAGACCTTGAGCAGAGGCACTTAATAACCGCCCTTGGTCGTTGGTAATTTCCATAGAGCTATAAAGAAACTGCACCGCTTTAGCGCTGTTATTCTGCATACTGATGTCCAGCACTAAGGAAGCACCCTGTTTACGAACTGCCTGCACGCCTAACGTCACCGCTCGGCTTTCAGCAAATAAAGGCAACCCAGATGCAGCATTAGTTTTGGGGCTAGCCTTAGCAGGCTCTGTCTTATCTGCTGTGTCTAAACTGGCGGTTCCAGCAGTGCCCCCCATCCGAGCCTTGACATTAGCGAGGATGTCACTCTCCTTTAAAAAAGCGAGACTTCCTTCCCGGCGCAAAGCCTTGCCTTGTGAATCCGTAATATTATTAATGGGGCGAGTATCGGGTTGGGTAATTCCTTTCAAGGCTTCTCTGCCTAGCTTATATCCCCAAGAAGCGCTGGTAATGCCTGCGCCCACCATCAGGGACAACAAAATTAGGGTTAAAGTTACGGTTGGATTAACTTTCACAATCTATAACGTCTAGAACTGCTTACTTATACTGCATCAGGATACAATAGGAGCCGAGCGTTGAAAAATTAAGGTTTGGTCAAAAGATTCTTTTTGAGAAACTCAAGAATCTTTCTGGGTCAAGCGCCGTTGACCGATTGGGGAGGTAGCGAACTCATAATTCGCCTTCAGGCTGGTTCGATTCCAGCACGGCGCACTAAAATTCATAAAATCTGAAGTTTGTCATCTGAAAAACGAGATTCAGAGCTAGGATAGGTCAGAATATTGAATGATCCCTTGATTCATGGGTTCTAATTCCTAGTGATATAGCCATTCTGAGCAGTTGCTCGAATTTTATGACTGATGACTTCAGCCCCGCACCAAAGCCATTTATTAATTATTGAAGATGACAAAGGACGGCGAGAATACACCCTCGATAGTCCCGTTTACTCTATTGGCAGAGATCCTAAATGTGACATCCGTTTGGTTTCTCAGTTTGTCTCGCGCCGCCATGCAACATTGGTACAACTTCCCAACGAAGATGGCAGTTGTTACTACCGCATTGTTGATGGCAATCTAAAAGGCAAGCCTAGTGCCAATGGTCTGCTGATTAATGGGCGTAAGTTTCAGGCTCATGATTTGCATGATCAGGATCGGGTGGTTTTTGGTCCACAGGTTCAAGCAATCTATTACTTGTTGAAGCGAGAAGCCATTACAACGGTTCCTCCTGATGAATACGACATTACGTTAATTAGTCCCAATATGACAGATGACCTAGAAGATCAGGAGGACGAAGACGAGGAGGAAGATGAAGAATTATAGAAGCGGCAAGAAAGTTAACCTTCACTGATGTTGTCTGGTGCTTGAGGAGGAACAGGATCGTAGCCGCCAGCATGGAAGGGATGGCAACGGGTGATGCGGCGGAGAGCAAGCCAACTTCCGCGCCTTGCCCCAAAACGGGCGATCGCTTCCACTGCATACTGTGAGCAAGTGGGCTGAAACCGACAGGTCGGCAAATAAAGCGGCGAGATCAAGGTTCGATAGCCTTTGATTAGTTTAATCAGCGCCCATTTCATGAAGTTGTAAATTTACTAAATAGCAGTTTAACAATCTTAGCCTTTTACACCGCTGCCTGCTTCAGTTGGGACGATGTAGCGCTGCATGATGCTAAAGAAAAACAAAATAGGTGCGATCGAAATGACGGAACCCGCAGCAATTAACCGCCAATCTAACGAGAAGGCTCCGGCAAGTTTGGCAACGCCTAGAGGCAGGGTGTAATACTCTGGACGATCTAAAATAATCAGTGGCCAGAGAAAGTCACTCCAAGAGCCAATAAAAACGAAGATGGCGAGAGTGACCAGTGCTGGACGGATGGAGGGCAGCATAATAAACCACCAGATTCCTAGCTCCGTGCAGCCATCGATTCGGGACGCTTCTTCGAGTTCTTTAGGAACACCTTGAAAGGCTTGGCGTAATAGAAAAATGCCAAAAGCAGAAGCGATCGCCGGGAAAATCAACCCTAAGTAGCTATTCCGTAATCCTAACTGCACCGTTAAAATATACAGCGGAATCATGACGATTTGAAAGGGAATCAGAATGGTAGAAACGACCAACGTAAAGATGAACTCACGCCCCCGAAATTCTAGACGCGCCAAGGGGTATGCCGCCAATGAACAGAATAGAAGATTGAGTCCGACGGTGAGGACTGCAACCAGCGCGCTATTAAAAAGGTACTGCCCAAAAGGATTTGACTGCCAAACCTGAACAAAGTTTTGAAAGGTAGGCTGTGCTGGAATGAGTTGAGGCGGGAAGCTAAAAATATCTTCAGTGGGAGATTTGAAGGCTGTGCTGACAAGCCAGATTAGGGGCAGAAGCATGATTAGGGCGATCGCCCCCAGCACTAAATAACGGGCTAGAGTTCCCCAGAATAATTGGATTTGTGAAGCAGGGGAGCGTTCGGGCATTGTTGAAAGTCGCTGCATTTTTAACACTACTCATTATGTCGTGATTAAGCGGTTCGAACCTGACTCAAAGAATTAGCAGCTTCGGTCGTTCATCTCAATCAGTTGTAAACTCTACATAAATCTTTGCAATTGCAGCCTCCATGCGTCGTCTCAAAAAACTGCGAGTTCTTCTGACTGTTCAAAATGCGATCGCCCTTCTCCTCTTGGTGGTTTGCCTCATTGCGGCGCGGAGATTCTTATCGTTTAATGTCCTCGACCCCTCTGAACTTTTGCGATCGATTCATGATCTAGGACTAATCGGCAAATTAATCTATGCAGCCATCTTAGTTTTAGCAGTTGTCGTTAGTCCCATCCCTGGCACGCCGCTCACAGTGGCGGCAGGCGCAGTCTGGAGTCCTTGGACAGCCGGAATTTACGGCACGTTGGGCGTGTTTGTGGGAAGTTTACTGGCTTATTTTTTAGGACAAACTTTGGGGCGATCGCTCATTCAGGTTTTATCAGGAAAAACAATCCACATTTCTAAGCATCGCGGCGAAACTTACATCGGCTGGCTATTATTTTTTAGCCACCTGTTGCCGATCGTGCCGTTTGACTTAATGAGCTACGGCGCAGGCATGATCCGCCTCTCCTTCCCGCTCTATGCAATGGCGACTTTGCTAGGAACGATTCCGGGCACGTTTCTATTAGCATACCTAGGGGCAAGCTTTACTATCAGTCCGTGGATGGGCGGGGCGATCGCCATTTTCTTTGCCGTCCTTCTCATCGTGGTGCCCTGGAAAATTCATCGGCACAACTGGTTTGGCATTCGGGATGTCATTCGGATTGAGTGATTGCTGTTACTGCGCGCTAGTTATCGTCGTCGCGCCTTACTGACCATTTTTCGAGAAAACCGCAGCTTCAAATCTTCCTGCTCTGCCCAATCTTGCACAATTTTAAAGAACATCTGGCGATCTTCGGCTTTCAGCACCGCAGTTTGGTCTGCTGTTTCAATCACGTAGGGATAGCCGCCGCCAATGATTACTTCGCCGCGCACCCAGTCCAAAACGCGATCGCTAATTCCTGTCTCAAACATCCACAGCGGCATTTCTAAGCGGGCAGGAAAATTTTCTTGGGTGGTTTTGAGATAGGTAAAGGCAATGCGGTGGCGTTGTTCCTGGTATTGTTCTAGAATGCCGTGGCGTTGACAGAGAAATTGAGGCGTGCGATCGCCCCATTCCATATATTTATTCAAAATTTGCGCATCGTGGATTGACTCTACTTCGGGTAATTGAAATAGGTGTTGCAACATATGCGTCAGGTCATCAGCTTGACTGGTGTCAATATATGCCACCAACGGCACCCGATATTTTTCACTGGCGCGCAGCAGTTCTAGGGCGCAATCTACATAAAACTGGCGGCTTTCTTCGTCAAAGCGATCGGCAAACGTCACCACTAGCGACCCGTCCAGAAACACCAGGCAATCTGTTCGATTGGCATTCGCTTTCATGTAATCAATTAGCTTCTGGGTTTCCATTTCAAAGCGGCGCATATTGACCCGCTGATCGGTCACTTCACCAGAAGCATCTCTTAGCTCTGAAGGAGTCATTACATCTAGATCAGTATCCTTTTCATAGCCGCCAGCGGGCAAATGCAGATTTTCAAACCAGCCAATTTGAACGAGGGCGATCGGGATGGAAAGATCTTTGCCGGGATAAATTTGGGAACCATCGACTGCAAAAGTTGTGATCCCGGTGAGGCGATCGCGCACCCAAAACAAACTCTGCTCTCGGCTCTGCCACACCAACTTGGAAGGAATCACCCCATCGCTCGATTCACCCAATGGCTCCAGCAACCTCGCCCCTACATCTAAAGGCAATTCCTGTAACTGCTCACGCAGGGCAGATTCTTCTGGCTCTAAGCGGGTCAACACCGCTCGGTATTGCTGCAATAGATGCCACGTTTCTTGGCTAAAAGTAGAGAATTCTTTGCGCTTACTGTTGAGAATGTCGTGGATTTGAGAAGGCTTCAGCGGCATGGGAAGGACAGAAAAATAGACAGCATGATGTTAGGAGCTTAAGAAGAGCTAGAACTCATTTCTTACATTTTTATATTTTACCGACTAAGGTACGGTTTGAAATTTCGTCTAGATTGCTTAATCGAAGGCAGCCTAATTTTAATCTTCACTTTGTTCTAAGGTTCTATGCGGTCGGTTGCTGCATTAGGGGGAAAAGAGGAAAACTTTATTGCAAAATATTAAGGACTGTTTCAATTGCAGGTTATCTGCAACACAAACTCAGAAACAGCCCCAACCTCCGTGATACCATCCATTTCGTAGCCACAGGAGACTAGGAGAAGACCTTTGACACTACGGGTTGCTGTTGTTGGATCGGGTCCGGCGGGTTCCTCTGCTGCCGAGACTTTGGTAAAAGCTGGAATCGAAACCTATTTATTTGAACGCAAGTTAGACAATGCCAAGCCTTGTGGTGGGGCAATTCCGCTTTGCATGGTGGCAGAATTTGAACTGCCTCCCGAAATCATCGATCGCCAAGTGCGCAAGATGAAAATGATTTCGCCTTCCAACGTTGAGGTCAACATTGGTCAAACCCTCAAAGATGACGAATACATTGGCATGTGTCGTCGGGAAGTGCTAGATGGCTTCCTGCGCGATCGCGCCGCCAAATTAGGCGCAAAGTTAATTAACGGTACGGTACACGGTGTCGATATTCCCTCAAATAATACCGATCCCTACACCCTTCACTACGCCGATCACTCCGATGGCAACGTTGAAGGCACGGCAAAAACCCTGCAAGTAGACTTGATCATTGGCGCAGACGGGGCAAACTCCCGCATTGCCAAAGCGATCGATGCCGGAGATTACAACTACGCGATCGCGTTCCAAGAGCGAATTCGTCTGCCCGATGACAAAATGGCGTACTACCATGACCTCGCAGAAATGTACGTGGGAGATGATGTCTCCACCGATTTCTATGCCTGGGTATTTCCCAAGTACGACCACGTTGCCGTCGGGACAGGCACGATGAAGGTGCACAAAGCCGACATTAAAAAGCTGCAAGCCGGAATTCGCGCCCGTGCTGCCAAACGCTTAGAAGGTGGCAAGATCATTAAGGTCGAAGCCCATCCCATTCCTGAGCATCCCAGACCGCGCCGTGTGGTGGGTCGGGTGGCACTGGTGGGCGATGCGGCGGGCTATGTCACGAAGTCTTCGGGCGAAGGCATTTACTTTGCGGCTAAGTCTGGGCGGATGTGTGCCGAAACCATTGTGGAATATTCCATGAAGGGCGATCGCATTCCTACTGAAAATGACCTCAAGGTTTATCTAAAGCGGTGGGACAAGGCTTATGGCATCACCTACAAGGTTTTGGATATCCTCCAAAGCGTTTTCTATCGATCGGATGCAACTCGTGAAGCCTTTGTAGAAATGTGCGCCGATATTGACGTGCAAAAACTCACGTTTGACAGCTACCTTTACAAAACTGTGGTGCCTGCCAATCCTTTAGTGCAGCTCAAAATTACAGCCAAAACTCTTGCTAGTTTGCTTCGGGGAAATGCGTTAGCGCCTTAATTTTTCAATCCTTAACTTCTAGGGGTAACCTTTGGGTTACCCTTTTTTGCTGTTTAAGCTGTCTCATACTAAAATTAGCGATGCCCGAAATTAGTCGGTTCTTTGGCATCATCATTTCAATGTATTACAGCGATCACCCTCCACCGCATTTTCATGTGCGCTACGGTCAATAAAGGGCAATTGTGTCAATTCAGGATCTCTCAATTTTGGAGGGTAAGCTTTCATCAAGAGTTTGGAGTTTGGTTCTAGACTGGGCAACCTTGCACCAAGCAAAATTGATGGAGAATTGGAATTTAGCTCGCCAAAATATTTCATTAGATGAAATAGAACCACTGGAGTAAGCCATGCTCAAGGATGTTATTGCAGCGCAACCTTTAGACAATCACCACTTGCATCTTCAGTTTGAAGACGGGGTGGAGGGAGTTGTTGATTTAAAGGAATTAGTAGAGTTTTCGGGAGTTTTTACACTCCTCAAAGATCCTGAATATTTTGCCCAGCTTCGAGTCCATCCAGAATTAGGTACTGTGGTCTGGGACAATGGAGCCGATCTTGATCCTGATGTTTTGTATTCGATTGTCTCAGGAGAAGAGATTCCAACTTACTCAACCTATGAGGTTCGAGAGGTTTTTGGAGAATGAGAAGTTTTGAAAGCGATCGCCTCCTGCTTCGCCAATGGAACCCTGACGCTGAAACAGAAGCCGCTTTCGAGATTTACGGTGACTCTGAGGTGATGCAGTGGATTGGTGATGGGACAACAGTGTCTGATATTGGAACATTACGTGAAAAACTTCGCCGACGAAATCAACAATGCCTTGACCTAAACGATGGAACAGGTTTCTGGGCAATTGTGGAGCAGGAAACAGAATATCCGATCGGAACAGTGATTCTGAAGCGGTTACCAGATGGTGATGGACAAATCACCCCTGATTGGGAAGTAGGATGGCATTTACGAAAGGCTTCTTGGGGCAAAGGGTACGCAACAGAGGCGGCGAGAGCGATCGTAGATTATGGATTCAAAGTGCTGAAGTTGCCCTGTATTTATGCGATCGCCTATCCTGAAAACCGTCCTTCTATCCGAGTAATGGAGCGGTTAGGAATGACAGCCGTAGGGCTAACCAGCCAATATTATGGTCGCCATGATTTAGTTCTGTATCAAGCAACTTCGCCAGTTTGATGAAAGCTATTGTTCCTGTACCTCTCCCCACTACCATAGTTTGATAGAATTTAGGGCTGTCGGTAAACACATCACGCTGGTTGGAGAGACGGTATGGCTCGAATGTACTATGACACAGATGCAAATTTAGACCTTTTAGCCGGGAAAACCGTTGCCATCGTTGGTTACGGCTCTCAGGGTCATGCTCACGCCCTCAACTTGAAAGATAGTGGTGTGAATGTGATTGTAGGGCTATATCCTGGTAGCAAATCAACCGCAAAGGCAGAGGCAGCAGGACTAGGAGTAAAATCTGTTGCAGATGCCGCCGCAGCCGCTGACTTCATCATGATTCTGCTGCCGGATGAGGCGCAGAAAACGGTTTACAAAGAAGAAATTGAGCCAAATTTGAAGCCCGGTAAGGTACTGGCGTTCGCCCACGGGTTTAATATCCACTTTGCCCAAGTTGTGCCGCCTGCTGATGTAGACGTAGTGATGATTGCCCCCAAAGGTCCGGGGCATTTGGTGCGCCGAACTTATGAGCAAGGCGAAGGCGTTCCGGCACTGTTTGCGATTTATCAAGATGCTTCGGGTCAAGCCCGCGATCGCGCTATGGCATACGCTAAAGGCATCGGTGGCACTCGCGCTGGGGTCCTGGAAACCACTTTCCGCGAAGAAACCGAAACCGATTTGTTTGGCGAACAAGCAGTTCTGTGTGGCGGCTTGTCGGCGCTAATCAAGGCAGGATTTGAAACGTTGGTGGAGGCAGGCTATCAACCTGAGTTGGCTTACTTTGAATGCTTGCATGAGGTGAAGCTAATTGTTGATTTGGTCGTAGAAGGCGGTTTAGCCCAAATGCGCGACAGCATTTCAAATACGGCTGAATACGGCGACTACACCCGTGGTCCTCGCATTGTTACCGAGTCCACTAAAGCCGAGATGAAGAAAATTCTCACCGAAATTCAGACTGGGCAATTTGCCCGCGAGTTTGTGCTGGAGAACGTTTCAGGCAAAGCAGGTTTCACCGCTATGCGCCGCCGCGAAGCCGAGCATCCCATTGAGGAAGTGGGGAAAGATTTGCGAGCGATGTTTAGCTGGTTGAAAAAGGTTTAGTCGCAAACTCAGGACGATCGCCAATCCAAGGTCTAGCTGCTTCCATTTGGGCAGCTAGAGCAATTAAGGTCACTTCATCGGCAGGTCTGCCTACAAGCTGCACGCCGATGGGTAGACCTTTGGGTGTAAATCCGGCAGGAATGGCGATCGCAGGTTGCCCCGTAGCATTGAACGGTGGACAAGGCGTTACCCAGTAAGCAACTTTATCGAAGATTTTGGGAGGACGCAGCTTGCTCCATTCACCTACTTGAATCGTGGGATACATAAAGATAGGCAGAACCAGAACATCCACATGATTGAAGCTGGCAACTAGTTTTCTGGCTAAGGTCTGCATTTTGGTGACGGCAGTGAGGTACTGACCACCTGATTTTTTGCGCGATCGCTTCAGCAAATATCGATTCATCTTGTCTAAGAAAAACCACGGTACGCCCACATCGACCCCAGCTTGCCAAACAGTAGAAATAGGTTCGAGTAAATCATTAAAATCGATAGAAACTAGCTCTGGATGGTGCCCCAAATCTTCTAAAAGCTGTACGGTACTCATCACTGATTGTTCGCAGACTGGATCGATCGCCCCCATCGGCGGCAGAAATGTGGCATAGCCCACTCGTAATTTCTGGAGCGGCTTACGGGTCGCCTCTAAAAATGAGTGAACGGGATCAGGGAGCCAGTAAGGATCACCTAGCACTTGCCCCGACATCACATCTAAAAGCGCCGCCGCATCTGACACTGTGCGCGCTAAAGGGCCGTGAGTTGCTAATCCACTCAGCACATCGCCCGTAGGCGCATGGGAAACCCGCCCTCTAGAAGGCTTAATACCCACTAAGCCACAGCAGCCAGCAGGGCCTCGAATAGAGCCGCCGCCATCAGAGCCTTGGACGATCGCACATAACCCTGCTGCCAAAGCCGCTGCTGCGCCCCCACTCGATCCGCCCGGTGTATAGTTCAAGTTCCAGGGGTTACGAGTTGGCGCAAAACCCCTAGCCTCGGTATAGGGCGTAGAACCCAGCGCCGAAGTCGCAGTTTTACCCAGCAGAATAAATCCTGCATTTCGCATTCGCCTAACAACCTCTGCATCTTGGGGAGGCTGCCGATCTTTCAGCACTTTCACGCCGTAGCTACAGGGCATGCCTGCCACAGGCGTAAGGTCTTTGATGGCAGTGGGGACACCAAAAAAAGGTGGTAGCTCTTCTGGATGCACAGTAGCTAAAAACTCGGTTTTAGCTTGGGCATCGTCTAAGGCTTGCTCAGCGGCGATCGTCCAGAAGCTACCCAGATGAGGATCAAGCTGCTGAATGCGATCGAGATAAAGCTGCACTAACTCAATGGGCGAAATTTCTTTGTGACGAATCAGCCGGGCTTGATCTAGAGCAGGGGTAAACGCCAAATCTACAGAGTCCATATTTTTACTCTCGGCTTGCTGGAAGGACAACTGCTGCTTGCTAAGCCTATCTAGCTGACTGCATACCTGGCTGAATGTAACAAAAAATGGTAGGGTCTAGCAGACTTTTTTGTCTAGGCTAAAATTCTGCTGGGGGTGTTGGCGGATGGCTAGTAAAGGGTGGCAGCGGTGGCACACTACCAGGCTGGGGCACAGGGCGATCGGGGAAGGCGCACTCTACAGTAATTTTAATATTGCAGCCTGCTGTACCCGTTGCAATATAGGGCACGCCACCCATGCCGCTAACATTAACGCCAAACTCTAGAGATACTTTTTTTACTTCAGCCAAAGACGCATCTCGAAACGCATTAAGCGTGTATTTGGTGTAGGTTTTAATGGTGCTTTCGATCGCCTTAAAACTTTGCGCCATTTGTTCAGCAGAATTAAAAACTCCGCCCTTTTGTCCTCCGCGCCTAACCTCGCCTCCGATTTCTCCGGTACCTACAGTTGGCACTGCAAGGTCTTCGGCAGCTTCAATATAAATAATAGTGTCGGCATCGATCTGAATGGCTTGAAGCTTGCTCATAAAAAATTATCCTGCTGTAGTGCAACTTGAAGGCTACCCTACTCTTTCAATCCTAGATCTGTAAATAAGTCTGTCTTAGTCGAACTTTACACTTATGATTGCCTCTTCTCACTCGCCGCTTGCTGACAGAATTATTGTGCCGCTAGATGTTCCTACCGAGGCAGACGCGATCGCCCTGCTCGATCGCCTTCCCCAAGTTACCTTTTGGAAAGTTGGGCTGGAACTCTTCGTCAGCAGCGGCTCTTACATCTTAGAAGCCCTTAAAACCCGCGAGAAACGCATCTTCCTCGACTTGAAATTCCATGACATCCCTAACACCATGGCAGGAGCCTGTCGTGCTGCTGCTCAATACGGGGTTGATTTAGTCACCGTTCATGCAGCTGCGGGACAAGCAGCTCTCAAAGCAGCGCAAATTGCCGCTGAGGAAGGAGCCACTGCTGCTGGACTGCCCACCCCTAACCTGATTGCCGTAACGCTGCTAACAAGCATCAATTCCAGAGCATTAGCCTTTGAACTCAAAATTCCGCTAGAGCTAGGCGACTATGCTTTGCAAATGGCATTGATGGTAGAAGAAAGCGGATTGGCGGGCATTGTTTGTTCGCCGCAAGAGGTGGCGCAGTTACGAAATGCTTGTCGAAAAGGCTTCGTATTTGTTTGCCCTGGTGTGCGCCCCACTTGGGCAGAAACAGGAGATCAGCAGCGATCGCTGACCCCAGCCGCTGCCATCAAAGCCGGAGCCGATTATTTAGTCATAGGTCGCCCCATCACCGCAGCCGCCGATCCGGCAGCGGCGTTTGCCCAAATTGTTCAAGAAATAGGGCAGAGCGCAAATGAAAAGTGAGAGCAATCGATCAATCACTGCGTTGCAGAAAATAACCGGGGCGATCGCTTGCTTCAGTCTCGTTTCCCTTGCTTCTCCGGCATGGGGAGAACCCCCAAAGAATCTAATTCGCCCACCGATCCAATGCCCTGCTAATCTTCTGACCCTAATGCCTCTGCTGCTGAGAGATTTGCCTAGCTATGCTAACCGCGTCAACCAGCGAGCATACACCAACTTCCGCACCGCCGATGTTCCTGGCTACACCATCCTGGCAGATCATCTAGAATATGCGCCTTTAAGCCTAAATTCGGAAGGAACATTACCTTCCCTAGAAGACCAACCGACTCAAGTGTTTTTTACAACTCTTGAACGGCAATATGTTTCTGGAAAACCTGTTAGTCTTCAGCATTACCATCGTTTGTTTTTAGTGGAGACTCAAGACGGCTGGCAGCTATCGCTGATGTTTTCAACCCTAGGAGATTATCCAGCCGACCAACCGCCCACGCCGCCCCAAGATACTAGCCAGGGAGTTATTGCTCAAGCCATTCGGCTGTGGCTGCGAGATTGTTGGGCTGGGAGTGTGGCGGCTGATAGTTCTGCTGAGGCTCAACCTGCTGATACTCAACTTTAGGGCGACTCTTCCTGAGAAACCTGCAACTGCACGTAAACTAATACCAGTGTGACAGCCAGCAATACGATCGCCGCTGCGGCTGCGTAGCCCATATCAAACTGAGCAAACGCCTGATTGTAGATATAAAACACTAGCAAATTAGTCGAGTTTAAAGGGCCTCCGCCCGTCATCACATAGGGCTGTTCAAAGCTTCGCAGCGTAAAGATTGCCGTAGTCACCCCTGCAAAAATCAGCGTCGGGCGTAATCCGGGCAGCGTAATATGCCAAAACTGCTGCCAACCATCTGCCCCATCTAACTCTGCTGCCTCATAAAGGTTGACCGGGATCGCTTGCAACCCGGCTAAAAATACCACCATGTTGAAGCCTAACTGCTTCCAAGTGCTAAGTAAAATCAGCACGGGCATTGCCCAAGTTGGGCTGCTGAGCCAAGGAATAGATTCTATGCCTAGTCCGTTCAAAAAGTCATTCACAGGGCCGTCATTCTGAAACAACCAGCGAAAGCCTAAACCCGCTGCTACCAATGAAGTAATAGAGGGAAGAAAATAAGCAGTTCGCAGTGCTCCCCGCAGAGCAAAAGACCGATTCAGCAATATGGCTAATCCTAAAGGAATCACTAAACTTGGAATGACTGTTGCTATCGTGAAATATGCAGTATTACTCAACACCTGCCAAAAATCTGGATCGACCAACAGCCGCCAGTAGTTACGTAACCCTACCCAACGAGTCCCCTCACGGGTGAAGTTTCCAGCAGTAAAGCTGAGATAGACTAAGTAGGCGATCGGGTAAAGTAAAAACACGCCTATTAGGATTAGTGCCGGAGAGAGAAACAGCCAGGCTGCCCGCGCTTCTTGTTGCGATCGATCTAAAGTTTTCACAGTAAGAAATTTGACACTGTTCTCATGGAATGGTTCTCATTGAATGGTAGGCTAATCCATCGTCTTTCAGAAATTGTTTTTGAGAAATGGATATCTTGCCGATCGCCACGCCTAATTTAGAAAGTGCTGTCATCATCTCCCCCGAGGTGCCGCTCGTTTCAACCGTTTCCTTGCGCTTAGGAGTCTTAGCTTCGGGAAATGGCAGCAACTTAGAAGCGATCGCCCAATCCATCACTCAGTACCAACTTCCCGCCCAAATTCAAGTGCTGATTTACAATAATCCCAGCGCTTTAGCTGCCAAGAGATCTGATCGCCTTGGCATTCCCAAAGTGCTGCTGAATCACCGCGACTTTGCTTCCCGCGAGGCATTGGATGAGGCGATCGTGACAACTTTGCACCAGCATCAGGTTGATTGGGTGATTATGGCAGGCTGGATGCGAATCGTCACCCCCGTTCTAATCAACGCCTTCCCTAACCAAATACTCAATATTCATCCCAGTTTGCTTCCCAGCTTCCCTGGCATTCGGGCTGTAGAGCAAGCATTAGCGGCAGGGGTAAAAATCGCGGGATGTACGGTGCATCGAGTCATCACGGCGGTAGACAGCGGCTCGATTATTATGCAAGCGGCAGTGCCAGTGTTGCCTCATGACACGCCCGAGACGTTGAGCCAACGGATTCAGGTGCAGGAGCATATTATTTTTCCAAGAGCGATCGCCTTAGTAGCAGCATCAGCTAAACATAGCCCTTAGCTCTCAGGCTCACTGCTAATCTCAATCTCCAGAGTCTCCTCATCAATCTGAATGTATAAAATATTGGGCTGACAGCAAACTTGACAATCTTCCACATAAGACTGCTGTGATCCGGCGCTCAAATCTACAAACGTCGAAATGCTTTCACCACAATAGGCGCAGCTATACTCAGCCATATTTTCCATGATCTTAAACCTGGGTTCGATCGGTCAAGATCTCGTAACCATCTTCAGTCACCAAAACAGTATGCTCGAACTGGGCTGAAAGGGCACGATCGACCGTAATCACTGTCCAGCGATCGGCAAGGGTTTGAGTGTGCCGTGAACCTGCGTTAAGGATAGGTTCGATCGCTAATGTCATCCCAGCCCTGAGCTTGACGTTGGGCATTTCGTGCGTGCGGAAGTTAAACACAGCAGGCTCTTCGTGAAGGTTACGCCCTACGCCGTGCCCCGTAAAATCTTCCACAATTTTGAAGCCACTCGCCTCAGCGTGATCCTGTATGGCTCCGGCAATATCTAGCAAATACTTTCCTGCCTTGACTTGCTCAATGCCTTTGTAGAGCGACTCTTCAGCGACTCGAATCAGCTTGGCAGCAGCAGGCTTGACTTCACCCACAGCGATCGTAATACAAGAGTCGCCATGGAACCCTTCAAAGAATGCGCCCGTATCCACCTTCAGCACATCTCCTTTACGGAGTAGCTTTTTAGCTCTGGGGATACCATGCACCACCTCGTTATTAATGCTGGCGCAGATAGAAGATGGAAAACCGTGGTAGCCCTTAAAACTAGGCGTTGCACCCATCTCCCGAATGCGCTTTTCGGCATGAGCATCCAAATCCTTTGTGGTCATTCCCGGCTGCACTAGCTCAGAGATTTCCTTCAACACCGTTGCCACGATCGCCCCTGCTTGCCGCATAATCTCGATTTCTTGAGGAGTCTTGAGTTCAATTCCTCGGCGCTGCTTTTTGGCACGGGGCTGAGGATTGGTGATTTTGGGCAGGAGATTAGTCAGTATATTCATGAAAGCAAAGGGTCGCCAAAGGCAAGTTTAGAATCGCGTCCTTTATCGTAACAAGTTCTAGATATACTTTTGTTCCTTGCTTTGTTCTGTGGGGGATAAAGGGCTAGGGGATGGAGCACCAAACTCTACATGGGGCAATGTTGCGGGGTGAGGACGCGCTTCGGGACGATCTTCTTGTCGGCAGTAGGGGCGGGAATAACAGAGCGGCATTTCGAGAGAGTGCTTTTCTAAGAAGGCGCGATCGTTCATCACTGTTTCAGTTAAACCGTCAAACACAATTCGTCCACCGCTCAAAACAATCGTTCGGCGACAGAGATCTAACGCCATATCCAAATCATGAGTGGCAATGAGTTGAGTTAAGGGCAAGTTTTGCAAAAGATAGATAAGCTGCCGCCGACTGCGGGGATCAAGCTGGGCGGTGGGTTCATCTAGCACTAAAACTTGGGGCTGCATGGCAAGCACTCCGGCGATCGCCACCCGTTTCTTTTCACCTCCCGATAAGTTGCTAGCAATGCGCCCTCCAAATTTGTCTGGTTCAAGTCCCACCGCCGCCATTGCGTGCCTTGCCCGATGATTTAGGTCGTGCCCTCGGATGCCCTGGTTCATGACTCCGAAGGTAATATCTTCCCAAACAGTCGGCATAAAAATCTGGTCATCGGGGTTCTGAAACACTAGCCCGACAAAATTGCGGATTGCCTTCAAATATTTAGGTTCTACAGGCATCTCGCCAATGACAATTTCGCCTGTTTGGGGCAGCAGAATGCCGTTTAAATGCTGCAAGAACGTAGACTTACCTGAGCCGTTTGCACCCACGATCGCCACTTTTTCACTGGCAGAAATCGACAGATTAATCTCTTGCAACGCCTGCGTACCATCGGCATAGGCATAGCTGAGGTTCTTAATATCAATGGGGTTGTGATGCATTCACGAATGACCTAAATAAATCGATTGTCCAGAAAGCAGTAGCAGCACAGTGAAAGTGATGGCGAAAAAATCTAGCCGCCCACTTTTATACGCCTCTGCAACCGGAGGTAAACCATTGTATCCACGAGACAGCATGGCATGATGAATGCGATCGCCTCGTTCATAAGTCCGAACAAACAGCGATCCCATCATGTTTCCTACTACCAAGCGCTGCCAGCGATTGCTCCCCATCAAATTTCGCGAAGCCGCCGCCCGCTTCATAGTCTCAAACTCTTCCGCCAACACGCCAATATAGCGATACATGGAAGCCATAATTGCTACCAAAAGCGGTGGCGTTCTCAAGGCTGCGAAGGCATGGAGGAGGGCTGCGATCGAAGTCGTCAGAACCAACAAATTCATCATCATCACGCACAGTAGTGACTTTAATGTAACGCTGCCCAACACTATTAATCCAACGGTCGTGATTCTTAGCCAGCCCCACTGCCACAAAACCTCACCGCCATCGCGAAACAAAGTTCCCAACAGCACAACGCTGATAAAAACCATCTCAACCGCTACTCGCTGCAATAAAACAGCCAGTGTCAAGCGACTAAGCAAAATTAAGGTTCCAAGACTGATCCCATAAATTGCCCAAGTTATCCAATGTCCATTTGGCGTGAGGGCAGTGGCAAACACGAATAACAAGGCGCAGAGGAGACGGGTACGAGGAACCAGCTTGTGCCAAAGCGTAGAGCCTTGGCTATTGACATCCAATTGGAACGCGCCAATGTGAAGAAGCATTAAGTCTCGTCTGAATTGAGGAGCATATGAACAGGTGATTATGAATCAGACGTTTGGCTAGAGCCTTTGACTAAGAGCTTGCCTGCGCCCCAAGCCAGTCCAAATGCTGCCAAAGTTCCTGCCAAACCTGCTAATGGGGTGGCGATCGCTTCTGGCACTCCGCGCACGGCATACTCATCGAACATCGAGTAAAACGGCAGATTATGGGAAATGGGATTTTCTGCCGCATTCTTTTCAAAACCAAGATCCTGAGCCGTCCGGTCTAAGCCATCCGGGTCAGAACTTGCAAAGGGCGATACAAAGATTGCAATCAAAAGCGCAATCCCTAAACCTGTAAACACAAATGCACGGGTTTTCATAAAGTATTCCTCTAAAGATCGGGTCATTCAGGGACTAGAAGGTCAGAAACTAAAAGTCAATGAGAGCTTAAAAAGCAATTGTGGGGGGCTTTCGGCGAGGGCGATCGAACATCATATCTGGGCGAGTGCGCCACACGTAACCCACTGCCAATACTGTAATGATTGCTTCGCCAATGCCAATGAAAACGTGCCAGGTCAGCATTGCAGTTAATGCCACTCCTAAGGGCACGGTTCCAGAAAGAGCAAGCTGAAAAGCCGTAACTAAGGCAGCAATGACAACGCTGCTCCAAGCCGCGATCGCCACCGCGATCGCCGTTCCTCGCCAAGCGTCAAATCCAAAGGCAGAACGCAGTGCTTTATAGAGGTAATATCCTGCAAACGTTCCGATCAAGCCCATATTAAAAATGTTGGCTCCAAGTACCGTCAGTCCACCGTCTTGAAACAAGGTGGCCTGCACAATAAACACAACAGTCATCACCAGCGTCCCTGCCCAGGGCCCTAACAAAACCGCAGCTAGCGTGCCGCCTAGCAAGTGCCCCGACGTTCCACCTGGGATGGGAAAGTTGATCATTTGTGCTGCAAAAATGAATGCCGCACAAACTCCCATCAAGGGTACAGTTCGTTCCTGATACTCGGACTGAACACGGTTAAGAGCAATCGCAACTAGGGCGATCGACGCTATCCAAGTTACTAAGCTCACAGGCGCACTTAGAAAACCATCAGGAATATGCAGAGCGAGATGGGGATGGATCGTCCAAGACAACCAACTCGACAATGAGATTTCAGACATCATAAACATCCTAAAATAACAACAAGGAGAATGAGCAAAATGCTAGACGTTCAAAACCAATAGGCGCTTTGTCTTTATGTACCTTAAATGAATTTTCTAAAAGAGGATAGCCCAAGCAGAATATGTATCAAATTTTATGAAATTTATCATCGCCCTTAGGGTAGAGGAGGTTTAGGGGTTCAACAGTCAGAAAATACCTAATTGCAGCAGAAATTAAGAAAATCAACACTTCTATTGGCGATCGAGAGCCGATCGACAGAACCTTCTAGACTTGTTCCCTAATTTTATTCAAGCGACTTTCTAGAAACCCTTCCCTATGTCCTCTCTGATCATGTAGAATTAGCGATCGTGAGTTTTAACAAAATTAAATGAACGCCCAAGCAATTATTAACTCCATTGAATCGGAGCATTTGAAGTCCGATCTCCCCATAATTCACGTCGGTGACACCGTTAAGGTCGGCGTTAAAATTAAGGAAGGAGAGAAAGAGCGAGTCCAGCCCTACGAGGGTACGGTCATCGCCATGCGGAATGGTGGAATTAGCGAAACCATCACCGTTCGGAAGATTTTCCAAGGCGTTGGGGTTGAGCGAGTCTTCTTGCTCCATTCCCCTCTCGTCGCCTCAATTACGATTATTCGTCGAGGCAAAGCTCGACGGGCGAAGCTTTACTACCTGCGCGATCGCGTGGGCAAGTCGGCTCGTTTGAAGCAGCGGTTCGATCGTCCTATCTAAACAAGTCGCTTGCTCAAAGTTTATTAAAGCGAGTGGCAAGCAACCTGTTACACTAGGAAAGGCATTCTAGGAGAGCCGTCTCTTCAGATTGTGCGCTCTTAGTTCAGTTGGTAGAACGTCGGTCTCCAAAACCGGATGTCGGGGGTTCAAGTCCTCCAGGGCGCGCTGATTGTTTTCGTAGGGTGTTTTAAGTGGCTTATTTTAAGCAGATTGCACCTATTGCTTTAAGCCGGAGCGATCGAAATATCATCTAGAGTTACGCGGCGAGGGGACTGTGGCAAAAAAAGACGAAATTGAAGCAAAACAAGAGCCGAAAGATCTGAAAGGTTCTAAAGACTCTAAAGAAGCGAGTAAGTCAACTGCTTCTGGCGGTAATAAGGTTTCTAGCTTTCTTCAAGGCAGTAAGGAAGAACTAGATAAAGTGGTTTGGCCTAGTCGCCAACAACTCATCAGCGAATCTATTGCTGTGGTTCTTATGGTGACCCTCTCTGCAACGTTAATCTACTTGGTTGACAATCTCTTTAGATGGGCTGCTACACAGGTGTTCTAATGGTTTTTGCATCAGATGAATCTGAAAATAGTTTGATGTTGTCTGAGGAGGAAGTTGCAGAACTTACCTCCAAAGGCGCACGTTGGTATGCAGTCCAGGTTGCCTCTGGCTGTGAAAATCGGGTCAAGATGAATTTGGAACAGCGAATTGAAACTCTAGATGTGGCAAATCGCATTTTCCAAATTGAAATTCCCCAAACCCCAATCCTCAAGCCCACTAAGGCGGGTAAGCCCAAGGAAAGCAATGAAAAAGTTTTCCCTGGCTATGTTCTCGTTCGTATGATTATGGACGATGAATCTTGGCAAGTCGTCAAGAACACGCCTAATGTCATTAACTTTGTTGGAGCCGAGCAAAAGCGACGCTATGGCAGAGGTCGAGGACACGTGACTCCCGTTCCCCTGGGTGCAGGTGAGGTCGATCGCATCTTCAAACAAGCATTGGAACAGAAGCCTCTAGTCAAATTTGATATGGCTACGGGTGACAAGGTAATAGTGTTAAACGGTCCCTTTAAGGACTTTGAGGGTGAGGTGATTGAGGTCACTCCTGAGCGCGGCAAGCTCAAGGCACTTCTTTCCATTTTTGGCAGAGACACGCCCGTAGAGTTGGAATTTAACCAGGTTCAGAAACAGAGCTAAATCGGTAATGGCAAAAAAAGTTGTAGCAATTATTAAACTAGCAATCACTGCTGGTAAAGCGAACCCGGCTCCTCCCATTGGTCCTGCCTTGGGTCAGCACGGGGTCAACATCATGATGTTCTGCAAAGAATATAATGCCCGCACCATGGATCAGGCGGGTCTTGTCATTCCAGTAGAAATCTCGGTATTTGAAGACCGCAGTTTCACGTTTATTCTCAAAACACCGCCTGCATCTGTGCTGATTTGCAAAGCAGCAGGCATTGAACGCGGTTCGGGCGAACCCAACAAAACGAAGGTGGGTTCCATTACTCAGGCTCAGCTTCAAGAGATCGCTCAGACCAAGCTGCCTGACCTTAACGCAAACGATATTGAAGCTGCAATGAAAATTGTCGCTGGAACTGCCCGTAACATGGGTGTTTCCATCGTTTAAGCTGTTGTCATTGTATTCAGAATTCATGTTCAACCTATTGTGGGGGAGGGGCAGCGCCTCGCTAATACCCCAGGAGATTAAAAATGGCTAAAAAAGTATCCCGTCGATTGCAAGAATTGCAGAAGAAGGTCGAAGAGCGAACCTATCAGCCTTTAGAAGCTTTAACTTTGCTGAAAGAAACTGCAACGGCCAAGTTTGTAGAATCGGCTGAAGCGCATATCCGTCTTGGTATTGACCCTAAGTACAGCGACCAACAGATCAGAACGACTGTGGCGTTGCCTAAAGGTACAGGGCAGGTGACCCGAGTTGCTGTGATTGCTAGAGGCGAAAAGGTCACAGAAGCGACGAACGCTGGAGCAGATCTCTCAGGCTCGGAAGAGTTGATTGAGGATATTGCTAAAGGCATGATGGATTTTGATGTGCTGATTGCTACGCCCGACATGATGCCTCAGGTGGCAAAGTTGGGTCGTCAACTAGGGCCTCGTGGATTAATGCCTTCTCCTAAGGGTGGTACCGTTACCTTTGATGTGGCGCAAGCTATTTCTGAGTTCAAAGCTGGTAAGCTGGAGTTCCGGGCTGACCGAACAGGTATTGTTCATGTTTTGTTTGGCAAGGCTTCTTTCTCAGAAGATGATTTGCTGACTAACCTGAAGGCGTTGCAGGAAACGATCGATCGCAATCGCCCTTCAGGAGCAAAGGGCCGTTTTTGGCGGACGATGTATATCTCGTCAACTATGGGACCTTCTATTGAGCTAGACATTAATGCTCTCCGCGACCTGAAGACTGACGCTAACTAAGGAGCGCCTAGAATTGCAGATTTTGTCCAAACTAAATCAGTAGAACCCAAGACAGCAGGTGCCATGTGCTTAATTGCCTGCCGAGGTTTGAATTTCAACTTGTCGTGTGTGACGGGTTTAAAGAAATTTGAAAACCTCGGAGTCTGAGCCGAGGTTTTTTATTGAGAATAGTTTTGTCTTAGAAAACAACCTAGAAGTTTGGACGACAAATAGTTTATCCCGGTTTTTCAAGGAGGTGAGATACGTATGGGTAGAACGCTAGAAGAGAAGAAAGGCACTGTGTCTGATCTCAAGGAAACTTTGAGTCATGCTCAGTTGGCAGTGGTTATTGACTATAAAGGTCTAACCGTTGCTGAAATGACCGACTTGCGCAATCGTCTCCGCCCCAAAGGTGGACAATGCAAGATTGCTAAGAACACGCTGATGAAGATTGCGATCGCGGGTGACAAAAAATGGGAAACCATGTCGCCCCTTTGCAAAGATTCTGCCGCATTCTTACTAATCGGCGAAGACATTGGTGGTGCCCTCAAGGCTTACCAAGAGTTCCAAAAAGTCTCCAAAAAATCCACCATTATGGGTGGCGCTATGGAGGGCAAGATTCTGAGCGAAGACCAGGTTAAGGCGATCGCTGACCTGCCTTCTAAAGAGCAACTCATGGCACAAATTGCGGGTGCCCTCAATGCTGTTACCGCCAAGATTGCCATTGGCATCAATCAAGTGCCTTCTGGTTTAGCAAGAGCGCTGCAAGCGGTTGCTGACAAAGAGCAGTAATGCTGGTTTCACTCATCATTCCTCGTTTCAATCTTATTCACTAAGGAGTTTCGTCCATGTCTACTAAAACTGATTCCATTCTTGAAGAACTAAAGACTCTGACTCTACTCGAAGCCTCTGAACTGGTTAAAGGCATCGAAGAAGCCTTCGGCGTTAGTGCTGCGGCTCCTGTTGGCGGCATGATGATGGCTGCGGCTCCAGGTGCTCCGGCTGAAGAAGTTGAAGAGCAGACCGAATTTAATGTTGTCCTTGAAGAAGTGCCTGCTGATAAGAAGATTTCCGTTCTAAAGGCAGTTCGTGAATTAACTGGCTTAGGCTTGAAAGAAGCCAAAGATTTGGTGGAATCCACACCTAAGGCTGTTAAAGAAGGCATTGCTAAAGAGGCGGCTGAGGAAGCTAAGAAAGCCCTCGAAACCGCAGGCGGTAAAGCTTCTATTAAGTAAAATTTCTCCTATTAGCTGAAAGTAGAAATAACTCGGTGAGTTGTCTCTACTTCCCACAGGGAGTATAAAGACCCTCAATCTTTTAGGAAGTTGGGGGTCTTTTTGTCAGTTAGCCCTTACTTCAGATTTAGCAATCCTTCTTCCTTCAATTTTGGATCAAATCGAATTGGCATTCTCACACCTCGCAACTCTAGCCCTAATAAAACTTCAGCTTCTACTCGACGCGCAACCTGCTTTAAAGTTTTGATTTTACCCATCTCATCTGTTGCGGCATAAGCCGCTTGCTCTGCTGCTGTCATTTTCAATTTGGCATCAATGGGTTGATTCCAAGTGGATTCTTCTGCATCATTACCAACTGGAGTTGAGCCGTTTTCAGTAATCCAAGCTGCTCGGATTTCTTCTAAAATAGTGCGGCTAGGGCGATCGATCGTTTGAACTTTCAGCCAGTAACATTTTTCAGGTTGCCGAACCAAATGCTGCTTCAAGCTCAGGGAAACGTCACGAGAATAGCCAATAAACTGTAGGGTTTTCGTTTGATCAAAAATGGCGTAAACTCCAACCTTCCCAAAAAATTGTTCAGTTGTTTCCCCTATCTCGTTGAGGTAAGGAATGTATTCTAAAGACGCAAGTGTCGAAGTTATATCGGTGTTCATAAATGAGTGCGTTTATGGCTCTAGAAAATGGGGCAAGGCAGAGTCAGTTAGATTCTTCTTTCGATAAATGGCACATAACCGACTGGGTTGAAAAACCTTTGCCTGAAACATAAAGTTCGGCGGTACGTTAATAATCACGTAGTCTTCAGAATCATGGTATGGCTCGAACTCTACAGGCATTCCCTTGGTTGCGTTGGGAGCGTAGGGAACGGGTTGAAATAGCAGATCGGTAAACTCAATTTCTTCACAGGTTACCTGGTTTGCAATTTGTTGCAGAAAAGTTTCACCTTTGAGTAAGTCAAACAGGGTCTCTTTGGCTGCGGGTTCGAGGGTAAAGTTGCCGTCATATTGCTGAACAATTTTAAGATTCATCGGGGTTCAGGCATTCCTTAAAGCAATGGGCTGTGGGTTGATAGAGGTTGACTTGAGATAACTCCTCTGATCTCAAGCCTATGGGATTGTGGAACACCTGTCAGTAGGGCAAAACGTTTCAAGCGATTAAGAATTGTGATTATCTTTATAGGTCGGGAATTCTGAGTGCGTGAGCATTCTTTATTGATTCAATGGCAGGACAGATGCGCAACTTCTCGAAATTAAGCCTAGTCGGTATGACGGCGATCGCCCTCACGCTCTTTACTCCTTTAACACTTGATTGGCAAGGTTTATCAAAGCAGGGCTTGGGATTGATTCAGGACGATCGCGCTGAAGCCAAGTCTAGTTCAGGGGGGCGATCGCGTGGCGGCTCTTTTAGCGGCGGTTCTTCTGGCAGCAGTTCCTCCAGTCGTTCATCGTCTCCCTCTAGAAGCAGTGGTTCAAGCAGTGGTTCATCGTCTTCATCTGGAAGCAGCAGTTTTTCGTCTCCCTCTCGAAGTAGTGGTGCTTCGAGTAGCGATCGCCCTAGAAGGTCTGATCCCGTTCCCAATAGCCGTCCTGCTTATGGATACTCGACTGGTGGATACTCGACTGGTGGATACTCGACTGACTATAGCAGTAACTCAACCTCTAGCTCTGAGGATGGTGTCTGGCTTACCTTGATTGTGATGGGCGGAATTATTGTGATTGTGATAGGGGGAACTATTGAGGCGATCGCTTACCTCATTTGGAAAGGCAAAGGTAGCGGCACAGATGAAAAAGACAATGATATAGTCACCGTAACGCAGCTTCAGATAGCTTTATTGGCTCAGGAACGGGAAATTCAAAATCGGTTAAGTGAGCTAACTCTCAATGCCGACATGGAAACTCCGGAGGGGCGCAGTGAAATGCTAAAGGAATCGGTGCTGGCGTTGTTGCGATCGCCTGAAAACTGGAGTCATATTTACAGCCACTCGCAAGTTGCTAAAGACCGAGACTCAGCAGGTCAGGTTTTCGAGCAGATCTCGATGACAGAACGCAGCAAAGTAAAAGCCGAAACTTTGGTTAACGTCGGTGGTAAAGTCCGTCATCAAGCCCTCAAGATTTCTAAGGATGCTGATCCGGGTTCTTACATTATTGTGACGCTGCTAGTTGGCACTGAACACGACCAGCCACTGTTTGACAAAGCACAAACTAGCGAAGGTCTGAAAACCGCTTTACAAAACCTGGGAGCAGTTTCTACAGAAGATTTATTGATTTTGGAGCTACTTTGGAATCCTCAAGACTCTAAGGAAAGTTTGACCTATGACGAAATGCTGGAGGCTTACCCTGAGTTGGAGGCGATCGCATAGTAGAAGAGGATAGTCATAATTTGTTAACCCCTACTGGATTATTAGCCGTGATAAATTTTAGAGGCGTTCAGTCTTTTGGTAGAAACTCCCACCTATATGGCAGTCTAGCCTTTAAACTAAACACTGTAGAACGCTTTGGGGCAGTCAAACTTTGCTAGACGAACAAGCTAAAAAAACAATGCTACGCAAAATTCCGCACGGGCTTTTCGTCTGCGGTGTTAAAGACGGTGAAGAAGTCAATGGCTTTACTGCAAGCTGGGTGATGCAGGCATCTTTTCAGCCGCCTTTAGTGGTGAATTGCGTCAATAAGACTTCTGGCTCCCACGCCATGATTCACTCCAGTCAAGTCTTTGCTCTCAGCGTGTTAGGGGCTGAACAAAAAGACATGGCTCAAAAATTCTTCAAGCCCCAACGTCGAGTAGGCAACAAGTTTGAAGACGTAGAATTTTATACGGGTGAGACGGGTTGTCCCATTATTTCCGACTCGTTGGGATATGTAGAATGTCGAGTTGTTGGCACTGTAGAGCATGGTGACCATACAGTATTTGTAGGGGAAGTCATTGCGGCTGGCGTTCACCGTGAAGGCGACCCGCTACTGCTAGAAAGCACGGGTTGGAACTACGGCGGCTAGAGAAGCCTAGAATTTTGCCAAGCGTACTGCTTTGCAGATACCGTAGAGATCGCCTTTGGGCAAAGTCGTTTTTGATCAGCCCTATTTGCTGCTAGTGAAATATTGGAGCAAATAGAATATTAATTTCTCAGGAGGATAGGGTTGCCCGTTCGTCCTTATTAGGTTGCCTAATCTAATGCTTTGAAATTGTCGAGTAATCTTACTGCGAAGAATGCGAAGAATATTATAAAAATAAAAATCCCCCACCTTACGGCAGGGGATTTTTTCATTTACCGATCGAACTGATTAACCGTAACGGCTAGCAGTCGAAGCAATTAGGAATGCCGCGTAAGTCAAGATATACCCCACTGTGAAGTGAGCTAAACCAACCACACGACCTTGAACAATCGACATCGCTACAGGCTTGTCCTTCCAACGAACCAGGTTTGCTAGAGGCGTGCGCTCATGTGCCCAAACGATCGTTTCAATCAACTCTTGCCAGTACCCTCTCCAGGAGATCAGGAACATGAAGCCCGTTGCCCAAACCAGGTGCCCAAATAGGAACATCCAAGCCCAGACCGCCAGATTGTTCATGCCGTAGGGATTATACCCGTTGATCAGCTGAGCAGAATTAAGCCAGAGGTAATCGCGGAGCCAGCCCATGATAGTGACAGACGACTCGTTGAACTGAGCGACGTTACCACTCCAGATTGCCAGATGCTTCCAGTGCCAGTAGAAGGTGACCCAACCAATGGTATTTAGCATCCAGAACATGGCAAGGTAGAACGAATCCCAGGCTGAGATGTCGCACGTACCACCACGACCAGGACCGTCGCAAGGGAAGGCGTAGCCGAAGTCTTTTTTATCAGGCATCAGCTTAGAGCCACGAGCATCCAACGCGCCTTTGACCAAAATCAAGGTGGTGGTATGCAGTCCGAGGGCGATCGCATGGTGAACCAGGAAGTCGCCAGGACCAATCGTCAAGAAGAGCGAGTTTGTGCCGCTGTTGATCGCATCCAACCAGCCAGGTAGCCAAACGTTACCGTAGTTGGGAAATGCAGTGTAAGCCACACTCTCAGGATTAGACAGCAGCGTATCAAAACCGTACAGCAGCTTACCGTGAGACGCTTGAATCCACTGTGCAAACACAGGTTCAATCAAGATTTGCTTCTCAGGAGTTGCAAAGGCTTGCATCACATCGTTGTGGACATAAATCCCCAGCGTGTGGAAGCCCAAGAATAGAGAGACCCAGCTTAAGTGCGAAATAATCGCTTCTTTATGCTGAAGTACCCGATCCAACACGTTGTTCTTGTTGGCAGCCGTATCATAATCTCGTACCAAGAAGATGGCACCATGAGCGAATGCCCCAACCATGATAAAGCCAGCAATGTACTGGTGGTGGGTGTAAAGCGCCGCACTCGTGGTGTAATCCTTAGCAATGAAGGCATAAGGAGGCATCGCGTACATATGCTGTGCCACCAAAGAGGTAACAACGCCTAATGCAGCCAATGCAAACGCCAGTTGGAAGTGAAGCGAGTTGTTCATAGTGTCGTATAGACCCTTATGACCTTCGCCTAAGCCACCTTTGGGGGGTTTGTGAGCAGCCAAGATTTCCTTGATGCTGTGACCGATTCCAAAGTTGGTGCGGTACATATGTCCCGCAATGATGAAGATGACTGCGATCGCCAAGTGGTGATGCGCAATATCGGTCAACCACAACGACTCAGTTTGAGGATGGAAGCCACCCAAGAACGTAAGCATCGCAGTTCCCGCACCTGTAGCCGAACCAAAGATGTGATCCGCTGTGTCGGGGTCAGCGGCGTAAACGCCCCAGTTACCCGTAAAGAACGGAGCCAATCCAGCTGGGTGAGGCTTCACTGCTAAGAAGTTGTCCCAGCCCACATGGATACCGCGAGATTCGGGAATTGCCACGTGTACCATGTGCCCCGTCCAAGCCAAAGAGCTAACGCCGAACAGACCAGCCAAGTGGTGGTTAAGGCGAGACTCAGCATTCTTGAACCAAGACAAACTGGGGCGGAACTTGGGCTGAAGGTGGAGCCAACCTGCGAACAGGAAGACCGCCGACAGAATCAGCAGGAAGACAGAACCCGTATAGAGTTCGCCGTTGCTACGCATCCCAATGGTGTACCACCAGTGGTACACACCAGAGTAAGCAATGTTTACGGGACCAGAAGCACCAGCCCGTGTAAAAGCATCAACCGCAGCTTGACCGAAGTGAGGATCCCAGATCGCATGGGCGATCGGACGAACATTCAGCGGATCTTTAACCCACTGTTCAAAGTTACCTTGCCAGGCGACGTGGAACAGGTTGCCCGATGTCCATAAGAAGATGATTGCCAGGTGACCGAAGTGGGAAGCAAAAATCTTTTGGTAAAGGTTTTCTTCCGTCATCCCGTCGTGGCTTTCAAAGTCATGGGCGGTGGCAATCCCGTACCAGAGCCGACGTGTAGTCGGATCCTGAGCCAAACCCTGGCTAAATTTTGGGAATTTTGTTGCCATAATTCTTCAATTAACCGCTTATTGCAATGATTCGAGCCAGGAAGAATGCCCAGGTTGTAACAATTCCTCCAAGGAGGTAATGAGCAACTCCAACAGCACGACCCTGAATAATGCTCAGAGCGCGAGGCTGAATTGCAGGAGCAACTCTCAACTTGCTGTGTGCCCAGACGATGGATTCAATCAGCTCTTGCCAGTAGCCGCGACCACTAAACAGGAACATGAGGCTGAATGCCCAGACAAAGTGAGCGCCTAAGAACAGCAAGCCGTAAGCCGACAATGCCGAACCGTAGGAACCAATCACCTGAGACGCTTGCGCCCACAAGAAGTCGCGCAACCAACCATTAATAGTGGTTGCACTAGCCGCAAAGTTACCGCCTGTCAGGTGGGAGATAGAACCGTCTGGAGAAACCGTACCCCATACATCTGACTGCATCTTCCAACTGAAGTGGAAAATCACAATTGAGATGGAGTTGTACATCCAGAACAGACCCAGGAAGACATGATCCCAACCAGAAACCTGGCAGGTGCCGCCCCGACCGGGCCCATCGCAAGGAAAGCGGAAGCCCAAGTTGGCTTTATCTGGAATTAGACGTGAGCTACGAGCGTAAAGAACGCCCTTCAACAGAATCAGCACGGTGACGTGGATTGTGAAGGCGTGAATGTGGTGAACCATGAAGTCTGCCGTGCCTAGAGCGATCGGCATCATGGCGATTTTTCCACCTACTGCTGCAACACCACCGCCAAAAGCAAGGCTTGCAGGGCCCATCGCGTTTGGAGCCGTAGATCCAGGAGCGAGGGTATGGATATTTTGAATCCACTGGGCAAACACGGGCTGAAGTTGAATCGCTGTGTCAGAGAACATGTCTTGAGGGCGACCCAATGCCTGCATCGTGTCGTTGTGAACGTAGAGACCAAAGCTATGGAAGCCCAGGAAAATACAGACCCAGTTGAGGTGAGAGATGATGGCATCCCGATGACGCAGAACCCGATCCAACAAGTTATTCACATTCTTGGCAGGGTCGTAGTCACGCACCATAAAGATGGCACCGTGAGCACCCGCTCCAACAATCAGGAATCCGCCGATCCACATATGGTGAGTGAATATCGAAATCTGAGTGGGGTAGTCGGTTGCAAGGTAGGGATAGGGAGGCATCGAATACATGTGCTGCGCCACAATAATTGTCAACGAACCCAGTAGAGCCAGGTTGATGGACAATTGAGCGTGCCAGGAAGTCGTCAGAATCTCGTAGAGACCTGTGTGACCTTCACCTGTGAAAGGCCCTTTGTGACCTTCCAAGATTTGCTTCATGCTGTGACCAATGCCCCAGTTGGTGCGGTACATGTGACCTGCAATGATAAACAGAACCGCGATCGCCAAGTGATGATGCGCCGAATCTGATAGCCATAGACCACCCGTTACTGGGTTTAAGCCACCCTTAAAGGTGAGAAAGTCAGAATACTCTGCCCAATTCAGCGTGAAGAATGGCGTTAGCCCCTTCGCGAAGCTGGGATAGAGATCCACCATTTTACTGGAGTCGAGGATGAACTCGTGGGGCAAAGGAATATCCTTCGGTGCCACACCAGCATCTAACAACTTATTAATAGGAAGTGCAACGTGGATTTGGTGACCTGCCCAACTTAGAGAACCCAAACCTAGCAATCCTGCCAGGTGGTGGTTCATCATTGATTCCACATTCTGGAACCACTCTAACTTAGGAGCAGCCTTGTGATAGTGGAACCAGCCTGCAAATAGCATCAGAGCCGCCATTACCAAACCGCCGATCGCGGTGCAGTAAAGCTGGAACTCGTTGGTAATACCAGCAGCACGCCAGAGTTGGAAGAAACCAGAGGTAATTTGAATACCGTGGAAACCGCCGCCAACATCAGCATTCAAGATCTCTTGACCCACAATCGGCCAAACCACCTGAGCACTCGGTTTGATGTGCAGGGGATCAGCCAGCCAAGCAGAATAATTAGAAAATTTTGCACCATGAAAATACATGCCGCTTAACCAGACGAACACAACAGCCAGGTGACCGAAGTGTGCGCTGAAAATTTTGCGAGATATATCTTCTAGATCGCTAGTGTGACTATCAAAGTCGTGAGCGTCAGCATGAAGGTTCCAGATCCAAGTTGTAGTCTTAGGACCCTTTGACAAGGTGCGATCGAAGTGACCAGGTTGTGACCACTTCTCAAAAGAAGTAGGCACTGGGTCTCTGTCAACCACAACTTTTACCTTCTTTGCATCCCGCTCCCGTGGGGTAGTTGTCATTCGAGACTCTCCTCTCTTTAGACAAGGAAACGAGTAAATTGTCCTCAATCTCAAGCCTGCGCCGAGACAACAACGTCATGGGCAACAACTTCCTTCCTCCTGATTCAGGGCAAAACCCTTAGTCAGTACAGCCAGACGTGAAAACCTAATGGGAGCGTCATAGTAGGTCTTGAAAAACGCCGTAACCTGTAAGAAGGAACCAGATCAATTTTCAGAGTGAATCTGAAATCAAAGGCTGGTGACTTGGATGGGTATGGTCAGCATTATAGGGCTGGAATCTCAACCTTTTGAGGGATAGTTAACAATAATTCAAATTGAAAAACCCTTTGTGTAGCGGACTTTGGCATGCTATACCAGTAAACAATAGGCTTAACATTTAAGTTTCTTTACGAATTGAAAATATTAAGTAACACCTATAGAGATTTTTGTAGAGAACGATTGAAACCCTCTAGGGTTTGTAAAGTCTAAATTTTTTTGCCGACTTAGGTTCTTTACTAACGCTCTGTTTGGCGATCGAAAGGCGATCGAAATCCTAGCAACATCGCAAGATGGGTTGCTTTATCCGATATAGTTCTGAGCAGGCTTGTTTCGGTTGTAGCTCACTCAGGAGTGTTGGGACGTGTTGAGGAAAAATTGGCAGTACTTAACAAAAAGGCTAGTCGCTTCTATGCTGGCAGCCGCTTTAACAATCGGATTATTAAGCTGTAGTCAGCCCAACGCCAAAAGCTCATTTCGGCGACCTGGCATTGGGGGCAGCAAAATGGCAGAAGTTGCTCCCCCACCAATTATTCAGGAATTGCGACGGGAGCTAGATATTTATCAGCCCCAAGTCAAAATTCTCAGTCCCAATGCTGATGAAGTGCTGCAAGACACAAAAGTTTCTGTGCGCTTGCAAGTTCAGGATCTGCCGACCTTTCAAAATGAAGCATTGGAACTAGGCCCGCACCTTCATTTAATGTTGGATAACCAGCCTTACGGAGCAGTGTACGACCCCAAACAGCCCATTGTCTTCGACAACCTAGAACCTGGAACTCATACAATCCGAGTGTTTGCCGCAAGTCCTTGGGATGAGAGCTTTAAAAACGAAGGCGCATATGCCCAAACGACCTTTCACCTCTTTACTAAAACGCCAGAAAATAAACCCGATCTATCGAAACCTCTCTTAACTTACAGTCGTCCTAAAGAAAGCTATGGGGCAGAACCAATTCTGTTGGACTTTTACATTTCTAATGTGCCGTTGCACTTAGTTGCTCAAGAAGACGAAGAGGATGATATTCCTGATTGGCGAATTCGTTGCACAGTTAATGGCGAAAGCTTTATCTTCGATCGCTGGGAACCCATCTACCTTAAGGGGCTAAAACCTGGCAAGAACTGGATACAGATGGAGCTATTGGATGATCAGGGCAATCCCTTTCCTAATGCTTTTAACAACACGGTGCGTCTAATTAATTATCAACCTGGTGGTCAAGATGCCCTTTCAAAGCTGACTCGTGGAGAGATTTCTGGGACGATCGCCCGTAGCATTATTGATCCAAACTACGAGCCGCCCGTACTAGAGCTAGAACCAATTGAAAAAACTGAGGAGCCATCCTCTGAACTTCTCCCTCAAAAAACTGAGGAGAATTTTAACAAGACTGAAGAGAAGCCTGACGTTGCACCTGCTGAGGAAGACATTAAGACATCGCCTGTTGAAGAAGTCCGTCCTGTCCCCGTACAGCCTATTAAAGTGCAGCCTATTCCTGTACAGCCTAGAGTTAAAAAACCGCTTGACCCTCCTGTCGTTGACCCTCCTAGAGTTGAGCCGTCAATTGTAGAAGAAGTTCCACCTTCGATAGAACCCGTTCTCACCGCGCCCAAGCGACCCGTTCCAGTGAAAGAGCAACCGATCGAAGAATTACTGATCGCCCCACCTGAAGAGCAAGCCCCATCTCTTATTGTTGTGCCGAGAGAAGCTGTCGCACCTAAAGCGATCGCCCCTCAAAAACCTGCTGCACCCCAACCGATCATCATCATAGAACCTGTGGAACCAGTCAATTCTCCTGAACCCCGCAGTTCGGAAGAAGTTCGTCAACGGGCGATGGAGAAAGTTGACGCAGCAGCCGAAAAACTGGATGACACGCTGGATGCTCTGCGAGAGCGATCGGGACAAGTAAGCCAGGACACTCAAGAGTTCTTCAAGCGTTTCCGCAAAGCCCCAGAGGTTTCTGAAGAGCAAAAACGAACGAAAGGACTTCTAAATCGTTTTCAGCAGCCTGTCGGGAAGATGAGTGACTTCCCTGGAAAGTCCTCTGAACGGTTACAAGATTCGGCAGATCTTTTGACCCCTGAGTTAGAGCCAGTTAACCCTTAATCCAATATCTAAGAACCCAAAATTACCGATCGCACTATGAATGATGTTCTACAACGAATCATTGGGGGTTGGAGCCACCTCTCTCTAGTCAACCTGGCTTTAAAGCCCTGGGGAGAGTCGAGCTACTTGCATCGAGGGATTGGCTCGCTGCGAAGTTGGCGGCAAGGGAGTTGGTTTTTACGGTGGGCTGATTCCGTTGGGGCAGGGTTAGCGATCGCCATTTTTGTAACGGCTCCCTTTGTTCCTACTCCTCTCATTGGGCTACTCCTCATTGCCTGTGCCGGATATTGGGCATTATTGACCTTATCAGACGATGCCGAGGCGGGCAGCGGTATTACGCCAGTGCACTTGCTCATCGCTTTGTACTGGTGGATTGCGACAGTTGCAACTGGGCTTTCACCTGTGCGATCGGCGGCTATTGAAGGCTGGACAAAGCTAACGTTATACGTGCTGCTATTTGCTTTGATGGCACGAGTTTTGCGATCGCCCCGTCTCCGCTCTACCCTAATTAGTGTTTACTTACTGGTGGCGCTGGTGGTCAGTGTGGCGGGGATGCGGCAATGGATTTTTGGTGCGGCTGCCCTCGCTACGTGGGTTGATCCTGAATCGACGCTGGCAGGAACCACCCGCGTTTACAGTTTCTTAGGAAATCCCAACCTTCTAGCCGCTTATCTCTTACCTGCGGCTGTGTTTAGTGCCGCCGCAGTCTTTGCTTGGAAGAGTTGGATACCCAAAGCTTTAGCGATTTTAATGTGGGGCATTAACTCTACCTGCCTCATCCTTACCTTTAGCCGAGGCGGATGGATTGGGTTTGTGTTGGCAGGGTTTGTGTTTGTCATGCTGCTAGTACATTGGTTTAGCATTTACTTACCCCGTTTTTGGCAAATTTGGGCGTTGCCCATTGTTTTAGGAGCAACAGCGGCTTTGTTGGTTGTGGCAGTTGTGGCAGTCGATCCCTTGCGCGATCGCGTTGCCAGTATGTTTAGCGGGCGCGACGATAGCAGTAATAACTTCCGCATCAACGTTTGGATGGCAGTTATTGAGATGGTGAAAGACCGTCCTGTGCTAGGAATTGGACCAGGTAATGATGCTTTTAACCAGGTCTATCCTAAGTATCAACAAGCTGGATATACCGCCCTTAGCGCTTACTCTGTTGTTCTAGAAATTTTGGTAGAGACAGGCTTTGTGGGGTTAAGCTGCTTTTTGTGGATTCTGGTGGTGACTCTGACTCAGGGTTGGATGCAAATTCAAAGATTGCGCCAAGCTGCGAGTCGAGAGGGATTCTGGCTCATGGCAGCGATCGCGACGATGGTCGGAATGGTGGGGCACGGCATGTTCGATACAGTCTGGTATCGTCCTCAAGTCAGCACATTATGGTGGCTCATGCTGGCTTTAGTGACAAGCTATCATCAGTCACGGGTTGCCCCTTCAGAGCAAGCTGCCTTAACTGAAGCCACTTAGCACTAAGTCACTTAGCACAAAAAATTAACACAAAAAAGGGACGCAGCTTGCCGCACCCCTAAAAACTTAGTCCTGAGCTAACTTATAGCCCTGCTGAAACCAAGCCACCGAGAAGACCCGGAATAATTCCTGAAACAACTTGCAATAGCAGGATTGCCAGCATAGGGGAAAAATCCATTCCTCCCAAGGGCGGAATAATAGAACGAAACAGGTTGAGGTAAGGATCAGTAATTTGACTTAACCAAGAAAAAGGAGGGGTAGACCAGTCAACAGTAGGAAACCAAGTCAGCAGAATCCGGATGATCAGCAGGACGATGTAGATCTGGAGGAATTGGGCGAGTGAACTGGCAATTAAATACATAAACCTAATCCTTGGTGCATTATTCCTGAATATTTAGAATATCAATTCTGAATATGACTTAGCACTTAGTTTAGCTTATCTGACCAAATTCACTATTTTCTCAATTCTTATCTGCTTAGAATCCCTTTAGGAATAATCTCGTCCTCGCCATTGCTTAGGGCTGCGAAGTGATGACAAAAAGATGCGATAAACAGCTGCCGGATCAGCTAGCGGTGATAGCCAAAATGTCCAAGAAGCTGGTGCTTGGCTGAAGTCGTATGAAGGAGCGATCGCTTTACACAACGCAAACCGCATTGCTACCAAGGCTCCATTGACTCCTAACGCTAGCCAAGCTAACAAGGGCGCATATCCTAGCCCGATACTGACTAGCAGCAGTAAGACTATGACGATTGGTAGCCCTTGAACTGCCAGCAGAAAACCTAAATCTCCCCACTTTTGCCCCACGCTAGAGGCATCTTTCAAATCGAGCGATCGCCCCCACTCACGCCAAGTTTCTGCCATGCCCTCGTACATGCGCACTTTCAAAACATTTGCGCCATCCAAAAAACCAACCTTTGCCCCTTGCCTGGCGGCATACCGTGCCAGCGTCACATCATCGCAGAACGAGCTTTTAGCAACGGTATAGCCGTTAAGGGAAACAAGGAGCGATCGACGGCACAGAAAACACTGCCCATTTGCCATAACCCGCTCCGCCCCATCGGCGATCGCTCCGGTTGCCCCAAAACGATAGACCAGCGTCATCAACAGTGCAGGCTGCAACCAAAGTTCGCCTAAGCCCTCCAAAATAAATTGGGGCGATAGTGAGATTAAGTCATATCCTTCTTGCTCAGCCGTTGCAATCAAGCTTGCTACTAGTCCCGGCTGCGGTTGCGTATCAGCATCAATGCCTAAGACCCATTCACTGCCCTCGGAACTGTGAAGAAAACCCGTATGCAGCGCCCAAGGACGACCCACCCATCCCTGAGGCAGGGGATCATCTATCATGAGCCGAAAGCGTGGATCGGAACGCTGAGCCGTCTTTACTAAAGCTCCTGTGCCATCTTGAGAACGGCTGTCAACCACAATAATTTCGCGGACTTCGTAACTTTGTCGGGTCAGACCTGCCAAACAAGGGCTAATTCTTGCTGCTTCGTTCAGTGTCGGCACAACGATGCTGACCTGCCCCAACTGGTCAGGCGTTGCGGGTTGAGGCTTCAGGGGTGGATGACGACGAGGCGCTTGTAGTAAGCGCGATAAGAGAATGGCGATCGCGGGCATTTGCAGCAGCAGCAGCAATAAGCTGAACGCTCCAACCAAGGTCAATATATTTTGCACAGTAGTAAATCATTCAAAAGGACTGAGAGCCGATCGCCCACAGTCCCCTAAACTTATAACGATTTTGGACGATCCTAAGCAGCAATTCTTTGTTTTGCAGACTGAGCCTCGTCAGTAATAGCCCCTTCAACAACCGCGAGTGGTGCGATCGCACTGAGTTCAACAGTTTGCCCCAACTTCCAACACACGATAGCCGGAGCGACCCCTAGCACAAGACCCAACAGCACCGGAATCCAGAACCCTGCCGCCAGGCTCATCACCATGGCAAAGACAAAATTACCGAGATAGACCACTAAGGGCAAGTTAAGATGAGCCGGCTGTAGAGTAATCGCTTGTTTGCGCCATAGAACAGCCGCCACTGAGATAAAAACGCATCCTGTGCCCATCCAACCAACAAAATTTTGGTAGGGCATTCCAAAAAATGCGCCTGGTTGATGCCAGTACCAGAAAGGCATTGCTGTCTGGCTCATGGCTGGGTCGAGCACAAAGTCCCACGAAGTTAGCATTAATGCGCCAAAGCCGATCGCGCTGACTTGTCCCAGCCAGCCTAGCTTTTTGTCTAAGCCTGCCTTTGCTAACAAGTAAGAGCAAAGACCCAAGTAGAACCAAGATAGCGGAATCGTAAACGGCACTAGTCCAGCAATTTTGTAACCCAGCCCACTGAGATAGCTGTAATTTCCAAAAGGAAACCCAGTGCTAGTTCCCAATAGTTCGCTAGTTAAAGAAATGCCCACCGCAGGCACCATAAATACCAGCCAGTTTCGTAGACCCAATGTGCGATAGGCGTAAAGGGCAACGGCGATCGTTCCTAGCAAAATGTAAACCACTCCGCCACCCGCCATACTCCACCCAAATAAAGTAGAACCCGCAGGCAACAGAGCTAGAAGCTCAGGATGGGGCATCACGACCAAAAGCCCTGCTAAGCCAAAAGCCATCGCAACCAAATGTCCTATCAAACAATAGCGTTCAACTTTAACCCACTGATCCATTACAGATTCTCCAAAAATGGCTGCTTTAAAAATCCTTCTTAACGGTAGGCTCTGTAGAGCCAAAGTTAATGACGTATTGAATACGTTAACCAATGTGCCTTTGCAAAAGGTTACTGCAAAATTATAAGTTTTGTAAATTTATGAAGCAAGAAAATTATCATCTTGATCAAAAATCTGCTGACTCAAACGACGCTATAGGGACACATCACGTATAGACTTTAGGGGATATTCTCTACCTTTTGGCGATCGCAAATGACTGGCGTTGTATTGGCAATCTTGGTGTTACTGATAGCCTTAGGCTGGCTGTTTGTGGAAAAACAGTATCGCAGCCGTCCGGGCAACGCCCTAGAGGCGACCTCTGGAGCATGGGATATTAACACCGATCGCCCTGATCAGTACAGACTAGTCGGCAACCTGGAATTAATCAACCACACCCGCCATTTTGAGATTATGGTGCCTGAGCTAACAGCTGAGGTAAAGTTGCTTTCCAAAGGCAGCTTAGAAGGAATTATGCCAAAGGTTCAAGTCATCTCCAAGCATCCTGATGCAGAAGCCCGTCCTGATGGCTACTGGTTCGGATACATCGTCAAGCGCAAGCCGACCTACTTTCAGGTGGCGATCGAGATAAATGGACAAAACCTTACTGAACTCCAAGCCGCTTGGGTCAAAGTTCACTACATGACCTATGGCCCTGGAGGACGACTCCCCAAAACCCGCCATATTATCATTCCTTTAAAGTTTCCAACTCCCAATGCTGTTCAGCGCTGGCGACCTACTCCAATTGCTGATGTTTTACCCGTCCGCACGCACCTCCTGACGCATTTAGACACTCCGGTCGAAATCGTTAAACGCTACGTTCAGCCCCATGCCCAACCTGGAGATATCATCACCCTTGGTGAAACGCCTGTAGCACTGATGCAGGGGCGATTTCGCCATCCTTCGGATATCAAACCTGGTTGGGTAGCTCGCCGGATTTGCTACTACTTTATGCCTACCTCTAGCCTAGCAACGGCTTGTGGGTTGCAGGCTCTGGTCGATATTGTCGGGGCTAGACGGGTACTAGGAGCGTTTTTGGTAGGAGCGATCGCCAAAAAGCTGCTCAATAAACCCGGCGTTTTTTACCAACTGGCTGGAGAACAAGCTCGTCTGATTGATGATGTCACAGGGACCTTGCCTCCCTACGACCAGTTTATTGTTCTGGGCCCTCACGATCCTCAGGAGGTTGTGAATCAAATTCAGAAGGAAACTGGACTGGCTGCTGCTGTGGTAGACGTGAACGATTTGAAAGCAGTTAAAATACTAGCAGCAACTGCTGATGTTCCTCCAGGCTTCTTAGAACAAGCGCTCATTAGCAACCCAGCAGGCAATGCTGATGAACAAACGCCTTTAGTGCTGATCCGTCCCAACCCCTAGGATTAATCCTCATAAACGCATGACTTCAGCCAATCCTCAAAGTTCGACCGTGACGATTCGCCCTTTCCAGTACCGCGATCTGGAAGATATCGATCGCCTCCTCACTGAAGAAATGGAGCGACAGGGCGGTGATGCCGAACACCTGAAGCAAGAAGCTCAGCAACTCCGGCAGCGCTATGGGTTGCTAAAAATTCTGAGTCTCTTTCCCAATCCTCTTCAGCATTCCTTCTGCGCCTATGTAGCAGAACTCAACGGTCAACTTTGCGGGATGGTTCAAGTCTCGCCCTTTAACCGCACTCGTAGCACTTGGCGGGTCGATCGCGTTTTAGTGGGTTGCGTTAAACTCGCGGCTGGCAGCCCACCGCTGATGCTAGACGTGGGCACTCAACTATTGCGTCACTGTTTCCAAACCATTTGGGAAGCGCGGACTTGGCTCATTGAGGCAGATGTGAATGATAAGGACACCCTGGCGCTCTATCGGCACAATGGGTTTCAGCAATTGGCGCGGATGACCTACTGGGCGATCGCGCCTGATATCCTTCCTGCTCTGGCTGAACGTGAGCCAGATTTGCCTAACCTGCTACCCGTTAGCAATGCCGATGCCAGCCTGCTCCATCAGCTTGATACCGCCTCAATGCCGCCGCTGGTGCGACAAGTATTTGATCGCCACGTGGTAGACTTCAAAACCAGCCTTTTCAGCAAAATTACCGGAGGGATAAAGCCACGGTTTGCGCCCACTCAGCGCATTAGCGGCTACGTTTTTGAACCCCAACGCAAAGCAGCGATCGGGTACTTCAAAATCCAGCTTTGCCGCAACGGTAGCCAACCCCATGTGGCACAACTTACCGTTCATCCGGCATACACCTGGCTCTACCCTGAGCTATTGGCGCAGATGGCAAGGCACACCAAAGACTTACCAGCCCAATCTTTGCGACTCGCTTCCTCGGACTATCAATCAGAGCGCGAGGAATACCTGGAACAAATTGGGGCGGTTCGGATGGAGCACACTTTAATGATGTCGCGATCGGTGTGGCACAAATTACGCGAATCTAAGTTTGTCCTAGATAACTCTTTGTCTGAAGTTCTTCAAGGATTCCAGACGCAGCGCAAACCGATTCCGGGGCGTTTTTCACCCACGTCTCCAGAGTCTCCTAACCGCATTGACATTAAGCCCTCTAAAAGTTCTAAGCCTGATCTTTTCAACGATCCCCTGTAATGTCCTTGCAAGCGAGTCATCTTCGGCAACCTATCCAGATTTCGGCATTAGGGCTGGATGTAGGCAGAAAGCGAATTGGGGTAGCGGGTTGCGACGGCACAGGGTTAATTGCCACTGGACTCACCACCGTGGAGCGACAATCTTTTCAACAAGATGTAGAGGCGCTGCGGCAGTGGGTCGAAGCGCGGCAGGTGCAGATTTTGGTGATTGGCTTGCCTTATCATCTAAACGGTGAATTGGGTTCACAGGCAAGACAGGTACAGAAGTTTGCCAACCGTCTCTCGAAGGCTCTAGATCTTCCTGTCGAGTACGTAGACGAGCGCTTAACCTCAGTCCTTGCCGAAGAGTTAATTCAGGCAGAAAAACTATCGCTTCAACATCATAAAAGCTTGATCGATCGCAAAGCAGCCGCTATTATCCTGCAACAATGGTTAGATCAGCGACGTGCTGCTTCGCAGATACCGCAAGAGTCGCCCTAATCTCTGCAAATTCAGCCTGAAATAAAAAATCGCTTCATTGATCAAAAAAATTCAAAAATGACTTAACCTTATTGCGAGATACTGGGAAATGAATTCCGAGAAACGCGTTGGAAAAAAGAGGAAGTGATGGAAGAAGATTTAGTGACAATGACCTTGAAGGACGAAGACGGGCGATCGATCCTGTGCCAAGTCGAAAATACCTTAAAAGTCCAGGGCAAAGAATATGTCTTGCTTCTACCCATTGACACGCCCATCGAAATTTTTGCATGGGCAGAAGACGAAGAGGATGCAGACGAAGAAGGTGAAATGCTCGTTGATATCGATGAAGAAGAGCTAGAGGATGTTTTCGCTACTGCCAGAGCCGTCTTAGCAGAACAAGATTTAATCCTGAACCGCACTGCCCTTACCTTAACCGCCAGCGGTGAAATTCCTGAGGTTGAAGAAGACGATATCATAGCCCTGGATATTGAAGATCCTGAAGGCAAGTTCAACATGGAGCAGTTTCAACAGCTTGCTGCGTTCTTTTTTGAAGAGCAAGAGTATGTCGTTTGCACACCGCTTGATCCTCTTCTATTTTTTGCCAAAATTAACGCCCAAGGCGAACCCCAACTTCTCTCTCCTGAAGAGTTTCAAGAGCTAGTGGAACTTGATGAATTTAAGGCGCTTCAAGCTCAATTAGAGAGTGAAGCCGAAGATTTTGAAGATGAAAACTAACAAAATTCACGGTTAGCCCCTGATCAATCATGAAGATTGCTTCCCGATTCTCTAAATGGTTCTTTTTCCTAGCTGTATTCCCTGTCACCGTTGGATTCTGTGGTTGGCAGGGTTGGTCGTGGTGGAGTTGGGCAAGCGCACCGCCGATCGCAGGTGCAGTCGCGCCTACCGAAAAAAATGCAGTTCAAATTGAAATTCCTCAAGGTGCAGCCGCCCAAGAAATTGGTGAGACTCTGAAGGCAGCCGGATTAATTCGGTCTATTGATGCTTGGAACCTATGGACTCGCTGGCAAACTTTGCAAAACCGTGAGGGTAGTTTTCAAGCCGGAGCTTATGAACTCTCGCCTAATCAGCCGTTAGAAGCGATCGCCAACACCATTTGGCAAGGCAAAATTACTGAACAAAGCTTTACGATTCCTGAAGGCTGGTCGATGGTGCAAATGGCAGACTACCTGGCTGGGCAAGGGCTATTTTCTAAGGAAGAATTTTTAGCCGCCGTCCAACAGGTGCCGCGCGATCGCTATCCCTGGCTACCCGAAGGCATTCCTCATCTAGAAGGATTCCTCTATCCTGATACTTATAAGCTTCCCACTGGAGAAGTTAGCCCACCCGTCGTCATTAATCAAATGCTCGATCGCTTTGAGCAAACTGCCTTACCCATTTATCAACAGGCACAGGGTAAAACCTCTTATACGCTGCTTCAGTGGGTAATCTTATCTAGCATCGTTGAAAAAGAAGCCGTCGTCAGCACCGAGCGTCCGCAGATTGCCAGCGTCTTTGCCCGCAGGCTGCGAGAGAATATTCCTTTAGGCTCAGACCCTACTGTGGAATACGCTCTAGGAATTCGCCAAACGGTTGAACAGCCCCTGACCTACGCGCAAGTACAAACGCCATCGCCTTACAATACCTACATCAATGCAGGGTTGCCACCTACGCCCATCTCCAGCCCCGGTATCGCAAGTCTTGAAGCTTCTACCGCTCCCGCCAATACTGAGTTCTTGTACTTTGTCGCTCGCTACGATGGCACCCATGTGTTTAGCAAAACTCTGGCTGAACATGAAGCGGCACAGGTAGCGATTCAAGATGGGGTCGCTGCTCAGAATAAAGAAAAGCCTGGAACCATAAACTAGCCATTTATCAAGAAAAATCTTCAACGAGAACTTTCAAGAAGAAAGGTGGTCAGCACATCAGAAAATGATAGCGGCGATCGCCCTTTGGAAGTCTCTAGACAGATTGGAGAGTGTGAGAGAATCTAATAGAGGTTCAGGTATTTCTACCATCAGGTAGGGAACAGTAGGTACATCTCTAGGGATAAGGTTTAATTAAGCACGACCTAACTAGATTTACAACCTGTTTAACTCAAAAGATCTATTGAGCCTTGCCATTAGAGCGCTTCTATCCAACCGTTCATAACCACCTTCAGGCTTTCCTCATTTATTCATGTTGTCTAAACCTTCCCGTATGAACTGGGGTAAACTCTTACAACCAGATTTAATGCTAGGTAATTCAGTTCTTACTCTGACTCCAGAGGTTTTGCAACAGCATAATCTTAAAGGATTGGTTTTGGATGTAGACGATACCCTCGTACCGTTCAGTATGCCTGAAGCCTCTGAGGAACTGCGGCAGTGGGTCGAACTGCTGCGACCTACCGTAGAACTTTGGTTGGTGAGCAACAATCTTAGCCAAAATCGCATTAGTCGAATTGCCCGTTCCCTGAACCTGCCTTATATTTTGGGGGCACGCAAGCCTTCCCGCCGAAAGTTACGACAGGCTACAGAAGCTATGAATTTACCCGTACATCAAATTGCCATGGTGGGCGATCGCTTATTTACTGATGTTCTGGCGGGCAATCGGCTTGGCATGTTTACCGTTTTGGTGGAACCCATGCTCAACCCCGCGCGGAAGAAACAGCGTTACCACATCCGCAACTTTGAGGTATGGCTTTCTCAAATTTTGGGCGCGACTCTGTCTCCTAAAGAAGAGCTTTGATTCTCCTTAAGAAGAGATTTGGCACTCATAAAAGTAATACTTCTCAACATGTTGCAAAATCTAAACACAAATATAAAAATAAAGTTAAGGAAATCTTCGGGATCTGACATCACTGATATTCTAATTTCAGTAAGAGATTAAAGGGGTCAGCCAATTTTAGACCCTTGCCTGTTAAAACTTATTTATTTGTAGAGCGCTAGCCTTCACTGATAGAGGGGTGGCGCTCTATAGCTTTGTCCCTCTTTGTCCTTTGTTCCTCAATCTCTATCAGATCTTTACTTTCAGAGGATGTCTGAGAAGTATCAAGGATTCTTATACTCGCCCCCCAACCCCCCATTCTGGGGGACTTCCGCACCAGTCCTCCTTCAAAGTCCCCCAGAATGGGGAATTTAGGGGGCGGATCGGATAACAATCTAGACTTCTCAGACATCCTCTCAGATAAGATCGAGGAAAATCCGCCGCTTTATGTCTCAAACCCTCGTCATCAAAATTGGCACCTCCAGCCTCACCCAACCCAGCACAGGGTTCCTAGCATTAGCAACTTTAGCCCAACTGGTCGAAACCTTGAGCCAGCTTCGTAGTCAAGGATATCAGGTGATTTTGGTTTCGTCGGGTGCAGTAGGCGTGGGCTGCGCGAGGTTAGGCTTGATCGATCGCCCTCGAACGATCGCCATGAAACAAGCAGTGGCAGCCGTGGGGCAAGGGCGATTAATGCGAGTTTATGATGACTTGTTTTCTATCTTACAGCAGCCCATTGCCCAGGTATTGCTCACCCGCAGCGACTTAGAGCGGCGCAGCAGCTATATCAATGCTTATCGCACGTTTCGCCAGCTGCTTAAGCTGGGAGTCATCCCAATTGTGAATGAGAACGATACGCTGGCGATCGAAGAAATTAAGTTTGGCGACAATGATACCCTGTCGGCACGAGTTGCCAGTTTAGTCAAAGCCGACTGGCTGTTTTTACTGACCGATGTTGCCCAACTTTACTCAGCAGACCCGCGCTCAAATCCTAATGCCCAGCCTATTTCTATCGTGGATAATATCGCTGATTTGGTCGATGTAAAAGTGGGCGATCGCGGTTCTGACTGGGGCACAGGCGGTATGATCACCAAAATTGAGGCAGCGCGAATTGCCACAGCCGCAGGAATTCGCACGGTGATTACAGAAGGGCGATCGCCTCAAAACATTATCAAAATCCTTCAAGGCGAAGCCATTGGTACCCTATTTGAGCCACAGATTGGCAGCATTAATGCTCGTAAGCGCTGGATTGCCCACGGTTTGACCCCTGTAGGCAAGTTATACCTGGATGCTGGAGCGGTTAAAGCATTGCAAAAATCTGGAAAGTCTCTCTTAGCCGCAGGAATTACTGAAGTCATGGGTGAGTTTCATGCCCACGATGCTGTACAGATCTGCGACTCGGCGGGGTTAGAAATTGCCCGTGGCATTGTCAACTACAGCAGCAACGAGCTACAGAAAATTTGCGGCGCACAATCAGAACAGATTGCTGAGATTTTGGGTTATGTGGGTGAAGAAACGATCGTCCATCGGGATAATTTGGTCTTAAGTCTGTAATAATTTTTGCAAGTTTATCATCCCTTCGAGCTTTCCAATTGCAGTATCTTTTATTCTAGGTTCTTCGTCAGTAATTTTTTATAAGCGGAAGGTTGCTAAGTCATCTTCATCTTCTGTAGGAACGAGCGCATCTGGGTTAGGTTCTGCACCAATTTTGACTTGAACGACCAAATCTTTCCAAGACACTTGCTTATTTTGCTCTAAGACTGAAAGCAGATCGATAAATGCTTTAACAGTGTTGCGGGGCGTGCGAAAATACGCTTCGCCAATGCGTTGAGAGCAATGCAACATAAAGCCCTGAATTCCTTCATCGGGTAAAAGGTATTGAGTGCGATCGCCCGAGGCAAAAACGTGACGAATTTTGCTTAATAGAACAAATAGATCCTCCGGGCTGAGGTTGCCGAGTCGAAGGATCGGATTATTGTAATCGACTAAGCCGTTGACCGCAAAAGTATTTTCAGCCAAACGAGATTGTAGAGCCGCGTAGCTGTATAGCCCTCGGCGAGTATCCATCAAAAAGTCAGGGGTGCCGCCCATGACAAAGCCTAAACCTACCGAATGACCTTGTAAACAGTCGTTAAGAATACGTAAGATTTGTTCGTAGTTGCTTTTACGGGCTTGGGTATTGGCGAGTTTATAGAGGTTTACTAATTCATCTAAACTGATGAGTAATCCAGCGTATCCGGAGAGGCGAATCAACTGAGTTAAAAGCTTGAGTTGATCATAGAAATTAGCATCATCAACGATAGTTCTTACTCCGAGTGCTTGCCGTGCATCGGTCTTAGTGGTAAATTCTCCTCTTAGCCAGCGAATTGCATTCATTTTTAGATGTTCATCGCCGTTATCATGACCTTTCCAATAAGCTGCAATAACTTCAGCAAAATCATATCCGCCGACCATCTCTGCCAGATGTTCTAAGCGTTCTCGGATGACAGCCTCTGGACTAAGATCACGATCGCGCCCTTCGCTTACTGCTGATGTCACAAATCGTTCTACAATACTGGGTAACGCGCCGCCTTCAGGCTTAGTTCGGGTCGCTAAGTTTTGCATTAATTCAGCGTAGAGCGATCGCGCTTGTCCACCCGTGGCATGTAAGCGGCGATCGGGCGTGAGGTCAGCATGAGCCGTAACCAGCTTTTTCTCAAGAGCGATCGATCGCACCAGCGACAGAAAAAAAGTCTTCCCCGAACCATATTCTCCAATGACAAACCGGATTGCAGAACCCCCTTCCGCCATGCGATCGAGGTCACGAATGACGGCTTTAATTTCTTCAACCCGCCCCACTTGAATTAAGTGTTGTCCTTTGCGAGGAACTACTCCTGCTTGCAACGATTGAATGACCATATCTCGGTCTTTAGCTTTAATTAAATTTCCGTTCGTCACGCCAATAGCTCCTGCAAAACGTCTGCGTTAACCTCGAAAGGATGATCGCCTTCAATCACTGATTCATCGTACTGATCAAATGCCGCTTCATTGATTACTTCAAGGGCACCGTCTAGCATTAAGTTGAGGGCAAGAGCGATCGCCTCTAACTCTGCTCTCTGCCACTCTGGCTTCTGTGCCAACGCTTGCAAAAGCTGCGAATGTGCGGCATCTAGCCCCGCGATTCCAGTTATAGGTGTAGTTTGAGGCGCAGGCAATTCTTCAACAAAAATATCGGCTAACAAACTAGAAACCTCTTGCGATTCAGATATTTTAGATTCAACAATGCTCATATCTAAAACGAGAGGATTTTGTTGAGGGGGAGCCGGAATCTGATGTCCTTTGGTTGGAAAGGCGGCACGAATGGTAATGGGTTCGGTAGCAGGACGAGAATTTACCGAGTTTGCGCTGATATCGTGAACGTTGCTGTACAAGATTTGAGGATCAAGTTCGAGCAGGGTATAAACCTTGGTGAGGCGATCGATTTCTTTAGGTGAGGCTTGACCATCAGCAACAGCGACGCTGACCAGGAAACGGGCGATCGCTCCTCTCGTCTCTGGCAGCACTGCTTCAACCCGCGTCTTTAAGCCGCGCAAATTTGGTTTTTCCTGAAGCAGTAATTGCAAATGAGCTTGAAAGCGCGATCGCTCACCACGAGTTAAGGGAATCAAGGATTCCAAATGAGTTCTTAAATAATCTTGCTCAACCGAATTAGGTAACTCATCACCACTGGCAACAGCGATCGCTAAATGAACTGTTAAAGTTGCAGTTAAATATTCAGGAGAAAGGTAAGAGAGATTGTCGGTATTTAACCGAAAGATGCCGACCCAACTGGCAAGTTTCGGCACTGCACCGCCCAGCCGAACATCTGGCTCAATGCCGTAGCCCAAACGTTCTAACATTTGCGATAAGCCCTCTGCCTCGCTCTTGCTTAGCTTTTCGGAATTTGCACCTGACCAATATTGGAACAACTCTTTACCAGAAACCGCGATCGCATTTAACGATTGAGAGAACTGAGACGCTAACCAGTTTTTGAGGTTTTGGACAGTTTCGCCGCCGTGAGTTGCCAATAGTTCGGGCGGTAGAAGAGCGATCGCCGCCGATGTATTACGAGCGTTAGGGTTACGTCCTAGCAAGCGTCCTAGCGGTTCTAATTGAGTTGTGGAATCCATCACTAGGCGATCGAGTTGATTAATTTTGCTGGTAAACTTGCTGACATCAGGCAAGTTACCTACATCGACTTGCACAAACCGATTAAAGGTTTGACTGGCAGGGTAATAATCAATTGAGAGGACAGATTTACCTGGCTTTAGCTTCATTCCCTCGCCGTAATTTTCGGTATAGCGCAATGCAAACAGCGCCTGTAACTCTTCCATGCAACGAGTCGCAGCCGATCGCAGTCGATTTTTGGAAAGCCGCACATACCAGGCTAGAGCCCAGTTTGCTGGTATTGGGTGTCGCTGTGCAACCATCTGACCTAAACCAATTTGCAGCAAAATCAGATTAGCCTCAAACGGGTTCAACGTTTCGTAAAGAGCTTCCTTGGAGTAAATAACGCTGCAAAGATCAATAAACAAGTCTGCTTTGTGGGTAAAGGTGCTGTACATCTCAGAGTCTCTATACACTGCCCGCAGTTGCACAACTTCCTCAAGAATCACCTCTAATTCCTGCATGGATGAATTAGGCTGCCGACCCGCGCCCAATAGATCGTAAAAAACCCGACGTTCTAATCCATAGAAAAACAACCACAGATAAGCCACATGCACATCAGGCGTGCGTCGTCCGTCGGAAAGCCATTCTAGATAGGCAGCGCGGCTAGTGGGCGGAATGCGTCCGTAGGTGGGGTAGTAGTCTACGTGTTGACCTGCATAGTCAGGGCGATCGCTCTTAACTTTAAGGCTGGGAATAATCAGGCTAGGCTCAATAAAGTTATAGCTTTTAACACTGGCTAAACTCTCGCCCACGTAAACCATGCCAGGAATGTCGTAGTCGGCGATCGTCACAGTTTTATCAGCCGCAACCCAGCATTGCGCTCTAGAAGAAGACTTAGGACGGTAAGGCTGAAGTTCTCCCTCGCTCAAAAGCTGCTCTAGCGCTGCCATGATATCCATCGGAGTTTCTGGATGTATCTCAGCCTGACGTGCTTTCATGCGCTGACGAGGACTGAGCTTTTCGAGGGATTTCTCAGGCTGAATTCTGCCAGGATTAGGCAACTGAATTCTCAAGTCGGCAAGGAGAGTCCAGAGTGGCATGAATTCCATAGGGAGATGGCGCAAGAGGATTTGATCAGTGTACCGTTTTATGCTGAAGATGATGGTTCTTCCCCTACTAAAGATGAGGGGGCTATCTACAGACGAAGATAAGCCTCGGTTGGGGTGACCCTTGCGGTATCTGCGAAGCGCGCGCTTGTTGCAGCAGTGCAGTCATAGTTCAGGAGCCGTAAATCCCGCAATGTTAGCTAATTTTAGCGGAAGGGCGATCGCTCTAAAAGTCAGAAGTAATGAGTCGCAGATTGAGGATTTCCTGAAAGGCGCTGCTGAATTGCGATATGAAAATCATGTTCCCCTGCCCTCGCAGGGAAGGGGCTAGGGGTTAGGTTTCGACAACGCAGCGAGACAGACCTCTCCCTAAATCCCTCTCTTAAAGGAAAGGGACTTTGAAGGATTCATATTTTGATTCAGCAATGCCTTCCTGAAAATCCCTGAAAATCTTTGATGTTGTGAGTAACTAATCTTTGATGTGCTTCTCATGACCCAAGCCCCCGCGACTGTCGGGAGCCTCCGGGATCTCGCTGCTGACTTCTGACCTGAAGACTCGATCGATGAGTTTCTTGCCTTCGTGCAGCAACAGCGCCAAGAGCCAATTCAACTATTTCATGAGTCTTCTTTTAATTAATACTGATATTCTCCCGCACTGAGAGAGGGATTTATGGTGAGAGGGATTGGGAAAGTTGCACAGCGCGTTAAATAACGACAGGAGCATTAACATCCAAATCTAAAGCGCTGAGCAAAATTGTTGCTAAGGGTTTTCCCAACCCTAAAGTGGCGATCGAACTTTCTAAGGGAACAGTGACATCAACTCCTGCCCAATGCCACTTTAGAGTTCCCTGTCCGCTAAATTGTGCTAACTGGGAATTCAGTAGGCTAAATGCGGGTACTTGGATTGGGTGTTCTATGCCAGATAAATTCCAGTGAGATTTTAATTGACACAGTGGGCGATCGCCTTGCTGAACGCTTACAGATGATGGAGTTTCCCATTCAAACTGAGCCATTTCCTTAGGTAACCCCCAAATAGCTCGTCCACCCGCCCTCGAATCAGGATTATCTACATAGATGTGAGAGATCCAAACTCCTATTTTTCCTTGATGATAAATTAGAGCAGGGACTGCAATCAACTCGCTGTACCGTAATGTAGACCCATCCTCATAAGATCCTACGTAGACACCGCCTAAAGTTTTCCCAGGAAAAAACGAGAAAATTTGGAGTTGGCTAGGAATTAAAGAACGCACGCGATCGGTGTCAATCCAGTGTAAGGATAGAAAGCCGTGACCTTTCAATTTCCAGGGTGCCTGAGGATAAGCCATAAGAATGTTCGTCCGATCGGGTTAGGCTTGTGGAATTTTATCAATTACTGTATTCGCCTTTAGAATCATCTGACCGGGCTGTACTTCAAGCTGGTGGATGGATAGCGACATTCCAGATAGTTCAAAGTTTCGCAAATCTGCTAATGTCATGATTTCTTGCAAGATCATCTGAGTTAACTGAGAACTTGCGCCGCCATCGGTGCCTGATACTTCTTCAAATACAACTTGCTGTCCCTGCTCTTTAACTGAAGGAACTACGATCGCTTCTACTTCCTGCGCTTCCTTCGTTTCACCCATTAAAACATCCGCTTTAAGATGAACTTTCCCCTCATCCAAAAACTGAATGTCTACATTCTGAACCTCAATGGCGATTGGCTCACCATTGGGGCTGATCGTCAGGTTCTGCATCTTGCCGCGAATGTAATCCGAGTTGAATGCTTGATTCACGTCTTCTTGAGTTAGAGTCACATGAGCATCAGCCTCTGCGGATTGAGTCAATTCAATTTTGCCAAAGATTGCACTTGCTGGGTTAATGGCTACTGCTCCAGTATCAACTTGCAGCTTTTCCATCCGTAGGGAGTTCTTCATGACCAGACCTTCTCCCGTTACCGATACCGAGTCAACCTTTCCTTGGATCAATTTCAGAGGATCGGTGCGGATATCAACATTGACTTCCTCAACTTCACCCAACTGTTGAGTAATCCCAACTTCTGCCGCTTTGCTTAACGCCTGTTCCCCTAAATCTGGTTCGCCCAATCCCATTTGCTATCTCCGCTTAATTACCAAGTTGTTAACCTCACTGGTAATAAAGTAGATGATCGAACTTGCTTAAAGAATCTACACATGAGTAGATCAGGCTGAAAACAATGATCTATCTTTAGGAAGAGAAAAAGACACATGCTCAAAATATAAATAGTTTTCTAGAAATTACCGCCCTTGAAAATCATGTAAATGCCTAGAAGAGCAGCGATCGCCCCCAGTGTTGTAGACCAGACCGGGTGTTCACTCCGGATTGTTGTGCCTTGCTTGGTTTGGATCGTTTCTACATCAATCCAGGGCGAAACGCCTCGTCGGAACCAGCCTGTCACCGTCACGACTTCATCCATAAACTTTTGAGGACGAACGGGTTGCGGCATCAAATCTTTCAAGACACCCAAACTAGAAGTGTGGTGTAGCCGAATCAATCCGGTTTTGGTGGAAAGCAGTAAATCTTGATGCAGCCAGTTCCCAAAGCCCTTACGCCCCAAAAGCTTACCCTGTATGCGAATGGGCTGACTATCTACAGGGAGTGCCGTGGGATTACTCAGCAAGGATGATAGATCAGATGTAATTTGAAGATTGCGTTTGATATCTGGAAAGAAAGGGTTGATGCGCCAGAATGTACCAATGCTAAAACCAATCAGTGGAGAGCCAATAAGAATCGAGCGATCGCCCCAAAGCCAACTTAATCCTAGCCAGCCTGCTTTATCTGCAATCCACCCAAAACTCCACAAGGCTAAGGCAATCGCTAGCCCAACGGCAACTCCCAAAAATGGAGCCGCCTGCAATAAAAATCGTCGGTTGTCGTTCTGGTTTTGGCTTATTCCCCAGTCCAACTCGCTCTCTAACCGCCAATGCTTGGCATACATTCCTAACAAATGTAAGCGATCGCCTAATGCCCCATGACTATTATTAATCGCTAACCACCGACGATACGCGTTACTTCGCTCCCACTCCAATAATACCGGGCTAGGAAATTCTGTCAGCGCTTGACTTACGGCTACAGGGGTCAGTAAATCTAAGCCTTCTAATAAAGGACTGGTCTGTCTGTGCCGCAGCGTCTCCTGACCCATGCCGATCGCCATTTTGATCAATCCAAGAGTCAGCGCATTCGGGTTTCCAGTTAACTCAGTGGCGGTGCGATCGCTGTAGTAATGGCGCATTCGAGCTAGTGCCAGCCCTGGTAACCGCAGAAAACGATATAGTCCGTAAGCTAGAGAAGAAACGGCAACAGCAACAGTTTGTAGAACGCGATCGTGTTGGCGATCGCCCCAAGTCGCCACTTGACAGTAAACCCAGTGCGGTACCAGTGCGACTACAGTCATCCAAGACAAAATTGCAAAGTCCCAATGGATAATATGCGCTAATTCAACAGCATAAAGAGCCGCAATTTCATCTTCACTGAACTGCTCTAATAGTCCCTGACTGACAACAATACGAGCGTTCTTTGGGAGATAACCATAGGTAAAGGTCAACGGAGTCGCACCAGGGAGCAAGCTTAAACGCAGGGTCTGCTGCTGCCGCTGTCCACATCGCTTCAACAACCGTGTTGCCTCTGGGCTATGGCGCTCCAACTCTAGCAGCGTCAGTGATTGAAGTTGATAGGTTCTAGCCAGCCATGCATCTAGCAACCACGGAGAAGCCGCCAACAGAATCAGCAGCAGCATGACTAGCCCCACAGTAAAGTTGACGTTAAACGCCGCGAAACGCCGCAAGTCGATCGGCCAGCTAATCTGCCATAACATCCAGTTCAATATGCCCTGCCCAAACCAAGGCAACGCGCACACGCTGCCCAAAAATCCAATAACAGTTAGCCCTTCAACCCCCCAAAGCTTAGAAACATCAACTTTGCCTAAGTTCGTCCATTTTTTTGCTCTGCCTGCCTGTTTCCAAGTTGCTTTGGGTGAAATTGTGTCCGCTTCTGAGGTTCCTAAGGGCGGATAAATTTCTGTTTTGATAGATGCTTCTAAAAGGGGCGATCGCCCGGAAGGATGGACTGTGGGTGTGGGCAACTCTTCGGGTGTAGGCGACTCTTTAGATCCGGGCGATAAGTCGGATTTAGACGACAAGAAAACCGTGCTTCGATTCGTTTCAGCAGGTTTTACCGACGCGAGCACCGATCGCTGTTGAGGTGCAGCATCGGTGAGAGGGACAAATCCTGTTAGATCAGTTGCAGTCGATTGCGCCTCAGATTGCATCTCAGATTGCGTCTCAGACTGTGCCGCCGAATGTGCCGCCAAATGTGCCGCCGAACTCGATCGCTCATTCAACCCTGCCAGGGTTTGCTTTGCCCAACTTTGCACCTGTAAGTTGGCATGACCACAAAGCAACTGACAGAGAGCGATCGCCCGTTCCCGATCGCCCATTTGAGCATAGGCTTTAACCAACCCCATCTCTGCTCTGGCACGGGTAGGCGCGTTAGGAGTCGATTGCTGGACGCTTTCTAAAGTAGCGATCGCTTCGGTATAGTCTTGACGTTTCAGCGCTGCCAATCCTAACTGTAACGAGGAAGATTCGTTCATATCGCCCATAATTGGTTCACCAAAGTTGCCCCAAAGTTGTCAGAGGAAGGATACCCGTATCTATCTCTAACCTTTAACTCTATGCTGACCCCGTGCGCTGTCTTAAAGTAAAAGTAACCGATATAACGAACGGAGGAAACGATGCGTCAGCAAAACCCGACCTGGGATCTGGGAAGATTTGTAAAAACCTTGTCCTATTATGGGGCTGTTCCATTTCTCAGCGATTTAGACTGGTTCCAGCAGTGGTTTAGCAGTCGTCCTCATCCTAAAGTCAACCCTGCGTCCATCATGGCTCCTTTGGCAAATATGACCAATTGTGATGAAAAAATCGTTTTGGTTGGCGGTACAGGTGCGATCGCCCAACAGGTAATGCAGAATCTAACAACAGATGGAAGCGCTTCACAGATGCCTCAAGTTCGCATTCTGCCTTTCACTGTTGATCAATCCCTCACGCCCGACATCCTCCAACACACTACTGCTATCTTGATTGATGCCGCTGACTCAACCCCACAATTTATTCAAGCCCTAGCAGCACTTGACTTTGGACAAACGACTCAACCCCTGTTCGATTTCACCCAGTCTTCCAGCAATCTTAAGGAAGTTTGGGGCGCACTAGATGACGTGGTGATGGGTGGAGTCAGTGAGAGTAATATTCGCTTTAAAGATGGAGTTGCTGAGTTCTCAGGCAATGTTTCGATCGCCAACTCTGGCGGATTTGCTTCAGTTCGGACACGCAACTTTGAACCCGCGATCGATCTTTCCAACTCTGATGGCATTGCTCTGCGCGTTAAAGGCGACGGCAACCGCTACAAATTCATGCTCCGGACTGAAGCCCGTTGGGATGGCGTTGCCCACTGTCATTCTTTCGATACGGTTGCAAACAACTGGATTACTGTTCACGTTCCTTTTACTGAGTTTATTCCCGTTCTACGGGCAAAGACTGTTAGCAATAGTCCGCTTGATACTCAACGGGTTAGTGCTTTTCAGTTAATGTTAAGTAAGTTTGAGTACGATGGAGCGCTGAATCCTCACTTTCAGCCTGGATTATTTCAACTTCAAGTTGAGTCCATTAATGGGTACAGGCAATCTCTTTTGGATTCTAGGAAATCCCATGTTCCTCAACTGCTCGTGGTCAGTGACAGCCCCCAGACAGATGAAATGATTCGTCAGAGCAGCATTCCTCATTTCATTATTTATCCTAGTGAAAAATCTGTGGACTTGTGTATCGAAAAGATAGCATCTTGCCAAGGAAATACTTAAATAAAAATCTTTTTCTGATTAATTTTCTCTCCCTCACAAGTTCCTCAAAGTGTTGCAGTATAGGTAAAGGTATCGCATTAAAGGTTACGCAAAGGTAGGTTTATATGCTTTACAAGATCTTGGTAGCAGTGGATGAATCGTTCATGAACCGAGGGGTATTTGAGGAGGCGTTAGATTTATCTCGTAAAACCGGAGCTAGTCTGATGCTACTGCATGTGCTAACTCCTGAAGAGCGCCATCATCCAGAACTGCCTCGGAGCTATGTTCCCTACTACTACCCGATTGTTACAGATGAGTTATTGCAGCAGTATCAGGCAGAGTGGGAAATTGCTGAAAACCGAGGGCTAAATCTGCTGCGATCGCTAGCCCAAGAAGCAACAGGGGTAACAGTCGAGTTTACTCAAAACATTGGCAACCCAGGTCGCGTCATTTGTGATGTTGCCAAAGATTGGGGGGCAACCCTAATTGTTATGGGGCGGAGAGGCAGAACAGGGTTGAGTGAACTGCTCATGGGAAGCGTGAGTAATTATGTGATTCATCATGCCCCTTGTTCCGTTTTCGTGGTGCAAGGAAAGGTACAAGCTGCGGCAAACGTTACACCTGAGGAAAATACAATCCTTGCGGCATCTGTAAAGTAGGGCGCTGTTTGATTGCACTTAAGCCTGTGCGATCGCAATTCAGTAGGTGGCTGTTGAGTGAGTGTTAGAGCTTCATTGGAACAAATTGTTGATAGCACTTAGAAACAACCTATAGGAGGCGCTAATGTTTAACAGAATTTTAGTCACAATGGACAACTCTGATGCAATGAGTCAGTCTACATTTGAGAAAGCATTGGCTTTGGCAAAGCAAAACCATGCCCGATTGATGCTGCTCCACGTACTGCCCTCTAACTCAGCACAGCATTCTGATATGGATGCGTTGCAATCGCTCCACAAAACTGCAAAAAACCAAGGACTTGCTTCTGATGTTGCGCAACTCCATGGAGAGCATGACCATGTTATTTATGACTTGGCAAATCGTTGGGGTGCTGATCTAATCGTATTAGGTCAGCATGATTCGAAGCAAAATGACTCTGCTCTAAGCGATTGGTTTGCCGAACAAGCCCCCTGCTCGGTGCTGCTAGCTCAGACACCCGATGCGCTTCACTTAAAAGCAAGTCAAGTTGAACAATTTGCCATGATGGCTTAATCCTTTGCTAAGAGCCTCCTGGCAAAGAATCTAGCTCCCTGGAGGAAGCTGTGCTACAAAAAATCGTAGTTGCCTTAGACCGTTCTGAAACCTATCAACACGTTCTAGATGAAGCGTTAGCATTAGCAAAAGCGACACACGCTTCGCTCCTGTTTTTTCATGTGCTTAATCCAGTCGATCGCGGGTATCCATACCCCCTATATCCTAGTGCTGATGCTTATCCTGCCTTATACGAGGAAACAATTCAACTATACAGCGAACAGATCCGACGATTTGAGCAGGAGGGCATGGCATTTCTACGATCGCTGGCGCAACAAGCTACCGCTTTGGGTATTTCTGTCGAATGTTCCCAAAGTACGGGTGACCCAGGCAGAATGATTTGTCAGACTGCTGAGAATTGGAAAGCAGATGCGATTTTGATGGGACGACGAGGGCGATCGGGATTGCGCGAAATGCTGCTAGGCAGTGTCAGTAACTATGTGTTGCACCATGCGTCCTGCTCGGTCATGATGATTCAGGGCGTGTTCTCTGATGCTGAGGCATTGCAAGAATATTTAGATATTTGTTGAAGTGGATAACACGTTCATATATTGATTCAACGCGATCGCCCCGATTCGTTTCCAGTCTAGGTTTTCTACTGCATAATGTCGTCCTTGCAGCCCCATCGTTTTCCACTCGTGACGACGTTGCAGTAATGTGATTAAACCCTTGGCGATCGCTGCTGCTGTTGGCTGAACCACAACTCCGCAACCGCTTGCCTGCACATGAGGCGAAATTCCTGCTACCTCTGAAACAAGCAGCACTCGCCCAGCCATCATCGCCTCTAACGCAGCGAGTCCAAAACCCTCAAAGCGGGAAGGTAGACAGAAAATATCGTAGTTATTCATCACTGCGATTGGAGACTGCTCATACTCTGGTTCTAGAAACGTGACATTGAGGGAAAGCTGCTGGGCTTGGCGCTCTAGGGTAAGGCGATCGCCCTGATCCGCTCCTTGAATCACCAGTTCTACTGGGGTTTCTTTTAAGACTTTATGAACAGCTTCTAAAAGTAAATCTAATCCTTTATGGTGCTTGTCAATGCGCCCAAAAAAGAACAGCTTAGGCATTAGACTTTTATGCCATCGCAACCTAAATTCTGGCTCTGTCGTTGTGCCATTGGGAATAGTCAAGATTTGAGTGTGAACCCCCAAGCGGCGTAACCAGTCTCCCTGCCGAGCTTCCAGAACTTGCACGGCTTCAGCCTGCCGAAGCATGTGTTTCTCCAGCAACCACCAATAAGTCCACTTTAAATGAGGACTCTTCGCAAACATGGATGGACTGTAAACATCATGCGGAGCAATAATGTAGGGCACGTTTGCCTTGCGGCACAAGCGCGACATAGCGTAGATGCTAGCGTGAAAGATGCCGTTGAGAATAACTAGAGAATGGGGCGGTAGGCAGCGGATGTATGCTTTTAGGCGAAGAGAAAGTTGGAAGGATGGGCGGGTTTGAATAGGGTTAGCAAAACATTTAAGGGTATAACCTGCCTCGGTTTTTAGGGAGGTATTGTCTGTTGCAGAACCCTCTGATAGCACAGTAACAGCAGCCCCGGCTGAGACTAAGCCAGATGCCAAGCCGTGTACTGCCTTGACAATGCCATCATGGTGGCGATCGCCCTCGGTCGAAAAATGCCGAACGTAGAGGTAAATATCGATCATTTGCCAGTCTTGACCGCAAGCCCCTCAAGTTACTCTAATGTTCTCCAGTAGTTGTGCGGATAATCCGGATTAAATTTGTGTATTGTTTAAATCAACCTTGCTCGTAATCTGAGGACTCAACGCTGCCGCCGAAACAAGCGCTGCATCCACTGCCACAGCTTTTGCCACCAGGAATGCTGCGATCGCCGAGGACGAGACGGGGCGTTGGGCAGGGAGTTTTCCCACCAGTCAGGGGTAGAAGGTTTTGGTTCACCAATAGTGGGAACTGCACGAGGAACTGCTGCAATAATTTGATGAAGTTCGTAAATGGCTACTTTGCATTGCTTAACCATATACTCTAGTTGGAGTTCTTTATAGATTTGTTGCGCCTGTTGGTAGTTTTTTAAGGCTTGCCAGTGGTTGTCAAGTTTGGCTAATGCTTGAGCATTGTTCAAAAGGGAATTAGCTTCACCGTGGCGATCGCCAATCTGACAGAAGATTTTCAATGATTGTTGATAGAGTTCGATGGCTTGTGGATATTGTCTAAGGGAGTGATAAGCAGTGCCCAAGTTGACTAAAGACTCTGCTTCACTCCTGCGATCGCCAACTTGACGTTTGATTTCCAGCGATTGTTGATGAAACTCAATGGCTTGTGGGTACTGCCCAATTGACTTGTAAGCATTGCCTAGATTCATCAGAGAAATTGCTTCACCTTTAAGGTCGCCAATCTGACGTTTAATTTCCAGCGATTGTTGATGAAACTCAATAGCTTGCGGATATTGTTTCAATTTATCGTAAACATTTCCTAGATTGTTCAAAGAACCAGCTTCACCGTCGCGATTATTGATCTCTCGAAAGATTTCCAACGATTTTCGATTAAATTCAATGGCTTGCGGATACTGTCCGAGTGACTTGTAAGCAATGCCTATATTATTCAGAGAACCTGCCTCGCTGTAGCGATCGCTCAATTCCCTCGCAATCTGTAGCGATTGTTCATGAAGTGCGATCGCCTCATGATACTGCGATTGTGAATCATAAAAAAGTCCTAATCTCGTTAAGGTCTGCATCTGCTCTGCCGCTAACCCAAACTGCTTCTCAAGCTCTAATGCTTTCTGAAAACTAGCGATCGCCAACTCCTTCTCCCGCTCCAAATCTGTCGCCTCTCCCCGCTCAATCCGCTGCATATACGCCTGCCCCAAGCGGTCATACAACGTCGCCAAACTCACTGCATCTTTCCCCTGCTTCGCCTCCGTTTGGGCAATCAACTCCTGCACATCTGCCAGCGCCAACCCAAAATCATCGGACTGATCGGGTAATGCTCTTTCAGGTTCGGGCATTCGTCCCACAGGCTGCATCCCCACCGCCTCATCTCCCACAAACCGATAAACTCCCCGCCGCCAACTCCAAAAATCCGGCGACTTGCGGCTCATCGTGCGCAAAATTCGGCGCGTCACCCAGAGCACGATCGGGTAAGGAAACTCGCGCAATCCTTCCCTTGTCCATTGCAAATAGCCATAAAACTTGTCTAGCTGCGTAGCATCCTCATCATCTGCCCGCAAATTGAGCCACAGCAACTCCTCTGCCCCCGTCACCGTTAGCACAATGTGCCGCTGTTGCTCTTTTACCCAGGGGTTAGCAGTAATCCAGTTATCAATGGCGGCTCTGAGGCTAGGTTCTTTTTGGTTAAGCTGCAACCGCACCGTGTAAATATTAGGGAGCAATTCTTGTTCATAGCGTTCAATAATTTGGGTTCGCAGCGCGCGACTATCGCAGACCGCAATTAATAACGCTAACGTTCCTTTGCTGGATTCAATTACCGTTACCAGTTCTTCATAGGCATCTTCATTTTGCTGATTAGCAGATTCGTTCATGGCTCGGTAAGTTCAGGAAGCACGTCTTCCTGACGCAATAGATCAATGACAATAGGGTTTAAGTCATACCAAAGTTTGGCATTGCGATACTCTAAAATATGCAACCCATGCAACAAATCTAAAAACCGCTGATCCTCCGTGTCTTGAGGTTTCCCCTGGTCATAAATTCCCTTCAGAAGCTCGTAGTCTTTTTGCCCCAACGGTTCGTCATATTCAATCTGAAAGTCTGTTAACACCTGCTCTAAAATTTCCGCATCAATGTTCACAGGTACGATCGCCTCTGCATTCCGCAAAGCTCGCTGGAGCCGCACAGAATACTTGTCACAACAACGACTGGCTAACCGAATCATTTCCCGTAGCACACCGCCGCTTTTAAGAACTAGCTTGCGTTTGGTCTGTGGATCAATTAGGTCTGGCGATAAACGGCGATCGAGAATCTTCTCAAAACTTTCAACGAGTTTAGGTTGTACAGGAGTTGGCTGAAGCTGATGGCTGTCTCCTTTGGCAAAAAACTTTGCCACCCGCATTGTATGAATTTTGTCAGTACTGGCATCAAGCAGCTTTCGCAGTTTGACATCCCGCAATACAAAGATAGGAATTGTGTAGATAATCCGAAATTGTGGTTGGGAGAGAGGCTGAATATTGTTACCGTACACTTTCTCGGCAAGATCTGGATTGAGTTTATCTAAATCATCAATAATGACGAGGATAGGGCGATCGCACCCGGCTTGAATCACTGCTGCGATCTCATTAATCCGACCGATTAAATCAGAAATTTTGCGATCGAATTCAGTTTTAATTTCCTCTCGAATGACTGCATTTGCCTTTATATTGCCTTTGAGCGAGATCCAAAACTTGGCGATCAAGTCTGCCAAGTTCAATCCAGCACCTGCTTCATAACCTGCATCTAGGCTTGCTTCTAGCTGACTCGTCTCCACCTTTGTGTAACGACCGAACCAACGGTAAAAAGCTTTTTTCGTTGAAGGTTTAATTGCAATATTTTTTTGTTCTGCAACTTCCATCATTTGCGTGGCAATGGTGAACAAAATATTCACATGGTTGATATCTGCCATCTCAACCAGATCGGCAACAGAGAATAAGACCACAAAGTATCGCGAATCTAGGCGATAACGCAGTTCCGCCAACAGCGTTGATTTACCGCAGCCTGTATGTCCTGTGAAAAGATGTTTTTCGGTTTCTAAAGAACTCGTAATCGCTTGTTCTAACTCATCTAACAGATCTGGATCATGCTCCACCCAAAAGCGATTCAAGTCTTCGGCCGTTTGTAAGGGTTGAAGGCGCAAATTATAATTTGCAAACCTGAAGGTTTCTAGACGGGTTTGCAGTTCTTCAGGGGTAGTTCCAGGATTAGGCATGGGGGCGATCGCAATCTACATCCCTATATTAGTGAATTGAGAGCAAAACATTGAACAATTGCCAAGAATGTCCTGAATGCTAAAGAAGTTCTTTGAAAGATGAAACTATAAGCTCTCAGGGTCGTTTCATTGGTCACTTCACTATGCCGGATCTATCTCTCCTCATCGCCAGTCTGAATCAGCCAGGAACGGTTCATAAGCCCGTGCTACCGTCCGTTCTTAGATCTGTGTCTACTTCAGTGCCTTTATCGTGCATAGCAATTCCTAAAATATCTGGTTCTCCCGAAAGCGCTGTAGTTGACAGCACTCCTTGTCCAGAGTTTAGTCTGGTTACCGTCTCCACTGTGCCGATCGCTCCGAGCGACCCGCAAGGGATCGCCCTGCCTATTTTTGTCACTGAACCTGCTCTCCCTGCTTTACCGCCTGCTAATCTAGCTGCGAATCCCTACCTGCCTCAGCTTTCAGTCAAGCTTGATCCTCTACAGCCTGGTTGGACGAGCGACCTTCGCCCTAGATCAACCAGTCAACTTTATCAACAGCGCCTAGAGGCATTGCGGCAAGGAAAAACCTATACTCGCTTACCGACTGACAGCTTTTTGAATGCATGGGCGAATGCTGCTAAATCGGTGGCTTACGAACAATGGACGGCTTTGCTGGAACAAGAAGCTGCCGCAATGGCGAAAGGTCAGGGTCAGAATCGGCTTACTGTAATTATTGGTGATTCGATTAGCCAGTGGTTGCCCAATGAGCAACTGTCGAGCGATCGCTTTTATCTTAATCAAGGTATCTCTGGAGACACGACAGGCGGTATCTTACGACGATTATCTGCGCTGGATCAAGTACGCCCCGATACCATTTACGTCATGGCTGGTGTGAATGATTTGAAGAACGGTAAAACGGATCAAGAGATCTTGGCAAATCTTCAAAAAATTATGCAGCGGTTGCGTCAATCCCACCCGCGAGCTCAAGTCATTATTAATTCAGTGTTACCGACTCGTTTGGCAGCTATTCCCAGCGATCGCACCACTTTGCTCAATCAACAAATCGCCCAATTGGTTGAACAAGAAGGAGTTAAATACCTGGCGCTAACTTCTGCCTTTACCGATAGTAATGGCATATTGCACCGCGATTTTACAACTGATGGGTTGCATTTAAGTCCTCAAGGCTACGCGGTTTGGACTAGCGCATTGCGATCGATTGATGCAGTCACCATGGCAAGGCTAACCCCATAAAAAGCGCTGTTGATCCTATTTAATCAGCAGCGCCTAGCCGTCCTAATTCAAAATCCAAACTACTCTAATTGCTTAAGCAGAAAGGGACTTATTAGCCTTCTTTAAGCTGGATAAATCCTCAACCGTCGATTCGGTTCTTCGCCAAAGCTCGACGATTTCAACCGATAATGCTCTACCAACTCATGCTGCATTTTGCGAACTTGGGGCGATCGCGGCAATAACTCCACAGGCTGACCCTTAGGAATCACAATTTGCTCAACTGCTAACCGCGCTTCTTCCAACGCTTCAATCTCATTATCATCGCCGTTGCGAGAAAACAAACCAATGTTAATCGGTTCATCTTCACCCGCAACATCCATATGCAGCATCCGCTGAAGCGCTCGAATGATCTGAGGCACGCTGTTAGACTTAACCGCATGAATCGGAACTTGGCGATTCTGGGCTAGATGACGCAATTTAGAATGGTTTTTGAGATGCGATCGCAACGCCAATACCGCATCTGCATCATCAATATCTTTCGTGAGTGTGACCGGAAGATTTAACGCCCGAATGACCTGATCTAACTGATGACGACTCACAGCATAAGGGTAGACGTGCAATGGTAAGTCTTCACCATTAGCGCCTCGAGTCACACCGACTTCGTCAAACTCAGGGGTGAAGTTCAAGGAGTCGCTGAGAAGTTGATCGAACTGCTGTAGCTCAGGCTGACGATCAAAGGAGCGACCCCTTGCGGTTATCTCGGAGAGATCCGGCTGACGTTCTAAAAAGGCATGAGAAACCCCGTCCGCCCCTAAATCATTACGACGATAAGAAGAAAGCGGTGTCATTTGTCCGGAAGTACGCCAGCCTCCATTGCGACTGCGGCTACCGGGTTGCAAAGCCGCAGCACTTGTCGATGAAGGTCTATTGGGAGGATGAGGAGCGTCAGGAAACTCGTGGGTAATAATCGTTTTACCCTTCTCGTTGACTGCTCTCACTTGAGGGTTAGGTTGTCGTCCCCGCAACAAACTATCGACTGTTTCTGATACATCCTCATGAATGACCCATTTTTGTTGCTCTAGCATCTCTACAGCAATGTCAAATGTGGGTGGAGCTTTGCGCTCTAAGACGCTCTTTTGGCTGCCTCGCCGCCGGGCTTCATCGTCGCCTAGTGTAACCGATTGAATACCACCCACGAGATCGGACAGCGTTGGGTTTTTAATCAAGTTTTCAATTCGGTTACCATGAGCGGTGCCAACCAACTGGACACCGCGTTCCGCGATCGTTCGGGCTGCTAAAGCTTCTAGCTCTGTCCCAATTTCGTCAATGACGATCACTTCTGGCATGTGGTTTTCGACCGCTTCAATCATCACCTGGTGCTGAAGTTCGGGTCTTGCCACCTGCATCCGTCGAGCACGTCCGATCGCCGGATGGGGAATATCGCCATCGCCAGCAATTTCATTAGACGTGTCAATAATAACAACGCGCTTGCCCAAGTCATCGGCTAGAACTCTAGCAATTTCTCGAAGCGCTGTTGTCTTACCTACACCCGGACGACCCAGCATGAGGATCGATCGCCCTGTCTCTACTAAGTCCCTAATCATGCTGATGGTGCCAAAAATAGCACGACCGACGCGGCAGGTTAAACCAATGACTTCGCCAGCCCGGTTCCGCATGGCGCTAATGCGATGTAAAGTTCGCTCAATGCCAGCCCGGTTGTCGCCACTGAACAGACCCACTCGTTCAATGCAGTGATCTAATTCAGCACGGCTTACAGGTGTAGTTGCCAAATACTCAGTTTCACCTGGGAAGCGAGCTTCTGGTAAGCGTCCTAAATCTAGCACGATCTCTACCAGCTTTTGGCGCTTAGGATGCTGTTTGATCTGCTGACAAAGTTCGTCGGGCAATATTTCTAAAAGCTCATCTAAATCATCGGTGACCAAGAAATCTGGGGTGACTTCGTCTTGAATCGTCGTTTGTTCAGATTCAGAAGGCTTGTCAAGTTCGTCGAAAGGATTAGCAGCGTTGAGTGTCATGGGGAGTAATGTCAGGTTCCTGATGGCAGTGGAGCGGTGGTCAGTATTCTGAGTCAGGTCGGAATCTTAGTTGATTAAATGAGTTTAACCAGAGGCAATTCTGGAATGGCAGGTTTTAGGGGCATAGTTTTCAGGGGTGAAATTAAGGTATGGGCGAGGTGAACGCAGTCCCACAGCAGATCTGGAGCATCCTCAAGACGAGTTGATGAATGAACAGATGTTTGAGTGAGTATAGGTGGATGTCTTGATTGATCTTCTAGCTGCTCTAGAACGGGAGACAGTAAAGCTCGGGCATAGCTACCGTAGGCAATTCCAGCGATCGCCTTTTTACCACCGTTTCCTCGCAATAATCCTTGCACCCTTAGTTTTTCAACAGTATGACTATTAGTCCCGCCTGCAAGCTGCACATATCCTGGCAAATCAGCTGCCAGAACCTTCTGTCCTAGCTTTACAGCAGCGCGAGTTGCGCCATCACCTAGGTCACCGCTCATGGGTCTACCATCAGTCTGCCAAATCAATGCACAAGGGAGAGGAGCAATTAGATCATGAAGCGCCCTTAGGTAGCCAATCAAGTCTTCTCCATTAGGGCAGCTAATAGCAATAAGTTTAAGCTTAGGGATTTGAGGCGCGATCGCCTCCCAGAGTTTGGCAAAATCCTCCAATCTTCCTACTTGGGTATGAATTTCTACAGCATCGACCCCCGTCAGCACCAGGGGGGCGATCGCGGCTGGTGTCAGTCGATGCGATCGCGTTCCAATGATATTGATAGGACAAATAGGCAAGCAGCGTCCACAGCCATAGCAACGACTGTCAATAACGCCCGAAAACCCCTCAGAACTAAAGGCGATCGCTTGAGCAGGACAGATCGATTCACACGGACGCAGGCAGTCTGAAGGGCAAAAGGTTGGGTCAAATTCGGCTTTTCGGAAATGAGGGTCTTCCCCATCATTAAGGCTGACCATTAACCATGGATATCCAGGTCGAAAGCCGCGGGATCGGGCTTCATTAGCAAGACTGCCAGCCACTTGTAGCGCTTCACGGGCGGCAAAAATGACTGCGGGATCAGCAGCGACATCAATACAGTCAGCACCCGCCAAGGCGTAGGACAGGGTCAAACTTCGGATTGCAGGGAGGTTCTGAAAGCTGGCTCCGCAAATGAGCTTGAACCAGTTACCGTCCCTTAAGGATTGCAGAGGATGAAGTAAGTAAGTCACTCTTCTATACTAAAGGCTTCCTTTAGAAAAGACGATGACCTACACTACAGTTCTTTAAAAAGCGCAACATGAGTAATAGCTGTGATCCCCAATCAGATCCTAGATGTCTGGAGAAGATGTTCAGTCTTCTAAGAGATCACCGAGTTCATGCTCTATGCTGCCCTTAGGAACTCGCTTAGAGGCTTCCAGTTAAAGCTACGATCGCCGCCCATCTCTACTACTACCTTAATTCTTGGCTCCATTGTCGGTAGCGCGATCAAAAACTGTAGCTCCTGTTGTGAAAGCACTCCTCCTTCCAGCAGCCAAATCACCAGCCCCTTGGATTTAGGCGGCAGGGTTTCTAACTGATATTTGGCGGCAGGCGGTAAGAAATAGGTATATCCAACTGCGCCTTCCTTCCCTGTATTTTTTTTACCCAAGTGGGGTGGACGAACCCCATGCACTCCTAGTAGGTAAGCACCTAAATCACCTAATCCGCGAGCGCTGATGTTCATCATGCCATAGCCCGCAGCCCTGACTCGACGTTGATAGCGTCCTTCAGCACCGCCCTCAAGAGGAATCGTGATCCCAACTGCGCCGGAGGTTTCCAGAGCTTTAATGAACGGTTTACCAGTCGTGATCAACGCCATAAGTCCTGTGTCCTTTCCTGTGGTTCACGTCAGCCTTAGCTGATTATAGTGAGGTGGCGATCGCACTTCAAGCCACTTCTGTCGCTCTTTTTATAGTCAACTGAATAGTATCCCCTGATCCAGAGGTTTCCATAATTTTCTCTCACTGAACCCTACTCTGGATGAAATAAGAAAGGTTGTGTCGTACTAGACATATTTTTAAAGAATTAGTAGACAACCGCATGTTTATTGCTTATGATTGGTAGCTGTTGCCGAAATAAGGCGATCGAATTACCCAGCGTTAAACATTGGTAAAGCGCTTGAGAATAGTTCGCGCTACAGGGATACTGAGCAGTTTACTGTTCAAGTCCTGGCACTTTCAGGCTGAAGCGAACGAGATCTTCTTAGAACTCTTCAAGCCTGCTTGAGCTATTGCAAAGGTTTGACGCAACCCTCTTGCCGAAAGGTAGAGAGTTTTGCGCTGAGCCTCTGCTTTAACCCAACCGGAGATTAACAGACTGGCGTGTTCTGATACAGAGCGCAAGCGCCAGTTTGCTCCAATGCACCGTGTAAAACAGGGGAGACGTACTGTGTCCGTTGGTATTCTAGGCACAAAACTTGGCATGACCCAGATATTCAATGAGGCAGGACTCGCAGTTCCTGTCACCGTTGTTCAAGCGGGGCCATGCACAGTTACACAAATTAAAACCGCTCAGACCGATGGCTACACAGCTATCCAACTCGGCTTCGGTGAGACTAAGGTCAAATCGTTGACTAAGCCTGAGTTGGGTCACTTGGTAAAGTCGAGTGCTGCACCGTTGCGGCATTTACAGGAGTACCGTCTCGGCGATGTTACCCCGTATGAACTTGGTCAAGAAGTGAAAGCAGATGCGTTTGAAGTCGGTCAGCTCGTTGATGTAGTCGGTACCAGTATCGGTAAAGGCTTCGCGGGCTATCAAAAGCGTCATAACTTCAGGCGAGGGCCCATGTCTCACGGTTCTAAGAACCATAGAGAACCTGGATCTACAGGGGCAGGTACCACGCCAGGTCGAGTTTATCCTGGGAAGCGGATGGCGGGGCAGATGGGCAACGTCCGAGTTACGGTTCGGAAGTTGACTGTAATTAGAGTAGATGCAGAACGTAACTTGATTTTGATTAAGGGTGCAGTTCCCGGCAAACCCGGCGCATTGCTAAACATTCTGCCTGCAACAATTGTTGGAAAGTAGCGGGAGCGGAGAGAGACTGCAATGGTTGATTGCACAGTAAAAAATTGGGATGGCGAAGACAGCGGTACAGCATCGCTGGAATTAAAAGTTGCCAAAGAAGAAACTGCTTCCCACGTTGTTCATCGAGCGTTAGTTCGTCAGATGAACAATTCTCGCCAGGGAACGGTTTCGACTAAAACCCGTGCTGAGGTTAGAGGTGGTGGACGTAAGCCTTGGCGGCAGAAGGGAACAGGGCGCGCTCGTGCGGGTTCTAGTCGTTCTCCTCTGTGGAGGGGGGGTGGAGTGATCTTTGGCCCTAAGCCCAGAGATTTCTCGGTCAAAATGAACCGCAAAGAGCGACAGTTGGCACTGCGAACTGCATTCTACGGTCGGGTAGAAGACTTAGTAGTGGTTGCAGATTTTGCGGAGCAGTTATCTCGTCCTAAGACCAAAGACTTGCTGTCGGCAATGTCTCGCTGGGGCGTTGAGCCAGAATCTAAGGTGCTACTAATTGTTGCTGAACGCAATGAGAACGTGTATCTGTCAAGCCGCAACATTGCTAAGCTGCGGATGATTTCTGCCTCAAACCTGAATGTCTTTGACATTTTGGCAGCCGATAAAATCGTGGCGACTGAAGAAGCGATCGCAAAAATTCAGGAGGTATACGGTGGCCAAGTTTGATCCTCGTAATCTTCCAGATTTAGTACGCCGTCCTTTGGTAACAGAGAAAGCGACCTTGCTGTTAGAGCAAAATAAGTACACCTTCGAAGTTGCCCCTAAAGCAACTAAGCCGCAAATTAAGGCAGCGATCGAAGAGTTATTTGAAGTTAAAGTCGTCGATGTAAATACCCAGACTCCTCCTAGAAAGGATCGCCGCGTGGGTAAGTTTTTAGGACACCGCGCTCAATACAAAAGGGCCGTTGTCACCCTGGCATCAGGGGATTCAATCACCCTGTTCCCTGAAGTCTAAAATTCTTTGAGAGCTTGAGATTATGGGTATTCGTTCTTTCAAACCTTATACACCTGGCACCCGACAGCGTGTTGTCTCAGATTTTTCTGAGATTACGAAGTCAACACCTGAGAAGTCGCTAACTTACTCGGTTCACAGCCCCAAGGGGCGGAACAACCGAGGTGTCATCACCTGCCGTCATCGGGGTGGTGGGCACAAACAGCTATACCGGATGGTGGATTTCCGTCGGAACAAGCACAACATTCCTGCTAAAGTAGCCGCTATTGAGTATGACCCTAACCGGAATGCTCGTTTGGCGTTGCTGTTCTACCGCGATGGTGAGAAGCGCTATATTATTCATCCCGCTAATTTGGCAGTAGGGGCGATCGTTATTTCAGGTTCCGATTCGCCTTTTGAAGTCGGGAATGCCTTGCCATTAGGCAATATGCCCTTAGGTACAACCGTTCATAACGTTGAGCTAGTTGCTGGCAAAGGCGGACAAATCGTTCGTGCAGCAGGTACATCTGCTCAGGTAGTTGCGAAAGAGGGTGATTACGTCACGCTGCGTTTGCCTTCTACTGAAGTTCGTCTTGTTCGCAAAGAATGCTACGCCACCATTGGGCAAGTCGGTAACGGCGACGTTCGCAACACTAGCTTTGGTAAAGCTGGACGCAAGCGCTGGAAAGGTCGTAGACCTCAAGTTCGCGGTAGCGTCATGAACCCTGTGGATCACCCCCATGGTGGTGGTGAAGGACGGGCACCGATTGGTCGTCCTGGACCTGTTACGCCTTGGGGTAAGCCAACGTTGGGCTACAAGACTCGGAAGAAGAAGAAGCTGAGCAGTCGGTTAATTGTTCGTCGTCGTCGTCGTACCTCCAAGCGAGGCAGAGGCGGTCGGGAGTCTTAAGGTTCTACACGTTTTTCTGTATGTGAGTTGAAATTATTATGTCTCGCTCTCTTAAAAAAGGTCCGTTTGTTGCAGACCATTTGCTCAGCAAAGTAGAAGCGCTCAATAACAAGGGCGAAAAGCAGTTGATTAAAACCTGGTCAAGAGCTTCTACAATTTTGCCTCAAATGATTGGACATACCATTGCCGTTCACAACGGTCGCCAGCATGTGCCCGTCTATGTGACTGAGCAAATGGTAGGTCACAAGCTAGGGGAATTTGCCCCAACCCGAACCTTCCGGGGTCACGCCAAAAGCGATAAGAAGGCACGTCGATAGGAAGCCGCTAGGAGAAAACGATGGCTCTTGAAAATGGAGAAGTTAAGGCGGTTGCTCGCTTCATTCGGATGTCACCCCACAAGGTACGTCGAGTCCTGGATCAAATTCGGGGGCGTTCTTATCGGGAAGCGCTGATCATTCTGGAATTCATGCCCTATCGAGCGTGTGAACCCATTTTGAAGGTGCTCCGGTCAGCAGTAGCGAACGCCGAGCATAACGAAGGATATACCCCAGCAGATTTGGTGGTTGCTCAAGCATTTGCGGATCAAGGTCCTGTGCTAAAGCGTTTCCGCCCTCGTGCACAAGGTCGGGCATATCAAATCCGTAAGCCGACTTGTCACATCACGATTACCGTTGCCCCTGGCGCGGAAGCATAATCGCATCACATTATTGATCTCAGAGGACGCACCGTGGGACAGAAGATTCATCCAGTCGGCTTCAGGCTCGGTATTACCCAAGAGCATCGCTCTCGTTGGTTTGCCGATTCCGACCGCTATCCAAAACTTCTTCAAGAAGATTACACCATCCGGAACTTCATTGAGAAGAATCCTTATAAGCTGAAAAGCTTAGACAGCCCTGGTATTTCTCAGGTGCGAATTGAGCGCAAAGCCGATCAAATTGATCTCGAAGTCCACACGGCGCGTCCTGGCGTTGTGGTTGGACGGGGCGGTCAGGGCATCGAAGAATTAAGAGTTGGTTTACAAAAGGCGTTGGGTAACACCGATCGCCAAATCCGCATCAACGTCATTGAAGTGGCGCGAGTCGATGCTGATTCTGGCTTGATTGCTGAGTACGTGGGGCAGCAACTCGAGCGTCGGGTTTCCTTCCGCCGAGTGGTTCGCCAAGCAATTCAGCGGGCACAGCGAGCAGGCATTGAAGGGATCAAGATTCAGGTTAGCGGACGACTTAATGGAGCAGAGATTGCTCGGACTGAGTACACGCGTGAAGGTAAGGTGCCGCTCCATACTCTGCGGGCTGATATTGATTACGCTTACCGCACAGCCCAAACTATTTACGGCATTTTGGGCATTAAAGTTTGGGTGTTTAAAGGTGAGATTATTCCTGGTCAGGAAATCGAGGCTCAACCTGCTAACGCTCAACCTCGTCGTCGGCAACAACAGCAGCGCCGTCGTCAGCAGTACGAAGACCGCTCCAACGAGGGATAGAGATTATGTTAAGTCCTAAAAGAACTAAGTTTCGGAAACAGCATCGCGGGCGGATGCGCGGGATGGCAACTGCTGGCAACAAAGTCGACTTTGGCGATTTTGCATTGCAGGCATTAGAGCCATCCTGGATCACTGCTCGCCAGATTGAAGCTAGTCGGCGTGCTATGACTCGCTATATTCGCCGGGGCGGTCAGATCTGGATTCGGATTTTTCCAGATAAATCGGTGACCATGCGTCCTGCTGAAACTCGGATGGGTTCAGGTAAAGGGAACCCTGAGTTTTGGGTAGCCGTTGTGAAGCCGGGTCGAGTGATGTTTGAAATTGGCGGTGTGCCTGAAGAAACTGCCCGTGAGGCGATGCGCCTGGCATCCTTTAAGTTGCCAATCAAGACTAAGTTTATTGTTCGCCCAGCGGAAGGAGAATTTTAATCATGCCTTTACCCAAGGTTGATGAAATTAAAGATTTGAGCGATCAAGAGCTGAGCGATCAAATTACGACGGTTAAGAAGGATCTGTTTCAACTGCGCTTTCAGAAAGCTACCCGTCAGATGGATAAGCCCCATCAGTTCAAGCACAAGCGCCATCGTCTGGCTCAACTCATGACCATTGAACGACAGCGCCAATTAGCGGCTTCCGCCAGTTTAGAGGAGTAGGCTTTATGGCAGTCAAAGAGAGAGTCGGCTTAGTAGTAAGCGACAAAATGCAGAAAACGGTGGTGGTGGCGATCGAAAACCGTGCACCACACCCGAAGTACAAGAAGATCATGGTTCGTACCAAGCGATATAAAGTCCATGATGAAGAAAATAAGTGTCAGATAGGCGATCGCGTTCGCATTCAAGAGACTCGTCCCCTTAGCCGCACCAAGCGCTGGGCTGTGATTGAGATTCTGGGTAATGCCCCCGACGTTTAAGAGCCACATATTTCCGATAACTAGGGGAACAAGGCGATGATTCAACAGGAAAGTTATTTAAACGTAGCGGATAACAGCGGCGCTCGTAAGCTGATGTGTATCCGTGTATTAGGCGGCAACCGTCGCTATGCCGGAGTTGGTGATGTGATCATTGCCGTTGTGAAAGATGCAATTCCCAACATGGCCGTGAAGAAATCTGATGTAGTCCGGGCAGTTGTAGTCCGCACGCGCAAAGGATTACGTCGCGATAGCGGTATGAGCATTCGATTTGATGACAATGCTGCTGTCATTATTAATGCAGACGGAAACCCTAAGGGAACGCGGGTGTTTGGTCCAGTTGCACGGGAACTGCGCGACAAAAGCTTTACTAAAATCGTGTCTCTGGCTCCGGAGGTGCTGTGATGCCAAAACAAACTAAGAAAACTCCTCAACGCACCACTATTCATGTCAAAAAAGGCGATACCGTTCAGGTCATTGCTGGCAGGGATAAAGGCACTATTGGCGAAGTCTTAAAGACTTATCCTGCCAACAGTAAGGTGTTAGTGAAAGGAGTCAACATCAAGACTAAGCACATTAAACCTCAGCAGGAAGGTGAATCCGGTCAGATCACGACGACCGAGTTTCCCATTCATAGCTCTAATGTCATGGTGTATTCCACCCAACAGAAGATTGCTAGCCGTATTTGTTACACCGTCGATGCGGATGGTCGTAAAGTACGAATGCTGAAGAAAACGGGCGAGATTATTGACTAATCATTCTTCCCTGACCAAGTCCAGGGACATTTAAGGATAAACAGATGAACGATACACTGAAGGCTCTTTACCTGGAAAAAGTTGTTCCTAAGCTTATGGAACAATTCCAATACCAAAACATTCACCAGGTGCCCAAGGTTATTAAAGTAACCATGAATAGGGGTTTGGGAGAAGCCGCTCAAAATGCTAAGGCAATGGAAGCTTCGATTAATGAGATTAGTGTGATTACAGGACAAAAACCTGTTGTGACCCGTGCGAAGAAGGCGATCGCCGGATTCAAAATTCGTCAGGGAATGCCTGTAGGTATTATGGTGACGCTGCGTGCAGACCGGATGTACTCCTTTCTTAATCGCCTCATTAACCTGTCTCTCCCTCGGATTCGAGATTTTCGGGGCGTTAGTCCGAAAAGCTTTGATGGGCGTGGGAACTACACGCTGGGCTTGCGTGAACAGTTGATTTTCCCCGAAGTCGAATACGACTCCGTAGACCAAGTCCGAGGCATGGACATCTCCATCATCACAACTGCCCAAACCGATGAAGAGGGTCGAGCCTTGCTAAAAGAACTAGGAATGCCCTTCCGGGATAACTGAGGCATATCTTCACAAAGAGGAAATTATGGCGGCTAATGACACAATTGCAGATATGCTGACGCGCATCCGGAATGCAGGTTTGGCGCGGCATCAGACGACAGACATACCATCCACTAAAATGACCCGCAGTATTGCGGCAGTGTTACAAAACGAAGGCTTTATCGAAGGCTTCTCTGAAACAGAGGACGGCGTTAAGCGGACGTTAGTGGTGGCACTAAAATATAAAGGTAAGGCGCGTCGCCCTTTAATCACAACCCTTAAGCGGGTGAGCAAGCCTGGACTTCGGGTTTATTCCAACCGTAAAGAACTCCCTCGAGTTTTAGGCGGCATTGGGATTGCCATTATTTCGACCTCCAGCGGCATCATGACCGACCGCGATGCTCGGCGGCAAGGGTTAGGGGGCGAAGTCCTCTGTTATGTCTGGTAGGGCATAGAAAAGAATTTATTTGTCCAGGAGAAACGATCATGTCTCGTATTGGTAAGCGCCCTATCCCTGTTCCCCCCAAAGTGACCGTCACGATTAGCGGTCAGCACGTTGCTGTGAAAGGACCCAAAGGTGAGCTATCGCGCACCCTGCCTCCTGAAGTGGAGGTTGTCCAGGAAGGAGATACTGTTCTGGTGAATCGCCGGAATGAGTCCCGACCTGCTCGGCAACGGCATGGACTTTGCCGTACTCTCATTGCCAATATGGTAGAAGGGGTTTCTCAAGGCTTTCAGAAGCGCCTAGAAATTCAAGGTGTGGGCTATCGGGCTCAGGTTCAGGGACGGAATTTGGTGCTAAACGTGGGTTACAGCAACCCGGTTCAAATCGAGCCGCCTGACGGAATTCAGGTAGCGGTTGAGAACAACACCAATGTCATTGTCAGCGGCATTGATAAAGAAATTGTCGGCAACACTACTGCTCGAATTCGGGCAGTTCGTCCGCCTGAGCCTTACAAAGGTAAAGGAATTCGCTATGCCGGAGAAGTGGTCAGACGTAAAGCCGGTAAGGCAGGGAAGAAATAGCTATGAAAATGACGCGCAAGGAATCAACTCGTCGTCGTCACGCTCGGGTTCGCAAAGACGTGACAGGGACGACAGAACGTCCTCGGCTAGCCGTTTATCGTTCCAATCAGCACATCTATGCTCAAGTAATCGACGATACAAACCATCATACGATGGCTTCAGCTTCGACTTTAGAAGCAGATCTCAAGAAAGTGTTAGATTCGGCGAACAACTGCGACGCTTCGGCACAAGTCGGTAAATTGTTGGCAGAACGGGCGATCGCCCAAGGCATTAAGCGGGTAGTGTTCGATCGGGGGGGAAACCTCTACCACGGTCGAGTCAAAGCTTTGGCAGATGCAGCACGTGAAGGCGGACTAGACTTCTAGGAGAAATAAATATGGCTTCTAATACTAAAGGTGGCGGTAAGAAAGGCGGTCGCGCCAAAGAGAAAGAGTCTGAGTGGCAAGAGCGTGTTGTTCAGATCAAGCGAGTCACGAAGGTTGTCAAGGGTGGTAAAAAACTCAGCTTCCGGGCGGTCGTAATTGTTGGTAACGAACGCGGTCAAGTTGGCGTTGGAGTCGGTAAAGCCAGCGACGTAATTGGCGCGGTCAAGAAAGGCGTTGCTGACGGTAAGAAGCATCTTGTCGAAGTGCCTTTAACTAAGTCAAACTCAATTCCTCATCCGGTTAACGGCGATGGCGGTGGGGCAAAAGTGATGATGCGCCCTGCCGCACCTGGTACTGGCGTTATTGCTGGGGGTGCGGTTCGGATGGTTCTGGAACTTGCTGGCATCCGCAACATTTTGGCGAAGCAGTTAGGTTCAGGTAATCCACTCAACAATGCAAGAGCCGCAGCGAATGCTTTAGGTTCCTTGCGAACTTTCTCAGAAGTAGCTGAAGAGCGAGGAATTCCAGTTGAGAACCTCTATGCTTAGACCTGATTAGCCTTAGAGTCACTTGGCAGAACTTACAAGCTTTTTATTGGATACAACCATGAGATTAGAAGACGCTTTACCCCAAAAGGGTTCTCAAAAACGTAAGACCCGCAAGGGTCGGGGCATTGCTGCTGGACAAGGTGCAAGCTGTGGCTTTGGAATGAGGGGTCAAAAGTCTCGGTCGGGTAGCGGCACTCGCCCTGGCTTTGAGGGAGGACAAATGCCTCTGTACCGCCGTATTCCCAAGCTGAAGCATTTTCCTTTAATCAATCGGAAGCAATTTACGATTATCAACGTTAAGGATTTAGCAGGGCTAGATGCGAATAGCGAAGTGACTCTTTCTTCTCTAATGGAAGTCGGAATCATCACGTCTGATGATGGACCTCTGAAGATTTTGGGAACGGGTGAGATTACAGTAGCTTTGAAAGTGAAGGCAGTAGCATTTACTAAATCTGCTCGCGCTAAAATCGAAGCAGCAGGTGGCAGTTGTGATGCACCTGATCAATAGCGCTGGCGATCGAATTTGTGAAGTCGAAAGTTCCGCGCTATAGAATGTATCAAGTACTGAATCTATCCGTCCCACTACCACTACGCATAGAGGGAAACCTGCATGGTTGTCAATCGAGATAAAGCGCCATCTGCACAAGAAACATTCGTGCAGATGGCACAAGCAGCCGGACTCCGAGGTCGGCTGCTTGTTACTGTTGGACTATTGATCTTAGTTCGCCTTGGCATTTATCTGCCTATTCCTGGCATTGATCGAGTTGCATTTCAGTCTGCGCTTCAGGGCAGTGGATTGGGCAGTCTCGTCAGTTTTCTAGACGTGTTAGCAGGGGGCGGTATTTCAGCACTAGGAATTTTTGCGTTAGGCATTTTGCCTTACATTAATGCTTCTATCATTATTCAACTCATGACCGCTGCAGTTCCACAGCTAGAGGATTTGCAAAAGAACGAGGGAGAAGCAGGAAGACGAAAAATTTCTCAAATTACTCGTTTTGTTGCTTTGGGTTGGGCAATTCTCAACAGCATCATGATTACAACTTTGCTGGTTAACCTTAAAGCTCTTAGTCCTGAATTCACATCGATCGCAGAAACGGTCATTGCTCTCACGGCTGGCTCTATGTTTGTCATGTGGATTAGTGAGGTGATTACAGAGCGGGGCATCGGGAATGGCGCATCACTGCTGATTTTTGTCAGCATTGTCTCTACCTTGCCAAAGTCTTTAGGTCAAACCTTAGAACTGGCTCAGAGTGGTGATAGCAGCATTGTGGGTCGAGTTATTATTTTGCTCGTTGTCTTCTTGGTCATGATTGTTAGTATTGTCTTCGTTCAAGAAGGCACTCGACGCATTCCAATCATTTCTGCGCGTCGCCAAGTGGGTAAGCGTACCTATCAAGAAAAGAGCAGCTATCTTCCTCTACGCCTCAATCAGGGTGGAGTTATGCCGATTATTTTTGCTAGTGCAATGTTGTCATTACCCTTTGCTCTAGGTCAAGCATTTTCTAACAACCAAGCCATTGCTACAGTTATTAGTTATATTCAACCGGGTACGTGGCTCTACCCATTGCTTCAAATGGTGTTAATTGTATTTTTCAGCTATTTCTATTCTTCGCTCATTGTTAATCCTGTAGACATGTCGCAAAATTTGAAAAAAATGGGTGCTAGTATTCCTGGCATTCGTCCAGGAAAGGCAACAAGTGAATATATTGGGCGGGTGTTAAATCGTCTAACCTTTTTGGGAGCAGGCTTCTTGGGACTAGTAGCGATTTTGCCGACTGCGGTTGAAGGTGCTACTCAGGTCAGAACGTTCCAAGGATTAGGTGCAACTTCCATTTTGATTCTAGTGGGCGTGGCGATCGACACAGCCAAGCAAATTCAAACCTACGTGATTTCTCAGCGCTATGAGGGGATGGTGAAGCAGTGACGCGGCTAATTTTTTTGGGCCCTCCAGGCGCAGGGAAAGGAACCCAGGCACAAGAGTTAGCAAAAACACATGCGATTCCTCACATTTCAACAGGGGATATTCTACGGATTTCTGTGTCTGAAAGGACAGAGTTAGGTCTGAAGGCAGGGGCTTACATGGATGCTGGGGAGTTAGTTCCTGATTCGTTGATTATGGAAATGGTGCGCGATCGTCTCATCCAGGCTGATACCATTTCTGGGTGGCTCCTAGACGGATTTCCTAGAACCGTTGCCCAGGCTACCTTCTTCGACCAACTCCTTCAGGAGATTAATCAGTCTTGCGACTTAGTGATTAACTTTGACGTGCCTGACGAGATGCTAGTGGAACGACTCTTAGTACGGGGACGAAAAGATGATAGTGAAGACGTGATCCGCAACCGTTTGGAGGTCTATCGACGGCAAACTGCACCCTTGATAGACTTCTACCAAGAGCAACACCTGTTAATCACCATCGACGGTTCTCGATCAATTGAAGAGGTTGCAGCACAATTGGCCACTGCCATTCAGTAATTTTTGGATAGGCAAAGGGACTGACTCGTACAAATATCTTGCTAAGGCAAGTCTTTCGTGGCATCGCCCCTGTCTAAACCGCCACACTTTATAGGAAAGTTTGCTAGGCTAGGTTGTCAAAACTTTTTATAAGAAAACTTTTATAAAACTTGTAATCTTAATTTTTTAGATTGTTCATCAACTTACAGTAGGGAAGGTTCTCTTGTCTAAACAGGATCTCATTGAAATGGAAGGAACAGTGACAGACTCACTGCCTAATGCCATGTTTCGAGTTGACCTAGACAATGGGTTTAATGTCTTGGCCCATATTTCTGGAAAAATTCGCCGGAACTACATCAAAATTTTACCGGGCGATCGTGTCAAGGTAGAACTAACTCCCTACGATCTAACAAAAGGTAGAATTACCTACCGACTTCGTAACAAGAAGTAGGTGAAGTTCTAAGAAATGCAGCCCTTTAAAGTTAAGTCATTTGACAAGTGCTGTAGATATAGATATTATGTTGTGTTTGTAGTCTTTGTGGTAACAAGGGGACATGAAAGTCCGAGCATCTGTACGTAAAATTTGCGAAAAATGTCGCGTCATCCGTCGTCGGGGTCGTGTAATGGTGATTTGCTCAAATCCTAAGCATAAACAACGTCAGGGTTAGAAGCTGTCTGCATCTGTTAGCAGAACTCAGAACGTGCCCAGGCAACTGTTTTAGAGTTGGATTCTAGCTATATTTTTAAGTCTGTCGCTAAAAGCAAAAATCAGAGAGGTTTGAAGCGTGGCACGAATTGCCGGAGTAGACCTTCCACGCGATAAGCGTATTGAGATTGGTCTGACATACATTTATGGAATTGGCTTAACTAGAGCCAAGCAGGTAATCGCCAAAACGGGGGTTAATCCTGATACCCGTGTTAAAGATTTAAGCGATGCTGATGTTTCTCTTCTACGGGAAACAGTTGAAAGTGATTATCAAATTGAGGGTGATCTCAGACGCTGGGAATCAATGAACATTAAGCGATTGATGGACATTGGCACCTACCGTGGTCGTCGTCATCGATTGGGGTTGCCAGTTCGGGGTCAGCGAACTCGGACTAATGCCCGCACTCGCCGGGGCGGTCGTCGGACGGTCGCAGGGAAGAAGAAAGCTCCTGGTAAGAAGTAAGTCATAGAGAATTTCAAGTAAAGGCACGAATATGGCGCGACAACCAACAAAAAGGACTGGAGCTAAAAAATCTAAGCGCAACGTACCCAGCGGTGTAGCTCACATCCAGTCCACGTTTAACAACACGATTGTGACAATCACTGACCCCAACGGTGAGGCAATCTCCTGGGCTTCATCTGGTTCTAGTGGCTTCAAGGGCGCTAAAAAGGGTACTCCTTTTGCTGCCCAAACAGCAGCAGAAAGAGCCGCTCAAGGCGCAACTTCACAAGGAATGCGTCAGGTTGAGGTTTTAGTCAGTGGTCCTGGCTCAGGTCGGGAAACGGCGATTCGGGCACTTCAGGGTGCAGGTTTGGAAATCACCCTTATTCGGGATGTAACACCCATTCCTCACAATGGCTGTCGTCCTCCTAAGCGTCGTCGAGTGTAGGCAGGAGTTGTTGCTTGATTATAGGTCACTCTTGATTCAAGCAATATTTAAGTGAGATGGGTTAGGGAAGTAGGTTGCTTTCCAGGCGGTTAAGGAAAAGGGAGGATCGGCTGTGCCACAATTTCAGGTTGAATGTGTAGAAACTGACATTGCAGATGACCAGAGTTCATACAGCAAGTTTGTTTTAGAACCCCTTGATCGGGGACAAGGCATCACTGTAGGGAATGCTTTACGGCGTGTTCTACTGTCAAACATCGAAGGCGCAGCTGTTGCTGCTGTTCGCATTGCAGGGGTAAGCCATGAGTTCATGACTATTCCGGGTGTGCGGGAGGATGTCTTAGATATTCTGCTGAACATGAAGGAAGTTGTTCTGAAGAGTTACTCGGCTCAGCCTCAAATTGGTCGAATCCGAGTTGAAGGTCCTGTCACTGTGACTGCTGGTATGTTTGATTTGCCTACGGAGGTAGAAGCAATCAATACTGATCAGTACATTGCGACTCTAGCAGCAGGTGCAACTCTAGAAATGGAGTTCCGGATCGAGAGAGGTGTCGGTTACCGAGCGATCGATCGCAACCGTGATGACGCAGGCGCACTGGATTTTCTGCAAATTGATGCAGTATTCATGCCTGTTCGTAAGGTGAATTACACCATTGAGGACGGTCGAGTAGGCAACTCGGTTGAGAAAGATCGTTTAGTCATGGAAATTTGGACAAACGGCAGCTTAACCCCTCAAGAGTCTCTAAGTCAGGCAGCAAATATTTTAGTGGATCTATTTAACCCACTGAAAGAAATTGATTTTCGACAAATTGATATTGAGGATGATGGTGAGATTGATCCTAACAATCAAATTCCCATTGAAGAACTCCAACTCTCCGTCCGGGCATATAACTGTCTGAAACGGGCACAGATTAACTCTGTTGCAGATCTCTTGGATTACACTCAAGAGGATCTGCTTGAAATCAAGAATTTTGGAGCAAAGTCGGCTGAAGAAGTCATTCAAGCTCTCCAAGATCGGTTGGGCATTACCTTGCCCCATGATAAAGCTTCTCGTCCTACGTAGGGCAGGAATATTGCAGGCTAGCCTGTGTTTACTATTAACCTCTAGTTTCTAATTGCTATGCGTCACCGTTGCCGCGTTGCCATGTTGGGGAAACCCGCTGACCAACGCAAAGCGCTTTTAAGAGCGCTCACTACTGAATTAATTCGTCATGGTCGGATCACCACTACCAAAATCCGTGCTAAAGCGGTGCAGGCAGAGGCTGATCGAATGGTCACGCTGGCGAAGGATGGATCGCTTGCAGCTCGTCGTCGAGCTATGGGCTACATTTATGATAAGCAGTTGGTTCACGCCCTGTTTGAGGGAGCACAAGAACGGTATGGTGCCCGTCAAGGTGGCTATACTCGGGTGCTGCGAACCATCAACCGGCGGGGTGATAATGCTGAAATGGCAATTATCGAACTAACTTGATTGTGCTATGTCAGTAAAGCTGTCTCAAACGATGAACTGTTTAGATGCTGAAGTTTCTTTGGCACTTAAACAGCAACGAGTTGCTTTAGTCATTCAGTACTTGGGCACTCATTTTCATGGTTGGCAGCGGCAGCCGCACCACCGTAGCGTTCAAGAAGAAATTGAAGCTGCGCTTCAGTCTGTTCTTCAATGCTCTGTTAAATTGCATGGTGCAGGCAGAACAGATTCGGGAGTTCATGCTGCTGCCCAAGTGGCGCATTTTGATGCTGAAACGCTGATCCCTGCTCATCGCTGGGCTGATATTTTGAATGGGCGTCTATCATCAGACATCGTTATTCGGGCAGCAGCAGTAGTGCAAAACAATTGGCATGCTCGGTTTTCGGCTCTTTGGCGGCGCTATCGGTATACGATTTATACAGAGGCGCGCCCCAACTTGTTTGTTCGACCTTTTGCCTGGCATTATTACCATGCTCCGCTGGACGAGTCGCTGATTCAAGCTGCTTTAGCTCCGCTCCTGGGTCGTCGTCATCTGGCGGCATTTCATCGGACTGGTTCTAGCCGTCCTCACTCTTGGGTGGATGTTCAGGCAGCGGAATGTACGAGGCAGGGAGCGGTAATACAAATCGAAATTCAGGCAAGCGGTTTTCTGTATGGCATGATGCGCTTGTTAGTGGGGATGTTGGTGGAAGTAGGGCAGGGATTGCGATCGCCTGCACAATTCACTGAAATCTGGACAAACCAGCGGCGAGACCTAGTGAAGTATGCGGCACCGCCTCAAGGGCTTTGCCTACTACGGGTTGGTTATCCCGATTTTCCCTTTCCGCCCGAGCTATGGTTTGATAGCCAGCCTCGATTTGTGTTTCCGCCCCTGAGTGAATCTGCTTATTGCCTTATGTAAGCTTCATACCTCGGACAAATCTAACCCTAAGTTTTTGAATGTGTTTAAAGGATATTAAAGCGCTATGAACAAGACCTATCTCCCCTCCCAGGAGTCGATTGAGCGAAATTGGTACATTGTTGATGCTAATCAGCAACGGCTCGGACGACTTGCTAGTGAAGTTGCTACTATTTTACGAGGGAAAAATAAGCCTACTTTCACACCTCACCTTGATGCAGGTGATTTTGTTGTCGTCATCAACGCTGAGAAAGTTGAAGTGACTGGGAAGAAACGTTCCCAAAAACTTTATCGTCGTCACTCGGGTCGTCCGGGGGGGATGAAGACAGAAACCTTTGAGAAATTGCAAGCCCGTATTCCTGAACGGATCATTGAACAAGCTGTTAAAGGAATGCTGCCCAAAAATACCTTGGGTCGCCAGTTATTTACCAAGCTGAAAGTTTATGCAGGTGGTGAGCATCCTCATCAAGCTCAGTCACCTCAAGTATTGACAATTAATACACTTCCTGGAGGGAAAGACTAATGCAAGCGACTGATAAAAGCGATCGCGTCGTTTACCTAGGCACTGGTCGTCGGAAGACATCGGTTGCGCGGGTACGCCTCGTTCCAGGTTCGGGTCAACTGATTATCAACAAGAAACCAGGCGATCTCTATCTTCAGTTTAATCACGGCTATCTAGCAGCAGCGAAAGCTCCTCTAGAGACTCTGGGTCTAGAAGGGGAATACGATATTTTGGTTAACGTCCACGGTGGCGGATTAACTGGGCAAGCAGACTCTATTAAATTGGGTGTGGCACGGGCGCTTTGTCAACTCGATCCCGATAACCGTAAGCCCCTAAAGGTTGAAGGCTATCTTACCCGTGATCCACGGGCAAAGGAACGGAAAAAGTACGGTTTGCACAAAGCGCGTAAAGCTCCTCAGTACTCCAAGCGTTAATCTGAAAAGGGCATTAATCTGGGAAGGTGAGTTATTGCCTCGCCTCTTCAGAAAAATTTCGATAGAATTGTAAAGGCATTACAGGCACAATCATGGCTAAAGATATTCATCCTAAATGGTATCCTGACGCAAAAGTTTACTGCAACGGCGAGGTCGTGATGACCGTGGGTTCTACTCGACCCGAACTGCATGTTGATGTATGGTCAGGTAATCATCCCTTTTACACAGGCACTCAGAAAATTATTGACACCGAGGGTCGTGTTGAGCGCTTCCTCCGTAAGTACGGCATGACAGATGCTTCGCAGGCTGCCCCCGATCAAAAGTAACGGTCTTGCTGAACAAAACTGCGGCGGTTAGCTCAATGATTAAAATCAGAGCTAGCCGCTATTTGTTGTTAATCAGAGACTAGATCCCCTAACTTCCTGATCTTGAGGTAACCTTCCATGGCTGAATCTTATCTAATCGCCAAACTCAATTCCGTTGAGCAAACCTTTAATGAATTAACTCGTCGCTTAGGTGACCCTGATGTGGCGCGTGATCCGACTGAGTTCCAAAGAATTGCCCGTGCCCGTGCGTCGCTGGAAGAAACCGTCAATACTTACGACGAATGGCGAAATACTCAGGCAGGTTGGGAAGAAGCCAGGTTAATTCTAAAGGAATCTGGGAGTGATGCCGAATTGCGAGAAATGGCAGCGCTAGAAGCAGAAGAGTTGGCTGCACACTTAGAAAGTTTAGAGCGGAAGCTGAAAGTACTGCTACTTCCTAGAGATCCGAATGATGACAAGAACATCATGTTGGAAATTCGGGCAGGAACTGGCGGCGATGAAGCAAGTATTTGGGCTGGCGACTTAGTACGTCTCTATTCTCGATATGCTGAAGGGCAGGGTTGGCGCGTCAAACTTGTGAGCGAATCTTTGGCTGAAGGTGGCGGCTTTAAGGAAGCCATTTTGGAAGTGCAAGGCAATATGGTTTATAGCAAGCTTAAGTTTGAGGCGGGTGTTCACCGAGTGCAGCGGGTTCCGGTCACTGAAGCAGGTGGACGGATTCATACTTCAACGGCAACGGTGGCAATTATGCCAGAAGTCGATGATGTAGAAGTGGTGATTGATCCAAAAGATATTGAACTGACGACAGCGCGATCGGGCGGTGCAGGTGGACAAAACGTCAACAAGGTTGAGACGGCTGTTGATTTGATGCACAAACCGACGGGAATTCGGATCTTTTGTACTGAGGAGCGATCGCAGCTTCAAAACCGTGAACGGGCAATGCAAATTCTGCGGGCTAAGTTGTACGAGATTAAGCTGCGGGAGCAACAGGCAGAAGTGACTTCGATGCGGCGATCGCAAGTCGGCACAGGTTCACGCTCTGAAAAAATTCGCACCTACAACTACAAAGATAATCGTGTTACCGATCATCGTCTAGGGCAAAACTTCACCCTGAATCCGGTACTAGAAGGTGAAGTGGAAGATCTTATCCAATCTTGCATTACCCAAGATCAGCAGGAGCGATTAGAAGAACTAGCTTCAGAAGCTTCGACCGCAACGTCGATTTAACGGTTCGGATCAGTGATTGTCAACATCTTAGTATCTCACCCAAGCAGCTTCTGTCAACCCGCTGTACCCAAGTTGTTGGGCAGCAGTTAACTTGCTTTAGGTTGTTTTTGCTGTGGAACAATGGGTTTTAAGGAAGACAATATTACAGATCTATTTGTTTCCATAGCCTGCTTAATAAATTCTGTAATGATGTCTTCGTTTTTTACTTGAGAGCCTACCCAACCGTCCTGAACAAGCCCAATGAACAACGTGTTATTGAAATACCTCCCCACATTATTAAAAGTCATTCTTCTTCCACCTTTAGGTCCTAGAGTTTGATCTGAACAAATTAGGAGTTTCCAGTAATCAAGAGGAATATACATCCCTTGAATCATATCTGTGGAAGTGATATCTATGATTTCTGCTGGACATAACTTAAAATAGAGATTACCTTGATTGAGTCTATAGTCTACGAGTTGATTGTCCAAAGGAAGAGATAGCTGTAAGTTGTCATTAAGTATTTGGTCTAACTTCTCCATTCGACTTAGTTCCTTTTTGTAAGACTCGTCATTCAGTCTATACATAAGTCCATCACTTTCTCGCATCATTCGTTTGTACTGGATTAATATGTAAGACTTGAATTTGTGAAAGTAATAGATTAAATCAACACCCGCTGTTTGCTCTACAACATGTCTATTGACATTCATAATAGTAAGCTGCTCATTGCCCTTTTCAAATATCGCAGTTCCGACCAAGTATCTTTGAATTCTCTTCCAATCACCAAATATCTCTGCATCATGGGCAATCATTTGGTCTTCTATGAGAACTGCACTTCTTAAGCCCTTTAAGAATGGAGCTAATTTCTCTTCAGGTGGTGTCCAATCTGTTAATTCAATTGGATCAAAATCAGCTATTCTTAAAGACAAATTAACAGCATCACGCTCTTGAAGCAGGATTTCTGCACCCGATCTATCTAACAAACTTCGGGTAATTTGCCTTAGACTATATAACCTGTCAAAATCCTCAGAAGCTTCCGGTCTTAGTCTTTTAATAGCACTTGTAACTTCATTCCATGTTTTCGGAGGTACTCGTTGTCCTGTCCCCGTCGAAGACTTGTTAAAATAACGTTTTACAGAAGATGAGAGTAATGTTTCTATTTCTCCAAATGGAATACATGGTGTGAATTGAACAAAATTAGACAGGCGAATTATGTATTTGTCTGTAACTACTTTTTTACTACGACGTGCTATCGCAGCGTAGTGGATATTGTGCGTGTCAAAAGAAATAAGGAATATCTCAGCATACTTTGTTTGCCAATCAGATGCGCTCATTGTATCTGTAAATGTTTTGTCATACTTAATACACCCTTTTAATAAAGATGCGCGGTTTGATTCATCAACAACCCAAATAAAGCCTCCATACTCACTCATATTAATTTAGACTGCGCCGTCCATTAGAAATTACTACATAGCTGTGTGTTCCTAGAGTAACCACACCAGCTAACATTGACCTAGTTATTTGGCAATCTACTCTGATTCAACTCAAACTTAAGTAATAACAAGTAGGTCTCTAGATTGTCCCTGCCAGGGACTCAAGCCGCCCAAGTTCTTTTTAGAGAGAAGTTTATCACATTACCCTAATTTAGGTGGATCAAGAACCTTTCGGTATATTACGCTGATTTAGATAGATCGCAAGAATCTTTCCGCATATTTACTTAAAGAGAGCCGCTGACGGCTCTCTTTTTGCTTAAAAATTACACCAATGCTGGCACTGGGATGTTCAAGTGAGGATACAGCGGATGAAAGTACTTAAAATTAGATGTAGGGTGCCCTGAATCTAATTCTAAGTGCCTTTAATCTAATTTTAAGTACTCTAAATTCAATTCTATGCGCCTTCAATCTAATTCTAAGTGATGTAAATCTAATTCCGATCGCCCTAAATCTAATTCCGATCGCCCTCACTTAAAGAATGGTTAGCTGAATACTTTTACGCGCTTCATTACACCAGATTCTTACCGCATAGCTATGATTTTTTCTCAGTATGCTGAGAAGCAAAAATACCAATCTCAACAGTATCATAGTGAACGATCGCCCTCCGCTATCTATACCGTAGAAAACAACTAAGTTTAACAACAGGAACTATCTACAATACGTGAGGTAGAGATTGGGCGATCGCTTCTGCCATAACCCGATCGCTTCTGACAGTCTGCGGCAATAGCGTTGTTGCGCGGCTGACGTAATGACTGATTCGTCAAGATGAAAGAAACTGGTTTTACAAGACGAGTATATAGGCTCAATTAAGATCTAGCTTCTTAGGAGACTGAATCAGTTTGGCATAATACTCTAGGAGACAATTAGCCCGAATCAATGCGGCACAATACCTCAGCCGGAGGATTAACCAGAATTCTTCGCTTCTTTTGGTAAAGCTTGACTTCTAAGCGATCGCCACTTACCCAAATCAAAACAAACCCTAACTATTTCAATCGCAATTCCAGCGCTGCCCGTGCCTGCTCCCGATCATCAAAATGAACCTTCTCCGTCCCCAAAATTTGATAATCCTCATGCCCTTTTCCAGCAATTAGCACCCCATCTCCCGGCTGCGCTTGCAAAATAGCAGTCCGAATTGCCTCCGCCCGATCACCAATCACCGTCGAGTTTGTCGCATCTGGAATTCCTGCCACCACATCCTGCAAAATCTGCTCAGGGTTTTCGGTGCGCGGATTATCAGAAGTGACGACTGCCCAATCAGATAACGTTGCCGCGATCGCCCCCATCTGCGGACGTTTTGTGCGATCGCGATCGCCTCCGCAGCCAAACACACAAATCATTTGACCCTGAATAAACGGTCGCGCCGCCCGTAGCATGTTTTCCAAGCTGTCCGGCGTGTGGGCATAGTCTACAATCACGCTGATATCTTGATCAGGCTGAATTTGCACCTGCTCCATGCGTCCAGGTACGCCCGTAAAGTAAGGGAGAGATTGGGCGATCGTCTCCAACTCCACGCCCATGTGCAACGCCGCCCCCGTCGCCGCCAACAAGTTCGACAAATTAAATTGTCCAACTAAAGGCGATTGAAATGTTGTCTTTCCTTTTGGAGTATGCAAAATGCCCTTCACCCCTTCCGACTCATACACCAAATCACTCATCCACAAATCAGCCGCCGCATTTTCTACGCTGTAAGACCACACCTCGCCAGCCGCCGAGTCTAACAGCCGTCGCCCATAAGCATCATCCAGATTCACCACAGCCCGCCCCTTCAAATAATCTGTATTGAACAGCAGCGCCTTTGCTTCAAAGTAATCTTCTAAATCTTTGTGATAGTCCAAATGGTCTTGCGTCAGGTTTGTAAATACAGCTACTTCAAAAGGACAAGTGAATACTCGACCCTGTGCCAATGCATGGGAACTCACTTCCATTACCAGAGTTTTACAGCCAGCAGTTACCGCTTCGGAAAGCTGCTGCTGTAGTTCTAGGGCAAAAGGCGTGGTGTGAATGGCGGTCTTTTGGTGCCCTTGCCAACGAGAATAGAGCGTTCCCAGTAACCCCGTAGGCTGTTGCGATCGGGTGAGGAAAAACTCAATGAGGTGCGTCGTAGTCGTTTTGCCATTTGTCCCCGTTACACCCACCAGCTTTAAGGTCTGAGCAGGATTGCCATAAAAAGCTGCTGAGACAAGGGCGCAAGCTTGAACCATGTCAGGACAGGAAATTACGCAGGCGTTGCCAACAGAGAACTTTTGAGCCGCAGTAGGAGAAACCAAAGCCGCGATCGCCCCAGCCGCGATCGCGCTTGTCCAAAAGTCGCCGCCGTCTACCCGCGTTCCTGGCATTCCGATAAACAAATCACCCGGTTTACAGGCATGAGAATTGGTGACAATGCCCGTCACTTCAGCTTCTAATGCTGGATGTTGAGGTAACGCCACAGGCAACACAGCCAGTAATTCTTTTAATTTCATTGCGATCTCCTGATGCCTCTACTGCACGTCGCCTATTTTTAACTCTTTTCAGCGCGATCGGCACAATATTTTGTTAACAATTGGGCAATTTGTGGCACAGACGATCGGGGAGAAAACCGAGGCAGCGGTACAGCAGCAGGCATCATCAGCACGACTGGAACTTCGTACTCATACAATTGAAACCACTCATTACGGGTAGTAATATCTCGAACTTCTAGCTCAACGCCCTGAATCTGTCGCAGCTTTTCTTCCAAGCCTTCACACAAATGACATCCAGGCTTACTGTACAAAACAAGCTGCATATTTTTCTCTTGTATAAATGACGAGACGATCTACTAATCATCTACCCTACGATTATCTAACGGCAAGAAAATAGTTAGCACTTCTCCCTGCTGAGGATGCTGCCGCACAATTAACTTACCGCCTAACGCTTGGAAAAAATTCTTTGTCACAGGCATACTCAAACTCAAATTCCCTGTTTCTGGCTGAAACATTAATAGCTGCCCTAACGACTTAAGCACGGGTGCAAAACCATATTTGTCTTTACCGTCGACACTACAATCAGCTTGTGATTGCGACTTAAATTGCAGCTTCAATTGATGCCCTGCTAACGTTACCTGTACCTCAATATGACTACCCGGCGGCAAGCTATGGGTAATGCGATCGATTAATCCCGTTAACGCCTGGTCTAACATCGTCGGATCAGTCACAACCATCGGCATTTTCTGCGGCAAGATAATGTCTAGCGTATGGCGATGCTGCTGGGCTTGCTGCTGCCAGCGGGGTGTGTTCTGCTGAAAAACCTGTGCCAGACAGATAGGCGCGAGGGGTGAAAGGGGAGTGCTAGTATCGGTAGTTTCTAGCTCCACGGCTTTGAAAATTAGGCTGAACCGATCGATTTGTTCAGTGCATTCTTGATCGATCATTTTTAGACGCTTAATGACATCTGCACCCAGTTCCTTGCGTTTTAGTAATAAGCGGGTCAGGGTACGAATCGTAGTCAGCGGCGTGCGCACTTCGTGGGCGATCGCTTGTAATAATTCTGTATCTGCCCCCCCCTTCTTCTGCGATTTTTTGGCTTGCCAAGGCTTACTGAAAGACGATGCAAACGACATTGCTGCAAACTTAGCTCCCGTTTGAGCCGCTTTGGGCACAATGTGAACCCGCTTCCCCTCTGTTTCCGAGTCAGATAAATTCGCTAGCATTAAGCGGCTAAACTGCATCACGGTACGATAGTCGGGCGCAACTGTAGGGAATTGCTCGACTAATCCATTGAGCAAACTCAGCGGCTGAGGCGCAACCAACATAAGACGAGCTTGCAACGATCGCCAGACTTGCCAGACAACTTCTGGTTCAAAGGAAAATAAGAATGCAGGCGTGCCATCCTCTGTTTCGCCCAACGCCATCGCCAAACTAAAGTGAGACGTTAACACTAAACAAAATGGCTCAGCCGCCAGCGGGTCATCGGGTAGCAAGGGTAGAGTGGGCGGCGCAGTCTCACAACCCTTGCCCCCCATGGCTGCCGGAAGCCGCAGAGAAACCTGACCTGTGTTACCCACGGTAAAAGTCCAAGTCGCCACTTGGTTAACTAAATCAGGTTGAGTTAAGACTGGCAAAGGCCCAGAGAGCAGAATACCCTTCACTGAGCCAGGAGTTTCTGTCGACGCGATCGCCTGTTGCAAAAGCTGATTCAAAGCCGCGATCGCCCCAAACCATTCGCGCTCAGCCTTAACCCGCCGCTGTGCTACAGACCTAGGGCGTGAGCTTAAATTTGGCTTATCAAGAGCCAGAATTTCACTAAAAGTTGGCAGATACCACTTGTACACAGGTTCCATCCGATTGATCGTAAGCGTAGCTTCTTAGAGCGCACCCTTCGAGATACCCACAAGGGGTCGCTCCTCCAACGTTGCTATTACGACAATACTGGCATGGGACAATCACAGCCAACCGACAAACCGAACAAAAGAGTCGCAATCACCGATTGCCCAACCCAGTAACTTAGCAATAAGGCGTGTATCCTCCTAATGAGCAATCCCTCTTTGGGTTACCTGAATCCGCGAAAAGTCATAGACCCAACTTTCCTGTCTTCCATCTCCTCATAAGCTCCTGTGTCGATCGCCACTTGAGGCAGACTTTTGATGAGCAGATCCTGAATTCCCCGATGAATTAAAGTCTCCACTTGTTGACGCTGTTCAGGAGAACAATGCAACGGCTCTTCTAAACGAATTAGTAAAAGGATTCAAAACTCGATTTTTTGAGGGTATTTGAGATCAAGAATTCTTGTGGGAGTTAGATTTCTTAGAGACTGCACCCGTAAATTTCAGCAAAACATACATCTGAACTTTACAAAAGCCCAATCGTTGCTCAAATATAGTTATTGCTCAAATAAAAAATTAAAAATGAGTGTTATTATTTGCCCTGGAGTGCATCCGCCGGAACTAACTCAAGATTTTTTAGAAGGAATCGGCAAATTGCTCAACCTTAAAGAGGTTTATGTCTTTCCAACAAGACAATTTCCAGCATATTCAGCCCTTCACATCTTAAAGTTTTTGAGTGTACAGCCCTCGGCTCAGAGTTCGCAATTACAACATTGCACCTTGCATCCGCTGCTGTTAATCGGGTTTAGTGCCGGAGTGGTGGGAGCCATTGGTGCAGCCCAAATCTTACAAACCCTTGGAGTTCAAGTGAAGGCTGTGATTGCATTTGACGGTTGGGGAGTACCACTACTAGGTAATTTTCCAATTCATCGAATTAGCCACGATCGCTTTACTGATTGGAGTTCTACCCTTTGGGGAAGGAGTGATTCTAGCTTTTATGCCGACCCCGCTGTCACCCATTTAGAACTGTGGCGATCGCCCCAAACCATTTCAGGGTGGACTCATGAAGCCATAGACGCAGCCTCAGCGGCTCGGCTCAGCGGATATGGACAAAAACAGTATTCCACGACCGCTGCTCAGTTTTTGAAACACCTGCTCATTCACTATCAAGAGGCAGAAGCTGCGTCCATCACTTAAAAACACATTATTTTCCACTAGAAACCTTACTTAACAATCGTCTATTGCCACGTTAGTACTGGCTATACGAGAGTATTCGGAAACCGTCCAACATCATTAGGGTAGTCTTACATGGATAATCGACCGGGATCAGGAACAAACGGTAATGGACATACTAATGGGAATGGCAACGGCAACGGTAAGAGCAACGGGTCTATGCATAGCAAAATTTCTTCTAAAAATGGCTCATACCCAGTTTTAGAACGAAGATGGCGGCACATGCCGAAAACGACTCACTCGCGATCGCTACCCCTACTACCCGTAGCCATTTTATGTCTAGCCATTGGGACAGCCGTTGGCATTACTACCCTCAAAGACTCTAACCTGCCTACCCTTAAACCCTCTTCTCAAACCGACACATTTCGTTGGGCAGTCAATCGTGCGATGAGCGCTGCCGACATGACTCAAGTCGCTAAAACCAAAGATGAATGGCTGACTATTGTAGATTGGTGGAAAGACTCAATTCGCCTGATGCAATCGGTGGCTTACACCAGCGAAGACCGCAAGATTGCCCAAGAAAAAATTAAAGAGTATCAACAAAATCTTGCCTACGCCCAACGCAAAAGCCAAGCTAAAGATCCTGATACCTCTGCAACCGTACATCTGTGGACAACGGGATCTCGGAAAGCCGATGTCTTGAGAATTCAAGGCAAACCAACTCAATCAGTGCGATATGATGCTTTGTGTCAAGAAGTTCTGACCTATGGCAGCAGTACTGTAGAACTCAATAACAGCATTGTTGTTAACTTTGAAGACATCGATCGCAACCTCAAAGCCGCCAAAGAATCTATGCCCACGACCGCTATGGCAGATGGTTTGTCTTGGACGCTAGGCTCTACCAAAGAAGAGGTTTTCAGAGTGCAAGGCACACCCGCTCGGGTCGAGCGTTATGATGCGCCTAGCAAAGAAATTTTGCACTATGGCAACAGTACAATTCAAATTACCGATAACCGAGTGACCAGCTATGCCAACTTTAGCGGCAATCTTAAAGTTGCGGTAAGACCCTTGCCCAGCGAAAAGTTTAGTGACCCAAATAGCCAACCGAACTCTTGGTCATTGGGAGCAGACCGCAACGAAATTTTTAGAGTACAGGGCACTCCGACCGAAGTCAGTTTAGATGGGTCGTCATGCCGTGAAGAATTAAGATATGGCAGCAGTGTGGTAGAGCTACAGAACGGCGTAGTTGCTGGGTATAACAACTCAGGTGGCGATCTGAGTGTTCAGGTTAAGTAGCTCTGGATTAAGTAACTAGCGATATTTCAATTTGCATCCCAAAATTACCCCTGTCAATCCTAAGGTCACGGCGTTTGCCAGCACAATGGGTAACTGCCCTAGCAACAAGCCATAAATTAACCAAAGCAAGATACCGCCACTGAATGTTACCAACCAAGTCATAGAAATATCTTTAGCTGACTTCGATCGCCAAACCTTCAAAAGCTGAGGCAAAAAAGCGATCGTCGTCAAAGTCCCAGCGATCATTCCTAACAGTGTGATGCCCACAGATCATCTCCTCAAAACGGGTTTGCACAGTAAACGTTATCAAAAGCAGAATTTGGGGTCTAATGAATGCAGGTCTTTGAATGGTCGTCTGCGGAGTGGCAATGGAGTGGCATATCACCGACGCTCAAAGTTTGAGGGTCATCGATCGGGAAATGGGCGAGAATTCATTCTCTCCGTCTGAATATGAGATTGTGCGTCGGGTCATTTATGCTACCGCCGATTTTGAATACAAGCATTTAATTCAATTTTCTGACCAGGCGCTCCAGGGCGGAGCCGCTGCCCTTGCCGCTCGTAGTACTTTAATTGTGGATGTGCCCATGGTGCAGGTTGGCATTGCTGGTAATATTCAAAACACCTTTGCCAATCCAGTCTATTGCAGTATGGAAACCCTCACCCGTCCACAAAAAGATAGAACGATCGCGGCATGGGGAATTGAAACTTTAGCAAAGCGCTACCCTGAAGGAATTTTTATTGTGGGTGAGTCACAAACGGCTTTGGCGGCTCTAGTTGACCTGATTGTTGCCGAAGAAATTAAGCCAGCTTTAGTGATTGGCACTCCCGCCCAGTTTATTAGCCAAGATAAAATCGTGCAACAGCTTCAAGATTCTTTGGTGCCCCATATTCGGATTGAGGGACGTAAAGGCAGCGCAGTCGTAGCAGCGGCGATCGCCAATGGTCTGATTGAACTCGCATGGCAAGCCTACGGGAAAGAAACTGGAGCGTGATCAGCCTTTACAGCCTTTATAAAAGTTTAAATATAATAAAAGGAGAGGCAATCCTCATCAGTCTGCTCGTGAGATGAGGTTGAGTCGGCAACGCAGCGAGATAGACCTCTCCCCAGCCCCTCTCCTGAAGGAAAGAGGGGCTGAGCAGATTTAATCCTTTCATTCACCCATGCGCCCGATCGCTAATAATCTGTCTCTTCCTCATATTCCACCACCCGTTTGCGCTCAGGAATCTCAACCTTGGGGGCACGGTAAGGCTTAGGGTTCTCATCATCTTCCCAAAGGTCTTTTTCAGTATCTGTATCGAGTTCTAGGGGCGGTGATTCTTCTAGAACTGGATTTGCGGCATTAGCCACAGGGGCATCACTGATGATTTGGTAATCAACGTCTTCGTACTCCTCAAGGTCATCGTCATCACCCCAGTTAGCGGCGGGTTCTTCGTCGTAAGGGAGAGGAGCCTGTTGGCGTAAGGGTTCGCGTTGCCGTTGGGGTTCGTTCCAGTTGTCGTCGTCCCAAGTTTCTTGAGCGGCGATCGGGGTGCGGGTTTTTAGGGGTTCGACAGGAACACGCGCACCCGAAGGCAGCTGGTTTTGCGTAGACATAGGCTTGGGATAGGCATTCATATCGTCTTTTTCCCCAGGCGATTTACCAATGCCGATCCGTTCTAGTAACCCGACGGAAAGTTGGTTCAGTTTTTCTTCCGCCCCTTCAAACACAATGAGGCGATCGGGTCCACTACTGACCACTTCATCCATTGATAGCTCATAGGTACTAATGAGTTGATCGGGAATTTGAGGCAAACCAAAAGAAGCAATAATAATCGTTTCGACTTTTCCACTTAAAGGGGAAAACCGAAAGCCCCGAACTTTGCCCAGCATATCGCCTGTTTCTGTGATCACTTCGCTGTTAATCAGGCTGCTGTAAAGCTCAGTGTTGAAGCTGTCTTCAACGACCGTGTCGGTATCTACTAAAATCACGTCGCCCACTTGGCGAACGCTGCTCAGAAGCATGGTTTGTTGGATGTTGGAGAGAACGCCAGAAAGAATATTCTCGCGCATCCCGATCGCCACGACCTCGCGCTGGTCTACATCAATCCAGAGTTGACTAACCACGCCCAAGCGTTTGCCATTGTCGCGGGTAATGATTTGAGTGCCAATAATATCAGAGCGTTGCCAGGATTGTTCAGATGTCATTTTCGAGTCCTAAATTTCGAGTCCTAAATCTCGAAGTGGGCTAGACGTGCGATCGATTGAGTTTAGAACCAAGAGATCTCTAAATTCAATCGAATTAACCCAACATTATACGGATGCGCATTATAAAGATGCGCTTTGCGGCTGCAAGTCCAGACCCAGCACTTGGGTATAAGCCCCCCGCGCCTGAGTCACCCCAATTGTACGATCTGCTGACTCAATCATGGGACGACGGAGACTTACAACAATAAATTGTGCCTGTTGAGCTTGATGTCTGATCATTTTAGCTAATCGTTCTACGTTTGCTCCATCCAGAAACATATCGACCTCGTCGAAGGCGTAAAACGGCGAAGGACGGTAGCGTTGTAGCGCAAAAATAAAGCTGAGTGCTGTCAGCGATTTTTCACCACCTGACATGGAAGCCAGACGACGAACAGGCTTACCTTTGGGGTGAGCAACTAAGTTTAGGCCGCTGCCAAACGGATCTTGGGGATCATCAAGTTGCAAGTAGCCATCGCCATCAGATAGTTCGGCAAAGATGCCCTGAAAGTTGATGTTGACGGCATCGAAGGCTTCTTTAAAGGCTTTTTGGCGAAGGGTTGTGAAGTTTTCGATGCGGAGCAATAGCTCGGTGCGTTCTTCGTCGAGGGTTTCTAGCTTTTGGGTGAGTTCTTCCAGACGGGTTTGGGTGCGATCGTATTCTTCCAGCGCCATCATATTGACGGGTTCCATTGCCTGCAAACGCTTTTGCAGCGATCGCAATTCCTGCTGTAGTTGCTCTAGTCCCAAGTCTTCTGGAATTTCGGGCAATGGGTCAGGTAACTCTACCCGCTTCGCCTCAATTTGAGCTTCCAGCGTGATCAATTCTTCGCGGCGGGCTTGCTGAGTTTCGATCAGCTTTTGACGCTGCCACTCGACTTGCTGTTGCGAGGTTTGATAATCGCGCAGCAACCGTTCAGCGCGATCGCGGGCTTGCTTCTCGGCGGCTAAGGTTTGTTCTAAGGTTGCTAAGGAAGTTCGATTCTGGGCAATTTGATCCATTAAGACCGTCTGCTGTTGGCTGAGGGTCGCCTGCTGATCTAACTGGGCGGTTTGCTGAGTGCCATATTCTTGAACTCGCTGCTGGAATAGCTCAATTTTTTCTTGAATCCGCAGCCGTTGATTGTCCAAATCTTTTAACCGTTGCTCAGCAGTTTGCAGTGTCAGTTGGCGATCGTTCAACTGCGCTTCTTTCTCACGGATGCTGTTCTGAATCTGTTGCCATTCGCTTTGGGCATAGGATTGCTCTAGGGCTGCTAATGCCTGTCGCTGGTTTTGCAGATGGGTTTCCCGCTGGGGCAGATCGTTCTCCAGAATTTGCAGACGCTCCTGAGCCGTCGTCAACTCTTGCGTGTTCTGCGACAACTGCGCCCGAATATGTCCTTCCTGCGCCACCTGAGTCGCAATTTGATTTTGAATCTGCTCAGCTTGAAGTTGAATTTCTCGGTGCTGTTGGCGCGAATCGTTGAATGCCTGTGAGTTTTCTCTAACTTTGTCAACAGCTTGGGCGATCGCCTCTTGGCAGCGCCTCAAAATTCGATCAAGTTCTTGAAGCCGTTCCCGTAAGGCGATCGCCTCTAAGGATTCCGTAGGCTCCACGCGCCCAAAGTGTAAGGAACTCTGCCGCGAAGAACTGCCCCCAGTCATTGCCCCGCTAGTTTCTAGAAGCTCTCCATCTATCGTCACAATACGATATTGCCCCATTTCCTGCCGCGCTTGCTGTAAGGTGGAGAAAATCACGGTACTGCCGAAAACGTAGGCAAAGACTTGCAAGTAGCGATCGTCGCATTCAATCAAGTTGCGAGCATAGTCGATAAACCCCTCTGGGCGATTCCAAGCGGCGATCGGTGAGAAATGGGGTGCTTTGATTTTATTGAGCGGTAGGAACGTGGCTCGTCCTGCCCGTCTTTGTTTCAATAGGTCGATCGCCCTTGCCCCAACGCCGTCATCATCTACTACCAAATTTGCCAGCCGTGCCCCTGCCGCAATCTCTAGCGCCAGTTGATATTGTGGCTCTACCCGCCCCAACTGCGCCACCAACCCACAGATGCCCTCTAGCTTTGCCTTATGCAGCACCTCAATGATTCCCGTGCCCTGGGTTTCCTGAATTGCTTGGGCTTGCGCCTCTAGTTTGTCTAGCTGCCGCTGCTTGTCGCGTTGTTCGTTGATCAGTCGGTCTTGGGTTTCTTGCTGTACCCTCAGGTCTTGCTCGGCTTGGGCGAACGACTGCTGTGCCGTTTCGGTGCGCTTCTGTGCGCCCCGCAGGTCTGCCGACTGTTGATTATGCTGGGTTTGCTTCGTGGTTATCCCTTCTGCAATGCTTGCTAAAGCACCACTGTGTTCCTGGATTTTCAGCCGCAGCTGCTCTACCCGCTCCTGCAATCTTGCCTGCTCGGTACGCTGAGGCTCAAGAGTCTTCAATAACGCCTCAATTTGATGACGGAGAACAGCCTGCTCCTGAATCCAGGCATCAGAAGCCGCCGCTACAGCCGTCGAATCTTCCCGACTTCGATCCAAGGCTCTCTTCGCTTCGTCTCGCTCTCGCCTAAAAATCGACAGTTCTTTTATTTCTAAATTTTGATGCTCTTGTCCCAACTTTTCTAGGGCTTGCGTTTGTTCCTGAATTTCCTGCTGAGTCTGAGCGATCGCCCCTGCCGCTGCTCTCTCCGCTGTTGCCAATTCTTGCTGCTGCCGCTGCAACTGCCGTAGCTCTGCCTCGCGCGTTGCCAGGGTTGCCTGAATCGCCAACTGTTCATCTTCACCTAAGGCTTTGACGTGGGCATTCAACCGCTCTAGTTCAGCCGTTGCTAATTGAATTTCAACCACAAGCACCTGAAGTTGCTCATTAAGGCTAGTTTGAGAGCGATCGCCCTCCTCCAATTGCCCCACCAGTTTTTTTGCCTGCCGCTCCTGGGCTTTCCAACCTAGAATCGCTTCCCATTGGCTCTTGTTCTCTAGCTCTGCTCGGAGGCGCTGATACTTCTCAGCCTTGATGCGATCTTGCGCCAGGCGATCGCGCTGCACCATCAGTTCCCGCTCAACAATTCGGAATTTTTCTTCTCGTTCTTTAACCGCGTCTAGCTTTTCCTTCGCCTGCCTAATCTTGCGATCGAACGCTCCTACACCTGCCAGCTCATCAATAATTTCTCGCCGTTCCCGTGGGTTCATAGAAATAATACTGGTCACGTCTCCCTGCAAAACGACGTTGTAGCCTTCAGGGTAAATGCGCAGCTTATGCAATTGCTCATGTAAATCGGTCAAGGTACAGGGCAACCCATTGATGGCATAGCTCGAAGTATAAGAACCCTGCTGGGTAACCCGTAGTTTTCGAGTCACGACCCATTCATTTAGCACAGGTAGGGGGGCAACATGACCGCTGCCTAGATGACCATTTTCAGGGCGATCGCTCTCGAAAGGATGCTCCGTAGACTGATTTACAGACAGATCTGCCTCCAACCCTTCCTCTTCGAGGTCATCTCGTATCCAGTCTTCTTCATCTAAGGCAAACGTCGCCGTCACGCTGGCTTCTACAATCGATCGCCCTCGTCCTGCCTGGGTTTGATTGACAAGATCTGGCAATCGCTCTGCCCGCATCCCTTTAGAGCTAGAAAGACCTAAGCAGAACAGTAGGGCATCTAAAATATTTGACTTTCCTGACCCGTTAGGACCAGAAATGACAGTAAACCCTGGCAGCAAAGGCACACCCGTTGTGCCACCAAAGGACTTAAAGTTTGTGAGTTCGACGCGCTTAATGTACACTCGTCAGCCTAATCAGTTTGGTACAAAAATACTATAAATTCCAATATTGATCAACAACATGGGATCATTACCCCGGAATCATATCTGCAAAATTGAAAATTGGCTTGAAACTCTAAAAAGGATTACCACGAGAGAAGCTGCCAGCAGACTATCAACAGGCATTTCAAGTTACGTCTGCTGTTGTGGATGGCTAGTGTTATGGATGACTAAATTAAATTGCTGACTAGTCTAATAGGTTCCTCTGTGCTTTCAGACACAAGCCTTGTCTGGGTAAAAAAACCATAATAGGAGCAGCAATGTGAGGCTAAGAAATGTGAGGCTGAGAAAATCGCAAGCACCCAAGTGAAACGGAAGCTCCGCTACTTCTATTTACGATTCATCCGCTTAAAAGCCACCCCAGAACACCTGGCGCGTGGGTTCGCCATTGGTGTGTTTTGGGGAATGTTCCCTTTGCCTGGAGTGCAAATGCTGACTGCTATTGTAACGGCAGCAGTTTTGCGCGGGAGTAAGGTGGCGGCGATCGCTGGAACTTGGCTGGGTAACCCACTGACGACGCTTCCGCTAACCGCTTTAAACTTCCACGTGGGGCAAACACTGCTAGGACGAACTTGGACTGCTCCTCCTCAAGAAATCTATACCGTTGATGGATTTTTACAGCTAGGAAGAGCCGCGATCGGGGCATACCTTGTAGGATGCTTAACGACAGGCATTGTCGGTGGATTGGGTAGCTACATTCTGGGCATTCCTCTCGTGACCTTCTTTCAGAAACGGGCAAGCGAACAGCGCAGCAAAAAACGCGCAAAGTGACGGTTATCACTTCTTTCATCGCAACAAGAAGTATAAAATAGCACTAACGTCATACTGGACAGTAGCAACCGCCATGAAAGCAAGTGGTATCTCAGGCAAAAAATACCCCGACCCCAGAAACGTCAGCCTCATTCAAAAGCAACAAATCCAGTTGCAGATTTGTTATAAACCGCTGAGGGCTAACCCTTTTACAACCTACCGCGATGAAACCGGACGCTGGGTTGTGGTGAGACAGGCTTAAGATTTTAAGGTATCTTCAGGTTCTAGTAATCCTGCTGAAACCGTCCTACTTTTGTTCCAGGATAGTACTTTCCTAAAATTTGTTGATAGGTAAAACCTTGCTCTGCCAAGCTCAAGGCACCAAGCTGGCTCATTCCTTGTCCCTGAAAAGCTTCCGACACAATGTCTTCTGATGCAGCATACAACGATTCAACGACCTCGCCTTTGTAGCTGACATACTCTCCCGCAGTCGCATCGACGGCTTGGTTAGTGGCACTTGCTTCGCGGGCAATACCGCTGTAGACCTGATAGTACTCGGTTGAGCCTAAGTCAAACAGTGAGCTAATGGGCTTGAAGTGATAGGTGAGAGCATAGGAACGAGCAGCGATCGCCTGTGCCTTGAGCGCATCGGCTTCCCAATCGGGCGAGACTTCGCTGGCAACAACGCTGTAGAGATATTGGCGAAGGTTCACCAGATTTACAGCCCAAAGCTTGCCAGCGTCATTGACAATTACAAATCTGCCTCGGTAAGTGCGATCGCCTAGGGTGATATTTCCTCCAGATGAAGGCTCAATTCTCACCGCAAAGGGCAACGATTGACCATCTAACTGAATGCCGTCCCCACTGGGCTGGAGAGAATAAGCCCCAGAAAGCTCTTGAATTTGGCGACCCGTCTGAGCGTCAATTAAGACTGCTCCTTGGGTGAGGGTCAGAGACAAAGCCAGAACGCCTTGGGCGATCGCCACCCGCATTTCCACTAAACCATCGACTGAAGCTGCCCCCGCTCCAGCAAGCTCTTGCTTTGCCGCTTCGTTCAAGGCTTTTTCTTCAGATGTCAGGGCATTAGGATCAACGGCTACGGCTGAGCTAGGGGAAGGGGTGTAACTTTGGCTAGGGCTTGCAGTTGGCGCCGTCAGGGGCGATGGGAGAACCGCGATCGGGGTAGGCAGCGTTGGGACGGCAGGCGTTGTACTGGAGGGCGAAACGATAGGTGCAGTGAGAGACGTGGCGTTTGGCGTTCTTTGCCTCCACAAGATGCCGCCGATCGCCAAGATTGCCAAGAGCGAAGCGGCTAACCAGATTCGTTGTTTAAAGAACAGAAGTATGCTTTGTCTGGTCATATGACTCAGTAATTGCTCAGTAATTGCTCAGTAATTCCGCAAGATTTTTGTAGAAGCAGTCTTCGTATTGACAGGAGTACTTTGTAATTCCTTCAAATTTCTATGGAAGGGAAGTCGAAATGTAACAGTTTGCAACATATAATGTAATCCTAGTAAACACAAGTATTTCAGAGGGTAGTGACGTTAATGCGAGTTGCGATCGCTGGAGGCGGGCTGGCGGGTTTATCCTGTGCTAAGTATCTTACAGATGCCGGACACACCCCCATTGTCTTAGAGAGTAGGGATGTCTTAGGGGGCTTAGTTGCTGCCTGGAAAGACGAAGATGGCGACTGGTATGAAACGGGTCTACATGCTTTCTTTGGAGCGTATCCTAATATGCTCCAGTTGTTCAAAGAGCTAGGCATTGAGGATCGGCTTCAGTGGAAAGAACACACCCTCATTTTTAACCAACCCGAAAAGCCCGGCACCCTCTCTCGGTTCGATGTTCCTGATATTCCGGCTCCTGTCAACGTCATCATGTCGATTATTCGGAACAACGACATGCTGACCTGGGAACAAAAAATTCGATTTGCGATCGGGCTATTACCGGCGATCGTTCGAGGTCAAAAGTACGTCGAAAACATGGATCAGTACTCCCTGCTGGAGTGGCTGCGGCTGCAAGGCGTGGATGAGCGCGTCAACAGCGATATTTTTATTGCTGCTTCCAAAGCTTTAACGTTTATCAATCCTGATGAAGTCTCTGCCACTATTCCCCTAACCGCTATTAACCGCTTCATGCAAGAGCGCTATGGCTCTAAAATTGCTTTCCTGGACGGTTCTCCGACCGAGCGATTGTGCGAACCTCTAGTGGAATATATTAGCGATCGCGGTGGCGAAGTGCGGATTAGCTCCCCTCTTAAAGAAATTGTTTTGAACAATGACGGCACTGTCAAGCATTTCTTACTGCGTGGACTGAACGGCGCACCCGATGAAGTTTTGACGGCAGACCTTTACGTTTCGGCAATGTCGGTTGATGTCATGAAAGTGCTGATGCCGAAGCCCTGGCAAGAGATGGAGTTTTTTGAGAAGCTCAACGGTTTAGAGGGCGTTCCGGTGATCAATTTGCACTTGTGGTTCGATCGCAAACTATCAAGTATCGATCAGCTTTTGTTCTCTCGTTCAGACTTGCTCAGCGTCTATGCCGACATGAGCAACACCTGCCGAGAGTACGAAAATCCTGATCGCTCGATGCTAGAACTCGTTTTAGCCCCAGCCAAAGATTGGATCGATCGCTCCGACGAAGATATTGTCAGCGCCACGATGAAGGAACTAGAAAAACTTTTTCCTGATCATTTAGGCGGTGAGAATCCGGCAAAGCTGCTAAAGTCGAAAGTGGTCAAAACTCCGCGATCGGTCTACAAAGCGACTCCGGGGCGACAGGCTTGCCGTCCAACTCAAGCAACGCCCATTGCCAACTTCTATTTGGCAGGCAGTTATACGATGCAGCGCTACCTAGGAAGTATGGAAGGTGCAGTCCTTTCTGGTAAGCTTGCGGCACAAGCGATTACTGAACAGCCTGTCATTCCTCCTGCTGTTCCGCCTGTGAAGGATTTACAAACGGCGTAGTCCGGCTGTGATTTCTTGCGATTTTCTGTGATTAGGGCTGCGATCGCTCGATACTGTTTCCTTAGAGTCCCATCTAAGTAGATACTGGAGAGCGTGGCGAACAGCCCAGTCACCTGAAGTTAACCCCCAGTCTGCAATGTAATGCTGCAATTGCCTGAATCTCCCCGCGTCATGACTCTTGTGCCCTTGGAGGAAGCTTACGAACTTTGCCGTCAAGTGACCGCAGAGTACGCCAAAACGTTTTATTTAGGAACTCGGCTCATGTCTGCGGAGAAGCGTCGAGCTATCTGGGCAATCTATGTCTGGTGTCGCCGCACCGATGAATTAGTCGATGGTGCCCAAGCGGCGACCACCACCGATGCAACCCTCGATCACTGGGAACGTAACCTGGAGTCGATTTTTGCGGGGCATCCCGTAGACGATGCAGACGTGGCGCTAGTCGATACCTTAGAGCGATTTCCCATCGACATCCAACCCTTCCGCGACATGATTGCGGGACAGCGTATGGATTTATACCGGAGCCGCTACGAAACTTTTGAGGAGCTAGAGCTTTACTGTTATCGCGTGGCGGGTACAGTCGGCTTAATGTCTACCTCGGTAATGGGTATTGATACGAGTTTAGGGAGTGCTCCCTGGAGTCGGGCGCAGCCGCAGCCTAACCCGGCACCGGAAGCGATCGCTCTGGGCATTGCCAATCAACTGACCAACATCCTCCGAGATGTGGGCGAAGATGCACGGCGCGGCAGAATTTACTTGCCTTTAGAAGATTTAGAGCGGTTTAACTACACCGAAAAAGACCTGATTAAGGGTGTGGTAGACGATCGCTGGCGATCGATCATGCGGTTTCAAATTCAACGAGCCCGTAAGTTTTACGCTGAAGCTGAAAAAGGCATTAGCCAGCTTAGTCCTGACGCGCGTTTCCCAGTTTGGTCGGCGCTGCTGCTCTACAGCCAAATTTTAGATGCGATCGAGCGCAATCAGTACGATGTATTCCGCAAACGAGCTTTTGTACCCAAGTGGCAAAAGTTTTTGAGTTTGCCGATCGCCCGGTTGCGAGCAGATGTGTTGTAGTAAATCATCAATCATTGACGACGGCGCTGCTCTAAACTTCAGCGGTGCTTGCGATAGACTTGATAAATGCCTACAGAAAATGTTTTAAGAACCCATCCAATAATGGAAACCCATGAGTTGAGGCAGTTAGTTAAAGAAAGCGTGCGGGAGGTTCTCCGTGAAGAACGGTTGCGCCTCTGCCAAATTCTTATTCCCTGGGTTAGTGATAAAGAAATGCAGGGAATTCAAGCTAAGTTAGGCGATGCTCTTAACGACAGCCAAACTGAATATATCAATATGACAAATTGGGTCAGGAATGGAGATTGTCCTCAGTAAAACCGCTGTGAAGTTTCTTGAAAAAATTTCTGCCAAGGAAACTGAAAAGATTCGAGAAAAGCTAGCTTTTCTTTTGCAAGTAATTGAAAGAGAAGGCATTATTCCGTCTAATGTAATTGGATATTAAAACCTTAAAAGGCGATTGGAAAGGTTATTTAAGGATGCGTGTTGGTAAAGTTCGGATAGTCTTCACGGTCAATTCTGATCTCGATCGAGTTGAAGTTTACGACATTGATTTTAGAGGCAATGTCTACAAGTCTCTGAAACTCTGTACAGAGGAAAATTACGTTGCGCTCTAGAAGATACCTGTCCTCTAAAGCTGTCCCCGCGCTTTTACCTGCAAATAGCGATCGACCAATCGATCAGTAATTTGGTGAGCGGGCGCATCTAAAATCAACACGCCTTTTTGCTCCAGCGTTGCTAATGCAATTTGCCGCTGAGCCAGTAAATCTAGGGCGACGGCACGGGTGTAGAGGGTGTCTATGTCTGGGGCGATCGCATTTGCCTGAACATCTACTTGGGGGTCGCGCAAAGTGACGCAAAAGGGCAGGTAGCGGGGTGTCAGCCGTGTCATTGCCAGGAGTAGATCGGCAGAGGCAGTTTGGTCGATGATGTCGGTGAGCAGGACAACGAGGGCGCGTCGGGTTTGCTGTTGGTTGACGGTCGTGACTGCACCAATGTAGTCAGGCTCCATTAAAACGGGCTGGATGGGGGTCAGGCGTTCGATCAGTTTGGGTAGATGGGCTTGTCCGCGTTCGGGCGGAATCCAGGCGTGCATTTGCCGATCGAACACGCCCATGCCGACGCGATCGCCCCGACTCAATCCAGCTAGAGCTAGTGATAATGCCGCATTTAGCCCCCAATCAAACCGGGCTAGCCCCTTGACTTGAGCGGTCATTAGCCGTCCGCGATCGAGCAAAATAATCAGGGTTTGCTCTTGCTCGGGTTCTAACACCCGCAGCAAAAGCCGACTTCGCCGAGCCGTAGCTTTCCAGTCAATTAGCCGAGGATCATCGCCTGTGCTGTATTCGCGCAGTTCAGCAAATTCTGTGCCTGTGCCGAGCCGTTTTGCCTGTTTGAGGTTGCCTGTCGTTTGGAGAGAAAGACGGATAGAGAGCGATCGTAGCCCAATCAAATCGGGATAAACCGCTACAGTCTCATTTTGGGGCACTTTCCAGTTGCGCCATCCCAAGCCCCAGGCTCCTAGCTGTCGTATTTGGATAGCCCCCCAGTTGTATTCGCCTCGCTGGGCTGGAAAAACTTTGTAAGTCAGGAGTTCTTGCGTCTGAGGCGGCAGGGTGACTTTTAGAACTTCGGGAGTCGTGGTGAATGCTTGGGGCGAGTAATCGCGGATTTGTAAGATCGCGGTAGTCTTACCCGATTCTACGGTGAGATGCACCGGATTATCTCGACCAATGGAAAGACGGGATAAGGACTGACGGGATACCTTAATACGCTGCACCCGCTGGCTATCTAGAATTGTCAAGCCCAAGAGGATTAGATCCCAGGTCAAAGTCAGCGCCAAACTGGGCATAGAATTATTGCTTAACAGCGCTATCGTTAACCCGCCAACTGTACTCACTAGTAATCCTTGATAAACCCGACTCGAAGGAATCATGCATTACCCTTGTAAAAACTTTGCCATTCTAACAACGGCTGTCTCTAGAATCTTCGGTTCATGGACGAGCGCAAACCGCACGTAGCCCTTTCCCGATTTGCCAAAGCCTGTACCCGGAGAAACGGCAACGCCTGTAGCTTCGACTAGCTCCGAACAGAAGTGAATGAAGTTAGTGAAAGAGTGATCCCCATATTTTGACTACAAGGGTTTAGTATGCAAGTCTTACAAAACCTTAGAGTTCTCTCTAGAATAATCTTGTATATTATGTTGATGTAGTATTTTAATCAAGAATTCTAGAGCTTTTACTGAGTATATATGCTGCGTAAAAACACGAGTGGAAGACAGCACTCTACTAGTGCACCTTGGCTTGGGCTTGAAAGATATTTACCTGAAATTTTGGCTATATTGATTTCAACTATGATCGGTATTTGCTATGGCTTAATTACGTTGCATTTCACCGATAACCAGTTTGATGCTACTACTTATGGTTTGTTCATTTCAGTCATTTTATCTTGCTTGACGCTACTCATTCAGCAAGTAAGAAGAGTTCCTCGTATTCAAGATATCTTACAAAGGATTCAACTTCAACAGGTTGAATTGAAAAGACTCATTGATGTTCTAAGCCTGGATGGGAATAGAGTTCATGAACTTAGGACACATCTATCATTTCTTAATGGTGCTATTAAAGCCGTAGGCTCTGATGTTCTAGATAGCTATCTCGAAAGCATTAAGAAAACTGAGCATGGATTTGCCGTTGATGGTTCATTTTGGGCTTTAAAGAGTTACGAAAAACTATGGAGGTTCCTCGTCGCCGAGCAAAAAAAAATAGGTTCTGATCCCGATAAATGTTTAATCGCAAGAATTACGCATACAAACGATATAAATTTATGGATCCCTGAAAAGGAAATGAGATCTCGTGCTCTGCTGAGATATCAGAAGGAATTCATTGAAGCAGGCGGAAAAATTGTGAGAATTCTGATTGGCTCAGCAAAAGACATACGTCATCTAGAAGCAGAGGACTATAGACATGCTAAAAGGCTTATGGAAGAGAGTGGCGTAGAAGTGAAATATATTCCAAAAATGGGAGAGGATTACTCCTATGATTTTATGTGGATCTCTAACAAGGATTATGTAGTTAAATGGTACTCTGGCGTGGGCGGACAAGCTCTGGATAAGTGTGAAATTCTTGACCAAGTTGATGAAACGATTATTGATATGTGGCGTTCACTGGCAGACAGAGCGGAGCATGAAGATAGCAAGATTTGGTCAATACCACCGGGAAGGTCGATTGACCAATATGAAGATGAGAGAGAACTTTTGGATCAGTACAGCCAAGACTCAATATGAAGTTTTCTTTTCCTGCCCTAATTGACTAAGTAACATCGATCTGCCCCCTCAACCTCTTGGCCAAAGTGGGAAAGGAGCCTTAAACTCAAATCAATCTTAGATTAAAGTTTCAAAGCCCCTCTCCAATGAGCAGGGCTGATCTATTGATTAGAGGAAAACCTCATAACCCGCATTCTTGGGTTTGAGCTTATATGGGTGTCTACCGATACTCAACAGAAGGATAAGGAGCAGAGGTATTTTCCTTCTTTCAATAGATCAGCCCTGCTCTCCAATGAGGGGTCTGAGGAAGAGGATGGGAAGATTTATCAGTCAACCGACTTTCTAAATTCCTGTCCAGATTCTCCTGCCCTGGCTTCTCCCTGATCCATATCAGCAAACACATTGGACTGCACAAGTTGGAGGCGCTGGGCAAACTGGAGCATAGTGACCTGATTTTACAAAAGCGGAGGTTTCAGTAGAATAGATTGATAGACTGCTCGATCAGCATAGGCTTAAGCAGGTAAATGAGTTGTCAAAAAGCTGCCAAGTTTGTCCTTATTCAAGGCTCCTTCTGAAGCTGCGAGGAGTTCTCCAGCTTTAATCAGGCGAAGAGCAGGAACGCCTTCTACTTGATATTTGGCGACGGTTTCAGGGTTAGGATCAATTTCCATTTTAACAATCTTGAGGCGATCGCCATATTCTGCCGCCGCCCAATCTACAGAAGGAGCCATCAGGCGGCAAGGACCACACCAAGAAGCCCAAAAATAAACCAAAACGGGTGGGTTAGCGCTGAGTACCTCGTTAGTGAACTCGGCATCGGTGATAGTCAGCACTTTACTCATGGTTAAAATTAGGACAAAAATTACTACCTCCTAGTTTAAAGCAGAAGCCCCCCGGCTCTTAAAAAAGTCGGAGGGCTTTGATGTGAGATTGAGGTTTAAATTCTGAAATCCAAAATTGCTAGAGTTGGTCAAGCTGCCGCTTCAAATCTTCTAATTCGGCATCCACAACCGCATCTTTGGGCGCAGCAGGTGTACTAGTTGTCGATGCACCAGATGCACCCGCAGTCGCACCCGCAGGCAGCGCTTGGTTAGAGGAAGATGAACCCGTCAAAAGCTGTGCTTTCATAGCTTCTAGCTCGTCATCCACATCCCCACCCGACTCTAATGCTGCAAACTGGCTTTCCAAATCAGCTCCTGCAATTTCAGCCGCTGCTTGTCCACGGGCTTCCATTTGCAAGACTTTTTCTTCCATGCGCTCGAACGCACCCATTGCCGTACTAGTGCCCAATGCGCCAACAGCCGACTGAAGCTGTTCATTAGCTTTAGCGGCTTGCGCTCTGGCTTTGAGCATATCTTTCTTGGTCTTTGCCTCAGAAATCTTGCTTTCTAAACCTATTAAGTTGCGCTTGAGGGTATCGACTGTGCCAGATTGTTGGTCAAGCTGGGCTTTGATGGCAGCAGCGGTTTCCGACTGAACTTTTTTGCGGCTAAGGGCTTCTCGTGCCAGGTTCTCGTCGCCTTTTTGGAGGGCTAACTGCGCCCGTTGTTGCCAGTTGTTTGCTTCGGTTTGCGCTTGGTTTGACTGCTGCTGCATTCGCTTTTGACTGGCGATCGCGCTGGCAACTGCCATCCGCAATTGCACCAAGTCTTCCTGCATATCAATAATGGCTTGATCGAGAATTTTGGCTGGATCTTCAGCAGCACTGACGGCAGCGTTAAGATTCGATCGGACGACGCGGCTAACACGGTCAAATAATCCCATGACTATCTTCCTTTTAAGGGTGTGAAGTGAGAGGGTTTAAGCTTTGTCCTTAGTCTTAGCATAGGTTTTGCTAGCCAGAGAACAAGTTTAAAGGTTGTGGCGCTTTGCCTTACCTGAACATTCTACGAATTTAAAGGGGCGATCGCTGCAAACCAAAGATTGACTCTACCAATAAGTCAATGATTTCAGGGCAAACTGGGGCAGCGCCATCATTCGCCGCCAGCGCCAAGGCTCTTGATAAAGTCGGTAAGTCCACTCTAGGTTATTGTTACGGAGCCAGCCGGGGGCGCGATCTTTGCTGCCTGCCCAAATATCAAAACTGCCGCCTACGCCAATCCAAATGGCATTGGGGCAAATGTGGCGGTGTTCAGCAATCCAAAATTCTTGCCGAGGTACGCCTAGCCCTACGAGGATAATGCGGGGCTGAAGCTCGGCTAGGGTTTGTAGAAGCTGGGGTTGTTCGGCGGGGGTGATATAGCCGTTTTGGGTACCTACGATCGCTACTCCCGGCGCTCGTCTTTGCCATTCTACTGCTGCTGCCTCGCTGACTCCGGGCGCACCACCGTAGAAGAAAATAGGACAAGGCGCAAGTTCGGGCGACCCTTGCGGTATCTGCGAAGCAGCGCGCGTTAACAGCATTTCGGCTAACTCAATTCCAGGACATCGGTTTACCAATTTGCCGCGCAACCTCAGGTAAAACACTACGCCTGCCCCATCAGGAATGACCAACTCGGCTTGACGAATCACAGTTGCCAGGGCTTCGTCTTGTTCTGCTTGCATCGCCATTTCAGCATTGAGCGTGACAATATGCACACCCTTTTTTTGCTGCAATTGGGATAGGAGCCAGTCTACATAGTTGGATTGTAGATGCACAGGCAGCCCCATGACAGAGGCTTGGGGTGGTAGTGAAGGGAGCGATCGGGGCATGGCTTTCTTTAACATCACATAACGCCATTCATTATAAAGAGCGAGTGTTCTCTATAAACCAATTCTTAGTAGACTCGCTTATTAGAGACTCTTTACTGTCACTGTTTACCAAATTGTTTCAACACTAGACATTTGAATTTTGCGATCGCGACTAATCAGCGGCAACCTCAAAAAAAGCGCTGTCGCCGCGATAATCCGATCAGGCAAGTCTGGAACCTGCGATCGCTCCACCTGTTGCATCGCCTGAGCAACATATTTGTCAAATGGGATCTCCACGAATAAGCCATATTCACTGTCTACCTCGCTCAATAGCCGTGTCAGTGTAGTCCTATCAATTCGTTCCTTTTCGCCAAGATAAACAATTTCTGCCAAGGTGATGGATGAGAAAGCAACTTGGTTACCCTCGAACGCAATTTGCTCAATTAGATTACGAGCAGTTATAGAAAGACGCGGGTCTGCAAATAGGTACCAAATAACAGCATGAGTATCAAGAACAAGTCGTGGCATCAAAAATCTTCCCTCGGAAAGTTCGCCCACTCTTCCTGCCGAACTTGCTCAATCTCATCCGCTGAGGGTGCACCTCCTAAGTCGGCACACAGTCCCCACAGAGATTTCCGAGGACTAACCTTATCTGTCGTTAGCTCTCGCTCAATTTCAGGGGCAACTCGCTCAATTAACCGGACTTTATCTATTAAGGAAAGCTGCTTGACCTGGTTTAGCACTTCTTCCAAAGTCACAGATTTTGTCCCAATTCATAAGGTTTCAACAACTTCTATCATTATGGTGTAGAGATTAAGTATTTCCATAGCCTCTTTGCCATGCCCCTCGACTCTTCTGCCCCCAAGCTCATTCTGATTGATGGGCATTCTCTTGCTTTTCGCTCGTATTATGCCCATGCCAAAGGGCGAGACGGTGGGCTGAGAACTTCGACGGGTATTCCTACGAGCGTTTCCTACGGTTTTCTCAAATCTTTGCTCGATACGTTGGATCAAGAAAAGCCGGAATATGTGGCGATCGCTTTCGACCTGAGCGACCCAACATTTCGTCACGAAGCCGACGAAACCTACAAGGCAGGCAGGGCAGAAACGCCAGAGGATTTTATTCCCGATATTCTGAACCTTCAGGAAATTTTGACGGCGCTCAATTTGCCTGTGTTGAAGCTGTCGGGCTATGAGGCAGACGATATTATTGGCACGTTGGCAACCCAGGCTAAAGCGATCGGGATGCGGGTGCAGATTTTATCGGGCGATCGGGATTTGTTTCAACTGGTCGATCCTGAAGGACTGGTGACGGTGCTTTATCTCAGCACTAGCTATGGCAAAGGCACACCCCCACCCAAGGAATTTGGGACTGAGGAAGTGACCCTGAAGATGAGCGTTTCGCCGTCTCAAATTGTGGATTACAAAGCATTATGTGGCGATGCATCGGATAATATTCCGGGCGTGCGCGGCATTGGTGACAAAACAGCGGTGCAGTTGTTGAAGACCTACGGCTCGTTGGAGAAAATTTATGAGTCGTTGGATAAAATCAAGGGCGCTGTTAAAACCAAGCTGGAAGACGGCAAGGACATGGCGCGGCATTCACAATACATGGCGCAAATTCATTTAGATGTGCCGATCGCTGCCAACATAGAAGACTTTCGACTCAAGGGTTTTGATGCCGATGCCGTAGTGCCGCTGTTGGAGAAACTAGAGTTCAAGCTTTTCCTCAGCAAAATTAATCAGTTGCAGCATCAATTTGGGGGCGAAGTTGCCCCAGAGCTTCTGACTCCTGCTCCTCAGCCCGATCGCCAGAAAGTTGTGCCGATTTTTGAAGGGGGCGACACCTGGTTTTTTAGTGCAGAAGAGACTAAAACCAGCCAGCGGATGACTGAAGCGGCGATCGTGCCTCAAATTATTGATACGCCTACCAAGCTGGCTGAACTGGTAGAACGCCTGAAAACTCATCGAGATGCAGTTTCGCCTGTGGCGTGGGACACGGAGACAACTGCTCTAGAGCCGCGAAATGCTGCTTTGGTGGGCATTGGTTGCTGCTGGGGAGCAGGCTTAAGCGATATGGCGTATATTCCTACGGGGCATCAGGTTGGAAAAAATCTAGAACTGGCGATCGTGCTGGAAGCGCTGCGCCCCATTTTAGAAAGTACGGACTATCCCAAATCACTGCAAAATGCCAAGTTCGATCGCCGAGTCTTGCATTTTCAAGGCATTGAGCTTCAGGGCGTGGTGTTCGACACGATGCTGGCTAGCTATGTGCTGAATCCTGAGGCAAAGCATGGCTTGAGCGAACTAGGATTGCGCTATTTAGAGTTTTCGTCCCAAAGCTATGTAGACTTAGTGCCCAAGGGTAAAAACATTGCAGATATTGCTATCTCGGCTGTGGCACATTACTGCGGCATGGATGTGCATTTTACTTACCAACTGGTCGGCAAAATGCTGGCAGAGCTAGAAGAGGCACCAGAACTCTATGCCTTGCTGTTAGAGGTAGAGCTTGCTTTGGAGCCCGTTTTGGCGGCAATGGAAAATCGGGGCATTCGGATAGATCAGGCATATTTAAAGGAATTTTCTAAGCGGTTAGAGATTGATTTGCAGGCGATCGAGAAACGGGCATATGGGGCGGCAGGGAAAGAATTTAACCTTAGCTCACCCAAGCAACTGAGCGAACTATTATTCGACACGCTGAAACTTGATCTGGGAAAATCTCGCAAAACTAAAACGGGCTATTCCACCGATGCGGCTGTCTTAGAAAAACTACAGGGCGATCATCCCGTCATTGATGAAATTTTAGAGCACCGCACGCTGACTAAACTGAAATCTACCTACGTCGATGCCTTGCCCCAGTTAGTGCGTTCAGACACAGTACGGGTTCATACTGACTTCAACCAGGCGGTTACCTCAACAGGGCGGCTGTCATCCTCTGACCCTAACTTACAAAATATTCCGATTCGCACAGCATTTAGCCGCCAAATTCGGGCTGCCTTTATTCCAGAATCAGGTTGGCTGATGGTGGCTGCCGATTATTCCCAAATTGAACTGCGCATCTTAGCGCATCTGAGCCAAGAGCCTGTGTTGTTGGAGGCATATCGCAACCATGATGATGTCCATGCCATTACCGCCAAGCTGATCTTCGAGAAGGACGAGATTACTGCCGAGGAGCGACGGTTTGGTAAGGTCATCAACTTTGGCGTGATTTATGGCATGGGGGCACAGCGGTTTGCGCGGGAAGTAGGAGTTGGGAAAAACGAGGCAAAGATCTTTATCGATCGCTTCAACGAGCGTTACTCTGGTATTTTTCACTATCTCCAGCGAATGCAGCAAGAGGCGATCGCGTTGGGCTACGTCACCACGATCAAAGGACGGCGGCGGTATTTCAACTTCAACAGCGAAAGCCTCAGACAACTTAAAGGCTCTGACCCTAATAGCATTAATCTCGAGCGCTTAAAACTGCGCGACCAGTACGATGCCCAAATGCTGCGCCAAGCCGCCAACGCTCCTATTCAAGGCTCCAGCGCCGACATTATTAAGATCGCCATGGTGCGGCTGCACGAAATCCTCAAGCCGTACCAGGCAAAGCTCTTGCTGCAAGTGCATGATGAACTGGTGTTTGAAGTGCCGTCCGATGAATGGGAAATCTTACAACCTCAAATTAAAACCACCATGGAAGCGGCGGCAGAATTGAGTGTACCGCTGTTAGTCGAGATAGGTGCTGGAGAGAATTGGATGGTAGCAAAGTAGAATTTCAAAAACAGTTGAGACTTCTGAAAGCGATCGAGATTCACTTCCCTTTGGCACAAGTCTGATGAATCCCGTCGTACTTTATTAAATCAGATCGCTAGGATTGACCCGATCGCGACGATGGACTCACCACTTTTTGTAGGGTAGAAATTTACCATTCATAGTAACTTTGACCCGATCGCCCTTGGGGTCTTCTTCCTTCTCAATATCCAAGGTGAAGTCGATCGCGCTCATGATCCCATCACCAAACTTTTCATGAATGATTGCCTTCATCGGCATTCCATAGACTTGCATGATTTCATAAAATCGGTAAAGGAGCGGGTCTGTGGGCACTACTCCCCCCAAGCCTTTAACCCCAGAAGTCATTAAAGGCTCCACCAGTTCAGCGCCTAAGCCTAGGAACGACAGCAGCTTAGTGGCTTCATCTTCTGAAGCGATCGCTTGCCCATAAAACAAAGCTGCAATCCAAACCTCATCTCGCCCTATCACCGTTTCAAGATCAGCAAAACTCAGCCCCTTAGCTTTTTTTGCATCTAAAAGCGTTTGGGTCATTTCTAAAGTGTTCATAACCAACCTAAAGCACATCGGCTTCAGTGTGCCAGAAGTTTAGCGTTTCGATTTGTTGCTAATGAACAAATTTTTTGGAATCAACCGGAGAGAAGAATGCTTCAGCGAAAAGCATACTGAGAGGCTTGAGCCTAAAGCTCCTTAGCCCGAAGATCTTTTGCAAAAAAAACAAATGTATCAAGACCTTGCCGGAAACACCCCCACCCAAGCCTATAACTTGGGTAGCCCGATAACTGCCCAATTTAGAAGTACAGTAAAAACCGCGTTCGTCGGCACGAATGATCCAGTAGATTTCTATCGCTTTACCTTAACGAGATCCAGCAGTATTTCCCTTTCCCTGCGCAACCGAAATCAAGGAAACGCTGATCTTCAGCTTTTAAACCAGCCAAGGAAAGTACTTTTCTCTTCGCAAAAAGGTAGCCAGCAGCGCGATACTATTACGGCTGAACTGGCAGAGGGAACGTACTATATTCGCGTTTTTCCTCGAAAAGGCGATGTAACATATCAGTTAATTTTGGCGATCGCCCAGAAGTTTTTGCCAACCTAGCCTGCTAAGACTCTGGGGCGTGTTTTATTTCTGATCCTGCTTAGCAAGGGCGATTTGAAGCCTGTCTCTTCAAATTCCGCTAACCGACCAAGTCCTGTTAACCTGAGAATAATCAGCACTTTTGTTTGCCCCATGACTGCTACCTCCAACTCTGCCACCCCCAATTCTGCCAAGCATAAGAAAGCTAAAGCACTTCAGCCTAATAGCCGCCGTCCTGCCAAAGAACTTTGCAGCGAATGCGGATTGTGCGATACCTACTACGTTCATTATGTCAAAGAAGCCTGTGCGTTCATTAATCAGCAAATTGCGCCGTTAGAGGAGCAGACCCACGGACGCAGCCGCAACTTAGAGGATCAGAACGATTGGTATTTTGGGGTAAACCAGGAAATGATGGCAGCCCGAAAGCTGGAGCCGATCGCCGGGGCACAGTGGACAGGCATTGTCAGCACGATCGCCATTGAAATGCTCAATCGGGGCTGGGTCGAAGGAGTCGTTTGCGTTCAAAATACCCAGGAAGATCGCTTCCAGCCAATGCCCATCATCGCCCGCACAGCCGAAGAAATTTTGGCAGCACGAGTTAATAAACCCACCCTATCTCCCAATTTGTCGGTGCTAGAGCAAATTGAGAAATCTGGCATGAAGCGGCTGCTGGTCATTGGCGTGGGCTGTCAGATTCAAGCATTACGGGCAGTAGAAAAAGAGTTAGGGCTAGAAAAGCTCTATGTGTTGGGTACGCCCTGCGTCGATAACGTGACTCGCGCCGGATTGCAGAAGTTTTTAGACACAACTAGCCGATCGCCTGATACCGTGGTTTCCTACGAGTTTATGCAAGATTTTCGGGTGCATTTTAAGCACGAAGATGGCTCAACTGAAACCGTTCCTTTCTTTGGCTTAAAAACGAATCAGCTTAAGGATGTCTTTGCGCCCTCCTGCATGAGTTGTTTCGACTACGTGAATTCTCTTGCCGATTTGGTGGTGGGATACATGGGCGCACCCTTTGGCTGGCAGTGGATTGTAGTTCGCAATCAGCAAGGGCGAGAGATGTTGGACTTGGTGCAAGATTTAATTGAAACCCAGGCTGTGATGTCGGTGGGCGATCGCCATAATGCCGTTCAACAAAGCATTCCTGCCTATGATAAAGGGGTAACCCTGCCAATGTGGGCAGCCAAAATCATGGGCGTTGTCATTGAAAAGATTGGACCCAAAGGTTTGGAATACGCCCGTTTCTCTATCGACTCGCACTTTACCCGCAATTACCTTTACGTCAAGCGGAACCATCCTGAAAAGCTAGAAGCCCATGTGCCTGAGTACGCGAAACGGATTGTAGCGCAATATAAACTGCCCGAGTAGCAAAAGCGAATCGTCTGATATTGTGTACCTGTAGCGTTTGCTTGCTAGCGATATCGGCAACATCCTGGCAATATCTGCAAAGTTCATCGTTACCTGTGTATTGCTCGTCAGCTTCGATTCACTTTTATTACCACAGCAGTAAAAATATGCTTAAACAATCTGTTCTTAAATCTCTAATGCCCGCTTGCGCAGTGACTGCACTTCTGAGCATTGGTGCCTTGTCTATAGCCTCTGCTCAGACTCAAACCCGCCCACAAATTCAACCTCCTCGCCCACAACCCGGTACCACCTGTAGTTTTGATGCCAATTCAGGAAAACAAAATCCGCTGGGCATGAGAGCCTTTGTGACAATCCGTGAGGCTGAAGGCAACACAACGTTTATTTATGAACAACTTCCCTCTCCAGTAAGTGGAAGCCAAACGGCTGTGACGATCGCCCAACGTCGAGAACTGACTTTTTACAACACCAATGTTGCTGCTGCCCGTCAGTTAATGTTGAACACGCCTACTTATTACACAACCTTACTGGGGAATGATGATCCTGAAGGTTTTGCACCTGTAAATGCAGTTTTAACCTGCCAAACCAGGGCGATACCGTCGCCCTCTCCCACTCCAATACCCTCTCCTACCCTGACGCCCTCTCCTACCCCAACCTCCTCCCCTAACGCAACAAGACCACCTGCCACGCTTATTTCCAATCTGCCAGATGGTAACTATCGATATTGGACAGGTCGTCCTAGCGGTGCGATCGTCAGCGATGAGGAATTGTTGCAGAATGGCGGCATTCTGTTTGTGTTTCGTAAGCAAGGCAACCAAGTTACCGGGAATTATGGGCAAATTGACAACGTAGGAATTTGTCTGAATGGTCAAGTTAGAGAAAATACCTTAACTGGAATTGCAGTTGAGCAGGGAGATGCATCGGTCATTAGCGCAGGCGATCGCTTTGCGGTTTGGGATGCTGCGGGTTTCTTGCGAGTACGGCGAGGCGTGAAAACGGGCGATCGCATTCAATATAACAGCGCGATCGTTAACTTAAATAATTTCACCCGCATTAACGCTGGAACCAGAGAACCCGTGACTCGCTGTCCTTAGTTTTTAATTCTCGTAGAAATTCTTGTGGGGTGGGTATCGTTCAAAATGCCCACTCCAACCCTTTGGTGAGTTTAGCCTTGAATAGTAAGGGTATAAACTAAGTTGTCAGAAAAACCTCGTCGATCAACGCTCAAGAAATACGTCCCCGCATCTAGAGTACGGCTAATAGTTTGAGCTACGCTACCGCTAGAAAAGATGCGAGAGGTAACTCGCTCCCCGCTATCTATAAGATTATTAGTATTATTATCTTTGAATAAAGTAACGTCTACAGAATTCTCAGAGATGCTACCAACGTTGATATTAGCGGTTACAACTGTGTTCACAGTAAATCGATAAACGTCTACGTTATCGAGTTCACCAATATAGTCTTTCGCAACTAATGTATTTGGCAGGCTACCTAAGGCAAAAGCAGTTGGTGCCTCGCTGCCTGGATCAGGCGAGATGTTGCCAGGATTTTGGGTGGTTGAGAGGATCAAATCATAACCTACTGAGTTATTGAAACTATTAGATTTGACCTGAAGAATGTAATTACCCGCAGGCAAAGCTGTCGCCGAGACAGGCGAACTTGCTCCATTGGAACCACTCCCAGACAAAAAGGATTCCGAACTGTCTGCTACACCATTACCGTTAGAGTCAAGGTAAAGTTGCATAGCAGCATTGCCAATGACATTGCTCACTGTCGCATTAAAGCTGCCAATTTGAGACAAAGTGAATCGATATGAATCGGTAGGATTGGCGCTACCTCCAACAGCCTGCCTTGGAAGGATCTGTGTACCTGTAAGAATTCCGACATCAACAGTGGATGGGACAGGTGCTGGGGGAACACCTGAACCTGAAGGCATACCTGGGACTGAAGGAATTGTAGTGGGAACCGAAGCTTCGCTAACAAGGCTGTAGCGGACTGGTTTATTACTAGCAGACCGTACTCGGATGTAGTAAATGCCAGTTTGAAGCGTTGTGTTGATAGGCTTAGTGCGACCATTCGAGCGATCGCCCTTGCCAATTGTGGCTCCACTGCTATTGAGTAGTGAAAAGTTAATATCAGAGAACCGTGGCGATTTCAACTTGAGCGATAAGGTCTGTTGTCCGGATATATTAAATTGATAGAAGTCAAGTTTATCCGTTCTTCCAACTGCGTTTCGTACTCGATTTTTTCCACTTAAAAGCCCAAAATCACGAGCCTTAGCTAAAGAGTTATCTGCCACTGATATAAGCTCCTTACGTTTACATAAACTGGTTAGAGTTTATCGTCGCATGAGAGAAAGGTCTGAGAGATTACTCAGAAGTTTTTAGCCTATTTGCCTGCTGGATGCTGCTTCAACACTTGCTTCAAATACTGCCCCGTATACGATCGCTCATTCTTCGCCACTTCTTCCGGTGTGCCGATCGCCACAATTTCGCCGCCGCGATCGCCCCCTTCAGGGCCCAGATCAATCACCCAATCGCTACAGCGAATCACGTCCAAATTATGCTCAATCACTAAGATTGAGTTGCCCATATCTGCCAGCCTTTGCAATACATCCAGCAGCTTGTGAACATCGTAAAATGAAAGCCCAGTTGTCGGTTCGTCAATCAAATACAGCGTTTTGCCTGTTGCCCGCCGCGAAAGTTCCGTTGCCAGCTTTAAGCGCTGTGCCTCTCCACCAGAAAGAGTGGGCGCAGTTTGCCCAAGTCGGACATAGCCCAAACCCACATCTACCATGGTTTGCAGGCGGGCAGCGGCTTTAGGGATGTTTTGGAAAAAGTCTTGCGCCTCTTCTGCAGTCATGCTAAGAACATCGGCGATCGACTTGCCCTTGTACTTCACTTGTAGCGTATCTCGGTTGTACCGTGCGCCTCTACACACTTCGCATTGAACATACACATCAGGTAAGAAGTTCATCTCAATGACGTTCACACCCTGTCCGCTGCAAGCTTCACAGCGTCCGCCCTTAACGTTGAACGAAAACTGTCCTGGCTTATAACCTCTAGCTTTCGCCTCAATGGTTTCACAAAAGAGATCACGAATAACATCAAAGACACCTGTATAGGTCGCAGGATTCGATCGGGGTGTGCGTCCAATGGGTGACTGATCAATCACAATTACTTTATCAAGCGCGTTCAGTCCACCAATCTCCTCCATGTCTTTGGGATGGGGAATTTTGTGTCCAAAATGGTGCTGGAGTGCTGGATAAAGTAATTCACTCACCAGAGTTGATTTGCCTGAGCCAGATACGCCTGTGACGCACACCAGTTTGCCTAGGGGAATATCAACATCAATGTGTTGCAAGTTATTGCGGTAGGCATCCCGAATGCGCAAACTGCGACCGTTACCTTCCCGGCGTTCAGCGGGAGTACCAATCACTTGCCGCCCAGAAAGGTAAGCCCCAGTCAGCGATTCTTCACAGTTCAACAAATCTTCGAGTGAACCCGAAGAAACGATCCGCCCACCATGAACCCCTGCACCAGGGCCAATATCAACGATGTAGTCTGCTGCCCGCATGGTGTCTTCGTCATGCTCCACGACGATTAGTGTATTACCCAAGTCTCGCAATTTCGTTAGGGTGTTGAGTAGCCGTGCATTATCGCGCTGATGCAGTCCAATGCTGGGTTCATCCAAAACGTACAAAACTCCGGTTAAGCCTGCCCCAATTTGGGTGGCTAGGCGAATCCGCTGTGCCTCGCCGCCAGAGAGCGTCATGGCAGTACGATCGAGTGTTAGATAATCTAGCCCGACATCCAGCAAAAACTGGAGACGCGCTTTGATTTCTTTGAGTACCAGTTCACCGATTTGTGCCTGACGAGCGGTGAGGTTGGCATCGTTGACCCGCTCTAAACATTCCCGGATTGAGGCACCTGTAAAGTCTTTGATGCCGTACTGCCCAATCCGAACCGAGAGCGCTTCAGGCTTGAGGCGATCGCCCTGACACACTTCGCAAGGTTGATCGACCAAATACTGCTCTAGCTTCTGCTTGTATAAATCTGAGGTAGTGTCTTTATACTGCCGATCTAACATCGGCAAAACGCCTTCATACTTACGCGAATAGCCCTTCGTGTCGCGGTAGCGGGAGTCGGATTCGATGTAGATTTTCTCATCTGAGCCGTGCAAAATAATCTGATGCTGATCGGGTGTGAGTTGATTCCAGGGGGTTTGGATCTCGAACCCGAAAGCTTGCCCGACGCTGTAAAGAAGTGAGAAGTAATAGGTGTTGTCTTTTTCTGACCAGGGGGCGATCGCGGCGTACACAGGCAAACTAGGATCGGGCACCACCAATTCTGCTGAAAAAGTTCTCAGCGTGCCTAAGCCGTGGCAGTTAGGGCAAGCGCCATAGGGCGAGTTGAAAGAAAACAATCGCGGCGATAGCTCCTCCATGACTGCCCCGTGTTCTGGACAAGCAAAGTTTTCTGAGAAAACCAAATCGACAGATTTTAGATCAGTGTCTTTTTCTCTACCGTATTTGCCTGCTGGTTCTGCCGCCATAGCTGGCAATACCGCCAATTGCAGGTCAGGATTTTTGAGTTCCACCACATTGTTCTCAGCGTCGGGCATGACTTCGACAATCACAATCCCTTCCGATCGCTTCAAACAGGTGCCTAGCGAATCGACAATGCGGTCTTGAATACCTTCTTTTTTGACTAAGCGATCGACCACAATTTCAACATTGTGAAACTGATTTTTCTCTAATTCGATCGAATCGCTCAGTTCCCGCACCTCGCCATCAATCCGCACCCGCACAAAGCCCTCCGAGGCAAGACTCGAAATGAGCTTTTTGTGCGTTCCCTTCTTGCCCCGCACCACAGGTGCAAGAATTTGAAACCGAGTCCGATCGGGCAGTAGCATGATGCGATCGTACATTTGATCAATCGTCTGCGGCACGATGGAACGATCGCATTGAGGACAGTGGGGTTCGCCTGCTCGCCCATATAACAATCGCATATAGTCATAAATTTCTGTCACCGTGCCGACAGTCGATCGCGGGTTGTGAGAGGTTGATTTTTGATCAATCGAGATCGCTGGACTTAACCCCTCAATGGCATCGACATCCGGTTTATCAACCTGTCCCAAAAACTGACGGGCGTAGGCACTTAAAGATTCAACATAGCGCCGCTGTCCCTCTGCAAAAATTGTGTCGAAGGCAAGGGAAGACTTGCCTGAGCCAGAAACTCCAGTCAGGACAACGAGGCGATCGCGAGGAATTTCCAGATCAATATTCTTGAGGTTGTGCTGCCGTGCTCCCCGAATGCGAATTGTATTTTGGGGGTTGGCTGGCGAGTATTTGCCATTGCCATTCTGAAGTTCAGCACTAGGAGGATGATCAGCACTGGAAATATCAGCGGTGCGGGTGCGCTTGGGCATAGGGGGCGGCTAGAGGAGGACAGGGACTAAAGAAAACTAGGGGCAAGGCAGGAAATAGTTCTTAACAATTCTATCGTTAACTCTCCAGGGAGTTGATCCGATCCCATAAAGTTTCTAACCTCTAAGGTTAAAGTCAGTTTGCTAAGAGAGTTGCATGAAAATACAACCCCAGTGAGATGCATTGACTTTTCAGCCCCCTAAATCCCCCATTCTGGGGGACTTCCGAACCACCTTTCAAAGTCCCCCAGAATGGGGAATTTAGGGGGCGATTCAGGGTGTTATTTAATTGCAACTCCCTAACGTGAATCGATCCTAGCGTGATTTGACTAATTAGTTTCTCTGTACTAATCAAAAAAGTACCTGCTCTTCGTCTCTGCATAACGTGCTGATCCCGACTTCTGATAGACTTTCTTACTAGGGCATAGTCCAGGTCAGAGTCCACAGAACAGCGTTAAATCAATAGTTATAGAGGGTATCCCGGTGGAAAGTACATTAGGTTTAGAAATTATTGAAGTCGTTGAGCAAGCGGCGATCGCGTCGGCTCGGTGGATGGGAAAAGGCGATAAGAACATGGCTGACCATGTGGCAGTAGAAGCCATGCGGGAACGGATGAATAAAATTCATATGCGCGGTCGGATCGTGATTGGTGAAGGCGAACGAGACGATGCGCCCATGCTCTACATCGGTGAAGAAGTGGGAGTTTGTACCCAGCCCGATGCCAAGGACTTTTGTAACCCTGAAGAACTGGTAGAAATTGACATCGCTGTTGACCCTTGCGAAGGCACAAACCTCTGCGCCTATGGTCAACCTGGCTCTATGGCGGTTCTGGCGATCGCTGAGAAAGGTGGCTTATTTGCCGCCCCCGACTTTTATATGAAGAAACTGGCTGCGCCCCAAGCTGCTAAAGGTCATGTTGACATTAATAAGTCAGCCACCGAAAACCTCAAAATTCTAGCTGAGTGCCTTGATCGGGCGATCGAAGAACTCGTGATTGTGGTGATGAAGCGCGATCGTCACACTGACTTAATTCAAGAAATTCGGGATGCAGGCGCTAGAGTTCGCCTAATTTCAGATGGTGATGTCTCAGCAGCTATTTCCTGTGGTTTCTCTGGAACCAACATTCACGCCCTGATGGGAATCGGTGCTGCTCCTGAAGGCGTTATTTCAGCGGCGGCAATGGTCTGCTTGGACGCACATTTCCAAGGTCAATTGATTTACGATCCTGCCATTGTTAAGACGGGTCTGATTGGCGAGAGTCGCGAAAGCAACGTCGATCGCCTCAAGTCTATGAACATCACTGACCCTGACAAAGTTTATGAGGCAAATGAGCTAGCTTCAGGCAAAACCCTCTTGTTTGCGGGTTGTGGCATTACCTCTGGCACATTAATGGAAGGTGTACGCTTCTTTAACGGCGGCGCTCGTACTGAAAGCTTAGTTATCTCCAATCAGTCCAAAACTGCTCGGTTTGTAGATTCTGTCCACATGTGGAACAAGCCCAAGCACATCGAATTGAAGTAAGAGGTTGTCTGAGAAGTCTAGGTTGCTATCCAATCCACCCCCTAAATCCCCCATTTTGGGGGACTTTGAAGAAGGACTGGCTCGGAAGTCCTGCCCCAAAATGGGGGGTTGGGGGGCGAGTGTCAGAATCTTTGATACTTCTCAGACATCCTCTAAGGAACTGAGTTATTTTCAAATCTAATGTTGACGAGTGAAAGTATGAGCCGATATCAAAGCCCCTCTCCTGAAGGAAAGGGGTTTAGGGAGAGGTTTCTCTCGCTGCACTTAACCCTTTAGCCTCTTCCTTAAGAGAGCAGAGGAAGCGGAGTTCACGCTGCGATTCACTAATGACGAGCCGTTCTAGTAGAGTGGCTCGTCTGTCTTTCACTGTCTCTTGCATTCACAAAAGTCTCTTGTATTCGCAGTCTCTTGCATTCACAAAAATTTACGTTGTCTGTCCTCTCTAACGCAAACATTGCTGCTCTAAGGATTACAGAGAATTGGTAAACTTTCTGTTAATTGGTGTTTGAGTGATGTTCGCACTCACGTATTTGTTTAAAACACGCAAACTATAAGAAACGCTCGTTTTTTAGCCTGTTAGATTTGCCCTAATTAGCGATGCTAACAGACAGTCAGATAAAATTTTGGGAGGAAGGATGAACATAATTGTCGTGGGACTGAGCCATAAAACAGCCCCTGTAGAAGTGCGCGAAAAACTGAGCATTCCCACCCCGCAAATGGAAGCGGCGATCGCTCACCTTTGCAGCTACCCCCACATTGAAGAAGCAACTATCCTTAGCACTTGCAACCGCTTCGAAGTTTATCTAGTCGTCCGCGAAACTGAGCAAGGAGTCCGGGAAGTCTGCCAGTTTTTAGCAGAATACAGCAAGCTTGCTCTGCTCCAACTTCGTCCCTACCTATTTACTCTGCTCCACCAAGATGCTGTCAGCCATCTGATGCGTGTCTCTGCCGGACTCGACAGCCTAGTCCTGGGTGAGGGGCAAATTCTAGCCCAAGTCAAGCACACTCACAAAGTAGGGCAACAGTGCGAAGGCATTGGGCGCGTCCTTAACCAACTTTTTAAGCAAGCTCTAACCGCCGGCAAACGAGTCCGCACCGAAACCAGCATTGGTACAGGTGCTGTTTCCATTAGCTCGGCAGCCGTCGAACTGGCACAAATGAAGGTGAAAAACCTTGCTGCTAGTCAAATTGCCGTTATTGGCGCAGGCAAGATGTCGCGCCTTGTGGTGCAACATCTATTATCTAAAGGCGCGACGCAAATCACGATCGTCAACCGCTCTATGCAAGGCGCTGAAGAACTGGCGCAGCAGTTTAAGGATGCAGATTTGAAGCTTTGCATCCTAGCAGATCTCATCCCCGTCGTTGCTGCATCAGATCTGGTATTTACTGCCGCCACAACTAGCGAACCCCTGCTCGATCGCACTAGCTTAGAAGCTGTCCTAGAACCTCATCAAACCCTTATGCTGTTCGATATCGCCGTGCCGCGCAACGTTGCCGCCGATGCCAACGAACTGCCCCATGTTTGGGTGTTTAACGTGGATGACCTGAAGGCAGTAGTGGCGCAAAATCAGGAAAGTCGCCGCCAAATGGCGTTGGAAGCAGAAGGAATTTTGGAAGAAGAAGTAGAAGCATTTGATATTTGGTGGCGATCGCTCGACACGATTTCCACCATTAGCAGCCTTCGCAACAAAATCGAAACTATCCGTAGTCAGGAAATGGAAAAAGCACTCTCGCGCCTAGGCTCCGAGTTTGGCGAAAAGCATCAAGAAGTTATTGAAGCCTTAACACGCGGCATTGTTAACAAAATTCTCCACGACCCAATGGTACAACTTCGCGCTCAACAAGACATTGAGGCACGCCGGAAAGCCATGCAGACGTTGCAGGTATTGTTCAATCTCGAGACTCAACAAATAATTTAGAAACCCCAGACATCTGGCTGGCTAGCGAAGTCAGATGTCTTGACAGTCGGATTCTATACGACAGTATCCTATAGCTTGACCGATTTCAACTGACTACGAGGGTCAAACACTCGACTCGCTCGTACCTTTTCGTACAACTCTCGCTCCACCTCGGTTAAATCAGTCGGCGGCACAATGATGACCTTGACAAGCTGATCCCCTCTGCCATCTTTAACTTTCCGCCATCCCTTGCCCCGCAGCCGCAAAGTTTGCCCTGAGCGAATGCCTGCGGGAATATTCATCGTGACAGAACCCTCGGGGGTCGGCACTTCAATCGAGGCACCTAAGACCGCTTCATCAGGGGCGATCGCGACCTCGCACAACAAATTATCCCCATCAAACTGAAAGAACGGATGGGGCTGCGTTTCCATCACTAAATATAAATCGCCCCGCTGCTGATTGTAAGGATTAATCTGTCCCTTACCCTTCACCCGAATCCGACTCCCTGGCTTTGCCCCAGCTGGAATCCGTACCGTTACCATTTCGCCATTCAAACTTAGGCGCTTTTGCACGCCATGAAACGCTTCAGCCAGTGTCAGGGCGATCGGCGACTCAATATCCTGTCCTGCCCCTGCCGGATCGCCACCATAGCCAGAAAAATCTCCATACCCTGACCCTGGTGCGCCCGGACGATAGGTATAGCTACTGCTACTGCTGCTTCTGCGCTGCGCTCCTGGAGGAGTGCTCCCAAAGCGACCCAACAGTTCATCAATAAACTCATCAAAATTGTTGTATTTACCAAAGTCAACGCTATTTGCACCCACTCCGCCACCATAAGGTGAGCCAGATGTGCCCGCCTGCTTCCAATACTGACCAAACTGGTCATACTTCCGCCGCTTATCTGGATCTGACAGCACCTCGTAAGCTTCACCGACTTCTTTAAATTTTGCTTCTGCCGACTTGTCTCCAGGGTTTACGTCCGGGTGGTATTTCCGCGCCTGTTTGCGATAGCTCTGCTTAATCTCATCAGCAGTGGCGCTTTTCCCTACACCCAGCGTCGCATAATAATCTTTGAAATCAGTCGCAGCCATTCCGGTTTCCCTATGGATTTTACATAAAACACCTATCCTTAACCTATCAGGACTTTGAGTGATTTAGGTTCGGTTCCAAAGCTGGAAATAGGGAAATTGCCGTACCTAGCTCAAAATGCCTAACTCGACTTTATTCTTCAGGTAGGTCAGAATTATAGCCTTCACCATCAATCCAATCTAAAAGGCTAATCCAAAGCTCATGGAAAGCATAGGTCAACCAACTAAGTTGCTGAATGTTGTTATGAACTGCGTCTAATTCTTGAGGATATTGATCCAATAACCATTGTTGTAGCTCTCCATTATGAACAGTTTCCAAATGGGCAAAAATATTTTCTTGCTCAACATCAATCAATTCTCTAAAGGATTCATGCTCCTGATCAAATTGACAGGGATCAGTCAGAGCCAGCTTGGGATGATCTTGAACCGCGACCTTAACAAACTCAATGATTCTTCGGAAGGCTTGCAAGGCTTCGTTCAAGTCATCATAACGTCGCGTAATGTTATCTTTGGCTTCGTTGATTTGACACAAGGTTTCTAACTCAGTTTGACCCAGTATTGCTGGATATAGATAACGAGGAATCAGCATGACGATCGCCCCTCTCTGGCTCAGATCATCTCTTAGTCTTTCATCAATCCCCAAACTTCCTTCAAACCGAGTTGCAATAACATGGGCACCCTGCAAATTGACTCTGGTTAAGTTGGCGCTGCTCAGGTTTGCATCATTCAAAGTTGCTCCACTCAAATCAGCTTCGTTTAAATATGCCCGATTGAGTAAAGCGTGACAGAGTTCTGCCCCTTGCAAGCACGCACGCAGCAAAATCACCTCAGTCATTTCAGCCCGATTCAAGGTCGTATTTTTAAGATTGGCACCGCTTAAGTAAGCGCGGCTTAATTTTGCATCATCAAGGTTACAGCCTTCTAGAATGGCATCACTTAAATTAGCCCGAAACAGCTTAGCATTTTGCAGGTTGGCACCCTGCAAATTTGCTGCTACTAAAAGAGCACCGCTCAAGTCTGCGTTGGCTAACTGGGCATTGCTTAAGTTGATGCCTCGCATGTCTGCCCCAATAAGCCTTGCACCCTGAAGATTGGCTTGGTGGAGGGTGGCAAAGGTCAAGTTGGCTCGGTTCAGCGACACTGCCTGAAGATCAGCATGGCTTAAATCTGTTCCTCTTAATCTAGCGCCATCCAGTCTGGCACAGGTTAATTGAGCACTATTTAGCTTGGCGCGCCGCAAGCGCGTTCCCAAGAGTTGGGCTTCGATCAGAAAAGCATGATTCAAATCAGCGCGTTCCAGGTTAGCGCGCTGTAAATCGGTACGGTATAGGCTGGCGTTGCTCAAATTCGCATTAATTAAATCGGCACCTGTGAGGTTTGTGTCACTTAGATTTGCATGGCACAGGTTGGCATTATTAAGGTCAACGCGCCGTAGGTCTGCACCTGAGAGGTCGGCACCCGAAAGATTAGCGCTTGAAAGATTAGCGCCGGAAAGATTAGCTCCCCTTAAGTTAGCGCTACTTAAGTCGCAGCCTCGTAAGTCAAAACCTTGTAGGTCAGCCCCTTGTAAATCAGTTCCGGGGCAATTTCCATAAGCACACAAATCAGCAGGTAAGTTTGTCATGGGCTTTTGTCCATCACGACTAGTTTTCAATCATTCAGTTAATGTTTTGGATAAATTTAACGAGGATCAGCGCCGATCGGGAAATCAAAGCGATCGCCCCGTCAGAGCAGTTTAAGCCAGATCAACCGTTATTTTTGTACAGATGGACACATATGTACGCATTGTGCGCATGTCATTTCTAAGAGAATCCAGAGCCAGTGCTTATCTACAAATCAGTTTACAAACGTATGATTCACGACAAATCAAATAACAATGCGCATATAAAATAAGCCCTATCACTTTAAGTTGGATGAGACAAATGACAAGCTTGGATCAAACCTTAAACAGCCGTCATCGTGGCAGACCCATGCTCTCCAAAGCTGAACGAAAGCGGGCAAGAAACTTATCAGTCTCTGATGAAGCTTGGAAAAAATTAGAAGAACAAATTCAGAGCTTATCGGTCAAAACGGCTTCTGAACTGGTTGAGAAAATTGGGCTAGGTCAGATTCAGTTAATCACAGCAGAATCATCAACCTTAGGAGATATCCCCATTTGCCGTCGGCTGAAGGCGTTGATGGAAAAGCCTATTGCTGCGTTTGGATCAATTTTGGCATTTGTGCGCCGTACCTGTTGGCAACTCAATCTTGAACCCTCTGATGCACGGGTTTATGACATTACGTTGAAGGCAAGCACCATCGTTTTCTATGCGGGTTATACCCATCCTGATGTTCTCATTAATAATCCCAGCGCTTTGACCAAGTGGCTGTGCTATGAAATTTTGCAAGCTGAAGCCGATCGCCAACCCCCGCAACAATCGCCCCTGGCTTGCACAAGGGGTGAACTCTCTGAAATTGAACCGTCTGAAGTTGAACGAATTTTTTGGCAAATTAACCACGCCTTCGATCGCCTAGAAATGGCAGCGCGATCGCCTGAATACAAAGCTCTCAAAATGAAAACCATGGACGGCTTAACTATCAAACAAATTAGCCGCATCTTCAAGCTGCAAAAACACGAAGTCAGCAAAGTTGAAGTGAGCCGCATGATTAAGCAAGGCTTGGTAAATTTTCGAGAGTTATTCTACGATGTCCAAGAAGACGTGTCGCACACCCTTGATGTAGCCCCTTCTCAAAACAGGCAACAGGTACAACAAACTGCCCAAAATTACCTAGAACTAGCACTGCAAAAAACTTTGACCGATAAAGCGTTAGGACAATTGCAGGATATTCTCTTGGCAACCAGCCATGACCCCTATTTAGATTTCTGGTTAAACGAAATTGATTACTGTCTGCGCGATCGCATCCCTTTTCTACAAAAGCACAACAGTAAAACGCTCGAACCTGATGCAGCCGTCGGAGACTTACTAGCAGAAAACCTCGAAGAACATCTTCTACAGAAAAAGAAAGAGATCGATCGAGAGTTAGCGTTTTGTCAGACTGCCCAACAGATCCAACAGGTGCTAGAAACCTATGCTGAAAAGGAGGCGATCGCCAAGCTATCCATTAAGCACCTGCTTAGCTAAACGACCCATTGGGGTTCATGAAGGAATGAGAATGAGAATTAAATGATTGTGTTGTCGGCGATCGTCGCTCCTTTAATCGTGACAATAATGCCACTGCGAATATAGAAGCCCAAATCTTCACGCTCCGCCTCTTGAACATTGTCCTTATTGATGATTTGGACATTTCGACCGATGCGCCCGTTCTTATCAATAATGGCCCGCCGAATAGTTGTATTCATACCAATGCCAATTGGCACACTGCCCCGCGCGATATCAGCTTCTCGGTCTGGAAGAGGCTGATAGAAATCTGCCCCCATCAACAAGGAATCTTGAATGGTGCAGCCCGACTCAATCCGAGTCCGAATTCCTAAAATTGAATGGTGAATTTGACAGTCTTTCATAATTGAGCCATCGCCAATCATGGAATCTGTCACTCGACAGTTTTGCATCTTGCTAGGTGGCAAGGCACGACCTCTAGTATAAATAGGAGCCTTTTCGTCGTAGAAGCTGAACGCAGGATGGGGATGCTGGGTCAGCGCCAAGTTGGCATCATAGAATGCTTCAATGGTTCCAATGTCTTCCCAGTAGCCATTGAATAAATACGCCTGAATATTATGGTCTATGGAAGCCGCCGGAATAATCTCTTTACCAAAGTCTGTTTGATCAGGATATTTCTTGAGAAGATCAACCAAAACCTGAGTGCTAAATACATAGATGCCCATTGAGGCAATATAAGGGCTGGCGATCGCCTGCTCAGGCGTTAGTCCCAAGGTTGTTGTATCGACCTGCATCTCATGAAGGGCATCGCCTTTAGGCTTCTCACTAAAGTCAATGATCTTTCCGTGGTCATCAATTTTCACGAGTCCAAAGTCAGAGGCGCGCTTCTCATCTACGGGCAACACCGAAATTGTAATGTCGGCTCCAGTATCTCGGTGGCGCTGCACAAACTTGGCATAGTCCATGCGATAGAGATGATCGCCTGAGAGAATTAAAAACTCGCTCACGTCCCATTCTTTGAACAAGGGAAGATACTGACGCACTGCATCTGCTGTGCCTTGAAACCAGTTGGGGTTTTCGGGAGTTCGTTGAGCCGCTAAAACTTCTACAAAACCCTCATGGAAGCCAGAAAAGCTGTAAGTACGAGAAAGATGTCGATTAAGAGAGGCTGAGTTGAACTGAGTTAGAACGTAAATCTTATAGATGTCTGAGTTAATGCAATTACTAACTGGAATATCGATCAAGCGATACTTCCCGGCAAGAGGCACGGCAGGTTTTGCTCGTAGCTTCGTTAAAGGATATAAACGGGTGCCAGCACCGCCGCCCAAAATGATTGCTAATACTTTTTTCACAAAGACCTCTTAACCGTTTCTTTATACTTCACGTACTCCCAAACTTTAGTGTCTGATGGTATGTGGAAGTTGGCAAGAGGTTATAGATACAAGATCATGAGGTCGCTAGAAGTTTGATCCCCATTTAGTCCGCTAGAGGATTGAGATCAGTTCACAGAACTAACTTAGGGGAGATCAGATTTACTAGAGTGATGAGTGTTGTTCTAGTGATCTGATTTCATTTTTACAGAGGGATCAGGATGGACAGAGAAGGTGAGGACAGTCTCGTCAACGCCTTTTAGTTGCAGCGGGCTGAACTTGGTAATGGTGTCTTCTTCTAGTTCTAAGTAATCTGCGACAGCCGCGGAAACGAGGATAGAGCTAGGTTCGGCAGCTTCTTGAATCCGGGCGGCAATGTTGACGCTAGGACCGATCGCCGTATAGTCCGATCGCACCGGACCGCCAAACATGCCTACAACAGCAGTGCCCTGATGAATGCCGCAGCGAAACTGCACCCTAGGGATGCCTTGAGCTTCCCACCGATCGTTGAGAGCCGCGAGGGAGCGATACATTTGGCGGGCAGCGGCGATCGCGCGTTTCACCTGCTCGTTAGGGCTAAGTTCTTCGGGGGCACCAAAAATTGCCAGAATTGCATCTCCCATAAACTTGTCTACTGTGCCGCCATTCTCAAAAATAGCGTGGGTCATTTCGGTCAAATATTCGTTGAGTAGTTCGGCAACCCGGCGCGATCGCAAATTGTTCGAGAGCTGCGTAAACCCAATAATGTCGCTAAACAAAATAGTAATCATCCGCGGTTCTGGACGTAAATCCAACGTCAGGTTGCCCTCAGCCGCTTTCTTCACTAACGATGGCGGCAAGAAGCGCCCTAAAACCGATTCGGTCAGGTAGGTATTCAACGCAGCGACCCGTTGCTCGTTTTCTTTGAGGGCAAGCAGGTTGCGCACCTCTGCCACTAGCTCCCGGTTATTAAAAGGCTTTGACAGGTAAGCATCTGCTCCTTTTTCGGCTCCTTCTAGTCGCGTGTCTTCATCCGCTTTAGCCGTTAACAGAATGATTGGAGTTCCTCTTAACGCCTCGTCTTGACGAATCATGCCGATCATTTCTAGCCCAGATACCATTGGCATCATCAGATCAGTAATGATGAGGTTAGGGCGATGGGATTGGACAACCTGGAAACCCTCAGCGCCATTCCGAGCAGTCAAAATCCGATGTCCCATCTGTTGCAGCACACCAGAAACATAGTTCCGCATATCGGCATTGTCTTCTACCACCAAAATTGTGGCGGTTTTTGCCAGTTCTGCCTCACCTGGCGCAGTGGGCAACGGGGAAGTTGGGGCGACTGCCAAAGCAGAGGGCAGCGGATTTTCGGTTTGTTGATGTGGGTCAGTGTCTACATCTGCCAGTTCAACCTGTGCCCGACTTTGTTCAATCTCTACTGGAATCTCAATGATCTGAGCCGTTGGTAAGTGAGTCGTCCCTGTTTGTAACCACACAGAAAAGCTCGTACCTTCGCCGTAAATTGATTCAACCGTAACTTGCCCACTATGCATTTCCACCAATTCTTTCACTAGAGACAGCCCTAAGCCGCTGCCTTCATGGCTGCGACTTGCTGAGCCGTCGGCTTGGCGAAAGCGATCGAACAAATGAGGAATTTGGTCAGGACGAATGCCAATGCCCGTATCTTTAACCTGCATTAAGCAATGATCGCCCTCCTGCCTGAGGATGATCTCAATTTTGCCGCCTGCTTCGGTAAACTTAATGGCATTGGATAGCAAGTTGTAGAGAACTTTATCAAATTTTTCTAGATCTAAATAAACTGCTGGACATTCTTCTAAATGAGGCAATAGGCGGATTTGCTTCTTTTCGCAGTAGGAGGCGAAGGAGCCGACCACTTGGTTGACAAACTCCAAGAGATTGCAAGGACGGAACTTGGGCTGCATCAGTCCTGCATCTAGGCGCTGCAAATCGAGCAGTTGGTTAACCAAGCGGAGTAAGCGGCGGGAGTTACGAAGGGCAATGACAGACTGGTCGTAGGAAAGTCCTTCTTCTTGGGCAACCGCAGATTCTAGAGGCCCAATTGTTAACGTTAAGGGTGTGCGGAACTCGTGGGAGACGTTTTGAAAAAACTCGGTTTTTTGTTTGTCGAGTTCAAGCAATTGCTCTGCCTGCTGCCGCATGGTTTGGTACAGCCGAGACTGCTGCACGGCGATCGCTGCTTGAGCGGCTACAGCCTGAGCCAGACCTATTTCAGCCGTTTCCCAGCGCCGAGGCTGGCGAGTTTGGCGCAAGGAAATGCTGCCAATGATCTTGCCATCGTATAGCAGGGGCACGACTAAGAGGGCACGAGCAGGCGATCGGAGCAGCATATCAGTCACATTCAGTTCTAACTGATCGCTCACATCATCAATCACGACTGGAGCCTGCGTCTCCAGTAATTGCTTCAGAACAGGATTTCCCTCAATAGGAGCTTTAGACTGCGGTAACAGTGGCTGTTGCTCTTCGTTGGCATCATGTAAACCCACGCACTGGACAAACTCATCTTCTTCAGTCCACAAAGACAAAGCACAGCCATCGGCATGAAGCGCTTGCCCAAGCTGCTGAGTAATAGCAGCAAAAATTTCCTGAGGATCGAGGCTAGAGCGAATCGCCGCCGTAATGGTGTTAACTAATGCCTCTCGTTTCGCCAAAGCTCGGACTTGCTCATAGGCTCTTGCCTGAGACAAAGCCAGGGCAGCTTGATCTGCCACCATCCTAATCAGCTGAACTTCGTCGTCTTCCCAGGTGCGCGGCTTACCGCATTGGTGCAACGCCAGAACTGCCATCAAATCTTGCTGAAGGACAAGGGGGACAATCAAGCTAGAGACGATTCCAGCCGCCTGGTATGCCTGCCGACGGAGATCTTTTACATCTCCCTGGATTCGTTCGTCAGTTTGAGCCTCATTAATGACCTGAACTTGACGGGTTTCCCAAAGGGTATGCGCCAGGCTGCTGGAGCTACCATCCATTCGTGACAAAGAGATTTCTGAAGTCGCTTGTCCTGCACCAGGAGCCGGAATCGTGTAGACAAACCACTCGTCTTCTAAGTGTCCGTTTTGAAAAGGACGGAGAAGGCAGCAGTCTACCTCAAACATGTGCCCGACTGTCTCCACAATGGTTTGGAGAATTTCTTGGTAACTGAGGGCACTGCGAATGGTGTTGGTGACTGCATTGAGCAACGACTCTTGCCGCAGCGTGCGCTGAAGCTCTTGAGTACGGGCTTTGAGAATGCTATGGGTATCTGCGGCTTGGCGCACCACGACTTTGAGTTCGTCGTCGTCCCACGGCTTAGTAACATATTTGAAGACTTTGCCAGAGTTAATGGCTTCTACCAAATCGCCCACGTCGGTATAACCCGTGAGAATGATTCGAATCGTATCGGGATATTGGGTTGCCGTCAGACCCAAAAACTCCGTGCCGCTCATGAGCGGCATTCGTTGGTCTGAAATGATGACAGCGACCTCGCCCTGGCGATCGAGAATCTCTAGGGCAGCCGGGCCGCTTTCTGCTTTCAGCACCTTGAACTCGCGGTGAAAGATGCGATAAAGCAGATCTAGGTTATCCGGTTCGTCATCAACAACAAGGATCGTGAACTTGGTTTTAGTCTTTACATTCATAGCTTTCAGCATTGATCTCGGAGAGATGCCTGCATAAAGAGTTCCCAATTCTGGAAGAGCATAACCTTGAGAAAAGTAAAAGAAGGCAAAGAAATTTGATGCTTTTTGTTTTTTCCTTAACGAATCAGTAGCGAGTTCTCAGGAATTCCTTTGATCGAGTCGTAAAAGCTAGGTCGAAAATGCCAGACTAAAATAGAGGCATTCCATTTCATTCAGCCATGTCTACATCTCCTTTCCCTCGCAACTGGTCGGGTGACTTACCTCAAAATGGAGGTGCAAGTCCTTGGGGCAGAACACTTCCTGTGGCAGTTCGATCTGTTCAGCAACAGGACTTGGCAAGCTTGGCGGAGGTTTTGGTCAATAGCTTTCATTCCAAGGCAGGCATATTGGGGCTTCTTTACCCCTTATTAAGAATGGGAATTTACGAGGACTTACGGAGCCGATTGCGGAATAAGACCCACCGATATGTCTGTTTAGTTGCGGTTCATACCTCTAAAACAGAGACGTTCAATGCGGCACATCTGCACCAGTTAGCCACGATACCGAGGATGGTCGATTGTCCGATCGGCACCGTCGAGCTAACGGTTCGAGCCTCTCAGCCCTGGCACACACGTCAAGGCACTGGATATCTTTACCTTTCTAACTTGGCAGTGCAAGCTGAATATCGCTGTCATGGGGTTGCTCAGCAGCTATTACAAGCTTGCGAACAAACAGCGCTGGACTGGGGATTTGAAAATATTTATCTTCATGTTTTGGAAAATAACGCTTCTGCACGGCGGCTGTACCGGAAGGCGGGTTACCAACTTCATGAAGTAGAGACAGGGATAGGGACGTGGTTATTGGGGCAGCCGAAGCAATTGTTTCTGCGAAAGGTTTTGGTCAATCGGTCAGTAACTTGAAGGAGGATCGACCTATGTTTTTAGTGACAGGTGCAACGGGGGAGCTAGGACGTAAGATTGTGAGCTTGCTTCGACAAAGAGCGATCGCGGTAAGAGCATTTGTACGCCTTACCTCTCGGTATGGAGAGTTGGAGCAGCGGGGCGCAGAAGTTTTTATTGGAGATTTGCAGCAGGAGCGGGATATTCAGAAGGCTTGTCAGGGAGCGCAGTATGTGATCAGTGCCCATGGCTCGAATGAGTTTAATCGAGGTAAACCTGAGGCGATCGATTATCGAGCAAATGTTGATTTGATTGATGCGGCTAAAGCGGCAGGTGTGCAGCACTTCGTCTTTATTTCGGTGCTCGGAGCCGATCGCGGCTATGAAGATGCGCCTGTGTTCAAAGCAAAGTGGGCAGTCGAGCAATATCTCAGAGCCAGTGGGTTGAACTTCACGATTTTGCGTCCCTCTGGGTTTTCATCTAATTTACTGCCTTTGGCAGAACGATTTCAGCAAACGGGCATTTATCTATTGATTGGTGATCCCAAAAACCGATCGTCTATTGTCAGTATCGACGACTTAGCACGAATTGCTGTTGACTCAGTAAGCGTGGAAGGGGCGCGTAATCAAGCTTTGCCTGTAGGAGGGGCGCAGGCTTTAACACGAGATGAAGTTCCTCAAATTTTTGGGCGAATTTTTAACCGACAGCCACTGATTATCAATCCGCCTTTGGCAGCGCTAGATGGAGTAAGGGCACTGTTGGGCTTTGTGAACCCAGACTCGCAGGAAGCTTTAGGAACCTTGCGATCGCTCCTGGCTAACGAGTTCTTCTGCACGCCCACCGAGATTCAGCACCTAGAAACGTTGTTTAATTTCAAGCTAGAAACGTTGGAAAGCTACTTGCGGCGCTATCTTAGCGTTTAAGATCTTAGTGTTTAAGCCAATCCAGATACCAGTGACAGCCCATTGCGATCTGGATCAAGGAGGCTAACGGTGGTGCCTCCCCACGCCTGCTCTTGCGGTTTGCCCATGAACTCTACGCCACGGGTCGCCAGATCCCTATAGACTTTATCAACATCTTCAACGCTAAAAGATAGCCCTGCAAACCGTCCTACTAAGTTTGGCTGGCTGCCTTCGGTAACCTTTTCAACGACTAGAGAGACGCTGCCCAAGTCAAAAAGTAGAAAGCCTTTATCTCTGCCATCTGCCTTAAGAGGCATTTCTAGCAGATCGCAGTAAAACTGTTTGGCGCGTTCAATATCAGTGACAAACAAACGAACGGTGTTGAGCATCCAAGCGTTCATGGTCTTGTCCTCTCTCAGGTAAAAGGGTAGAAATTATCTCTATTGCGTCATTATTCCCTAACTTTATTTTGTTATTTTTACAGACCGGATGGCAATGCTAAAGCGATCAAAATAGCGACGATCGCTCCAATTAAAGTATTCAAAATATTGACCACATCATGGGTGAGCCAGCCTACCTTGCCTTCAATGGTCGCTCCAATCAAGCTTTCAATATTGGTAGCAATGAAAGCCGCGATCGCACAAATCCCAATTCCCACGGGGCTAATTAGACCCACTAGCCAGGCTAGGGTGGCGATCGCAATGGAACCTACGATTCCGGCTAACGTTCCCTCTAAGCTAACGGCTCCCTCAGTGCCCCGAGGGACAGCCTGTAAGGTCGTGATCAAAAACGTTCGCTGTCCGTAAGCTTTGCCAATCTCTGTGCCACACGTATCTGCTAGTTTGGTGCCAATACTAGCCACGTAGGCCAACTGTAAAAGCGGCACCCAACTTTGAGCATCACTAGAGCCATTCCAGTTTGCCCAATAAACTCCCAGCGCACAAAACGCGCCAATTAACGCCGATCCCCAAACGTTCTCAGGGCCTCTCGCCCCCGATCGCTTTTCGGCAATTCCTAGCGCCTCTTTTTGTGCTATTCCAATCCGAGTCACAGCAGAACCTACCAGAAAGTAAAACATCATCACCCCATAGCCTCGCCACCCCAACGTGCCCCAAAGGATAATACCTAGCGCTCCAGCGTGGAGAAGTCCGGCAGGGGTCAACAGCTTTTTGGGGGCGAGGGCAGCGATCGCCATCAGTCCAGCATTTAGTCCAAAGCCAATCAGCCAAGGAGTAACCATAGGAAAATTTAAGAAGGAATTGAAGTGAGAAGACAGTCTTAGAGGATGTCTGAGAAGTATCAAAGATTCTTACACTCGCCCCCCAAATCCCCCATTTTGGGGCAGGGACTTCCGAGCCACTCCTTCTTCAAAGTCCCCCAAAATGGGGGATTTAGGGGGCGGATTGGATAGCAACCTAGACTTCTCAGACAACCTCTTAGTGATTTTCGCATAAGTGCTGAGAAGCGTCACACCATCTAGGAAACTATTGGCACTATCAAAAATCAAAGAAATGTTTAAGAAATTGTAGTGATGCTACAGCAATGGGAAACCTACCAGAGAAGACCGAACTTAGCGATGCCTGCCCATGACTCCCTTAACAGCCGCAGAGAAGAACCATTTTGCCAAGGAAAGTAGCCTTCTCCGTCGAATTAATCAACAAATTCGCCGATCAATAGAGCTTAAAGATATTTTGAGCACTACAACAAACGAGGTGCGAGCATTTTTAGGGAGCGATCGCGTCAAAATCTATCAGTTTCACGCAGACAGTAGTGGTGAAGTGGTCGCTGAATCCATCCATAACCATCGGCTGCCGCCGTTGATGGGGCTAAGTTTTCCAGCCGATGATATTCCTGCCCAAGCACGACAGCTTTTTGTAGAAATTCAAGCGCGGGTCATGGTAGATGTCGCTAATCGACTCGTTGGACAAAGTTTTTGCCGCAATCTAGAAACCGGAGAACAGATTGCCGAGGAGGTTCGCTATCGACCCATCGATCCTTGTCATGCCGAGTATTTAACGGCGATGGGGGTTAAGTCTTCGATGACGCTGCCCATTCTTTATCACGATCAATTATGGGGATTGCTAGTTGCGCATCATTCAGAACCGCAAGAAATCTCAATGGACGACTTACAGGCAGTGCAAGGAGTAGTGGATCAAATTTCTGTCGCGATCGCTCAGTCTACGCTGCTTGCCCAAGCCCACGATCGTGCCGAGCGAGAAGCACAGCTTAATCACATTACCAACCTACTTCACTCCCGCTCCACCATAGAACTACAGGCGGCTTTAGAAACAGCCGTGACGACCTTTAAAGGTTCTGGCGGCAGGCTCTGCATCAAATCTGAATCGTTTAACAACAAAGGAAACGATGCGTCTCTCAGCTTTGCGAACTGTACAGAGGCAAACTGTTGTGCCATTCAGCTTTACCTGGATGGTAAACAGCCCCTCATGCCTGAACTAGCGATGTACCCTTTAATGGAGCAGTACTCGGTTTGGCAAGAGTACTTTCAAGCCCATAAGTTTCAGCCGTGGGCAATTTCAGATATTTACAACACGCCGCCGCTCCGGAACCTCCAACCCGCCTTCCGCGCCACAAAAATCCGGGGGATGTTGGTGGTACCTCTCCAGTACCGTCAACGCACCTTGGGTTACTTGAGCATTTTTCGAGATGAGTTTGCTACTGAAACGCTTTGGGCAGGACAGTTTGACCCAGATCAGCGACAGCTTTATCCCCGGCAATCCTTTGAACTTTGGCGCGATACCCGTAAAGCCCAGTCTTGTGAGTGGACGGCGCAGGAAATCAAACTAGGGCGTACCCTGGGCATTCACTTTGCCACAGCAATTCAACAGTCAGAAACCCATCAACAACTTCAAATTCTTAATGACAATTTAGAACATCTCAATGCGGGATTAGAGCAAAAAATATTTGAGCAAACTTCGGCACTCTGGCAGACTCATGAGCTACAGCAGATTTTGTTTCAGGTTGTTGTTAAAATGCGGAACTCGCTTGACCTGGACACGATTTTTAAGACCACGGCTCAGGAAGTGAGGCGATCGCTCAAGGTCGATCGGGTTGGTATATATCGGTTTACACCTGGCTCAGCCTGCTATGAAGGAGAGTTCGTCTCAGAAGATTGCTTACCTAAAGTTCTTTCTAATTTAGGTAAGAAAATCTATGACCACCACTTTCAAAAAGAATATGCAACTTCTTACCATCAAGGACGGATGCAGGTTCTTAATGATATCCGCACGTCCGGTTTACAGCAGTGCCATATAGAGTTGCTCGAAGGTTTACAGGTTAGGGCACAAATTGTTGTCCCTCTGGTGCGGCAAGAAGAGCTATGGGGACTTTTATGCATTCATCAATGCACCCAGCCTCGGGAATGGGAGCGTTCGGAAATTCAGTTTATTACCCAAATTGCCGCCCAGCTTGACGTGGCGATCCAGCAAGCCGAGTTACTTGCCCGAACTCAACAGCAATCCCATCAGCTTGCAGAAACTCTGGCTAATCTTCAAGAAACGCAACTCCAGCTCGTGCAAACCGAAAAAATGTCTAGTTTGGGGCATTTAGTTGCAGGCATTGCCCATGAAATCAACAATCCGATCAACTTTATCCATGGCAATGTTCATCATATTAATCACTATATTGAGGACATTCTAAATCTGCTGGATCTTTACCAGAAGCACTATGCTGATCCTCCAGCAGAAATTTATAACCGAGAGCAAGAACTAGACCTTAACTTCTTACGAGCAGACTTCCCAAAAATTCTTACGTCAATGAAGATAGGAACTGAGCGGATTCGTCAGATTGTCCTGTCTCTCAGAAATTTCTCGCGTCTTGACCAAGCCGACATGAAGCAGGTCGATATTCATGAAGGCATTGATAGCACCCTTTTAATTCTGCAACATCGCTTGAAAACTCAATCTATTAATGAGATCGAACTGATTAGAGAGTATGGTGATTTGCCGTTGGTGGAATGTTATGCCGGACAGGTCAATCAGGTGTTAATGAATTTGTTGAGTAATGCGATCGATGCCCTTGAAGAAAGCCCAGATTTTCTATCTGTTAATGCTGATGAGGATAGCCATGAGGTGATGATACGCCCCAGAATCCATATCCGGACTGAGGTTCTAGAAAATCAGCGGGTGGCAATTCGGATTGCTGACAATGGCAAGGGTATTCCCGAAAAAGCTCGAAACAATCTGTTTGATCCTTTCTTTACAACTAAGCCTGTCGGGAAGGGAACTGGGCTAGGGTTATCAATTAGTTACCAAATTATTGCAGATAAACATCAAGGTAGCCTTAAATATTTCTCGGCTCTAGGGAAAGGGACAGAATTTGTCATAGAACTACCCATTCGACAATCCTGATGCGATCCAGACGCGATCGCGCAGTTTTTTGACAATCTGGACTAAGAGTTCTGTTGAAATGACAGGAGTTTTGTGCGAATGAGCGTATCATTAATTTTTCCTTGTTCGTTCCGAGGCAGTTTCTCAACACAAATCCACTGCTTCGGATGTTTGTATTTACTCAGTGCTTGGTTGAGAAAAAATTGAATCATCAAAACGGTTACTTTTACGTTCACCGGGACATAAACCACCGTGATCATTTCTCCCCAATGAGGCTCGGCTAATCCTAATACATAAACATCTCTAACCAGTCCACTTGCCCGAATTGCAGCCTCAACTTCAGCCGGAAAAACGTTTTCCCCTCCGGTAATAATTTTCTGACTATTGCGACCGATGATATGAAGATAGTTTGCGGCATCGAAGTAGCCCAAGTCATCGGTTTGGAACAGGGGCGTTGAGAACAAATGAGGATAGTAGCCTAAGGCAAGGGAGCGAGCCTGAATTGCGATCGCTCCATTTTCTGCGATCGTAAGCTGCGCATGGGGCAAAACCTGTCCGCACCCGGTCTTTCCCTGCAAAAAATCCTTTGGCTTGAGCGTTGCTATTTGTGAAGCTGTTTCAGTCATGCCATAGGTTGGAGCCAATTGAATCTGCTGCTGCCTGGCAATTTCTAGTAATTCTGCCCAGGCGGGTGCGCCCCCCAGTAAGACTGTCTGAAACTGGGATAGCTGTGAGGATGCACTTTGTAATAGTCTCTGAAGCTGGGTCGGAACAAGGGATAGAAAAAATTCTGATGGATCAATGGAGATAAAATCAAGGCTTTTGCATGAAGAAATAACAAATTTTCCCTTCGTGAGGAGCGATCGCAAGAACTGCATTAAACCACTGACATGATAGAGCGGCAAAACACAAAAAGAACTCACTTTCTCGACCTGAAAATACTCATAAAATCCCATCACTGAGAATGATAATGTCTCATAGGTATGAATGACAAAGCGAACCTTTCCCGACGATCCGCCAGTCGGAATCATAATCCAACCCGGCGTTGTAGGGGGCAACTCGATTTGCAAAAGATTCGGCGGAGTTATTCCCCAAATTAAATCAGGGTTAACTTGCTGGAATACTTGCTGCCATTCTGATTCAGTCCAACCAGAATTTGCTAAAAACACGGGACAATGGGCGGTAGAGGCAGCAATAAAGCCAGCTAAAAAATAGAGTGGATCACGCTCTGAAATCAAGATAGTTGGATATTTCTTGGGGTGCTGAACGATCGCTTGATATCGATCTTCAGCTAGGTGAACTAGCGTCTGGCGATCGATGCCTCTCAGCCAGTCATCCTGACGGCTTTGAAGAATGACTAAAGGCTCTGCCATAGTTGTTCACCGTCAAGTTGATTCAAATCATCATCAAACCAGTGATTGACTCCAAACCCGATCGCTCTTTCCTGTGTTGAAAGCGATGGAATTAAATGATCTTGAATGTAGCGTTGAGCGATCGCGGTTTCAAATACCGACGACCAAACGATATCGATCCCATGGTTATTACAAAATGCTCGTAACCTTGAAGGAGAACCCGCGATCGCAGCTTTCACCACAAAAATGCCGCGCCATCCTAATTCATAGCAGTGTTCAAGTTGCTCAATAGTTGCCACAGATTCGTCCAGGGCGATCGGGGTTTGGTGCTGGTGGCTAAGCTGTAGCATTGCATCGAATTGAGCGGGCGGTAGGGGCTGCTCTAAAAACTCTACACCGTAGCGATCGCATTTTTGCAACCATAAATTTGCGTCTTCCCAACTCAAACCCCCATTGGCATCAAGCCGAAGCCGAGTCTGAGTTGGAAGAGCAGTCACAAGTTTTTCAAAGATTGCCATCTCCTGATGAATAGGTGCAACGCCAATCTTCCACTTAAAGGTACGCGTACCTTGGTTCCAGAGCGATCGCCAAGCCTGAATGGCAGCAGATCCAGTGGGCAGCAGAGTGCTGTAAGTTAGCCTTCTCGCTAGAGCATGATTCTTTAAGCCCTCCCAAGCTGACTCGAAACCGAAGCGGCAGGCTGGTAGGTAAGCAGGAATCTGAGAAATTTTGGATTGGTCGATCTCAGTCAACGATTGGCACAACCGTAGCGCTTGCTCAAAGCTTTCGCTGCCAAATGCCTCAAGCGGTGCAATTTCGCCCCAGCTTGTTTGCTGGCGATCGCTAAGGCGTAAAATAATGCCCTCTCGCACCTTCCATAGTCCATGATGCGTGACAAGGGGCTGTTTAAAAGAGCGCTGATAGCAGCGAAACTCGACTTTTAGCATAAGAGATGCTCTTTAAACACTTTAAGGGGAACCCCTAAAGCTCAAAAGTTCCCCTCACCAGTATTCGATAACCTTGACTAAGAATAGTAATCGGCTTCGGCGGGTGCTTTAGAACGAGATTTAGCCTTATTGGCGCTCTTCTTCAAAGCTTCGAGCCGCGCTTCGTACTTTTTACGCTGCTTCTTTTTCGGCGTTTGTTCAATCAATACTTTCAACGCGCTCCCCAAACTCTTATAAGCATTAGGCAACGTGTAGCCAAAACGTGTCGCGAGGGCGATCGCCTTTTCATCGGCTTCAATGGCTTCATTGAGAATCTTTTGGCTATTGTTTCGTTGATACAAGCGATAGCCCGAAACGCCACAGAGCGCTGTCGCCAAAAGCAGCAGCAGCCCATCCTGAACCCAAAGCTCACCGACTGCACCGCCTAACCCGATCGCCAGCGCCGCCATTTCCCAACCGTCTCTAGGAATCGTGTCGTTTTGAACACGAGCCACTTCATGCCAGAACATCAGGTTGCGCTGGTCTAGAGCTAATTGATCCCATTTAACTAAATCGACCTGGACTTCTATTTCATCCTTGCCGATTTCTTCGCTAGTGATGAGGGGCGGATTCACAGCCGTTGCCGCCTCAATCATGACCCAGCTTTTTAGTTCGGGGGGCAGTAAGGTCTTTAGCCGTCGGAGTTCGCTCAGATCGGATCGAGCTGTAGAAGTGGCGAATGAGGTCATAATCCGGGGGTTGATACGGAGGTTTAATTTAGGAGTATAGCGGTCTTTTTCACTATCTTCCTATCTTAACTTTTGGTTTAACAGATGGGGCGAACGGATGGGGCTAGGCAATACTGTTGCGTTTCCGAGATTCTTTGTAGGAGGTGCCGATATTTTTCAGCCCAGCGCGAATCATTTGTTGCTCAAGGAGGGCAAAGAAGCGGGTGCGATCGCCCCCTCTAACTACCGCCTGATTATGTGCCTCTGCTAAAGCCACCGGATAGCCATAGCCCTTGTGCACCTGTGTTAGCGTCAGGCTCAGCGCCGAATCTAAAAGCACTGGATCTTCGGCAACCCACGCCGGAAACTCCACCCGCGCCACTTCAGACCCCATATGGATATAGCAAAAATAAACGACATGATCGCCATAGGCTTCGAGAACTTTGGCAGAGCTTTTCCAAATCAAACTTCGCTGTCCGGGCGTTAGGAGCATTGACCAGAGCGCCGTATCTCGCAAGGGTGAAAAGACTTGACAGGGAGCCTGATCGGTTTTTCCGGGGCAGTTGGTCGAGCAATCGGGAGCCATGAAGGGGCAAGTGTGCAGGCGTAGAAAATTGACAGCCTCGCTGCTTCGGGCGGCACTAATATAGCTGACGAGGGGAACACCAGCAGCACGAAGTTGCTCCCAGGCTTGGAGCATGGGCGGTAGGATGCGATCGCGGGCATCGGCGGGTAATGACTCTAGAAACCAGTGAATTAGGGAGCCATCGACCATGGCTAAGGTAGGGGAATTTTGAAGTGGGTCTGCTGCCAGACTGATGCCAATTTCAGCTAACACGACTGCCTCTGAAACTGTGCGCTGATAGCCTATCCATTCTTCAGTACGAATGCCCCATTGCCGAGAAACATAAAGATCTTCGGGGCGGTAAAAAATCTCGGGCAGGCTGTCTAGAAGCGGGTGACGGTTTTGCCCATAGTGGAAGACGACACGCCCAACGTTGATCAAGTAACAGTAGGCGATTTCGTGGTGGCTGGGCGCAATTTGCGAGCCATCTGTGGCGATAACGGTATGGCTAGGGGGCGCGGCAGTCAGATCGATGCGCGTGTCTAGGGGTTCGATGGGTTCAGCGGCGGTAAACCCAAGGCGATCGCGCCAAATTTGCTGCTGGGCTACCAGGTCTGCTTGCCGTTCTCTGGCTTGCTCTAGCAGTCGGTGTGCTAAGTCTAGGCGTTGCCGAGTAGCAGCAGCTTCTTGGTTCAAATGTTGACCAATGCCCTGCATTTGGCAAGCGAGTTTCGTCAGGTCGAGCATGGGCGACGATCCATCAAATCGTTTGTACTAGTAGCTTATACTGTACTCTGATTCGTTGGGGTGGCAATGATAATTGTTTTTTGTAATTGTGGATGTTCAAAATGCAGTTCTTGGGCATGGAGATGGAGTCGCGTTGCCGCTGCAACGCATCCATAGAGGCGATCGCCCAAAATTGGCATTCCCAATCCTTCAACCGCATGAACTCTAAGCTGATGTGTTCGCCCCGTCACAGGGATAAGTTCTACCCGTGTTCCGTTTTTTGTTTCGTCTATGACTCGAAACTTTGTAATACTCGGCTTTCCCCGTTGCCAATCAACTTTTTGCCGAGGGCGCTCTTGCGGATCTCCCCAAATCGGGAGTTCGATGGTGCCTTGCTGGGGCAAGAGTGCTCCTGCCAAAACAGCCTCATACTTTTTATAAATCTGTCGCTGTTGAAACTGCTGGCTGAGATGACGATGAGTTTTTTGATCTTTCGCCAGCACTAAAACTCCCGATGTCTCTTGGTCGAGGCGATGCACTGGAAAGACTGTTTTACCCTGGAGGTGCAGACGAGTCAAAACGCTGTCTTGGCGATCGCCATATCGCCCAGGTACAGATAATAATCCAGGAGGTTTATCTACCACAATTAACCACGGGTCTTCGTGAAGGATGGAGAGTTCTGTGGCAGGCAACCCGGATAGTAAAAAACCCATTAAAGGCTGACAGCGATCGGCACAAGCTCCATAGAATTTTCCTGGCACTTTGTCAGCAGCAGCCGTGCCCCACCAAAATTCAGCCATGGCAATGGGCTTAAGATGATGAGTAGCGGCGTGGTGCAATAGTTTAGGGGCACAGCAATCTCCTGTTCCAGTCGGCATTCCAGCAGGCATGAGTTGCTGAAGTGTAGCGGATGTGCCCAGAAAGTTGATCAGACGATAGTTTTCATACAGTTGAGATTGAAGTGTTTGCGATCGCGCTTTCCGTTGCTTTTTTAGTTCACAAATCCGCATATCTGCTTGTTCAATGATTTGTTTAAGTGGCTGAATAACTGTGTCTCGATTTCGTTTCAGATTGCGTCGTTCTATTCCGTTCTGCTGGCTCTGCTGCTCTAATTTTCTTAGAGTATGTAAATCATTGGTAGTTTGGCGATCGCGCTGCCGTTGTTCTTTCTGTTGCTTATGAATCACTGCTAGTGTTTGCAAACGAGCCTCAAACTCGTGGGCTAAAGCCTGATATTGATGCCGCTCTGGGATTTGCTGTAAGGTAGTTATTTCTTGTTTTAGGTCGGCTAGAATTGCCAAAGTCTCGGCTTCTAAACTCGCGACTCGGTCACGTCCAGGTATGGGCGGCACCCATCCTTCTACCTCAGATAAACCATTCAATAAACCTGAAAATGCTTTGAGAACTTGTTGTTCACCTGTTGTAGATTCTGCTAATAATATGCCATACATTTTTCCTTCATGGACATATCGCTCATTACAGGAAAGCTGTTTCATTAAGATGTGAGCGATCGCTTCTACCTCTCGTGTCCGAGGTAGTCGCAACCGCGTACTACTTTGAGGACAACGTCCTTCATAGTAATAGGTCGGCACCTCACCCAAGTCGTCTCTAGGCATTGGTCGGGCGGTCTGGAGTCTTGACCAGTAATCTGATTTTGTAGACCGCAAAACCGATCGCCCCAATAACAACGGCAATTGCGATCGCCGGGACAGTAAGTGCCAACGCTGATAACACCGCTGCTGCCACTAACTCCAATGCTGAGAAAATTGGATTCGTCAATCCGCCTGAAACGGCTGTTGAGGTAGCGCGGAGAATATTCATTAAGCCCTTAGTGAGTCCTGCTGTGCCACCACCTGCTGCCAGCGCCAATGTCCACTTCACCAGTGGATCCATTTCGGGTGCAACGGATGCAGCAACAATGGTGCCTGTGATGATAGCAGCGGGTGTAGCGAGAATATCGAGTAAATGATCTACCCAGGGAATAGAGTAGCCAATGATTTCTAAAACACAGGCGATCGAAAATAGCCCTAACGCTTGAGGATTCTCGATCCAGTCAAAATTAGGAGGCAAATCAACATGACCTAAGACAGAAGCAGCACTCAAAGCTAGCAGTGGCACAAATACTCGAAAGCCAGCAGCAGCGCTTAAACTAATGGCAAGCATCAGTTCAATTAAGGTATCGAAGTTGAGAACTTGAGGCACAGGATTCTCCTGATTTTTGATTGTTCATTAAACTTTGATTTCAGCTAAATCATACCCGATCGCTAAAGTCCCATTAAATTGCATAGTTTGTAAACTGCCCTTGCCCCCACATTGCCATCCCATTCCCCATTCCCCACCTCAGAAACATCAAACCCAATCAACTGTCGCCCGCTGTTTACCACTTCACGGAATAAGCAAAAGGTCTGTTCTAGCTCCAGCCCGCCAGGAACAGGTGTGCCTGTATTGGGGCAAAGTTTGGGGTCTAGTCCATCGACATCAAAGCTGACATAGACTTGTTGAGGAAGTTCGGCGACGATTTGTTTGCACAGATCCAGCCAAGTCGTGCCAGCGTATAGCTTTTGCTTCAGCATGGGATCGTAATAGGCAGAAACTCGTCCGTCCGATTCTCGGATCAAAGTTACTTCCTCTTGACACAGATCCCGAACACCAACCTGAACGAGTTTGGATATCTGAGGAATCTTTAATGCATTAAACATAATAGATGCATGAGAATACTGAAATCCCTCGTAGGCATCACGTAAGTCTGCATGGGCATCGATATGCAAAATACCAAAGTCAGGATACTGTCCAGCTAGTGCTTGCAGATAGCCCAAAGGAACGCTGTGATCACCGCCAATGACTGCAACTCGTTTACCTTGTTTCAGAGCAGATTGGGATTGGTTGAATAGCCATTGGTTAACGGTTTGGCATTCCTGATTAATGGTTTGGAGGAGTTGAGCCAGGGCAGGATCATCTTCAACGCGATCGCCTCTCTCTAAACAGTCAATGATCTGCTTTGCATCTTGCCGCACTAACGTACTTTTCTGCTGAATCTCTGTCGGAATTTCTGCCATAAAAATTCCCTGCTTCCAGCCATCAGGATTATCAAAATCAAATACATCCAATTGCCGAGAAGCCTCTAAAACAACCTGTGGGGCAGCAGCGGTTCCAGCACCATAGGAAACCGTGACTTCCCAAGGCACACCAAAAATAATGATCTCTGCCGAGTCGTAATCAAACGGCAATCCTAGCAGGTTACCATTATCAACCCCAATAGCATTGGGGTCGTAAGTCCTAAGGATTTCTTCTTTAGTTGCCATGACTCGCCTACGTAGGGACATTTTTAACAAAGCAGATATCTATTATAGAAAAAGTGACGTTGCTAAATGGAGCAATTCCCGAACAGATGCAGGATTGGGGAGGGGTTCTCAGTTAAAACCTGGTCTTAAATCTCCATGATTCCAGGCAGACTCCTCCGTTAGGCGCTGCTGAAGGAAAGTATGAATCCCTTCAAAGCCCCTCTCCTAAAGGAAAGGGGTTGGGGGAGGGGTCTTTCTAGCTGCGTTGTAGAAACCTAACCCCTAGCCCCTTCCCTGCGAGGGCAGGGGAACATGATTTTCATATCGCAATTCGGCAACGCCCTCTGTCAAAAATGTTGGAAACCTCTCGTTAAATTCAACTCTTCATGGGGATGAGTACCGTAGCTATCGGTCAGGACAACACCTGTTTTTTGAGTAATTGTGCCGATAATTGCGGCATCTTCGCTCAAGCGTTGTACTAGCATTTGCGCCAGATGGGGAGCTAAACACAGCACTAGCTCAAAATCTTCGCCGCCGTACAATGCCCAGTTCAGCGCCTGCGGCTCTGAAAGCCAGGTTTTAAAGCACGACGGCAGAGAGATTTTCCGGCGATCGATCGCTGCCCCCACGCCGCTCGCCCGACAAATCTGCAACACTGCATCTGCCAAGCCATCACTGCTATCCATGCCGGCAATTCGGACAGAGGACTCGGTAACCTGCATTAACTTTTCAGATAGCAAAATTTCTTCTATGGCAGCCAAAGCATCGAATCGGGGCACGGGATATTGATGTTTCTTGAGCAACATCTGGCGATCGCGCTCTTCCAACTCGCTACCCTGCTCAGGATGCAACAAAAGCTCCAAACCTGCCTTCGATGCCCCGTGGGATCCCGTCACAACAATGGCATCCCCAGGCTGTGCTGCATTCCGTCGAATCGCGCGATTGGGAAAGACTTGCCCAAATGCTGCGATCGCCACTGTTACTACTCCTGCCCGACAAATATCTCCGCCTACAATTGGCGTATTATACTTGCCCAAACAAGCTGTCAGCCCTTGATAAAGTTGCTCTACCCAAGAAATCTTGATAGAACCGGGTAAACTCAACCCCACCGTAACGCCTAAAGGCGTTGCCCCCATTGCCGCCAAGTCCGACAAATTAGCGGCGGCGGCTCGCCAACCCGCGGCAGCAGCAGGCGTGGTGCGATCGCTAAAATGCACCCCGTCTACTAATAGATCTGTCGTTACTACCAGCGATTGACCAGGGGCGATCGGCATCAACGCCCCATCATCCCCTACCACATCGGCACAAAAGGGCAGGAGCCGCGCCAGCAACCCCTGCTCCCCTAAATCTTCCACCCGTTCACTCATAGCACCGTTCATTCGTAGCACTCTTCACTCATAACGCTCTTCTCTTATAGCGCTACAATTCAGGCTGCATCAAGTTTTCTGCTCCTTGAATCACCTTGGCAGAAATAATCTTGTCGCCCTGCTTTAGTTCTCTCAATACATCATTATTCTCAGTTACATAGCCAAACACAGCATAGCGACCATCCATGAGGTTGCGTCCAGCAGGGGTTAACTCGGCTTCAAATAAGAAAAAGAAAAACTGTGAAGAACCGCCATCGACATTATCTGCCGGACGCGCCATTCCTAAAGCACCATAGGACGAGAAAGGCAAAGCAGGCGCAGCCGTATAAAGCCCAGCATCTTCTAGGGTAATGCCATAGATAGGCTTGCTGTCTCCATCTACCATTACTTCCATGGGAATCGTGCGATATTTCTGCGTCTTGGGGTCAGTAAAGCCATCTTCCTTTCCTGGAGGATCACCAATTTGCACCACGTAGAAATCTTCTGCCCGCGTAAACTCTAACCCGTCATAGAAGCCTCGCTGCACCAAATCGACAAAATTCCCGGCTGTGATGGGAGCGTTGTAGCCATCCACTACCACTGTCATCGTGCCCTTTGTAGTTTCGATCGCCACTGTTGCCCGACCCTTCAGTTGAGGCAAATTGCTGTATTCCTCAGGCACCTCAAAGGGAAACTTCGTCACCATCAGTTCTTCAAGCTCACCAACACGATTCAACAACGCCGATCGCTTTGTCCAAATGGCATCCTTATCCTTTGCTTCGACATCGGCGCGCATCTCCTCAACGCCCGATCGCATCTCAGCAATTAGCTCTTCGGCACGGGGCTTTTTATCTTCAGGAATGCTTGCCAATAGCTCTGTCTGCTTTCGCTCTAAAACTTTCTGCGCCGTGTCTAAATTGCGATTCAGCGCTGCTAGCCGCCTGGCTCGGATGGCATCCGTCATTCGCTCCAGGCTGGTTTGCAATTCCCGTACAGGCTTATTATCGATAGGCAAAGAATAACGCAACAGCGCTTTGCCATCTGTAATGGCGTTACCAGGAGGCAAAGAAGCGAGCAAGCTAGCTGCTGCCGGACGAGCCCACGCCACGCTGCTGCTAAGTAACACCGTTGCAAGCAGCAAAGTCAGCAAACCATTTCGGAGCGCAGCCGCCAGCCGCAGCCCAATTGAGGATATTCCTAAATTGGCAGGAGTTCTAATCATGGAGTCACACAAGATAGCTCGGTAAAAATATTGTCCCACAACACGGTCGGGGCACTGCTCCAACCTGAATCTATGCAAATTAATATTGAGACGTGACCGATCCGCACCGAGAGCGGTAAAATAAATTGCCGAATGTTTTCCCAGAAACAGCAGGATTCATGATTTCTAGTAACGATTTTCGTCCCGGTGTCAGTATTGAGATAGATGGTGCAGTTTGGAAAGTTGTGGAGTTTCTCCATGTCAAGCCTGGTAAAGGCTCAGCTTTTGTGCGTACCAAGTTAAAAAATGCCCAAACGGGAAGCGTTATCGAACGCACCTTCCGTGCAGGTGAAACCTTGCCCCAAGCCACTCTTGAAAAAAGCGTGATGCAGCATACTTATAAAGAAGGGGATGAGTTAGTCTTCATGGATATGGAGACCTATGACGAAGGTCGTTTAACAGCCGCTCAGATTGGTTCTGGCGTTAAATACCTAAAGGAAGGCATGGAAGTCAGTGTCGTCAAGTGGGGCGCACAGGTGATGGAAGTAGAACTTCCTAACACGGTTGTGCTTGAAATTACCCAAACTGATCCGGGTGTTAAAGGTGATACTGCGACAGGCGGCACCAAACCTGCGATCGTTGAAACAGGTGCCCAAGTCATGGTGCCCCTCTTCATCACGACTGGAGAACGGATCAAAATCGACACCCGTACCGACTCTTATTTAGGTCGAGAAACCAGCTAGCAACCTTGGGTTTAACCCACTGCTTAGACACGTGTAGGATATCCAGGTTAGATAAAATTGTGGAACTAGACTTTAACGGACTCCGAGAATTACTGGCAGCCATTAATCAGACAGATGTCTCAGAGTTCATCTTGAAGAAGGGCGATTTTGAGCTAGTTGTGCGTAAAGGAGGAGCACCATCCTACTCTGCACCCTCTAGCCTTCCCATTCCTGAGCCGTCGGCAGCCGTGTCTTTACCGCCTGTAGCTCTGCCGCCCCCTGTTGCACCACAGCCTCTTGCCGTTTCACCCTTGGCTGACAAGCTAGCAGAAGTCACTTCTCCCATGGTCGGTACATTTTATAGTGCGCCAGGGCCAGACGAGCCTGCCTTTGTGCGAGTGGGCGATCGCATTCGTCTTGGGCAAACCGTCTGCATCATCGAAGCCATGAAGCTTATGAACGAGTTGGAAGCGGAAGTAGCAGGCGAGGTCGTTGAGATCTTGACACAGAATGGCGAACCTGTGGAGTACGGACAAGTCTTGATGCGGGTAAAGTCAGCTTGAATCTCTTAAGCCTCACCAAATTTCCTCTCACTCGTTATCATAGAAACTCCAAAATAGAGTAAGGCTAATCTGGAGGAACTCTGTCAGTTTATACTCGCCCACTCGCTCGATTAATTGAGCAACTTCAACACTTGCCTGGTGTCGGACCTAAAACCGCCCAAAGGCTAGCTTTGCACATTCTACGGCGACCCGAAGCAGAAGTCGAAGCACTCGCCCAAGCCCTGATCGAGGCTAAGCAGCAAGTCGGTATGTGTTCTGTTTGCTTCCACCTCTCTGCTGAACCCGTCTGTGACATTTGTCGATCGCCCAGCCGCGATTCCTCGACTCTCTGCGTTGTGAGTGACTCCCGCGATGTCATTGCCCTAGAAAGAACCCGCGAGTATCCAGGCAAATACCATGTCCTCGGTGGTTTGATCTCACCGATGGATGGCATTGGTCCCGACCAACTCAACATTACTCCCCTGGTGCGTCGTGTCAGCCAGCAAAGTATCAAGGAAGTGATCATGGCGATTAGTCCCAGCGTTGAAGGCGAAACCACTACGCTGTACGTGGGGCAACTAATTAAACCTTTCACAAAAGTTACCCGCATTGCCTTCGGTCTGCCCATGGGCGGAGACTTGGAATACGCCGACGAAGTAACCTTAGCCCGCGCCTTAGAGGGTCGCCGGGAAATCTAGCTAGTACCGTACTAACTGTCCTCTTCTAAAAAACTGCCGATTTACACCACCCACCACCAAAATTGTCGCGACCAAAGTCCCGATCGCCATCATAAATAAAATCAAAATCTGATACCCTGCCGCCACTAAAGGACTCGCTCCTCCTAGCAACTGCCCTGTAAAAACCCCTGGTAACGTCACTACTCCCACCACCAGCATCGTATTGATCGTCGGGATCAATCCTGCCTTGATCGCATCCCGGCGGTACTGCGTTGTTGCTTGTTGAGGTGTTGCCCCTAAACTCAAGTGCGTCTCAATTTCTACCTGGCTGCTATTGAGAATACTGACCAATCGATCGCCCGCGATCGCTGCTGCATTCATGGTATTTCCCAACAAAATGCCCATCAACGGAATCAAATTCTGTGGCTCGTACCAAGGATTGGGGCGCAAAACCAGCCAGTTAACGTATCCCACAGTCAAAGCCGTACTTAGCAAAAGCGCTCCGCCAACAATGGGCATTAGATAAGGAATTTTTTTACTAATCTGATTTCGGGCAACCACTGTGGCAATAGATAGCATCACTCCGATCGCCACCAATACAAAAAAAGGATTGCGGAAGGCAAACACTGCCTCAAGCAAATAACCTACTACCAAAAGCTGAAGAATACTGCGACCTGTGGCGATCGCTAAACTTCCTTCCAGTCCTAGCTTCTGCCATGTAGAGAGCGCGATCGCCAACACCATCAATCCTAGTGCCCCGGCTAACTGAACCCCATCAATTTCAATTCCTGCCATAGCTTCTCCTTTAACTCCTTATTAAAAAACTCAATACGAATCATCCCTACTTAACCATTAATCGCAATCAATTCGAGAGACAATGGAAAGCAAGAATTTAACTTGCTAGAAAAGCAGCGATTATTATGAAAAAGCTCATCAGTGGATTACGAGACTTTAAAAATAGCTACGTTTCCACCCATCTTGAGCTACTCGACCAGCTTTCCCAAGGGCAAAACCCCACCGTTCTTTTCATCACCTGTTCCGACTCCCGCATCGCCCCCTCGTTGATGACCAACACCGACCTAGGAGATTTGTTCGTCATTCGCAATGCAGGCAACATTATTCCACCTTTTGGAGCAGCAAACGGCGGCGAAGGAGCTACGATCGAGTATGCCATTCACGTCTTAGGCATTGAACAAATTGTTGTTTGTGGTCACTCTCACTGCGGTGCCATGAGTGGGCTTTTGCAAATTGGCAAACTAGAAGAGCAAATGCCCCTCGTTTATGATTGGCTACGCCACGCCGATGCTACCCGACGCTTAGTCGCAGATAATTATGCAGGTCATGAGGGCGAGGAGCTACTAGAAATTACCATTGCCGAAAATGTGCTAACGCAAATTGAGAACTTAAAGACCTACCCCGTTGTTCGCTCCAAAATGTATCAAGGCAAGCTCCATATTTACGGCTGGGTTTACTACATTGAAACAGGCGAAGTGCTGGCGTACGACCCTGAAACCCATACTTACGTAACTCCTCAAAGCCAGATAAATTATGAGGCAGGCTCCGACCATCCTAAAACTAATGCTCCTCCGGTTTTTTGTGAGTTGCCAGTTGATCCAGATGAACTTAAAACTGAACTAGTCCTCCATAAACCCGACGACAGTAATGGCAGTAGTATTGGGGATGAGAACGGAAATGGTGTATATCAATCGCCCGTTGAACCCGCTTGGATCCCCCCCCAACCAGCCAACGTTTATCGGGGTAGACCCAGAATTAAGCGTCGAGGGCGGTAGCGCGATCGCTTTGTTTTGATCTACCCATTTGATCTAAGTGTTGGGGCGATCGCCGCATCAGTTTCACATTAACTCGATCGCTTGGCATCAAGAAGCTTGTCAAGATCGAGTTGTTGGCGGTCGTAACATCTCCACTACAAAGGTGATGTAAAAGCGTTGAGCTAACACCGTCTGAGCATCCAAGAATGTCAATTGTTGGTAGAATTCTTTTCAGCCACAGCCATACTTCCCATCACATCTCCTGAGAAATCTACGTAAGTTCCTCTCTAACTTCCCAAAACTGGAAGATATACAGAAAATTTTCCAGCAACTCCCTAGCTATGGGTTATGAGTTGTACAAAACCCATCTTGATAACCAACTGAGGAGGGTTAGGTAGACTATGTCTATCTAATAATATTGTTATGCAGTTTAGTCTGTGAGGTAGGGGTGTTACCGAAATGTTGTCTGTTGATAGGGCTATTTAACGAAGATGATTTTAACTATGATCTACCAAAACTTCATCACAATTGAATCTGATAAACGGGGTGGGAAGCCCTGTGTACGTGGTTTAAGAATTACAGTTTATGAAGTGCTTGAGTACTTGGCTTCCGAGATGACTGAAGCAGAAATTCTTGACGATTTTCCCGATCTGACGCGAGAAGACTTAAAAGCCTGTATTGCTTACGCTGCTGACTGTGAGCGTCGGTTAATGATTTCTCCATTATCTGCATGAGATTACTTTTTGATAAAAACTTGTCGTCAAAATTGCTGAACCGTCTGGGCAATCTTCTCCCAAATTCGCTTCACGTTCCAGATTTGGGTATGAAGGCAACAATTGATCCAATCGCTTGGAATTATGCAAAAGACAATGATTTGATGATTGTCTCAAAAGATGCGGATATGCACGATTTGAGCTTAGTATTTGGCAATACCACCGAAAGTTATTTGGCTTCCCTTGGGAAACTGTTCAACATTGCAAGTATTATGTGAACCCTCGACTCGAGATGAAAACTAGCCCCACCACTCAACTTTGCAAACGATGAAGATACCTAATCAATGTGAAAACATGGCGGATATTCGAGCCGAAATTGATCGGTTAGATCGTCAAGTTGTTGCTCTACTTGGTCAGCGTTTCGCATACGTCAAAGCTGCCTCCCAATTCAAGACGAGTGAAACTACCGTTAAAGCACCTGAACGCTTTCATGCAATGTTGAAGCAGCGTCGAGTCTGGGCAGAAGAGGAAGGATTAAATGCAGATGCAATTGAAAAAATGTATCGGGATTTAGTTAATCACTTTATTGATGAGGAAATGAAGTACTGGAAGCAATCCAAAATTGAGTAGAAGCGCCGTATAAAAATCTGCTTGCACACCGACTATATCGAGATAGCTGGTTGAGTCCGAAAAGTTACTAGCGGCGGGGAAAGGGAATCGTTTTGTACTATATGCTGGAATTTAGTAACGCCATAGCCTAAGGGTGTTGGAACCGACAACCGCATTTTAGTTCTTTCTACTCAGTGAGCAGAACCGCAAGCGGTACGGCTCAACTAAGCTTTATACTGCTTAGTCCTCTGAGGGGGTGAGTGTCACTTACTGATTCACTAAGCCATTGACAGTTCACCGATGACTTCCAGGCGATTGAATTTTCCTAAGGTCATATAGGTTTCTGTCAGAACTTCAGCGATCGCCGGCGTAATCCATCCCATTTGTTTCAGCAGATGAATTGCCACCGCATACTTTGCCCGCTTGGCTCCATCTGCCACCTTAATTGCCAGCCCCAAGCCTTCACCCACACGCCCAATGCACTGAATCCCCTCTGCACCAGACTTGCTGACCAGTTCACCCTCAGCCAGCCGCATTAGCTCTGTATCGAACTGTCCTTCACCGGCAACCATACTCGGATGATGAGTCATGGCTCGCACAATTCGCTCCATATCTAAGCTATTGCCCGAAGAAAGTTGAGCATATAAGGTCGCCATTTGACCTAACTGCATATAGTAAGTAGGTGCGCCACAATCATCATGTGCTGAGATAAACTCGTCGGGCGGCATTCGCAAAAGCTCTGCAACCTTGCCTAAAATTAGTTGCTGCACCGGATGGTTCCGCTGAAGGTAACTGCTAAGGGGAAAGTTACGTTGCTGACAAACTGCTAGCATTCCAGCGTGTTTACCGGAGCAATTGTACTGAAGTGGACTTGCCTTACCTGCGGGCGTAGGGCACTGCAACGCCGATGGATCAATATCACATCGCCACAGAATATTGAATGCTTGTCTAGCTTGCTCAACATTGCCTTGGTGAGAGCTACAAATGATTGCCAAATCCCGATCGGTTAGCCCAAACCGTTCTAATGTTCCACTGCTTGTCACTGCCAAAGCTTGAAACGGCTTAAGGGCTGAGCGGACGAAGCAAGCAGTTTCGGCACTGCCCGCTGTGGTGAGAGTGCGCCCTCGATCGTCTGATACTACGGCTTGAACGAGATGGGTCGATTCGACGATGCCTTCTCGGAGCAAGTGAACTTTTAATTCTGCGGTGCGTTTTCCCCTAGTCATTCCTGAAACTTTTGCATAGTGCCGTATTGAGTACAAAAAATTGCGGGTTCGGAAGATTACTACAAAACAATCCACAATACGCCGCCACTCAAGAGCAGTAGCACTAAAGCGCCAAACGTTTGAGATAAGCGCTTTAAAAGCGATTGAATTTCATAGCTGACGATGAGGCGATCGCGCTGCAAGACCTCTTCTGGTTTCGTCCAAACCTGTCCATCATACCAGCCTGACTCTTCATAAAAAATCTCAGCTTGCGAGAGGCGATCGCGCACATACATCCAACCCAAGTACAGCCGCACCAGCGCCAACGTTGGCACAATCAGCGCTCCTGCTGCTGCACTCAAAGCAAATTGCACCGGATACTTTGCCATTGGGAAACTCACGACAGCAACGGGCGCAGAGAGAATTAATCCGACTCCCCAAAGAATGACAATAGGCTTCCAATAGCCTGCCCCCCTCAGCAACGCCCAACGAAAAAACCAGGAATCTTGAAGTTCCTGATATTCATTGAGAGGCTGTTGCTCAGTTGGAACAGGACAAACAGGCGCAGAAGATTTCATAGTAGAAGCGATATTCAGGAACCCAAAAGCTTGGCATTACTCGGCATCAGTTGAGCTCAAATGAGGCAAGCCCTCTTCTGTACTTTACCTAATCCATGGCTAGTCGAGGAACCGAGAAGCGCGTTTTTTCGGCATGTCCCCAAAATGCTTCCAGGTCATAGAACTCGCGCTCTTGGGGCATAAAGACATGGGCAATCACATCCCCATAATCCAATACAATCCAAGACCCATCGCTTTTACCTTCACTTCTGACAGGGAGCCGATGCAAGTCTGTCTCTACTTTATCTTCAATGGAACCCGCGATCGCCCTCACTTGCACACTTGACAGACCCGACATCACGACAAAATAATCTGCTAAGTAAGACACCTCAGATACTTTCAAGATCACAATGTCTACCCCTTTACGGTCATCTGCGCCTTCAGCAATTGTTAGGGCTAGTTGTCGGCTAGATGGGTCAGTGATGACCTGGCTATTGTGAAACTCGGATCTGGGGGTTGGGGACGAAAAAGAGTTAGACATCAAGGGGCAGTTTCTCCATTTTTAAAGGGGTTGTTAGGGACATTGAGTTAATTAGACTGACTCAGATAACGTAACGCTTCGTGGGCAGAGCGAGCCGGGCTAGTCTGTTGCAAAAACCAATTTCGGGTGAGTAACACACGCGGATGAATCAGCCGACGAGATACAGTTAAGTGCTTAATAGAATCGTCGCACGACATCCACACCGCCCGCTGTAAGTTTTGTCTACTGGTATGCCGCAAAATGTTAAGGTCTGGCGTATTACCTCGCCCCGGCTCAAGGCTATCTGCCAAAAAAACAACGCAACTCAAAGCACTCATGCCAGGTCTGCCTAGAGTATGATTAGCGATCGCTTCCAAGATTTCTGGGTCTTGAATTCCAAACTGATCCCGAGCGACGATCGCTCCTACCTCTGCATGAAGCAAATGGGGTGTCACTTCATCAACCGGGTCAAGGGGTAAACCTTCCCGACGAGCTATTTCTAGCAGTAGCTGCGGCTTGAAGTATTTTGCCAAGTCATGCATTAGCCCAGCTTGAGCGGCTTTGTCGGTGTTGAGAGAATGATCCTTAGCCAAAGCGATCGCCATCTGCTCAACTCTCAGAACGTGCTGCAAACGGGATTCAGGCACGTTATTTGATAACCAGTGCAAGATGTCATGACGCAATGTTTCTGGATTTTCTCCCATGTAAAGATTGATAAGTGTACAGGAATTAGGATTAAAAATGTGCCTTCATTCTAGATCAATTCCTTAGAGTTGAGTAAGTTAGGAAAGTGAAAATCTTTACCTTGTCAAGCGGTACCCGTTGAGAAATATTGAGAAATAGCGAGAAACAATAAAAAGCGATCGCTCACAGGCGATCGCTTTTTCAACAAGAACTTTAAGAGCCGCCTAATCACAAATAATCAGGCAACCGGGCAGATGGAAAAAATCATTGAAGGCTGATCAACCTCTTGTAGCTGCACATCAAGCCAGTAAGACTGATTGGGCTCTAAATCAAATAACTCTAAGCTAAAACTCCCAGCACCCGCACGCTGAGCCGTTGTGTGACTATTCTGCGCCCTAAAGTCAACCTTGCCCGCAGTGGGAAGTTGCCCCTGCACCCGCACCCGCTTCATTGTGACATCGTACTCAGCCATTAAATCCAGGATTCCCGCCGCCAGTGTCCATTGGCGTTGAACAGGATTGCGGGGCGAAACTTTGAGAGTCAGCGATTCAATGATTTCGCGAGCAGCGATCAGTGACAGCGCCATCTGTTGAGGGGGAGTTGCAGAGTCATAGTTGCTTGGAAAGTTAGCACCTGGAGCATTTTTAAGCGGGGAAGCGATCGCCCCACTCCGAACTGGAGAAGCAATCACAAGTCCCGCCAATTGGTTCAGCGCCACCTCTTGCCCAGGAAATAGCAGTTCCACTGCTCTAACTAACTTTGCCCCTTCTTGCAGTGAGGACTGCATCACAGATTGGCACTGGCTAAACAGTTGAGCTAAAACTTTCTCTGGCATCGGCACAGGCAAGTTCAGACTCTTCAGTTGGGTTGCCCAAGATGGAACTTGCTCAGAATCATACTTGTAGCCCTCAGTCTCCCAGGGAAAAACAGGAGGCTTTAGCTCAAGCTCGGCACGAATCCGACGCTTTATAAGGGAATGAAAACGGTCTTGCACAGCAGGTGTCTCTCCGGGTTCAAAAAAAGAAAATTCCTCAACTGGAAAATAGCTTGACTCTGATGAACGGGTCTGCCTCACAGCAACCGATTCAGAATCAAGGGGATCAGGAACAGACTGTAGATCCGCCGCACCAAACCCATCCGATTCAGTTTTCCGACAATTGAAACTCTTCCCCGATGGCGCTGCAACTATCCAGCTTGGCTCTTGAGACAGCCAGATCAGAAAGTTTTTAACAGCTTCTGCGTCTTTATTCATACACTTGTGCCCCTGTTCCGGATGCAAAATTGTTACAAATGCAGCAATCTTGTTTCAATCTTTTTGTAAACCCAGGTCTACATCGATCCAATCTTATCGAAATCATCACAATTAAAAGACAACCTTACGATATCCTCACTATTCATCTATTGCTGCCCCTGCTCCGGACACAACACTGTTACGAATTTCCCAAGCTTGCTCTAGCAGTTTCGACCACTGCTTTTGTAACTGGGTCGGGGTGCTGCCCAACGTTTTGGCGATCGCAACATCGGGTAACCTCTTCTGCTTCAAATGCAAAAGCTCTCTTTGCTGGGAAGTCATTTTGTCTTGAAACAGCTTCCACTGCTGCGGCGTTAAACCCAGGTTCCGATCTAAATCAGCCTCTAGCCATTGATGAACCAACTCCCAGTGGTGAGACAGAGCAAAGCGAATCAGGTGATATTTGAACCGCTGTTGTAGATAATCCCGTTGCCGAGCATTCAACCCCAAAATAGACTCAATTTCATTGGCAGGCAGGTCTTGAAGCCGCAGCGAAAAATAGTTGGCGCAATCCTGCTGATCACGCTCCTCCAAATACTGCATCAACTCTGTAATTACCGTATTGCGCAGCGCATCTTCTGATATCTCTGGTTCTTGCGCCATCATCTGTTCCCGCACCTGCGGAATCGAAGCCATGCTGCGCCCATGTTCCGAGTCACCCGAGGAGCCTTCTGCAACTTGCTCTATGTCTACCATCGTCTCAGGAGGCTGCTGCTGCGAGTAAGTTTGCGCTCGTAGAATAATGAGCTGCTGACTCCGCCGACCTGCTAAGGGAATCCGGCGCTTGCCGTATCGCTCGGTAAACGACATATATTCAGCTAACTCCAGTAGAGAGCGAGGGCTGTAAGTTGGCAAAAGCTGAGTTTCTCGCCGAAAAGCATTCAGAGATTCAATGTAAAAACCCTGAAGAAAATCTTCAATTAGAGTTAGTCGAGCTTGGTAGCTTGACTGAACTTGGGGCGGCGTGATGTAGCGATACACCACCGCACTGAGTGTACTATGCAGTTCTACCCGACCTCGATGGGAACCGAGCTGATAGTATTCAAGACATTGCTTGAGGCGATGGCGAGCCAAAGTATTTAACCAAGCCTCTACCTCCCCCGAATCTTGAATGCGTTTGCTCTCTGAACAGATGCGAGTGACTTCCTCTGCTAAACGAGTCGCCACATCTTTACAGTTGTGTTCAGAAGATCGAGTGGATTGCTTTAGTTCGCTGTACAACAGCTGAAAAATAGCCTCCACGCTTTATTACAGTCTCCCCCTGATGGTTAATCGCCTATAAACCTAACACAGTCTCATAAAATCGCTCACAACCGATAAATCCCTAACAAAACCAACGATAGGTGCACTTTCTGATCAAGAAATCTTTCGCTTTCAAAGGTCTAGACTAGACTATTGAAGCCGGTGAGCTTTGGCGCTACCCAAAATATAGATGACATGGATATCAATCAGCAAATTCAAATGTTAGTTCAGCAAGCTCCACAGTATGGAGCTTCTCCTAAAGAAGTAGAGGCGATCGCCCCTGCCCTGATTACGGTTGCCGATCGACTTAAACACCCTGAATATTATGTGCTGCAAACCCTGGAGCAAAACTGGGTCATGACGGTTCTTAACCATCCTACCGAATCTGAGGTCACAAAGAACATTCTGTCTGTTTTCCCGACCCTTGAAGACGCTAAAACCAGCGCTAGTGAATTTGACAATGCTCATGTGATTGCTGTGCCTGTGCCTGTAGTTCATATCCTGTTTCAGATGTTGGCAATGGAGCCGGTAGACAGCATCATCTTTTTTGAACAGCCTAGGGAATTCACTACAGGTGTAGAGGTCACACGGGCAGATCTTTTGGAGTTAGTTCAGATTTCTCTGCAAACGATGCGATCGCGCACTCCGACAGATATTGCTTAGCAGGTTCAGAGTTTTGGGTCTAGGCATTAGTAAAGGCGGCTTAGAACATAGTCTGCTAGCTCTAATAAAGCTTGCCGTGACTCAGTCGCCGGAAAGCCAGAAAGATGCCCAACAGCAGCCTGAGCATGATTGGCAGCAAGTTCGCGCGATCGCTGGATGCCTTGGCTGTCTTTAACCAGAGCGATCGCTTGCTCCAAGTCATCATCCTGGGCAAATTCTCGCTCAATTAATACCTCTAGGAAAGGTTTCTCTTCAAGTGCAAAGAGTACAGGAGCCGTTAGGTTGCCGCTTTGCAAGTCAGACCCAGCAGGTTTACCCAGAATTTCACTCGAAGCCGTAAAGTCCAAGATGTCATCCACAATTTGGAATGCCAAGCCAATATTACGTCCATAGTGATAAAGGTGCATATTTTCTTCTGCCGAGAGTCCACTCAGAACGCCCGCTGCCTTAGAGCTATTGGCAATGAGAGACGCAGTCTTGTAGTAACTCTTTTCTAGGTAGGCTTCTAGCGTCAAGCTGGTATCAAAACCATTTAAGCCCTGTTGAATCTCGCCTTCTGCCAAGTCCATAATGACTTCTGAAAGCAGCTTAACAACGGTCAAATTGTCCAAATTTGCTAAATACCAGGAAGACTGAGCAAATAAGAAGTCCCCAGCTAAAACCGCCACTCGGTTAGTAAAGCTGCTGTGAACGGTTGGAATGCCTCGACGCATTTCTGCTTCGTCAATGACATCATCATGCACCAAGCTAGCGGTATGGATCATCTCAGTGATTTCTGCCAAGCGTCGGTGCTTAGCAGTAATCTCCTGATTAGGCATTGTCGCTCTAGAGATGAGAAAAACGATCGCCGGTCTGAGGCGCTTGCCGCTTGCCCCAAACAAATGCTCTGCGGCGGCATAAAGAATGGGATGACGGGCACCGACCAACTGCTTTAGGTTATCGGTGAGGAGGTGAAGATCTTTTTCTACTGGAGAAAAAAGAGAGGTGGCTGAGGTCATGGATAAGCTGACTCTGGCTCGATGTTACGGAACTTTACATATCTTACACTTATTTTAAGCTAACCCTAGAGGGAACCTAGGATGTAGGGAAGATATGCCAAATTGGCGATCCCTGGCAAGACATCAACTAGGAATTTTCTAGTCTAAATTTTTGCACGATCGCTTCAGTGCAGCCGCGCGATCGCTGAGCCGATTTGCTTGAATCTGCGGCTCGATTTGGCGCATGTGAACGGCACGACTGGCGATCGTGGCTTCTTGCCCCTCAAACTTTACGAACACTCGCCCCGACAACCATTTGTTAATGCCCGATCGCGCGTAAACTCGCACCTCGTCTCCCTCTTCCTGAAGTTGATAGCCCATTGCGGTCAGCAAGGTTTCTAGCTCTACCAAAAATTTCTTTTTTTCTGCAAACGGAAGAGCTATGGCAACCGAGCGATTGAAGTAAACTCCGACCAAACCGGCTAATGCTCCTCCTAAAGCCCCGATTTGCTGAGGAATGCCTGTGGCAATTTGCAACCCTGTTGCCCGCGACACAACGATCGTTAAGACAATTGCAGTGGTTGAAAAATAGTAAATAAAAGTGGAAAGGAAACTGGGGCCTGCTTGCATAAATCTGATGGGAATGAAGATCGTACGGTTGAAAAGCTGAAATTATTTTACGGGCGATCGCGCGGCAGTGCTGGAACTCATGCCGATCGCTCATCCATTTGGGTGAAGTACTCAACGGTTGTCTAGCCCAATATGAGGCAACTAGGCGTTCTTTGTTGAGTCATTTCGGATGAATTAGGCAGTCATTTACACCGATAAAACATGGCAGTGAGTAGGCAACAACGAGAATCATTTGTACTGAGTGGAGGAGTGATTGCGATCGCATTATTACTCACTCAAAATGTAGTGTTACTGCTGCTTATCCTAGTCATCGGAATATTCGTTACGACAATAACTTTCACCCTCATTTCTGCGAAGCACCAAAAAGCCTTAAATACTACCCTTGAACAACAAGTCGAAGCACACACGCTGCAACTGCAAGCCAGCATGGCAGAGTTAGAAGAACTCAGCAATCTTCAGGATTTGCTGCTTTACGCAATTTCCCATGACTTGCGCACTACGGTGATGGGCAGCCTGATGGTTTTAGAAAATTTGCAGGGGCAAGCCGGAGACATGATTCCCGTGTCGCGTGAGCTATTGCGACGCATGACCCAATCTGGCAAAACTCAACTCAATCATCTCAACCAACTCTTGGAAGCCTACGCCAACATTACTGATGGCATTCAGCTTGAAAAAACCTGGGTTTCGATGAGTGCAGTGCTGCAAGAAGCGATCGCCGCCCTCTCTCCACTTTTGCAAGAAAATCACATTACGCTGGTTAGTCCTATTTCGACCGACCCACTTTGGGTAATGGCAGATATAAGCCAGATCCGCCAGGTCTTTCACCATCTTATTTCCAATGCGGCGAACCATAACCCACCGGGCATAGAAGTGCGCGTGGAGGCGACCCTTGCGGTATCTACGAGGCAGCCCGTTGAGAAACAGACCTTTCAGTTCACTATCACTGATACGGGCATTGGCATTGATTTATTGGAACAAAAAAATATCTTTGAACTATGCCTAAAGCCATCTCAAGAGCGCCAACTGACTCGCATGAGTTTAGGTCTGTGCCTTTGTAAGCAAATTGTCAAGGCACACGGAGGACAGATTGAGGTTCATAGCCAAGTCGGAGAAGGCACCACAATTGAATTTACGTTGCCAGCTGAAGGGTAATTGCCACCGTTTCGGCAATGATGTCTGCAACAAAACTTAACATTTAGTTCACGCCTCACGCTAAATTCTGCTATATTTGATACAGAAACAAACCGTTCATCTCTTTCTAAAAGTCTAGATTTTTGGCAAGAGACGGAAGTAAGGGAATCCTGAAGGAACGCGCCTCCGAATCACACTAACTGTAAAGAGGTAAGCACCATGGAAAATACAAATCAACAACCTAATAAATCTAAAACCTATCGGGTTAGTCCTGATACGGTTGCATTCATGCTGTCGAGTGGCTTTTCCACCGATGGTAGCTGGTATCAGTGGGTTAAAAAGAACCGTCAACAATCAATCGATCGCTAGTCCGATCGCTTAATTGGCTGGGCCAGTTTTAATTTATGTAGAGACTTGTTCCTCTAGCTTTTTGTCCCTTGGGTAAGAGCTAGAGGAATTTTTGTTTGACTGCTTACTTGAAGTAAATCAGCAGGTTCAATCCTGGAATTGTCCGAGAGAGCGTCCATAGCAAGAGCGCAAAGTAAAGTAATCCTACTCCCCACTGGTACCAGACGAGTGCAGTAATCAAGGCAGGCATTTGTTCATCGCGTAACCGAATATCGTTGAACCCAAATTTAAGCAAATTGTTGAGGCTGAAATCTAAGTAATTTAGCCAACTCCAGCTTTTGTTCCAAAGGATAGGGATGTAGCGTTCCCGAAAATAAGGAAACGCTGGAATATTAGGTAATCGACCAATTAAAAACCTTAACTGACGCATACTGCTATCTTCAACAAAATAGCTAGTGTCCATCAGGTCATGGTAACGACCTTGCCCGTAAAGAATACCAATAAGCAGGGCTGGAATAGGAATGATGACTCCGCCTAAACAAGCTAGAGTGAGCCAAGGCTGTTCTGCTGTCCGAAACAGGGCAGAGAAGCCGAGGATTGAAAAAATGCCAAAGCCACTAATGCTCCAGACGACTTCTTCGGGTGTAGGAATAATCGGTTTAGGGTGCAGTTTGCGGAAGCGATCGATTAACCAAAACAAGAAGGCAAAATGGGCGATCGCAATCATTCCCACTCCTAACACCAGCCAAGAACTTGTCCCAAATCGGGTCAGCAGCAGCAGCAAGCTTAAACCCAACCAATTTACCCCTTCCACAAACCAGTTGCCCACAGAAACAGGCTTACCGACCACAACGCGATCGCGCACCTTGACATAAGCTCCCAGCATTCCTTCTAGCTTGAGCAAATCGGCGATGCTGCGGAAGGGTTGCTGAGAACGAGTTTGGGCGATCGTAGCGGCTTGCTTCGCTGAAAAGCCAACTGCTTGAAGCTGAGCTACTGAGGCAGTATTTAAATCTACTCCCAACAATCGCTGGCGCAGTTCCTTCAGGCGTAATCGCTCGGTGGTGTATTCCACCTGGTTCGCATCCGAAATTTGTTGCTGCAACCGAAAGTTTTGCACCAGGTTACGCAACAGCGTTTCATTCCCTTGCAGTGTTGGCACCGAAAGCACCCGCCCCACCTTACCGAGGTCGCCCAAAATACGGGCAGAACGCGGGTCAAATTGCAAATCTGAAATATTGAGATAAGCCCCTTTCGCAAACCCAGCATTGGCAAAGTCTGCCTGGTCTAAAATGCTGGCTCCACGGAGGTTGACCAATTTATTGAACTGGGTTTGGCGAAAGCTGACCAGTTTATCAAACCGCGTCTCTGTTAAAAACAAAGCCTGGGCAAATTTATCGCGGTCAAAAAGCACCTGACCCATCCAGCGAATCTGTGAGAAATCGGCTTTGTCATACCATTGAATTCGGGTAAAGTTGGCAAGCTGTTGAAACCGGGACTGATGAAAGCTGGCAAATGCTCGAAACTCACTGCTTTGAAAGTTGGCATTGGTTTTGAACTCCGCTTCGTTAAAGATGGCACGATTAAAAAATATGGTGCTAGGAAATCGGGCTTCACGCTGAAAAACGGCATCCATAAAGGTGGCTGTTTGACTGAAGCGTGCGCCTGACCAGTCTACGTCTTGCCCAAAATTTACGCCTTGTGCCTCGACGCGCCCCAGAAAAAATGTGTTGGTGAAATTAGCAAAGTTTTCAAAGCGAGTTTGGACTAGCGTCAGTGTGCCACGCAGAACGGTGAGTTGGAGCGGCGCAGCTTGGCTTTGTAACAGAAGCGATCGCGACAAATTACTTAACTGAAACAATCGCAAACTATCGCGCTTCAACTGTGCCTGCTCGGCTTCACTAAACGGGAAAGGCGTTTGCCCAAACAGATCCGTCCGTAAACCTAAGTCCCGAATGGTTAACTCTCCTCGAATCAGCGAGTAACTCAAATCAATTCCCAGTGGCGATCCGGGTTGCTGAAGCTGAGCCTGAACTAAACGATAAAACTGATCACGAAATGCTGCATTTTCGGGGCGTAAATCAATGACTAGCCTCCTTAGATCAATAGTTCGGATGCCTTCTGTTTGAGTCGGCGATTTTAGTCGTCTTTGTAGGAGTTCTAAAGTTAAATCGATCCGCTCAGGTGCAGGAGCAGCCCAAGCAGGGTAGGGCAAGACGAAGCAAAAGCAGAGTAATAGACAAATTAACGCACGCAACACAGGCTTGGACAAGTGAGTACTTCACAAGAAGTATAGGTGAGTCCTAGGTTATCTTCTATTTGCCATCTATCTGCCAAACTAAGTGAGCCATCAGTCAAGACTTATGGCTGCATGGCTACTTTTACAACCTTCCGATGTTTCATGTCCTGAAACACTTGCTCTAGCTGGGTTAGGGGTTGATAATCACTAATTAGCAATTCAAACGGTAAAGCGCTACTAGATAACAAATTTAGGGCTTGTCGAACGTAGTGCGGTGTACTGTGAAACACGCCCTTAAGAGTTAGTTCGCTGTAATGCAATTGCTCGGTGTTGACGGTAATGGTGGTGTTTCGGGGACACCCACCAAATAGGTTTATTGTCGCTCCAGGGCGGGCACAGGCGATCGCCGTTTCCCATACAGCAGGCGAACCCGTTGCCTCCACAACCACATCTGCGCCCCAACCATCGGTGAGTTCTTGGACGGCTGCTGGAATATCGCTGACTTGGTGATGGTTAAACGTCTGCACTACGCCAAACTTCTCCCCAATTTTCAATCGATCGCCATTGCCTCCAAATAAAAAGACCTCTGCACCCAACTGCACCAACGCCCCCGCAAACATTAGCCCGATCGCCCCATCGCCTAGCAACACCACGCGATCGCCGGGCTTTGTGTTAGAGCGGGCAACACCGTGGAGAACGCAGGCAAGTGGTTCAGTCATGGCAGCGATCGCATCTGGCACTCCTGGTGGAATGGGGAGCAGATTATGCCGAACGATTTGTGCTGGAACCTTAAGGTATTCGGCAAAGGTGCCATTGTTAAAACTCAGGTCAGTGCAGAGTGAATACTCTGCTTTTTTGCAGAAAAAGCAGTTTAAGCAGGGGGCAGAGTTATTGGCAACAACGCGATCGCCTATCTGCCAGCCTGTAACCTCATCACCTAAAGCCACAATCTGTCCCGCCGCCTCGTGCCCAAATAGAGTTGGCAGACTCAACATCTTGGCGTGTCCGCCCCGTCGCCACACCTTCAAATCAGTCCCACAGGTGGTAGCAGCAGTCACCTTAATCACAACCTCGCCTGCCGCTGGTGTAGGGTCAGCGACCTGTTCTAACCGCAAATCTTCCTGACCATAAAGTAAAGCTGCTAGCACGGCATCAGTTATTGATAAGTGAAAGTTAATAAGTGAAAATTGATCAATGAAGAAGTAAATAGTAAGTAAAACTAAGTCATTTTCTGTAGAACCTTCCCCTTCCCCAAGCTCCAGCTTAGGGAAGAGGGAATACAAGACCTAACTCAAAAATTTACTCGTAAACCCAAGGCATGATCGTCGGTTGCCAAGTAATTAGTTCATCCTGGGTAAACCAAAGCGCAATTTCCTGCTCAGCCGTCTCGATCGCATCAGAGCCATGAATCAGGTTGCGACCAATGTTTGCCCCATAATCGCCTCGAATGGTTCCTAGCTCGGCGGCTAAAGGGTTCGTTGCCCCAATCATCTTCCGAGCCGTAGTGACTACGCCATCGCCTTCCCAAACCATTGCCACAACTGGAGAAGCAGTAATAAAATCGACCAGACCTGCAAAAAAAGGTCTGTCCTTATGAACGGCATAGTGGTTTTCAGCAAGTTCACGACTGACTTGCATAAACTTCATGCCCACTAAAATAAAGCCCTTGGCTTCAAAGCGACGGACGATGTCGCCGACTAACCCACGTTGCACGCCATCAGGTTTAATGGCAATAAATGTCCGTTCCAAAGGTAAACTCCTCGTTTAATTAAAGCGCCAGTCCAACCTTACCTTAGAAGAATCTGATCTCAGCAAAGTTTTGTAGGGTGCGCTACAGCTTCACCTCACACCCTACAAAACTTTGTACTAACCCTTCTTCTTGATGTCGCGCGCCATATTGCGGAACATATCCATACTGGGGTCACTACGGCGACGCTCAGAGGAATTTGAGGAATTTGAAGGACTGGAGGAGGGAGGCTCTGAAGGCTTAGATGGCGGCTGAGAGCCATTGAGAGGCGTAGTGTTAAAAGGCGATACTGTAGGCGGCTCCTTGCGGTCAGACTTCTTCATTGAAGATACTTCATTGATGAATTCATTAATTTCGCCGACTATTTTTTTTGGGAAGGTTCTTCGGGTTTTCTTGCTAGAACGCATGTAATCAATGTCGCCAAAGGTTTTGGCATCATCGTCAGGTAGATAAAAAGCCTCTCTGGACTGAGGAGTTTCTTCCGAATCACGCTTTGACTTGGAACCAAACAGCCCTCTAATAAATCCGGTCACTGATTTCTCCTAGCATATAAAATATTAATTACATTATGCTAAGCATTGTGAATATTTATCAAGCTCTTGAATCCCTTATTTCGAAAGGGTTAGAAGTTTGTCAGCTTCTGATGACTTCTTTGAGAGTGAAAATAAATTTAGCAAGCCTCCCTAATGAGCGTGGATCTTTGGTGAAGAATGCTTACACACTCCTGCCGAAATAAAATTGCGGTGATAGGCTGGGCTCAGTAAAGGGAATTTGGTGTTATACCAAGAATCCTGTTAGCATTTCCAAGTGATTTTAGGTCATGGGTGCTTACTTAAAACTCAGTTATCCTAAGGGCTATTAAAGTGAAACAACTTCAATGCAATTCGGTCTCTCTGTCTTTGCAAAAAACGTTGGATGAGATTTCTGGAAGAACTGCCGACCAAAAGAATGAAGTGGTTGATTTACTAAGCGACGAGCAACCTTCTAAGAGCCGTTTAGTTGACATAACCTACAACCAATGTATTTGGTGGGAAGGCTGCTACTACTGCCAGGATGAATCTAGGAGTTGGTATCAGGTGAAGTGCTTCATTTAAGCTGAGCGACGACAAGAAAAGCCATTGCATCAGCGATCGCTCTTCTTATGTCCATTGAAATATCCAGACAAATGCAGATTTTTAATTCTTGCTTAGAAATCTGCATCTTCTACTTAATTTCGGCAGCATTTCTCTCCAATGCTGCTTGCCGCTTTGCCCATGCAGGGACTGCCATAGAACCTCCCGCAGAGAGTTGAGCGGCAGCTTCTTGCAGGTATTCTAGAAAGGCTGTTGCCACGACAGAAAGTCGTTTGCCTGAGAGCGAAACGATGTACCACTGACGGGGCAAGGGAAAGCCTTCAACATCCAGAATAGTTAGCTCTTCGCTATCGGAGGTCAGAGTATGGCGCGAAAGAACAGAAAGCCCTAGTTGCCCGGCGATCGCCTGCTTAATCGCCTCATTACTGCCTAACTCTAGCCGTACCCGCACCGACAGATTGTGGGTATCTAAAAGTTTTTGAAAAGAACGACGAGTGCCAGAACCAGGTTCGCGCATGATAAAGGTTTCTTCGACCAAGCGCTGCAGCGAAATATTATGCTCTTCGGCAAGAGGATGGTTGCGAGGAGCCACAACTACTAATGGATTTTCTAAAAAAGGATAGGCTTTGACATCCATATTCTCAGGCAATTGGCTCATTACGTAGAGATCGTCTTGGTTGTGAGCTAATCGCTCGATCACTTGTTCATGGTTAGTCACTGTCAGGGAGACATCAATGCCAGGATAAAGCTGACAAAAAGGCCCCAAAAGGCGAGGCATGAAGTATTTGGTAGTAGTAATCACAGCAATCCGAAGTTTGCCTTGCTTCATCCCTTTGAGATCAGCAATTGTCATTTCAAATTGATCAAGCTTAACAAAAATTTCTTCACAGGTAGAAAAAAGCTGCTTGCCGGCTTCAGTTAAATATAGTTTTTTGCCGACTTGCTCAAACAACGGCAACCCGATCGCCTTTGTTAGTTGCTTAACCTGCATAGAGACAGTGGGCTGAGTTAAAAACAATTCTTCGGCAGCACGAGTAAAGCTGCTATGACGGGCAGTGGCTTCAAAAACTTTGAGTTGATGTAAGGTTGCGTGAATCATTGCCCTTTTTCCTATGCGATCGTGTGGCTAAGCAGTGGAGGATTTATAGACATAAGACTATCATAAATATTAAAACAAGTGAATTTTATCTATGGAAAATCGAGTATAGTTATTTTTACTAGAAATAGTAAAAGTTTTCAAAAGTTCCCTTCTAGTCAGCGTTGATTGCTAACAGAACGGGTGTTGAATTTAGTATGCTCTCAATGCTGGTGAGCTATCTAACCTGGTGAGCCGTCTAAAATGTCAACCTCTTTCCCCATACAAGCAACGCTTTTTCCCTATTTTTTAGCGAGATAAAATCTATGGCAGATATTGTGGACATTGCGATTAGTGCAGGTTCTTTCACAACACTGGTAACTGCTGTGGAAGCAGCTGGGTTGGTAGAAACGCTCAAAAGTCCAGGGCCCTTCACCGTTTTTGCTCCCCATGATGAGGCGTTTGCAAAGTTGCCTCCCGGAACCATCACGACGTTAGTGCAGAATATTCCCCAACTGGCACGCATTCTGACATTTCATGTCGTGCCTGGTAAACTCATGCAGGCAGACCTGGCTAAGCTAGGCGTAGTAACTTCGGTAGAAGGCTCACCAATTCCAATTCACTGCAACGGCGCATTGGAAATAAAGAACGCCACTGTTGTTGCTGCTGATATTGAGGCGGACAATGGCGTTATTCATGTCCTTGACACGGTAATTTTGATGGGTTGATTTTGATGGGTTGATGCTGTGACGAATTGCACTAGCTGTTTCGGCAGAAAAAGCGGATGAAGGTTGCCAGGTGAAGACCATTAAGCTTTAGAGCAGTCCTTCTAGCTCAATTTCTTCAATGACTTGCAGACCTCGCGGGTCGCCTACCTTCAACATGGCAGAACGAGCATCTTCCCGAACGCCTAGTTCTTCATCTTCAGCAAAAGCTTCAATTAAGGCATCGATCGCCGTAGCATATACCACGTTAGACGGTAGCTCTCGACAGAGTTGACCAAGTGACCAGGCGCAATTACTCCGTACTGCCGCGATCGCATCTCGGCGCAGTCCTTGAATTAAAGGTGGGATGGTGGCAATCATTGCCTCGTAGCTAATGACTGCCATCTGTGCCAGCGCAGTGGCTGCCCATAGACGCACAGCAGGAATATCCGTCTTGAGGGCATCGATCAGAGGCTCTAGAGAACGGCGATCGCGGCTATTGCCCAATGCCCAGACAATGCCTTTACGAGCATGACCATTCCAATCTTGCTGAAGCTGAGCAATTAATGGCTCAACTGCGGTTGGGCTAGGGTTTCGCCCTAAACCATAGGCGGCGCTTACCCGCAAGAGAGGACACGCAGCCGTTAGGAGATCGATCAAATAGGGAATTGCCCGTGAGTCTTCTAATTCGCAAAAAGCTCTGGCGGCAAGAATTCGTTGCGCCTGAGTTGGTGACTCTAACAGACGCAACATCTCCTCTGGGTCAGGTTTGGCGATCGCTTCCTCACTACCCACTGTGCCCACGTGGTCGAGGGGATCAAGTTCAAGGGTAGTGTTAAGGACTGTTAAGTCGTCGTTGTCATCCATACTGCCACTTTACCGAGAAAAGGGACGAAGATAACGAGATAATAAAGAAGCATAGCGAAAGTGATGCTGCATTTCTAATTGGCTCTTATCAGAAATCTATGATGAGGACTTCTGGTTAGAAGTAACGACTGGCATCTGGCATTCTTGGCATCTGAAATTCTTGGCATCCATGACTAGCATTCAATGAGCATTCAAACTTCTGTGTTGGACGAGCTACTCAAACGCTCGCCTCAGCTACGCCCCCAGCTTTACTTCAAATCTTCTTTAACGGCTTTGTCTCACGCAATGGAGGATCAAGTTTTGGCAGGTGGGGCGGCTCAGTTGCCGTTAGTCATTGCCAGTTTTCAACGAGAACGATTTTACCGCCAGGAAGCGAATCGCTATTCGCGAATTGCAGCACTCACTCGGCAAGTATATGTTTTAGCTGCACCCGAAACTAGCTTCACAAATGAGTCGCGAGAATATGAGGCGATCGCCTTTGACCCGAGCGATCAGCTCAGCCAAGAGTGGCATTTGGTTGTCATTGGACAAAAATACGCAGCTTGTTTGGTCTGTCAGGAGCGTAAAAATCTTGTAACTGAACGGGTGACGACCGAGCCGCCTGCAATGGATCAAACCCGTCGCTTTGAAGGCATCTGGACGTTCGATCGCCAGGTCAGCTACCATGCCGCAGATATTTTGCTAGATCGAATTTTGGTCTATCGCCCCGAACTTTGGCAAAAGATTGAGCAAGCAAAACAGGAGTTTTTGGGGGAAGTTTCTCAGCAGTCTCAAGAAGTTGACCCTGATCCATTTGCGCAACGACTGATGACGTACATTCAAGCGAGTCAATATAAGTTGCAAAAAGCCTATCGTTCCATCGCTTCGCAAGAGCGCCGAGAACGATTGACTAACTCTATTACGTCGGCAATTCGACGATCGCTTGACCCCAACGAGATTTTCAAGGTCGCCGTTAAAGAAATAGGGCAAGCAACCCAAAGTTGTCGTTGTTTGATCTACCCCTGCAAATCTACAGATACCAGCACTGTCATTACTTACGAGGCTCTGGCTGATGATACCTTGTCTTCTTTAATGGGACAAACTTGGTCATTGGTCAACAACCCGCTATTTCAAGTGGCAGCACAGCGCCAAGAAAGTCTGGCAATTGCCGATACTCGGGCAAAAGAAAATGGGTCAGTTGACTTTTCGACGATGAGCGATCGTCTTGAACGTTGGCAAATTCGTTCTTGGCTAATGGTTCCTATCCTCTATCAAGGGCGACTGCTAGGCATTGTTGAATTACATCATTGTCAAGTTTCCCCACACGTCTGGACGCACGACGAAATTACACTCATTGAAGCCGTTGCCACTCAACTCGGCGTTGCACTGATTCAAGCCGAATCCTACGCCAACCTGGAAGACCTGAACCAGCAACTCGCAGCCCTCGAACGCACCCGCAGCAACCTCATTGCCATTACAGGACACGAGTTGCGTACGCCCCTCACCACCATTCAGGTCTGTCTTGAAAGCCTCGCTAGCGAACCCGACATGATCCCCGAACTGCGCCAAGTCATGCTAGACACGGCATTAACCGATGCTGACCGAATGCGAAAGTTAATTCAAGACTTTTTAATTCTGTCGCGCCTAGAGAGCGGTCGGGTTGAATGGCACCTCGAACCCATCTCTCTAGACGAATGTGTCAGCCTTGCCCTCAGCAGCATCCACACCCGTCCCACCCAACAAAGCTTGCCTCACATTCGGGCTCAAGTCCCTTTAGAACTCCCCCTCGTTCAAGCCGACGGGGAGTGGCTCGTAGAAGTCATCTCCAAGCTATTAGACAATGCCTGCAAGTTTACTGAACCCGAAGGCGAAGTTTTGATTGAAGCTAAACCCAACGGCGGCAAAATGCTAGAAATCACTATCACAGACACGGGACGCGGCATTGAACCCAACCGTCTAGAAACCGTATTTGAACGCTTCTACCAAGAAGAAGGTGCCCTCCGCCGCACCGCAGGCGGCACTGGCATAGGACTTGCCATCTGTCGGCAAATTATCCGCAATTTGGGCGGACAAATCTGGGCAGAGTCTTTGGGACGCGATCAGGGCAGTCAGTTTCACTTCACTCTACCGATCGCCTCAGAGCGAGTTTCCTCTAGCCAAAATGAACCCAAGCCCGCCAAAGGAAAACGCCAATCCAAAGTGAAAAGCAAAAAATAACCTTTCCTGTCTTTTCTTTACGAGGATGTCTGAGAAGTATCAAAGATTCTTACACTCGCCCCCAAATCCCCCATTTTGGGGGACTTCTGAGCCACTCCTTCTTCAAAGTCCCCCAAAATGGGGGATTTGGGGGGGGCGGATTGGATAGCAATCTAGACTTCTCAGACAACCTCTAACGCTGTTCTGGATTACTTTGCACAGAACGAACTTTAAAGCGTGTGTAACCCAAAGTAGCGATCGCCCCCAACAGCAACCAGTAGGGACTGTAAACCATTAGCCAGATTCCTAGCTGAAGTAAATCAACGGTGAATTTGCCAAAAGAAGAGGTTGCACTTTCCCAGGTATTGCTGATTTGCGCACCTACAGCAGGCTGCGATCGCGCTGAAGCCGTCACCTCAACTAGATTTAACTGCACAGAAGAATAAGCTACTTGGTTTTGCAGTGCCGTTAACTGAGCGGTGATTTGCTCAACCTGATTCCGTACATTGCTCAGTTCTTGCGCCACCTTCAATACATCACTGACCCCGCCCGATCGCTCCATAATCTCTAGCAGCGTCGCTTCTGTCTTCCGCAAATTCTTTAACCGCGCCTGCGAATCGATTAACTGAGTTGAAACATCCTCCGCAGTAATGGACTGGCGATCGAGACTGCCTAAGGCTTTCAAAGCCTGCAAGGCAGCATCTAATTTTGCTTGAGGCACCCGGATTTGCACCGATGCAGTCCGATGGCTATTACCATCGGTCGGAATTTCATCGCGCAGGTTCAAAATATTGCCCTGCTGCTGTTGGGCGATCGCCTTCGCTTGGTCAATGCTAGTGATAATTGATTTGACTGTTAGTTGGAGGTTTGCTGTCTTGATGAGTTGAGGCTGCACTTGCGATAATGGCAAAGCCGAGCGGAGCGATGCTGGGGCACTTGCAGAGACATCTGTCCCCACAGAATTCTGACTCAAAGCCTCGCTCATTGGGGCAGAAGCAGGGGCTCCAGAAGTAGCTGTTTGAGGAGCCGAGGCACAACTTGCTAACACGGCACTGGCAATCAACGCCCCAAACCACATAGGCTTGAATTGAGTACGGTTTACGGAATTCATAGAGGGATTACAGGTAGCTTCTTACCCGCTAGTATGGCTAATCATTGAGGCGCTTTCGCAACTGTTACATTTTGCGTAACGTCCGGCGTAAAACCCTCAACACTTTCCATTAAAATATGTGAAGAATCTGAGCAGGAACCGTTAGCGGATGAAAGTTGCAATTATTGGAGCAGGTTTGGCGGGTTTGGCAAGTGCCGTTGAGCTAGTCGATGCCGGACATGAAGTAGAAATTTTTGAATCTCGTCCGTTTTTGGGAGGCAAAGTTGGGAGTTGGGTTGACTCAGACGGTAACCATATCGAAATGGGACTGCACGTCTTTTTCAATAATTACTACAACCTGTTTGCTCTAATGAAGAAAGTGGGAGCCTGGGAAAACCTCTTACCCAAAGCGCATGTTCACACCTTTGTAAACCGAGGTGGAGAAATCAGCACGCTTGACTTTCGGTTTCTAGTGGGCGCTCCCTTCCATGGGCTGAAGGCATTTTTTACGACTGGGCAATTGACTGTGCAAGATAAGGTGCAGAATGCGATCGCCCTGGGCACCAGCCCGATCGTTCCCGGCTTAATCAACTTCGACGTTGCCATGAAAATGATTCGGGCGCTCGACAACGTTAGCTTTGCCGATTGGTTTCGCAGTCATGGCGGCTCCCAAAATAGCCTGAAGCGAATGTGGGATCCGATCGCCCTTGCTCTGGGCTTCATCGACACCGAAGAGATTTCCGCCCGCTGTATGCTGACCATTTTTTTGATGTTCGCCACCAAAACCGAAGCCTCACGCCTCAACTTGCTGGCAGGTTCTCCCGCCGAATACCTGCTCAAGCCCATCATCAATTATTTAGAAGCACGGGGCGCAAAACTCCACATCCGCCGCCAAACTCGCCAAATTTTGTTTGAAGCCGACCCTGACAGTCTCCCCGAAGCAGTGCGCGTCACTGGTTTAGTCATTGCCAACGGCGACACCGAAGAAACCATCACCGCCGATGTTTATACCGCCGCCTGTGATGTCCCTGGCATTCAGCGACTGCTGCCTCAAGAATGGCGAAAGTGGAAAGAGTTCGACAATATTTATAAATTAGAAGCCGTTCCCGTAGCTACTGTTCAGCTTCGATTTGATGGCTGGGTCACAGAACTAAACGATGCAGACCAACGCCATCAAGTCGAACACGCAGCCGGAATTAATAACCTGCTCTACAGTGCCGATGCCGACTTCTCTTGCTTCTCCGATCTCGCCCTTAGTAGCCCCAAAGACTACTACCGCGAAGGTCAAGGTTCACTCATTCAGCTGGTGCTGACTCCTGGCGATCCATTCATCAAAATGAGTAACGAAGACATCGCCAACCATGCACTTCAGCAAGTTCATGACCTCTTTCCCTCCGCTCGGAAACTCAAGATGACTTGGTTCAATGTTGTTAAACTTGCCCAATCTCTCTACCGCGAAGCACCTGGTTTAGATCCCTACCGTCCTCCTCAAAAAACGCCCGTTTCAAACTTCTTCCTTGCAGGCAGCTACACCCAACAAGACTACATCGACAGCATGGAGGGCGCTACAATTTCGGGGAAACAAGCCGCCGCAAAGATTCTAGAAGGAACAGGATACACAGTGGAAGGGACAGGGTTGTTCAAGTATTAATGAAAATCAGGGTATGCGGTATATTGTATTGTTTGTTACCTATAAAGATGAATAACACTGAGCGATCTAAACCTGCTTCATAATGTAGAAAATTCCTTTGAACATATTTTCCTGATTTTTCCTTCATTCTTTAATCTCTTATGACTGACTGGCTAGAACACACGGTTCAAGTAGAAGTGGCAATTCCCATCGATCGCGCTTGGAAAATTTGGTCTGACCTGGAGCAAATGCCGCGTTGGATGAAATGGATCGAGTCGGTGAAAGTGCTGGAAGACAATCCAGAACTTTCTCAGTGGAAACTAGCCTCGGGCGGACTTGATTTTCGGTGGCAGTCTAAAATTACTCGGCTCATCACCAACCAGATTATGCAATGGGAATCTGTAGATGGGCTGCCTAACCGAGGAGCAGTAAGATTTTACGATCGTGGTGAGAGCAGCATCGTCAAGCTGACCGTAGGATATGCTATTCCAGGAATTTTAGGAAAGCTCATGGATGGGCTTTTTTTAGGAAGAATTGTAGAGTCGACGCTTCAAGCAGATATGGATCGGTTTCGGGAGTACGTGGCTCAGTTAGAGACATCTAACGACGTATGAACTTAGGGTCAAAGTGATTAAAGCTCTTCCCGTAGCATTTGCTCATAAATTTGGGGAAGGTCGTTACTGACCGAATTCGTCTCGATACCATAGCCCAAACTTGTCCAAGTGGGCGAAAGAATGCGAAGAACTTCATTGACCCTGCCCTCTCTCAGCATTTGAGACAAGTCAGCACCCCAAGCTTGGGGGTCGCTGAGCCATCGATAGGTGACTTCATCTTGATACTCTGGCACAAAGCTGTAGCTTTCCCAAGGCAAAAACGGGGGCTGAGGATGGTATGACTGGGCTTTGTCTAACCACGTACTGCTGAGCATTTGGTAACGTCCGGCGGCAGTCGTGCAGTCGCCTAAATTAGGTCCTGTTATGATGCGAACACATTGATCAGGATGGTTGCTGAGGTTAGCAATGTGTTCTCCACCATAGAGTAAGGAATAGGGGCGATCGCCACTTGCCTCACTCGCTGAAATTGTTCGCATCATTGCCCGAATATAGGGATCACCCCCCTTCATGACCAAAGGAATCGGAGAACCATTCCCTTGAGGTTCGTTGAAGGGTATCATCTGCCGCCACGAAATCCCTCGTAGTCCACCCGTCCATCCTGCAATCAGCACAAGTGCTGAACAGCTAATCAAACACCACCAAACTCCCGAAGAAGATTCAGCGGCAGTTGTAACAGGGCTGCTGGCAACGAGTTTGTTGGCAAGAGGACATTGATTCTCCGACTTTTTGCTATTAGAAGTCACGGTGGGATGCAATGATAGGTACGACTACAAATTGTTATTCATCATATCCTCACTTCTTCGACCCTAACCTAAACCGCTGCAAATAAAGCCTCAAGAGGTTGAGCCGGACTGTCGGGTTTCGCCACAATTTCAACCACTTTATTGCGGGCGGCAGGCTGAGACAGTGCCTCAACACAGACTTGGGCAACCTTCGTACGAGGAATACTGCCATCAAATAGTTTGTCTGCGCCAGTCATAACAATTTGATCTGAATTATCTTCATTCTTTAAGCCGCCGGGTCGGACAATTGTGTAGGGCACACCACTTTTTTGTAAATAGTCCTCAGCTTGCTTTTTCCAAACCAAAATTAGCCAAAATAAGTTGAGCGGATGGAAGAGTAAGGAAGTACAGAGCGAAGAAACCATGACAAACTGCTGAATGCCTTTTTCTTTGCCAACATCCACTAAGTTTTTCGTGCCCTCATAATCTACTTTGTAGGGCCCTGTCGGGTCAAAACTTGGGGCTGCGCCTGTGGCAGAAAGAATAACTGTGCAGTCTGCGATCGCCTCCCTTAAACTCTCTAACTTCAGCACATCTCCTACCACTAACTCTGCTTCAGCAGGCAACATTGCTCTTGCCTTTTCAAGATCTCGTACCAGAGCCCTTACCGGAATCTGGCGTTCTACCAAAGCTTGAACAATCCGCCGACCTGTCTCACCTGTTGCCCCTGCTACAAAAGCTTTCATAAACTACCCCTATATTTCTTGATTACTGAAGGTTGATGTTAATCTTTTAGTTAAGATCCTTAATGGATTGTAATGAATCCACTATTCATTACGAAATAAACCTGAAAGTTTAAGTAAAGAACTTTGGCAGTTCCTATCTTTTACTTAGTAGAAAAGAGTGTTTTTTATTACTCTCTCTGGAAAAATACTTCTTCTTAGTGTTTCAGTAAATCAATTGAGACACCTCAACAGAAAGGCGTAGATTAGATTCTTTTCTACGTATATCAATCATCACTCTGTAGCAATTTTGCAAGATATGCTGAGTACGTTGCAATCTGCCCCTTCTCTCGATAGGCTGCTAGACTAGGCTCCAGACCTTAGCTATTAACGAGCCAACCCGTCAGTTGGAGAGACGCAACTCGATTCAAGACGATTTTTAGGAAGACTTCGTATGCAGGCAAATCCGGCTGAACAAAACGCTTTCAAAACCACACCCACCGTCTTTGGGGCAACTTCCGGTTTGCTCGAAGCGCAGGACAATCAAGAACTCCTAACCCAGGAGCAACAGCCTATCAGTTTTCATGGCAACTTTGAAAGCTGCATGGAAATGTACACCAACGCCCAAACAGTTGCAAGTTATTTAGATGCCCATCGGAGTTGGTTTCCTCAGTCTGCTCGACCCATGAAAGCAGTTCCTATTGGAGCCAACGGTTACGACTTGACAGTAGGAAGATTTGGGGCGTTTGGATATGAAGTGGAAGCTAAGGTAGGGCTAGACTTGCTGCCTCAAGATCAGGATGTTTATCGCATTCAAACGATTCCGATTCCAGGGTATCAAGCTCCAGGGTACGATGTTGATTTTCAGGCAGCGATGCAACTCACTGAAGTCGCAAATGGTCAGGCATCTGAGCCAGTGACCCACGTGGAGTGGGAATTAAGTTTGCAGGTCACGCTCCAGTTTCCTCGCTTTATTCATGCTATGCCGAGAACTTTGATTCAATCGACGGGCGATCGCCTCCTCAATCAAATTGTTCGACAAGTCTCTCGTTGTCTTACTTACAAGGTGCAGGAAGATTTCCACCGAGCAGTCGGAGTCAAGTTTCCCAAAAAGCGGCGAATGCTTTGGACAAAGGGCAAGGACATGAAACTTGGAGTCAGCGAATAATTAATTCGTAGGCTTATATTTATTTAGAAAGGCGGAATCTTAGGAATTCCGCCTTTTGTCTATCTAGCGTTCCGACCTAAGACTTACCGAAACTCTGAGTCCAGTAAGCGTTGTAGTTAGTAGTTCCAGTATCTTGAGCTAGAAAGAAATACCCTACCCCAATTTCTTTGATAGTGGTATTCAGAATATTTTCTCGATGTCCAGAACTATCAATCCAAGAGTTAACGACTTCACTGGGCGTACTTTGCCCTGCTGCAATGTTTTCTGCCACAGTGCGCCAGTCGTAGCCTACTCTGGAGACGCGATCGCCTACTGAAGAGCCGTCTTTGCCAACATGACTAAAAAAGTCTTGAGTCGCCATATTTCGGCTATGAGTTTGTGCTGCCTGACTGAGCTTGGCATTAAGGGCGAGCGGTGCAAGTCCATTCTTGGCACGAAATTGATTAGTAAGTTTTACGACCTGTCCTGTAAAGCTCTGCACGCTCTTAGTTTCTGCACTGCCTGCCGCCGCTGCCGATAGCTTCAACCGGTACGGGCTGCTACCCTGGGCAGTAACTTGCAGGTAGTAAGTCCCTAGTGCCAAATCTGCCAAATCAAGTTTTCCAACTCTCTTCGATTTGGATGACAGAGTTTGAAAAACTTCATCGGCTTCAACCACTCCGTTTTGATTGAGATCTCGAATCAGATTGAGGCTTGCCGATCGCCCCAAACTTTTGAATCTAATGCTTAGCACACCAGGATTGGTCAAATTAAAACTAAATACATCGCTCGGGTTTCTAGAACTTACTTTATCTCTAAAGGCTGTACTGCTAGGAATTGCAGCAGCCTGTCCAAGGCTGATTCCAATGGGCTGACTAGGCATAGTTTTATTTACTCAGGAACTTTCTTTAATCAGTTCCAGTAAGCAAGTAAGTGCCTAAACAAGTCACCCTAAAATATACCGAGTTTAAGCCTATAGCCTAAGTAGCTCTACGGAGTTTTTGCAGCTTAAAGTCTCTTCCTGTGGTCAAAAGTAAATATGTGGCTGAAAACTTTGCTGTAAAAAAACAGATCTATTGTTTCCCGTATGTCAAGGTTGACAACAAGTGACTAAAGGCAGTCAAGAGGTTCAAAGCTCCGAAAATGCTGAGTAGCTAGTTCTAGGGGATCTCAGTCATCTATTAGTCCGAACAGTGCAAAAAATAGAGATTGCTTGAGAAGTCCAAACAATCTCTATAAAAAGTATGAACGCTTACTCAAGTGCAACTTGGGCAAGCGTTCACCAAAGTAGGATAAAACGACAAATCTATCGCTACAAATCTATCGCTTAGACGTTTTGAGCCGCCAATTCCTGTTTTTCAGGTAGATCTGCGTATTCTGCTACCAATTGCCTAAACTGCTCTCCTTCAATCGTCTCTTGATCCAGTAGAACTTCAGCTAATCGATCGACGAGAGGACGATTCTCCTTAATCAGACGACGAGCTTCGGCATGACAACGAAAAACAATTTCGCGGATCTGGCGATCGATCTTTGTTGCCATTTCTTCTGAACACTCAGACGATTGATTCATTAAATCTCGTCCTAAAAACACTTCTCCGCCACCGCCTTCTAAAGCGATCGGTCCCAGATCAGACATTCCGTAGATAGTCACCATCTGACGAGCAATACTAGCAACACTGCGAACATCGCCTGCCGCTCCATCTGTCACTTCGTCATGACCAAACACTTCCTCCTCAGCGGCTCGCCCGCCTAAAGAGACCGTGATGCGATCGAGAATTTCGCTGCGGCTGTCAATCCGCATGTCTTCACCACTCAGTAAAGGCTTGGCAAAGCCACCAATGCCCCCCGAACGAGGAATAATAGTGACTTTATCAAGGGGGTTAGTGTTTGGCAGGAGAGTCATTAGCAGCGCATGACCAACCTCGTGATAAGCAATCAGTCGCTTTTTTTTGCTGTCTAACAGCGGCGTTAGGGTAAGACCAATGGTAACGCGATCGATCGCGTCATCAATCTCAAGCCCACTGATAGCATCTTTGCGCCGTCGAGCCGTCAAAATAGCCGCCTCGTTGAGCATATTGGCAAGCTCTGCTCCCGAAAAGCCAGGAGTACGACGAGCGATCGCCTCCATCGAGACCTCTGGGTCTAGCTTTTTGTTACGAGCATGAACTTCCAGAATGCCCAAGCGACCCTTGTAGGTCGGTAAGTCTACCATCACCTGCCTATCAAACCGACCCGGACGTAGCAGCGCCGAGTCTAGTACATCTGGACGGTTAGTTGCAGCAATAATAATAATACCTGTATTGCCCTCAAACCCGTCCATTTCAGTCAATAATTGGTTAAGGGTCTGTTCGCGCTCATCATTGCCACCCCCAATCCCAGCACCTCGCTGCCGACCCACTGCATCAATTTCATCAATAAAAATAATGCAGGGCGCGTTTTCTTTTGCCTTCTTAAACAAGTCCCGAACGCGAGAAGCGCCAACCCCCACAAACATTTCCACAAATTCAGAACCCGAAATACTGAAGAAAGGAACGCCTGCCTCTCCGGCGATCGCCCTAGCCAACAGGGTTTTCCCGGTTCCTGGAGGCCCTACTAACAACACACCCTTAGGAATCTTCGCGCCCACAGCGGTGAATCGCTCTGGCTTTTTCAAAAAGGTCACGACTTCTTGAAGCTCTTCCTTCGCTTCTTCAATGCCTGCCACGTCGTCAAACATAATGCCTGTTTTGGCTTCCATTTGAAACCGTGCCCTCGACTTGCCAAAACTCATGGCTTGCCCTGAAGAACCTGCACTACGTCGCAGGAACATCAGCAGCGCCATAACCAGCACAAAAATCAACAACCCATTCAGAATAAAGCCAGTGACGGCGCTACCGTCGGTAGAAGGTTGAACACTTAGCTCAACATTTTTTGTCCGAGCAAGGGCAACTAACTCAGGATTGCGATCGCCTAAAAATAAAGGCACTTCTAAAGGAGCGGTTTCCCGTGGCTTGCCTTTGAGCTGCACAAGAGCCACGTTACGCACCGGGTCAATTTCAACTCTATTGACTTCGCTCGCTTCAATCTTACGGAGCAAATCGCTGTAACTAAGAGCCTGCTGCTGTTCCTTCGGAGCGTTTGCCTGCGCTAAAACTGGACTGCCTATTACACTTTGCAATACTAGCCAGAGTACAGTTGCAGCACCAGTCAATTGTGAACCTGTTCTGCGCTTAACACCCCGAAGAGAGAACCTCGATATTTTTTGCTCAGCCTGCTTCATAAACTTCACTTACCTTTTGATCTCTACCAGGACGTGGTTCTTCCATGCTAGTTCTCAGCCAAGGATTTGACCTCAACGTAACGATATAGGAAGAGTTATCAACAAGATTTTTGAACTTCAAATACCAGTGTACTCTTCTCATCTTAACTATTGGAGGCAGATCTTTCACCTAAATCGTAGTCATATCGACTTCGCCTTGCTAAGATAGAGGAAATAAGTCTGTCTCTTTATCAAAATCGCAGAGGGATCTATGGTGAAAATCGTTGGGATTGTGGGAAGTTTGAGGGAAGGTTCTTATAGTCAGCAAGCATTGAAAGTTGCGGTGCAAAAAGTTGCAGATCTGGGGGCTGACGTGGAAATTGTGGATTTGCGATCACTTCATCTTCCCTTTTGTGATGGCGGTGATGATTACTCTGCATATCCTGATGTGGCAAAGCTGAGTCAAACGGTTAAAGCCGCTGATGGTCTGATTTTAGCGACACCCGAATACCATGGCAGTGTCAGTGGTGTCCTCAAAAATGCCCTTGATCTGATGGGATTTGAAGAACTTTCAGGCAAAGTAACAGGGCTGATTAGTGTCTTAGGTGGGCAACCCAACAGCAATGCGCTCAACGATTTGCGCACTATTCTTCGCTGGGTTCATGCTTGGACTATTCCTGAGCAAGTGGCGATCGGGCAAGCTTGGCAGGCGTTTGGAAAAGATGGTGAACTGCTAGATAACAAACTCGCCCAACGATTTGATTCATTTGCTCGGAGCTTGGTAGAAAACACTCAAAAACTGCAAGGAGCAACTTTGGCTCAGGCATCTTAAAAAGCGGGGCAAGAGTGCCTTGCCCCGATCAAAAGGTTGTTTGAAGTTGGTTTTAATTCCCTAGTTCCTAAGTTTTCTCGGGGGAAGACTTTGAAGCGATCGATCGTACCAACTGCTCAGAGTCTGGTGATGGTTCACTCTTATGACCATGAAATCGAATTCCTAAAAACAAATCATAAATAAAACTCCAAAAGTCTTTCCCTTTCAGCAGCCCTAAAGACTGATGACAGCCTTTGGCATCTAACAAAGGTTGGATGTCTCGATAAGCCTGTTGATAGTTGTACCAAGGGATAGAGGGCCAGAGATGATGAATTAAGTGGTAATTCTGACCCATAATCAAAATATTGAGGATGGAGTTAGGGTAGACTCTGGCATTTTTCCAGCGATCGCGTTCTTGAAAAGGACGATGAGGTAAGTAGTCAAAAAATAGTCCTAAAGCTAGTCCTACCACCAAGGCTGGGGAAAACCAGAAATCGAAAACGTACCCTAAAAAGTCATACTGAACTGCCAGATAAATCACGACACCGACTGCCAAGCGGGCAAGAAACCACTCAAGGAGTTCATATTTTCGCCATAGTTTTCTTTTAAAGAAGAAAATCTCGTGATAGAAGAAACGCGCTGCGATCAGCCAAAGCGGACCACCCGTAGAGACATAGTGATCAGGATCATTCTCGGGATCGTTGACATTTGCGTGATGCTGCATATGGACACGAGTAAATACTGGGAAGGAAAACCCCAGCATTAACGCACTCCCATGCCCCAGAATTGAATTCATGATGCGGTTTTTATGCGCCACATTATGTGAAGCATCGTGAATGACCGTACCCACCAGATGAAGGGCGATCGTATTAATCACGAAACAACACCAGCCCAACCAATCCCAGTACCAGTAGCCTAGGGTCGAAAAGACTGCCATTAACACTGCTAGTAGAAAAACTATCAGCGTTGGGTTAAAAGCACCCGGCGGACCTAACAACTGTCTCGGCACAGTCAGGGGCTTTATTGCCTCCGACATTATGTTTTCACTCCTTAACATCCACTTTGCGTAGTATAAAATACTGGACTACCAGAATAAAGTTTTGTTAAATCAGCTGATTTAATCAGATACTTAGTCAGAATGCTTTTCTTCCTATATGTCAAGCCTACAACGTAGGAAGAAGCAAGAACGACTGAAGTTATTTTCCAACGATTCCTAACCCTCCAAGATTCTCTAAAGCTTTTCAAAATTCATCATGCCTTTATGCAGGAAAGGTGAGTTATTCCGGAAAGGTTCACAAAGCAGTCGAAGCTTTTCCGTAATACTACTGGAAATAGTAGTGGCTTTCGTTGGACGTAGAATTTATTGTCCTTTTGAAACGTACTTATTCTCTTCTGGTTCCTCTTCACCTGTACCCTAAACCGATATTTTCAGCTTTTTGGAGATTTCAGTACTTTCAACCTTACTTTCGTAAGGCGGACACCTTATTAAGTGACATATAGAAACCCTTGTAGAAAACCGAAGCACTAGACACTGCTTATAAGGGTTCTAATAGCAGATTCATTATTCATTAGGCTCTAAACGTTGTGAGGACGATATGGACATTAGCTCTTTTACGGGTCAAAGCAAGCATACAAGACGATTGACCAGAGTCATGGAAACGAAGTCTCATGCAGGTGGCTCTACCCATAAGCGTTGGCAGCCCAAGTCCCACAGAAATCATTCTAGTCCTTCGCAATTGTTACCCTTAGTTTTCAAACCAGAGTCTGATTTGATGCTACGCCAAAGGAGTTTAGCGAAGGCTAAGATGGGTCACTATGATGAGGCGATCGCCCTTTTTACCCAGCTTATTGAGCGTAACCCCCTTAATGCAACTGATTATAGCAACCGTGGCTTAACCTACTTTCAGAGCGGACGACGAGATGAAGCATTTGCAGATTATAGCCGCGCTATTGAGCTAAACCCGCGTCTGGATGGAGCATACAACAATAGGGCGAACTACCACGCCGCGCAAGGACAATTCTTAGAAGCAATCTTGGACTACGATATGGCGCTAGATTTGAATCCTGCGAACATTCGTGCCTGGATTAATCAGGGTATTACGTTTCGGGATTTGGAGATGTATGAACGGGCGATCGAAAGCTTCGATCTGGCGCTCCACTTAGGTTGCCTGAAAGGGCATATCTATGCAGAGCGCGGTAGAACTCATCATCTTTACGGAGATTGGAACTGTGCGATCGCTGACTACCAAAGAGCGATCGTAAACATGCCTGAGACTCTAGCTTCTAATCGCCTTTACTTACAAGTCGAACTTTGGATGGACGAATTGCTTGCACCTTTGCATGGGTAGTCTATGTAGCAATAGTGCATGTAGCCTTAAGCAGCTAGCGTAATGAGCAGGCTTAGCCAGTATTAGTCAATATTAGTCATATATTATCAGTCAATATCGATCGATTGGGGTCCGGAACGACCATTAGCGTACGTAGCTGTTCCTGTAGTAGACGTATGTTGATCTAACCAGCTTTTAACAGGATCGTCGGATAAATTCAGGCGCAGCAACCCAGAAACAAAGCCACCTAAAAACGCTATAGGCTGACCGACTAACTCTTTGACCAGAGGGGTTATTTCAGTTAAAAACATTCTGGGACTCCTTCCATATCTATACCTATTGATCCTAGCGTGAAATTTGGGCATCGCCACAATACCCTGAAGCAGCTATACCTTTAAGAAAGCCCTACCTAGACAAACGCAACGGCTCGTCAGTTTCATAGATATTGTTGTAAGTACTTCTGATCACAAACGGCATAAGAGAAATCAGAGGAAATTTGACTTCATAAACTCAATCCGTTTTCGGCTGACGCTTGTACTCACTACAGAGCCTTTACAGATAGCGCTTTGCCACGCATCAGAGCTATTGCTAGACGCGTGGATAAAGGTTGCGATCGGTAGGGAGTCATTCTTAATTGCATCAATCAACGCAGGCTGCAGACAAAGTAGCTTCACGACAGATTTGGAGGGGCAGATGCCGGAATCTCAGGTTTCTTGGAAGGGTTGGGTTGTAATCGGTATTGTGACGGCTGGGATCACTCCATTTGTGATGGAGTTACTTCCTTCGATCGCCTTGGCTATCTCTAAACAATGGCATTCTTCTACTCACTGTACGGCTATAGTTAGCCAGCCTCAGCTACCGCTTAAAATTCATCAGGCTCCTACTTTAAAGAGCATGGCTAGCATTTGGACACAGCAAGGTTCTGCGGCTCAGGTCATAGTCGTGGGAGAGCAGCAAGGGTGGTATCGGGTAAGTGAACCAACCAAAGGTTGGGTCGAGCGCGATCGCATCAGCGGCGCTTGTTTAAAGGCATTTTAGGAAAAGCTTAAAGTTTCAAAGTCTGCTTGCCCATAGGTCATTTGGCGATCGACCGCCGACAGCACCCGGTTGTCTGCTCGGTCGGACTCTAGGCATTGGCAGACAAGTCTGGCTACATCAGGTCGGTGAATGGTTCCGGCGATCGTTGGATCAGGCGTTAATACACCGTTTCCTGTAGCAGATTCAGACTTCAGCCCACCAGGACGAATAATGACATAGGTTAAGCCGCTGCTAATGAGGTACTGCTCTGCCTGCGCTTTCTCAATCAAGACAGGACGCAAAGTTTCTAGGGCTGCGGGAGGCAAGGCGATCGCGCTATTTCCACTGCCAATGGAAGAGACCAGAATAAACTTCTGCACACCTGCTTTAAGTGCTGCATCAACTAAGTTTTTGTTACCCAAGTAATCTGCCCGCTCTCCGTCTTTAGGAAGTCCGCCGACGGTGCTAATTACTGCCCAAACAGGCTCTGCCAGCATGGCTGCCTCTAGCTCTGTAGAATTGAGAGCATCGCCTCTAACGGTCTTAATGCCTAAGCTTTCTAATTCAGCTTGAGCAGCATCGGTTCGCAACAAGGCTTTGACCTGACAAGCTCTTGTCAGGATCTGAGCAATTTCTCTCCCTACGCCTCGGCTGGCTCCTGCTAAAAAAATGGATTTGTTCTCAAACACAATGATTTCCTTCTGGGTTACGTCGTTTGTAGCGCTTCTACAAGCTGCGCCTCGATCGCCCTCTGAGCTTCTGTTTCCGCATCTAAAACTTGCCAAACCTGCTGCAACAGAGGGTCTAATCCTACCCTTGCCACCGCAGAAATGACGAATACTGGACAGCCACTAAGGTCTTCCAATTGAGCCTTGAGATCTTCTACGAGCGGGTCATTAGGGGCGATCGCGTCTATTTTACTCAGTGCCACAATTTGCGGACGCTCTGGCAAACCTCGTCCGTATGCCATCAGTTCTGCCTGAATCGTTTGGTAAGCTTCAATCGGCGCTTCCTGGGTCACATCTACTAAGTGCAGCAGTACCCGCGTCCGTTCAATGTGCCGAAGAAAGTCGTGCCCTAATCCTGTTCCCAAGTGCGCACCTTCTATTAACCCAGGAATATCTGCAAAAACGGTGCCATCTCCGCTGGGCTTCTGCACGACACCCAAGTTGGGCACCAGAGTTGTAAATGGGTAATCTGCCACCTTGGGACGCGCCGCTGATAGAGCAGAAATCAGAGTTGACTTTCCAGCGTTGGGTAGCCCAATAATGCCAACTTCTGCGAGTAGCTTCAGTTCCAGGCGAATAAATCGCTCTTCGCCAGGTAATCCGGGTAATGCCCGTTCGGGGGCGCGATTGCTGTTGCTGAGAAAATGCTTGTTCCCTAGTCCACCCTTGCCACCTGACGCAATGCAGAGAGTTTGGTTGGTGCTGACTAAATCGCCGATCACCTCGTCGGTATTGGCATCGTAAACCACTGTGCCACAAGGAACTTCGATGATGCGATCGTTTCCTGAAGCACCCGTCATATTTTTTGACCCCCCGCGCTCGCCATCCTCTGCTTTGAAAATGTGGGCGTAGCGAAAGTCGAGCAAAGTCTGCAAGTTATCGACCGCCTTCAGGATCACCGAACCCCCTAGCCCTCCATTCCCTCCGGCTGGACCTCCGGCGGGTACATATTTTTCTCGACGAAATGCGACTTTTCCATCGCCTCCATCCCCTGCTTTAACCTGAATTTCTGCTTGGTCTATAAATTGCATGATGCCATTATCAAGATCTCCCACATGCCATATTAGGTGATTTTGCACAAGTCCTGTTTCTTGAATCAGTCAATCCTTAATGAAAAACTAAGAAACCATCCGGATTTGATATTCTATTGCATGATCACTGGAAAGCTGAGCTTTAGTTAGCTTAGCCTGAGCCAGGGGAAGGTTAAATAAGAATTATGGGCAGGATATGCGTGTCCTGGCATGAATATTTTACTAATGGGTTTTAAAAAAATTGAGCCTTTAAAGAGCCTATTGGACTTTATAAAGAGTACTATCGGCTTCTTAACCCATCAGTTCAAAAAATTCTAACCTTGCTTGCTACAACTATGTAGCTTTAAGCACGTCTAAAAATAGAGATTCCTCGGATATCTATTGCTACTCTCTAAGCAATTCAGAAGGCATACCAAGCATGACGCAGAAGAAACGCGCACTGATCACAGGAATTACTGGTCAAGACGGCTCCTACTTGAGCGAACTCTTGTTGGATAAGGGTTACGAAGTTCATGGCATTATTCGCCGAACCTCAACCTTTAACACCGATCGCATTGATCACATCTATGATGATCCCCACGAGGAAAGCGCTCGTCTATTTTTACATTATGGAGATTTAACAGATGGCACGACGCTGCGCCGCATTTTAGAAGACGTTAAACCCACTGAGATCTATAACTTGGGCGCGCAGTCACATGTTCGGGTTAGTTTTGACTCACCTGAATACACTGTTGATGCAGTTGGGATGGGTACCCTGCGCTTGTTAGAAGCAATCCGAGATTATCAGCACCGAACAGGGATTGAAGTGCGATTTTACCAAGCTGGATCTTCAGAAATGTATGGGAAAGTGCAAGAAGTTCCTCAGAGGGAGGACACGCCTTTTTATCCTCGAAGTCCTTATGCCTGTGCCAAGGTTTATGCCCATTGGCAAACAGTGAACTACCGAGAATCTTATAACCTATTTGCTTGTAACGGCATTTTGTTTAACCATGAGTCGCCTCGACGGGGCGAAACCTTTGTAACTCGCAAAATTACTCGGGCGGTTGCCCACATTGTTGCTGGGAAACAAAAGAAACTTTTCATGGGTAACTTGGAATCTAAGCGCGATTGGGGCTACGCCAAAGACTATGTACAGGCTATGTGGTTGATGTTGCAGCAAGAAACTCCCGATGACTATGTAGTGGCAACTGGCGAAACCCATGCCATTAGCGAATTTCTCGACCTTGCTTTTGGTTATGTCAATCTAGATTGGCACGACTATGTAGAATTTGATTCTCGCTATCTCCGCCCCGCCGAAGTAGAACTGTTAATTGGTGATCCTGCAAAAGTTAAGCAAAAGCTGGGCTGGGAGCCTTCAGTTACTTTTGAACAACTCGTTTATTTAATGGTTGAAGCTGACCTCAAAGCTCTAGGTTTAGTTCCTCTCAACGGACATACCATTCAATCGACTTCTGATAATGCAACTGTTCGCCATAGCGTCAGCCTGATGGCTTAGTCCTCCTTACCTCCTAAAAGCTATGACCTCAACTCCACTTGAATTAAAAAATCAGCGCATCTTGGTGACAGGTGGTGCTGGGTTTCTCGGTCGGCAGGTAATAGACCAGTTGTGTCAGGCAGGAGCCGACCCCAGCAAATTTACTGTGTTGCGATCGCGCGATTACGATCTCCGTCAGATGGAAGCCTGTCAGCGCGCCGTGGATCAACAAGATATTGTCGTTCATCTGGCAGCCCACGTTGGCGGCATCGGCTTAAACCGTGAAAAGCCTGCCGAGTTGTTCTACGACAACTTGATGATGGGCACTCAACTGATTCATGCTGCATACGAAGCAGGCGTGAAGAAGTTTACCTGTGTCGGTACCATTTGCGCCTACCCCAAATTTACCCCCGTTCCCTTTAAAGAAGACGATATTTGGAATGGTTATCCTGAGGAAACAAACGCACCTTACGGTATTGCCAAGAAAGCGCTGTTGGTGCAACTTCAAGCCTATCGGCAGCAGTATGGTTTCGATGGCATTTACCTCTTACCCGTCAATCTGTATGGCCCTGAAGATAACTTCGATCCTCGCAGTTCTCACGTGATTCCAGCACTGATTCGCAAGGTGTACGAGGCACAGCAACGGGGCGACAAACAAATTCCGGTTTGGGGCGATGGTAGCCCTACCCGCGAGTTCCTGTATTCGACTGATGCGGCACGAGGGATTGTGATGGGCACTCAGCTTTATAGCAATGGTGAACCCGTGAATTTGGGAACAGGTATCGAGATCACAATCAAGGACTTGATTACCTTGATCTGCAACTTGATGGAATATCAAGGGGAAATTGTTTGGGAAACTCACCAACCTAACGGTCAGCCTCGACGCTGTTTGGATACGGAACGAGCAAAGCAAGCGTTTGGCTTTATGGCTGAAGTGGGCTTTGAGGCAGGTTTACGCAATACGATCGCCTGGTACCGCCAGAACGCTGTGTAAATCCAACTCATCTTCAGCGTTAAAAATCCTCGACTGTCCAAAAAGGTCGAGGATTTTTATAGTTTAGGGCTGAGAAGTATCAAGGCTTAGAGGTGTGATTTTCTGTAGGATAAAGAATCTTTTGAGTGGAGAGTTCACAAGATAACCCAGTTGTGAGTAACGTATTGCCACAAGACTTACAGTATTGAGCATCAGCATCATGCGCTGCTAAACCACAATCACAGCGAATTTCGATTTGTTTAGAGGTTTTAACCAACTGTTTAATCAAGTCTCCTAATTGCCAGGGAATCAGGGCAATGCCCGTTAAAATCATCAGCACTGTCAATAATCGACCTACTTCTGAAATTGGTGTGATGTCGCCAAATCCTACCGTGGTCATGGTTGCAACCGAAAAGTAAATGGCATCTAAGAACGTGTTGAACTGATCAGGGTTGACAGAATGTTCAACTTGATAAATTAAGCCAGAATACACGAAAACAATAGTAGATAATGTGAACAGAATTCTGATAAATATAACGCTGTCTTCTCGGCTGATGTAACCAAAAATAGTTCTTCCTTCAACAAAGCGAATTAGGCGAAGAACTCGGAACCAACGAAAGATTCGGATGAAGGAAATATCGACAGTCGTTAACAAGAACGGGAGAATTACAAGAAGATCAATTACCCCGTAGAGGCTAAAGACATAGTGAATCCTCCGTTCAGTGCTCCAAAGACGCAACAGATATTCGATGGAGAACAGAGCTAGGATAATTTGGTTTAGGCTATCTAAATAAAAGCGAATATGAGTTGGGATGGCATAAGTCTCTGCTACAAAGATTGCGGAAGAGATGAGCACTAGTCCGGTAATACCCAGATTAATCCATCGTCCCACTGGGGTTTCAATGTCTTCCAAATAGAACCTGATTTTTTGTTGTAGTGACATGAATGGGGAGGGTTTGGAGCTAGGGGCGATCGGCTTCGCCGTTACCGCGAGGGTCGCCAATTTGAGCACAGCTTTCTTCTCCAAAAATTGCGGAAGCGTGAACGTAAAACTTAAACTCCAGTAAATTATAAAAAGGATCTTCTAAAAAAAAAGTGTAATGTTCTAATGGCGAATCGACAAAGCGTTGTTTGGGCATTTGGTAGAATTTTAATTCTTGATGCTGCGATCGCTTCACCAAGGTTTCCCAATCTGTTTTAGCCGTGAACACTAATCCAAAATGCCGAGGATATACGCCTCGCTGCGGTGCCAGTGGCTCATGGGTCATGTGGGCAACGAGTTGGTGTCCATAGAGATTTAGAATGACTGAGTTGGCGTTCTCTCGCCCGACCTGACAGCCCAAACCTTCTGCGTAGAAGGTTTTGGTTTGGGCAATATTGCTAATTGGGAATGCCAGGTGGAATAAGGTAGGTTGCATAAAATTAACGGTAGAGTGTGTCTTTTTAGGATATTGGCGATCGCTAATTTTGCGGAATTTTTTGTGGGATTACTCATTTTCTGATAAATCTTCTCTGCTCTAAATTGAGCCGATTAATCCATTTCAGCAGCCACAATTTCAGCCCCCGACAACAACAGAATTTTTACGATTGCTCCCCCAATGATCATTAAACTAATGACGCAAAATCCAATTCCTACAAAGTTAGGTACCCAAAAGATCGCTTCAATATGATTCATGGCCCCTGGCTTTAATCTCCATGCTAATTGCCCCTCGCTTTTACGAAGTTTAGAAGACAATTTGTCATCAGTTATGGGTGATTGTGCCCACCAAGGAGTTTTGAGCTTGAATTCGAGATCTATCGACTCACTAAGATTGCCCTGGAGTGTGGCTCGGAGCGATCGCAAGTCCAAGTCATACTGCAAGTGCTGACGCTGCCACATCAGCCGATTTTTCGTTTTAATTTGCAACCGAGAAGTGGGCAATTCCGAGTTTTGTGCTGATTGCGATCGAAATAATTGGTTAAACTTTGACTCTAAATCTTTGGCGTTATGAAACGGAATAGTCATGAGCCATTCTTGCGCTTGAGGATGACGAGTGCTACCACCTAATGCTTTTGTGCGTTGTTCTAAGCTCTCGACCCAAGCAGTGGCGATCGCGTCATTAAGATCAGAACTAAGATGGATAGAACCCTGAGGTTTAAAGCGAATATGCTGTACAATTTCGCCATGATTAGCATCATAAAATTTTATGGCTACATCATTGTGAACACAGCCAGAGAGGAATAAAGCTGCAACTAAAATAAACCAGAGAAGACGCAGTTTAATGAACTGATGGAGGATAACATTTGAGATAGATTTGGAAATGGAGTAGGGCGACCTTTTTAGTCTCTGCGAAGCATCACGCATTATCTTAGTTCTCTAATGCAAAAGTTCATGCAATCTGTAATAACCAATTTGACAGCCCGAATAATCACAGGTCTTCAAAAAATCAAGCGGTTTCCATTCATTTTTACTAATAGATTCAAAAAATGATCCATCCTGTGTCGCGGCTTGAGGCTCCATGCCTGTTACTTCTTGCCAGAACAGATAAACCGTTTCATCGGTTTGAGTACCAACAATATATTTACCCAAATCTTGCAGTTCAGAAAGCGCATAGCCCGACTCTTCTAGCACTTCTCGGATAACGCATTCATCCAGCAATTCATCTGGAGTGTCCAAACCTCCAGTAATTGGGCAAGGGTACAGCCGAAAGTCATCATCTAAATCTGCATTGTGAACAGGTAACGGCTGCATTCTCACTAAAACTTCCCAAGTCTGCTCTAGAGTTTTACGGACTAGAAACACACCCACAGAATCTCTATGCTTGCGACGTAAATAGTAAAACCGTCTAGGTGTTTCAATGACCTGAACCCAAGCTTTGGGGCTTTCAAAAATTACCTTCTCTGCCATCTTCTCATCCTTCTTCATCCCCTAGGTTAGAATTATCCGCCCTTTTGTTGAATCAACGTCTCTACAATGCCCACCAGTCGCGTAATATTTTGCTCTTGCCGCTCTGCGGTGAGCCGAATCTCAGTCAAGCCCATCGTCATTAGCCCTACCTGCTCGGTCAGGGCTTTTACCCCCTCTGAAATGGTCTCAACGTTGTCGGCTGTCCGTTCAGCAACAGCCGTCAGCCGCTCTAATCTAGCGTCGATTACATCCAACCGCTCTGCACTCATATTCTGTCCCTAAACGAAGTTCTTAGCATTTTATATCAACCTTGTCTTGCAGAAACTCCTAGCTTTGAAAACAGCAGGCTAGGCAAGTAAGAGCCGCCGCCCACCCATTCTGGCGTATCACCCAAATCTGCTAGGTTTTGGAATGCCTCAAAAATGCTGCCCGCTACCATTGTGTTTTTCACCCGTCCGACAATCTTGCCCTGCTCAACCTTGTAGCCTAAATCGAGGTTGACTGAAAACTCTCCGGCGAGTTGGTTCGACTGCCCGGCTCCTAGAACCTGATCGACAATAATGCCTTCATCTATGCTGGCGATGAGGTCGGCGGTGGAAGTGCTGCCCGGAGCCATGCAGATGTTAACCATGTCGGGAGAGGGACGAGATAAGCCGCCCCGGAAGCCATTGCCTGTGGATTCGCGTCCGGCACGGGCTGCCCAGCGGCGATCCCAGTAGAAGCCTTTGACGGTGCCGTTTTTGATGTAGGCTTTGCGGCTAGTGGGGGTGCCTTCGTCGTCGAAGGTGCGGGCGCTGATGCCGAGGCTGGGGTCTTCAAAGAGGGTGAGGCGAGGGTCGAAGAGGGTTTCGCCAATTTTGTCGGCAAGGGGAGAAGATTTTTGGACGACGGTTTGCCCTGAGAGAACGGTGTCGAATAGTCCGGCGATCGCACTAGCCACTGCCCTGGGGGTAAACAGCACAGGATAAGATCCGCTGCTAATCGTGGCGGTCTGCTCTGCCCGTCGATATTTTTCTAATAGCTCTGCCAAAATGCGATCGGTGTTGAGGGGGCGATCGTTGGCGACATCGAAGCTATAGGCTTGTAAAAAGTCTTCGCCTCGCACCAGGTTTCCTGAAATGCTGACGCTGGTGGTGCGGCTGGTGCGTTCGGCGTATACGTCGTTGCTGGTAACAATTTTGACGGTGCCAGAGCGGGCGTGAAAGCTCACGTCTACCAGAATTTCGGCGTTGTAATCGTGGACTTGTTGAATGAGGCGATCGCCTACTTCGACTAATTCTTCGGTTTTGGGGGGTGCATAGTTTGTGCCACCACTCTCTACCTGATGGAAATTTGCAGCAAACTCAAACTCTGCTGCGCTGCCAATTTCAGCAGTCTGCACGGCAGCATCGACCAGATCTTCTAGTCGAGTCAGATCAGTGGAACTGGCAAACCCAAACCGACCGTTGCAAATGACCCGTAGCGCTACGCCTTGTAGTGCCTTGGTTTGCAGCGACTTGAGACGATTATTCTCAAATTCGATCGGCGTGTCTTCGCTAGAGACAAAGTAAATCTCAGCCGCTTCTGAGCGTGGTTTGGCGAGTTGCAAAATGGTTTCTAGGATGGAATCGTTCATTCGTTTAAGTCTTCTCTATTAATTAGATGATCCAGAATTCTACGATTCTCGGTTTGCAAACCCCTGACTTCACCTTGCACCTCTCGAATCTCACCCTGCATCTCTCGCATGATAGCCCGATCTTCGTCAGCGCTTTGGGCTAGAACTGTAATCATGCTCACCACATCACTAATGTTGGTGCGCATTTCTTGATGATTGCTGGCTTGCTGGTGGGCAAGCTGTTGGACAGCAAGTAAAGTGGTTTCTGCTAGTGCTTCTAGTCGATCCAGGCGTTCTTCAGTGGTCATACTTTCTGCGTTGCTCGATAACTTAATTTTAGAGGAGTTTCAGCTAAACCAGATTAATCCCATCTCTAAGATAGTCAGATCAACACCTTGACATTTTTCTCTCAAAATGAGAGCATAGCATCATTATTGATTAATTTATACTTTTAACAATGAAAAACAACATAGAACATGCACCTGATTTCAATTCGCAATCTTCGAGCTAATGCAGCGCAGTATCCTGACGTAAAGACTAATATCGACCACTGGTTTGCAACGGTTAGCAAAGCGGAATGGCAAAATTTAGAAGATGTTCGTCTAGTTTATCGAGATGCTGAAGCCGTAGGAAACTTTACTGTTTTTAATATCAAAGGCAACACTTATCGACTGATTGTGGGAATCGACTACGAAGATCAAACGGTATATTACAAATACTTCCTCACCCACGCTGAATACGATAAAGACAAGTGGAAAAATGACCCTTACTTTTAATCCTGTTACCTATAGCAACCTGCTGGCTGAAGTCGCTCCAATGGTGATTGAAACAGAAGCTGAGTACGATCGCGCCTTAGCAGTGGCAGAGCGACTAACGTTTACCAAAAATCGCACTCCTGAAGAACGAGCTTTACACAAGCTCATGGTGATGCTGATTAAGGCTTATGAAGTAGAGCATTATCCAACAGAAAAATCTCCGCCGCACGAAATCTTGCAGCACATTATGGAATCAAGTGGAACTCGGCAATCTGATTTAGTTGGAATAATCGGATCGAGCGGGGTTGTTTCTGAGGTGGTTAACGGTAAGCGATCGATTAGTAAAGCTCAAGCTAAGACACTGGGAGAGTATTTCAAAGTGTTACCTAGTTTGTTTATTTTTGATCACGATTAGCTGAACTCAGCGCGATCGCTCTCCTATTCAACCCAGCGGAATGCACCGAAGTCATAAAGAGATAGATGCATTCCGCTGTAGAGTGGGCGACCCCTTGCAGGTATCTCGAAGAGCGCGCCCTTACACTGCCATGCGAGAACGGATCAGCACGCTCATCACTTCACCCGGATTAGGGGCAGGTAATAACCCGCTCCAGTTCCCGGCTTCGGCGTAGCCGCGCTGGTGTAATTCGTGAATGTTCTCGCGCACGCCTTCGGGAGAGCCAATCAGTAATACTGCTAGTTGTTCTCGGTGGGGAGTGGGCTGAGGCAATGCAGCCATCTGAGCGTCAACTGCTGACTGAATGGGCAGTTTGCTTCGTAGCTTGTTTCTCAACGTTGTATTCATTTGGCAATCATCCTTTGAGTTTCTGGGGACAGAAAACCCAAAACCTAGCCGCCCATCAAGTCGAAGCGAATCAGGGCGGCTAGGAGAATGTTAAAATCTCCGACAGCCACCATCCTGCTAGTGACAGTTTGGGGGTTAGCCGTCCATCTGCTGCTCGTAACAGCGATGGGCGGTGCTAGGTTTTTGGGGTCTGACTGTGTGCAATGCCACACAGCCTTAGCTTTGGAGAATACCGAGGATTGTTGGTGAAAGTCAAGGGGATGAAGGATTTTTATGCCATAATGCTGTCACCTCACCCCATTGAAAAAAGAGTAAATTCTGTTTAGCTCCGTAAAAAATAAGATATTTAGACAAACTGCGAAGGCAAATTGAGACTAAAAACTCTCTAATGACGGGTCATGCCTCTAGTCTACAGTGGCTGATTCATGGCAGAGGCACTCAAGATAGGTTGATTTTTCTTGTCCGAAATTGTAGACTATAAGTCACCTTTCGATGAATAGTTGCTGATAAATGTCTACAAGAGAACAAGATTTTGAACAAATTGCCCTTGCATTGTCTAGCAGCATTCGAGCCTCTGCACCTGGTGGCATTCTTGCAGAAGGTGATTCATTACTATTGCTTCAAAAGATACCTGCTCACAGTATTTCGCTGATTTTGACAGATCCGCCTTATCACTCTACAAAGAAGCAAAATATCTACGGCGATACTCAATTTGAGGAAGATCAGCATTATCTCGAATGGATAGAATCATATTCTTCCGAATGGCGTCGGGTGCTTCGTCCAAACGGCTCCTTATTCTGTTTCTGTGACTCTTCAATGGCTGCGCGGCTTGAGATGCTATTTACTAAGAGCTTTAATATACTCTCTCACATCGTTTGGACTAAGCCAAATGATCCAGGATTTGACGGTTGGAAAGGAAAAATGAAGAAAGAGGCACTCCGACAGTGGTATCCTCACTCAGAGCGTATCCTATTTGCCGAGCCAGCAGTTGAAGGAAATCTTCATCGTTCGCCATTTGCTAAGTTTCTTCGTGATGTACGGAGTAAAGCAGGCTTATCACAACATGAATTGACTGCTATGGTTGGTGCATATGGAAAAGTCAATCATGGCGGTGCAGTTTCTAATTGGGAAGCTGGTCGTAATACACCTAGCCGAGAACAATATGAAAAGATATGCTCCGCAATAATTAGTACAGGTCAGGTAGACTACATGCCGCCTTATGAAGATGTCACCCGAGTCTTTAAAATTGACGGCTCCAAAGAATTTACTGATGTCTGGACTTTCCCATCTGTTCGCCCCTACAAAGGTAAACATCCAGCAGAGAAGCCTTTGGCTATGTTGGAACATGCTATTGGGGCAACGACCAATCTAGGCGACATAGTACTAGACTGTTTTTCTGGTTCAGGAAGTACAGCTTTAGCTGCTCTCAATCTAGGAAGACGTACTATTGCGCTAGAAATTGATCAGAAGTGGGTAAAAGCTGTTGCTGCGCGTTTAGAGGTGGAAAATATGAAACGCAATGGGAAAGAGCTTAAATATCAACCACAAGAGAACGGTAGCTCAACTTTAGTGCATCAACTTGGATTGTTCTCAGGAGTAAAATGACCGTCATTGATGTTAATTTTAACGACGCCATACATCCACTCAAGAGTCTCCATAATGCCAGAATCTTTGACAACTACGTTGCAGTGATGGTGTCCCCAACCGAGATTATAGGGCCTATGATTATAGACTCCATACCTCAACTCTTCGATATGGAAAAGGTTTATCTGAGTTATGGTTAAGTTGTGAACTCCCCGACCTTCTGCCTGCTCTAGTCGGCTGAAGAAGCCTCGACTTGAAAGCTGCTCCAAGCACAGTGGACAAATTGTGAACCCATTTCGATTGATAGTACGAGCTTCGGTTAGTCGATCTTTGTCCAATAGATAAAATTTTTGACACTCTGCTTGAATGTATTGCTTTCGTATTGTAATGTCAGCAGCGTTCATGCCTTTCTCTATGGAAACATTATCTGAATCACAACAAGACCAGTAAAGGGCCTCAAGCTGAAGGCGACACTCTGCATTCATTTTCGAGCTTGCATACTCATATAATCTAATACCTGCTCCTTTTGAAGATGTCGAATCAAATCCCCGTATAATCTTTCCTCCATCTTCCGAGGAAGTTGTTGCAGACACTCGTGCTACGTACTGTCCGCCAAGAGGTTCTTGTCTAAATTGTGCAGCAGTCAAACCATTTATTTCAGGATTGTATAGGTTCCATTGAGTCCGAGTTTCATAAAATATCAACGTATTTCTACCAAGATATAATCCATGGGACTGAAGTTCTTGAACAATATTATCGGTAGTAAAGTAGATTTCTGGACTAATAAGAACAATAAACCCATTGTCAAAGGTCAATTCGCCATTAGGCGGGCTAGAACATTTTCCCCAGAGAGTATGAGGAATTAATACTGTGCTGTTTCTAGAAACACGATTTTGATATATGACATCATCATCTGCTCCTCTTGTCTGTCCTGTTTTATATATTTTCCTATCGAGGAGTTGAGGTAGTTTCGGTCTTCTTGCTCTAAAATCCATTTAGCTTGCCACTCATGTCGTGCTTCAGAAGTCTAGATGTTATCGGTATGATTATGAGCCATGTTTTTGATTAAATTCATCGAATAACTTTGTGAAAAATATTGGTAAGTCTACACCTAGTGCATATACTATCTGCTCTAATGAATCGAGTGTAATATTACGAACTCCTCTTTCAACTCCTGAAATATAAGTTCTGTCCAAGCCTGCTTTATCAGCAAGATCTTCTTGGCTCATACCGTTTGCCTTACGAAAATGTCTTACTGTAGAAGCGACGGCAGTGATCAGTACTTTTTCCATTCACAATTGACGTTTCCATTAATAGCCAGTAAAAAGCTGAGTGTTGTCACATTGTCTAAAAATGTAGATTATTAGTCCACGGACTATAAGTCACACAAGACATCAAAACTCCATCACACTTGACCTCCAAGAGGTTAGCTGTAGGAATTCGGGAGTGATTCACGGCAAGTGAAGTAAAACATTAGCATTCTATGCGCAATCGCCCTTCACACCACAGCAGCGATCGCCCCTACCCTAAGATCAAGACACTGAATATTGCAAGATTTACCACTCCTCAACAATGCCTGAACTGCTTTGACAAGCAATCGCACTTCCCGATACCGCAAGCAATCGCCCAAATTAGCAAGTCTCTATCAGCGCGATCGCACTTCTCATCACATCAGCGCGCTGCTTCGCAAATACCGCAAGGGTCGCTAACCCAGCCAAAACTTAGACCGCCAAGCCGATAAAATCGACTGCTTAAAAGAAATTTACTAAAACGAAGAGGGAACTCTATGAACAGGTAATAGGCAACCTAGCCTTGGATTTCTAGGAAAGAAGTAATGTTAAAGTTTGTCGTTGGTCATAGTAACGATCCCGATTCTCAAACTGCTGTCTTGGAAGTTTTAGAGCAAATACACTCTACTCTAGCAGGCATGAATCCCCAGGCAGGTATATTGTTTGCTGCCATTGATTTTGACCATACCCTCATTCTGAATCGAGTTGTCCAAGCCTTTCCAGAGATCGAGTTAATTGGCGGAACCACTGATGGAGAACTGTCTTCTGTGTTGGGGTTTGAGCAGGATTCTCTGACTCTCATGGTATTCTGCTCAGACAATATTACTATCAGTGCTGGAATTGGACGGGGTGTCTCTAAAGATCCGATCGCCGCTTCCGAGGCTGCTGTGCAACAGGCAATTGCGGCTCATCAAGAAGAGCTTCAGTTCTGCATTGCCTTACCCGAAAGCTTAACCACCAGCGGAGTTTTAATGCTGGATAGCCTCAAGCAGGCTTTAGGAGAACAGGTGCCGATCTTTGGCGGACTTACCGCCGATCAATGGCGATCGCAGCAAACCTATCAATTCTTTAAAACCGAAGTGTGTAGCGATGCGGTAACAGTTCTATTGTTTTCTGGCGCTATTTTATTTTCCCATGGAATTGCCAGCGGTTGGCATCCCATTGGCAATTCAGGACGAGTGACCAAAGCCGAGAACAACGTCGTTTATGAGATTGACGACCAACCTGCTCTAGCGTTTTACCATCGCTATTTAGGAGCCTTGCCCCCTTCCTCAGAATATCCACTAGCACTGTTTGACGCAGATAGCGATCGCCATTATATGCGCGCCCCTACTGGCATCTATGACCCTAGCATCGGCAGCATTACCTTTTTTGGCGATGTTCCAGTACAGTCTACAGTACAGATTACAGAAGCAACCCATGATGAAATTCTCTCTGCATCCCAACAGTCAACGATGCAAGCATTAGAGAACTATCCAGGTCAAGCTCCTGCGGCTGCCTTATTTTTTTCTTGTGCAAGCCGCCGCCAGATCTTAGGCAGTCGAACTAAAGAAGAGTACGAGCAAGCGCAATCCTGTTTAACTCAATCTTTGCCGCAATTGTTACCCAGTTGTGGGTTTTATACTAACGGAGAAATAGCCCCCTTACAGCAGAAAGGAGCAGCCCATTATCACAACGAAACCTTTATTACCTTACTGCTGGGGGAAGCCTAAATGTTATCGAATGAAACCGCTCTGCAAGTCAGAGTTCAGCAGTTGGAAAAAGAAAATCGACTTCTCCGAAAAAAGTTAGAGCGATCGGATGCGACCTGTCTTCAACTGGAAGAAACCACTCGAAAGAAAGAATCCTTACTGAGGCAAGTCATCTATGAGCTAAAAGAATCGCAGACAAACTTAGAAGACCAAAGCCGCGAACTAGAGCAAACCCTCGCAGACCTCAAACGCGCACAAACTCAACTGGTGCAGGCTGAAAAGATGTCAAGTTTGGGGCAGCTTGTGGCAGGGGTAGCCCATGAAATCAACAATCCGGTAAACTTTATCCACGGCAACCTAAACTATGTGCAGGAATATGCCCAAAGTTTATTGAGCTTTATGCAACTTTACCGAGATCACTATCCTGACTCGGCACCTGAGATCCAAGCTAAGGCAGAAGACATTGATTTAGAGTTTATCCAAACGGATTTGCCTAAGATCATAGATTCCATGAAAATAGGGACTGAGCGCATTCGCCAGATCGTTTTGTCGCTGCGCAATTTCTCACGCATGGATGAAGCAGAATTTAAAGCTGTTGACATTCATGAGGGCATCGACAGTACGTTATTGATTTTGCAGCATCGCTTAAAAGATACCCCGGAGGCTCCGGCGATCGAGGTCATTCGTGACTATGGTAATTTACCCATTGTAGAATGCTATCCAGGTCAACTCAATCAAGCATTGATGAACATTCTGGCAAATGCAATTGATGCACTTGAAGAAGCCAATATTGAACGAACCTACCCAGAAATTCAGAAAAATCCTGGTCGTATTACTATCCAAACTTCCGTTGTAGACTTAACGTGGGTAAAAATTGCAATCTCTGATAACGGCATAGGTATGCCTGAATCCGTTCAGCAACGAGTTTTCGATCCATTTTTTACCACAAAATCTGTAGGAAAAGGAACGGGCATGGGAATGTCAATTAGTTATCAGATTATCACTGAGAAACATGGTGGTAAACTAGATTGCTTTTCCCTCCCTGGCGAGAAAACAGAGTTTGTCATCCAAATTCCTGTCCAGCAGCAAGCGAGTTATGCAGGTTAATCAGCCCGTTGTGTGCTTATTAAATAGGGAGTTTTGTTAATTCACTCTCCTTAATTCAGTCAATGTAAGCCACCGTCACCCCCGTCCCACCATCTGCCTGTGCTGCCGCCTCAAACCTGGCTACTTGCGGATGCCGCTTCAAAAATTCCTGCACTCCTTGCTTCAACTTGCCCGTACCATGACCATGAATAATCCATAGGCAACCTGCATCCGCCGCCGCGATCTTTTGCTCTAGAACAACTTCAGCATCTGCGACACGACTGCCCCGAATATCCAGCGTATTGCGGGAAGTGCGAACTTGGGGGGCAGGTGCCGGAGGTGCAGACGGCTCTGGTAGAGGCTTGAGTGGTTTGGGCGGTATGTCCACTTTTTCGCCTTGAAGCGACTCTACATCTTTTAGCGAAACCATCATCTTCATCAGACCAAACCGGACGGAGAGTTCGCCATCGTCATTGGGATTAGTCAGAACTTCGGCAGTTTGCCCTAAGCGGGGAATGCGAACACGATCGCCCATTTTCGGCATAAATCCTGGCTTGGGCAACTTCACTTGCTGGCGCGAGGGCAAGCGATCGGCAATTTGGTTTAGCCCTTCGGTTGCCTGTTGTGCGTCTTGAGCCGTCACTGAACCTTTTTGCAGTTTGCGAATGACCTGGGCAATTTCGCCTTTGGCTTGGGCGATCGCTTGCTGCACGGCTTGTTCCTGCTGCTGTTGCAATTCTCGTTCTCGCAGTCGCAGCATTTCGGCTTTCTGAGTAATTTCTTGATTCAACCGTTCTGCTTGTTCCACAATCTGCGTGGCTGCCAGTGCCTTTTCTTCCTGCTGTCGGCGCTGTGCCTCTAGTCCAGCAATGACCTGGTTAATGTCTTCCGAAGAGCTTAACCCCACATGACCTTGGGCGCTTTCAACGATCTCTGCCTTTAGCCCCAGTCGCCGCGCGATCGCCAAAGCGTTCGATCGCCCCGGAATGCCCCACAATAAGCGATAGGTAGGCGACAGGGTGACATCGTTAAATTCTACTGAGGCGTTTTCAAAGCGATCGTCTTGATATTTAAGAGCTTTGAGTTCACCAAAGTGAGTGGTGGCAACGGTGAGTTGGGCATGGTCGGCAAGATAGTTGAGGAGAGCGATCGCCAGGGCGCTACCTTCGGAAGGATCGGTGCCTGCGCCCACTTCGTCTAGTAACACCAGAGAATTTTTTTGCGGTTCCGCTTCGCTCTCTGACCCTAACGCCTCTAATACCCGACTAATGCGGCGGATATGACCTGAGAAAGTAGACAAACTTTGCTGCAAAGATTGTTCATCACCAATGTCTGCCAAAATTTGGTCGAACCAGGGCAATTCTACAGGCTCACGGGCTGGCACAAATAAGCCAACTTTTGCCATTAATACGGCTAGTCCCAGAGTCTTGAGCGTGACAGTTTTGCCGCCTGTATTGGGGCCTGTAATGGCGACTACTCGAATATGGGGCTGAATCACTAAATCAATGGGTACAACTTCTGTGCCTTGCTCATGGCGCTGTTGCCAAACGAGTAGGGGATGACGAAGACGACGGAGCGTAATAGATTCGTTCTTTTGCAGTCCAAAATCGATAAATCTAGGTGGATTCGCCTCTAACCATAGGGAATATCGTGCTCTGGCTGTGGCTAAATCGAGGGTAGTGACGATCGCCAAAAGCCTTTCCAAATCTGGCTTTACTTCTGCCACCTGCTCCGTTAAGCCTCGCAGCACTAACTCTTCTTCCCGCTGTTCTTGGCGGGTGAGTTGACGCAGTTGGTTACCCAAACTGACAATGCTGTGCGGCTCAATGTACAGCGTCATGCCGCTGGTAGACGTGTCGTGGACAATACCGGGAATGGCATCTTTTTGGGGCGCTTTAACAGGGATAACAAAGCGATCGCCCCGCTGTGTAATGACTGCTTCTTGAATTGCGTTGGAATGACGCTGCAATATTTTGTGAAGGGTTTGATAAATGCGATCGCGCACTTGCCGGAGTTCGCCCCGTACCGCCTCTAATTTGACACTGGCGCGATCGGTAACTTTACCGCGATCGTCAATGCAATGATGAATGGCTTGTTCTAGCTCTGGGTAAGTCCGCAATTCCGACACCAGTTCATTCAAAACAAACAAATTAGGCTGATTATCAATCATCCGGCGCAACTGCCTTGCACCCGCCAAAGTTGTGGCGAGTTCCAGTAGCTCAGTGCCGTTTAAGATGCCCTGTAGCTCTGCCCGTTCTAGGGCATCACCAATATCATAAATGCCTTCAAACGCAAGCCCGTAGGATAGCTCGCTCTCAAGCTGATAAACCTCTTGGGTCTGTGCCAGCAACGCTTGGCTTTCGGTCATAGCGGTTGGAATCCGTAAATGGCTAGCGGCTCTTGTCCCTAGCTTTGTGGCGGCAAAGGTGGCAAGGTGCTGGCACAGGCGTGACCATTCCAATAGTTCTAAAGTTTCGGCTTGAATCAAGAGGCGTAAGGGGGCAGTGGGAAGGGGGCTACAGACATCGACTAGTCTACATTCTATCGAAATCTGATGTTCCTAACAGCACCTCTAAAGATCTGTAGCTTAATTACTCTTAAGCAAAAGATTATAAGTCGTTAATCTTGCCATGAGATTTTATGTGGAGGTTACTTGCCACCGAAAATCTCACCCAGAAAAAAGTTATGGCTATTACTTTACAGATTTTGCACGCCTCTGATTTTGAAGCGGGCATTCCAGCGATCGATGATTCCATTGGCTTTTCTGCCATTTTGGAAGGCTTCAGAACCAACGACGTTGCCCCTCAGTTCCAAGCTTCCCCTACGGCTCTAGCGAACACCCTGACGCTCTCATCAGGTGATAACTACATTCCGGGGCCCTTCTTCAACGCCTCCAGCGATACGAGCCTGAATGGTGTAGGTGGCTTAACCACCTCTACAGCCCCTACGATTGGACGGGCAGACGTAGGCATTTTGAACGCCCTAGGAATTCAAGCCTCGGCTTTTGGTAATCACGAATTTGACCTCGGCACTCGACAAGTTCAGGATATTTTGCGATCGGGCGGCGGCAGTCCTGGGCTAAACTTTCCCTATCTCAGCACCAACCTTGACTTTGCCCCCGACCCAAACCTAAGAGGTGAGCTAGCAACCAACCAGAATACCGCAGAAGCTAGCACCATTAAAAGAAAAATTGCCAAAAGCACCATTATCACTGTGGCGGGTGCCGACAACATTTTGGGCACACCCGATGATGAAAGGATCGGCATTGTGGGCGCGACAACCCCAACTCTGCGCAACATTTCATCGCCTGGATCTGTCGGCGTGCGTCCGGCAAATCCCATCGACTACGTTGCCCTTGCCGCAGAAATTCAAGCATCAGTCAATGCCTTGACTGACACAGGCATTAACAAAGTGATTCTGCTGGCTCATATGCAGCAGTTAAATATTGAACGCGATGAACTTGCCCCTCGCTTGAGAAATGTAGATGTCATCATTGCAGGAGGATCTAATACAACCTTATTGGATGCCAACGATCGCCTCCGTTCTGGTAGCACCGATGGTGGCGACTACCCCATCCTTAAAAAAGATGCCAATAATGAAGACGTTCTAGTTGTTAACACCGACGGAAACTATCGTTATGTGGGTCGAACGGTCGTGGGCTTTGACGACGCGGGCAAGCTTGTTCTCAGCAGTCTCAACGACACGGTCAATGGTGCATTTGCCACCGACGACGCGGGCGTGGATTTACTCTACGGTCGAGATGTGAACCCACAAACCGAGGCTAATGCCAATGTGGTCGCCATTTCCAATGCACTGCGAACTGTCATTACCAATAAAGATAACAACATAACAGGCAACACCAGTTTTTTCCTCAATGGTGGGCGGGAAGATTCGCGGACGCAAGAAACTAATCTGGGCAACCTCACCGCCGATGCTAACCTTGCCTATGGTCGTTTAATCGATCCAACGGTGACGATTTCGCTCAAAAATGGCGGCGGCATCCGAGACAATATTGGCGTTATTTCAGCAGGCAGCGGCGCAACCACTGCGGGCGACGTTCAAAAACTGCCACCCCAGCCCAACCCCCTCGCCCCTAATAAGCAAGTCGGCAGCATTTCTCAACTCGATATTGAGAACTCTTTGCGGTTTAATAACGGGCTTTCCCTCATTACCGTTACCGCTCAGCAATTGCTGCAATTGCTCGAACATGGCATGAGCGATTCGGGCCCCGGCAGAACTCCAGGTCGCTTCCCACAAGTGGGAGGTATCACCTTTAGCTTTGACCTATCTAGACCTGCGGCTGAGGATGTCAATGGGGATGGAATTCTTAACCCAGGAGAGGATAGGAACAACAACGGCGCACTGGACGCGGGGCAACGAGTGCGATCGCTCGCTCTCATCAACGAGGACGACAAAGTCACTCAGGTGCTAGTAGAAGACGGCGCAATTGTGGGCGACCCCAATCAAGCTTTCCGCATGGTCACCCTCGACTTTTTGCTAGGCACCACCCTAACCACAGGTGGCGACAGCTATCCTTTCCCGCAGTTTATCGCTGCTAATCCTGCCCTCGCTAACCGGGTTGATATTAGAGGCGAAACTACCGTTGACCTTAATCGCAACGGCATAATTGACGGCACTGTAGCATTTCCAGTAGGTCAGTCTACCTTCTCTGGTGTTGGCACCGAGCAAGATGCTTTAGCAGAATATCTGCTCCAAATCGGCACATTTGATCAAGAGGATACTGCCCCCACTGAAGATTCACGCATTCAAAACCTGGGTGCGCGTCAAGATACCATTCTCACGACCGGACGAGCTTTGACTGGAACAAGCAGCCGAGATGTAATCAGAGGGACGATCGGGGATGATGAGCTAAGGGGTCTGGGCGGCAGAGATACCCTAATTGGCTTTGCTGGCAACGATATCCTGACAGGCGATGCTGGAAACGATAACCTCAAAGGCAACGACGGTGACGACCAACTTCTAGGCGGCAACGGTAAGGATAAGATGTTTGGCGGCAACGGGAAAGACACGTTCTTTGGTGGTCGAGGCAACAACTTGTTTGTGGGTGGAAAAGGTGCCGATGTCTTTGGCTTAGAAACGGGGGGACGTGTTCTCATCCGCGACTTCCAAGATAGAATCGACAAATTGGGGCTGACGGGCAGACTAAGGTTTGGGAACCTGTCCATTGAGCAGTCTGGAAGAGATACAGTCATTAGCCGGGGTAATGATGTGTTGGCAGTTCTCAAAAAAGAGTCGGCTGACAACATCACCAAGGCTGATTTCATCAGGTTGGCACAACCGTCCTTCTAAGGCTTGAGTATGCTGAGATGATCCTCCCCAATCTTTTGTAAAAAGGAAACAACCGAACCCTCAAAGCCCCCTTTATCAGGGAGATTTGGGAGGATCTTCAAACCTCAAGCACTCATCGTGGAGCTATTAGAACAAGCCCGAAAATTAAAGGTGCTGTTTACCTAAGCAGCACCTTCTTGCAATTAAGAGGCTAACTGAGTTGCTTTAATCTTGTGATCATCGAGACTTTTTGATGATCAAAACAAGAAGTATCGCTGTGCCATCGGTAATACCGTTGCGGGTTCACAAGTGAGCAGTTCTCCGTCTGCTCGAACTTCATAGGTTTCTGAATTAACTTCCATGCGAGGCATTGCATCATTCAATTTCATGTCTCGCTTAGAGAGTTGACGAATATTGGCAACCGCAACGGCTATTTTTTGGAGCTTTAGTTGTTCAGGAATGCCGTTTTTGAGGGCAGCTTGGGAAACAAAGGTAAGAGAAGTAGCGGTTCTGGCTCCGCCATAGCTGGCAAACATGGGGCGCATGTGAACGGGTTGAGGGGTGGGAATGCTGGCGTTGGCATCGCCCATTTGTGCCCAGGCGATCATGCCACCTTTCAACACCATTTCGGGCTTAACGCCAAACATAGCGGGTCGCCATAGGCACAGGTCAGCGAGTTTGCCTGCTTCAATGGAGCCGACGTGGTTAGCAATGCCGTGGGTAATGGCGGGATTGATGGTGTATTTGGCAATGTAACGTTTGGCGCGGTGGTTGTCGTTGCGATCGCTATCCTGCGGCAAAGCACCCCGCTGCACCTTCATTTTGTGCCCTGTTTGCCAGGTGCGAATAATCACTTCGCCAATGCGTCCCATGGCTTGCGAGTCAGAAGAGATCATGCTGAAGGCTCCCAGGTCATGAAGAATATCTTCAGCGGCGATCGTTTCTCGACGGATACGAGATTCGGCAAATGCCACGTCTTCTGGGATGCCGCGATCGAGGTGATGGCAGACCATGAGCATGTCCAGGTGTTCTTCGAGGGTGTTGACGGTGTAGGGACGGGTGGGGTTGGTGGAGGAGGGCAAAACGTTGGCTTCGCCGCAAACTTTAATAATGTCCGGTGCATGTCCGCCGCCTGCGCCTTCGGTATGGTAAGTGTGAATGACTCGGTTTTTGAATGCCGCGATCGTATCTTCAACAAAGCCCGATTCGTTGAGCGTGTCGGTGTGAATTGCGACTTGAATATCGTAGTCTTCGGCAACATTGAGGCAATTATCGATCGTCGCGGGAGTCGTGCCCCAGTCTTCATGCAGCTTTAGCCCGATCGCCCCAGCTTCTACTTGCTCCACCAAGCCCTGGGGCAAGCTGCTATTGCCCTTACCCAAAAACCCTAAGTTAATTGGGAACGCATCGGCAGCTTGCAGCATTCGGTACATGTTCCAGGGACCGGGAGTGCAGGTCGTAGCGTTGGTTCCGGCTGCGGGACCCGTACCACCACCGATTAAAGTAGTAACGCCTGACGCGATCGCGACTTCGATTTGTTGCGGGCAAATAAAGTGAATGTGGGTATCTATCCCACCCGCCGTCAGAATCATGCCTTCCCCGGCGATCGCCTCGGTTCCAGGGCCAATAATAATATTCACATGGTCTTGAATATAAGGATTTCCGGCTTTACCAATGGCAAAAATTTTGCCGTCTTTAATCCCCACATCGGCTTTGACAATGCCCCACCAATCTAAAATCAGCGCGTTCGTGATCACTGCATCCACCGCACCGTCGGCATTGGTAATAGGCGATTGCCCCATCCCGTCTCGAATCACCTTACCACCGCCAAATTTCACCTCATCGCCATAGGTCGTGTAATCTTGCTCTACTTCAATAATTAGCTCAGTATCGGCAAGGCGAACGCGATCGCCCACTGTCGGACCAAACGTTTCGGCATATGCTCGACGATCCATGCGGTAGCCCATGTTTTTCTCCTCTCACTGATGCAGTCAGCCTTTTATTATCGGTCAAATGGCTAAATATTTTCAGTTCAAATGATCAAAGGCAAAAATTGCGACTTAAGACGGTGAGTCAGGTCTGCTGAAAAGACTGGAGGGAACAATTTTTTAACAAATTTTTAACCTAGAAAAATACTTTAAATGAACAAGTTGATGAATCGCGATCGATCATTAAATTATCACTAAAAAGAGTGTTATTAAAAGTGAAAAACATTACCACGAATCTTTTATTAAAACAAAAAATAGAATAAACCATTACAGTTTTATTAAAACCTGATCTAAAGCCTTTATGAACACCTATTACTAAAATACACAGTCGTCACCATACGATTGACCAAAGGCGTGATTCTGTTTGAACCAATGGGCACACTGAGAATACTGAGTCATCCCGACAGTTACAACGTTTTAGGTAGAAAATTAAGATGCTTAAAGTAGTAGTAGGTCACAGTGACGATCCAGATAGCCAATCTGCTATTGAGAGCGTTTTGGAACAATGTTTGGAAGACTTGCTCCCCTTGTTGCCCCAAGCTGGAATCTTGTTTGCGGCGATCGACTTTGAACATGCTCTCATTCTCAAACAAATTCATCAGGTGTTCCCCAATCTTGAACTTATTGGTTGCACTACCGATGGTGAAATGTCTTCTAAATTGGGGTTTCAGCAAGATTCTTTAACGCTAATGCTTTTTTGCTCCGATACAGTGCAGATCAAGGCTGGCGTAGGATATGAAACACAGAACGATCCTACAGCCGCAGCGAAACAAGCGGTACAGAAAGCGATGCAGCCCAGCGCCGAGCCTAAACTCTGCATTGCCTTACCGTCTAGCTATACAGCAAACGGTGCCACCACCAGCGGCGAAGGAATGATGGCAGGATTGACTCTTGCTTTAGGGGAACAAGTACCTGTTTTAGGCGGAACCGCCGGAGATCAGTATCGCTTCAAAACAACCTACCAGTTTTTCCGCACTGAGGTACTAATCGACGCTCTGCCCATTTTAATTTTTTCGGGAGATCTCCACGTCTCCTACGGAACAGCTTGCGGCTGGACACCAATGGGAGCCAAAGGTGTAGTCACCAAAGCTCAAGGTACAGTTCTTTATGAAATCGACGGAAAGCCAGCAGTGGAGTTCTATCAGCGCTATTTGGGCGATCGCCCGCCTTCTGCTGAAAATCCACTGGCTGTTTATGAAGCGGGGAGTGATGGTTCTGATAGCTCCTACTATATGCGCGTGCCTAATGCCTCCGATCCTGAGGTTGGAAGTATTCATTTCTTATGCGATATTCCCGAAAACTCCCTAGTACAGCTAACTGAGATTAGCCGCGATATCTTGATTGCAGCATCCGAAACATCTTTTCAAACTGCTCTCTCTCGCTATCCTGGCACTACGCCTACGGCAGTGTTGCTGTTTTCCTGTTGTTGTCGGCGCTGGCTGTTGGGCACCCGTGCCAAAGAAGAATACTTAGTGGTAAAAAACGCATTAGAGACCCCACTTCCCATCTGTGGATTCTATACCTATGGCGAGTTCTCACCGCTAGAATCGCACGGCAAAACTTATTATCACCAAGAAACGTTTGTCACTTTATTAATCGGCACAGAGTCATAATTTTTATCGGAACGGGTAGACGCAAGAAATTTATGGAACCAACCGATGACACCACCCGAATTAAGGAGCTAGAAAGGAAGGTTCGGACTTTAGAACGAAAGCTGACCCGTTCTGAAACCGATCGCCAAGAGCTTGAGAAAGCCAATGAAGTCCGGGAAGTTGTCCTTAAAAATGTTATTCGAGAACTTGAAGAGTCGAAAATAGTCTTGGAAGATAGGGGAGACGACCTTGAGGCGACTCTGATAAACCTCAAGGCTTTACAGGTTAAATTGGTTGAATCTGAGAAAATGTCGGCGTTAGGGGTTTTAGTTGCGGGCATTGCTCATGAAATTAATAACCCGGTAAGTTTTATTTATGGGAATATGCCTTATGCCAAAGCCCATATTCAAGATTTGCTGAAGCTAATCCGTCTTTATCAACAACAATATCCTGAACCTACTGCAATCTTGCGGCACGAATTAGAAGCGATCGATTTAGAGTTTATAGGATATGATGCGGCGCGAATGTTTCAGTCGATGACCGTAGGAGCCGAGCGGATTCGGGAGATTGTTAAATCGCTCCGCACGTTTTCGCGGTTGGATGAATCAGGATTTAAAGTTGCTGATATCCATGCGGGGCTGGAAAGTACGTTAGTGATTTTGAATAGTCGGCTGAAAGCGTTTTATCCGAATGGAATTCAGTTAATTCGAGAGTACAGTCCATTGCCCTCGATCGCTTGTTATCCAGGGGCGCTCAATCAAGTCTTTCTAAATATTATTGTGAATGCGATCGATTCTTTAGAAGAGCGGGTTGCTTTTGATCCTTACCCAGATCCCACAATTTGCATTCGGACTGAACTTGAACAAGAAAAGTGGGTCAAAATTGCAATGGCAGATAATGCTTTAGGCATGAATGAAACGGTGAAATCGAAGCTTTTTGATCCCTTTTTTACCACAAAGCAAGTAGGCAAGGGAACTGGGCTGGGATTGGCGATCGCTCGTCAAATTATTGTTGAACAGCACCATGGCTCTCTCGAAGTTTCTTCTGTGGTGGGGCAAGGTTCGGAATTTACGATTAAGCTGCCCGTTCATTAACTCCGCTATCTCTTTGTTAATTCCAAAGCCGTGTTAATTCCAAAGCCGTCGCCTCGGTGATCCTTTGAGGCGATCGCTAGTATCTCGTAATAACTTAGGAATATCTAAATTCTCGGGGCACCGAGGCAAACAATCGCCGCAGTCGGTACAGCGATCGCCTTTGCGTCCTGCAAACCAATGCCCTGCATTTTCAAACATGCCATAGCGGTATTGCCCAAAGGCAGTCATTTCATAAGCTACTGCCAGATTTCGTAGACGCAACACTTCAGGAATATGGATGGCTTCAGGGCAAGGCAAGCAGGCATAACACTGGCTGCATTGATCAGTTTCCAGAGCTATTTTTTGATGGGTTTGCAGTCGTTCCAAGATCTCTTTTTCTGACGTGTTGAGGGGCTGATCTGCGTCGGCAATGGGGAGAAGCAAGTCTAGTTCGGTCGGGTCGGCTGCCCCCAAGCTCAAGGTTGTGATGCGGCGATCGCTCAAGAGAAACCGATAGTTGAGGGTTAAGGGCGAGTAAGGATGGCACAGATCGACCAGAACTGAGGAAGGGCTGTGCAGCATTCCGCCTTTGTCGGCAGGAGAAATGATGAAAATGCCCATCTGATTCTGGGATGCCAGGGCGATCGCAGCTTCATTTCTCTGAAAAAAGTAATTGTAGTGAAGGTTAACAAACTCAAATTGGTTAGTGGCGATCGCCCGTAAAATCACCTCTAGTGAGGCATGAGTCGAAAAGCCAACATGCCTGATTCGTTGATCTGCCACAGCTTGCCGTACAGCCTGCATACAGCCATCAGGAGCTTCTATCCAAGCCAGATGTTCCTCGGTGTTTAGTCCATGAATCGCAAGGCAATCGAGGTAATCAACCCCCAGCGTTTCTAAAGATTGGTCAATGCTCTGTGCCATCGTGGCAGCATCGGCACAAGGGGGCGCTTTGCTGGTGATGTAGAGCGAGGCGCGATCGATCCCATGGAGGGCAGTTCCTACATATTGTTCAGCCTGACCATAACCTCGTGCTGTTTCAATATGGTTAACGCCTAGGGCGATCGCGCGGTGAATGGTTTCTACAGCATTCTCCTGAGATGCTAGGCAGCGCATGGTTCCTAGAGAAAAGATGGAAAGGGGAAGATTGGTTTTTCCAAAAAAACGATATTTCATGGTGCCCAGGACATCCACGGGAGAACGCCGCTACTGGAACTCTCCGGGGCTGCTAGATTTACCACCCTGTTTAAAGTCTTGGGGTCGCAAATTAGAAATGAAATCTCGGAAAGCCCGACGTTCAGCTTCATCTGCATCGCGATCGACGGGCATTGAGGCATCAGCCACCACTTCTTCCATTACCCAAATGGGGCTTTTAGTGCGGATGGCAATGGCGATCGCATCACTAGGACGAGCATCAATCTCTTTATGGGTTTCCCCGTGGCGCATTTGAAGAATAGCGTAAAACGTATTATCTTGCAACGAGTGAATAATAATGCGCTCTAGCTCCATGTCCCACTCATCCATCATGTTAACCATCAGGTCATGGGTGAGAGGACGAGGGGGTGCCTGATTTTCCAGGGCACTAATAATGGCTCTCGCCTGGTCTTGCCCAATAAAAATAGGGAGTTGGCGGCGTTCTGTGGCATCTCTGAGCAGGATGATGGGACTGCGTGAGACTGCATCCAGGGCAATTCCAGCGACTTTCATCTCTATCATGGGCTTAGCCTCTAGAATCCTTTAAGGAAGGGAAGGGACAACGGAACCGACGCACCAAAGCAATTATTTAGAACCTATCGACTTCTATTATGGATGTGACGAAGCACTTACAGACTTTGTGTCAATGAATTTATCTATTTTTAACTATCTGTAAAGTATTCGTCAGTGCAATTAGGGAACTTTTCCAGGTTTGCTAAACAAGCTTAGGTCAGTCCTCTAAAAAAATGTTAGTCGCTTGGTGAATTTTTCTGACTTCCAGTATGCCCTGAACTTCTGCTCAGTCCACAGCCCCATATTGAAATTTCCTGACTTTCAGTGATTGATTTATTCCATACTTGCGATGGAAACAGGGTAGATGTAAGGATATAACCTCAACCTAAGCGATCGCCTTCCCCCAGCTTACATAAGGCAAGCGAGTAGCCGTAGCTCGAATTTTCTCAGCCTGGGCAACCAACTGTCCACAAGCATCCCAAGTACCGCTGATAAACATATTACGAGAGCCTTCGCCCATTGCTACAAGAATAGAAAAGTCAGGGGTGCTGACCTGCATGGCTTCTAGGTCGAGGGTAACCGCAGTTTGGGGATTTGCCGCGATCGCCGCCTGCAATTTCTGCACATCAGCAGGATCAGCCGTAACGCAAGGAATCCCCATTGCTACGCAGTTACCAAAGAAAATTTCAGCGAAGCTTTCACCGACCAAAGCTTGAATCCCCCATTTGGCGATCGCTTGAGGTGCGTGTTCGCGTGAAGACCCGCAGCCAAAGTTTCGGTTTACCACTAGCAGATTTGCCCCCTGATATTGAGCTTGATCGAAGGCATGCTGTCCGGTTGCCTGAGCGCGATCGTCGGCAAAGACTTGAGCGCCCAAGCCATCGAAGGTAACGCAGCGGAGGAAACGGGCGGGAATAATGCGATCGGTATCAATGTCGTTACCAACGAGGGGAACGGCGCGACCGGAAATAGATTTAACTTGACTCATAAAATTTTCCTTTTTTGATGACAAGATTTTCGATGACAAACTTAAACTTCAGTAGATCCAAAAGATTCAAAGGATTCAAAATTAACGCGATCGTAAAGATCTTTGAGAGAAATTTGAAGGGCGATTGCGGGTAACACGAGTTGATCGTCTAAAGATTCATATTCAGTTAATAACCATTTCCCTTCCTCAGTTTTGCTAAAGTGCTCCACGTGACAGGTGTACTGATTAATCAGCACATATTCCCGCATCTCAGGAATGAAACGGTAGTAAGCGAACTTGTCACCGCGCGCTGCTTCGCAGATACCGCAAGGGTCGTGAGCGCTAGTGGATTTAGATAATACTTCCGCAATCAGTAAAGGATTAATGACAGTATCAGAACGTTTCTCCTGAAAGATAGGTTCTCCTGCCATGACCATGACATCTGGATAAGGTTTGGAGTTGCATTGTACTGTCCTCAAGGTTAATGACTTTTAGCAGATGTTCGGCAGATGGCGTTTAATCTGGGCGCATCAGCTTAAACGCCTTGAAATTGACGATTTATAACATCTCTCGGACATCGGTTACAGTCCCTGCGATCGCCGCGGCTGCGACCATTGCCGGACTCATTAACAGCGTTCGCCCCGAAGATGAACCCTGCCGCCCCTTAAAATTGCGATTAGAAGAAGAAGCGCTAATTTGCCGCCCCTGCAATTTGTCAGGGTTCATTGCCAAACACATCGAGCACCCCGCTTCTCGCCACTCAAAACCCGCTGCCTCAAAAATTTTGTCCAATCCTTCGGCTTCGGCTTCCTGCTTAACCCGCTCAGAACCAGGAACGACAAAGGCTTTGACTCCATCGGCGACATGGCGACCTTTGGCAATTTTTGCGGCTTCTCGCAGATCGCTCATGCGTCCGTTGGTGCAGCTTCCGATAAAGCACACGTCAATTTTGGTGCCGCTGATGGGCTGTCCTGGTGCTAAATCCATATAGCGGTAAGCTTCGGCGGCAAGTTCCCGATCGCCCTCTGCCATTTCTTCAGGCTGAGGCACCGTTTGATTAACCGCAATGCCTTGACCTGGTGTAATGCCCCAGGTCACCGTTGGCGGAATGGTTGCTGCATCAAAGGTGACCACATCGTCGTACTGAGCATCGGCATCACTGTGAATGTTCTGCCACCAAGCGATCGCTGTATCCCAATCGGCTCCTTTAGGAGCAAAATCTCTGCCCTTAAGATATTCAAACGTAACAGCATCAGGATTAACGTAGCCACACCGAGCGCCGCCCTCGATCGCCATGTTGCAAACGGTCATTCGTTCTTCCATCGTCATTTGCTCGAAGGTGGTTCCGGCAAACTCGTAAGCAAAGCCCACACCGCCCGTCACGCCCAGCGTCCGGATAATGTGCAGAATCACGTCTTTGGCATAAACGCCTATGGGCAAAGTGCCGTTAACCTCAATTTTGCGAACTTTGAGCTTGGAGAGAGAAAGGGTTTGGGAGGCTAAAACATCACGAACTTGGCTGGTGCCAATCCCGAAAGCGATCGCCCCAAATGCGCCGTGGGTTGAAGTATGGCTGTCTCCACAGGCGATCGTCATGCCGGGTTGAGTTAGCCCTTGTTCAGGAGCAATCACATGAACCACGCCTTGATTGCCAGAGCCAATTTTATGAAAAACAATGCCGTTGTCTTGAGTATTGCGCTCAATTTCTTGCATCATGGTTTCCGCCATGTCGTCGGCGAAAGGACGAGATTGATTTTCAGTCGGCACAATATGGTCAACAGTGGCGACAGTGCGATCGGGAAACAACACCTTCAAGCCCCGTTCGCGCAGCATGGCAAAGGCTTGAGGACTGGTGACTTCGTGGATTAAATGGAGACCAATGAAAAGTTGGGTTTGCCCGGAAGGTAGTGTCCCTACTGTATGCGAGTCCCAAACCTTGTCAAATAAAGTGCCTTTACTCATGATGCGATCGCCTTCTCAAAAACAGTGTTCTGCTTCGGCAGCAGTTGGCAAAATTGTAGCGTTACGGGTGCTGTAATTGCCTGCTGTCGATAGCTCTACAGTAAGGAATGGCGTTGTGATTGTCCAATATATCTTTGGAGTGCTATTAAGATCTCACAGGTATTAGTTCTTTAAATGTACGGTCTTAGGAAGGCTCTATTCAAGTTCGGTATAATCCAGTTGCAAGGATAGCTTTACTGAGTCGCCATGACGATCGCCCTTTCCAAGCGCTTCACTTTAGAGGAGTACCATCAGCTAACTGAACTGGGCTTTTTTAACGAAAATAACCGAGTAGAATTAATTCGCGGAGAAATTATTCAAATGATTGCCAAAGGCACGCCCCACTCGGTTTGTGGAACGCGCCTCAACCGCGAAATTACAAAGCTCATTGGCGATCGGGCTACCGCTAGAACGCAGGAACCTCTTCAACTTCTGCCCAATAGTCTGCCGGAACCGGATTATGCGATCGTGCAAAATCGAGAGGACGACTACCTAGCCTCTCATCCTGCACCCGAAGATGTGGTACTAGTCATTGAGATTTCGGATTCTTCATTAAGCTATGACCAGGAGATTAAGCTCAAACTTTATGCTGAAAGCGGCATCCAGAACTACTGGATCTTTAATCTCAGAGAAACTATTTTAGAAACCTATAGTGACCCCTATCAAAACACTCAAGGTGGTTTTGGATATCGTGTCAAACGGATTTTACTGCCGCTCGACAAAATCGCCCTGCCAGGGTTCCAAGATGCAGTGCTTAATCTGGCTCAGGTTTTCCCGACAGAGCTAAGTTGAGCTTTTACAGCGGCACTGAATATCCCAAAGCCGCCTTCACTTTAGCCAGGGTTTGATTGGCGATCGCCCCTGCTTTTTCTCGTCCGTCCTTTAGCACCGACTGAATATAGCCCTCGTCCGCCATGATGGCATGGTACTTTTCCTGGATCGGTTGAAGGGTGGCGATCGTTGCCTCGGTCAGCAGCGGCTTAAAGTTTCCCCAGCCCATATCCTGACATTCGGCAGCAACTATGTCTTTGGTTTGGTTCGACAAAATCATGTACAAATTCAACAAGTTATTGCATTCTGGGCGATCGGCATCGTCAAACACCAAGCCTCGAATCGGGTCAGTTTTACAGCGCTTAATTTTGTGCTGAATCAGGTCGGGTGGATCGAGAAGATTAATGCGGCTCAGGTCTGAAGGGTCAGACTTCGACATTTTGCGGGTGCCATCAGTCAGACTCATCACCCTTGCTCCGGCTGCCCGAATCATCGGTTCTGGAAGTTTCAACACTGGCTGATCTTCTTTGCCAAACAGGTAATTTAAGCGGGCGGCAATATCGCGGGTGAGTTCTAAATGCTGCTTCTGGTCTTCTCCAACAGGGACTTTATCCGGTTCGTACAGCAAAATATCTGAAGCTTGTAGCACTGGATAGGTGAGCAATCCTGCACTAACATTCTCAGATTGCTTAATGGCTTTTTCTTTAAACTGCACCATATCTTCTAGCCAGTTCAGCGGCGTAATGCAGTTAAATAACCAGGCTAGTTCGGCGTGTGCCGGAACGTGAGATTGCACAAAAATTGTGGCATGTTCTAGCTCAATACCGCACGCCAGATACATTGCTGCTACTTCGTAGGTGTTGGCGGCTAGTTGGGTGCGATCGTGGGGCACGGTGATGGCATGGAGATCTGCCATAAAGAAAAAGCTGTCGTAATCGCGGTGGATTTCGACCCAGTTACGAATTGCGCCTAAATAATTGCCCAGGTGCAGATCGCCCGTGGTCTGAATTCCAGAAAGAATGCGCGGCTTACCCATAGATCTTATGTCGCTTCCCGATGATGTCACTGTCAATATGTATCTCTAAGATATTGTGCCTGAAATTATTGGGCTTGAAACCTGCGAATGAGGAATACTCTCTAGTTCTGTGCGATCGCCCCAGGCAGAAACTTAGAATCTAACGCTTGTTCCAGTTCATAGGGAGACGTTTTTGGAAAAACTTCTTCATTCAACAAGGTTTCTCGAATCGCTAAGGCTACGCCGAGTTCATAGGCATCCGCAAAAGTCTGTTCTAGATAAGATTTCAGGCTAGGACTATCTTTTAGCAACAATTTAATTTGAATACGCTGCTCTCGAATTGTACCGATCCAGCTATTAATCCGCTGTTGAGGCTGAAACTGCCATTTGAGTAGATGTCCTAGCAAAATACCTAGACGATTTCGCAATGCTTGTCGCTCTTTTCGTCCCAACGACTCAATTTCCTCCACTAGATTAACTAAATCCAATTGGGCAAACTGCTGAGATTGGAGCAAGTCCACTTGTTCTAACGTCCAAGCATAGAAGTCTGTGTCATACGAATGAGTTGTCATGGCTTTCCGCTGGGCTTCTAACGGGCTTCGACCCACAAATACTAACCTAGTGTAAAGACAATCTAAATCCTTGGTCAGCTACTAGATAGGCTAGGGTAACCTGATGTCATCTGCGCCCCTGTCCTGGAGGAATTATCCTTGCCCAATCCCATTACCCAAGCCCAGCCGCCTCTAGAGTTTATTGAGCCAGAGTTTAACCCCTTGGTCTATAAAACAACGCAGCTATTGCAGCCTGCTTGGGTGCGTTGGCGGGCAAAAATTGCTGATGTTCAGGTGAGCAATCCTGAAGTGTTGGTAGATCTATATCGCCAGTTCCAGGAGGGCAAGATTCGCTTCATGATGGCGTTTCGGCATCCCAGCACCAACGATCCGCTGTGTATGAATTACCTGCTGTCGAACTATTTGGGCAAAGTAGCAAAGCAAAAGGGCATAAAGCTACAGCATCCCATTCATGCTCACTTTATTTACGATCGCGGCATTCCGCTTTGGGCGGGCAAAGGGGTGGGTTGGTACTATGCCCAAATGGGCTGCACACCGATTCGGCGGGGCAGGGTAGATTTGGTGGGGCTGCGATCGATCCGGCAATTGTTTACATCAGGGCAGTTCCCGATGGCAGCGGCTCCTGAAGGCGCAACCAATGGTCACAACGAAATCATGAGTCCGATCGAACCGGGCATTGCCCAGTTTGGGTTTTGGTGCATTGAAGATTTGTTGAAGGCGGGGCGACCCTCGCGGTATCTGCAAAGCAGCGCGCAACAGGTGATGATTCTGCCGATTGGATTGCAGTATCACTATTTATCTACGCCGTGGGAAGCGATCGCCAATCTACTTACTCAACTTGAAGCCGACAGCGGTTTACAGCCTTGCGGCGAGGCTGATTTGAAGGTAGAGGCTAATGGGGAAGGGTCTAATTTGAGTGAGCCACAGCAAATGGTTCTTTACAAACGGCTGATCCGTTTGGGCGAACATTTGCTGCCCATGGTAGAAAAGTTTTACGCCAAGTTTTACCATCAAAATCTCACATTGTCTGCGCACAGTGAGCCACCGCAACCTATCCTATTTTCTACAAATCGAAACTTAGCTGAACGCCTCCAGGTTTTGATGAATGCAGCGCTGAACGTGGCAGAACAACACTTTGCGATCGCCCCCAAAGGCACCATTACCGATCGCTGTCGGCGGCTAGAGCAAGCGGGCTGGGATTGGATTTACCGAGATGACTTGAAGAACGTTGAGAACCTGTCGCCCGTCGAGAAGGGTCTGGCAGACCGAATTGCCGAAGAAGCTAGCTTGCGGCTGTGGCACATGCGGTTGGTCGAAAGCTTTGTCAGTGTGACAGGGCAGTACGTGATTGAGAAACCGACGGGCGATCGCTTTGCCGAGATCCTGCTGATTTTTTGGGATATGGTGACGCGCATTAAAGGCGAAGTGCCGTTTCCGCGTCCGCAGCTTGGGGTGCAAGGGGTGAAAATTACCATCGGTCAACCCCTTTCAGTCAGCGATCGCTGGGAGACTTACCAAGTCAGCCGTCGCCAAGCCGTAGCAGGATTAACCCAAGACTTGCAAACGGCTCTAGAAGCAATGATCTTCTAAAATGACAGCATTTCTATCTTTCTTTACCCAGCCATCGAGGTCAACATGGTTACTCTGCAACTCCGTCAAATTGACGTGCCACCCGGACATCGCGTTCTCTTTAAAGATGTCAGTTGGCAGGAGTTTGAAGAAATTCTAGAAGAACTGGGCGATCGCCGTGCCTCTCGACTGGCTTATAGCAAAGGGATGCTGGAGATTAGAATGCCATTACCTAAGCATGAAAAAGCCAAAGCCATCATTGGTGATTTGGTCAAAATTCTTTTAGAAGAAACAGAGACAGATTGCGAAAATTTTGCATCCAGTACGTTTAAGCGTAAAGACATAGCGCAAGGGATAGAGCCTGATGATTGTTTCTACATCCAAAATTATGCTCAAATGATTGGCAAAGATCGGGTTGATCTCAGCCTTGACCCGCCGCCAGATTTGGCAATCGAAGTAGATGTTACCTCTCGAACTCAATTAGATGCTTATCAAACCTTGGGCGTACCTGAACTATGGCGCTATGAAGAGGGGAATTTGCGGATCGATGTATTAGCCGATGGTAAATATGTGGAGTCTCAAGTTAGCCCCACGTTTCCAAATTTTCCTGTACCTGTAATTGTCCAATTTGTTGAGCAAAGTTTGAGTGCTGGCAGAAGCGCGACTCTAAGAGCTTTCCGCCAATGGGTTCGGGAGCACCTCAACGGTTTATAGTGAGTAACGGCAATTCCTGAGATTTGGCACTATGCATTTACTCATTCCAGCCGCTGGGTCGGGGCGACGCATGGGCAGCGATCGCAATAAATTACTGCTGCCATTATTAGGGCAATCTTTGCTAGCTTGGACGCTTCTTGCGTCTGAGCGATCGCCTGCTATTACCTGGATTGGCATTATTGGACAACCCGAAGATTGGACAGACTTTAAAGAAGCGATCGCCTTTCTCAATCTCAGCAAGCCAGTCCAATTAATCCAGGGAGGAGCAACGCGCCAAGAGTCAGTGTATCGCGGCTTACTAGGATTGCCGAGCGACTCAGAACGGGTGCTAATTCACGATGGAGCCAGATGTTTAGCCACACCCGAACTATTCGATCGCTGTGCTGCTGCTCTGTTGCACTGCACTGGACTCATTGCCGCTGTTCCTGTTAAAGACACCATTAAAGTAGTGGGCGCAAATGGTTTGATTACCAGTACGCCCGATCGCCGTCAGCTTTGGGCAGCCCAAACCCCGCAAGGCTTTGTTGTGAAAGATCTTTTAAAGTGCCATGAAGAGGGCATTCAGAAGCAATGGGAAGTGACCGATGATGCTATGTTATTTGAGCAATGCGGTTTGCCTGTCACCATCGTGCAAGGTGAAGATACAAACTTGAAAGTGACGACTCCTGTGGACTTGGCGATCGCTGAATTTATACTGCGGCAACGGCAGTAAACTTATTCTTTTAATTAAACGATCGTGCGTGCTAAATTTCAGTATAAAACTCTAGTTCTTGCCCTCTCAGGAAAGGAGGTTAAAGGTTAATTCGGCAACGTAGCTAGAGAGACTGCTCCCTCAGTGCCTCTCCTCAGGAAAGAGACTTTGAACAGGTTCGTACTTTTCTCAGCAACGCCAAATTAACCTCTCTTCTTTTTAACGAAAGGAGCTTTGAACGGCTCATCCTCACTTCGAGCAGGTTTATATTTCTATTTAGCAATGCCTATTTTCTTAGCAAACTATTTTAATAAGCCAAGACTTTTCATCTATAAAACTGATGGATTTCTGTTCTCAATCAAAGCTGTGCGACTTAAATCCATACTCCTAATTATTAGTCTTTTATTGCTTCTGGTCGGACTTCATTCAATAGCTTTTGCCCAATCGACTTTACCCGTCAGAGTCGATCGCTGGTTAGAAGTTCAATCTGTTTCAGGAACAGTTACTTTTTACCGCAACCAAACTTCACAAGTTGCCAAAGTTGGAGTTCGTTTAGGAGTCGTTGGAGATACCCTAACAACCGGGAAAGACTCTAGCGCTGTTCTGACGGTTGATACGGGAATTGGTACAGTTCGCATGTCTGAAAGCACGACTCTTCAAGTGAAAAGATTAGAAATGCTTCCTAGCGGCGGCATAGTGACCCTGTTAAACATTACAGAGGGGCAAGCTCGGTTGCAGTTGCGCCCGTTTACCAACTCTGATTCAGAGCTTGAAATTGAGACCCCGGCAGGAATTAGCGGCGTTAGAGGCACAATTTTTGGAGTAAGCGTTCAGCCCAATGGAACCACAGGCGTTGCGACATTAGAAGGGCGAGTTGTTGCTGAAGCTCAGGGGCAAGCGGTTGCGATCGAGGCAGGACTGCAAAGCTTGATTGTTCCAGGCGACCCCCCAACCCAGCCGACTCCATTGCAAGAGAATACTCAGCTTACTGTGCGATCGCTTATCCAGACCAGCGATCGCACAGTAGAGATCGTAGGACAAGTGGATCAGGTTAATCTTTTAGTAATTGAAAACGAGGTGCAAAATGTTGAACCTGACGGGACTTTTATCCTTCAACGATCGCTCCCGCGCGATCGTCGGATTAGGGCAACCGTCACTACGCCTTTAGGAAAAAAACAGGCTTATGAAATTGTTGTCCCATAGAAAGTTGAAGAGATTGGGGCTTTGCTTCTTAGCAGGCTTATTTTTGTCACTTGCCAGCTTTACCCATCCCTCGCTTGCCCAAATTGCTGACCTGCCCCCACCTGTGTGCGCCCGCTATAATTTTGAGCAGCAAGAGGACGTGATTATTTTGGGGAAATTACCCAATGCGCCCTATGTGGTGATCGTTCCTTTAAACGGTGATGCAGACAGTAACGCGGATGTACTTTCAGAAGTTCAGCAATGTGTCGCAGACTCATTTCAAGCTGAGTCTGGGTTAGGAAAGTACATTCAGGCAGGTGCCTTTGCTCGACGCTCAGCGGCTCAACAATTGACGCAACACTTGTATTCTTTAGGTCTAGATGCCCGTACTATTTATTCTCCGTAACCCGTTTCTCACCAAGCAATCAGGGTTTATGCATAATGTTCACCTCAACATCTGCACGACTCTCTAAATCCCTTATAGTGGGTAAAAGTCTACGGGAATCTAGAGAAACTGCAATGTCAAAATAGTTAGGCTATAAGCTGGGTGAAGGAATATGCACAATTGGCGATTCTTCAACAGAGGCGATGCTAGAAGACAAAATTCTTTAAGCCGATGGCAGGACGGCATTGGCAGTATGCTGCCTGGAATTGTTGCAGCGTTGGCGATCGTAGGTTTGCTAAAGCTTGGCGTATTGCAGCCTTTAGAAAATATTGCCTACGGTCAACTGTTTCAACTGCGCGGAGCAATTTCCTGGGATGAGCGCGTAGTAGTCGTTGCCATTGATAATGCCAGCCTTAAAGCCTTAGGACGATTTCCTTGGTCTAGGCAAAAATATACTGAGTTGCTCAAACTATTAACCCACGGTGCAGCCAGTACGGTAGTTCTAGATATTCTATTGACCGAGCCTAGCTCCGAAGATAAAGCCCTTGCCGAAGCAATGATAGAGCAAGGGCGAGTCGTTTTGCCCCGAGCCTGGGATTTTAATGGTGCACCTTTACAAGCCACGCCTACCTTGCGACAAGCTGCCTTAATAGAAGGGCATATTCATCAGCGTCAAGATGGGGACGGGCTCGTGAGAACCCTTGAGCCACAGTTGGAGAATGTCCCGATGTTGGGGGTTGCTGCTGCCCAGGTATATAGCCTAGTACGCGAACCTGTACAACTCCCCGACCTGAGCCAGCTTGTATGGCTGAATTGGGCAGGTTCCGTTGCTAATATTCCCACTTACTCCTACGCCGATATTCTGCAAGCTCGTATTGCGCCCCATGTGTTTGAGAACAAGATTGTTGTTATTGGTGTCACGGCATCTGGCTTTGATGCTTTGCAAACCCCCTTTAACCGCAATCCGTCTACCACCAATGTTTATCTGCACGCTACCGCTATTAACAATCTTCTTCAGCAAAATTTTCTGCGCGTCCCTTCAGAAAACTGGGTAATTGTCAGTTTATTGCTGAGTGGAACGGTGTTAAGTACGATGATGTGGGGTTGGAACGTTCGGCAGCAAATGTTTGGGTTGCTGGTTCTGTGCTTGGGCTGGGGCAGCGTTTGTTTACTGCTGCTAGAGCGCAATTACTGGATGCCGTTAGCTTCTCCGCTACTCTTAGGAGTGACGACAACTCTAGCCCTGCGGGTGAAGCAACATCTCCGAGAAGAAGAACTGTTTCAGCAGGAGGTGGAGCGGCTTTGGAAAACCTATCGCCAAGATTTGGTAGTGCAAAAGAGCTTGTATACGACGGTGCCGACTCAACCTGAGGGGCTATTGCAATCAACAGTGGCACTGCGAATTACACAACTTTCGTCGTTGGCTGAGCAGTTTGGGCGATCGCAATCGACCCAAGCTGCCATTTCTAGAAGCCTATCCATTGGGTTGCTGGCGGCTGACCTAGACGGTTGGATCTGGTTCTGCAACCCGATCGCCGCTGAATGTTTAGGGGTGCAAGTGGGCGATCGCCTGCAATATCGCCTGATTCCTGAATGGTTTACCCTCGAACAATGGCAAATTGGGCTAGAGAGACTCTTTCAGCAAATTCCCTTTGTGTCTCACGAACTGCAACGAGACGATTGCTGGTTTGAAATTCGCTTAGAGCCGTTGCTTGCTCCACCTGTTCCTACCCCTGAGCCTCTCAGTGGTTTTGACTGGGGCAATGATGATTTAAGCTCTAGTCTCGATCGCTGGGGAGACGGTACTCCCCAGGGGTTACTGCTGCTGCTAGAAAACATCACCACCAGAAAGCAGGTCGAAGATAGTCTCATCAAACAGATGCAAGAACTCCAGATTATTAACCAGCTTAAGGATGACTTTCTAGACACCATTTCGCACGATATGCGCGCGCCTTTAACCAACATGAAAATGGCGATTCGGATGCTAAAAGTTGCCACCACAGAGGAGCAGCGACAACGATATCTCCAGGTATTAGAAGGAGAATGTCTCCGGGAAACCAACTTAATTGAAGATTTACTCACGCTTCAACAGCTAGAAGCAGGTGCAAAACAGCTTGTTTTAGAAGAAATTGATCTAGCTCATTGGCTCCCGCAGCTTTTAGAACCGTTTCGGCAACGAGCGCAAAGCCGTCAACTGACCCTCGACCTTAAGCTCCCGGTGCCGATGCCGCCCTTTCTTTGCGATCGCTCTAGCCTTGAGCGCGTACTGGTCGAGCTGATCAACAATGCTTGCAAATACACCCCACCCGAAGGCAAAATTAGGGTCGAAATTGAGGGGGGAAAGGAGGGGATACAATTTGTGGTGCGCAACTCAGGGGTCGAAATTCCTGCCGCAGAGTTAGGTAAGGTGTTTGATAAATTTTATCGGGTCAGCAGCAGCGATCGCTGGCAACAGGGCGGCACTGGATTAGGTTTAGCTCTTGCCAAAAAAATGGTTGAGCAGTTGGGCGGTGATATTTGCGTCATGAGTCAGTTTGAACAGACCACTTTTACTGTGCAAGTGCCAGTTCAGAAACCTAGGACAGTTAACAGAATTTTTCAGAATGACTGAGCTATTGGCTATAGCATGGGCTTTATTTGCAACTGAGCCTGCCAATTCAATGCTGCCAGACGTTCATAGGCTCGATCGATGCTGCGTTGTCCGCGCAAGAACCCAGTATTGGCACCAGGACAAATGTGGCTGAGCGTGGCTGAGGAGAAGCGATCGCTCAATGCCTTAACGCTCTCAATCTGCCGTTTCCAATGAAATGTTTTAGAAATTCGTAGGGGCACAGGTTCACCTCGCTGATTGGGCAACAAATGCCGCCCTGTAAACAAGATGCCGCCTTCATGGTCGCAATACAAACACGCTGAGCCGGGTGAATGTCCCGAAGTCCAAATGGCTTGACAATGAGGGCTAAAGCGGAACTCTTGCTCAAACGCGGTGACCTTTAGCCCAGGGAGCAAATAAGCCTCTTGTTCTTGAATTACTATTTCACAGCCAAGAGCCTGCTGGATTTCTTTTACTTTGCCCATGCCGCCCCGATGGGTCATAAACAACCAGCGAACGCCCTGTTCCTGCAAAAATTCAGCATTGACCTCGTCCCAAACCGGACAGTCGATTAAGAGGTTCCCAGTCTCTTCTAAAAGTAAGTAGGCGGTTCCGCCTAATGTGTCTCGATTGGGGGGAAACGCGTACACCGTTCTGAATACTGGGCGCGGTAGTTTAGGGAGAGAAGAAACCATAATTAAGTACGGGAATAGATAAATTCGCCAGTTACTTAGCGTAACAAGTCTAGTGCAGGACGGATGAGGATTGTTTGAACACGTTATGCTGGAGCTCTGGCGATCGGCTAACCAGCTAGACATATTCCAGCTAGACATATTCCAGCTAGACATATTGATGTATTGACGAGCTACAGCATGTTTTTTTGGCTAATCCTTCTTGGAATTTTGACTTATGTTGTGGTGCGCCGGAGTGTCGCAGACGTGACCCGCACGCCCATTTGGATATTGTGGTTGGTAATGATGACTCCAGCATTTATCTGGACAGCATGGGTGTTGCTGAAGGGAGACGAGCAGGTTCCTTCTTTGCTGCTGCTGATTCCGTTTGTGGCTTGCCCAGTCCTATATTGGACGTTGGTACAGGCTGGCCGTCGTCCGGCACGGGCAGGGGCAAAGCCTCAGAAGGATCTGGCGATCGCTGCCCCCGCTGCAGCTACCGCTCAGTCCACTGTTCGACCGATTACACCAGAAGAAGAAGCCGATCTGAAAAACTGCTTTCCCTGGTCGGTTTACTATTTGCAGGATATTGAGTATCGCCCTCAGTCCTTAATTTGCCGAGGGCAACTCCGCACTCAGGCAGATGCAGCTTACAAAACAGTGAGTGAGAACATATCGCGGTATTTTGGCGATCGCTTCCTCCTCGTTTTCCAAGAAGATCGGCATGACAAACCTTTTTTTGCCCTAGTTCCCAACCCCCATGCCAAAACCGCGAAAGAAACAAAGTTTCGATTAAGACCCGTCTTAGCGTTGGGGTTAGCAATAGCTACTTTGCTGACTACAACCCTCGCAGGCTTCATGATTCTGAACCGACCCAGTATCGCGATGCCCAAGGATCTGACACAGCTTTTGACCGGACTGCCCTATGCCGTGTCATTGCTGGCTATTTTAGGCACTCACGAGATGGGACATTTTCTAGCAACCCAGGTCTATCGGATGCGGGCAACCTTGCCTTATCTCATTCCTGTACCGCCTGCGGGTATTTTTCCTTTTGGTACGTTTGGCGCATTCATTCAAATTCGATCGCCCATTCCTAATCGCAAAGCACTGTTTGATGTGGGAATTGCAGGCCCCTTAGCTGGATTTGTGGTCGCAGTACCGATTTTAATTTGGGGCTTGATGCACTCTACACCGATCGCCCTAGAAGAAACATCCAGCTTGCTCAATCCCAATTCTTTTCAGCCTAGTGGCTCTCTGTTTTTAACCGTAGTGAGCAAACTAGCTTTGGGCAACCAACTAGCCTTGGAGCAAGCCATTAAGCTGCATCCAGTGGCGATCGCGGGTTGCCTAGGCATCATTATCACTGCCCTTAACCTTATGCCAGTGGGACAGCTTGATGGCGGACATATTGTTCATGCCATGTTTGGGCAAAAAAACGGAGCCAGAATTGGTCAAGTTGCGCGGTTTTTAGTATTGGCATTGGCGCTGGTGCAAACTGAACTGTTGCTCTGGGCAATTCTGCTATTTCTCATGCCCGTCGTTGATGAACCTGCCTTAAATGATGTCAGTGAGTTGGACAATAAGCGAGATCTGCTAGGATTTTTGGCTTTGGGCTTGTTAATTTTAATTATTCTGCCTGCCCCACAGTTCTTAACTAGACTGTTGTTCTGAACCCTAAATTTTGTTCTACACTCAGCTTCAAGCGCCTTTTAAGAAGAACCCTACCCATCTAAGAGCAAAGCCATGATTCAGGAAGTCAAGCAGTGGATTGATGAAATTCAGATTCTGCAAAAGAAGTTGACCGAGGCTGCGCAAGAACGAGAGGAGGCGTTTGCCAGTGCGGCGAAATGGCACAATCTTTATGAAACCGAAGCGAAACAACGACGCGCCGAAGCAAATTTGGCTCGGCAAAACGTCAATGTCTTAAAAGCCGAAATTCAACAGCTTCAAGAGTCACCGATGATAGGCTTTGAGGGTAATTTTGAAACGTCTGGGGTGATAAAAAATCGCCTACCCGAAATTCAGGAAGCGGTTCAGCAAACGGCAAAGTCCCTACAAAGCAGTGACGACCTCCAGGCACAACTCATGCAGGCTTGGGTAGAGCGCGATCGCCTAGCTCAAGCTCTCAAAGCCGAGCAAGCGAACCATGCGCAAACGCGACAGGCACTGACCACCGCCCTCGGTGATACCATCGAATACCTCAACCGAGAACGCACCAATCGTTACCAAACTGAACAAGCAGAAATACAGCGTCAAACCGTTGTAATCACTCACGAAACCGTTCAGCCCCAGTCTAAAACCCCATCACTTGCGCTACCGCCGACAAGTTTGGCTCAATCCCGGTCTTAAATTGGTTTTGGCAATGTTTAATGGCTGTGTCAGGATCTTTCAAGCCGTTCCCAGTCAGCACACAAACAATCTTTGCGCCTTCTGGAACTTGATCTTTTACTTTCAGTAAACCTGCCACCGAAGCAGCACTGGCTGGCTCACAAAAAATTCCTTCTTCTGATGCCAGCAGCCGATAAGCCATTAAGATTTCTTCGTCAGTGACCGCATTAAACTGTCCCCGGCTGGCTTCTTTAGCCGCTACAGCTTTATCCCAACTGGCTGGATTGCCAATGCGAATCGCAGTTGCTAGGGTTTCAGGATGCTCGATCGCATGACCCAGAATGAGCGGAGCCGCTCCTGCTGCCTGGAAACCCATCATTTGAGGCAGGCGATCGCACTGACCTGCCTGATGATACTGGCAAAAGCCCATCCAGTACGCCGAAATATTGCCTGCGTTGCCCACTGGAATACAGAGCCAGTCCGGTGCATCTCCTAAAGCATCCACAATCTCAAATGCCGCTGTTTTCTGCCCCTCTAACCGATAGGGATTGACCGAATTTACCAGCGTCACGGGATAGCGTGCCGACATTTCTCGAACAATGTTTAACGCGCGATCGAAATTGCCCTGAATTGCCAAAACTTCTGCTCCATACAACAGCGCCTGTGCGAGTTTGCCCAGCGCCACATAGCCATCGGGAATCAGCACATAAGCCCGCATTCCGGCACGTCGGGCATAGGCGGCGGCGGCGGCTGAAGTATTGCCTGTGCTGGCACAAATCACGACTTTTGCGCCCTCTTCCTTGGCTTTAGAAATCGCCATAGTCATCCCCCGGTCTTTGAAGCTACCTGTGGGGTTAAGACCGTCATATTTGACCCAGACCTGAACATTTTTGCCAACATGAGCGGCGATCGCTGGAGCTGGGATCAGGGGCGTATTACCTTCTAGCAAGGTTACGACTGGTGTGGCGGCAGTCACTGGCAAGTAGGCGCGATATTCTTCAATCAGCCCTCGCCAGCCTTTTAAGCGGGACGGGGCGGCAGGCTCAACGGAATTAACAAACGAAAGACTAGCAATCACGGCTGGCAACCTTAAATCAACAGGATGATTGCGTCAGTATACCCAATCACCGTGTTTACCAGTTTAGCTTGATGGGTTAATTTCATCTTCCAGATTGCCGGATTTGTCTTGCATTTGCAGAAACAACCGTGGGTAAACGCCTACGAAAAAGATCATCCAGGTCAAAATAGGAACAGCCATAAGGAGCGTCACCCAAAGAGTATGCAACAGTACCCAACTGCCACTAATGAGCGTAGTTCCGGTGAGTAAGATCGACCAAGGCTGGCACCACCAGGGTTTGTAATGCCAGACAGATTGATTGGGAGAGGAATTCATAAGTTTGTCTATCAAGTCGTGTATTCGGCGTTGATCTTGACATAGTCATAGCTGAGGTCGCAGCCCCAGGCGATGCCGCTGCCACCACCACTGCCCACGCCGACTTTGACTAAAACAGTATCACTCTTTAGATATTCCCCGGCGGCGGCTGTTTTCATGTAAGCACTGGCAGCGGGGCGATCGAACGCTAAGGGTTGCCCATGTTCCATCAGCAGGAAATCTCCAAGCTGCACGCGCAAATTGTCTTGCTCAAAAGGTACCCCCGCCCGTCCAGCCGCCGCCGCAATTCTGCCCCAGTTAGGGTCACGTCCAAACACAGCCGACTTAAAAAGGGCTGACCCCGCGATCGCTCTTGCAATTTGGCGAGCTGAGGCATCATCGACTGCGCCCGAAACTTGGATTTCAAGCAGACAAGTTGCCCCTTCACCATCCCGGGCGATCGCTTTTGCTAAGTAGATACAAACCTCGGTCAGCATCGCTTCCAACTTGTCAGCATCGGCTCCCGGTTCTGTGATAGCAGGGGTGCGCGACTGTCCATTGGCTAAAGCAATCAGCGAATCATTAGTGCTGGTATCGCCATCTACAGTGATTTGGTTAAAGCTTTTATCTGCCGCTCGGCTCAACATTTGTTGCCAAAGGTTCGACGAAACTGCGGCGTCGCAGGTGACGAAGGCTAGTAAAGTCGCCATGTTGGGATGGATCATGCCAGAGCCTTTACAGATGCCGCCAATGCGGACAGGGCGACCGTCAAACGTGGTTTCGAGGGCGATCGATTTGGGCACTAGATCAGTTGTGACGATCGCCCCTGCCGCTTGGTCTGAGCCAGTCGCGGAAGCCGCTGCGACCAGTTGAGGCATGTGAGCGCGCAGCCCCTCCATTTTGATCCGTTGACCAATGACCCCCGTCGAAGCCACTAGAACAAGGTCGGGGGAGACATTAAGAGCATCTGCCAGAAGTTGAGCACTTTCCATAGCATCTGCCCAGCCCTGTGCCCCTGTCGCCGCATTAGCTTGTCCAGCATTGCAGAGGATGGCACGGGCAGAAGGCTTAACCTGAAGGCATTGGCGACAGTAATCAACGCAAGCGGCTCTGACTTGACTAATCGTAAAAACGCCAGCGGCGATCGCATCCACATCAGACAAAATCAGAGCCAAGTCTGGGGCCCCAGAGGGTTTAAGCCCTGCTGCAATGCCTGCGGCTTGGTAGCCTTTAGGGGCAGTTACGCCGCCAGAGATGAGTTGCCAGTCTGCCATTTTTAGTTCCTCTGCTGTAGGGGTAAGACTGTCCAAGGAAGCAAGTCTAAGGGAGCAAGTCTACTGGACTAAGACTATCTCGATCGTGCTTTCGTCCCTGCTCTCCCGCGATCGAGATGGGATGAGGGTTGCAAGAATTTGGGGTAGGCACGGGGGCTACCCCTGGTATCTAGTTGGATTCCTCGATTAAAAATTTATCCCTGAATGGTGACAGACACAATTTTGTCACCCTGACGGATAGCATTCACAACATCCATATCATTGGTTTGTCCAAAGGTGGTATGAACACCGTCTAGGTGGGGCTGGGGAGAGTGGCAAATGAAGAACTGGCTCCCTCCAGTGTCGCGTCCGGCATGAGCCATGGATAAGGTGCCAGCTTTGTGCTTAAGAGAGTTGATTTCACACTTAATGTTGTAGCCTGGACCACCCGTACCCGTACCTTCAGGACAGCCACCTTGAACCATAAAGTTGGGGATCACGCGGTGAAATTTGAGTCCGTTGTAGAAGCCTTTGTTGGCTAGATCTGAGAAGTTTTTGACGGTGTTGGGAGCTTCAGCATCAAAAAAATCAATGTTGATGGTGCCTTTGTCGGTTTCCATAATGGCGCGAGTCATGGTTTGATCCTCTTTTTTACGTGAAGCCTAGTTTACGTTAATCTCTGAATGATTTGACTCCATTTCTAAATTTGTAGAAGCGTCTAAATCCCAGGAAGGCGATTCGCTTAGTCGTTACCCCTAGCCCTCGTACCCTGGGTCAGGGTAAGCTCAAACACAATATAAAAATTTGGGAAAATATCTGTGACAACGCAAGAGCATCGCCTTGAGGTGGGGGCACTAACCTGGTTTTACCGGGAGGCAGTGCCGATCAATGTGTCGGACAAGCCGCCTGTAGTTTTGCTGCATGGGTTGCTGTCACAGAGCTACGGATGGCGACATGTGTTACCCGCCCTCACGGAGTATGGGTTCCGAGCGATCGCCCCTGACTGGATTGGGTTTGGCTACTCATCAAAGCCCGATCGCCGCACCTTTACCTACACCCCAGAGGCATATATCACGGCACTGGAAGCTTTCTTCGATGCTCTCAAGCTAGAGCGGTTCTCATTAGTTGTTCAAGGGTTTATGGGATCGATGGGGCTGCAATACGCCCTACGCCATCCTGAGCAAATCGAACGCCTGGCAATTTTAAATGCCCCAATTGCCCTAGAGGCAAAGCTTCCCTGGAAAATTAAGCTATTTGGACTGCCGCTATTGGGCGAGGTGCTGACCCAAGATCCCTTATTGGTCGATCGCACCCTTGAAGGCGGCGGCGGCTACCGCATAGAAGACACTGATTTAGATATCTACCGCCGTCCATTTCTCAAAAGCTCAGAAGCCGGACGTTCTTTGCAGGCAGTTATCCAAAACATGCAGCTTTCACAGGTAACTGCTGAGCTTGCAGGGTTTTCTCAGTGGCAGCATCCCACGCTAGTCGCTTGGGGTCTTAAAGATCCTTGGCTGCCGTTAAGTTTGGCGCAAAGTTTTACTGCCTCCCTGAAAGAGGGAGAATTAGTTCAACTCGAAGAAGTCGGACATTATCCCCAAGAAGATTGGCATGAAAAAGTGAGCGATCGCCTACTTCCCTTCCTCCGTCGCCAAGCTTAAAAGTTGGATTGGTGGGTTTCCTGTCAAAGGGTTCCCCCCAACGTGTGATGATAGAAACGTTTGATACAGCCGCCTGATACAGTCGCCTCAACGCTATAGCAAGCTACATTCGACGAACGCTAAAAAGAGAAAGCAGCCCCTTACTGTGATTGCAATTTACCCAGGCAGTTTTGATCCCATTACCCTAGGTCACCTAGACATCATTGAGCGCGGCTGTCAGCTTTTTGAGCGGGTGATCGTGGTAGTGTTTCGCAATCCCAATAAAACTTCCCTTTTTTCAGTGGAGCAAAGAACCCGCCAAATTCGCCAGTCTACAGGGCACTTACCTAATCTTGAAGTCGATAGCTTTGAGGGCTTGGCAGTGACCTATGCAAAAATTCGGCAAGCTAAGGTATTGCTTCGAGGGCTGCGCGCCGTTTCAGACTTTGAGCTAGAGCTACAAATGGCACACACCAACAAAACCCTAGCAGCCGATATTGAAACCATCTTTCTCGCCACTTCTACCGAACAAAGCTTCCTGAGCAGCAGCGTCGTCAAAGAAATTGCCAAGTTTGGCGGCCCGATCGAACACCTTGTCCCTCCCCCTGTCGTCTTAGATATTTACCAATGCTTCGCCAAGAACAAGATCTTAGAGGAACGAGCTCCCATAGCCCCACCCACGGTTCAAGCAACGGAGGGGCAGCCCATCGATCCATCCCTGGAGACACTATGAGACTAGGAGGCGTAGACCTACAGCGAGAACTGAATCGGCTAGAAGAAATCCTTCTAGACAGCCCGCGCGTGCCCTTGAGCCGACGAACCCTGATCAATGAGGAGCAGTTTTTAGAACAGTTAGACCTGGTGCGGTTAAACTTGCCCTCGGCGTTTCAAGAAGCTGCCGAAATTGTGGTTCATAAAGAAGACATTCTGCAAGAAGCCGAGCAGTACGCCCAAGAAATTATTGCTGCCGCCGAGCAGCGTGCCGCCCAAATTTTAAACGACATGGGTTTAGTGCGCCAAGCGGAGACGGAGGCAATGCAAATTCGGCAGCAGGTGCAGCAGGAATGCGACACGATTCAGCAACAAACCCTGGCGGATATTGACCAAATGCGACGGCGGGCGCAGCAAGAACTGGATGAAATGCAGCGGCGAGCATTGGCAGAATGTGAGGAAATTCAAGCGGGAGCAGATGATTATGCCGATCGCGTTTTGCAAGACATGGAGCAACAGTTAACCGAAATGATGCGAGTCGTGCGCAATGGTCGTCAGCAATTGCATTCAGAGCCGCCAGCTACCAAGAATCCGCCGCGCCGCGTACCTGAGTCACCCTCTCGTTATCCTGATTATCGCTAGGGTAGGGAATTCATTAGAATTAGGAGTTTCTGCAAACAATCAATAAAAAGAGCACCAGGTTTTTCACCCAGCGCTCCAAGCTCTAACGAACCGATGACCCACGAACCAACGACCCACGAACCAACGACCCACAAACCAACGGAGAGGGAGGGATTCGAACCCTCGGTACCTTTCGGTACATTCGATTTCAAGTCGAACGCATTCGACCACTCTGCCACCTCTCCAAGGCGGCACTGCTTATCTTACCCCATTTTGGGTTTCGGATTTTAGATTAGAGCCTGCATTTAACTGAATCAGCGTTCTGATAGCTTCTGCACTAAGAAGTGTTGAGCAGGCTGCTGGTAAAGGACTTCTTGGGAAGCGATCGCCCAATCTTGATCGATCCAAACTAAATCCGCGGTCTTCACCCTGCCATCCACTAGCGTCACCACCGAAAAATTTCGCTGCCAACCCGCCTCCGTCTGAATAATGCGGGGCACGCTAGCGGCGTTGAGGTAAATTGTCCCATCGCGCTGATCGAGGCGCTTGCGGATTTGTTTTTTGGTATGGCGAAGGGTGTGGTGCATATGCCCAAATGCAACTAAGGGAACTGTTTTGCCGATCGCCTGGGTTTGGGCGATCGCTGCTGCAAAATCTGGATCACCATGATCCCCCCCCAGGGGCTGCCAATCTCTGCCACAGAGATCTTCGGGTGCTGCGCCTAGCCCTAAAGGACCACAGTGTCCCATAAAAATGATGGTATCGTGGGCAGCACCTACGACGTTTTCCATCATGCGCTGGGTCGATTCTTCAAAACTTTTCACGCCAAACTTAGAATCATAAAACTCTTCATTTTTCCAGACAGAACCGCCCCAGCTAAACGGGCGAGCGCCCACAATTGTAAAGCCCCATGTTGGGAAATCTAGTTTGTTGTAACCCACATGAACCGCTGCCATTAAGTCGATCTGTTGCTGAAGGCGGTCTTCTACTTGGCGATCGTAGGGACATTTTTTTCTACCCCAATCAGTTGCCGAGTACCAGGCATCGTGGTTGCCAAAAATAACGGCTTTAGGCAAATTAACCTGAGCGATCGCCCGCACCACGCTCACGGCTTCATTACCGAAATCACCCACAAACAGCACTAAATCAATCCCTAAATGCTTCAGGGCAATTTCGTCATTTTCATCCCAGCGATCGTGAACATCGCCGACCACCGCGATTTTGCAGGATGAGCGTTCCTGTTCTTGATGAAGCCTGTTATTCATGCCCTCTCCCAAACTCGTCCTACTCGTTCTAAAAGCCACTCAATTCATTAACTCTCTACTTTCTCAATCCGATCTCGAATATCGTTCAAATCAACATAGCGATCGGTGGCATTGCGCAACTCTCGAGCAATCATGCCTTCAGTTGAAACAACAGTAATATGAGTACTTTTCGATCGCAAAAATTCGATCGCCCGTTCAAAATCACCATCACCACTAAACAAAATGACGCGATCGTATTGATCAACGGTATTAAACATATCTACGACAATATCAATATCTAAATTTGCCTTCTGTGAATATTTCCCAGAGTTATCGTCATAATATTCTTTAAGAACTTTAGTGCGAACGGTGTACCCTAAACTAATCAGCGCATCTCTGAAGCCTCTTTGATCTTGTGAATCTTTGAGTCCGGTGTACCAAAAAGCATTGATCAACATTAAATCTGGATCGTTGGTGAAGTGTTCTAACACTCGCCTTGGATCAAAAAACCAACCATTTTTTTGCTGAGCGTAGAACATATTGTTCCCGTCTACAAAGATTGAAAGGCGGCTCATTGGCGATAAAGGCATAGAGGTTTAAGACCTAAAAATTTGAGTAGAAATTTCAATTAGATAACTTTAGATCGAATATTTGCTAAGGCAAAATATCCAAGTGATTGAACGTTGAACCGATAAGTTTAAGTAAAATAATAATTGGGCTATTCTAGCTTAGTGGGGCTTTGCGAATCTAACAATCAACTCTTATCTAGGCTTGATTAGTAACAAAGCAATGGTTTGACGGCTCAGGGAAAACAAATTCAAGAGATAAACATTATTCTTTGCATTAATTTTTAGATTCAAAGGTAGCAACGCCAATCGCTTCAACTTCCTGAATAGAGCTTGGCATCAGCTATTCCCGCTACCTTTAAAGATAGCAAGCAAGCACAGTAGTTACTTCCAGTCCATAGATTCAAATCATGCCTCTCATCCATAGGAGATCTATCTTTAGGATGATAAGTAACTCTCTCTAAGTACTGACTTGAATGAATTGTTGCCAAGGCTACATTGTGGACAAGGCACTCATCCAAGGATATTGAGAAAGTTATGACTAACAAGCGTCCCGCTAATTCATTTGACAGCAATGATTCTCAAGATAATGTTCATGGTCGTAAAGTGACACCGGATGAAGTTTCATACCGAGATGGCTACGTTGACGGACAGTCTACTGATCGTTCTCAGGTTGTCAGCGATCAATATGCCAGAGAGGAAATCCGTGAGAGTAATGGAGTCGCTAGTGGTCTGGTCATTGGTTTAGCTTTTGCAGCCATAGCGGGGTTGGTTGCTGGCGGGTTGTATCTCACCACTCGCAGCGAGACAAATACTGCTCCTGTGGCTGCGCCTGTAACTGCGCCTGCCTCTCCTCAACCCCAGCGCAACACCACAATTATCGAACGCACGATCGAACGCACTAAAGAAGCTGCACCAGTCATACAAGCTCCAGATGTGCAAATAAATGTGCCGCCTGCCCCTGCCCCTGCTGCCCCTGCCCCTGCTGCACCTGCTGCACCTGCCCCCGCTGCACCTACCACTCCTGATTCTAGTAACAGCGAACCAAGCGCTACTGAATCAAATAGTGTAAATGATTCAAGTCAAGAGCCTTCAGGAACTTCTGAGAATACACCTGGGAACGCTGCTGGAGATCCAGATCAGTAAATCTGAAGCTGAGGCTTAATAGATGGCGATTCGGGTTTTGTGGTGCGCATCATAAAACCCGATATTTCTGACGATACTATTCTTCAGCGATCGCAGGACTTCCCCAGAGCCAGAACCCTAGCTGCCAGAAATCTGCTCGAATTAGCATTGCCGCGCCCTGCCTAAGCATTTACGAAGATCACTAAGCGAGCATAACTAGTTAAGGTGCTGTGTAATGAGCTTGAAGCCAAAATATAGACAAAATCGAGGTAGGCGCCAGTAGGAACATTCTATAAAACTTACTAGGGCACAGATTTTACCAGGGCACAGATTGCAGCAGCTTGATATACTTTGCTGGGTAAAGAATGGGCTGGGTAAAGAATGGGCTGGGTAAAGAATGGCAGGTACAGCATGGTAGCAGTAGCAATTTTGGCGGCGGGAAGGGGCACTCGCATGAAGTCTCGGCTGCCCAAGGTTTTGCATGAGTTGGGGGGGCGATCGCTCTTGGGGCACGTTTTGAAGTGTGCCGCGACGCTTCAGCCTGAAAGGCTGCTTGTGATCGTGGGTTACGGCAGCGATCAAGTACGAGCCGCATTAGCTCAGCAGGACTTAACGTTTGTAGAACAGACCGAGCAATTGGGGACGGGGCACGCAGTTCAGCAAATTATTCCGCACCTGCAAGACTTTGAAGGCGATGTGCTGGTGCTGAATGGCGATGTGCCGCTGCTCCGTCCTCAAACCCTGGAGTCACTGCTAAAAACCCACCAAGAACACGGCAATGCCGCCACTATTTTGACAGCGCAAATGGCAGAACCCAAAGGCTATGGGCGGGTGTTTTGCGAAGAGGGCGATCGGGCGACCCCGCTTGTAACCCGAATTATCGAAGATCGAGATTGCACACCAGAGCAGCGGCAAAATCGGCGGATTAATACCGGGATTTATTGCTTCCGCTGGCTGGATTTGGCTCGGGCACTGCCCCAGCTTCAGACTGACAACGATCAGCAGGAATATTATTTAACCGATGTAGTCAAGTTTATGTCGCCTGTTATGGCGGTTGATGTTGCTGATGAGCAGGAAATTTTGGGTATCAACGATCGCCTGCAACTTGCCACTGCCGCCGAAATTTTGCAAACTCGTATCAAGTCTGGCTGGATGGCGGCTGGAGTAACATTGATTGATCCCCAAAGTATCACCATTGACGATACGGTTCAGATTGAGCCAGATGTAATTATTGAACCCCAAACTCACCTGCGAGGACAGACGGTGATTGCAACAGGCAGCCGAATTGGGCCTGGTAGCCTGGTGGAGAATAGCGAGATTGGGGAGAATGTGACTGTTCGATACTCTGTGATTACAGATAGTGCGGTTCAAGCCAAAACCAAAATTGGCCCCTACGCTCATTTGAGAGGACACGTCGCAGTGGGGCAAGGCTGCCGGGTGGGGAACTTTGTAGAACTAAAGAATTCTACCCTGGGCGATCGCACCAATGTGGCGCACCTGTCGTATTTGGGTGACACGACTGCTGGCACCCAGGTCAATGTGGGTGCAGGAACCATTACCGCGAATTATGATGGCGTGAAGAAGCACAAGACTGTCATTGGCGATCGCACTAAAACTGGCTCAAACAGCGTCTTGGTCGCACCCATCACTATCGGCTCAGATGTCAATATTGCTGCTGGGTCAACCTTGACCGAGGATGTACCTGATCAGTGCTTAGTCATTGCTCGTGCCCGTCAAGTTCTGAAACCCGGATGGCGGTTGTCCACGGCTACGGATTCTGAGCAACCGCCAACTCATGAGTCTAGGGAGAAGGAGGCTGAACCTCAACTTGAGCCTCGATCGGATCTTTGACTGGCACAGTAGGTGGAATTTGTTGCAACAAAATCAGCCGCTCGATTACCGCTTTCACAACCGGAGCGGCTACTGTTCCCCCAAAAGCATTCTCTCCTCGCGGCTCATCAAACACTGCCAGAACCGCGTACCGGGGCTTTTCGGCTGGAAAGATACCGACAAAGCTGGTAATCCTAGCCCCATCAATATATCCACCGTTGGCAGCCGCCTTCTGCGATGTTCCTGTTTTACCCGCAACCCGATAGCCCGGAATTTGCGCTGCTTCCCCTGTGCCATCGGTTACAACTTCTTCCATCATCTTCAGCACCGCTCTGGTGGTTTGGGGTGAAAAGATTTGGCGAGGCTGAGGACGAGTTGGCTCCCATTGCATCTCGCCGTCTGGACTATAAAGCCCTTGCACCACATGAGGAACAATCAGCTTGCCGCCATTGGCGATCGTGCTGTGCAGTTGGAGTAACTTCAACGGGGTTAGCGAAAGCCCTTGCCCAAAGGCAGTTGTTGCAGGTTCAATAGGTGACTCGGTAAATTGCTCATAGCCTTTGCTTTGCCCCGCCGATTCCGCAGGGAGGTCAATGCCAGTTTCTTGGTCTAGCCCCAGTCGTTCTAGCCAGCCGTAGTAAAGCCCTGCTTGCAGCTTATTCATCAAATGCACCATGCCGACGTTGCTGGAGTATTTAAGGATATCAGCGATGGTCAGATTGCCCCGTCCGCCCTGAGATTCAAAGTCATTGTTTTGAATCGTCCAGCCGCCCACTTTAATCGCGCCCTCGTCGTAGAAGGTATCCGTAGGCTGAGCCGCACCTGCCTCCAGAGCGATCGCCACATTGATGGGCTTAAAGGTCGAACCTGGCTCATACAAATCGCTCAAGATCCAATCTTTACGGCTCTCTGGTGAAGCCTCGTAATACTTGTTGGCATCATAGGACGGCTCTGAAGCCATCGTAATCAACGATCCGTCCTGCACATCCATCACCAGCACTGCACCCCGTTTGGCGCTATATGCCTCAAGCTGCTGCTTCAAAATAGACTGAGAAGCTCTTTGTAACTGGCTGTCTACAGTCAATTTGAGCCGCTGTTCATCTTTTTTGAGAAAATCTTCTGGTAAGTTAATCGGAATAATCGAGCCGTCGCCCGAACGATTCAACTGCATTGCGCCCGTTGGACGCTGCAATAGTTTTTCCGACGATAATTCTATCCCAGCCTGTCCTTGGCGGTCTTGGTTAACATAACCGACCACATTCGCGAATAAATTTTGTTGAGGGTAAAGCCGCTGCTGTTCTTCAATTAAATCCATGCCATCTAGCTGCAAACGGTTGATGCTGCTAGCGGCATTTTCGGTGAGCAAATCGGCAATCCGAATGCCTGTTTCAGCAGTGCCAAACTGTTGCAGCAAATCCACAGCAGGCTTGTTAACCAGAGGAGAAAGAGCCGCCGCGATCGCTTCTTTCTCTTTTTTAAACATGACGGGATGAACAAACAGCGTATAAACGGGGCGATCGATCGCCAGCACATTATTAGTGCGATCGATAATAGGACGACGCGGTAGCGCAGCGCTCATCGAGATCATTTGCTGCCCCTTTGCCCGCTCCTGAAGCATGGATGCCTCGAAAATCTGAATGCGCAGCAGGTTCACAGTCAGCAGCGCCATGCCAAACATCAGCACGCTCCAAACGATCACTAGGCGCGATTTAGAGATAGCGTCAAGAGTATGGGCAGGTCGTCGAATAGGCGATCGACGTTGATCGGGTCGCCGCCGCCGCGCACCTGAAGGAGGAAAAGAAAGAGCCATGTTGTCACTACGTTGTCACTAAATGTTATCGCCAAGCGGACAAGCCCTTAATAGCCCAGGGGTTTATTAGGCAGAAGATCGGGGGTAGAGGCTTCGATATCGGGCTGGACAGCAGGACGAGGGGCAGCAGGTGCCAAAAAGATCATGCTGCTGGGGCTAGGAGCCACTAAGCCCGTCTTTGGGGTTTCTGCCTGTTGCGCCATCTGATTTTTCAAAACTTCGTTAGTTGCCATCAACTGCTGCTCCTGTTTTTGCAGCGCTCCCCACCGACGATATTCCTGCCCCCAGCGCTGCTGCGTAAAAACCGTCCAGCCATAAATTGCCAGGACAGCACCCATCAGTACCAAGGTCATCACCGTAGAGCCTTGCTGCACCTTCATCAAAAGCTTTAGCCACGCTGGCACAGGTCGCGGCTGAGGCAGCGGGGTGACCCTGGGCGTAGGGCGAACCTGCGGCTTCAGGTCAAACGCATTAGCAGACTCTGGGCGGCGAGGCTCAGGGGGGCGAAGGTTGGGCAGTGTAGAGGTTCGGTAAGCTGTTCTTCGAGCCGATCGCCGATCTGGAATATCTTGTCTGAGAGCCGCCGTCATAGGGGTTATGTCCTGCTGATAAAGATGCACTGATTGAGTGCTGATATTTGGGGTAAATAGATGGATTAAAGAACATGCCGATCGCCTTTGTACTCACTTCTGTACTCAAGAAATAGTACGAAAATTGAACGGCTTGAACAGTTCCACAAAGTATAAGGGGGCAAAGGGAAAATATCACACAATTCTGAACAATTTTATGGATTGTTTCTCAATTAAAGAACATAATCAGCCTAATAAAAAGGTAGAGACGATGAGCCGGACAAAATACTAAAATCTTTTACACTTCAAAAATTGTTTTTTAGGGTTTTTCCTATCAGAATTAAATAAGCTGAGCTAGTGTAGGTCAACTGATCCTAATTGGGGAGATGGGGTAAAACCCCTTACTTAGAGCTTTGGATTTTCCGTGCCTGTATTATTTGAATTATTTGAACGATTTTTAACTCAAGAAACTTTTAGCTAGGTAAGCTGTGCAGACTCAAACGGTTGAGGCTATTTTGAACCGGGCTTTGGCAAATCATGATCTCTCAGAAGCAGAGGGCGTACTGCTGTTGCGGCAAAAAGAGGCAGGGGCGATCGCGGCAATTCGCCAAACCGCTGACCAACTGCGCCAGCAACAATCGGGTGAAACGGTCACTTACGTGATCAACCGCAACATCAACTTCACCAACATTTGCGAACAGCACTGTAGCTTTTGCGCCTTCCGCCGCGACGAGGGGGCAGAAGGCGCCTACTGGCTAGATGAAGCCAAAATTTTAGAAAAAACTATCGATGCAGTTGCCCGCAACGCCACCGAAATCTGTATGCAGGGTGGTTTGCACCCAGGGGCAAAGCTAAATGGTGGTTCTCTCCCTTACTACTTGCGAATCGTCCGCACTATTAAAGAAAGTTTCCCTCATCTGCATCTTCACGCCTTCTCGCCCCAGGAAGTAGAATTTATTGCGCGGCAAGATGGACTGAGTTTTTCTGAGGTGATTGATGCGTTTCAAGAAGCTGGGGTTGGCTCAATGCCGGGAACTGCCGCCGAGGTTTTGGATGATGCGGTGCGGCGAGTCATTTGCCCTGAAAAAATCAACACAGAGGTTTGGTTAGAGGTCGTGAGAACTGCGCATTGCTTGGGTATGCCGACAACAAGCACTATCTTATCGGGTCATATTGAAACGCCTGAGCAGCAGATGCGGCATTTGGGGCTACTCCGATCGCTGCAACAACAGTCTTTAGAGCGTAGCGATCGCGGCTTTAGCGAATTTATTGTGTTGCCCTTCGTTGGGCAAGAAGCCCCCAAGCCTCTGCGTAGTCGGGTCGGACGCGATCAACCTATTCTAGAAGATGCCTTGCTGCTGATGGCAGTCGCTCGGATCTTCTTAGGGAATTGGATTAGCAATCATCAGCCGAGTTGGGTGAAGTTGGGCTTGGCAGGGGCAACAGAGGCGCTGAACTGGGGTTGTAACGATATTGGCGGGACGTTGATGGAGGAACATATCACTACCATGGCAGGCGCAACTGGCGGCACTTGCATGGAAGTGGAAACCTTGCGATCGGCGATCGAAAGCATTGGGCGATCGCCCCGCCAACGAGACACGCTCTATGGAGTGATTGCTTAGTTTCCCTTCAAGTTCCTTTTTGGGGGCTGATTGCTCTTGCTCTCCGGCTTTAGCAAAGAATTTACTGCCTTCAGCGATCGCCTCTGCTAATCTGCTTGTTGCTCACGAGCTTTTTGTTTCGTCTCAATTAGTTCAGCCAAATGCTCCATCGATCGCACTGGAGTTCCAGGCACTGAACCCACCCGATCCATCAATTTGTAGAATGCTTCGTTATCGCTGCGATGCTGTAAGACGTAAGACCAAAGTTCTGACTGAGACATCGTTTCGAAGTTTGGCTGGTTCATAGAAAAGTTGTCTCCCCATTTTTGTTGAGAGTCACAACGAACTCTTCAGTTGCTAGAATAACAGTATTTCTCGTACGCTCGTCTATCCGGACGAGGTAGATCAATCGGTACATTGTAGTCAGTTGATAGCAAACTCGGAAGCATTCTAGAGCTTGAGCCGAGGATGGCAATGAGGGAGTTTGCATAAACCGAGTTGTCTAAGAGGATGTCTGAGAAGTATCAAAGATTCTTACACTCGCCCCCCATCCCCCCATTCTGGGGGACTTCCGAACCAATGCTCCTTCAAAGTCCCCCAAAATGGGGGATTCAGGGGGCGGATCGGATAGCAATCTAGACTTCTCAGACATCCTCTAAGGCTGAGTGAGCAAATATCATCATCCTACAATTTTCCAGACCCTCTATTTCATAATACCGAACCCGAGAGAGCAGGAACAGAAATGACGAAGGGCGACAGAAGACTTTAGTTTACTGCTGCGTCCTCACCTCTTCTGCCCGAAACTGCTGCTGATCATCTAGCGTCCAGCAGCGATAGTCTGAGACAACGCCCGATCGCACAGACAGAATTAGATAAGAATAATCTGACCAGGCTAAGCGGCGATCGCTCTCGGAAGGCACTGCCGGATGATCGGGGTGAGAGTGATAGACCCCCACAATATTAAGTTGATGATCGCGGGCGTAGCGCTGGGCAGTGAGAAGATCTTGAGGATCAATCCAAAAGCGATCGCGTTTGCCGATGCCAATGTGATGAATGATCGCCGTTAGCTCTGCGCCTACTTCTGGGTTCCAAGCATTAACCGTTTCCCAAACTTTGGTGACTTTTTTAGTTTTGGTGGCTTGTTTAAAGAGGCGATCGGGCGTGAGATGCCCGAGCAGCAGTCCGCAGCATTCTTCGGGGTAGGTGCGAGTAGCGTGGGCAATCAGCTGTTGAACCTGTAGAGCGGATAGTTGAAGAACCATTTTCACTTAAAGAACTGTAGAAACAAGCATTTTAATTCTTAAGTGAAAGACAAGCTGGACTTAATACGGCATTAACCCACGAAATTACGTTTAATCATATGATTCGCGTGAAGATCTAGACAAAATGAGTAGGTTTGATTCTTCAGCCACCAGATGTCTAGACATTTCTAACGATATTCACACTATGCAATTCACAATATTTAAGTGACAGAAAATGTTTAGAAGAAATAAGTGGTTCAATTTTAGCTCAAAAGTCTTGATGGCTTGGGTGCTTACCTTTGTCGTAGCTGCATGTGTGACTCAGCAACCCGATGCTTCAACTTCTGCTGATCCTGCGGCAGTAACAACAGGAAATTCCTCTTCTCTAGTTGTCTACACGGCTCTTGAGGATGATCAAATTAAGGAGTATCTTTCCTCGTTCAAAACCCAGCACCCAGATATTACGGTTAACACGGTTCGAGATTCTACGGGCATTGTGACCGCTAAACTCATGGCGGAAAAAGACAATCCTCAAGCGGACGTGGTTTGGGGATTAGCAGCCACAAGTTTACTGGTTGCCGATCAGGAAGGTATGTTGGAACCTTACGCGCCCAAAGGGCTGGAGCAAGTGCAGGCGCAATTGCGAGATCCTCGTAACCCGCCGACCTGGGTTGGCATTGATGCCTGGATGTCTGCTTTCTGCGTCAATACCGTAGAGGCGAAAAAGAAAAATTTAGCCATCCCCACATCCTGGGCAGATTTGACGAAGCCAGAGTACAAAGGGCAAATTGTCATGTCTGATCCGGCGGCATCGGGCACAGGTTTCCTGTCTGTTTCGGCGCTTCTGCAAATGAAAGGAGAGGAAAAGGGATGGCAGTATCTTGATGCGCTCGATCAGAACGTTGCAGAGTACGTCCCGTCTGGCTCCAAGCCTTGTAAGTTGGCAGGAACAGGTGAGCATCCCATTGGTGTTTCTTTTGATTATCGGGCGGCAAAGGCAAAAGCTGACGGCGAGCCAATTCAAGCGGTTTTTCCTAAGGAAGGATCGGGTTGGGATATTGAGTCCAATGCTTTAGTCAAAAAAGCGCAAATTAAGCCAGCGGCTAAGACATTTTTAGACTGGGCAATTTCGATTGACGCTAGCAAAAAGTATGCCGAAAATTTTGCTGTAACTGCTGTGAAAACGGATGTGCCAATTCCAGCCGGATATCCTGCTGACCCTCTTGCGCAGATGACTAAAAAGAACGACTTTAATTGGGCAGCAAAAAACCGCGATCGCATTCTTGCCGAGTGGACGAAGCGGTATGGTTCCAAAACAAACAAGGGCTAGAGAGACTAAGCGCTCTTGCTCGTTAGGGTTACGTCGCGATCGGTAGGTTGTAATAGGCAGTGAAGTTAGAACTCAGCTTCATTGCTACCTGCCGATTAAATACTCACGTTCCATTGTCCTCCCCGAAAGGAGCAACAGACACTATGACCTTCTCAGAGCAATCATCCGTAAAGTCAATTCAGGAAAGCCCATCTTCTAGCACCACTTCACTTTCCAACACCGCTTCAGAACAGTCACAAACAATCCGCCAACTTGGAGAAGCTCCAGCCCGGAATTTAGGAGAGCCTTATCTCCAAGTAGAAAATGTTCATAAAACCTTTGGACAGTTCGTTGCCTTGCGTGATATTCATCTGAATGTTTATCCGGGTGAATTTGTCTGCTTGTTGGGCCCAAGCGGTTGTGGCAAAACCACCTTGCTGCGAATTATTGCTGGGCTAGAAGACCAAACGAGCGGACGGATTATTCAAGCAGGCAAAGATGTCTCCAAGCTCCCGGCAGCAAAACGAGATTTTGGCATTGTGTTTCAGTCTTATGCCTTGTTTCCAAACCTGACGGCGACTCAAAATATTGCTTACGGATTGCAAAATGCCAAAGAGTCCAAGCAGAAAATTCAAACCCGAGTGGAAGAATTATTGGACTTAGTGGGGTTGGAAAGCTTTGGGCAAAAGTATCCTTCTCAAATGTCCGGTGGACAGCAACAGCGGGTAGCGTTAGCCAGAGCGTTGGCACTGTCGCCAGGACTTCTGCTGCTAGATGAACCGCTTTCTGCGTTGGATGCTCAAGTTCGAGTGAAGCTGCGCACTGAAATTTCCCAATTGCAAAAGCGACTGGGAATTACCACTGTGATGGTGACTCATGATCAGTCTGAAGCTTTGGCGATGGCAGATCGAGCGGTTGTCATGGACAAAGGGTACATTGCCCAAGTGGGAACGCCTCGAACTATTTATCAGCATCCGAATACGCCTTTTGTTGCTAACTTCATTGGGGTGATGAATTTTCTCCATGGGGGTGTGGTCGCACCTAGTCAGATCCGTTGCGGCAATATTATCTTTGACGTGTCTCAAAATGAAGCTTCGCCCAATCAAGCGGTTACCTTAGCGATTCGTCCCGAAGATATTCAGATTTTGAAACCCGATTCGCCTGAATTATCTCTTTCTAATGTTGTAATTGCCGAAGTACAAGCGATCGAATTTTTGGGTTCAGCGTACCGTGTCACTTTGTGTCCTGAAGGCAATGCAAAAGAGTTAATTGCGATCGAGCTTTCCATTCAAGAAGCGAGTAAGGTCGATCTCACTACCCATTCATTGCTCAAACTGCGGTTTCCACCCGATCGCATTCAAGTTTTTGCGACTTAGGTACTTTGAACGTTGTAGAAAAAATTTGGTCGTCAAGAATCCAAGATCGTAAATCTAAAATTGGTTAATTGCCATGACTGCATCTACAGACCAAAAAGGGGCGATTCAATTAGCCCTGGGGAAGGTTTTTCCAAAGCGGCAGCACATTGTCACGACTGAAGACTGGATCATGCGCGTTTTGCTGGTCTTGGCGACATTTTGGCTGCTGTTAGGCGTGGTCTTGCCACTTTACCCCACCATTACTCGCAGCTTTCAGGATACTGACGGCAACTGGATTGGGCTGGCAAACTATGTTCAATATTTCACGACACCTGCTCTAGGTGTGTCGTTATTCCATAGTTTTTATGTGGCGATCGCCACTACTTTGGTTTCCGTCGGTCTAGCTTTTGCCTACGCCTATGCCATTGCTCGGACAAAAATGCCAGGTAAGAATTTCTTTCGGATTTTGGGTCTTTTGCCGCTCTATATTCCACCGTTGGCTCATGCGATCGGTTTAGTCTATTTGTTTGGAAATCAAGGATTATTCACCACAGGACTGTTTGGACTCGTTCCAGGATGGAACATTCAGCTTTATGGTGCCAACGGCATCATCATTGGTTTATCTCTTTACTGTTTTCCCCAAGCCTTCGTTATCATGATGACCGCATTACGGTTAACCGATGCTCGGTTGTACGAAGCCGCCGAAGTTTTGGGGAGTTCTCCCATTCGCACCTTCTTTACCGTAACGTTACCTGGCGTTAAGTATGGGCTAATTAATGCCATTTTTGTTTGTTTCATTTTGGCATTCACTGATTTTGGTGTACCCCAGGTTGTCGGTGGTAGCTATAACGTTCTTGCTACAGATATTTATAAGCAGGTGGTGGGTCAGCAGAATTTTTCCATGGGAGCAACCATTAGCGTATTTTTGTTGATTCCAGCACTGCTAGCATTTGTTGTCGATCGCTTGATTAATCGTCGTCAAACGTCTCAAGTAAGCGCCAAATCTGTCCCGTTTCAGGCTAAGCCGAGTCCTATACTAGATCGAGCAATGCTGATTTTTTGTAGCTTGGTAGTGCTGTTTGCTCTGCTGGTTTTTGTCACTATCATCTTTGCGTCATTGGTTCAGTCCTGGCCTTATAACCTGACCCTGGGCTTAAAAAATTACGACTTTAGCACGGTCGGCGGCGGTGGCTATAATGCGTTTTGGAACAGTATCCGGATGTCGCTTTACACGGCAATATTTGGGACAATTATTGTGTTTATCGGTGCTTATTTAATAGAAAAAAGTAAAGAGTTTCAATGGCTGCGATCGCTCAACTATTTTCTATCGACGCTGCCTCTGGCTTTGCCAGGTCTGGTGCTGGGCTTCTCCTATGTGTTCTTCTTCAACAAGCCACTTTGGTCAATTCCGTTTACCAACTATGCTTTGGTTAATCCGTTTAATTGGCTGTATGGAACTATGACGCTTCTGGTGATTGCGACCACCATTCACTTCTATGCGGTCAGTTTTTTAACTGCAAGTACCGCTTTAAAGCAAATTGACCCAGAGTTTGAATCTGTCTCTGCGTCAATGCGAGTGCCATTTTACAAAACCTTTTGGCGGGTGACTATACCCCTTTCTCTAGCCGCCATTCTAGAAATTGGCATTTACTTCTTCGTCAATGCCATGATCACGGTTTCAGAAGTAATTTTCATCTACCCACCCACTTTGCCCTTGGCATCTGTGGCAATCATCAACATGGATGATGCTGGAGATACGGCGGCGGCGGCGGCGATGTCTACTCTGTTAGTTTGCACCAGTCTAGGCGTTCGGTTGCTCTATTGGTTACTCACACGCGGACTGCAAAAGCGCACTCAAGCCTGGTTAGTTCGGTAGTTTTTTAATCATTTGGAGGTGCAGAATGGCTCAGGTACAACTCGTTGTTTTTGATATGGCGGGAACAACCGTTAAAGATGAAAATGAAGTTCAAGCTTGTTTTTTTACAGCCGCTGAATCGACAGGATTGCAGGCAGAGCGCGATCGCATCACTGCTATGATGGGTTGGGCAAAAAAGCGAGTATTCCAAACCCTTTGGCAAGAACAAATTGGCGTAGAGCATCCAGATTACGCCGCCAGCGTTGAGGGTTCTTATGCCAAGTTCAAAGAGGTTTTAGAACACCATTATCAAACGCAACCCGTTCAACCCACAGAAGGTTGCTTGGACTTATTCACTTGGCTCAATTCTCAGAACATCAAAATTGCCCTAAACACAGGCTTTTATCGAGAAGTCACTGACATTATTCTGAATCGTCTGGGCTGGGATCTCGGACTCAACGAGAACTATGTGGGTTCGGACTCAATCATTCAAGCTTCCATCACTCCTTCAGAAATTTATAATAGCGAAGGTCGTCCTGCACCTTACATGATTCAAAAAGCCATGTACTTGCTGGGAATAAAAGATCCAAAAACGGTGATCGCGATCGGGGATACACCGTCAGATTTAGAAGCTGGCATCCATGCAAACTGCTTGCTTGCGTTGGGCGTTACTAACGGCACTCACACCAAAGCGCAGTTAGAGTCATACCCCAATCATGGATTACTCGGCTCTTTATCAGAACTGAAAGAAAAAATTATTTCTTTGTAACCTCTTTCTTTGTAACCTCTATTCTTTGACTCAGATGAATCAGGCAGACGTTTTAATTGTGGGTGCGGGCATCGTGGGTTTAGCACACGCTTTAGCCGCTGCCAAACGAGGACTTAAAGTCGTGGTGTTTGAGCGAAGTCCTTATGCTGTAGGTGCTTCAATTCGTAATTTTGGCATGATCTGGCCGATCGGACAGCCTCAAGGAGAATTAAGCGATCGCGCCCTCAAAGCCAGAGAAATCTGGATCGAAGTTGCTTCTAAAGCAGACATTCATTTAGAGCAATGCGGCTCTTTACACCTCGCTTATCGGCAAGACGAGATGGCGGTCTTGGAGGAGTTCATCCAGACAAACAGCAGCGATTTAACCCGGCTTATTACTTCTACTGAAGTGGCTGAAAAAAGTCCGGCAGCCATTACCGAGGGACTGCTAGGCGCACTCTGGAGCGCGACCGAAATGACGGTTGATCCGCGAGAGGCGATTCGGAAGCTACCCGGATATCTGTCAGAAGTTTACGGGGTCGAGTTTAACTTTGGCACCGTCGTCACTGAAATTGCTAATTCCCAGGTGCTTGCAGGCAATCAACAATGGACAGGCACCCACATTTTTGTCTGTAGTGGTGCAGATTTTGAAACACTCTACCCCGCTCTGTATACTGCCAGCGGTTTGACCAAAGTGAAGCTGCAAATGATGCGGACTGTTGCCCAGCCCGATCGCTGGCGGTTGAAACCTTCCCTGTGTGGCGGCTTAACTCTCACCCACTATCTAGCTTTCGCAGATTGTCCCTCCCTAGCGGCTCTGAAAGAACGAATTGCCACTGAAACGCCTCACTTTCCCCAGTGGGGCATTCATGTGATGATGTCTCAAAACGGCTCTGGAGAACTCATTCTAGGGGACTCTCATGAATATGGCTTGAACCCCGACCCGTTCGATCGCGCAGAAATTAACCAGTACGTGTTGGATTATCTGAAAGGCTTTGCGAAAGTTCCCTCATTTGAAATTGCTGAAACCTGGCACGGAGTTTATGCCAAACTTCCGGGACAAGTGGATCTGATTGCTCATCCAGAAGAAAATGTGACAATTGTTAATGCGCTGGGGGGTGCCGGGATGACCTTATCCTTCGGCTTAGCAGAGCAGGTTATGGGAGCTTTAGTATAAGGAAGCGTGCTCTTCGAGATACCCGCAAGGGGTCGCCCAGTCGCCGCTTGCTGAACGCAGAAACTGAAAGTTACTTCTCATCGGGCTTTGCTCCTGTCCCGCGGACTTGAGTAAACCGATTCAACAGGTCATACCAAAACGCAGCCCCCATCGACAACGCCAGACCTGTTACAAACCAGCCGAGGACTCGCTGCGGAATTGGCAATAGCCAGCCTTTCTTTTCATCTTGTACCTGCTCATCCACGACAATTTTGTTCCAGCCTACAGGCAAAGGTAGTTCGTCCAACACATCATCTACAGCCGTTTTGACTGATTTCAAATCTGTTTGAATCGGGCTGTTGGTTGGCGTAGTGCTGTTGGGCGATCGCGTGGTTGAGGTGCTCACGACAGCCTGGTCAGCGGCTTGGCTAATGGTGGAGCGCAGCAGAGTGTCTTTAGAGAGGCGGCTGACCATATAAAAAGTGTCAGAGTTGGTGGCGATCGCAAAGAAAAAACCAATCAAAATCGCAATGCCCTTGGCGTTCCGCCGATAAACTCCAGACGCTCGATCCATCGAAGTGTCGAACCAATCTGACACTTCCTGCTCTAACTGATTTACCCCTTCTTGCAAGTTTTTGCTCTTAATCTGCGACTGCTGGGCTAAGCTTAATAGGCTCATTTGAAGTTGTTTGGGTAACTCAGATTGACTGAGTAACTCAGGATTTTTGGCTTTTAGATCAGTCAAAATATCGGAGAAGCCAGGATTCTGGGCTGCGTTACCTTGATTAAAAATTAGCTGTAAAACTTCAGTAACAGTTGGTTCTAAGAGACGTTCGGCGATCGCTTGTTTAAGATATGCCAACTGACTGCGAATCATTGGAGTGGCGCGATCGCTTTGAGATTCCAAATCAATGCCATCAAGAAACAGCGCCATTTGCGCCGAAAGTTGCTCAAGGCAACTCGACAAAATAGAACGACCATTGACCAGATCAGCGATCGTTTGATCTAAGCTCTGTTGCAGATTTTGGTACTGCTGTTTTAGGACTAAACCTTCGCCGTCTAAGCTGCGATCGGACTGAGGATAGAAGGTATTTAGAAATGCGCAAATTTGAGCTAACTTTTGAGTACTAAATTTACGGGCAGTGAGTTCACTTACTTTTTGGCTCAATTCTTTGATCCGAACTTGTTGTAAAAGCGCGGCTGAGAATGTTTTTGCAGGAATATAAGAAGGACCGCTTTTTTGATTGCGAAATACGCTTCTAGTTTTTGTGACGAAATAGTAGAGAGCCGCGATGGATTGAACTCCCTTGCGAAAGGAAACGGCTAACCGCCCCTTTGCTTCTTGGTTCAGTGCCTTAATGAGGGGACTGTTATAAAATTTATCGGTAAATTTCTGATAGAGCGGATCATCTACGCTGTCACCTGTGAATAAATTTTCAATCGATCGCTTCAAATGCTCAGCGCGCCACTGCAACAGAATTGTAATCAATTCCTGAATTTCAGAAGTTAATAGGCTGAGAATTAAGTAGATAAAAATTAAGCCAATGGCAATATCAATCACGACAGGTAGATTCATCTCTAACGTGCCTCCAGTGGCATAAGAGAAAGGCTTGAGCAGCGCTCCGCCACAATTCTACCCGCAGCAGACCTGCCCGCAAGTTACATTCCAAGCTTGAGGGCAGCACTCAGACTTCATCTGGGTTGACTCCCATTGCTCGTAGCTGTGCAGCAAGTCGCTCTGCCCGTTGACTTTCGGCATCTGCCCGTTGACCTTCAGCATCTGCCCGTTGACTTTCGGCATCTGCCCGCTCAGATCCAGTGGCGATAACTTGTCCCTGTTGATCACACCAGCGGAGCCAGATTCCAGATTGCGCTTCAAATGTTCCTTCCCAAAGTTTTAGTCCCAATCCAACGGACTCCAACCAGAAGGGTTCAGGAAGCTCGACGTATTTCTTTCCCGTTAACTCCCATACCTTCAAAAGCGACCCGTTCAGTTCGTCTTTGCCCTGTAGCTGCTGCAAAGGATCAAACACCGCATAGTAAGCCATGCCAATGCGAGCATAGTCTGACTTTTTCGAGGTCAACTCATTGCCTTTACGGTTCGAGACAATCTCAATGGCAACCTCTGGCAGCTTACCAAACTCCCATGCTAAGTAAGAGCGATTTTGCCTTTGACTCCAGTCGCTAGGCATCTTGACATTTAAGCTTAGAAAAGCATCTGGAACGATCGGCTCAAGCTTTAGTCCGTAGAACAAGCCGACATTTGCCGCCGCGACGAAAGAGGCTCCCGGTAACCAAGAACTATAGAGTGGTTCTACTAAAAGCCGCTGCTGCTTTTCCGACTGAAAATTGTCCACAGGAATATCGTCTTCAATGACCAGATGGCTGATGTCAAGCTCATTAACAATTTCTTCAGGATATAAAAAAAGTTGTTGAGTCATGGGCAGTAACCAGAATCCTATAGCTCATTATCCTCTGATTTGCACGAACTTGATTGCCAACTTTTTTTATTCTTAGATAGCAAGCTTATTCTCAGTAGCAAAGGTGTTATTCTTCAGACCTTAAATTGGGCAGAGAATCTGAAGCTAAATCAGGCGTTGAGTCTTTGGGTTCGGCATCACCAAAAAACAGCAGACGAATTGCCATAACAGCAAAGCCTACTGCCGCGATCGCCTTGACCCAGCGCGTTGGAAACACCTGAGAGAGGCTGTCACCCAAAAAAACACCCAAAAAACTTGCCAGCACCAGCGCTGCGGTCGAACCCAAAAAAACAGCCCGCAGCGAATTAGAACGACCACTAATGGCGATCGCGGCTAACTGGCTTTTGTCTCCTAGCTCCGAAATAAAAACCGTAACAAAGCTCAAACCCAGCAAATTCCAATCCATCTTTTTGCTCCTGCAATAGCCCTACTCCCGCGATAGCTCTAGGCTTGTAACAGTCTTCTAGCCTCGTATCACATCCCAAACCAACAAGACTGCCAGCACTAGCAGCAAGACCCCTGCCGCTACCTCCAGTGTCCGAGGCGGCACTCGCTGAGCTAACCAACGACCCAGCAACACCCCAACCAGACTGGTTGCCACCAGCGCCGATCCAGCCCCAGCAAATACAATCCAGGGGGCGTGGGATTGGGCACTCAGCAGCAGTGTTGTAACCTGAGTTTTATCGCCTAATTCGGCTAAAAAGATGGTGAAAAAAGTGGAGGCAAATATCCTGAGCTCTTCGCCCCAGGGAGATTGCGTCGATTGAGAAATATTCGTTGCTGGGTCTGGGGCAGGGTGTGGTGAGTTCTCTGCACCAGTGGAGATTGAAGAAATGTTCACAGGTTAGAGAAGAATAGTTTTCATATTCCTTTCATTTTATGTTGTATTTGACAAAGTGAAGCAAGTTCATAGACCAATTTCACGATCGAAGCGGATCATTTCTAGGCTGCGATCGCCATACACATCTTCAATTTGCTCATGGCAGCAATCAATCGCAAAGTCACTCAGTTCTTCAGGTTGAATGCCAAACATCTCATGAAACGTTTCGGGTTCGACTCGGCAAAACTGAGGGCGATCGGCATAAATTTTACAGGCGCGATCGGTATGGTCAAAATTTATGCACCAGCCATCGTCTCCAACCAAGTCTAAATATTGCTCAAGTTGAGCCGTCGTCAGATACACATCTAAGTCAGGGCGCTCGGATGGCTCTAGATAGCAGCAAGCCCCACATTGTTTAACACAGCACCAAGTTGACATAGGAAAAGCGAGGAAGGAGTTTCTTTAAAAGTGTAAGAGATCAAAGTGTAAGAGAGTGGGGCACTTAACGGTTAAAATGTGGGGTTAGAGGCTCGCGTCTATATCTATCAAAATTAATCAAATGATTTCTGGGAGGAACAATGGATTTTCTAACAAACTTTTTGGGTGGAATCAATTTTGAGGCGATTGTACAGTTGACTTGCTTGGCGCTGATTGTCCTTGCTGGTCCAGCCGTCATTTTTGTGCTGGCACTTCGGGGGGGCGACCTGTAGAGTTAGCGATCGCATTTTAACTCAAGTTTTAGGGAGAGGGACGCTCGGTCTTCACTGCCTCCGGTCTCACATTTCATCGGCTTGAAACTGTTGTGAGCATTTGTTAAAAGGGAGCAACTTTGAAAAAACGGACTGAATTTCGTTCAGCCTAGTTTCTCCCTTTTTTCAGCATGTAAAAATTCAAGATTGCTAAATAATAAGGTTTTGTCTGCGCAAGCTACCCAAGTCAAAAACTTTACAAAGTTGTATCGATCGCAACATGAATTTTTTGATAGTTGCTAGAAGAAATTACTGAGCGCCTTTTGTATGCCGATAATGTTAGTATTTCGGTGTTTGTAGCGTCAGAGGACATTCTGTGACCCGCTCTGCAACTCTTCCTGTTTTGTCTTCTTTTCCACCAGTTACGGACAATAGCCGCCTTCGGCTATTCTCGGGTTCTGCTAATATTCCGCTGTCTCAAGAAGTTGCCCGCTACTTGGGAATGGACTTGGGCCCTATGGTGCGCAAGCGGTTTGCCGATGGCGAAATTTATGTTCAAATTCAGGAATCTATTCGGGGGTGTGATGTTTATCTCATCCAGCCAACCTGCTGCCCAGTTAACGATCACCTGATGGAACTGCTGATTATGATAGATGCCTGTCGACGAGCCTCGGCGCGGCAAATTACAGCAGTTCTGCCTTACTACGGCTATGCCAGAGCCGATCGCAAAACTGCGGGACGAGAGTCGATTACAGCCAAGCTGGTGGCGAACTTAATTACCCAAGCAGGAGCAAATCGTCTGCTAGCAATGGATTTACACTCTGCCCAGATCCAGGGCTATTTCGACATCCCTTTTGATCATGTCTACGGGTCGCCCGTCATGCTGGACTACCTGATCAGCAAGCAGCTGGAAGACATTGTGGTGGTTTCGCCAGATGTGGGTGGAGTTGCCCGCGCTCGTGCCTTTGCTAAAAAGCTGAACGATGCCCCCTTAGCCATCATTGATAAGCGCCGTCAGGTGCATAATGTGGCTGAGGTGATGAATGTGATTGGCGATGTTGCTGGAAAAACCGCAATTTTGGTCGATGACATGATCGATACAGCAGGCACAATATCTGAGGGAGCTAGGATTCTGCGGCAGCAAGGGGCGCGTCAGGTTTATGCCTGTGCTACCCATGCGGTTTTCTCGGGGCAGGCTGTGGAGCGGCTGTCGAGTGGCTTGTTTGAAGAAGTGATTGTCACCAATACGATTCCGCTGGCAGAAGAGCTACATTTTGAACAACTCAAAATGCTGTCGGTAGCTAACCTACTGGGTGAAACGATTTGGCGAATTCATGAGGATACTTCTGTCAGCATCATGTTCCGCTAAATTGGGTCAGAGAGACACTAAATCGTTGAGGCGTAGGGTCTTGCCTGCTTGGTCAGGCAGGACTTGGGTGTTGAGGCTGAGGCGGTAAAAGTGGTCGAAGCGCGAGGGCTTTGCCCAGGCGGGTAGGGTTGCTTTTCGTTGAGCGATGAATTCTTTTTGAAAGTGACGATCGCGCGCTCCAACCCAGGGGTTTCGAGTGGGCACAATACACCGAGCACAAGGATTGCTACCCCAGAATGCGACTTCCCCAATTTGAAATGGCAAAAGCTGCCCCGGTTCACTCATCAACTGGTCTTCCCAAAATGCCGGAGCGTCTTCTATTTCCAAATTGGCACGAAATCGTTGCCGTACTTCTTCCAGGGTCATGCCAGGAAACCAAGAGGCGATCGCTCTCAAACTTTCCACTGCTACCACCGTTGCACCCGAAGCGAGGGTGTCGTCGGGAAAGCCCATATGAAGGTTTTGCTGGAGGGTGATAGGAGTGCCAAAGTAGTCGCTTAGCCAGGATCCTAGGGCGGGGCGATCGCTATCTAAATGAAAGGCGTGGGATTGCCCTTGCCCTTCAACCCGTAAGGTGACCGTGCGGGCGGAAAGGTCAAAGCGCGATCGCACGGAATGAATTTTCTCAGTGCGCTTGCCGTGAACAAACTGCCCTTGCTCATCCACCATGGCAAACTCTCGATCATGGGCGATCGCTCCGCCAGGCAGAATTTGGGCTGCGGGCACTTCCACGGCATCAAAGGATTTGATCGGGTAAATCAAAATTTTGCTGAGGTAGGGCATCGGGAATTTGCTCCTAAATTAAGAAGTTGGGCAACCAGACAAGGGATAATAAACCTTGGAGGAAGCGCCTCAGAAGTGCGCCTCTAGTTTACTAAAGAAGTTTGTTAGATCAAGGAGATTTTAGAATGACGGCAGAAATTGATCCCGTGAAACTGATGAAGCAAGAGGTTGGCAGGGCTGCTGCTAGCTGGGTCAAGTCAGGGTCGATTGTGGGACTAGGCACAGGGTCAACGACGGCATTTGCTATTCAGTTTCTGGGCGATCGCCTTAAATCGGGCGAACTCACCGACATTAAGGGCATCCCCACTTCTTTTCAAGCCTCAATGCTGGCAAAACAATACGGCATTCCCCTCATCACCCTCGATGATGCCGATCGCATTGACGTTGCCATTGATGGAGCCGATGAAGTCGATCCACAAAAAAATCTAATCAAAGGCGGCGGCGCGGCGCATACCCGCGAGAAGGTGATAGATGCCTTAGCAGATCTATTTATTGTAGTGGTGGATAGCTCTAAGCTAGTGACCCAACTGGGGACAACTTTTGCGCTGCCTGTTGAAGTCTTACCCATGGCAGTAGCTCCAGTGACAAGAGCGATCGCCAAGCTAGGCGGCAAGTCGGAGTTGCGCATGGGCATCAAAAAAGATGGCCCTGTGATTACCGACCAGGGCAACATGGTCTTGGATGTAGATTTTGGGGCGATCGAGAACCCGGTTGAACTAGAGAAAACTCTCAATAACATTCCTGGCGTACTGGAAAACGGTTTGTTTGTGGGTGTGACAGATGTCGTTTTGGTGGGTGAAGTGAAGGATGGACAAGCAACGGTGAGAGAGCTTTAGAGGTTGGGACAAAATGGGATAGCTAAGAGGTCTATCCCACAGTTCCGAATACTTCTAAATTCACGCCTGTTTCGAGAAATGCCCATTGCCGTTCAGTTGCTTTGCCAACTGCAAACTTTTTAGTCCATATTCGATCGCTTCTAAAACCCGCACGACTCCTGTAGTATTGACCATTTCCACTGCTTTTCCGGCTCGTTGAGCCGATTGCATTGCCTTATCCGTTAACTTATGGCTGGTATATCCTGTCACTACTAAAACTAAATCAGCTTTGCAAATATGGCTCTCGGCTTGTTCTGCCAGTTGCGGCCCTGCTTGCGCAGTACACCAAACCAGGTTGACGTTAGATTCACGCAAGCGGTTACGGATCGAGGTTTCTAGGCGATCGTGTCCGCCAAAAATGACAACTTTGCCTTCCAGTACGCCGTAAGGATTGGGGCGTTTTTCGGTAGTGCGATGACGCACCCGAGGTTGCACATCCGGGGCGCGATCGACGCGGGCGCGGTTCTCCAAAGCCTTGTTGTAAATAAAAGAGAGGGTTTGTTCGTGGCTGCCCCTCAGTCGAGCAACAGGGCCTTCTTCGCTATGTCCATTGATTTGGTTAATCAGGGCATCGACAACTTCTTCAAGGGCACCGATCGCTTTCAGGTCGTGAATATGGACGCGGATGGCAATAGAAGTGTCTGTGGCACTATAGAAATCAACTTGCTCGGCAATCATTTCTAGCAAATCTGCCTTTAAGCCTTGCCGCCATCGGTTAGTTTGCTCTGTAATTCTTTCATCCAGTAATCGCTCTTCGTTCAGAATCATTTGGCGATCGACAATTTGCGAGGCTAGTAAAGGAGCATCCGCTAACTTTTGTCGTAAATCTGTTGCCTTCGCCTCTAGCTTTTGCTTAGTAGTACTTTCGACAAAATCTTCGTTGGTTAGCTTTGCCAACATTTCTTCAATTTGTAGCAAAAGTGGTTCTAACCGAGCTTGAATGCGAGTAATTTCCTGACTAACTTGTTCCTCTCTCTGTTGCTGAAGGCGGTTCTCTTCTAGCTCTATTTTGGCGAGGGAGAGTAAATCTTGAACAGAGTTTTCTAAGTCATCTAATTCAGATATATCCATAAACTTTAAGTAAAGTAATGTGTAGTTAATAACATTCAATGATTGTATGCAGCATAGCTAACAGCAGTTCCTAACGGGCTGAAGTTTAGATAGTTTCTCTATTATTGCTACTTTTAAAGGGGATAAATATCGAGGTTCTTTAGAATATCACTTTGACCCCTGACTTTTTTGACTGGTCAATTTCCTCCTTTGTAACTCCTTTCTTAACTCCTTAATATGCAATACCGAAGATTTGGGCGTACTGAGTTGCTAATGCCTGTTTTCTCTTGTGGCGGAATGCGTTACCAGTACAAATGGCAAGATTTGCCTCAGCAGGATGTCCCACTCGACAATCAGGCAAATTTAGAAGCAACGATCCGGCGATCGCTTGAGGTGGGCATCAACCATATCGAAACCGCCAGAGGATACGGATCTTCAGAAATGCAGCTTGGTGAGATTCTACCCAAGCTACCGCGCGAAAAACTCATTGTTCAAACCAAAATCTCTCCTAGCGCAGATGCAGCCGCATTTCGCAGCACGTTCGACCAGTCTTTGGCTTATCTGAAGCTCGACTCTATAGATCTGTTGGGGTTGCATGGTATTAACACCCCCGAATTGCTGGAATATAGTCTTCGTCCTGGTGGCTGTTTAGAGGTAGCGCGTCAGCTTCGGGCGCAGGGTAAGGTGAGATTCATCGGGTTTTCGACCCACGCTTCTCCAGCAGTCATTCAGCAGGCGATCGCCACGGATGCTTTCGACTACATCAATTTGCATTGGTACTACATTAATCAAACCAATTGGGGGGCGATCGCCGCTGCTAATCGGCATGATATGGGGGTGTTTATTATCAGCCCCTCAAACAAAGGCGGAATGCTTGAAAATCCACCCCAAAGGCTAGTCGATTTATGCGCGCCTCTTAGCCCCATGGTGTTCAACGATCTGTTTTGTCTGAGTCGTCCGCAAATTCATACGCTTAGCATCGGCGCTGCCCGCCCTCAAGATTTTGACGAACATCTCAAAACCCTAGATTTATTGGATCACGTTGAGGAAGTATTGCCACCCATTTTGCAACGGTTGGAGCAGGCAATGATTGATCAGTTTGGCGAGGCTTGGGCTAAAACTTGGCAGGTCGGCTTGCCCAGCTACGAGCAAACACCAGGAAATATCAACATTCCAGTGGTCTTGATGCTGCGGAATTTGGCGATCGCCTACGACATGATGGACTACGGCAAAATGCGCTACAACCTGCTGACTAATGCTGGGCATTGGTTCCCTGGCGCAAATGCGAGTCGGGCAACAGAGCTTGATTTGCGCCCCAGTTTGGTACATAGCCCCCATGCTGAGGCAATTCCAGAGGCGTTAATGGATGCCCATCGGCTGCTAGCCGGTGAGACCGTGAAAAGGTTATCACAGCAGTAGCACTAGACTCCGCCAAACCACTCGTAGCCGAAATCTTCCCAATATCCTTTTTTAGAGGGTAATTGAGAAATGAAGGTAATTTCCGTGACCCATTTACTCTGTTTGTAGCCCAGCTTAACGGGAGAGGCTAATCGCAATGGGGCACCATTATCTACTGATAAAGGTTGCCCATTTTTTTGATATACCATCAGGGTTTGGGGATGGAGCGCCGAGGCAAGATCCCAGCTTTCGTAGTAACCATCGGCAGATTTAAAGTAGACGTAGCGAGCGCTGGATTTGGGCTGAACCAGAGCCGCAAGATCCTGTAACCGAACGCCACCCCATTGCACGATCGCCGCCCAACCCTCGACACATACATGTTGAATTACCATGGAGGTGAACGCTAGTTTTTGCAAATCTGCCAAGCTCAACTGCAAAGGATTGGCGACTTCTCCAGCGATCGCCAATTGAAACTTGGCGGGATCGATCTGGGGTGCTTTATCAAAGGTATTAATGAGAAGTTTATCCGGTTCGATCGCGCTGAGCGGATATTCTGGGGTAGGTTTTTGGGTAAGCAGTAAAGATTCGATCGCTTGGTTGAGCGGCTCAGTGGCTTGACCCACTTCATTGGAAAATAAACTGGTGCCGCATCCATTCAGCAGCAGACCCAGCCCAGATAGCCCAGAAAGTTGCAGCAAGTGACGGCGAGAAAGAGTGCGTTTCGGTAGAATCAGGCTCATGATTTTGTGGGGGCGATCGGTGAGTGGAGACAATTGCAAGCAGGTGATTATGAGAAAACTAGACAAACATTGATTTGATTAAACGAGTGCCGCCAACCCTTAGGGCAAATAAGGAATGAACCAGAGTAAACAAAAGAACCGTAGGCACTGTAATAAAGTGAACGGTTCGTAAGGTTTGCCAGTTTCCAAATAGTGCGGCAAGCCAATACAGTTGAACAGGTTTATACATTGCCAGACCACTGGCGATCGCCAATATGAGAATTGGAATAATCAGGGTATAAATTAGCCGATGCCAGGCATAGTTTTTACGCTTTACATTTTCGCTCACTCGGATCGCTTTGACATCACTAGAGCTCGCAAATCGTCGTTGCCAACGGCGGCTAATAAAAACATATAAACCGTAGCCCAAGAGATTGAGGGAATAGATCCACATCACCGCAAAATGCCAGTCCCGTCCCCCTCCCAGCCAGCCACCGAGTAGAAATAAATTGGGAAAACGCCAACCACCCCGACTACCAAACACAGGATTGGCATTATAAATTTGCAGTCCGCTGCTAATCATTAAGAGCAAACTAATAATGTTCACCCAATGAAATGTTTTTGCCAAAATAGTTTGGCTAGGAGTTGGTAGTGCTTTCTTGCGGGCAGGAGTTGCTGAAGTCATAATAATGAGTCAGAGAGATGGATAAAAAATTTATCTTACTTTGTTCTTATATAGTGTGGGAAACTGGACTTGAAGATTTTTGAGTTTAGGTAAATCGTGAATTACAACATAAGGATAAGCTGGATTGCGATCGATGAAATCTTGGTGATATTCTTCGGCTTCATAAAACCCATTTAAAGGCGTAACTTGGGTGGCAATCGCACCCTTAAAAATCTTTGCCTCATTAAGTTGCTCGATATAGGCTTTCGTGATCTGCTGCTGCTCGGAGTTAGCAAAAAAGACAGCCGAACGATATTGGGTGCCAGAGTCAGGGCCTTGACGATTCAGTTGAGTTGGATCGTGGGCAACAGCAAAGTAAACTTTGAGTAACTGTCCGTAGGAAATCTGCGTAGGATCGTAGGTGATTTTTACTGCCTCAGCGTGCTCCGTGCTGCCAGAACTGACCGCGTCGTAGTTTGCGCTTTTAGCGTCACCTCCCGCAAAACCTGAGACAACATTAGAAACTCCCTTGAGATGTTCAAACACGGCTTCTACACCCCAAAAACATCCACCTGCGAATACTACAGTTTGTTCTCCTTGCACATTTGAGGGAACGGTTTTCGGATCAGGAAAGTTTACTGTTGCGATCGCGCTTGGAGAACTCAATGTTGTTCGAGATCCGCTATAAAGCGCGATCGCAGTAACAGAAAGCAGGGACAGAGTCACAATGAAATAGCGCGATCGCAGAATAGAAACTGACACAGGCGTAGGCTCCTCTTTAAAGCAACGGGTTTGGAAAAAATGGCGCTAGCCAAAGTTGAATTTGCACATCCCAGCCCAAAAGAATAGCGATCGCCGTTATCACCACGATTACACCTCCAACTCGCTGTAATGTTGCACTGTAGGCACGAATCTTAAGAAGTTGGCGGCTGAGGGTGCGTCCTCCATAGGCGATCGCTAACAAGGGCAAGGCTGCCCCAATGCCGTAAACCAACAATAAGCGAAATGCACCTAATATTTGATGATCGACAGCGGCTAATATCAAAATGCTGCCTAGAATGGGTCCAGCGCAAGGTGTCCAGAGGAAGCCCAGTTGGGTGCCTAGCCAAAACTCGCCCAACAGTCCGGGGGACGCAGACGATTGAAATCGCTGAATGCGAAGCACACTGAATACGCGATCGCTCCAATGGGGAAAGATTGCCAACACTCCTAAAACTAACAAGAGGACGATCGCGCCTAGCCGAATGCCATTAGCTAACCCGGTCAACCAGCTTGCAGTGATGCCTAACAAACTTCCTGCTACCGCAAACCCGCTCACTAAACCCGACACTAGCACAACCGGAGCGTAGGGATGAGCTTGCAGCGATCGCCCCACAATAATCGGCAAAATTGGCAAGACGCAAGGTGAAAGAACAGTCAGAACTCCTGCCAACAATGCTAAACCCAGGGGCAACGTCGTCATGAATTAGCCTTCCTGAAGAAGCTGACGAATGGTTTTCTCAGTTTCGTCATAGGCTCCTTCGCCAATGTGGTCATAGCGTACTGTACCTTGGCGATCGGCTAAATAAAGCTGGGGCCAGTAGCCATTGTCGTAAGCTTTCCAGGTTTTGAAGTCGTTATCTAAGGGCACAGGATAAGTAATCTGGTATTGTTGCAATGCCTTTTGAACATTGCGGGGTTCTCGCTCAAAGGCAAACTCTGGCGTGTGAATACCCACTACTTTCAACCCCTGAGCAGCATATTGCTGATGCCATTGAACGATGTAAGGCAACGTTCGTTGACAGTTGATGCAAGCAAACGTCCAAAACTGAATGAGCACAACGCTACCATCCAGATCAGCAACCGTTAAGGGCGAACCATTCAGCCACTCACTAATGCCCTGAAATTCAGGTAAGGTTCTTCCTTCCTTAGGCACTGGGCTAGAAGCTAGGGCAGGAGTGGTGGATGCAGGAGTGGTAGATGTAGATATTTTTTGGCAACTAGGAGCCAATGTTGCAGTACTGGCTCCTAGCAATCCCAACCCCAAATACCTGAGTAATTGTCGTCGTTGAAGACTTGCCATCTTTTTTGATTTCCTAAGGGTTAGTTGCTGGGCTGGGAGACATAGCATCACCCTTCATTGCGTCGCCTTGCATCGCATCATTCTTCATGGCATCATTCTTCATTGCGTCACCCTTCATTGCATCACCCTTCATTGCGTCACCCTTCATCGCATCATTCTTCATCGCATCATTCTTCATCGCGTCGCCTTGCATCGCGTCACCCTTCATCGCATCATTCTTCATCGCGTCGCCTTGCATCGCGTCACCCTTCATCGCATCATTCTTCATTGCGTCGCCTTGCATCGCGTCACTTGGAGCCGCACCAGATGCAGGGCTGCTGGGGGCGGATTGGGTGCTAGTCGGTACGTTGCTGGAGCAGCTTGCGAGGGTAGCGGCTGCTAACACTAAACCTGTGACTAAGCCAATGATTTTGAAGTTCATGTCTTTTGTGCCTTATGGGTGAGTAGAGATGGTGAGTAAGCCGCAATGTCTTTTGACATTCCGATAGTAGGCTTTTGTCCTAGAGATTCTCTGAGGAACACTTAATGATTAGCTGAGAAAATCCAGACAAATAAATGAGAAAACTGAGAAAGATGACTCTAATAGGGCTGATAAAATGGCAGCAATGCTCTCAGGAAGTTTACTGATGTTCTCACTAACAATTCAAAACTTGGAAAAATTGCAGATGCAAAACCCGTCTTACCGAATGGAATTAGTCGATGGGAGCATTGTAGATATTTCGATACTGCCTGATTTGCTGCCAAAGTGCTGAGGTCGGATTACTGAACCGGAGTTGCTTGTATTTAAGGAAGACGAAAATGTTTCTTTATAAAGTTGATGATGAGGTGGAATTAGGCTTACTTCAACATCACTATTCCCAGCAATTGTTTACTCTAGTTGATCAAAATCGGGTTTACCTCAGAGAGTGGTTGAACTGGGTAGATGGAACGAAAACGATCGCTGATACGGAATTGTTTGTTGGGCGATCGCTGCAACGGTTTGCAAACAATAATGGAGTGACTTGCGGAATTTGGTATCGCCGGGAGTTATGCGGCTGTATTGATTTGCATGAAGTGAATTGGAGCGATCGCAAGAGTTCAATTGGCTATTGGTTAGTGGCACCGCTGCAAGGAAAGGGCATTATGACACGGGCTTGCAATGGCTTAATGCGCTATGGCTTTGATGAATTAAACCTGCACCGCATCGTGATTTATGTAGCCGCTGAAAACTTTAAGAGCCGTGCCATTCCTGAACGATTGGGATTTCAGCAAGACGGAGTGTTGCGGCAGTCAATTTGGATGTACGATCGCTTTCTCGATTTAGTCGTATACAGCCTGTTGGCAAGTGAATGGAACGCTCAGAAGCCTGCCACCGTTCGCCAGTAGCAAGTACATAAGTGTTGGCGCTGCTGAATTGCGATATGAAAATCATGTTCCCCTGCCCTCGCAGGGAAGGGGCTAGGGGTTAGGTTTCGACAACGTAGCGAGACAGACCTCTCCCTAAATCCCTCTCCTAAAGGAAAGGGACTTTGAAGGATTTATATTTTGATTTAGCAATGCCTTAGTGCGGTAGGACAGAGTGACAGGGGCGGGGGCGCGCTGCATTGCAGATACCGCAAGGGTCGCTCTCTCGTGTGTCATGTGTGAGCGCTCAACTTTCCAATTGCGCGTCCTAACAATGCCATTGCAACCCCATACAATCGGATTGCAATTCGATCCATTGCCATTGTCCTGCTAACGATTACGATTGTCAGCCGATGCAATGCGACTGTGACTCGATACAATGCGAATATGACTCGATACAGTGCGACTGTGACTCGATACGATGCGAATGTGACTCGATACAATACGAATATGACTCGATACAGTGCGATCGCGGGGCGGTTCCTTGAAGAATTAGATACTGCCAAACCAAGAGATGAGGGTAAACTGAGATCTTGCCCTACTCGCAGATATCCGTCCCGTGGCTAAAGCACGGGTGGGTCGCTGGAATGATAGTTGAGATGGATGCCAGATCTCAGTTAGCGCAAATACTTTCCTAAATCGACATTTCCACCGCTAATAATTACCCCCACTCGTTGCCCTGGGGCAATCACGATGCCTTCTAGTAAAGCTGTTGCTGCCAATACGCCGGTGGGTTCTACCACTATTTTCATTCGTTCCCACAAGAAAAACATCGTCCGTAGCAACGCTTCATCCGAAACTGTCACCATGTCATGAACATAGTGCAGAACGAGAGGAAACGTCAGTGTACCGAGGCTGGCAGTCCGGGCACCGTCGGCGATCGTGTCAGGATTTCCAATCGTCTGAAGGGTTTTGGTATGGAACGATCGCGTGGCATCATCACCTTTTTCAGGTTCTACGCCAATGATTCGGCATTGAGGCGAAAGCGTATGAGCAGCGATCGCACAGCCCGACAACAAGCCGCCGCCGCCACAGCACACCAGCAGCACATCCAGTTCGCCCACCGCTTCAATTAGTTCCTTTGCCGCTGTACCTTGCCCCGCAATAATGTGGGGATGATTAAACGGCGGCACAATCATTGCGCCCCGTTCCGCAGCAATTTTTTGACACAGATCTTCTCGTGCCGACTCGGCGCGATCGTACAGCACGACCTCAGCCCCATAGCCCTGCGTTGCCGCTAGTTTGACCGCTGGTGCATCTTTCGGCATGACAATCGTGGTAGGAATGCCCAAGAGCTTCCCTGCCAACGCCATTCCCTGAGCATGATTGCCCGATGAATAAGCCACGACTCCCCGCTGTCTTTGTTCAGCAGAGAGTTGAGCCAGAGCGTTATAGGCTCCTCGGAACTTGAAGGAGCCTGTGCGTTGAAAATTTTCGCATTTGAAAAAGACTTGGCTTTGAGTGCGATCGTCCACCGTCCGAGAGGTGAGCACAGGAGTTAAGATTGCTTGCTCCTTCAGACGGGTCGCAGCCGATTGAATATCTTCGTAAGTAACGGCAGAAAGTAGAGACATGACGCGCCTGAACTGAGAAAATAAATTAGTTTTTACCTAGCTCAATTCAGACTCAATTTGGTTAAGGGGCACAAAGCATTCACGAGGCAACAGAACAGGTTTGCCTGTAAAAATCAGCTTGCCGCGATGGGTACTGCGATCGATCGCTACACCCAGTGGGCGCTGAATTTCTTCAGGATGCACTTCGTAGTAGGTGCGGTAGATTTGCCGTGCAGTTTGCAGGATAGCCGGATCGAGCAGATCAGAAAAATCCATGGGTTCTACAGGGCTAGTAGGCTGCGGTTCTTTGAGCGGAGCATATACCATTGATGGAATCCAATTTTCGTACTGCTAGACTCTAGTAGATTTCTGCGATCGCAGCAAGATCGTTATGGGAATATAACAATTCTTTACGAAAGGTTGGTGAGCGGTTGCTACATACAGCCCTAACGCCTGCATAACGCCTGCCTACAGTGCCGCCAGCAACGCCTCGCCCATTGCCTGACAGCCCACTGGCTTCATCCCCACCGACATAATATCTCCTGTCCGATAGCCCGCATCCAGCACAGTCTGGACTGCCTGTTCCATGACATCAGCAGCGGCAGGTTCGTTCAGCCCATAGCGCAACATCATGGCTGCACTCAGGACTTGGGCGATCGGGTTGGCTTTATCTTGTCCGGCAATATCTGGGGCAGAACCATGGACGGGTTCAAACACGCCTGGAGTGCCTGCTGCTCCTAAGCTTGCTGAAGGTAACATGCCAATGCTGCCCGTCAGCATGGCGGCGGCATCGGAAAGAATATCTCCAAACAAATTGCCCGTCACGATGGTGTCAAACTGCTTGGGGGCGCGGAGAAGCTGCATCGCAGCGTTATCGACGTACAAATGGGAAAGCTCTACGTCGGGGTATTCTGCCGAAAGTTGGGTAATGCGATCGCGCCACAATTGCGAAACCTCCAGCACATTCGATTTATCGACTGAACAGAGCCGCCCGCTCCGTTTCCGCGCTGCCTCAAATGCCACTCGCCCAATTCGCTCAATTTCGCTTTCGGAATACACCATCGTATTCACTCCGCGCTTTTCTCCAGTTTCTGTCTCAAAAATGCCTCTAGGCTGACCGAAGTAAATTCCCCCTGTCAACTCCCGCACCACCATAATATCTACGCCTTCCACCACCTCACGCTTTAGCGAAGAGGCATCAATTAACTGGGGCAAAATACTTGCCGGACGCAAGTTGGCAAACAGTCCTAGCCCGGCGCGTAAGCCCAAAAGCCCTCGCTCTGGACGCAAACTATTGGGCAACGTATCCCACTTATAGCCCCCGATCGCCGCCAACAAAACTGCATCACTGCTACGGCAAATCTCTAGCGTCTCATCGGGTAACGGAACGCCTGTTGCATCGATCGCGGCTCCGCCCATCAGCGCCGTCTTAAACTCAAACTGCAACCCCAGCTTTTCCCCGACCCGGTTCAGCACTGCCACCGCCACGTCCAAAATTTCGGGACCAATGCCATCGCCAGGAAGAAGCGTAATCCGGTAGTTCGTCATAGGTTTAAGTGAAGATAGATAAAATAGGTCTTGCGACTGTGTATTTTATCGTGCATTCGTTCACTCGTGCTGTAAAAATTCAATACGCGGCAACAGCGGATCTTGCACCATCCCCATCCCCATAAATCCCCATCGCTTTAACAAATTTCCTAGCTGCGTCCCCGCGATCGACTCCACTGCAAACCGATCTGCTACATCCGCTCCATGGGTATTGATATAGCTCAGCGCATCATAATGCTCTTTAAATACCAACAGGTACTTTGCATCAACAGCCCGTGCGTCAGCAGGCTTTGTATCACCTGTCCGGTCATTATCCTGCTTCGGTTCAGCTTTAGTCCGAGCGACCAAATACTGACCATCTGCCTTAGAGCGAATTAAATAAAAAACTTGAGAAAGCATGAACGATAAAAAGTGAAGATCAAAAAAGATTTTCCCTCACTCCCCCCTACATGAATGCATCATATACATAGCCCAGTCAATTGTCAGCCTAAACCATGACCTTACGATACGCCTATTTTCCCGGCTGCGTCGCTCAGGGAGCCTGCCGCGAACTCTACCTTTCTACCCAAGCCCTGACCCAAGCCCTGGGTATTGAACTCGTCGAACTTAAAAAAGCCTCCTGCTGTGGTTCTGGCACCTTCAAAGAAGACTCCCAGCTTTTAGAGGATACCGTGAATGCCCGCAACATTGCCCTAGCCGAATCGCTCAATCTGCCTCTCCTCACCCATTGCAGCACTTGTCAAGGCGTGATTGGGCACGTAGACGATCGCCTTAAATCAGCCCAGCAAAACAACCCAGCTTATCTAGAACAGGTTAACGGACTGCTCAAGCAAGAAGGTTGCTCTCCCTATAAAGGCAGCACTGATGTTAAACATTTGCTTTGGGCATTGGTTGGAGACTACGGCTTAGAAGCGCTTCAACAAAAGGTCACCCGCAAGCTCTCCGGCTTAAAGTGCGCCTCTTTCTACGGCTGCTACCTTTTGCGATCGCAGCCTCTGCCCTACGACGATCCCCATGCCCCCGAATCAATGGAAAACGTCTTCCGAGCGATCGGGGCAACTCCTATCTATTATCGAGGGCGCACTCAGTGTTGCGGCTGGCCTCTGTCTAGCTATGCCACCGAGCAATCGTTCAAAATGGCAGGTGGGCACATTCAGGAAGCGATCGCCGCTGGAGCCGATTGTATTGTTACGCCCTGTCCCCTCTGTCACCTCAACCTCGACTCTCGACAACCCGAAGTCGCGCAAGTAGTCGGCAAAAAGCTGGGGTTGCCTGTGCTGCATTTGCCCCAGTTAGTGGCGCTGGCGTTAGGAATTGAGCCGAAAGCTCTAGGATTAGATCGTCATGTGGTGTCAACGCGATCGGTATTGGAAAAGTTAGGGATTTAGTAACTCGCACTACTCACAAACCGCTTCTCAATCTCAGCCCAGTTGACCACATTCCACCAGCTTTTAAGATAATCTGCCCGCCGATTGCGATAGGTAAGATAGTAGGCGTGTTCCCACACATCATTGCCCATGACGGGGTACAAACCTTGCATTAATGGATTATCTTGATTGGCAGTGCTGATGATCTGCAACTGTTTTTGAGGATTCATGACCAGCCACACCCAACCGCTACCAAACTGGTTTGCACCTGCCTGATTAAACTTTTCCTGGAAAGCTTCATAACTACCAAAGGTGCTTTGAATGGCAGTTGCTAAAGTCCCAGTGGGCTTACCACCGCCGTCAGGCTTCATAATTGTCCAAAACATTGAGTGGTTAACATGTCCGCCACCATTATTTTGAATGGTTTTGCGAACGTCTTCGGGAATCTGATCTAAGTTTTGCAGCAACGACTCTACGCTTTGTTTTTGCAGTGCTGGGTATTTCTCTAAGGCTGCGTTGAGATTGGTGACGTAGGTCGCGTGATGCTTGTCGTGATGAAGCTGCATCGTTTCTGCATCAATAGACGGTGCTAGCGCTGCGTAATCATAAGGGAGAGGTGGCAGTTGCACCAGTGCGGCGTTAGAGGTGGCAGGGAATGCGGTAAACACCATGGAGGCGATGAGCGCGATCGCCACACCGTTAATCAAAGATTGAACGAACTTCTTCATATATTTTTGAGACTCCCATTCTTAACGGTTAAAGCGAAATCAGCATCGCAATGGATACTATCATGGCTTGCAAGTGGATCGAGTCCACCCTTCGCAGTATTTCAGTAAAAGCCGTTCAAGAGAAATCCTACAAAAAAGCCCTCACTCGATTCTTAAGGATCAAGTGAGGGTAGATGAGGCATCTGATGTCAATGCCCCCTCTAGGAATTAGCCAAGGCTCATGGATTAGCTAAGGCTTAGGGACTACTAACCAAGATTGACTTTAACAACCTTGTTTTTCTCTTCTTCAGCTTTTGGAAGCATGAGCTTTAGAATGCCATCTTTGTAATTAGCTTGAACGTTAGTGTTTTGAACGCGTGCAGGAAGAGGGATCACACGTTGGAAGCGACCATAGCGAAACTCAGTACGAGTCATGCCTTTTTCTTCGGTTTTAGTTTCTTCCTTGCGCTCACCACTAATAGAAACTGCATCAGCGCTCACATTAATGTCTAAGTCTTCGGCAGTCATTCCCGGCACTTCTAAGCTCAAATGAATCGCATCAGGCTCTTCTTGAAGCTCTGCGGGAGGAACGAATGCTGCCCGATCCATATCACCATTGGTTGCAGTACTAGCCAAGCGATCGAACAAACGGTTCATATCGCGTTGTAAATAGTCCATTTCTTGAAACGGTTGCCAACGAATAAGAGCCATAACAATCACCTTTGAATTAAGTTAAGTTCATCGTCTAACGACATGCATTCAATTTAACGTGCCCTTGAGTAAACCCTAGTTCGGTTATTTGGAATAGTCGCTGTCGTTTTTCCCGAACAAGTTGGAGATAGCTAGCTTTATTGCTCAAGCGGTAAAATAGGTAACTTCTTACAAAGTAGATTTACTAGACAAAATGAACGACTGCTAAACTGAATCCCTACTTCGGTGATCAGTGACTGTATGACTCATTTTTTTGATCATGCACAGATAATACAACCATAGATCAGAATGACAGCCTACTTGATCTGCTGGGACTTCCAAGCCATTTTTCCAGGAATACACTTTTACTGCACTAAAATTCGACTGGAGTTGGCTGATCTGTTCTTGAGGTCTAATGTAGTAGGTTTTCAGGCGAAAATTGTGCGATTCATCTTTAAGGATTAAGTAAGCTGAGCTTTTAAGCTGTTTAAGACTAATGGGAAAATTGAAAGCGTGTAGCAAAGCTGTCATTATTAAATTGACGTAAGTTTTAAGCAAGTGAACGCTGAACTGTTGCTTAAAGTCAAATTCTTGTTCAAAGCCTGTTAGATTATGGCTTGAAAAACAAAAGTATCCACCTGGTTTTCCAACTCTCTGGATTTCTTTAAAAACCTGCAAGCGATCGGCATGGGAAATGTAGTCGATGCCATTAAAACTAAACAGAATAAAGTCAAAAGAATTATCCTCAAACTGGCTCATATCTCTAGCATCGCAGACTCGGAACTGAGTCGTATTAGAAGGGGCTGAAAACCTTTTTTGGCAAGCTGCAATCATAGTTGCCGAATAATCGATGCCTATGTATTCTGCAACGACTTCAGAAAAATGTTGAGTGGTTCGACCGCCCCCAACCCCAATATCTAGCATTTTCATGCTTCCTAATTGAGTTTGAAGAAGATTAAGAACGGTTGCCTCGGCAGGCTGTAGAGCGCTTAGCTGGGCATAGTATTGCACCACTCCTAGAGAAGTGTAGGTATTTTGATTATTGTCGTGACTCATTGCCAGTACCGTTTACAAAAGTGAATTGGCGCTAGAATGTTGTGGATTTCAGGTTTAATCATGCGAGAGGGACAACCCCTTGCAGACCTGTGGGAGCGATCGCTCTTTGAAACAGTTCAGTCATAGTTTTAGAATCGGTCACGTCTCACAAAGCTTCATCATTTTATCCGCAGCTTAGTACTTTTTGATTCTTTCCAGCGAACAAAGACTCATGCTAGAAACGAGTAAAGAGGGAAAAAAGTTGTAAAGTTTTAACTGCTCCATCCTGCTATTAAAACTATATCGTCGTATGCTTTTTCTAAAGAATGAATACAAGGGTGCAATGCTCATTACCTAAAATCCATATTAAATGCCCTAGTGAGGATCATTCACCATGAAAGACTTCGGAAATAATCGCCGGAAAGCCACATTAGTTAGCATTACAGCGCAACCCCAAGTATTGAAAAACGCCATTGGTGGACGCGATCGCGCTGACTGGTTACGCCTTGATCTCTCTAGTCGCAGCAGCGTTCAAGCCACATTGAGCAAACTAAAAGCGAATGCAGATTTAAGCTTGCTGAACGGTTCAGGACAAGTAGTTTTACAATCAAAACGGAAAGGGAAAAAGAACGAAGCGATCGCCGCCACCCTAGATGCAGGCAGATACTTCTTAAAGATTACTCTAGGTAGCCCTCAAGACCAAACTAAATACCGTCTGCAATTGTCTGGCGTGCCTGTCAATGCTGGAACGGGCACAGGCGCAACTCCAGCAGCTAATACTGCACCTGTGTTAGCGATCAATGCTCCGCTGTCACTGACCAAAGGAACGCCCACGATTTTCAACGGTAACTTGCTAAAAGCCACCGATGCCGAACAAAATTCCAGCCAACTGGTCTACACCCTGACTCAATTACCAGAAGCAGGTCTGCTGAAACTTAATGGCGATCGCCTTAAAGCCGGAGGCACCTTTACCCAAGCCGATATTGATGCGGGTCGCCTCGTATACAACAGCCTAGGGCGCACCCAACGACTGACTAACAACAGTACCAATAACTTCTCTCCTCAAATTTCTGGCTCCAATGTCGTCTGGCAAGGCAGCGGCGGCACCGATGGTGGCACAGACGCTGAAATTTTCTTTTTCAACGGCAGCACCACCACCCAACTGACCACCAACAGTACCGGTGACTTCTCTCCTCAAATTTCTGGCTCTAATGTCGTCTGGAGGGGCAGTGGCGGCACCGATGGTGGCACAGACGCTGAAATTTTCTTTTTTAACGGCAGCACCACCACTCAACTCACTACCAACAATACCTTTGACTTCGATCCTCAAATTTCTGGCTCCAATGTCGTCTGGAGGGGCAGCGGCGGCACCGATGGCGGCACAGACGCTGAAATTTTCTTTTTCAACGGCACCACCACCACTCAACTTAGTACTAACAGTACCAATGACTTCGACCCTCAAATTTCTGGCTCTAATGTCGTCTGGAGGGGCAGCGGCGGCACCGATGGCGGCACAGACGCTGAAATTTTCTTTTTCAACGGCACCACCACCACTCAACTGACCACCAATAGTACCAATGACTTCTCTCCTCAAATTTCTGGCTCCAATGTCGTCTGGTATGGCAGCGGCGGCACCGATGGCGGCACAGACGCTGAAATTTTCTTTTTCAACGGCAGCACCATCACTCAACTGACCACCAACAGTGCCGATGACTTCGACCCTCAAATTTCTGGCTCCAATGTCGTCTGGTATGGCAGTGGCGGCACCGATGGCGGCATAGACCGTGAGATTTTCTTTTTCAATGGCAGCACCACCACTCAACTCACTACCAACAGCGCCAATGACTTCGACCCTCAAATTTCTGGCTCCAATGTCGTCTGGCAAGGCAGTGGCGGTACCGATGGCGGCACAGACACTGAAATTTTCTTTTTCAACGGCAGCACCACTCAACTCACTACCAACAGTACCGAGGACTTCTCTCCTCAAATTTCTGGCTCCAATGTCGCTTGGACTAGCATCGTGGGCGTCACCTTTGAGACTTTCTTTGGTAATTTGGCAACGAATGATAGCTTTGGCTTTACGGTTGCCGATGGGGTGGGCGGAGCAACCAATGGCACTTTTAACCTGACGTTGAGATAGAAGGATATTGAGCTATCTGACTAGCTTGGGGCGATTATTTCAGGGCAAAGGGCTGGTCATAGATGCGATGGATGTGAAATTCCAGGACCGTTTGTTGACCAGCCCAACGCAACTGGGTAATCACCACATCAGCATGGGCACACCAAGCCTCATCGACAAGCTGAAGCGGCACGTCGATCGGGAAAATGCGATAGCCCGATTTTGTAGCTTTGTGAACTGCATTGATTTCTATTATCGTTGGAAATTCTGTTCCATTTAGCTTTACGATGCTGTTCACTTGACAAGGCATTCCCATATATTTTCACTTGTAGATTTTGTGTCAGTTTCAAGGTACAACACAAGATGTTTTGTTAAGTTTATGAAAGTGGGCGATCGCGCTCTTGTCCAGAATGTTTTTTCAAGACGTGTTTGATAATTTCGCCCTATCATTTCCGAGGTATTTAGACAACTTACAAATGGTTTCCCAGTCTTCAAATCAACCCGCAGAATAAAGAGTGATTGTCGCATTAATTGATTTTTACTCAGTATAGATGTACCATTTCGGTTAAGCGATCGCCATCTAACTCCCTAAGTTAAACTTAAGATAACCGCATGAGTCCTGCAACTTATGACCATTGCCAAACTTCCTATATCTACCGAGACAATTGTTCTGCCGTACAACTTAGAAAGTGATGAGCCTGAGTTGGAAAGTGATTTGCACCGTGATCAAATTGATATCTTAATTGAAGTGCCTGAAAACACAGTGGAAAAATCGGCATGATTATTATGCCACAGGTAATTTAACAATGACCCGTTTTAAGGCACCATAATGAGGGCAGCACATCCGATTAACCCATGACCGCCAACTTGATTCCCCCTACTTCCGCTGATTCTCTAGAACAATCGCTCAAGCATTTCTTTGGCTACGATCGCTTCCGTTTAGGGCAAAAAGAAATCATTGAGGCGGCGCTAGAGAACCAGGATTTGCTGGTAATTATGCCTACGGGGGGTGGCAAGTCGATGTGTTTTCAGCTTCCGGCGCTGCTGAAGCCAGGACTAATGATTGTGGTGTCGCCATTAATTGCGTTGATGCAAGATCAGGTGCAAGCGTTGCAAGATAATGGCATTAGCGCCACTTTTCTCAATAGCACGGTCACTTCGCCAGAGGTGCGGCAACGAGCGAGCGACATTTTGAGCGGTCAAACCAAGCTGCTGTACGTAGCACCGGAGCGGCTATTTGGCGAACAGTTTTTAGAGTTTTTAGATCAAGTTAAAGAGAAAGTTGGCATCTCGACTTTTGCCATTGACGAAGCGCATTGTGTATCGGAATGGGGGCATGATTTTCGCCCAGAGTATCGCCAGCTTAAAGAGATTCGTCAGCGCTATCCCGATGTACCCGTGATGGCATTAACGGCGACCGCCACCGAGCGTGTGCGGCTCGATATCCATAATCAACTGGCACTGCGATCGCCCCTCGTCCATGTTTCTAGCTTCAATCGTCAGAACCTTTACTACGAGGTTCGCCCCAAACAAAAACGCTCTTACGAAGATCTGCGCCAAATTATTCGGCAAACGCCTGGCTCAGGAATTGTGTATTGCCTCAGCCGCAAAAAAGTAGACGAAATTACCTATCGGTTGCAGCAAGATGGCATTGAGGCGTTACCTTATCATGCTGGATTGGGTGACAAAGAGCGATCGCAAAACCAAACTCGCTTCATTCGAGATGATGTTCGAGTAATGGTTGCTACCGTTGCATTTGGCATGGGCATTAATAAACCTGACGTTCGTTTTGTCGTTCATTTTGATTTGCCGCGAAACTTAGAAGGCTATTACCAGGAGTCAGGACGAGCCGGACGGGATGGCGAACCCTCGCAGTGTTTGCTGTTTTTGAGCTACGGCGATGTTAAAACCGTCGAGTATTTAATTGAGCAAAAAACCGATCCTAACGAACAACAAATTGCCCGTCAGCAGTTGCGCCAAGTCATTGACTATGCCGAGGGCACCCATTGCCGCCGCAGCATTCAACTCAGCTATTTTGGTGAACGTTTTGAAGGCAACTGCGGCAACTGCGATAACTGCCTTCGCCCCCAACCGACTGAAGATTGGACACTAGAAGCCCAAAAATTCCTATCCTGCGTGGCTCGGTGCAAAGAGCGCTTTGGCATGAAGTACATCATTGATGTGTTGCGCGGCTCCAAGGATAAGCGCGTATTGGCAAATAGACACAACGAGCTTTCTACTTACGGCATTGGCAAAAATCACACTGCCGACGATTGGCGCGTGTTAGGGCGATCGCTTTTACACCAGGGCTTGCTAGAAGAAACCACCGATGGCTACTCGGTCTTACGCCTTAATGCCCAAAGCTGGGAAGTGATGCGGAAGCTGCGTACCGTCGAAGTGGCTCTGCCTAACCAGGTCAGCGAAGCCAAAGAAGAAATCTCCAGCGCCCGTCGTGCTAATGCCGAGCTATTGTTCGATCGCCTCCGGTCGCTGCGCAAGTCGATCGCTGACTCCCAATCAGTGCCGCCCTACGTAGTTTTTGCCGACTCTAGCCTCAAGCTGATGTCGCAACAGCAACCCCAAACGATTGAAGAATTCTCCGAAATCTCTGGCGTGGGAAGCCACAAATTAGCGCAATATGGCGATCGCTTCATCACCGAAATCCGTCTTTTTTGTGAAGAACAGGGCATTCCTCTACAGCGGTCGGCAGGGGTAGCGCCGCCACCTCCGCCACCCCGTGAAACCACCCTCAACGCGACACATTTCCTCACCCTCGAACTCTATCAACGAGGGCATAGACCCGCTGAAATTGCTGAGAAACGGGGCTTGCGCTTAAGTACCGTTATGGATCACTTAGGATCACTTGTGGAAGCCGGAAAAGAGGTTGATTTAGAAGGGTTGGTGTCGGCAGAACGACGATCGCACATTGAAGGAGCGATCGAAATAGCGGGAGCTGCCTCGCTGCGGGCAATCCGCGATCGGCTTGACGAAACCTATGACTACAACGAGATTCGCTTAGTGCGGGCGCTTTGGCGACGCACCAGTTCCTCAGAATAGCGCCACAGGATAAACTAAATCTAATGATTTCAGGAGAAGCCATGCCGATCGACATCGAAGCTGCCCTACTCGCCGAGTTCCAATACTACGGAATCGAAGTTTCCCCTGCCGACATCACGGCTCTCACCGAAGATGACCTCCCTTATGATGACGGTATTCCAATGGAAACTCCGCGCCACGCGTCTCAAATGCACTTGCTCATTGAACCGCTGCAATTGTACTTACCGCGTCGACGCGACTGCTTCATTGGGGGCAATATGTTTGTATACTACAGCCTTGATCAAGCTCGTAACAAAGACTTTAAAGGGCCAGATTTTTTTGTTGTGCTTGATGTACCTCAACGGGAGCGTAAAAGCTGGATCGCTTGGCAAGAAAACGATCGCCTCCCTAATGTGATTGTGGAACTGATGTCGCCCAGCACCGCAGAAAATGATAGAGAAGAGAAAAAACTAACCTATCAAAACAAACTGCGGGTTCCTGAGTATTTTATATTTGAGCCGTTTCTCTACGAATGGTCGGGTTTTAGATTGCAAGAGGGCGTTTATGAACCCATTCAGCCCGATGCCTCTGGGCAGTTGTTGAGCCAAGAACTAGGATTGGTGCTGCGAAGATGGGAAGGCAGCTATGAAGAAATTGAGTCCAATTGGATTCGGTGGGCATTGCCGGATGGAACTTTGCTACCGATTCATGCAGAACTCGTTCAGCAAGAAAAACAACGGGCAGAGCAAGAAAAACAACGGGCAGAGCAGGAGAAACAACGGGCAGATCGATTAGCAGAACGTTTAAGAAGTATGGGAATAGATCCGGATGAACTTTGATTTCAAGAAAGTCAATCTTTATTTAGTTGGTATGATGGGGGCTGGAAAATCGACGCTAGGAAAGCTGTTGGCGCAGGAGTTAGGCTATCGGTTTTTGGATACTGATGCGGTGATTGAGGCGGCAGCAGGGCAACCTGTAACCGAAATCTTTGCAACATCGGGAGAAGCGGCGTTTCGAGAATTAGAAACCCAGGTTTTAGGACAGGCAGCAGCTTATCAGCAAATGGCGATCGCCACAGGCGGCGGTATTGTTCTACAACGCCAAAACTGGAGCTATCTTCGCCACGGCATTGTCATCTGGCTGGATGTATCAGTAGAGCAACTGTGCGATCGCCTCCAAGGTGACAGCACCCGTCCTATCCTGCAAGGCGTTGACCTCTCGCAAAAACTCCAGACGCTTTTAGAACAACGCCAGCATCTCTATGCCCAAGCTGATGTGCATATTATTGTCGGGGCTGATGAATCGCCTCAACAGTTGGCAATCCGAGTCTTAGAAGAAATTCAGAAATCTCTAAAGCCCGAAGTGCGTCCTCCGTCTGCATCAGAATTCACAGTTGAATACACCCAAAATTGATAGACTGCCAAGATATTATTTGCCATCCGCCCCATGAAATGTGACCCTAATCCAGTTCAAATCAACGATGCTACTCGCGTCCGAGTTCTAGGCGAAGCCCTGCCATACATTCAACAATTTGCTGGGCGCACGGTCGTTATTAAATACGGCGGCGCAGCCATGAAAGATAGCCTCCTCAAAGAACTCGTACTGCGAGATGTAGTGCTGCTTTCTAGTTTTGGCTTACGTCCTGTTATTGTTCACGGTGGCGGCCCCGAAATTAATTCCTGGCTCGATAAATTGGGCATTGAGCCTCAATTCAAAAATGGTTTGCGCGTTACCGATGCTGCCACCATGGATGTTGTGGAAATGGTGCTGGTGGGTCGAGTCAATAAAGAAATTGTGGCATTAATTAATCAGGCTGGCGGCTTGGCTGTGGGGCTGTGTGGCAAAGATGCCAATATCATCATGGCGCGTCCTGAAGGGCAAGAGGGCATTGGCTTTGTGGGAGAAGTGAGCAGCATTAACGTTGAGCTAGTAAAACTGCTGGTAGAGAGTGGCTATATTCCAGTTATTTCTAGTGTTGCTGCCGATAGAACTGGGCAATCGTACAATGTTAATGCCGATACGGTAGCGGGTGAACTGGCGGCGGCTTTAGGGGCAGAAAAACTCATTCTATTGACCGATACCCCTGGCATTTTACGCGACTATCATGATCCTTCTACCATCATGACAATGTTGGATATCAGTGAAGCCCGCAAATTGATTGACTCTGGCATTGTCGGTGGCGGTATGATTCCTAAGGTGAGTTGCTGTGTACGATCGCTAGCCCAGGGCGTTCGGGCAGCCCATATTATCGATGGTCGCATTGCCAATGCGCTGCTGCTAGAAATTTTTACTGATGATGCTGGAATTGGCACCAAAATCGTGGCATAGATAGAAGAACTATTGATGATGACAGAAAACTTAGAACTTGTTCGCCAACAGTTTCAAACTGGACAAAACGCTTTTGAACGCGGGCTGTACCGCCAGTCGATAGAAGCACTAGAAAAGGCAGTAAGTTTTGCCGATCGCAACTCGTCGCTAGGCGGAGAAGTGCAAATTTGGCTAGTGACTGCTTATCAGGCAGCAGATAAAAATATGGAAGCGATCGCCCTTTGCGAATCTCTAAGCAGCCACCCTGATGTCAAAGTCCGCAAACAAAGCCGCCGAATGATTGCCATTCTAAAAGCTCCTAAGCTCAAGCTGCGGGAAGAATGGATGACTAAGATTCCTGACCTGACTAAGCTTGATGAAGCAAGCGGCAAGAACAAAAGAGCTTCCGGCTATCTGCCTCCTGCTCCGCGTCCACGTCCTAAGCCTGCTCCGGAGCCTGTTGACTTAAGCCAGGTTGAAACCAAGGATAATGGGTTTGTATGGATTGCTTTAGGGGCGATCGTGCTAACAATTTTGGGCTTGATTCTAGCGAGCTAATTAGTCTCGTTAAAAACAAAAACTTATAGATGTTACTACGTTAAGACATCATTTGCTTAGAGAAGTTACTAAGAGAAATGATTGCTGACCTTCTGCTCAGTGAATGCTTTGAACTCAATTGCGTCATGACTACAAAATAAACGGACTTCTTGAACGCGATCGTTTGCTAAGGCATGAAGCCGATCTTGATTATGCAACCGCGCCTCGCGGTCTACTTCCATCAGCCACTGGTAAGCCGTTAGTCCGGGTGTACAGTGACGATTTTCTGCGTCCATTTCGTGTCGATAAAAATAAGCATCTCCCGCATTTAACAACCAGCCTTCTGAAGTTGCAATTGCCACACCTGCATGACCCTTCGTATGCCCTTTCAGCGGAATCAGAAGAATTTCCGGGGGTAAGCCTTCCAAATCACGAACGGCTTCAAAGCCAAACCAATGTTCGCCTCCTGGGGCATAATACTTCCAGTTTTTAACTTCATCCCATTGTTTTGGGCGGTAGCGTCCACTGGTAACAAAACCATGCCGATTCTGTGCGGCATCCTTTTCAGTTTGCATGACATGAACCGTTGCTTCAGGAAAATCCTCTAAACCACCTGCATGGTCAAAATCGAGATGAGTGAGGATAATATGCTGCACGTCATTTCTAGAAAAACCAAGTGCCTCAATTTGGGCGATCGCCGTATATTTGCGATCGAATTGCACGTTATTAAAATGTACAAAGAATGGACTAAGCCGCATGTAAGGAGATTGTACATCCCGCAGTCCAAAACCAGTGTCAACCAGAACTAATCCCTGATTCGTCTCAATCAACAGACAATGGCAAACCAGTCGAGCCGTCAGCCCTTGACTAAAACCATCAAAGAGCGCACCTCCAACAGGACACATACAGCCACAATTTAGATGATGAATATGCATAGCGCTAGTGCTACTTCCTGCTTACTGAAACGAGAAATCAAAAATTGTACCTTTAGTCAAAAAGCATAGTAGATAAAACCATAACTCCTTCAAAGCCCCTTTCCTTTAGGAGAGGGGTTTGGGGAGAGGTCGCTCTTAGACTACTCCTTACCTGATCCTGGCTCATTCAGTAGGCGGTTCGCTTCAGCCTTTACCGTGTCGGGCAAAACCTTGCTAACAGCACCCTGAACTTTAGTCATCAAAGATTCTGCTAAAATTCCGTCTTTACCTGACATTAGGGCTTCAAACCCCTGTTTAGCAACTTCAGCCGGGTCGTCTTTCTTCATCGCACCTAATCTTGTATCATCTAAACCAGCACGATCAAAAAAGTTGGTGTCAGTCGGACCCGGCATGAGCGCAGTCACAGTTACACCCGTGTCTTTCAACTCGTTACGAATAGCCTCAGAGAAGGAATGAACGAATGCTTTGGAGGCAGCATAAACTGCCTGAAAGGGGCTAGGAGTTTGAGACGCGATCGATGATGTGAAGAGAATCTTGCCTTCACCGCGATCGACCATATCTTTCACGACCCGTTTGGCAAGATGAACCGTGGAGGCAATGTTAAGCTCAATTAAATTGAGTTCTGCTTGCAAGTCGGTTTTAGAAAACTCACCACCAACCCCAACTCCTGCATTAATCGCGATCGCATCTACAGGTCGTCCCACCGTCTGAATTTGGCTATAAAGCGTCTCGACTCCATCATAGGTAGCCAGGTCAGCCTGCACAGTTTGAACTTTAGCACCCAGCCCACTCAATGCTTGAGCCACCTCATCAATGCTGGAACCCGTAGACGTAACAACTAGATCAAACCCATTCTGAGCAAACTGTTTAGCAAGCTCATAGCCAATACCACTAGAAGCACCCGTAACCACAGCCAAAGGACGAGTTAATAGATTATTCACGATCGGTCACTCCTGTTAGTGTACTTAAATTACTACTCAAGTTATCTTTACGGGGTTTAGTTCTATGCTTCATCCAGTCATTGAGTGCTTTTTCATCGTGTGAAATTGTGCGCCATAAATCTATCCCAGCGACGATGGATCTTAATTTTAGGGACGATGAATTACTGTACAAACAGGACTATTTTGAGACAAAAAATTGAGTGCGATATGCACAAAAGAAAACCCTACAGGCACTTAACGTAATCCCGTACAAATCAATTTATAGGGCTACAAGCAAACTTTCCTCTAGCGTTAGAGAGATGTTTAACTAACTAGATGCGTGGAGAGGGGAATCGCTAAATCTTTAATATCGAGTAATCTGCAATCTTTTTCTGAGCAGGCATTAAACTTTTTCACTCAATGTTAGCGATCGCCTCTCCAATCACAACATCCTCATAAATTTCTTCGATCGTGGTGTAAAAGTCCACGCTCTTAAGATGAACTTTGTCACCCAGCTTGTAAGACTGTAAAACCCAAAATCCTTCATCGTTGCGCCGAAAACAATCAAGCCGTTGTCTAGTTTGGCTAATTAAAACATACTCTATTAACGTTTCCATTTCTTGATAGTCGGCAAACTTATCGCCTCGATCAAAGGCTTCTGTAGAATCAGACAACACTTCTATAATTAGACAGGGATAGCATTTAAAGAGAGTCATGGAGCGATCGCGATCGTCGCAAGTCACCATCACATCAGGATACAAAAAACGATTCGACCTGTTAAGCCGAGCCTTCATATCTGCCATAAATACTCGACAGCCGCTTCCCCGCACGTGAGTTCGTAGAAGAGACGCGCAGTTAAGTGAAATAGTCACGTGGGCATCAGAAGCCCCTGCCATCGCGTACACATCGCCATCAAAATATTCGTGTTTAACGAGACTAGTGGCTTCTTTTTCTAGATATTCATCCGGAGAAATGAAAGGATAGCTTTGGTTAGCAACCATAGTTTGGGGGCGCTAGGAAAATAGGAATGCAGTTTGATTCGCCCCTTAATTGTATTGCATGAGCCAGCCGCTGATATTGCTCCATCATCGTGTTATAGATGTAAAGGCTTGCTTAACAGTTCACTGAATATTCTTAACGGTATCTCCTGTGGCTTCTCAGTCTTCACTTCACTTCAACCAAAGATTCACTCCATCATTGGGTAACCTTTTGTCTGATAGCCTCACCGTGTTTTGGGGCGATTGGCTTGATCTGCGAGTTCGCATTCTCCAAGTTGTTGCTTCCGGCTTAATTTCGCCGCTAATCTACATTTTGGCGTTTGGGTTAGGTCTGGGCAGCGCGCTCACTGTGAAGCCGCCTGTGGGTGATACCTACCTTCAGTTCATTTTGCCAGGGATGGTAGCGTTATCTTCTATGACCATTAGCTTTGGCGGTACGACGTTTTCAATCTGCGGCGAGCGGCTTTACTCTAAAACTTTTGAAGAAATTTTGCTTTTGCCTGTGAGTCCTTTAGCGCTGTTCCTTGGCAAAATGCTAGCGGGTATTGTCCGAGGGCTATTAACGTCTTCTTCGGTGCTGCTATTGGCAATATTGTTTACAGGACAATGGAATTTTCTGAACCCACTGTTTTTACTAATTCTTGTTCTCAACTGTGCAGTTTTCTCAGGATTGGGTGTCATTGTAGGACTGAATGTTAAGTCATTGGAAGGTGTAGGGATTTTGAACAATTTTTTAATTGTGCCAATGTCTTTTCTAGGCGCAACCTTTTTTGACCCTGGCACTTTACCGATCGCCCTAAAATTTATCGTCTATCTGTTGCCATTGACCTATACTAGCTTGGGTCTAAGAGCAGCGGCTTACCTACCATTTAACCAGTTTCCCTGGTATGTTTTGCCAATTTTGCTGGTCGTGGCAATGGTTCTTTGCTTCATTGGAGCCCGTCAGTTTTCTAGTCAAAAAGACTAGCCAGAATAGGCACGAGAGCGTTACTCTTGCTTGTCTATCCTTCACTATTTACCTCTTATTCCTGTATATCTATGGCTTCTGATGATTTGCGTGCCACTCGCCTTGAAAAAGTTTCTCAGCTTAAAGCGCTAGGACTCAATCCTTACGCTTATCGGTGGGATGTCACCCATCAGGCACAGGCGTTGCAAGAGCAATATTGTGAACTAGCGGATGGGGAAGAGGTTGATGTGGAAGTGGCGATCGCCGGACGCATCCTGACGCGCCGAGTATTTGGCAAACTCGCTTTTTTCACGCTGCAAGATGAGACAGGCACCATTCAGCTTTACCTCGACAAAGCCCAAATTGAAGCAGCAATGCCAGACTTACCAGATGCCTTTAGCCACCTAAAGCAACTCACCGATGCAGGTGACATTTTGGGCGTTAAGGGCAATATTAAACGCACCGAGAAGGGTGAGCTATCAGTCAAGGTGAGCCAATACAGCATCCTCACCAAATCACTGTTGCCATTGCCCGACAAGTGGCACGGTTTAACAGACGTAGAAAAACGCTATCGTCAGCGCTACGTAGACCTGATCGTGAATCCAGAGGTGCAGCAAACCTTCCGGCGACGGGCACTCATTACCGCTTCGATCCGTAGGATGCTGAACCTTAAAAACTTTATTGAAATTGAAACACCCGTCTTGCAGTCTGAGGCAGGCGGTGCAGATGCTCGTCCCTTCGTTACCTATCACAACACGCTGGAGATGGACTTGTATCTAAGAATTGCGACCGAACTACACCTGAAGCGGCTGGTAGTCGGCGGATTTGAGCGCGTGTTTGAAATGGGGCGAATTTTCCGCAATGAAGGCGTTTCGACGCGGCATAACCCTGAGTTTACTTCTATCGAAATTTATCAGGCATATGGCGACTACGAAGACATGATGACGCTGACAGAGGAAATGATTACAACTCCGGCACAAGAAGTTTTGAAGACTTTGCAGATTACTTATCAGGGTGAGGCGATCGATCTCACTCCGCCGTGGCGCAAAGTAACCATGCATGATCTGGTTAAAGAGCACACAGGGTTGGACTTTGAAGCATTTACAACCCTAGAGGAAGCAAAAGCCGCAGCAAAAGCCGCAGGAATTCATGGCACTGAAGACTGTGAGGCGATCGGCAAGCTGTTAAACGAAGCCTTTGAGCAAAGGGTAGAAGCCACCCTCATTCAGCCAACGTTCGTCACCGATTACCCAGTGGAAATTTCGCCCCTCGCTAAGCCTCACCGCAGCAAGCCTGGACTAGTGGAACGGTTTGAGCTATTTATCGTAGGGCGAGAAACTGCCAATGGTTTCTCAGAGTTAACTGACCCGATTGATCAGCGGGAGCGACTAGAGGCACAGGCAGCGCGGAAAGCTGAGGGTGACTTAGAGGCACAAGGTGTAGATGAGGACTTTTTGACAGCGCTGGAGTATGGAATGCCGCCTACAGTGGGCATGGGCATGGGCATCGATCGCCTGGTGATGCTGCTATGCGATTGTGCCAGCATTCGAGATGCGATCGCCTTTCCGCTCCTCAAGCCCGAAGTCGGGGAGGCTTAATTCGAGACTTCCGCCATCTCAATCACTCGCCCATCCAAATCCTTGACCAAAAAGTTCAAAGGCTTTTCCCGCCGAATCTTATACTTCACACGGTAAGACTGGGTCCGCATGAGCAACAGTTCCAAGCAATCGTGATCAAAGCAAACGTGGCGCTGCCGATCTTTCTGCCCCAGACTTGCCCCCGAAATAACGTGCAACTGAGTGTTTTTCTTAAGCTGATACCAAAGCCCCTCTGGATTGGTGAAGCTCGTGGTGGCAGGTCGCCCGATCGCCGCTGAAGCATACATCGGGTCAATCCCAACGGTTCCTAAGGTTTGTTCGTAGTTGTAGTAGTAGTGCAGTGGCACATCTGCCACCGTTAAGTCCAGCAGCCCTTCATAAAATCTTTTTGCCAACTCTAGGTCAGATACCATAATGGTATGGACTTTGGGAGCGCTTGTTAAAAACATCCACATTGCCCCAGCATAGGCAACCAACAGCGCCACCATGATGCCTTGAGTAGAAAGCAAGCTGTCGAGGGGAAGGAACGTTGCTAAAGTCTGAAACATAGATGAGGTAAGAGTACTAGCAATGACCATGAATGGAAATAAAGCGGCTTTGAATAAGTTTGCAACTACAGATTCAAATCACAATGAACCTAGGTAGAGGCTCTTTATAGCCCCTAGTCTACCAAGGACTTCCCAATTTCGTCTAAATCTCAACGTCTGCTTTAGTTCAGAACATTAGATAATAGAGTGAATCAAACCTGGTATTGTCTTCGGACTTGCGCCGTCTTAATCAGGAATTTTTGAACTGGAATCAAGAGGGATATCGATGGCAGGGCAATTATTATTAGTAGACGACGAACCCGGCTTACGGCAGGCAGTCCAAGCCTATCTGGAAGAAGATGGCTTTACAGTACATGTTGCCAGTAACGCGCGGGAGGGATGGGATATGTTGCAGCGCATTTCCCCCGACCTAGTCATTTCTGACATTATGATGCCGCAGGTCGATGGCTACCAATTTCTCAAGCAGCTTCGAGAAGATCCTCGGTTTGAGGCATTGCCTGTCATCTTCCTCACGGCGCGAGGCATGACGTCCGATCGCATTTCGGGTTACAACGCAGGGTGCGATGCCTATATCTCTAAGCCTTTTGACCCGGATGAATTAGTGGCGATCGTCACTAGCATTCTAGAGCGTCGAGCGGCTGCAAGTAAGGTCGCGGCGGGCGATGGCGAAGAAATCGACATTGCCGACTTAGCCAAACAAATGGCAGAGATTAAAGCCATGCTGACTCAACGCAGCGGCATTGTCCAAACGCCTTCTCCCATTAAAATAGACTTTACGCCGCGTGAACAAAGCGTTCTAGAACTGGTGGCGCAAGGGCTAATGAACAAAGAAATTGCTCGACGGCTAGAAACGAGCGTCCGCAATGTGGAGAAGTACGTAAGTCGCTTGTTTAGCAAGACGGGAACGAATAGCCGTACAGAGCTAGTGCGCTATGCATTAGAGCATGGCTTGGCGAACTAGGCTTTCCATATCATTTTCATTTACTGTTTAATCTGCCAGATTCTGATGGTTTTGCTGCCGCTGCCTGTGGCGATCGCTCCCTCTAGGCTAACCACAAAATAGTTAATCTCTTCCTCGTAGCCTGTTAGCGTTTGCTTTACTTGCCCTGTTTCCAAATCCCAAATTTTGAGAGTTTGATCCCCACCGCCACTAATTAAGGTTTTACCATCGGGTTTGAGAACGATCGCATTAATAACACCGTTCTGTTTGGTTAAGGTACGCGGTGCGGCAGCGTTGTCTAAATCCCAGATTTTAATAGTTTTGTCGGCGCTGCTGCTAATCAAGGTACTGCCATCAGGGCTAACCGCCAACGCATTGACAAAGCTAGTATGACCTTTGAAGGTGCGAACATTCTTGCCAGTGTCAACTTCCCATTGTTGGATAATGTTGTCCACACCACCACTAAAGAGCGATCGCCCATTGGGGCTAAAGACCACTCCATTCACAAAGTCTTTGTGCCCCATCAATGTCCGTATGGCAGTACCCGTTGTTAAATCCCAAAGTCTGACTGTTTTATCTGCACTTCCACTTGCCAGAATTTTACCGTCGGGGCTAATATCTAGGGCGTTGATATAGCCTTGATGCCCTTGCAGGGTCTTAAGTTCTTTTCTAGAGGCTAAATCCCAAAGTTTGATAGTAGTTTCGGAACTGCCACTCACCAAAGTTTTTCCATCAGGCGTGATGGCGATCGCATTAATATAGCCTGTGTGTCCCATTAGAGTCTGAAGAGGTTTTCCAGTCTCAAAATTCCACAGTCGAATACTACTATCGGCGCTACCACTCACTAAAGTTTTTCCATCGGGGCTAAGGGCAAGGCAATTGACGAAACTTGTGTGCCCTTTCAACTCCCTGAAACCAGAAATTTTTTCGGTACGATGATTTGAAAAAAATTGAGCATAGTAGGTTTGCTTCAGTCCGTAGCCACCAATCATCAGGATGGTCAGAGCAATCGCGCCTCCTAGCCACCAGGGTTTTCCTGCTTTTTGAATTACTTCACCTTGACGCACTGTCTCTTTATTGATCCGTCTGACAATAGTAGAAGGCGTGAGTTGTGTCGGATGGAGTTGCTCAGCCACACCGATCGCCAGTTTTGGTAGCGTATCGAGAATTTCTTGAGTATCTTGGGGGCGATCGCAGACTCGGTTAGCAACCAATCGATCAATAAAATCTGCAAACGCAGGCGATAAATTAGGCGCATATTTTCGCCAAGTTAGCTCATTGTTAAAATAATCGTACATCCCTATATCAGTTGGCTGGCTACCTGTGAGCAGATAGATTAAAGTGCAGCCCAAAGCATAAAAATCAGACTGAGGAACAGCCTGTCCTTTTTCTTGCTCTGGCGGTGTATAGCCTGCCGAACTAATGCGAGTAATACCGCCCGTTTTACCCACCTGCTCTAGATAAGTGAACGTCATTTCGCGGGCAGTGCCAAAATCAACCAGAACGATTTGTCCAGTCGATCGCAGCATAATATTCTCAGGCTTAATATCTCGATGGAAATAATTTTTTTGGTGTACTAAGTGGAGTACCTCTACCAATTGCTTCAACCAGTTCAAAGCCTGTTTCTCGCCAATGGGATTATGCCCTTGTTGTCGCATCCACTCGCGTAAGTTCAACCCATCAATTTTTTCCATCATTAAGCAATGCAGTGGATCATGGCTGCCATGAGGAAAGTATTGAAAATATCCATCCGACTCTATCGCCGGAACGCTAGGATGAGCTAACTGACTTAGAACTAATGCCTCTTGGCGAAACAAATCTACTGCTTTTGAGTTGTTTCCGTATTCTGGCTTTAAAACTTTGAGCAACTTAGGCACGCCGCGCTCAAATGCCTCGTAAACAATGCCAAAGCCACTCTTATTATTAATAAGGCGCATAACACGGTAGCGCCCTTGCAAGAGTAACTCTGAACGGCAGCTTTGGCAAAATAGCTGAACCTCGTTCTCTGGGTGCTCAGGCTGAGGACATTGGGGGTTAATACAAAGGCTCATGGGAAACTGGCTTGTAGATGCATCTAGATAAGGGCAAAGCTTACGATATCAATATACCCAGAGGGATAAATTCTACGACTTGTTCACGGGTAGCTTGTTTATCAGTCAGATTTATTGGTCAGATCAGGGAGCAACAGGCATGACAGAATTTCAGCAATCCTTAGCAGATCTCTCGAAGGCAGAGGTCTGGAATTTGCCCCTTGGCTCACAGCGTGATTGGGTTTGGAGAGGTTGGCAAGTTCGCTATACCCATCTTCGGGGCGGCAAAGACCACGCGCCGATGCTCTTGCTTCACGGGTTTGGTTCGGCTCTGACCCAATGGCAAGAAAACTTTGTGCCTCTTAGCCAATTGCGCACTGTCTATGCCTTGGATCTCCTAGGATTTGGGGGTTCGGAAAAGGCGACTGCACCTTATAAAATTAGCTTTTGGGTCGAGCAGGTTTACGAGTTTTGGCGCACTTTTATTCATCAGCCTATTGTGCTGGTAGGGCATTCTCTGGGGGCATTGGTGGCATTGGCAGCGGCGATCGCTCATCCTGAAATGGTGCAAAATTTGGTGTTGGTTACCTTGCCTGCTGCCCGACAAGAGCTATTGCCCACCCTACCTCACTGGCTCCAATCGATCGCGGGCGAAGCCGAAAGTTTCTTTGCCTCTCCTTTGTTGATAGGAGTGTTGTTTCAATTGATCAGCCGACCCAAAGTGATTCGGGCAATTTTGCGAACGATCTATGTCAACAAAGACCGGGTGACAGAAGAATTGGTAGAAAGCTTCCTGGCACCAGGGCGCGATCGTGGGGCAGCCCAAACCCTGAGCCGCCTCACCAAAGCCAGAACCCAAAACGACTTTAGCCCCCTCACTAAAGAACTGTTGCCTCAAGTTCAAGTCCCCACGCTTGTCCTTTGGGGCACCGAAGATCGAGTCATTCCCCTAACTTGGGGGAGACAACTCCCGGCTCTTAACCCACTCCTCAAGCTAGTCGAAATTCCTAATGGGGGTCACTGTGCTTATGATGAGTGCGCTGAACGGGTAAATGAGGAGATTCTGGTGTGGTTACAAGATAGTGTTTAAGAAGGGGATCTTTTTAACGGATGTTCACCCAGAGCAAAAAGCGCGCGGCGTAGATTCATTAAGCCTTGTCGATTTAGGGAGTTGCAATTAAATAACGCCCCGAATCGCCCCCTAAATCCCCCATTTTGGGGCAGGGCTGATCTACTGATGAGAGAAAATACATACTGAAAGAGTCTTCTCGTTGGAGTTTACGCTCATGAACCTCATCCAGCATCTTCAGACCGTCCGAGACTATCGCACGCAACCCGAATATCCCCTCTGGGTCATTTTGGTCTTAGTGATCATGGGCACCATGAGTGGCTCTACAGGCTATCGCCCCCTGGCTGATTTCGTTGAGCGGCATCAAAGCGACCTTTTAGATCTCATGGGTCTGCCTCAAGAGAGACTCCCGAGTTTATCGACCTTGCGACGGATCATGGTGCGAGTCGATTTTGTCTCCTTCACCGAGGCGTTTAATCAGTGGGCACAAGAGCACTGTCCACCCGCCCCCACTGAGCAAGTTGCGGTGGATGGCAAAGGCATCAAAGCCAGCTTGCAAGATTATGACCAGTCTTATCAAGACTTTGTCAGTGTCGTTTCCGCCTTCAGTGTTCAGCAGGGCGTGGTGCTAGGCTTAGAGCCAATGCGCAATGGTGAGTGTAGTGAAATCAAGACCGCTCAAGTGTTGCTAGAGAAACTGCAACTCCAGGGTGTTTGCTTCAGTCTCGATGCCCTCCATACTCAAAAAAAACAACGCAGCAGATCATTGCCAGTGGCAATGATTACTTGATTACGGTGAAAGGCAACCAGCAGACTTTGTTTAACCAGTTGCAGACTCAGTTTGAACAACTGCCACCGCTCAGTGTTGACCATCAAAGTGAACGGACGCGGGATCGAGTGACGCACCGTCGGGTCAGCGTTTTAGACCAAATTCCCGCCCTCGACCCGCAATGGATGGGCATCCAACGGATTGTTCGAGTGGAGCGAACAGGCACTCGGGCGGGCAAACCCTATGATGAGACAATGTTTTACATCAGTTCTTTGAGGTTAGATGCGGCGGGTTTTGCCCAACAGATTCGAGGGCACTGGCAAATAGAGAATCGGCTGCACTGGGTCAAAGATGTAGTGCTGAAAGAGGATGAATCGCCTCTCTGTGATGGCAATGCCTCGGTCAATTTTGGAATTGTCCGCACTTTCGGAGTCAATCTTTTTCGGCTCAATGGGTTTGATTCCATCACGAAAGGACTGCGCTTCCTTGCCCATGATGTCGGGAAGCTATTTTCCTTCTTTCAATAGATCAGCCCTGCCATTTTGGGGGACTTTGAAAGGTTCGGAAGTCCCCCAAAATGGGGGATTTAGGGGGCTGAAAAGTCAAAGCATCCCACTGGGGTTTTATCTTCACGCAACTCCCTTAGGTGCAATACCTCGATTGTCGCTCGTCCAACTGAGGTCAACCCAATCACCATCATGGAGTCAGCAGTCCAAGTAAAATGCTCTTGCCAAAGCTGTTGGCGAGGGTTAAATAAAGGAACAGTTTGCTCTGTTATGGGATCAATGCCTAGGACTTTAGCATATTTGTGATTATTACAGCCCTGACAAGACAGTACCAAATTTTCTAAAGTTGTCTTACCTCCTTCATGGCGCGGGAGAATGTGTTCGACTGAGAAGGATTGGGTTGCAAAATCCATTTGACTGCAACAGTACTCACAACATCGTCTCGCTCTAGCGATAACGACTCGGCGTTGCTCAGCCGTTACCCGATCTTCAGGCACAAGCAGGCGGACAAATATTTAAATCTTGCATAATTTCAGAGAGCGATCGCCTCCGTAACCGTCCTAGTTCTCCCAAGGATCTAATGCGATCGGCATCTAGGTGCTCTATCTCGTCTGTAAGTTGGATCAATTCTGTGAGGTCTTTATCTGACAGTTCTTCATCTGATAAGGTCAGCCTTTGTTTTTTAGCTACTAATTCGTTGAAACGACCTTGAACTTCATCAGAAATTCCTTGGTTAATTTTTACAAGTAGTTCAGATTCAGAGATCGACAAACTAGGAACCTCTCGCTGAGCACGAAGCTTTAAGACCTCGGTTACAAACGTCTCTAAGTCTTGGGAGGACATTTGTTCAACCGCTTTTAAGATCTCATCTGCTGAAACTTGAGCTTCAACTCGAATAACAGTCATAGGTTAAAAGTTGACGATGTAATCTGAATGCTTTCACGATATCGCAATCAATTCTCGAAAGTGTGAAATCAGTCTTTAAAACTCAAAACCGCAGAAAGCTCAATCCTTTCCATCACAAATTTCTGGGTAGCAAACCACGATCGCAGTCTCGCGCACACCCATCAAGCGATAGTATCGAGTACTAAGCGATTCTTAAGTCCGGGGCGCTTATCCATCCTGCGAGAGGTATTTTTTATTTATGACTGTCACCCAAGCTCCTGCTTTCTGCGAAGGAATTCAATATTTTAGTGAAACACTGCCAGGGTTCGATATCTATGGCAAAACTCCTGCCATTGCCGAAGGCAGTCAGGCGATCGCCAATTCCACTGATCCCAGCGCCGTTTATCAAACGCTGCTCTATGCCGATGCCTTACGGTATTTAACCCTACAAATCACAGCTAGCAAAGCATCGGGGCACCCTGGCGGTTTTGCCAGCCAAGCAGAGGCTTATGCAGCACTGGTAATGCTGGGGCACAAAAATATCTTGACCGAAGTAGGACACCATGCGCCGGGTTTTTACAGCGCCATGTTTTTAGACCGATCGCTAGAAGCAATGGAGATTAAGACGGTGCAGCAGGCGCGCGATCGCTTCCGTGAACAGCACGGGCTACTCGGTCACCTTTCCGGTTATATTCCCGGCATCCTTGCGCCCGCCGGGCCCCTAGGGCAAGGACAGCACTTTGCCATGGCAGCCGCACTCCTCCACCGCGATACCCTTTTCCCTTTTACACTGGGCGATGGTGGCATGGGTGAACCCTACCCCATGAGCAGCATGGCGCACTTTCACACGGCTTATCCTCAGGTTACAAATTTCTTGCCTGTCCTGGTTTGGAACGGCTTTTCCCAAGAGCATCACAGTATGGTGTCGCTGCAATCCAACGATCGCATGACGGCGTACTGGCAAGGCAACGGCTTTGAAGAAGTCATTCTGATTGATGCTAAAGAGTTTGATGACCAAAACCAATCCGGTGCATACATCGACAGCACCATCTTCTCGCTAGAACAGCGAATGGCGTTTGCACAAGCAGTGCTAACAGGTATGGATAAGGCAGCTAAATCTGCCCTGGGTGGCAAACTCACCGTTTTCATCATCAAACAACTAAAAGGCGCTGGGGTTCACGCTAGAGGAGCAAAATCACATAACCTTTATGCCCACCACACGATCGAAAACGCCGATATTATTGCCGGGTTGCAAAGCTGCGCTTTAACGGTTCCAGCGTGGGAGCTAGTCCGGACAAACTGTGAGCGATCGGGCGGTGGGTCTGCCAGTCAAGTGGCGGTGACAGAATCGGTGCTGCCATTGATAGATTTGGGAGAGTTATCGTTAGAAGAATATGCGATGGGAGAAGCGAAGGTTTCAACGACAGCGATCGGGCGGCTGGTAGGAGAAGTAGGAGGACGCGATCGCTCTTACTTAGTGACCAACGCCGATGGCAACGAAGCTTCTGGAATTGCCAACATCAATCAAGCGCTCAAAATTAATCACCCTACCGCCGATCCTCTCTATAATCAGGCTCCAGGCGGTCAGGTCTACGAGCCATTAAGCGAAGATGCCTGTGCTGGGCTGGCAGTTGGGCTAGCACTCATGGGTTCTCGATCGCTTTGGTGTTCCTACGAATCCTTTGCAGTCAACGGGCTACCCATTTGGCAAACCGTTACTCAAGCAATGGCAGAACTCCGCCGTCCCACGCCTTCTACTATGACATTGTTTACGGCAGGAGCATTGGAGCAAGGACGCAACGGCTGGACGCACCAACGTCCCGAAATCGAAGCATACTTTGCAGCAATGATGCGAAACGGCAACATATTCCCGGTCTTCCCACCCGATGCCAACAGTGCCCAAGTCTGTTACGAGTGGGGGCTAACGACTCGGAATAAAGGCATTGTCATCACGGCTAGTAAGTCACCCTTACCCATTCGGACGACGCTAGCGCAAACTCGTCAAGCGTTGCAGGATGGTGCAGTGGTGCTGAAGGAAACGCCAGGAGCCAAAACCGTTGTGTTTGCGGTAATTGGCGATATGACCCTACTACCCGTTTTTGAGGCAGCCACTCATCTCGAATCCCAAAACATTGGCGTGCGGATTGTTTCAGTCATTAGCCCCCGTCGCCTTTACCGTCCTGATGACGTGGCGTGGAGCACTTGCTCTGAGCCAGATGGCGGCTTTTTAAAGGATGATGAATTCGATGCGATGTTCGGTGGCGATGCTGTGATTGGGGTAACGGGTGGACCAAGCAATATGCTAGAGCCAATCATGCTTCGTAGCCCTGCCAAACGCGATACGCTGGCTTGGAAGCGTGGAGAAACCACGGCAAGCGCGGGCGAATTGATGGCGTTTAATGGTATTACGGCTGGAGCACTGGTGCAGCGAGCGATCGCTCTGACTCTTTAAACTTAATCTGCTGACTCATTCCTTAAAGGCGATCGTATCTGACATGGAGGCGATCGCTTTTTATATCAGCCAGAAGCAAATTAGCAACTAGTCCAAAGATGCCTAAAGAAGATTCTCTTGTGCACATTGAAGTTATCCACCCAATAATTTGAAAAGCCTTAAAGATTCTGTAAAATTTGAGACTTACGTTTAAGAGAAATTGGCTCGACCGCATAGACTGTCTATGTATTTACCGTTTAGTAGCTTCAGTACCCACGTAATAGCATTGGCTACATTTCAGACTTACGAATGTTTTAAGATTTTGAGGTTGGCTGTAAAGAATCAGAAGCTAGAGGGAACTCTAGAGCTACCTGGTTCTACTTGCGGAAGACTAGCTGTACACACAGAGCTGTAGAAGATTATGCGAATTTTAGTCACAGGTGGTGCGGGTTTCATTGGCTCTCACCTCATCGATCGATTAATGAATCAGGGACACGAAGTTCTCTGCTTGGACAACTTTTACACAGGGCACAAGCGGAACATCTTCCACTGGTTGGACAATCCTTATTTTGAGTTAATCCGCCACGATGTAACCGAACCGATTCGCCTTGAAGTTGACCAGATCTATCATCTAGCTTGTCCAGCATCTCCAGTTCACTACCAATATAATCCTGTTAAAACGATTAAAACCAATGTGCTGGGAACTATGAATATGCTGGGCTTAGCCAAGCGCGTTAAGGCACGGTTTTTACTTGCCTCAACCTCCGAAGTCTACGGCGATCCCGAGATTCATCCTCAAACTGAAGAATATCGCGGTAGCGTTAACACGATTGGGATTCGGAGTTGCTACGACGAAGGCAAGCGAGTCGCAGAAACCTTGGCATTCGACTACCACCGTCAAAATGATGTCGATATCCGTGTCGTGCGGATTTTTAACACTTACGGGCCCAGGATGCTCGAAAACGATGGTCGAGTCGTTAGCAACTTTATTGTGCAAGCGCTCCGAGGGCAACCTTTAACCATCTACGGCGAAGGTTCCCAAACTCGCAGCTTTTGCTACGCCTCTGACTTAGTTGAGGGCATTATGCGATTGATGAACGGCGACCAAAAGGGCCCTATGAACTTAGGGAACCCCGGCGAATACACCATTCTAGAACTGGCAAAAGCGGTTCAGCAGATGGTTAACCCTGATGCTCCGCTTAGGTTTGAGCCTCTTCCCCAAGACGATCCGCGTCGTCGTAAGCCTGACATCACCAAAGCCCAGTCTTGGCTAGGGTGGGAACCTACTGTTTCCCTTATGGAGGGCTTAAAGCTGACGATTGAAGACTTCCGCCAGCGGATGGGTGAGGATGCTGTGCAAAATGGCTCAGTGTCGGCTCCTAGAGTTTAGAGCGTTAGTTGACTGACAAATCTGTGGAAGGAGGGCGATCGCCCTGCGGCTTTTGAAGCGATCGCCCCTTATCTTCTCCCATCTAGTTTCCTGATTTCTTGTTTCTGTCATCGAACTTAGTTGTTTATCATTGAGGATTAACTCCATGCGCGTTTGTGTCATTGGTACTGGATATGTTGGCTTGGTTACAGGCGTTTGCCTCGCTCACATTGGACATCACGTCATTTGCGTAGACAACAATGAGGAGAAAGTGAAGCTGATGCAATCTGGGCAGTCCCCGATTTTTGAACCGGGACTTTCAGAATTAATGCAAGGCGCGATTCAAGCTCAAAATATTGAATTCACCACTGATTTGGCGGCTGGAGTTTCCCACGGTGAAATTCTATTTATTGCAGTAGGTACGCCTCCTTTGCCCACCGGAGAAAGTGACACTCGCTATGTCGAAGCAGTTGCTAGAGGCATTGGTGAACATCTCAATGGCGGCTACAAAGTTGTGGTCAATAAATCTACGGTGCCCATTGGTTCAGGCGACTGGGTGCGAATGATTGTCTTAGACGGGATCGCAGAGCGGCAGAAGTCATTGGTTCCTGCTGGCGGCGGCATCAGTGACATAGCGGCAGATTTTGATGTTGTTAGTAATCCCGAATTTCTGCGGGAAGGGGCGGCTGTACTGGATACCTTTAATCCAGATCGGATTGTGCTAGGAGGCAACAGCCCACGAGCGATCGCCATGATGAAAGAACTCTACGCTCCGATTGTTTCCCGCGAGTTTGCCCAAGACAAATCCTTGCCTACCGTTCCGGTTGTTGTCACTGACCTTAGCTCAGCAGAAATGGTCAAGTATGCCTCGAATGCTTTCTTAGCGACCAAGATTAGCTTTATCAACGAAGTCGCAAACATTTGCGATCGCGTGGGTGCAGACGTAACTCAAGTCGCTAAAGGCATTGGGTTGGATTCTCGCATTGGTAGTAAATTTCTTCAAGCAGGAATTGGTTGGGGGGGGTCTTGCTTTCCTAAAGACGTATCGGCGCTTATCCATACCGCTGATGATTATGGTTATGAAGCCCAGTTACTCAAGGCTGCCGTTAGTGTGAATCAACGGCAACGCCTGATTGCCATCGAAAAACTACAGCAAGCACTCAAAATCCTCAAAGGAAAAACTGTTGGACTCTTAGGGCTTACCTTTAAGCCAGACACTGACGACCTCCGCGATGCACCTGCGCTGGATTTGATTGAACAACTGCATCGTCTGGGCACCAAGATTAAAGCCTTCGATCCGCTGGTTTCCCAAACCGGAATGCGTCATGGCTTGTCAAACGTGATGGTAGAAACCGATGAGGAGCGCTTAGCAGATGGCTGCGATGCCCTTGTCCTCGTGACTGACTGGAAGCAATTCCGAACCTTAGATTACGACAAAATGGCAAAGTTAATGAATAACCCTGTCATGATCGACGGTCGAAATTACCTTGACCAAGAGACTTTAGAAAAGGCAGGGTTCCGCTATATCGGTATTGGTCGCTAGTCAGTTCCCTCTTCCCATCTTCCACCCTCAGATTCTTACAATCTGGGGGTTTTTAGTGAGCAATCATAGTGAGAATTTTCGGAACATAAAGTTGGTATAAACTTGCGATCGCTTTATATCAGAAAAGCCGTATTTATACGTAGAATAAAGCCATCATTTAGCAACCTTTAAGATCGCTCATGCTGCCGCAGGTTATCAATCAACAATCAGGACAACTATTCAAGTTTTGGCGTAACGGAGTTTATACCGGAATGCGTCATGGCAACGACCTCTACGCCTGCTACCGCACCTATCCTATAGAAGGCAGATTGAAAGCCTATGACTTAGGATGTGGACTTTTGTTAGAAGGCATCCAAACTTGCATTACTTGCTCGGCTTTTCATTACATCGTTTGGATCAGCCTTCGCGCTCCCTTGCCATTAAGTCCTCACGGTCGAAGTTCTTCGGCACTATAGGGTCAAGCTTTAGTTGCCAAACAGGACAGTACTCTGTTACTTGTGGAAAGCTACCCTTTACAAACTGCGTTTCATGAGTCTCGACGAACCCCCTACGCTGCTTCAAACCACAACCCAGACTTCCCAGCCAAATGATTTACCTAGTTTTGGATGGACAGCCTACGCTGAGCAAACTAATGGGCGTTTTGCCATGATTGGGTTTATGTCCCTGCTCCTGTTAGAATTCATTACAGGTCAAGATTTCTTGACATGGATAGGTTGGCGATAGGAAAATTCACTCTGACAGCAATTAGTTGCTTTAGAACATCAATTCTGTAAATTATTTTGTAGCTAAAGCTACAGATTCGTTTTTCTTATAGTATAATTAGGGAAAAGTGATACTACAGAACGTATTCTAGGACTACTTGCTATGAACAAAAATCGTCAGGAAACCATCAAAAAAGCTGCTCAAGCTCATCAAGTTAATATGCAAAGAAACTTGCAGCGTCGATTAGAAGCTGCTCAAGCGAAAGGTGATGAAGCGCTGATTCGTCAGCTAGAAGCAGAAGCGAAGTACATTGGCTAAGCTATTGCTTCACCTGTTCTCTCTTGTGGTCATAGAATTGTTTAATAAACCCTCTCTTGCGCACGTCACAAGAGAGGGTTTACTTCATCTGTATCTTGTAAAGGCTAACGGATGCTTAGGGTGTACTGCCCTCGTCCTGTGCTGTCGTAGGTGTTAGCAATAATACGATAAGTTCCAGTAGAAGGAAGCGTTACTGTTAAGGCTGAGTTCATTGTATTTGCAGAAGCATCATCGTTTTCCGCAATTTTTTTGCCGTCCGGGTCAAGCAGAATTAGGTAGGAATCAAACTCTCGGCTTTCTAGCGAAATTGAGACGCGTTGCCCTGCGTTGCCTTGAAAAGTGTGCTCTTGGTAGGGACTACGATCGCTCTGCAAAACTCGGGAGTTTGCTCCTAAGCTGCCTTGAATTTGTAGCGGTAAACTTCCAGATGCTTGCTGAGAGGCATTGGGTCTAGGTGTCGAGCCGCTGCCACCGCCGTTAACCGTACTGCTCCCACCATTCACCGCAGCTTGGAGGCTATAACGCCCCATTTCTCGAGCACTACTGGTGTTTGCCAGAACCGTGTAGGTGCCATTTTCAGGCAAAGTAACGGTCAGCTTAGCGTTCTTTCCACCTGCACCATTGTCATCTTGTCCCAAATCGTCTCCATTGGGCGACAGCAGAATCAGGTAAGCATCTAACTCGCTGCTGGTCATTGAAATGACAATTCTTTGTCCTGCCTTCCCCTCAAACGTGTACCGAGCGTAGTAGCTATTATCGTCTTCGAGAACGCTGCTGTTAGAATCTAGTCGCCCTTGAACTGGCGCACCATTTAGCGTGATAGATTGTGCGACAAGTCCTCTTCCAGGAGTCTGAGAAGCATTACCGTTTCGCACTGCGGTTAAGAATGGCTGAATGCGATTGGTGTTAATGGCAAATCCAATTCCAATGTTGCCCGAGTCTCTAGAGATGGCGTAAATGGAGGTATTGACCCCAATCAGTTGCCCTTGACTATTGAGTAATGGTCCCCCTGAATTGCCGGGGTTAATGGCTGCATCGGTTTGAATTACGCCTCGCTCATTGTCAAGGCGGCTAACAATGCCTGTGGTAAAAGTTCCCTCTAAACCAAATGGGCTACCGATCGCAAAGGCTTTTTGCCCCACTCTGGCAGTTGCAGAAGCCAAAGGGATAACAGGAAAATTATTGCCCTGAACGCGAACAGCCGCTAGATCTAGCCCATCTCCATAGCCCACAACCCGACCTTCTAAAGTCCTGCCATCTTCTAGGCGAACTTTAACAGTACGAGAGTTACCGATGACATGAGCGTTAGTCAAAATTAAGCCATCAGCAGAGATGATGCTACCGCTACCTGTACCATCATCTGATTCAATAGAGACGACAGCAGGACGGGCATTAGCGTAGACCCGTTCGCTGGTTGCTTCATCGGCATCTTGAGCCCAGGCTTGGTGAGAATACCCAAATTGCTGAAGGCTGAGAATTTCTATAGGTGTAGCCCCGTTGAGAAAGGTGAACCCAATGGCAGTTCCTAAGATGGCAAATCCTGAAGTTGCAAATTGACGGAGTTTGATGTTCATGTTTGTCATTACATAACGATTATTGTATTGGGGACGTTAGTAGCTACTTGGGAGCGATCTCTATGAGATACCCGCAAGGGATCGCCAGTTCCTCACACCTTCTTAGCACTTCACACCTTCTATACCGATATCCAAGCTAAACGTTGAAAAATCTGTAAGAATATACGTCACTCTTCAGAAATACAAGCCAGATGCTCCCTCGATGAAGTATCTACTTCTTTATTACTGCCTATTTATCGGAGAAACTGTCAAGGTTGATCACGATTTAAAGCTTTAGGGTAAGTCTAGATAGTGTGCCCGTCATTAAATAACCAGACTCTACTACAAACTAAAAAGTGCCAAGTCTTGAACTATTGTTCTGACTTAGCACCTCTTGATAGAAATTGTTTGTTGAACTGCAAGCTTATTCGTAGTCTCTAGCGCCACCTGATTCAGGGCGATCGATGGGCTGATAGTCTACGTAGTCTGAAGATGGCTCTGATTTACGTCGCTGGCTTGATGGCGGACGAACTCTCTCAACACGAGATGAGTTAGTGCGGGCTGAATTAGAACGCTCTGAACTAGGACGGACAGAACTTTCACTAGGGCGAGAAGCGCCATCAGCACTATTCTGCCGAGGGCGACGAACAGGCTTCTCGTCCTCATCCCAAGAAGGTGTGTTGCCGGGACGATCGCCAGCTAAAGGTCGCTCAGCAGAACGATCGAGCGGCAAGGAGCGAGCCGCGCGGAGACGGGGGCGACGATCTTCCTCGTTGTCCACTATGGGGCTACCGTTTAGAGAACCTCTGGGGCGACGGGGCACGTCGCCAGCATATTCGTTACGCCGAGTCGTTCGCCGACTGCCTTCCCAATCATCATCCCGACTATCCTGCCCGCCCCGAATCCGGCGGCTGGTGCGCTGGTCTTCCAACAGCGTTAGATCTTCCAATTCTGCACGATAGACGCGGCTGACGGGGCGATCATCATCCACCATCGGAGCACCACGGCGGGACATATCTCTGCCACTACCCCACCCCCACACACCGTCCAGCATTCCACGTCGCGCTCCTACATTTTTTGGCTGGCGAGCCTGGATATTTTCCCACATCAGCGCGATCAACGCGCCGATCATCAGCAACTGCTGGAACGACATTCCCAAAGATAGGTCGAAGGCCGAGCCGAACAAAATCAACGCACAGACCATGCCAATAATGGCGTAAACGCTGTCTGAATCTCGCTGAATTTCGGGCTTGAGCCGCCCAAAAACAAATAGGGCGATCGATGCCACCAATAGGATTAAGCCGAACAACAAGGCGGGTGTATTAAAATTCACAGTGGTTTCCTCTCGTGACGCGGGACGTTCCTAGGGGGAACGTGCCCTGATGCTGGGCGATCGCCGCGAAGAAAATATCTTGATCTCTGGCGAGGGTGGGGCGCAGTGTCCGTAGAAGATAAAGCCCTACGTCCGAAAGCACCAGAATAATGCCTAGTATGCTACCCAGCCCGAAGCTAGAGTTGATCATCGCAGTTCTCCGTGACATGTCCCTATGTTAGCGACTGTAAGAAAAGAATTTCTTGATTTCAGTCAAATACTTTCTTGGATAGACTACCCTAACCTACCCATTCGCACTGAAACAGCAAGTCCGACCAGTCGAAATACAAGCAGTACGACAGACCAGTTTAATTAACTATCCTGTGCTTTAACTTGCAAACAACTTTGTCGGACTTCGCTAGTGATAGATAACCTGGGATTTTAAGAGCGTTGGATTTTGTCTTTTTGGCTAATGAAGATGAGCCCAACGGTAGCGGGGATCACTACAATCACTACGCCTGCAAGAAGACTGTAAAGGAAATTAGCTAAAGAGGGGGTCATAAAGTTTTACCTTTAGGGTTAAAGCAAGGTCTGCATTAATAATCTTATCGATCTGTTAATCCTTTGAGAAGATCTTTAGAGAATTAGGTTGGCGATCGCTCCAGAATTCTGCTGATGATCCCCAAAAGTCTATTGAACTGGGTAGCTTACCCATTGGCTATCAATGCGGAGCCATTCGGTTAACAATCTGCAATGCTAGGGGAAAAGTTTACATTTCTGGCTTAACCCAGTCGGGATAAAATATCAGTACGTCACAAATCTTTGACATGGCTGAGTCAACCTTAAGAAACTCGTAAATGTAGGAGTAATGAGAGATTCGGCGATCGATCTCCATTTAGATGAGTTAGTATCCTAACCATAACGTGACGAAATTTAACAATGGAAGTTGTGCTTTAAGGAGTGTTAAACAAGTTGGAGAATCACAAAGAAAAAATATTAGTGGTTGACGATGAAGCTAGCATTCGTCGCATCTTAGAGACTCGGCTCTCAATGATTGGCTACGATGTTGTCACCGCTGCCGACGGGGAAGAAGCGCTAGAAACCTTTCGTAATGCCGAACCGGATCTAGTTGTCCTGGATGTCATGATGCCCAAGCTAGACGGCTATGGGGTTTGTCAAGAACTGCGCAAAGAATCTGACGTGCCTATTATTATGCTGACAGCGCTAGGAGACGTGGCTGACCGCATTACGGGCTTGGAATTAGGTGCCGATGATTACGTTGTCAAGCCGTTCTCCCCCAAAGAACTAGAAGCCCGCATTCGCTCAGTTTTGCGGCGGGTCGATAAAGTCGGCAGTTCTGGAATTCCTAGCTCAGGCGTTATTTTCATCAATAGCATTCGGATTGATACGAATAAGCGTCAAGTCTACAAAGGCGATGAGCGGATTCGGTTGACCGGGATGGAGTTTAGCTTACTAGAACTTTTAGTAGGGCGATCGGGCGAGCCGTTCTCTCGTTCTGAAATTTTGCAGGAAGTTTGGGGTTACACCCCAGAGCGCCATGTCGATACCCGCGTAGTCGATGTGCATATTTCCAGGTTGCGGGCAAAGTTAGAAGATGACCCCAGCAATCCAGAGTTGATTCTGACTGCAAGAGGCACAGGCTACCTGTTCCAGCGGATTACTGCACCCGGTGAAACAGAGTAGTTCTTCTCCTGGATTTCCCCAATTTGCCTGACTGCACCAAATCTCGGCATCAATGGGGATATTCCATCTGATAGAATTTTTGAGGTTTCTATCACTTTGATTATCAATGGGATCGACTCAGGCAAGGATCGCAGTAGACGCAATGGGGGGTGACTATGCCCCCGATGAAATAGTGGCTGGAGCGCTTAGGGCACAGGCTGAGTTGGGCGTGAAGATTTTGTTGGTGGGCAACCCTCAACAGATTGCGGCATCAATGAAGCACCATAGCTCCTCTCTTCAGTTGGAGGTGGTTCCTGCTGAAAGCATTGTAGAAATGCACGAGGAGCCATTAAGCGCCATTCGCAAAAAGCCCAATGCCTCAATTAATGTGGCAATGAATTTGGTGAAGCAGGGGCAAGCAGATGCCGTTGTTTCAGCGGGGCATTCGGGGGCAGCAATGGCGGCGGCGCTGTTGCGGCTAGGACGGCTGAAAGGAATTGAACGTCCGGCGATCGGCACAGTTTTGCCAACCATCATGGCGGGTAAGTCGGTGTTGATTTTGGATGTCGGCGCAAATGTCGATTGCCGACCTAAGTTTTTAGAACAGTTTGCGGCAATGGGGACGGCATATTCTCAGTATGTGCTGGGCATAGATGAACCTAAGGTGGGGCTGCTGAACATTGGCGAGGAGCCTTCTAAGGGCGATGAATTAGCGCTGCGAACATATCAGCTTTTAGAGCAGAATCCAAACATTCCTTTTATTGGAAATGCAGAGGGGCGCGATGTCCTTTCGGGCAAGTTTGATGTGATTGTCTGTGATGGGTTTGTGGGAAATGTGCTGCTCAAGTTTGCTGAGGCTGTGGGTGAGATTCTGTTGCAAATTTTGCGAGAAGAAATGCCTAGAGGCTGGCGCGGCAAGTTAGGGGCGTTGATTCTGAAGCCAAATCTGCGACGGATTAAGCAACGGGTTGATCATGCAGAGCATGGTGGCGGGTTGCTGTTGGGAGTGAATGGAATTTGCATCATCAGTCACGGTAGCTCTCAGGCTCCTTCTGTATTTAATGCGATTCGGTTGGCGAAGGATGCGGTCGATAACGATGTCTTAGATCGAATTCAGTCGCAGTACCAAAAGATTGAAGCCACTGCCCCCGACGGAGAATAATGTCACAGCAATCAGGAATTGGCATTGCTTTTATAGGGAGTGGTTCAGCCGTGCCGAATATGGCACTGGATAATCACGCCCTGAGCCAGGTTGTAGAAACTTCGGATGAGTGGATCGCCTCTCGGACGGGGATTCGCCAGCGTTATTTGTCTGGAGTGGATGGGTCTTTACGGGCGATCGCCACTCAAGCTGCGCAGAATGCCCTTGACATGTCCGACGTTTCTGCTGCCGAGATTGATTTGATCATTCTTGCCACCTCTACGTCTGATGATTTGTTCGGCACGGCTAGTCAAATTCAGTCAGACTTGGGGGCAATGAAAGCCGTTGCCTTTGACCTGACTGCCGCTTGTTCTGGATTTGTGTTTGGCATGGTGACCGCCGCCCAGTTTATTCGGACAGGCACCTACCGCAACGTGCTGCTGATTGGGGCGGATATTTTGTCGCGCTGGGTGGATTGGAGCGATCGTCGGACTTGCGTGCTGTTTGGGGATGGAGCGGGTGCTGTCGTGATGCAGGCTTGTGCGGAGGGAGAGAGCGATCGCCTTTTGGGGTTTGAAATCCGCAGTGATGGCAGCCAGAACGACTGCCTGACCTTGGCGTATCAAGCCGAAGCAAGAGAATTAACGGATGGCGTAACCGTTGGGCAAGGGACGTATCAGCCCATTGCCATGAATGGTCAAGAGGTCTACCGTTTCGCCGTTAAAAGAGTCCCGGAAGTCATTGAAAAAGCGCTCCACCGGGCAAGTCTTACCACTGACCAAGTAGACTGGCTGTTACTCCATCAAGCTAATCAACGCATTCTTGATGCCGTTGCCCAACGTTTGAGCATTCCCAATGAAAAAGTCATCAGCAACATGGCGAACTATGGCAACACGTCTGCTGCCTCTATTCCCCTCGCGCTTGATGAAGCGGTTCGCCAAGGTCGAGTTAAGGCAGGCGATGTCATTGCGGCTTCAGGATTTGGGGCAGGGCTAACTTGGGGTGCTGCTATTTTTCGATGGGGTAAGTAGCTTCTTTAGACTCGTTTAAGTTCGTTTATTTCACTTCTTTTATTTGAACCGCAATGACTAAAACTGCATGGGTGTTTCCAGGACAAGGTTCTCAGGCGATCGGGATGGGAGTTGATTTATATGATTTGCCTGCTGCTCAAGAAAAATTGACGCAGGCTGAGAAAATTCTAGGTTGGTCGGTTCCTGAAGTTTGCCAGAACCCAGAAGACAAGGTGTCTAAAACGCTCTACACGCAGCCCTGTCTGTACACGCTGGAAGCAATTCTAGTAGATTTACTGCGATCGCAAGGTCAAACGCCGCAGATTGTTGCGGGTCATAGCCTGGGCGAGTATGTGGCGCTCTATGCCGCTGATGTGTTTGATTTTGAAGCGGGGTTACACCTGGTAAAGCGGCGGGCAGAACTCATGGATCATGCCTCAGACGGCACAATGGCAGCGCTATTGGGGTTCGACCGAGAGCAGTTGGAAGCGGTGATTGCCCAAACTCCAGGTGTGGTATTAGCAAACGATAACAATGAGGTTCAGGTTGTGATTTCGGGCAGCGTAGAAGCGGTAGATGCGGTAATCGCCCAAGTTAAGACAAAGCGATCGCTGAAGCTGAATGTCAGTGGGGCATTTCATTCGCCGTTCATGGCAGCGGCAGCGGCAGAGTTTGAGAAAGTTTTAGAATCGGTGCCGTTTCGAGATGCGCGGGTGCCTGTTTTAGCAAATGTGGAACCCAGTCCAGCGATCGCAGCTACAACTTTGAAAGAACGCCTCAATCGCCAAATGACGGGCGCGGTGCGGTGGCGAGAAATTTCCTTGCGGCTTTCTAAAGAGGGCATGACGCGAGTCGTAGAAGTAGGGCCGGGGAAAGTCTTGACTGGAATTATTAAGCGTACTTGTCCAGATTTAGTCTTGGAAAATGTGAGTGGATTGGCTCATGTGTCGTCATGTCTGCCATAATTACCGCTGAACGTGAGCCGTTGATTAGCCAAGTGTTCTATCACTTGTTCAAGTGGGCGATCGTTAGTCCCGTGCTACATGCCTACTTTCGGGGAAGGGTTTATGCAGCGGAACAGGTGCCCCAGAAAGGCGCACTGATTATTGTGGCAAATCATGCCAGCGATTTTGACCCACCGCTGCTGTCAAGCTGTGTTCGTCGTCCAGTGTCATACATGGCGAAAGAAGAACTTTTTCAGGTTCCTGGGTTAAGTCAGGCAATTCAAGTCTATGGGGCGTATCCGGTGAAACGAGGTTCGCCCGATCGCAGTGCCATCCGGGCGGCTTTAGCCCAACTGGAAGCAGGATGGGCGATCGGGCTATTTTTAGAGGGGACACGCACTTCTGACGAGCGCATTCCTACTGCAAAGCTAGGTGCAGCCATGATTGCCGCCAAGGCACAGGTACCGCTGCTGCCTATCAGTCTATGGGGAACGTCAAGAATTATGCCAAAAGGCAGTCGGTTTCCTCAGCCTGTACCGATTACGGTGCGGGTTGGTGAGTTAATTGCCCCGCCTGCTTCAAGCAAACGGGAGGAGCTGGTAGCAGTGACGCAAAAATGCGTAAAAGCGATTCATGCCCTGCATGATTTAGGACGCTAAAAGTAATTGAGGGCTAAAAGCATGGAGAACTTGAGGGCGGATCTAGAAAAGCTGTTGGATGAAGCAGAGTGGGAGTGGCTAATGCCCCATGCCCAGCGCGATGTCGTGGTGGTGGTTGATCCAGGGTTGGATCTGTTGGATGTGGGGGTGGCGATCGCTTCTGACAACACAACGTCGGTGCAGCATTGGATTGGCGAACAGTTGCTCAGTAAGCCTTCACCTGAGCAAATTGTAGAGTGGGCAGGCGATCGCACTCGGCGGTTCAAGGCGTTGATTGTACAGCCCTATGTATTAGTACAAGACGAACTGAGTCTACAGATTAATTAAGCGACCAAAGGCTGGCAGATGTCATCGGAGAGGGCAGCCTCTTGAAATTCCATCGTTCCAATTGCCTGAGTGAGCACTTCAGAAGGGGTTAAGCCCTGATCAATTTTCTTGAGCCATCGCTGCGCTTCATTCCCTTCTCTCAAAATTTTCTTGAGGGGAGAAAGGAAACAGCTAAAGCCTTTAGATTTGGCAAATCCCCAAACTTCTTCGTAGAGATCTGTAATCCAATCTCTAGCCAAAATGGGGCGACCATCTTTCCAGTGGCGCAGTTCGGCATCTAAGCTGCGATGGGCTGCGGCAAGTTCATTGGCATCAGTCAGAGCAACTAAATCCTCAGTGCTGAGTGAGCTTCCTTCCAGCGGATCAAGACTAGGATCTTCTAGAAGCTGCGTCAGTCGGGCTTCTAGCAAGGCAGTGATAGCGAGAAGGGCGATCGGGTCTGTTACTAGATCAGAAATGCGTAGCTCTAGACGATTGAGATTATAAGGACGGCGATCGCCATTGGGGCGCACTGCCGACCATAAATGCCGCACGTTCTGCATCGTGCCTAACACCAACTGCTCTTCCGTCCATTGAATATAGTGGCGATGGCTGTTGAACAACGGTACATGGGCAGGCGTTTTAGGAAAGACGCTCCACCGCGAAGAATGACTGCCTGTAACTTTGCCATCCAAGAAAGGCGAAGATGCGCTGAGAGCCAGATAGAGCGGGGCTTCTACCCGAATTAGACGACAGGCACGCATCAGTTTTTCGGGGTCGCTGATGCCGATGTTAATGTGAATACTGGCGGTCACAACCGTGGTGCCGTAGGTTTGCTCAATGTAGTCATGGTAAGGATTAGCAGGATCAGAGCGGTAGAAGCGATCGCCCCCGCCCAAGGCTAAAGTACTGCCCGGAATCAAAGTGTAGTTGCCCAGCTTTTCTAAGTACTGCCTAAGCCGCACACGCGGACGCACTAGCTCGCACAGCAACCGCTCGTAGCGACAGAAGGGAGCCGTTGTGTACTCAACATTGCGACTATCCGGTTCGCGGATAAAGCCATCTAAGTCCGCCACAATTCTGTCTGAAAGACCGACAATTTCTCCTTGGGGCGTACCCGTGTACATTTCGACTTCAAAGCCTTTGGTTAACATGTCGGTTTCTCTCAAATTGCGCTTTCCATCTTCTCATTATTCAGTATCAAGGAAAATGGATGCAGTATCGAGAGGAATAAGCGTAAGCCATCACGCCACATCACCTTCTGAACTACCAATAGCAACTTAGAATAGGGCTGTATTAATGGGCGATCGCGCTCACAGAAAACTCCAGACGTTTCTAGTAACCAGCTATTTTCGAGCAGACTTACACCTCATACTGCGCGAGGGCTGGGCGGTGAAGCATTTGGAACAACCCAGAGTTCAGTGGTCGCAACATAATGATTTAAGTGCAGCTAGTTTGTCGAGATTAAAGCCGTATTATTTCAAGATTATGAACTTTAGATGGGCAGCGCTTTGGAAAGCGAGTAAGCTATACTCTCAGATTACATCGCGTGCCAGGTTGAAACAGAATGGGAAAGCAGTCTAAAGCAGCAGTTGAGAAAGTGGCTGAAAAGGATGTGGAGCAGAAGGAAATATCCACAGCAAAACCTGTGAACTCGCAAAAAGCTGCGGCAAACGTGGAACAGCCTAAAAAGTCTTGGACGATCGAAGATAGTGAAGAGCTTTATCGGATTCAGGGCTGGGGTGAACCGTATTTCTCAATTAATGCGGCTGGACATGTGACTGTCTCTCCTCAGGGCGATCGCGGCGGTTCTCTCGATTTGTTTGAATTGGTCAATGCTCTCAAACAGCGCAACTTAGGACTACCTTTATTAATTCGCTTTTCAGATATTTTAGAAGACCGCATTGAACGGCTAAATGCTTGCTTTTCTAGAGCGATCGCGCGCTACAACTATCCTGGAGTTTATCGAGGCGTTTTCCCGGTTAAATGCAACCAGCAGCGGCACTTAATTGAAGACCTGGTACGCTTTGGTAAGCCTCATTTATTTGGACTAGAAGCAGGCTCAAAGCCAGAGTTAATGATCGTTTTGGCAATGCTAGATACGCCGGGTGCTCTCGTCATTTGTAATGGCTACAAAGACAAAGAATATATTGAAACGGCAATTCTGGCACAACGGTTGGGGTACACGCCCATCATCGTTTTGGAGCAAGCCGAAGAAGTGGATTTGGTGATTGAGGCTAGTCACAAAGTTGGCATTAAGCCTTTGCTGGGAGTTCGGGCTAAGCTAAATAATAAGGGCATCGGGCGCTGGGGCATGTCGGCGGGCGATCGCGCCAAATTTGGCTTAACGATTCCTGAAATTATTAACGCGGTCGATCGCCTTAAAGCCGCAGACATGCTTGACTCGCTCCAGCTTTTGCACTTTCACATTGGCTCCCAAATTTCTGCCATTAGCGTGGTTAAAGATGCCATCCGAGAAGCCAGCCAAATTTATGTGGAACTGGCAAATCTGGGCGCAAACATGCAATATCTCGATGTGGGTGGCGGTTTGGCAGTGGATTATGACGGGTCTAAAACTAACTTCCACGCTTCTAAAAATTACAGTATGCAGAACTATGCCTACGATGTCGTGGCAGAGGTTAAGGAGGCTTGTGAGGAAAAGGGCTTAACCGTGCCAACTTTGGTTAGTGAAAGTGGAAGAGCGATCGCCTCTCATCAGTCTGTTTTAGTTTTTGATGTGCTAGGCACCAGCGATGTCTCTTCCGAAGTGCCCACTCCAGCACACGACAAAGAGCATTTAATCATTCGGAATCTCTACGAAACCTACCAGTCTATTACCGTTGAAAACTACCAAGAGACATATCACGACGCAACCCAGTTTAAAGAAGAAGCCATCAGCCTGTTTGGATTTGGCTACCTGAGCTTGACCGAACGTGCTAGGGCAGAAAGGCTTTACTGGGCGTGTTGTCACAAAATTCAGGCGATCGTGCGGCAACAAGAGTATGTGCCTGATGACTTGGAAGATCTAGAGAAGATCATGTCTTCTATTTATTACATCAATCTCTCTGTCTTTCAGTCGGCTCCCGATAGTTGGGCGATCGACCAGCTATTTCCCATTATGCCTATCCATCGCTTAGGGGAAGAACCGCTCCAGCGAGGTACATTAGCCGATCTGACCTGCGATAGTGATGGCAAGATTGACCAGTTCATTGATTTGCGAGATGTAAAATCTGTCCTAGAACTCCATGACCTACACCCTCACGAGCCTTATTACCTCGCCATGTTCCTGGGTGGAGCCTATCAAGAAATTATGGGCAATTTACACAATCTATTTGGTGATACAAACGCCATTCATATTAAGCTCACACCCAAGGGTTACGAGATTGAACATGTGGTGAAAGGCGACACCATGAAAGAGGTATTGAGCTATGTTCAGTATGATTCTGAGGATTTGATTGAGAACATTCGTCGGCGTACTGAACAAGCATTGCAAGATCATCAAATTACATTGCAAGAATCGCAAATGCTGCTGCAAAACTATGAGCAAAGTTTAAGTCAATACACGTATTTATCTTCGTAATTAAGTCAGTATTAAAGCCATAGCTAAGAACTATGAAAGGCTTTGATTTCATGTCAACTGGCAAACTCAACGATATGGACTAATGGTTCTTCCAAAATACGACTGTGCGTTTCGACATTATTACTCTGTTTCCTGATTTCTTTACTTCTCCCCTTAGCTCTGGCTTAGTGGGAAAAGCGATCGCCCGCCAAATTGCTGCGGTTCATCTCACGAACCCGCGCGATTTCACCACCGATAAGCACCATAAGGTTGACGACGAACCCTATGGTGGCGGCGTGGGAATGTTGATCAAACCCGAACCTATTTTTGCGGCGATCGAATCGATTCCCATTTTGCCTCGGCGAGAAGTCATTTTTATGACTCCGCAGGGTAAAACAATGAATCAGTCATTATTTCAAGAGCTAACCTGCTACGACCAATTGGTGATTCTCTGCGGGCACTACGAAGGCATTGACGAACGAGTATTGCATGGAGTCACACGGGAAGTATCGTTAGGCGATTTTGTCTTGACCTGTGGCGAGATCCCAGCTTTGGCGCTACTGAATGGCGTTGTCCGCCTCATGCCGGGAACCGTGGGCAAAGAAGAATCTTTGAAATTAGAAAGCTTTGAATCAGGACTATTAGACTATCCACAGTACACTCGTCCGGCAGAGTTTCGGGGGTGGAAAGTGCCGGACGTGCTGCTCTCAGGAAATCATGGGGCGATCGCACAATGGCGCAAGCAGCAGCAAATGAAACGCACGCGCGATCGCCGTCCTGATCTTTGGGAAGCATGGCTCAAAGAAAATCCTGGCTCTCATCTCAGCGATCCTTAACAAACTCAATGGGTTTCATCAATTGTTAGTATGAAGTCGAGGGAACTTTCACCTCTCCACACAGGAAAAAGCGGTAACATACAAGGTGAGTCCACCCCTACTAAAACGGTCGCTCTCATTGTGTTTTCACTTAACGGCTACGAATACTTCTTGGTTTTCCTGCTGGTCTGCACCCTCGTGCCGCTGTTAGCGTTAGGAATTTCCCTCGTCACCGCCCCACGTCGCACTGGCGTTGAGCGATCGACTACCTACGAATCGGGCATGGAACCTTTGGGGGCAGCTTGGATTCAATTCAACATTCGCTATTACATGTTCGCCTTAGTCTTTGTTGTCTTTGATGTTGAGACAGTGTTTCTCTATCCCTGGGCAGTGGCATTTAATCAATTAGGATTATTAGCCTTCGTCGAAGCCCTGGTATTTATTTCAATCCTAGTTGTTGCACTCGTCTATGCATGGCGTAAAGGAGCACTTGAATGGTCATGACACCCCCGATCGAAAATATTTCAGACAGCTTAATTAACAAAGCGGGTAGACCCGAAATTACTCAAGAGCTTTCAGAGAACGTCATTCTCACAACCGTAGATGACATTCATAACTGGGCACGACTCTCTAGCCTGTGGCCTATGCTTTATGGCACTGCCTGCTGCTTCATTGAGTTTGCCGCCCTAATTGGCTCCCGCTTTGATTTCGATCGCTTTGGTCTATTGCCTCGCTCTAGCCCTCGCCAAGCCGATCTCATCATTGTTGCGGGAACAGTCACCATGAAAATGGCTCCCGCCCTAGTCCGGCTTTATGAGCAAATGCCCGACCCCAAATATGTGATGGCGATGGGTGCTTGTACTATCACAGGCGGCATGTTTAGCATGGATTCTCCGACAACAGTCCGAGGTATCGATAAACTAATTCCTGTAGATGTTTACATCCCTGGTTGTCCTCCCCGTCCTGAAGCTATTATTGATGCCATCATCAAACTGCGCAAAAAGATTTCTAATGAGGCTTTGGCAGAACGAGGAAGCTTAGGACAAACCCATCGCTACCACACTAAAGCTCACAAGATGAAAGTCGTTCCTGAGATCCTGACAGGCAATTACCTCAAGTCAGACGCTCGCCAAGCGCCTCCTAAGGAATTGATGGAAGCCATGGGAATGCCTGTTTCTCCTGCATTAGAACAAACTCAAAAGGAGAGCATCCGTGGCTGAAGAAGCAACCCCCTTACAGCCTGAAGCTGTAACTGAACCAACCGTTACTGAGACAGCAGTCGTTGAGACTGGAAAAATCTCTAAATGGCTGGCTGAGAATGGCTTTGAACATGAAGCATTAGCGCCTGACCATTTAGGGACAGAAATCCTAAAAATCGATCGCGAATTCCTCCTTCCCTTCTGCTCTGCTCTCTACGCTTACGGGTTCAACTGCTTACAGTATCAATGCGCCTACGATACAGGGTCAGGTGGTGATCTGGTTAGCGTCTATCACTTAATTAAAATCAGCGATAACGCCGATCGCCCTGAAGAAGTTCGGGTCAAAGTATTTCTCCCCCGCGAAGATCCAAAAGTGCCTTCGGTCTACTGGATCTGGAAAGGGGCAGACTGGCAAGAGCGCGAAAGCTACGATATGTTCGGCATTCTTTACGAAGGGCATCCAAACCTCAAGCGTCTGCTGATGCCCGAAGATTGGGTAGGCTGGCCCCTTCGCAAAGACTACATCTCCCCTGATTTCTTTGAACTTCAGGATGCCTACTAAAAGCACTTACAAAATTACAAAGAAAGAAGGCGAAGGACAACTCCTTCGCCTTCTTTTTTCAAGCTAACACGACTAATTCATACCTCAAAGAATTAGATCCCACCTATTACCGCAAAAACAGCGGGACCGGCAATGCCATCTTCGACTAATCCATTTGCTCTCTGAACTGCCAAAACCGCTGCTTCAGTAACCGAACCAAAATAACCTGTTGCCTCACCGCTGAAGTAGCCTTCCCGCCGCATTAGGTTTTGAAGACCTAAAACTCGGTCTCCACTATCACCTCTTCGTAGCAAAGTGCCTGAAGACTCTGGAGGTCGAACGGCAGGTGCTCCTACGCCAATCCGTTGCTGAATTGCCTCCTGGGTTGCAGGGCCCACTCGTCCATCAGCAGTTAGCCCAGCATCCCGCTGAAAGCGAATGACTGCGTCTTCAGTCACCGAGCCAAAATAACCTGTATTGATGCCACTGAAATAGCCCAAGCTGGCTAGATCTTCCTGCAAATCACTGACTAATGGACCGCTACCCCCCAGACTCATGATCCCAGCTTGGCTAATCAGTTGAGTTGAAGGGGACGAAGCCGAGGGGCTTGTCAGCGCTGGTGCCGACACAGCACTAGCTACAGGAGCTAAAACGGCGGTTGTCAGCAGCAACGACAAGACCGAGAAGCTAGATTGAAAGATTTTCATACTGCAATGACCCATTGTGATGAATTGGTTAGAACGATAAGTAACTCTTTACGAGGAAAGTAACTAACAAGGCAAAAGCTACAAGCTAGTACTATTCACGTCAGCATATCCTACCAATGTATGAAAAATATATGGCTTGGCGTGAATAAAATATTAATCAGGCAGGGTAAACAAAAATTGGAAGTTAAACTTCTCGTTTAGATGAGCATTTAACTCAATTTTAAGCAATAGAACAAACTTAATTTACTGTGCTTGCCGCAAGGCTTCTGCTGTACCTATCCCAACAATTCCATCTGCTGTTATCCCATTAGCTTGTTGAAAATTAATGACAGCAGCTTGGGTCTGAGAACCAAAAAAGCCAGTTGCAGAGCCATCAAAATATCCCAAGGTGATCAGTCTTCTTTGCAACTCAGAAACCTGCGCACCTGTATCGTTAAGCCTTAAGGTTGTGCTGACAGGTACTGGTGTGGATCCTGTGCCAATCCGTTGCTGAATCGCCTCACTGGTTGCAGGGCCCACTCGTCCATCAGCAGTCAGCCCAACAGCTTGCTGAAAGCGTATAACTGCCTCTTCAGTCACCGAACCAAAGTAACCTGTGTTGGTGCCACTGTAATAGCCTAAACTGGCTAGATCTTCCTGCAACTGACTGACTAAGGGTCCGCTCCCCCCAAGACTCATGATCCCGGCTTGGCTAATTAACTGAGGTGAAGCAGTCGAGCCTGAGGGACGCGCTACCGTTGGAGCAGAGGCTGAACTCGCGGCAGGCACTAACGCAGCGGTGACCAGCATCAACGGCAGAACTGAGAAGATAAATTGAAAGATTTTCATAGTGCAATGACCCATTGTGATGAATTGATCAGGACGACACAGTAACCTTCCACGAAGAGATAACCTAGCAATGCAAAAGTTATGAACCAGCACCACTCACGCCAGCGCGTCTTAACCCATGTATGAAAAATATATATAGCTTGATGTGAATGGAATACTTGTCCAACTTTGGATGATTTTGCCCTAGACTTAGCTTTTCTCTTTTCAGGAAAGTATCTTACACGAATTCTAATAATAATGAAGTGATTTTAGCCAAAAAAAACTTCCACATCGTAAGAGTGCAGAAGTCAGAAGGCTGTTTTCTAAAGTTAATTTTTTGGAAGATGGTGATCGATTAGGAGAGTTGCTGTAACCGCGATCGCAGTAATGCCTAAAGCGAGTAAAGGATGTTGCCCTCGACTAATAGCAAAAGAGGTAACAACGCCTGCTCCTAAAGCCGCTGTTACCGCACCACCCAGCCAGTCTTTCTTAGAGTCTTTGTACATTGTTTAAATACGAATAAGTTGATTAAATGTGATTTCATGTCATCTGTTTAACCAACCTATCATCTAAACATTCGGAGATGAATTTGACCCAGTTATCTTGTAACTAAGATACAAACTTAGTTAGGTTTCTTAACCTAGATAGTTGCCTCAATAGTTTTAAGCTGACTGTGGATCAACAAGCTTTAAGCTAGGTTGCACAACGGGCTAAGGAGTTGCCACAGGCTCCAACCCTAACTTTGTCAAAAGCCGATCGCCATCAAAATGATTTGCCATCATCTGACAGATTTCTTGCACTTTGATCGGCTCATGCAGGCGGGCTTGCCCGAAGGCTTTGTCGATAATTTCTACCGTTGTCAGCGTATCGAGATCGACTGAAAGAATGGGGACTTCCAGGTCTTCGGCGCGGCTGAGAATGGTGTCTGTAGGAGGCAAATGTCCTGTCAGGATTAAACATTGCGTAGAAGTTTCCAGCGCCGCAACTTGAATGTCGGTGCGATCGCCCCCGGTCACGACTGCCATATTGTATGCCCGCCGGAAATATTCCAATGCCGAGTTAACATTCATTGCCCCAATTTTGAGGCTTTCTACCATTAGCTCCATGCGATCGGGGCGACAGAGCACCTCAGCATTTAACCGACGAACTAATTCGCCCACGCTAACGCTGCGCAATAGGTCGCTGTGGGGCAGCATTCCTAAAACATCAATACCCTGCTTCTCTAAAAATGGCTTGATCTGAGTATGGGTCAGATCCATCTGCGCTGAGGGAATATCGTTCAGCAAAACCCCAATGAGGCGATCGCCCAACTGTTGCTTTGCCGCCATCAGCCTCTCTACTACCAACCCCGACTGACAGCGCGCCACCAAAACCACCGAAGCGTTCAGCGCCTCCGCCATTTGCGGCATCGCCAAATCAAACAGCCTGCCCTCTTCCAGGCTACTAGAGCCTTCTAGCAGCACTAAGTCTGAGGTAGACGCGTATTGTTGAAGGGCTTGCCCATAATTCACTGGATCTTGCCCAGAAAGCTTTCTAGTAATTGTGGTTTCATCTAGAGAAAGCAGCGTAGGCAGTAGGCGATTCTCCGGCAGATTCAGGGTTTGAGCAATGAACCGCACATCTTCATCTAGCGTATCGACTTGAGATTCACTTAGACAAGTACCGATCGGCTTGCCATAGGCAATATCAATTCCCTTCTCTTTAAACTGACTAGCCAGCCCCAGAACCACAGCGGACTTACCACTATAAGCTTCTGAAGACCCTACTAAAAGATACTTTGAGGACTTAGGCACGACCCCGCTCCTGAGATAAACTTGCCGGACGACTGTTCAACTAGAACTTTAACCAAGACTTTAGTTAAGCATTGTTTAACAGCATAAAGCTAGCTCAGAAGACTTGTATCCATTCCTTAATTTCATACCTTGTCCAAATGCCATTTTGCCAATACGGATCGGCTTCGACCAGGTGCCGCACGATCGCCTCATTTTCTGCGTCGTAAATGCCAAACACTTGAGTTAAATCTTGCGTTGGACCGATCGTCACCAAAGTCCCTGCTGCTTTCTGTTGAGCTAAACCCTCCAGATGCGCTTGACGAAAAGAGACACGTCTTTCCAAAACATCCTGGCAATAGCTGCCCCACATAATGTATTTTGGCATTCTTAAATTTCCGCTTAACTTCTCAAATCCACACTAAACTTTTCAACCAATGCATCCCGAACCTTCTTGTGAATCGGCTCTACGTCTTCATCCTTGAGGGTGCGATCGCCCGTCCGATATACTAACCGGAACGCCAAACTTCGTTTCCCTTCGGGCACATTCTCTCCCAAATATTCATCAAACAATGTCACAGACTCTAGCAACGTTCCACCCGCCTTCTTAATGGTTCGCTCTAGCTCTGCCACGGAAATTTTGACCGAGGCAAAAAAGGCAATATCCCGATCAGAAGCCGGGTAAGGAGAATACACCTGAAAAATCGGAGTGATCTGCTCGTCCTGATCGAGGCGATCGAACATCACATCTAGATCTAGTTCAAAGACATACACTTCATCAGGTAGCCCTCGCTCTTGCCGTAGCTGAGGATGGATTTGCCCAAAGGTGCCCAAGCGATCGCCCTGCACCCACAGCGAAGCCGTCCGACCCGGATGAAGCGAAGTATCCCGGCGATCGGGCTGATATTCTACTCCTAGTCCCAGCCTCTGAAAGGCACTTTCCAGCCGACCTTTTGCCTCAAACCAACTCATCGGCTGCTCCCGTCCACTTTGCGTCCAAAGCCCCTGCTTAGCATCACCGCCCATAATTCCTGCCACCTTATCGGCTTCAGCCAGTCCTTCCTCATCGCGCCAGAACACGCGCCCAATTTCAAAGGCATTCAATGCCCCATTGCCCTGCTCTAAGTTGTACTGAAACGCATCGATCAAACCGGGTACTAACTCAGTGCGAAGTGCCGAATACTCAGCCAGCAAAGGATTAGCCAGGGAGACTTGATCCTGAGACTCTGCCTTAACCAAAGAATAATGAATCACTTCTGTTAGCCCTACCGCCTGAAATGCTGCCTGAATTTTACGGCTCAAGGCTTGTTCAACAGAGAGAAACCCTGGCTCAGTTTTGCTGGGCAGCGTATCGCAAAACTTATTGAATCCATAAAGCCGCGCCACTTCTTCAATTAAATCAATCTCGCGCTCCAAGTCTCGGTAGCGGTAAGGCGGCACTGTGACCGACCAAACTCCAGGTTTGCTAGGGGTAAGCTGGCAGCCTAAAGCAGTTAAGGTTCGTTCTACGTCTGCTGCCTGTAAATCAGCAACTTCTGATTCTTCCTCGTCGTTTGTTGTGAGATTAATCGGTCCCAAAACTTGATTCACTCGCTCTAAACGCAGATCAATAGTGCGTACTGTTTCGGTTTGTCCTGGGCGATTGTCAGTAACGGCTTGCGTTCCAATTATTCCGCCCGCCAGTTCAAGAATTAGCCCCAACGCGCGCTGACAGGCAATCCCAACGGCTGCTTGGTTCACCCCTCGCTCGTAGCGGGTCGAAGCTTCTGTGCGAATGCCCTGCGATCGCGCCGATCGTCGGATTGCCACAGGGTCAAAAATTGCTGCCTCCAGTATCAGGTTTTGGGTCTCTGCGGAGACCTCGGTGGATTCGCCACCCATTACGCCTGCTAGTGCCACAGGCTGATCATTGGCTGTAATTACCAAAGTTTGTTCTTGCAGAGTTCGCTTTTGGCTATCGAGAGTGGTCAAGGTTTCGCTAAGGTCAGCAAAGCGAACGCCCATGTTCAGGGAGGGTGCACTGGATGGAATGAGGGCCTGAAGGCGATCGCGATCAAACGCATGAAGGGGCTGCCCCCACTCCAGCAGCACGTAGTTTGTCACGTCTACCACATTATTGATAGGACGCGTGCCTGCTGCCTGCAATCGTCGCTGTAGCCACAGGGGTGAGGGTGCAATTTTTATCCCAGCGATCGCCGTTCCGATATAAATTGGACAAGCCTGAGTCTCGGTAATCCGAATCGTTAAATCTCCAGATTGCTGGGTCGCGATCGCTGCGGGTTCTGGCAACCTCAACGCTGCCCCAGTAATTGCCGCCACTTCCCGCGCAATGCCGACCATGCTGAGGGCATCTGCTCGGTTTGCTGTTGAGGTCAAATCCAACACTACATCATCAAGTCCTAGAAGCGATCGGGCATCGGTTCCAACCCGCAAATTCTCTTCTGTAAAAATATGAATGCCTTCCGAATCCTTTGTTAATCCTACTTCTGCCAACGAGCAAATCATTCCTTCTGAGGGCACGTCTCGCAACTTCCGAGGCTTAATCTTGAGATCTACAATTGGTAAATAGCTACCTAAAGTCGCCACTGGCACATAGATGTCTGCCCGCACATTTGCGGCTCCGCAAACAATGGTCGAAGGCTCATTGCCGCCAATATCGACCGTACAAACGCTGAGCTTGTCGGCATTGGGGTGAGGCTCACGCGTTAACACTTTGCCAACGACCACGCCCTCTGCCCACGTCCGCCGATCTTCAATCTCTTCGACCTCAAACCCAGCCATGGTCAACGCTTCTGCCAATTCCTCTGGGGTCATGGTGATATCGACGAGTTCCCGTAACCAATTCAAAGAGATCCGCATTGCGCCGCCTGAGAGTGGATATTCATAAGGATTAACCCAATAATTCTATCGGGGAATCGCTGTTTTAGGCGCTATTGTTTGCTGTAATGGCGATCGTTTACGGGAGTTTTAGGCGATCGTCCCGCTTCTATCGAATTCCTAGATCTCATTTTCCTAGGCGAATTCTTCGACGGCTAGTGATTTGAGTTAACCAATCTCTCAAAATTATTGCAATCCAATCATTCCTTTCGCTTTCTGGTGGCAATTCAACCAACTCTCCATTAACTAAAGCGTCCTTCCATCTCAGCGCTGTAGGACAAATACTCTTCAAAAGTGGCGAATCTTGGTTTGGCTTGGGTTATGACAATTACCCTTTAATACGCCCCAGACAGGACTCGAACCTGTGACCGTCTGCTTAGAAGGCAGATGCTCTATCCAACTGAGCTACTGGAGCCGACTTTTCCTGCTTCGTTATGCTAAGCCCCAAACGTGGGCAGACTAGTTGCAATATTGGCAGCTTTGCTGATCTTTCGTGCATCACTATAACATTACAACTGGCTAGTTTGCCCATCCCGCCAAAGAGGAGTCAGGTCGCCACACCATGTTTATCTTAAAAAGGCAGGATGTCCAACTCTCCAGCATTCCACATCCCAAAAAGGATCAGCAGGTGCCGATTCTGACCTATCAGGGACAAACTTTTCGCTTGATTAGCGTGTTCCAAGCTGCCCAGGAAGAGGAGGCAAAATCTTTTTGGCGAGACTTAACCGACAACCGGGGTAAAGCCTGTGTTCTGCTTGAAGAACCCGAGCGCTTTAGCATTTGGGGAAAAATTCACCTTGATCAATTAACTGCCGAAGCTGCACCAGAGCCTCAACCCCAAAAAGGAGAAGCTTCTCCCGCTTTTGTGCAAGCTTCCCTGCTATTGTTGCAATCGGTTTATATGGATATTGAAGATATGCTGGGCACTCGGCAACTCAATGTATTTCACAAAGAAATTACAACGGTCTTTCAGCAAGGTCGTTTTCCTCAAACCGAATCGATCGATGCAATTGACCAAATTCTTAAAGTAGATCCTCTGGAATCTTTACAAGTGCCGCCCTGGCGAGAGCAGCACTTGGTGGCATTGTTGCAAGAGTTGCATCGGCTAGGAAAGCAGCACTTTGGTAACGCCAGCTTTACTCGACGGGTAATGGAATCTTTACAAGATATGCCATCTCACGATCGCAATCAGTTTTTAGGCTGGCTGAAGCGATCGCCTATGGGTAGCCTTTGGCAATAGGCGCTGTTTCACCAATAGGCAAGGTTAGATTCGCTGACCAGTGGGCATGATAATGATGAGTTTTTGCCGTGTATTTCCTTTGTGAGGAACAGTCCTTTGAGCAACAAGTCTTCTACCCAATCTTTCCCATCCATTCAAACTGTTGTCTTGGTTGCAACCGCCTGGTCAGTCGTTGCCTTACTGTTTTTTCTTCTATTTAGCGCTGCCACACCCGATGAAGGTCGCCCAGTTTGGTATACAGTCACCACTTACGTTTTAGAAAATATGTCATTCCTAGGGGCAGGTTATCTATGCTTTCGGAATTGGCGGAGTTCACAAATTGTCAGCGGCGGTCTGGTGTGGTTCTCTATTGGGATGGGCATGTTCTCATATTCGCTAGGCAACTTGCTATTGTCGTATTGGGAAATTGGGTTAGGCAATTCTCCTGAAGTATCACCAGGTGATCTCTTCTTTATTCTGACCTACTTATTTTTGGGCTTTGGTTTGTTTAAAGCGATTACCTCCAAACAGCTTAACTTAGCTCCCTTGCAATGGATAATTGTTGCAGGTATGGCTGCGGTTGGGATTATGATTGCAACTTTGTTTGCTCCTAGTTCAGCGAATGCGGCAACTCCTCTAATAGTCGCTCAAGCCGCGTCATCATCTCAAAAGGCAGTTTCTCCGATCGCCTCTCCTCCATTACAGCCTTTTACTACACCGACTGTATCACCCGCGATCGCCTCTCCCCTTCCTTCTGCCAGTGATGCTCCAGAACTTGTTATTCCAGAACCTGTTGTCCCGGAATCTGTTACTCCAGAATCTGTTATTCCAGAATCTGCTAGCCCACAGCCAGAGAAAACCGCTGAAGAAGTGCCAGCCTGGGCGATCGCACTTGAAAAACAGCTAGAACCCTTAGCCAGCACAGTGGGTTGGCTCTACATTATTGGGGATGTCATTCTGGTGGTTATGGCAACCACGTTACTCTTAGCATTCTGGGGCGGACGGTTCTCGCTATCTTGGCGCTTCATTGCTGCTGCCTCTCTTTCTTACTACATTGCCGATCTGTGGTTCAACTACGCCACCCGATATATTACAAACTACGAAACTGGGGCATTGCCTGAAGTCTTTTGGATCTTTAGTGGCTGCTTGTTCGCCATTGGTGCAGCCCTAGAATTTGACTTGTCTACTCGTCGTCGTAGCGCCCGTAGAAGAGCCTAAAGGTTTCCCCACAAGTTCCTAAATCTGAGATAAAATCGTCAAGCCTGCTGAAGCAAAAGTTATGGTTTGCCATAAGCTGAGACGCTGCAAGCTCGTCATCTCACGATTTAAGATCACTGGTCGAGGAATTTGTCGGTATGGCTCCCCAAAAACTGTCTCAATCCGATAAGCAAGATATCCTCAACCTCTATCGACAAGTGTTAGAAGAATCTACCACTACTCTAGCGAGTCGATATAGCGTTAGCACCAGCACAATTAGCCGACTGTTGAAGCAAACTTTGCCGGAATCAGAGTATGAGGCGCTCATTCAGCAAAAGCGATCGGGAGCCTATAAAGGGCAGGCACAACCTGAGGAAAGTCTTACCATTCCTGGGATTGCTGCCCTAGTCTCGCCTGAGATTTTCAATGAGCCTGAGATTTTTAATGAGCCTGATGCTCTTACTAAACCAGAACCCTCGCCTCCCTCTGAAGTATTCACTCACGCTGCCTCTGAATTAGTTACCCATTCCGAGCAGCCAGAACCCGCGCCAGAACCCTTTAAGAGCCGTGCGCCTGTCATTCGACGAAATCGCCAGGTTGTTGAAGAAGCAATGACAGAGGCTGCGTTGTCACCTTCTACTCAACTACCTACCCCAACAGAGGTAGACGAGTTCTCTGAGCCCTCTCGGTTTGAGAAACCCGTCAGCAAATCTCTGTTGCTGGCTAGTGAGGAATTTTCTGACCTAGATGATGAGCTAGACAGTGATTTAGATGACGACGATTTGGACGATGATGGATTAGACGACGATGAACTCACAGATGACATGGGTTCATTTGGGACAATTCAGGTTGATAGTAAAGGGTTTGTCCAAGTTCAGCCCTTGGTCGAAAATGCGATTCCCAAAATTTGCTATGTCGTTGTCGATCGCGCCTCTGAACTCATTACTCGTCCTCTGAAAGACTTTGCAGAGCTTGGGCAAATTCCTTTAGAGGAAATTCAAGAGAAAACATTACCGATTTTTGACAATCATCGAATTGCCAAGCGCTTTATGCGACGAATGCAACGAGTGGTTAAGGTTCCTGATGGTAGGGTTTTTAGCAAAGTTAGACCTTATCTACAAGCCAAGGGAATTACTCGCCTTTTAATTGATGGGCAAGTTTACTCGCTGTGAGGCTTATTGCTCCTCCTTTGCAGAGGGCAACTAGAATGCTCTTTTATGATCTTCATCTTAAAGTGTCCTGATCCTTTCATAAAGGAACTGTAAACAGAGAAGGATTCATTGCCTTGCAGTGTAATGTTTCGATGAATTAAACTCTTTGGACTAGGATCATGCAAATTTTAATTGCCTTATACCTGCCGATCGCCTCCCTCATGCTCTGTATCTTTTTAGGGGGATTCCTAGCCGATCATTCTGCCTCTAAGGCAGATGTTATTTCGTGGGTAGCTGTATTTGTAGGATCTGTCTTTTTCCCGGTGGTCATTCCTATTGCTTTAATTGAGAGATTGCTGAGGGCTAACTTGCCTAAGCCAGTTCGATTTCTAGAATCTTCCCAGTATTAACCCCACCGCGATCGCCCTCCCTACCGCGATCGTGCTGTTTACTGATTGCACTGGATTGCACTATTGACTATTCAGTAGCCTGCCAATTTGCATAGGATGTAACTGCTCAACATTGCTGAGAACGATCGCTGCACCTGCTTGCTTTAACTTGTCAGTGTAATCGGTTGCGTAGTCAGCAGATGCTTGCGCATGAGGTGGCAAAACGCCGACCCCAACCCATTGGCGATCGGGCTGTTGAGTGCGCGCTTGAGTGACTGTATACATGTCTGCGACCGTATCTCCCACGTAGATTACGGGCAGAGAGTCAGGAGATAATTGGACGCGCTGCTTCGCAGATACCGCCAGGGTTGCCTGGAATAGCCCAGTGGGATTAGGCTTACCTGGTGCATCTTCCATTGCTACGAGGACGGGGGACTGCAACCCCAACCGTTTTTCCAGGACGTAGCGAGCCGACCCTTGTGTAGCGCCGCTAAAAAAGCCCCACAGAATTCCGGCTGCGGTGAGTTGCTGAAGGTAAGCCGATTGCAGTAACAACGGCTCCTGGGTAATGTAGCCGTTCCATTGGTCAGGATAATCTAGCTCCGTGCCCCGGTAACAGCGTTGGAAGTAATCTACGATCGCTTCATAATTGAGGTTAAGTTGCTCTCTAGATTGCCCTTGCCGCTCAAAGTGGCGATAGGTCAATTCTTGCGAGGCTTCCCAATCATTATTCCAAATACCTTCTTCTTTCAGTGCATCAATGTCAGCTTGACTAGGACGATATGCCCCCTGGGTAAATTTCTCGACGGTATCTGCCAAGGCTCGACGGTAAGAGTTACTAACGTCTCGGATGACACCATCAATATCAAAAATTACGATGACAAAATTCTTCACTGCCCCAACACTCCTCCTCAGGCGCTATCTTTTTCTTCAGATCTGTAGATACAATAAGGGATCGTTGTAAAGTTTGGGAACGCAACAGTCGTTCGGGAGGATTGTTTGACAAAGTTTATTCTAAAGGTTCTCTGGCTAGAACAGAATGTGGCATTGGCGGTTGATCAAATTGTGGGTAAAGGCACAAGTCCTTTGACTTCGTATTTCTTCTGGCCTCGGAATGATGCTTGGGAACAGTTGAAGTCTGAGCTAGAAGCCAAGCATTGGATTGCTGAGAGCGATCGCTTCGAGTTGCTCAACAAAGCGACTGAAGTCATCAACTTTTGGCAAGAAGAGGGTAAGCGTACCTCTATGAATGATGCCCAAGCCAGATTTCCTGAAGTTGCTTTTACAGGAAGCAACTAGCAGATTTTTCTTGAGGCGGTTTGAGGGGATGTCTGCGAAGTCTAGATTACTATCCGATCCGCCCCCTGAATCCACCATTCTGGGGGACTTTGAAGGAGGATTGGTGCGGAAGTCCCCCAGAATCGTGGGTTGGGGGGCAAGTGTAAGAATCTTTGATACTTCTCAGACATCCTCTAATAGGGGCAGATTAATTCTGTCCCTTTTTAATTAGTTTTAGATTCTATGACTTCTCGGACTCGGTAGATGGGGCGGTTTTGTGATTCGTGGTAGGTTCGCATTAGGAGTTCGCCGAGTAGACCAAAGCTGAAGAGTTGGACGCCCGTTAGGAACAAGACAACGGCAAGGATAAGTAAGGGGCGATCGCCAATGCTTTGTCCTAATCCCAGCTTCAAAAATGTTAGGTAGCCTCCTAACCCAGTTCCTAGCAATATTGCTAACAGTCCAAACAGCCCAAACACATGCATAGGGCGGGTCAAGAACTTCTTCATAAAGAAGATGGTGAATAAATCCATCAATACCCGAAAGGTTCGTCCTAGCCCGTATTTACTACGTCCAAATTGACGAGCGTGATGAATGACAGGCATCTCAGCAATTTTTGCTCCTTCAATGTATGCCAGAGCAGGCAGGAAGCGATGCAGTTCACCATAGAGGTTCATGTCCATAACTAACTCAGAGCGATAGGCTTTGAGTGAGCAGCCGTAGTCGTGAATATTGACTCCGGTGACTTTGCCGATCAGCCAGTTGGCAATTTTAGAGGGGATGAGGCGGGTGAACATGTCGTCTTGCCGCTGCTTGCGCCAGCCGCTAACCATGTCGTAGCCTTCGTTGAGCTTCTCTAAGAGCAGCGGAATATCGCTGGGATCGTTTTGCAAATCGCCGTCTAGGGTGATGATGACTTGTCCCATGGCATGATGGAACCCGGCTGCCATAGCGGCGGTTTGTCCGTAGTTGCGGCGCAGTAAAACGGCGCGGAGGTCAGTGCGGTCTTGGGCAAGCTTTTTGAGAAGCTCGGCAGAGCCGTCTTTAGAGCCGTCGTCTACGCAGATGGTTTCGTAGGCAATGCGCTGGTCTTGGAGGGCTGTGGCGATCGCCTCAACTAAGCGAGGAATACTTTCGACCTCGTTATAAACAGGCACCACGACCGAAACCTTAAACTGGACGGGGCGAAACCCAGATATTTCCTGTGACCCTTGGGGCACGAACGACGTACTCATAAGACTCGCCTTGTGAAACAGGCTCTATTCTACCGAGTTTTGACCCCCGCTAAACTTGCTCCACCGACTTCGGCAAGGATACTAATGATTCGGTAAAGCGCTACGCCGCCAATAAGGATGCCTGAAGAAATCTGGGAACCGAGCAGGGCGATCGTAGTGGCTTCAAATACACCAATGCCTCCAGGTGCACCTGGCACCACCAGCCCTAGCACCCAGGCAAAACTAAATGCACTCAATATTGAGGAAATTTGAGTCGGAGCGATCGGGCTTAATGCCAATAAGGTCAGCCAAAAACCTAGCCCGCGCAATGTCACAAATCCGGCTTCGCCTAGCAATGGCAGAATGGGATATTGCCGAATTTGAACGGGTGGTTGAAGTTGAGCAACCTGAACATCTTGAGGTTTTCCTTTGAGGCGGCTAGCAAGTTGAAGGAGCGAATTTAGAACTCTGGGATGAATGGCGATTAAGACGGCGCATAGACAGAGGAATTGAATAACACTGTTGGTGCGGTTGCCAGTGATGAGAGCGATCGCCAAGGCGGCGGCGGCCATGAGCAAGGATTCTAGCAATACGCTTACGGTTGCTGCCCCGACGGAAAAACCAGCATTTTTAGCGGCAATGACTCTGCCATAAAAGTGCCAAACGTTGCCAGGAAGATATTTGGCGAGGTTGGTGGTGAGATAGACTCTAATGCTCCATAACCCTGAAGCGGGTTGATTGAGTTCGCGCAAGATCCAACTCCAAACCCAGCCTGACCAAATGTGAGCGAGGAGGGTGACGAGGAGGGCGATCGCCAGTTTAAGATATCCGGTTGCAGTGATCCGAATGGCAGCAACTTCTTGCCAGTTTTGGCGAATAGCACTCGCAATAAAAAAGATGGTTCCGCCCAAAATGATCCAGCGGAGGTAAGGCTTGAGGCGAGAGAGTTTGATGATAGCCATTAGGCGATGGCAGCCTCACATTGTACAAAAACTCCATTAATGGCGTTCATTAAGCAATTTAGATCATAGATTGTATAGACCTTAATATTTTTGACAAACTGATTTGCCACCAATCGTCCAAATTCCCAAACTTTACCATTGGAAACGATTCCAAAAATGGGTTGATGCAATTCGCTATTGAGTTTTTGAACAGCGACCATTTCTGCTAAACATTGTCCCCAGCCTTCAGCAAAATCATCTCGCTTGGCTTCTACAACGATGATGTAAGGTTGGTCGAACACAAATTTACCTAGGGGCGATCGCTTCGCCACAATATAATCTGGAATGCCGCACAGTTTTTCATTAAAGCTAATGGGCTGATGGCTCCAAAGGCTGAAATGCTCTTTATGGCGTTTATAAACTTCCTTGAGGGTGGGATAAATTAAATTTTCACAAACGGCATATTCTGAATTGTCAAAAACAACTTCTCTGAGGCTAAATTCAATATCTGCTTTGAATGCCTCATTATTAACGAAGGAGACTTCTGTTACAAAATCCATCTCCATTGAGACAATCTGATAGTCCTTAAGAACATCGCCTATGCCTTTGTAGGTTGTGAACGGCATTTAAGTTCCTCTACACTTCCCGCATCACTAGAATAACGTTTTCTGTGAATTTCTCGAAGGTGTCGTCGTGGCTGATGACAAAGAGTTGACGGAAGGTTTTGATGTTGGCGATCGCTTCTGCCAAGCTTTCTCGTCTGGGTCGATCCATGTTGGTAGTGGGTTCATCAAAAAAGGCGATGTCAATATCTGCCAATACGCGTAGCAATGCTAATCGTACTGCTAATGCTGCACACATTTGTTCACCACCGGATAAATTGATGAATCGGCGGTTGTGAGCGCCTTCTTGTACAATAATTTCGTAATCTTTTGTCCATTCCAGCGCTACGTTAGGGCGATTCATTAATTCTCGGAAGAGGCGATCGGCTTCGTGGGAGATAGTTTGCACGTAGCGTTCAGTAATGCGGGGCCCTGCCTCTTTGTAGACCTTGCGCGCGAAGGAGATAAAGCGCTTGTTTTTTTCGGTTTGCTGAAGTTCTTCGGCGGCGCGATCGCATTTCTGAGCAATGCCTTGGAGCGTTGCAATTTGAGTACTAATTTCCATAAGTCGTTTACGCTGTTGCGGCAATCCTCCAGCAAGTTGATCAGCCTGACTTCGTCTGTGACTATATGCGGTTTCAGCTTGTTGCCAGAGCGCGGGATCATAGTCTTTAAGGAGGCGATCGCTCTCGGTCTGGATTTCGTTCTGCTCTACCTGCAATTCTTGTAGCTGAATGGTTGCTGTTTGTAGTTCTGGTTCTAGTTTACGAAGTTGATTCGCATCATTTTGATATTGTAGATAAATCAAGTAGGCGGGCTGATGCTCCTGACGATTCTGTTTTTGTTGCTCAATCTCTGTATCCAGGTTGGCAAACTCATTAAGCTGATCATCAAATTCAGCGATCAATACTTGTATCTGATTGCGTTGTTCGACAATGGTTAGTTGTTGGCTGAGCAGAGTAGGACGCTGTTGCAAATCTCTAGATAGAAGCTGACTCCGACCGCGTGGATCCGCGAGGTTTATCAGGCTGGTGGCGAGGTGCGATCGCTTCTGCTGTAGCTCTGGCTCGGCGGCTAACTGCTGGGCGAGTTCAGTGAGGCGATCGTTTAATTGGTTGACTTCTGCTTGGAGGTTAGCGTGCTGCGCTTGCTTTGCCGCCAACCCAGAGAGTTCGGCACGAGATTGGTAAGCAATATCAAGCTTGGTTTTAAGGTGTTGGAGTTGCTGCTGAAGCTTGGGGACAGAGGTTTGTTCTGATAAATCTGCCAGAATTTTCCAGAGTGAATTGATTAACTCGGTGTTAAGTTCTATCCCGGCTTCAATGGTTTCTAGGGCGAGTTGGGCAGCAGGAAGCGGCGAAGTTTGCAAGATTTTTTGGAGAGCATCGATCGCGTCTTCGGCTTGCAGTTGATGGCGATCGCCCCGACTTTCGCCCTCACTCACTAATTGCCGTAATTCGGCTTCAAACTGTTTGGCAGCTTCAACTCGGCTCAGTTGCTCTTGCAGGCGATCGCGCCTCTGCTCCAATTCAGTAATCTGGTCTGCGTCTGCTGCTAATGCCTGAATGCGGACGATTTCTTGCGTCAGCTTAGCTTGCTCGGCTTGAAGCTTTGTAATTTGGCGACTCAAGCTTTGCTGTTCTAACTTAATTGCTTGGATCTGATTAAACTGTTCGGCAATAGCAGATTGCTGCTGTTCTAACGCCACCTGCTGCACAATTAATGGTTGAAGTTGTTCAATTTCTGCTGCTGCTTGGGTCAGGTTTTCTAGTTGTAAATTCAGCTTGGTCAGTTGGGTTTCTTGCGCCACTCTCGCCGCCTGCTGTTTCTCTCGCTGTTTTGCTAACGCCTGTCGTTGTTTGACTTGTTGATCCAATTGTTCTAGCTCGGCTTCGGCTTTCAAAACAGCTTGATAGCTCACTTTGTTTTGGGTGCAAATGGCAACTGCCGATTGCGATCGCTCCACCAATTGCAAAATTCGGCTCTGTGCTTGCTGTGCGGCTGCCGTTTTAATCGTAATTTGCTGCAACCGAGAAGTAATGCTTTGCACAGCCTGAGCGTGGTTTGAAAGACGCTCCTTTTCATTTTGGAGTTCATTTAACTCGGTTTGCAACTGCTGCAAGCTGGCTTCATTAGCAATAATTTCTTGGCTAATCATGTTCTGACGGTGCTGCAAAGGCTGCCATTCTTGCAAACTTTCCTCGTACTGGGCGATCGCCGCTTCTAGTTTTTCTACTTCTGCCTTACTGTGCTTTTCCAACGACAGCATTTGCTGATTTGTTTGCCGATATTCACCTACCTTCAAGATTGCATCAAAAATCGGCTTGCGTTTCTCAGAGGCTTGCAAGAAATCGGCGGTAAACATTCCTTGGGGTACGCCGATCGTGTTGGCAAAAAGCTGTCCTAAATCTGTTCCAGGCGCAACGCCAAACTGCTGCCGCAGCCACGGCATGATTTCATCTTCAATATGTTTATAATCGAGTCGCACATTAAGCTGGGGGTCAAACAGCGTGTAGCCTTTAGTGGTGCAGCGCTCAACCTCGTAGGTACGTCCGTCTCGGCTAGAAATGAATGCCACTCTGGCTTGAGCACTGCCTGAACCGTTGCGAATTAAATCGTCCTTGTTATATCCGCCTCGGTAGTTGAACAGCGTCCAGGCGATCGCCTCTAAAATGCTGGTTTTTCCGGCTCCGTTTTCGCCACAAATGGCGTTAGTTCCAGGCTGAAAAACGAACTGGCGATCGCTGTGCGACTTAAAGTTTTTGAGGGTAACCGAGAGGATTTCCATACGCTGTTCAGTCTGCTGTCTCAAAAGATTGGGCAAAACTCGCTCTGTAGAACAATTGCACCACAGAAAACAAGTTTTGGCACGTAAATTCTTAAGATAGCCCAACTAATTTAGCGCTCAAATCCCAGAGCTTCTTAGCTTTTTCAACATCGCTAGCTTCGTTAGAAACCTCTTGGACAAAGGCTTGTCGCCCCTCCTTTTGCCGATTTCCCCAACTCCAGTACATTCCTGATTGGTTGTATTCAGGCTTGCTAACCACTTCGGCAACGCGATCGCCCGACAGTTCCTCAGAAACATATCCGCCCGTAATATTCTTTTGGAACCAAGGGAAGATCTTCTGAAATAACGGATAGCTGTTGCGGAAAAGCGCCGTAGTTGCAACGCAGCCTGGATAAAGCGAACTGAAGACAATGCCTGTGGAATCGTGGTAGCGTCGGTGCAGTTCTTTCATCGTTAGCACGTTGCAGAGTTTACTGTCTTTGTAAGCCTTGCCTGCTTTAAACTTTTTGCCATCAATCATGGCGATCGGGGCTTTAAATCCTGCCTCAAATCCCTTCAGTTCTCCGAGGTCTGGCGGTGCTGGGATGGGGATTTTGCCGCCCAGTTCTTTTGGGTTCGCGGTGACTGTTCCCAAAATAATCAGCCTTGGCTCTGGGTTGCCAGAGTTCTTCAAATCTTCCAGCATTAAATTACAGAGCAGAAAATGTCCGAGGTGGTTGGTGGCAACGCTGATTTCGTAGCCATCAGGGCTATACATCGGCTCTTTAAGTAGTGGCAGATAAACTGCGGCGTTGCACACCAGGGCATCTAACGATCTGCCGCTTTCCCGGAAAATTTTAGCAAATTGACGCACGCTCTCTAGGCTGGCTAAGTCAAGGCGGATGATTGTGTATCTGTCGGGTGGCAGTCCAAGCGATCGAGCCGCTTTCTCGGTTTTGGGAATATCTCGACAAGCCATGACAACGTGCCATTGCCCCGTTTGCGTCAAAGCTCTGGCGGCTTGTAAGCCCACTCCCGAAGAAGCCCCCGTGATGACGACTGTTGATTGCTGTGCCATGTTCTCTAAACTCCATTGAGCGTCATGCTTTCAGAATCTCACACCCTGGCGCTTATATGGCAATTTGAGTGGCTAGGTTAAACAAATGTAAATAGCAGAGGCGAAGCATCTGCCTCAGTATGCTGAGAATTATTCCAGAGCTTGACCCACAAGGGTTAGGCAGTCAGCACATCATTCGACGGTAAAATAAAGCAAGTGGCACTCAGGTGATCTCCATGACTCACACCCCAGTCAAAGCAACTTTCCCACAACGCGATCGCCCTTCCCAAGGACAACGCGCAACTTGGGCTGACTATCTTACCCTGTGTGATGACCCAAGCATTGAGCGCATTCGTATATTTTTTGATGAAGGATGGATGTGGACTGAAATGGGCGAAGAAGGACTTAATCATTCAAGTGTTTGTGATTTGTTTACGATGCTAATCTTATGTTGGAAAATGAAATATCCAGAGCGGCAAGTTCATTCTTTGGGGCGCTGCCAACTTGAAAAAACAGGTCATAAAGCCTGCGCTCCTGATCTAGTCGTTTATCTGGGAGAACCGCCACCCCGCTGGCAACCTGGACAACGGCGCTTCGTTAACTTAGATAAAGCAGGACTTCCAGCGCTAGTAGGTGAAGTGTCTGATACGACGCTAGCAAATGATTTGGATCGCAAAAAGCACCTTTACGCAGCGCTAGGAATTCCTGAATATTGGGTGATCGATGTGCGGGGAAAACAGGTTTTGGCATTTCTGCTGCAAGCGGATGGCAGCTACGCCGAAAGTGAGACTTCTGAAGCATTTGCAGGGTTGGCGATCGCCTTATTGGAACAAACTCTGGAACGTCTTGATCAAGAAGCAAATACCGATGCAGCACTGTGGTTTTCTCAGCAGTTGGCAACATAGGAGGATACCTCTTTTAGAAAATATCCTCCCCTATACATTCTCGCTATTCCGCTCCTTCAATCGGTGCAAATCCCTGTCGCTGAACATTCTCAGTGATGGCTCGCGGTTCTAAAAATTGCAGCAAATAATCGGGGCCGCCTGCCTTCGAGCCAACGCCAGAGAGCTTGAAGCCGCCAAAGGGTTGCCGCGATACGATCGCCCCTGTAATGGTGCGATTAATGTACAAATTTCCGACCTCAAACTCGGCTTCTGCCCGTTGAATGTGGGAAGGAGTCCGCGAATATAGCCCGCCCGTCAGCGCGTAATCTGTGCCGTTAGCAATGGCGATCGCCTCGTCAAAATTCTGCGCTTTGATCACTGCCAAGACAGGCCCAAAAATCTCTTCCTGAGCCAGCTTAGCCGTGGGCGGAACGTCTTTGAAGATGACGGGCGCAACAAAATATCCAACGTCAGGAGAAGGCATTTCGAGCGCTACCGTTGCCTCTAATTTGCCCTGCTCAATCGATGCCCGAATCCGGTTTTGTGCCGTGGCATCAATCACAGGTCCGACCTGAGTACTAGGATGCTCGGCAACGCCCACGTTGAGCGATCGCGTGGCTTCTACCAATCGTGTCACAAACGCTTCGTAAATGCTCTCCAAGACAATTACCCGCGAACACGCAGAACACTTCTGACCGCTGTAACCAAATGCTGAGTACACTACTCCCTGTACCGCCTGATCGAGATCCGCACTCTCATCAATCACAATGGCATTTTTGCCGCCCATCTCTGCGACTACGCGCTTGAGGTGTTTTTGACCCGGTTGCAAGATCGCCGCATCGGCATAAATGCGGCAGCCCACTTCCTGAGAACCCGTAAAGGTGATCATGTTAACGTTCGGATGTTTGACCAGGTGCGCGCCAACAGTAGAACCTTTACCCGGAATATATTGAAACACGCCCTTTGGCATTCCCGCTTCCACCAAAATTTCTGCCAGCTTTGCCGCAATCACGCACGAAGTTTCAGCAGGTTTGAGTAACGTGCAGTTACCTGCAACAAGCGCGGCAACAGTCATGCCTGTCGGAATAGCTAAAGGAAAGTTCCAGGGAGAAATAACGACCACAATTCCCAACGGCTGATAATGATAGCGGTTGGTTTCACCGGGAAGATCGTAGGCATAACCTTGATTAAGCCGCTCCATTTCATCGGCATAGTAACGACAAAAATCGATCGCCTCTGACACTTCTGGATCAGCCTGCCCCAAAGGTTTACCCGTTTCCAGCACCATCCAAGCCGAGAGTTCTGCCCGTCGCTGTTCCATCAAGTCTGCTGCTTTTCGCAGTATCGCTGCCCGCTGTTGAGGCGGCGTTTTTCGCCATGCCGGAAATGCTGCTTTTGCCGCTTGAATGGCTTCTTCCGCTTGCTCGACGCTGAGTAATCCAATCTGCCCAACCACTTCAGATGGATTAGAAGGATTGACCGAATCAATGCGATCGCTCGTATTAATTCGTTCGCCGTTCACCAGGGGTAAATAGGTTTTACCAAGCTGCTGGCGAACGGCTTGGAATGCTTTTTGAGCGCGATCGCGTTCCCCCAAGGTTGAATAATCCGTATCCGCCACATTCTGAAAAGCAATGCTGTGGGAAGGGACTTCTTCTGCTTCTAGAGTAGGAATAACTAATAATTCTTCAACCGGACGCTCTTCTAAATTTTGTCGTAGGAAAGAACTATTAGCCGTATTTTCCAAAAGACGACGAATTAAATACGCCATCCCTGGAATCAGTTCGCCATAGGGACAATAAACCCGGACTCGATAGCCTTGTTCAACTAACGCTTTTGCTAGCTTGTCTGCCATGCCGTAGAGAACCTGTAGTTCAATGTGACGACGGGGGATTTTTAGCTCTTGTGCGATCGCCATCGCATAGGCTTGCGATCGCACATTATGGCTACCGATCGCTGCATACAAATAATCATGATTCTCTAATAACATCCGCGTCATTTTCTCAAAATTAGCATCGGTCGAAGCCTTTTGAGAGAACACAGGTTTTGCCCAATCCCGCTGCGCCGCTTTAATGGTTTCCTGATCCCAATATGCTCCTTTGACTAACCGAATTGTAATCGGATTCCCTCGCTGTTTTGCCCAGTCAATTAATCCTTTTAAATCTTGCTGCCCAGAGCGCAAATAGGCTTGCAGCGTTACTCCAATGTCTGTGCGGCTGCGAAACTCATCTTCCATCAAAAGCTGTTTCAAGATAGAAATAGTCAAGTCTTTGTAGGCGTATTGCTCCATGTCAAAGTGAACGGCTGCACCCAGTTCTCCAGCACGACGCAACAATATACGCGCTCGTTCCATCACCCGTTCACGGCTACCTGCCTCATCTAATGGATCAAACTGAGAATAGAATGCGGTTAGCTTCACCGAAACTTGTACCTTTGACAGGGATTCACCCTCCGCCCAATCGATCGCCTCTACCTTCGACCACCGCTGAGAGGCTACCGTTAACTGCTCCATCATTTCTAAGTAGCGATCGAGGTAAGACTGCGCTTCTACTTCAGTAATCACAGCTTCTCCTAACAAATCAACCGTAAAGGTCATTTTGTCTTTCCGAAGCTGTTCCAAAGTTTTGATAACTTGCTTGATATCTTCGCCAGAAATGTACTTATGTGCCAATGTTTCCACTGCTGTAGAAACCGTAGTAGCTGCTACTTGACCGGGTAAAGACTCAGGATTAGTGAAGTTCAATAGGCTCTTCAGGGCATTGGGCAACTCGACTGATTCATCTGCCAAGTACTCCTGCATATGGTGAGCAATTTCAGCCTTGCTATGGAGCGCGGGCAAACAATCAATAAATCGAAAAAGCTGTACTCTCAGCCCAGGATTCGCCATTGTCCAAGCTAACAGCTTGTCGTCCCAGCGCATTTGATCGCGCACTTGGGCAAAGAATGAGCGGTTTTCGCGGGTGGCAGATAACAGCCGCCGAGCGATCGCCTGAGTCTGAGTTTCGTAAGTTTCAGAAATTTGCGCAACCATTACTTGTTAAACCTCTTGTGTCGAGCAGCAGTTCAGGGAATGAGCACCCCCCGATCTTCCATTGTGAAGCCATTGTGAGGTAATGGCGAAGCAATTTTTGTTCTGTCAGAGCTTGTTCTATCAGAGCCTGAACACTTTAGATCTCAGAAGAAGTATGCGGTATGCGGTAAGCTTTCAAGCTTTATGTGCCGAAAACCGCTTGAACTTCGTTACCCCAAGTTAGTCGCAGCTGATACTGGGCATTGCCGTTACTCACTGCGATTTCAACCCAGCCATGGCTGCCAATGAGTGCTACTGGCTGACCCGGTTGAACTTCTCCATAGGTGCGGCAACCAGGAATGGTGCGTTTACCCACAAGGACTGACCAGGTCTTTCCCTGAATAAAATGACCGGGAATGTTAGTAATAACGTTGCCAAAGCGATCGATATATTGAACGCTACCTGTGCAGCCTGTAAGAGTAGCAGTACAGACTGGGATAGGTAACTGCACTAACGTTGCCGGATCGATCGCCGCTCCCAGTTGAGCGATCGCCACGCCACTTGCTAGATGGGCACCCACAGGTGCAAAAATATCGCGCCCGTGAAAAGTACTGCTGGGGTTAGCATTGCGCCAGTAATGAGAATCAGTGAGTTCTACCGCCTGCACGATCGCTCTATTAGATAGTAATCCAGTGAAAAGCCCATTGTCGGGATCCACCAAAAAACCATCTGTTAGCTGAAGGGCGATCGCCCGGCGTTTACCGCCTACCCCTGGGTCAACTACCGCCACATGCACCGTATCGGCAGGAAAAAAAGGATAGGCATTCATCAAATTAAACTGTGCCGCCATCACATCTTGAGGCTCAATTTGATGGGTTAGATCGACGACTTTCAGCAGAGAGTTGACTTGGGCAATCACGCCTTTCATCACGCCCACATACACATCATTGAGTCCAAAGTCGCTGAGTAGAGTCAAGATGCGTGGAGATTCCATTAGTTCAAAAAGAGATTTGGGAATGATAAGGCGACCAGTCTCTTAATTTGTATATCTGCCCTCATGACTAAATTTGTTGATCTGGCGCAGCCTCGCTTCCGATTATTACATTCTGTTGGGGCAAAATTATTTTTCTCAGTCTTAGGGGCTACTTTGATCGCCTTGGGCAGCGTTTCCTACCTGTTTTATCGGGCATTAGAAAATAGAGCTAAGGATGAAATGATGGGTCGGCTCAATACCCAAGTCGGGTTAGTTGAGGGACAAATTACCCAAGCAGAGTCGTATACGATCGCTTTTGGAGTAGCGCTTCAACAAATGAAAGCGTTAGGAATTACAGATGCAGCGGCTTACAAACAAGCAACCTTCGAGTTTTTTCAAAAACGCCCCAATTTAACAATGGCGATCGGCGCTGGGCAAACGCCCTACCAACTCATGCCCGATCGCCAATGGATATGGCATTACTTTTCTGCTGATCAAGAGCTTCCAACAACAGTTGGTCAGTTACTGCCAGCCCCTAACAACCGCACTCGATATACAGAACTGTTTGCCGAAGACAACTATCCCACCCAGGATTATTACCTAAGTATTACAACCTCTGGAAAGGGCATCTGGACTGAGCCTTACTACTGGTACGGCGTGACCATGACCAGTTTCATGTATCCCTTCTACGACAATCAGAAAAAAATGCTGGGTGTAATAGGCACAGATATTAATGTGACTGCCATTGGAAAGCTCACGAACATTCCTGTGCTTTCTCAAGGAGGCTACTTTGCTATTTTAAGCCAAGAAGGAAAGCTGCTCAGCTATCCCCCTAATCGGGCTAAAACGCAGGAGCAAGACTATAAAGCAGTTCCAGAGCTAGAAGAAGTGTGGCAAGCGGCTCAAAGCGAAAGCCAAGGATTAATTAATTCTCATGGAAACTTATGGGCGTACCAAAGGGTAAAGGGCACTGACTGGCTCATGATTGCAGTGGTACCCAAGCGCATTATTTTGCGACCTGCCTTAGTTTATATGGCGGTTAGTGCAGGTGGAGCGGGGATGATTCTCCTACTGGTCGTCTCTATGTTTGTTTGGCATTTAAATAGAAGACTCCAGCCTATTTTGGCTGAGTGCAATCATCTAAGAACTGCCGATGCCGAAAGGTTGTCACGTTTAAGCCCGATCGCCCACCAAACCATAGACTCTTTGCCCCCTATTAATCAAGCCCAAGATGAATTGGGTATTTTGATAGACACTGTTCATCAAGTCGCTCGTCAACTTCACCAATCTTTTACGCTTCTAGAAGAAAACAATGAACAGCTAGAGACACGAGTGCAAGAACGGACAGAAGAGTTAGCAAAAACTCTAGAAAACCTTCAAGAAACTCAGTCTCAGCTAGTACAAACTGAAAAGATGTCGAGCTTAGGACAAATGGTGGCGGGAATTGCCCATGAAATTAATAATCCTGTGAATTTTATTTATGGCAATTTAGACTATGCCGAAAAATATGCTCAAGATCTGCTGGTGGCGATTGCCCTCTACCAAAAACACAGCCCGTCTCATCCTGTCATTGAGCAGCACTTAGAAAAGATCGAACTAGACTACGTTGCAGAAGACTTCCCCAAGCTGATTGCTTCTATGCAAACAGGAACTCAGCGCATTCGAGAAATTGTAGTGAGCTTAAGAAATTTCTCGCGGTTAGATGACTCCATGCAACCGACGAATATTCATGAAGGCATGGATAGCACGCTGCTAATTTTAAAGCATCGATTAACGACCCAATCCTATCGGTCTGAGATTAGGGTGACTAAAATCTACGGCGATTTACCTCTAGTTAACTGTTATGCAGGGTTACTCAACCAAGTTTTTATGAACCTTCTCGCGAACGCCATTGACGTTTTGGAAGAGGATGCTTCTCAAAAAAATTTACAACCTGCCATTCATATCTCTACACAAGCCCAGGTAAACTGCGTGGTCATCAGTATTGCCGACAACGGGAGGGGAATGAATGAGGCGACGAAAGCTAAACTATTTAATGCTTTTTTTACCACTAAACCTGTCGGTAAAGGAACCGGACTAGGACTTTCCATCAGTCGGCAAATTATTGTTGAAAAACATGGCGGAACATTAGATTGCATTTCCGAGCCAGGTCAAGGCACTGAGTTTATTATTACGATCCCGCTTCAGGCTGAAGGCAGCCAAACTACTACTGCGGTGCCAGTCATGGGATAGTCGGCAGGCAATAAACCACAGGTGGGCGCAGGGCTAAAAATTTCGAGGTCAGCTTGCATGGCGTGGAGCAGTTCGCGGGCGATCGCCAGCCCCAGCCCCGAGCCTGGAATTGTGGTTTTAGCTTGGACTCCTCGGTAGTGCCGTTCAAACAAACGAGGCAAATCTTGGGGGGGAATCCCGGCACCTGTATCGGCAATGACGATCGCCTGCATTTTCTTTTGATCTTCTACCTGCACCCACACTCCGCCCCCAGCAGGGGTGTACTTTAAGGCATTATCGAGCAAGTTGCTGAGGACTTCGCGCAACATCTTTACGTCAGTTTGAACAGGCGGCAGGGAGGGAATTTTGCTTTGCAGGGTGAGTTGACGATCTTGAGCGATCGCTGCTGCCGATTCTAGCAAGGGTTCTAAAACTTCGATAATGGCATGGCGTTCGAGTTGGCACGCTGCGCCTGTCAGCGATTCGGGCAATAGTGCCACAGAAGCAGGTTGGGCGGGCAGGATGAGGTCATTTAAGTCGGCGGCAATGTCGAGTTGTTTGAGCAAGTCTTCCAGGCGATTGCTTTCGCGGACAATACCATCAGCGACCGGGTGGTTGGTATCTCCAGGCTGAAGGCGACGCATGAGTAGCTTGCCAAAAGTCCGGAGCGCCGTCAGCGGATTGCGAAATTGATGCAGCAAATCATCAAACAAATCTTGCCGTTGTTCCCAGAGCATTTCCTGTTGGCGCAGGTCTTGCGTCATCCATTGCGATCGCTGATCTAACACGCACGCGACTGCCAATGTCTGGGCAACTTGTTTAAGTTGCGTTTGCTCTGCCTCGCTCCATGCCCGGTCAGAGCGCGCTGTCACTAATAAACCCATGACTGTGTCTTCATGAATCAGCGGCAAAACAAGCTGCTGTTGCCGAAGCATGGCTTTTTCAGCAGCTTCTAGCGGTAAGGACGGAGCCTTTGCGCTGGAGGCTGACAAAGCGGTTAATGAAGCAGGATCGTCAGAAGGGACAGTTTTAGCAGAGAGGAGACGGGGCTTACTGCGGCGTTGTCGGCGGGAGAGGAGTGAAAGGATTTGGTCTTCGTCCCAGGTGGCGATCGCTTCAGGATAAGCCACTACCGGAATCAGCTTGGCATCTGCCACCTCAGTCAGTTCTTCAGTGAGGTAAATAATGCTTAGCGCAGCACCTAAACTTTGTGTCAGCAGAGTCACCTGTGCTTGACAAAGAGCAACAAATTCGGCGCTAGCAGGCATGAGCATAAAGCAATCTAGGAAAACGTGAACATCAACTTTAAGGTTTTGACCTAACTGAAGTCTTAATCTTAGAGGTTTTAATCTTAAATATTACTGTCTTTAAAGACAGATCGTCATAGAGCTTGTCATTATCCGTACCCTTAATGTTACTGGGTCTAACTCTACTGATTATATTGATTGAATTGAGATAGTTTTCTATACTCTAACGGCTCAAAGTTTTGCGTCAAACTGACTCTATTGTTTTCACTAAAAGTAAGATTTTGCAAAAAAATAAGTAACCCATGAAATTCTTTTAGATTCTGTATCAAAAATTTAAAGACAGTTGAAATCCCAGAGCCAAGCCTATATACTCTTTCAAGTCTTAGTCATTTTGGTAACTAGGATTACAATAGCAGTGTAGTAAGGAGGTAACAGGGTTGGCAAGAAGACGCAAGCGGAAAAGTCGTCGTCGACTAGAAGGACGCAGAATTCTGGAGTTGGTACCTCAGTTTAGTATTGAATGTGGTGAAGATAAGCCTGTTACTGCCGCTAGGAAGTATATCCAAGCTGAAGGCATTTTGCCACCAGCCTTACTCCTAGTGAAACGCAACGAACATACCACGGATCGGTACTTCTGGGCTGAGAAGGGTTTATTTGGTGCACAATATGTTGAAGAAAATCATTTTCTGTTCCCCAGTCTGCGGGTTCCTGAAGATGAAGCAGAAGAGCTACTGACAACCGCCTCCGTTCGCTGACATTTTGTAAGTGAAAAGAGTCATCTCAGATCTGTTCCGAAGGCGTACTCTCTACAGTCCTGAGGTGAATGTTCAGACTTATTTGGAAGATTAAGCTCTGTCATAGCATTGACAGGGTGGCGCTTATTCTTTTACAGGTCGGAATAGGAGGAAAAAGTTAGACAGTTAATTTCTAACTAGAGAAATCTTAAGATTAAGGCGAAGTCCACAACAGACTTCGCCTTTTTTTTGATTTTTTTGATGAAGTTTAGTAACCAACCTTTGCTCTAGCAACGATCGCATTAGCATAAAATAACTCAATTCAGTTGTCCTCTACCTTCTGAGGGAAGGCGGGGCGATCGCTTACAATTCTTAATAATTGCTTTACCTTACGGTTCTACCCCTAGAAACAACTGAACTGGATTAAAGTCCAACCTTTTTTTGAGGATTCTCTAACTTTTTGTTTTTTAACGCTGTGAAAAAGACAAGGCTATTGTGATCTGCTTGCTAACAAAAATTGAACCGACAATTCAGAATAAAGTTTGGTTCAACAAATTCTTTTTGTTCAAAAGTATTTTAGCTTACCCTAAACATTGCTTTGCTTCAAAATGCTAAAGCGCCTTACCAAGATTTTGAAGGAGTCGATTTCTAAGTTAATTAAAATCTCTTAGCTTAATTTCATCCAGGCTTTATCTCTGCCGTTTATATTAAAAAAAGTAACGAACTATATTTTTAGCTATGGCTTTTATTCATCTTCCTAAACCCTGGCAATCTGAGTCTGAGGTTACTTCTGAAACGGCTTTTCATAACCGGAGAAATTTTTTGAAAGGGCTAATCGGTGCAGGAATTGCTGGGTCTGTTCTTCCCCTTATAGGGTGCCAAAAACAGCCTACCGCAGCAGAAACCCCTTTTCTTGGGACTTATGCTCTTAAAGCGAACTTGAACCCAGCTTTTGCGAAGGTAGAACGTCCCATTACCAACGAAGTTTTGGCAGGCACGTACAACAACTTTTACGAGTTTGGCGGGACTAAGAAAATTTGGCAAAATGCCCAAGCTCTGCCACTAGACAACTGGAAAGTTGAGGTCAGTGGACTGGTTAGTAATCCTAAAGTCTATGATCTAGATGATTTATTAAACTTTCCGCTGGAAGAACGGGTTTATCGGTTTCGCTGTGTGGAGGCTTGGGCAATGGTTGTGCCGTGGCTAGGCTTTCCAATGAACGCTATTTTGAAGCAAGTGGAGCCGACGGCTAGAGCAAAATTTGTTAAGTTCACCTCTTTTTATGATGCTCAGATCATGAAGGGTCCTAGCTTTCCGCCTTCTCAGTTTTTGCCTTTCCCTTATGTTGAAAGTTTGCGGGTGGACGAGATGGCAAACGAGTTAGCGTTTTTTGCGATCGGCAACTATGGGCGATCGCTCCCTAAACAGCATGGTGCACCCATCCGAGCCGTGATTCCTTGGAAATATGGGTTTAAGGGGGCAAAGTCGATCGTCAAAATTGAGTTTGTTGAAACCCAGCCAGCGACCTACTGGAATACCATCAGCCCAGGTGAGTACAAAATTGAGTCGAATGTAGAACCCGATGTTTCCCATCCTCGTTGGTCGCAGAAGAAGGAGCGCTTGATCGCGGAGGGCCCTGATTTTAAGTGGAAAGAAGTGCCCAGCCAACTTTATAACGGCTATGGAGAATACGTGGCGCAATTGTATGCGTAGGGTCAAGGTGTTTGCATCTAGATCTAGCCTAGGTTTCTAAAATCTTGATGCAAAGGCTTTGCCCGACCCTAAAGCCCGACCCTGAAGGGCGACTTAACCTTCGGGAAAGCGATGTTCGCGCACTTCGCTGCCAAAGGTATGAACGGCTTGGGTGATGCTTTCTCGCAGGTTGACGTAGACTTTGGCAAACGAGGGCTGCCAGTCGGATAAGCCCAGCAAATCGGCAGTGACGAGAACTTGCCCATCACATTGCGCTCCTGCGCCAATGCCGATGGTGGGGATAGTTAGCTTTTGACTAATCTGCAGCCCTAGTTCTGGGGGAATATGTTCGAGCACGATCGCAAAACATCCAGCTTGCTCCAGGGCGATCGCCTCTTCTATCATTTTTTCTGCTCCTACTGGCGATCGCCCTTGCTGGCGAAATCCGCCGACCTGATGCACTGACTGAGGCGTTAACCCTAGATGTCCCATGACTGGAATACCCGCTTGTACAAGTCGGGCGATCGTGGTCACCATGTCAGGATAGCCGCCTTCTATCTTGACTGCTTGTGCTCCGGTTTCTTTCATGACGCGACCTGCCGATCGCATTGCCTGTTCTGAACTTTCTTGATAGGTCATGAAGGGCAAATCTACCACCATGAGGGCATGTTTCACGCCTCGGCGGACGGCTTTGGCGTGGTGGATCATTTCGTCTAGGGTGACGGGGAGCGTGGTTTCGTAGCCCAATGTCACCATGCCCAAGCTGTCGCCCACCAAGATTACGTCTATCCCGGCTTGGTCGAGGATCTGGGCAAAAGGATAATCTGAGGCGGTGAGAACGGCGATCGCTCGTCCTTCTTTTTTGAAGCGAATCAGTTGCTGTGTGGTAATTGCCATATTAGTAGCTAGGCGTATACTCTAGCGCTTGTTCTGCGGGTGTGAGTGATGCCCATTCAACATCTCGGCGCAACACTTTGGCGGTAGGAGTGGCAATCAGTTTAGGAAGCTGCTGCTGATTGATCAACTCTAGAGTTGCCATGTCATAGGTGGTGTAGGTTGTGTCGGCTTGAGAGAGGCTGACATCGACAACGGTAAGCGTTTTTTGTGGACGCAAATCGCCGTTGAGTAGAGGGCGTGTTCCTGATCCTAAAATACCGCAGTGGAGAAGCTCTAGGTTGCCTTGGTGTCCTGGATAGTAGGCATGGTCATGACCGCTGATGTAGGTGTGGACTTTGTAGCGTTCGAGGAGCGATCGCAGTTCTTCTGCTTTTTCTAAATATTCTCCGGGTTCATCTCGCCCCACGGTGATGGCGTAGAGCGGCAAATGACCAATGGCAATCCGCAGTTTTGCCGACTGTGCGGTGCTGCTGGCTAAGCTTTTTTCTGCCCAAGCAATTTGCGCCGCAGGAATCTTTGCGGCTGAAGCATCCCACACCAGAAAAAAGATGTCGTTTTGCTGAAAGGTGTAGTGGAAGGGAAACCCAGTGCGATCGACAAACTGTATGCCTGGATTGTGGCTCGGATCGTTCCAATAAGCAGAGGCTGCATCTCGATCTTTGTTGAACAGGAAGCCGCCATCAGTGGCGATCGCCCCGGAAGCATCGTGATTGCCCAAGGTAAAGCCGTAGGGAATCTTAGCCTGCCGCATCGGGGCGCTAACGTGCTGATCAAACCCTGCCCACATTGCCTCAAGTTCGCTGATGGAGAGGGAGGGAGATTGCCCCGCAACCATGTCGCCGCCGCAAAGAACCAGATCGGGTTTCCAGGTCGAGAGCAGGGCGATCGCTTGATCCACTTCGGGTTCATAGTCGGTGGAGCCGTACTGGCTGTTGAGATCACTAATCACAACAATTCGCGCATCGCCCCTGGGCGGATTGAAAATGCCTGAAGTGGGAGAACTTTGGGCGATCGGAGTGCTTGTTACATTCTGTAACTTCTGTAACGGGATTGAATCCTGAGAAGCTCTATTAATCGCCAACAATCGTTGGGCAGCCAGCGCTAGACCCACGCCGCCAAATGCTCCCCCTAAAAGTAAAAACTGACGACGGTTGAAACCCATAATCATTGGTGTAGTAAACTTCAGACATTCCTAAAATAGCAGGAACATTCGCACCCATGACTCAAGATCACACGCCTTCTCCTGACCCTCAGCCTTCTGAACCGTCTCCATCGGTCGCTCCGGTTTCCTCCAAAGCGCCTACCAGAGCCACGACCCAAAGCTCTACGCTGCAAAAAGTGAAGCAGTTCTGGCAAACGGCGCAATCTCTGGTAATCACCATTGGGTCAACGGTGGTGCAGTTGGGAAAGCAAGTCAGATCAGGGTGGAATGTAATTCAGCCCAAGGTACAGCGCGGGTGGGAAGCGATTCTGCCGAAGATTCGGGGCATTCTGCCGCAGTCCTGGAATGATAGATTGACGGATCGAATGATGACGAGTGGGGCGATCGCGCTTTCGGTGTTCTTCTTTTGGTTAGCCACTTCGCTACTATTTCCTAGCCGTCCAACGGTTGCTAAAGCTCCTCCGGCTGGTGTGGTTGCCCGCGATTCTAAAGCTCCTCCACTTGACCCCAAAAAGCTGGCAGTCATTCAAAATCAGCTTGTAGAAGTGGCAGAACCTTATGCGGCAGGGCTGAATGCATCAGGTCTGGACGTATCAGATCTAGAAGCGCCAAAACTCATTGACGGGGTGCGGGTGAACTTGAACAAGGAGCGATTGGCCGTGCAACTGGGAGACGGCTGGTACGGGCTGGCTTCGGCACAGCAGGATCAGTTAGCGAATGAGTTGTGGAAGCGATCGCTCAAACTCAAGTTCAGCCAGTTAGAGCTTGCCGATGCCGCAGGTAAGCAATTGGCAAGAAGTCCGGTAGTCGGTTCCAAAATGGTGGTGTTGCGGCGGGAGCTACAGATTTAAGATTTCGCAGATTTAAGATGCAGATTTAAGATTTCGCAGCCCTTTAAAGTTTAGCTGTCCTCAAAGATTTAGCAGACCTCTCAGGTTTCACAGCCCGGAAGTTTTGTGCTTTTTTAATGCCCTTGTATTCCAGAAGACTCACCCCCTTAGGTAAGGGAATGGTACTTTGCAGAGGTGGGTTCTAGGAAATAAGGTTCGATTGAAGAGCCATTCTTCTTTGATTTCTTATGCGTTCACTGGGCAGCTCTCGATTAGATTTAATTTTTGCGTGCATCTGTTGCTTGGCGATCGCCCTTGAACTCCGCTTTTTGCAAAGGTTATCATCTATCGCGCTAGAGAGCAGAACGTCACTATGTCAGAATTTACGCTGATTAATCCGGTTCTAACGACTTACGAGTGGAGCGATCGCCCTAGCTTGGGCACGACTGCCACTACTAATCCTAGTAATAATAACCAGACTACATCCGGACAAGAAATTACTTTAGGCGGCTTTTCGGGCTTGTACTATGAAGGTAAAGCCGCCAACGGCAATCTCAAATTTATTACCCATACCGATCGCGGCCCCAATGGCGAACCGACAGATTTAATTCCCAGCATTCCGGGCAGCGAGCGCCCTTTTGCCTTACCCAACTTCCAGCCCGAATTGGTGCGGTTTGAACTCGATCGCACGACGGGTCAAATTACCATCACTGAACGAATTGGCTTGAAGCGCCCCAATGGAACAGCGCTGACCGGATTGCCAAACCTGCAAAGTGGCGCAGCCGGAACGGCTTATACCGACGAAGTGCCGATCGATTTATTTGGTAATCGTCTTGCCAATGATCCTTTGGGCGCAGATTTAGAAGGTATTGTCGTAGCGGCTGACGGCACGTTTTGGATGGTGGATGAATATCGCCCAGCGATTTATCACTTTGACGGGACGGGGCAGCTAATTGAGCGATTTATTCCTAAAGGCACGCCCACGGGTAGCGGCGAGTTTGGCACAGCGGCTTTGCCCGAAGTGTATGCTCAGCGACGCACTAACCGAGGCTTTGAGGCGGTGGCGCTAGAAGGCACAAAGCTGTACGCATTTATTCAGAGCGCGATCGATAATCCTGATTCAGCGGCGGACACCACTTCTCGCGCCTCACAGAATTTGAGAATTTTGGAATTTGATGTAAACACCCAAGCTGTTACGGGGGAATATCTTTATCGGCTAGATGACATTAGCGGTAGTGGCACCGCCAGAACCGACAAAATTGGGGATGCAGTGGCGTTAGGCGACGGTAAGTTTTTGGTAGCCGAGCGAGATGACCGGGGCGGCACCGATGCGAATAAGCTGATTTACGAGATTGACCTGAAAGGTGCAACGAATATTAACAGTGTTGCGAACCTCACCAAGATTCCAGCCGGAAAGACGATCGAACAATTGAACACCACCGAATTGCAGAATGCCGACTTGCAGTCAGTCAGTAAGCGATTGGTAACGAATGCTGCAATGCTCGGCTATACGGGAGTTGAGAAGCTGGAAGGTTTAGCCGTAACCGAGAGTGGGGCGATCGTGCTGCTTAACGATAATGACTTTGGGTTGCAGGCGAATCCGGCTAAAGGCGATGGCACCGTGTCTTTAAACGAGGAGCCAACCCCAGTCAAGCTAGGCATTATCGAACCTCAATCAACCATTCGGTTTTCTCAGTTCAACGCTTCCTTGAATCGCAACAACGAAGGGGATTTGGTTAAAGATTTATCGACACCTGATAATGCTCAAGCAAAGGCTGTGGCTGAAATTATTCAGCGATCGAATCCTGATGTGCTGCTGATTAACGAATTTGACTATGTTGCCAGCAATCCGCTTCAGCCCGTTGACTTGTTCAAGAGAAACTATTTGGCGATCGGGCAGAACGGCGCGAATCCTGTTGATTATCCCTACGTTTACATTGCTCCTTCTAATACGGGGATTGCGTCTGGGTTAGATTTGGATAACAACGGCAATATTGTGACCACGGTAGGCGCTCCTGGCTACGGAAACGATGCCTTTGGGTTTGGCAACTTTCCAGGACAGTTTGGTATGGTGTTGCTGTCGAAATATCCCATCGATACCGCCAACGTGCGTACCTTCCAGAATTTTCTGTGGAAGGATATGCCCGGTTCTTTGCTGCCCACCATCAGCGTTGATGGCAGCACTCCCTTCTATTCGGCAGCAGAGCAAGCAATCCTACCGCTCTCGTCTAAGAGCCACTGGGATGTGCCCATTCAAGTCAACGGCAAAACCATTCATGCTTTGGTCAGTCATCCAACGCCGCCTGTATTTGATGGCGTTGAAGACCGCAACGGCAAAAAGAATCATGACGAGATTCGCTTTTGGGCAGATTATATTGCCTCAGAAGATTACATTTACGACGACAAAGGACAGCAGGGCGGACTAAACGCAGGTTCTAGTTTTGTGGTTATGGGCGACCAAAACGCTGATCCTTTTGATGGGGATAGCTTTGATAACGCCATCACGCAATTACTTCAAAACCCCAGAATCAATACTGCGAATGTTCCGACCAGTCCCGGCGCACCCCAACAAGCGGCACTTCAGGCAGGGGCAAATCTGACGCAAAAAGGCAATCCTAACTTTGATACGGCTGATTTTGCAGATACCAATCCGGGCAACCTGCGCGCCGATTATGTATTGCCTTCAGCCGATTTAACCATCACAGATTCTCGGGTCTTCTGGCCCTCTAATGATGATCCGTTATTTCGGCTAGTCGGCACATTTGACCCTAGGCTGCCAGGCGGTTTTCCGAGTTCTGATCATCGTTTGGTTTGGACAGATATCCAGGTGCCATTGCCAGGAACATTGGCTGAACCGGGAAAGGCGATCGCCCAACCTAATCTTCAAGGCGAAGTCATTTTCCCTACCGGCTTTATCCCTGGCGGTGCAGCAGGCACCGTCAACGGTGTATCGGTCGCGGTAGGCGGGCTTTCCGGCGTGACGTATGATGCGGAAAATCAGCAGTACTACGCCATTTCAGACGATCGCTCCCAAAATGCCCCGGCTCGGTTCTACACCTTTACCGCCGACTTTAGCGGCACGCCGACGGTTAATTTTACCAACGTCACCCCACTTAAAGATGCTCAGGGCAATTTCTTTACTCTTAATAGTCTCGATCCAGAGGGCATTGCGTTGACAGAGAACGGAACGGTATTCATTTCTTCCGAGGGGGAAGCGAATCCCAGTACCGGACGAGTAACAGCACCGTTCATTAAAGAGTTCTCACTAGTGACCGGACAAGAAGTGCGATCGCTTCCTATTCCTACCAAGTTTCTACCTATTGTTGAAGATACAAACGGTAGCGGCTTGGTAGATGTTGGTGATCTGCAAAAGTCTGGTGTTCGTAATAACCTGGCGTTTGAAAGCCTGACCCTCAGCCCTAATCAAAAGACGCTGTACACGGCAACTGAGAACGCATTATTCCAAGATGGTGCTACAGCAACGCGAACAGACGGCAGCCGATCGCGCATTTTGCAATACAACTTGGTCACTGGGCAACCCGAAAAAGAGTACTTGTATGTGACCGACGCGATCGCGGCTGATCCCGTACCTGCAACAGGTTTTAAAGATAATGGTTTGGTCGATTTGCTGGCGATCGATAATCGCGGCACCCTGCTGGCGGTGGAGCGATCGTTTGCGCAGGGCGTAGGCAACACCATCAAAATCTATCAAGTCAGTCTGCAAGGCACTACTGATATCAGCACTCTTGGCTCACTTAGCAGCCTAAGCGCCGAAGAATTTGCAGCGATTCAGCCCGCCTACAAGCAACTGATCCTCAACCTGGATACGCTTGAACTACCAATGGGAACCGACAATATTGAGGGCATTACCTGGGGCCCCAAACTGGCGGATGGTCGCCAGAGTATTGTTCTGGTCAGTGATAACAACTTCAGCGCAACGCAGTTTACGCAGGTATTAGCGTTGGGTGCGAATCAACTGCTAACAGCGTTACCAACTGCTGAAACGCCTTCAGTAATTGATAGTGACGATCGCGCCCTGGTTCCCCACCCTGCGTTTCTGGGTGATGCGGATGATCCGGCAGTTTGGGTTGATCCGACCGATGCAGGCAACAGCCTGGTGTTAGGCACACTAAAAAATGGGGGACTGGCGACTTTCAACTTAGACGGGACGGTGGCTCAAGATTTGAGCGTTACGCCCTACGGCGATCGCCGTTACAACAACGTGGATGTTTTGTATAACTTCCAGGTGGGCGGCAAAACTATAGATTTAGCGATCGCCACCGATCGTCGCAACGACACCCTGACGATCTGGTCAATCGACCCGCTCACCCGCCAACTGATCGATATCACCGCGCCCTCTCTCAGCGCTAAATCGGCTTCTATTTTTGGCATCGACGATGGCAGCGAGACAGCTTATGGTCTTGCCACCTACACCAGCGTTAGCGGTCAATCCTACGCTTTTGTCAGCCAGCGCGAAAACAATAAAATTGCCCAACTCGAACTGATCGCCAACCACGACGGTACCGTTGATGCAAAAACAGTTCGCACCCTTTCAGCGCCAATTCCACCCGGTAAGGAACTAGAAGACTCGCAGTTTGAAGGCATGGTGGTGGATAAAGAACTGGGCTATCTGTACGCAGGACAAGAGCAGCGCGGAATTTGGAAGTACCAGGCAGAGCCAACAGCAGACACTCAGGGCACCTTAATCCAAGCCGTGAAGCCGGAAGGGGAGGAACTAACAGCAGATGTCGAGGGGCTGACGATTTACTATGGTAAAAGCGGCACGGGCTATCTCTTGGCATCCAGTCAAGGCGACAGCACCTACGCGGTTTACAGTCGGGCTGGCGATCGCTATTTAGGCTCATTTGCGGTTGGCAGCAATGGCACCATTGATGGCGCACAGCAATCTGACGGTACTGAGGTGATTAACTTGCCGCTGGGTGAGAAATATCCGCAAGGCTTATTTATTACTCAGGATGGCGATAACCTTCCAGCAGTGCTTGAAGAGGGTGAGAATATCAACACCAACTTTAAGTTTGTACCCTGGGAACGAGTCGCCCAAGCCTTGCCTCAGCCGTTGGCGATCGACACTAGCTTTAATCCTCGCAATCTTAAGCCGCTGATGATGAACGAAGACAAGAACGGTCATGATACGCTTTTGGGACTAGGGGGCGATGATAAACTTTCAGGCGGATCAGGAGATGATTTACTGCGAGGTAGATCTGGAAATAATACGTTGCTAGGCAGTTCAGGGCAAGATCGCTTTGCAATTGGCGCAGGCTCCGACATCATCGCTGATTTTAATGTGATGGAAGGCGATCGCACTACAATCATTAACGCTGGTTTTCCGCAGCTTATTACCCAAGGTACTGGAGATAATGCTAAAGATACTTTGATGCAACTAGCGGGTAGTAATAACCCTCTAGGAACTGTCAAAGGCGTTGAAGCGAGTGCATTAATTCCGACATTCCCGACCGTTTAGATCTGGCTATGCGACTGTTGATCTATTGATCTAAATATTTCTTTAAAGGGTGGGCAGCTTGCTCACCCTTCATTAGTTTGTTGAACGTGTTGTTGCTGAAACCATAGGACTGCAATGAGTGCGATCGCCAGTCCTGGCAACGCCGCATAATTCACGACTGCCCAGCCGCCATGGTTTAGAATGTGCCCAGAGCTATATGCCGCGATCGCCACGAAGCTAAACATCAGAAAATCATGGGCTGCCTGGGTTTTAGCCTTTTCAGCAGGCAGATAGGCTTGAGTCAACAGCGTGGTAGAACCGATAAACAAAAAGTTCCAGCCAATACCCAACAACAGCAACGCCGATCGGAAGTGAAAAATATCGATTCCTGATGCATTAATTGCTACGCAGACGAGATTCAACGCAATACCGCATAAAATAATCTTAAGCACACCAAAGCGAGCAATCAAAAATCCTGTAAAAAATGACGGTGCAAACATTCCCAATACGTGCCACTGAAGAACAGTCGCTGCCTCATGAAAAGGATGCTGAAAACCTACGATCGCCAATGGTGTTGCCGTCATAATGAGAACCATGACGCTATAGCCCATGACGCTGCCTAGCAACGCAACCAGGAATACAGGTTGACGCATGATGGTAAGAAGCGATCGCCCGCCCTTTAAATCTATCTTCTCCAACGGCGGCATCTCTATTCCCGCCAACACGCCCAGCGTCAAGCATTGCAACACAATAATAGGCACCAATGACCCTGCAAACGCTGCCGGGAACCAATCTTTCGCCCAATTTGCCAGTCCTGGGCCCACCAATGCCGCTACCACGCCCCCTGCCACTACTAACGAAATTGCCTGCGCCCGAAACTCTTCCTCTGCCACCTCAGCCGCCGCAAATCGATAAAATCCGGTAAACCCGTTAAAGATGCCCAACAAAATCATTGCGATACAAAAGACTAGAAAATTTCTTCCCAGCACTGCCCAAATGCCTACTCCTGCACCCGCAATACCAACCAGGGTGCCGACCACAAACCCAAAACGACGACCTCGGCGTTGCATTAACAGTGAAGCCGGAATTGTGGTGAGCATGACGGCGACTTGTAGCAAGGCGATCGGCAACGTTGCCAATGAGCGATCGCTTGCCAACTGACTACCAATTAAAGCTGCAACAGTAAACAACATGGTAATGCTAGTCATCGATAGTGCTTGGCAGGTTGCGAGGAGCGCCACGTTCTTTTTAGTATGCATAAAAAACTTTCAGGGAGCAGATCGATTGTATCGGGCAATGGCGATCGCATCAAAATTTGAGTGCAGCAATTAAAGCATGAGTAGTGAGGGGGCGATCGCTGATAGCCAGATTAAATCTGAAAATGTGTGGAAAGATTTTTCTGATCCATCTTAGTTCAGCGTATTAGACGGGAAGATTCTGCCGATCCACCCAACTTAGAATGATATGCAGAAACTTTCTTTCTAATAAACAAGTTAGGTATCCTATACCTATCGATTAACCTAAAGCTAGATGAGTTAGGACTTGAGTATGAAGATAGGATTTTGGGGCAGTGGTAACATGGCGCGAGTGCTCGGAGGTGCTTGGTTAGCAGCAGGGCATCAAATAACCTTCGGTTCACGCGATGCGGCAAAATCTCGTGGCGTAGCTGAGGAAATTGGTACAGGTGCGACTGGTGGAACGAATGACGAGGTTGCTGATTCTTGTGAGGTCATTGCCAGCTCTGTACGTGCTGTGCCTTCAAGTTTTCTAGCATCAACCTCAGTGTTGGCAGGCAAAGTCATCATAGATTTGAATAATCGGGATTTTCCTCGTGAGTACAAGCCTGAAGAATTTCTCAATTCTTTAGCCGAAGCAACTCAAAAAGACGTTCCCTCTGCCAAAGTTGTGAAAGCATTGAATAATCAGGCAATGGAAGTTTTCAACTGCAATGCGGTAGCACTCAGAGATGCAGGTATACAAGCTTTTATTGCTGGAAATGATGAAAGTGCCAAACAAATTGTTACCGAACTACTGAACGATATCGGACTTAAGGTTGTCGATTTTGGTTTACTATCTAATGCGTGGTTATTAGAAGTACAAGCAGACATTCTTAGAACTTATATGTTTGCAACTGGAAATGCTCTTGTCACACCCGGCTTTATTGAGGCTCCTCGTGCTGAACCAAGATTTGGAGAACGCCGTAAAGGTACATACTAAAAATGCCTAATAACCGCGCTGTACTAGAACTTAATCAATACGCTTGATAGACTTTCTTTTTTTAGTCCGCAGTGTGAACGCCTACTGTTTAGGCAATATATGCTAGTTTCGTGATCACTATTATCCTTCTAGCCCTATGCGATCGCTAAGAAATTACACTATCGTGTTGCGTCCTGATGATAATGGAACCTTTGTTGCCTATGTCCCGGCAGTTGCAGGCTGCCATGCCTGGGGACAAACTCCAGAAGAGGCTCAAGCTGAACTCGTTCATGTGTTTGAGATGATTCGGGACGAGCAAGCACCTCTATTTCTTCAGCAAAAGATAATAAAGCTGCCCCGTAGTATTAATTAACCCCGCCCGATCGCCCGCCAGCGTTCCCGTTCCCATAAATAAATCGACTCGTCCTGCCCCTCGAATTGCCCCGCCCGTATCTTGATCCAATACATACCGACTTGCAGGCTGCGGCACCAAATTACCCGCCTCATCTCTTTGAGGAATCAGGGTTTGAATGAAAGCCAACGCTCCTGGCGGCATCAAAGATTTATCAGTGGCGATCGATCGCTCTGCCGTTACCGGAACGCCCAAGCTCCCGGTTGCCGGAGTTCCTGTTGTTTCATTGAAAAACACAAAACGGTTATTCCGGGGAATATAAACATCCATATCCGCCGGATTCTGCTGGAAGTACTGAATCAACACGGGCAAACTTAGCTCTTCTAAGCGAAACTTTCCCGCATTAACCAACTCGCGCCCCATGCTGACATAGGGATAATCCGTATGTCCGGCATAGCCTACTGATAAGGTCGAGCCATCAGTCATTTGAAGCTGCGCTGAGCCTTGTACTTGCACCAGATAAGCTTGGAGGCGATCGCGCAACCACACCAGTTCTAGCCCTCGCAGCAGACCCTTCCCGCTTAATCCATCTCGCCCTTCCAGATCTAGCCGCGTCGGGTTGCCCAATCCATCTAAATTGGCAGGCATTCGATAAAGCGGATAGCGAAACTCGGCGGTCTGCACTCGGCTTGCCGCATAGGTTGGCTGAAAGTAGCCCGTAAAACCCACTGTGCCATTGCCATCATTTCCTACCGACTGATACAGATCGAACTCCTGCCGTACCGAGGTTTGCAGTTCTTCGGGTGAACGTGCCACTGTGATAAGCTGCCGAAACCGGACGAGACTCCGACGCACGCGCTCTAAGGAAAAACCCGGAACAGGATATCGCTGATAAGCATTAGCAGCGGAGGGCGAGCGCAAATAGCCCAAGGAATAATCAATAGAATTCAGCAGAGCTTGGCGATCGTTGCCCGTGCCCCAAAGCTGTTGATCCAAGCCCGTCGAGTCTTCGGCGAGTTCAACCCGTTGTAGCGGTAGGTCGGCACTCTGGGCAGGTTGAATCAGTGGCGTAGCAAAGGTTATGGAGATTAGAAGACTGAGGCAAAAGAGGGCGGCGACGTAGCCTCTCTTCCAGGAGTCTCTTTTGAGAAAGGGCGATCGAATAAGCATGGCATTACACTGAATTTCCTATGAACCGCAAGATCCGCTCTCACATCAATAGCATTAGATCAATAGCATTAGAAAGCATCTATATTCTTGATCCTTGAAAATTGATCAACATGAATCGGTTGCTTGTTGGGTCATTCGTTTAAGATGCTCCTGTCCCCATTCACACAAGGGTTGAAAAACGGGTATGAGAGTTCTGCCATAGTGTGTGAAGGAATACTCAACTTTTGGAGGCATCACTGATAATGTGGCGCGGCTAATAATCGTGTCTTTTTCAAGTTCCTTGAGTTGCTGAATCAGCATCTTTTCGCTAATTTCAGGAATCAGCCGTTTTAACTCGCTATATCGTTTGCCACCATCTTTAAGATGCCACAAAATCAAAAGCTTCCACTTACCGCCCAAGACCTTAAGCGTCATCTGCACGAAGGATGTATTATCAGCCTGATCTAATTGCATTAATCATTCTCCTCTGAGCTTGTAGGAGCTTACAAAAAAGTAAGTACTTCTCAAAAATTCAGTAGAAGTATACCTTAGGGTTTGAGCAAAACCTTTCTAGTTCAGGAAACAGGGTAATGGCGTATTTAGCAGGAAAAGTAGCACTTGTTACAGGAGCGTCGCGGGGAATTGGCAGAGCGATCGCGGAACGGTTAGGGCATGACGGGGCAAACGTGGCTATTACCTATGCTGGCAATCGAGATCAGGCAGAAGCAGTGGTTGAAACAATTAGAAGCGACGGGGTAGAGGCGATCGCGGTTCAATCTGATATCAGTGATATCGCAAGTACGCGCAGTCTATTTCAACAAGTTCTCAACACATTTGGGCAGCTTGATATTGTGGTCAACAATGTTGGTGTATCGGTTTACAAACCCACGATCGACATGACAGAATCAGACTTCGATCGCGTCTTTAACACCAATGCAAAAGGCACATATTTTGCGTTGCAGGAAGCGGCAAAACACATTAGCAACGATGGACGCATCATCAGCTTATCGAGTGGTGCAACTCAGCAGAGCATTCCTGCCGGAGGGCTGTATGCTGCCAGTAAAGCTGCGATCGAGCAATTTAGCTTTGCCTTATCAAAAGAACTAGGGCATCGTAGTGTCACAGTAAACCTGGTTGCACCAGGAATCACCAATACTGATGGTTTAATCATGCCTGCGGATACTTTAGAGCAATTGGTTCAATCAACACCATTAGGTCGATTGGGGCAGCCCAATGACATTGCCGATGTTGTGGCGTTTCTGGCATCAGATGAAGCGCGATGGGTAAACGGACAGGTCATTCATGTGAATGGCGGCATTTTATAAATGAGAAAAAAGCGAGAAGAGAGATAGGAACACTGTAGGGATGTGCTCTTAAAAAAATTCCCAGCTTCTTTAAGAAGTCGGGAATCTGCAAGAAAGTACATCTTTTGAGAAGCGCTAATAACCGCGATCGACGCTGCCTGAAAACACGGGTTCGACCCGCAACGCCATGACAGCCGTCGGGCGAACGACCATGTATTCCCCTTGGATGTTTTTAATGGGGACGTTAATAAATTCACTCGAACCCGATTTGGGCACAAGTTCAGTGCTGTACCATTTCTGAAAATCCTGAATCGTTGGGAACCGAATTTCTTCGCGGTGTCCCCCACTAATCAGGATGTGGACTGCAAATTCGTTAGGAGTTCTGGGCATGGGGTTCTCGATCGCCTTACGACAAATGCCTTGGCTAGAGGCTAACCCCGTCAATATGCCCACATTCAAGGCATAGGTCTACAGTTTGGGTAGAACTTCTGGAAGCAGTTGTCCAGGAATGAGAGAAAGCGCCAGGTTTTGACCCACAATTCCTAACTGACTGTAAAAAGCCCGACAAGTTTGCACCATGCAGCTAAAAGCGGTTTGCTGAAGTTCGGGGCGGGCTGTCCAGCCCTGGTAAGCTTGAACATGATGCCGCATTGCCGATTCTAAATAAGCCGATTGCATCACCCCATCTAAACCCGCCTTAGAATCGGTAGCAACTTGGTAGTATGCCAACCCTAAATTGTTAGAGGTCGCAAAAATATCGAAGCTGAGCGTTGCAGGCAGTATCGAGTTATTTTGCTGCCTTGTCATGATTTCGGCTGCCTCTAAAGCTGCTTCGTAAGCCACGATCGCCTGTCGTAAATTATCGAGCTTTTGAGCGGGGCTGTCGGCTTGGTTTGCAATGTGCCAATAAGCAGTACCTAGATTATTTTGAGTAGCCGCAAATGCAGCGGGAGCCGCCTGTACAGTCCGGTATTGCAAAGCCAGTTGATAAGCGGTAACTGCCAAATTTAGCCAATCTTGGGGGCGATCGCCCTCTGCCAAATGGCACTGTGCCAGGTTCCAGTAAGCTGTACCTAAATTGTTCTGAATCATGGCGTAGTTTAACGGCTCTTCCTGGGGGTCGTAGTGGCAAAGCGCTTCGGAATAGGCAGCGATCGATGCCTTTAGGTTCACCTCAGGCTCTTGATGCTGCGCCAAGTTCCAGTAGGTTGTGCCCAAATTATTTTGGGTCGAAGCATAGCGGCGTGGGTCAACTTCCGCCCCTCTCAGCCGCAGCGCTTCTTGATAAGACCGGATCGCCAACGCCAAATTTTGTGACGGATCTTGATAGCGTGCCAGGTCAGTATAAGCCGCTCCCAGATTGCATTGCACCATAGGATAAACGTCTGCCTGAGCGGCTAAATCGACCTTGGTAAGAGCAAGCTGATACGCCAAAATACCTTTCTTGAGGTGGTGTAGGGCAATGGTTAAGTCGAAGGGAGTCCGAGAGAGCATCCAATACAGACTGCCTAAATCATTGAGAACATCGACCCACAGGGTAGACGCTTCAGGCAGTAGTGGCAGAATTTTTTCGTAGGCTTGAATGGCAGTTGTAATATTTTCTGGAGAAGCATCTCCTTGTTCAATGCGATCGCGGTAAAGGTTGCCAAAATTTCGGTACGCCTCTACCAATAGTTCTGGAGCAGCGTTTCGTTGTTTCAGTAGCTCAATTTGATGAGGCAACGGCAAAAGCGCGCGCTGCTTCGCAGATACTGCAATGGTCGCCTCTCTTTCTTCCTCTGCCTCTTCTTCCTCAACCGCCAGAAGCGCCAGAGCAGCGGCACTATCTTTGTCTTGATCTGCCACCACCTGAACTGGCACAGCAGTTGGAAAGGTAACAGCAGCAGCCGGAGCCTTAGAGGGAATAGCGATCGCGATCGGTGCTGACCCCGAGGTAGGCTGTGAGGAATCATCCTCTAAACCCGCCTTTAAAGCTGGATTCCACCGCCGACTTACAGAAGAGAGATTGTCTAGACGAGAGGTTTCTTTGTGTAAGTTTGAGTGTAAGTCCGGGTCTAAATCTGGCTGACTAGGGCGATCGGGCTGGCTGTCGTTGGGGGGCAACTCACCAAGGCGAATATTTGAGCCACTGGTGCCAATTTCCCAAGTCCCACTATTCTGCAAGGGCGTGGGGTCGCCCACAAACTCAAACACGCCTGTCCGACAATGCCAAAAATCTGGCGCAGACTGAGGCAACGTCCGAAACCAGGGCTGAGTCGTCCAGATTAAAAGGCTTGACTCTAGCAAGGGCAGACTATGCTCAATGCTTTGAAGATGTGTAAAAAATAACCTTTGTGTTGCTGCTGACTGCCGCGTGAGTTGCTCAACTCCCATTATTTGGAAAGCAGGCATGGGGGCAACCCGCCGACTGGCAGTAGTAGGAGGATTTTGGCGTAACCACTGGGCAATCTGAACAATGGGGTTAGGATCATTCAGGTTCAGACTAAGGCTGACAAGGCGAGGATAGCGACGAGGTTCTGCCTTTGATTTTGCAAGCTCGGTATGAAGCTGGGTTGCCAGGCGATCGCGCAATAGTAGATCGTCACAGACTGCCACAAAAATCTGACGGCGCAAGTTTAAACTCAGAGAAACTTTGAGCCGCTGGTAAGTAAGCTGATTTTGCCCCAAAATTTTGCGAGAAGAGATGTCTGTCACGGGAGGAAGCTCAGGCAGATGGAGGGATAGTTCTGACTCTGCGGACTCTGATTCATGCACTGCTTGACTGAGATTGAGTGATGTCAAAATCAATACAGCAATACGATGAAACAATCGTGATATCGCTTAGCCCAGATATATCCCTCTACAATCAATCCGTCAAGATTCAGGATTAAGACCCAGGAATTCTGCCACTTGTTGTACTGGCACAATTTTCGAGGCTGCTTAGAGTCTCATAAATCTCTTCTCTTGCCTTACCTAAGATACAGCAAACGCTACGAAGAATAGTCCTACTACCAGGACAACCGCCCCCAATCCTAGAACAACGTACTGAATTTGCTGGCGCTTTGTGGGAGGCTCTGCTTTGTATACCTTCGGCTCCACCGCAAAGTTATTTAACCGCCCGCCTTCTTCTTCGGTGTAGGGCATAGGACTTAATTCCTCAACATTTCAAAAGTTTTACTGATTCTATAAGATTTGTGGGGCAGATTGAACTATTTGCTAGGTAAACCGTCTACCCGTGGCTAAAAAATAATTTGAGATTTCGAGCTAATGAAAAATTAGGAGCTAATGAAAAACCCCTCAGTTCCTAGTGACAGGAATTGAGGGGAGTCATATCAGGGTGCATCTACCATTCCAATCTTCTAGACTTAATGGCGGGTATCCGGACGAATTTAGAGAACTCTGTTGATAAAATTGTACTTGCAGGTCTTAACCACGGTTTTCAACCCAAGAACTTTTTGCTGCTCAAGTCAGTCTAGTTTTTAAGATAGGTCATGCCGAAATAGAGCTTGAGGGGTTCTAATAGAGATAGATTTGCCCTTCAGGAATCTTCAAGCATTTATTTAATGGGGTACCTTCAAGAACCCAATGCTGTATGTGATGAGAACTGACGTGTGGGAGTGCTGAGCCAGTGACACAGGAGTTTCATGTTTCTGTAACCCCAGTGGGGAATGATCGATATTTGGTGCGGACTGAGCGAGTTGAACCAGGAGTTCCGTTGGCGGAAGAACAGGTAACTTGGTCTGTAGAAGATTGGCTGGCACAAGCCCGCCATCTCATGGACAATCCGCTGCTTAGCCTGTTGCAAAGCGATCGCGCTACCTCTGACAAACCGCCCCTCAATCTGCCTACTAACACTAATTTAAACCAGTCTTCTTTAAGTCTTGTAGCCCTTGGGCAGCAGCTTTACAGCGCCATTTTTCAAGGCACTCTGCGCGATAGCTGGGTTACGGCTCAGGGCATTGCACAGCACCGGGGAGAGGCACTGCGTCTACGCTTAGGTGTTAAAGGCGCTCTGCTGCCTCGCTTGCCCTGGGAAGTTTTTTACAGTAACGACATGCCCATTGAGCGAGTCCAGAGCAGTCTGCCTTTAGCCAGTGGTATTAACGTAATTTTTTCGCGTTATCAGCCTGGCGTTAGATTGGTGGGAGATGGAGCATCGTTGACCATTGAGCCAGATCAGCCTTTGCGCATTCTCCTGGTCATTTCCGCGCCAACTGACCAGGAGCGTCTAGAGCTACAGCAAGAGGTAACCCAACTTCAGCAAGAGCTACGAACCCAGCCGATCGCTGATGGCACCTCTTCTCCCGACATTCAATTGACGCTTTTGAGTCAACCTGGCCGTGAGCAATTGACTCAAGCTTTAGAGCAGGGACAGTATCAGATTTTGCACTATGCTGGACACAGCGACCTGGGTGTAGCGGGCGGTAGTCTTTATCTGGTGAACAATCGCACAGGCTTAACCGAAATTTTGAGTGGTGATGATTTGGCAGGATTGCTGGTCAATAATGGGGTGCGATTGGCGGTGTTTAATTCTTGCCGAGGCGCTCATACCGCCGCCGAACCCAAGGGCGATCGCGATCGGAATCTGGCTGAAGCCCTGGTTAGCCAAGGCATTCCGGCTGTTTTAGCAATGGCTGAGCAAATCCCCGATAACGTTGCACTGACGCTGACCTGGTTATTTTATCGCAACCTCAAGCAGGGTTATCCGGTAGACCTTAGCCTGAGTCGTGCTAGGCAGGGACTGATCTCTACCTACGGCTCTAATCAGGTTTACTGGGCGTTGCCCATTTTGTATCAGCATCCTGAATTTGACGGGTATTTGACCCCTGGCGATCGCAACTTCGATAATCCTGCCGATCGATTGGTGCTGATGCCCCATGGTTTCAGTTCACTGCCTGTCGCTGAAGCGGCATCGCTGTCTAACCTGCCTTTGCCTGCTGAGCCAGGTGAAGAAGAAATGGTATGGAATGCAGTTCTAGAAGAAGATGACCTAGAAGATTGGGCAGATGACCTGGAATATCCTGAAGAAAGTGACGAAGAAGATGCCGAACTAGTAGCCGATCTGTTAGGGCAATTAACCCCCCGTGCTGCTTCGCAGATACCGCCACGGTCGCCCCTTCCTGTGCCCGTTCGGCAAACCTCAACCCGTCAAGAGGCAGAACTCACCCTACCCTACTCTGATTCAGATCCTACAGGCATCACTTTAACCAATCCTAGTAATCCTGCAAATCCCAGCACTACTGCCAATCCTAGCAATACTGCTCTCCAAAAAGAGGTGGCAGCAGTTCAGATCAATTCTTCTTTTCAACCTCTCTCTGTTGCGTCTCCAAAGCAATCTCAGGTCAATGTAGAGTCTCAAAAGAGGTCAAGCAAAACCCGACTTGGGACAGCCGAACGAAAAGCATTGCTGCCTTTTGTTGGAGCGGCTGGAGCTTTAGCGATCGCCCTCCTCAGCTACTGGCTGGTGCCCCAAGTGCAATGGGCGGCTTTGCTGTCTAGAGTTCCCCTGGCACCAACCCTTTTAGGCGCAACGCAGGATCTACACAATAAAGAGACGAAAGAGTTGACCGCGATCGCCAGCGATCGCTTTAACAAAGCTCAACTGCCCGAAGCTGAACAGGCTCTCGGCATTCTGCTAGACCGGGGTGCGCTGCTAGAGGCAGCCGCCATTATTCAATCCATCCCTGCCGAAAAAACTGATGCTCCGGGTATCTGCTACCTTCGAGGCAGACTGGCGTGGCAATCAATGCAATCGGGCAATCCTGATTACCAAATTAGCGATGCTGTCCGCGATTGGGAAAGCGCTGTCAGAGCACAGCCTAACTCGGTGGAATATCATGAGGCATTAGGATTTGCCTACTATGCTCAAAATCGTCCTCGCGAAGCCATTCAAGCCTGGGCAGATGCCCTTGATATTTTAGAAGTTCGACAGAAAACCCGCAGCGTGCCTAATCCAGCAACCCCTAGCCCCAATCCAGTAACCCCTAACCCTCCTAGTCTTCCAGATAATACTGACCAAGAAACCCTGACGATTTATGCCGGAATTGCCTTGGCGTTACGTCAGGTGGTCAACGATCCGACTCGACCGCAAACCAATTTGTCGAGTAAAGCTAGCAAGATTTATCAGATGGTGCTAAGGAATGATCCGGTTAACTTTCAACCTCAAGCTCTCAGCAAAAACTGGCTTTGGAGCGAGTCGGCAATTAAAGATTGGCAAATTTTAGCCCGAGAATCGTGAATTATTCTCATGCCGTCTTTGGTAAGCAATTGTACAAAAAGTTTTAATGAATCGTTAGATTGCAATGGTAATATACCCCAAGTTCAAATTCGTTCGCGATCGCACCCCTTTGCTGAGTAATTTCATGGTAGTTTCCCAATTGCTTTATACTTCGTCATTCCTGGGTTTCCTGGCAGCGACTTTGCTCGGTTCAGGCGCACAGGCTCAGACGATTTCTTTGCCCAACAGCGACTTGCAAATTTCTCAATCTCCAACCAATCAGGAGCTACGACCCTTAGCTCAGAACAATAATTTGCTGAGTATTGCAGGCGCACAGGGGCTAATGCAGGAAGCAAAAACTGCTGTATCGGCTCAAAATTATCCTTTAGCCATTCAACGACTTCAGCAATCGCGCGAAGTGTTGAATCAGCTTTCTGGCTTCTATCAAGAGCTTTCCGCGAGCTTCTCGGGTATCGATCCTCGGATTTCAGATGCTCAACGGCAACAGGCGATCGCCACTGCCCAACTCCGAGACGAGGCGACTTATCAGCTTGCCCTAGTACACCGCGCCGACAACAAGCCCGAGCTATCTGTACCCTTGTTAGTCCAAATCGTTCGGAGCCAAAACCCAACCCGTGACTTAGGTAAACGGGCTTACCAACAGCTTTTTGAACTAGGATTTGTCGATTCGCCTTTCCCTAGAAGCGGTGATGCAGCGACTCCTACCGCTCCAGCGTCTCCCGCTCCAGCGCCTTCAGTTCCAGCGGGTGGAGCGGCGGCTCCAACTCCAGCACCTCGATAGAACTGCTAAATTAGGGTGTTGTTTGTCTATTGTTTAGGAGCGTTGGATGGTTAGCCCAGAACAAGTTGAAGCCATGATTAAAGCCGGACTACCGGATGCCGAAGTGCAAGTGCAAGACCTGACCGGAACTCGTGACCACTATCAAGTCGTGGTTGTGTCATCGCAGTTTGAAGGCAAGCGTCTGATTCAACAGCATCAGCTTGTCAATGGCTCCGTGCAAGCAGCAATGGCAACCGGAGCGCTCCATGCGCTGACCATGAAAACCTATACGCCTGAAGAATGGGCGGCTCAGTCTGCTTAGGATTTGAAGTAGCAGGTAGGATAGAACTGTAAAGGCATTTTTGTATTTGTAACTCTTATGACTCCAGAACTCCAACAGCGGATTAATGATCTCCTCCAGCAAAACAAAATCATGGTTTTCATGAAGGGCAACAAACTCATGCCCCAATGTGGTTTTTCTAACAATGTCGTGCAAATTTTAAATATGTTAGGCGCGCCCTATGAAACGATCGACGTGTTGGCAGACCCAGAAATTCGGGATGGCATTAAGGAATTTTCTAACTGGCCCACTATTCCCCAGGTCTACGTCAATGGCGAATTTTTAGGCGGCTCAGATATCATGATTGAGCTTTACCAGAAGGGCGAGTTGCAGCAAATGGTTGAAGTTGCTCTTGCCTCATAACAACTAGCGTGAAACTTAAAAATATCCCCTCTAGATGCTTTGAATACACTAAAGGGGATATTTTGAGAAGGGTCAATTTTCAGATGGACTCAAAGCCAAACCTAACTTCAGACAGAAAAAACGGCGTTAGCGGTAGTCTACTTCTGTTTGAGGTTGAGGCATTTCAAAGTTAGATGGGTCGTACAAGTAACGAGACACCTCTTCCTCTAAACGGTGAATAAGATAGGGTTCCATAGCACTAGATTGGCGCAGGGCAGCTAAGTAGCCATCTAGATATAATCGGAGTTCGTCGTAGCGATATCCTCGATTCCATTGCTCGACCAGAGCGTCGGTGAGCCTTTGGTAATAGCGAATTGTTATGGCATCCTGGAGCATATTGATGTTCTAGAACCTCTCCCAAGTACGACTAATGTGTGAAGCAGCGATCGTCAGGTCAGTAAAGGCACTTATCTGATACCAATATCAATAAGTGCAGTTTACTCAGTAGCCTACCCTAGTGCAATCATCCTTAATATTCATCTATTTCTAGATTCTAAGAATGCCTTGTTTATGAAGTAGTAGATGATGCTTTAAACACATCTTAAACTGTTTATATTTTATGTTATTTCCAACGCTAATTTAGGACTTTTGCAGGTTCGGTTTCTACATCTAGTTTTCTAGAGTAAAGCTAGCGAGTTGAAGTAGCAGTGCTTACAGAACTATGGTTAAGCCTCTGATACGCTTAAAAATGAAGACTCATAACAAATCATGACCGCTGTAGGATCTGTGTGTATCCAAATTGTTGAGGGAAATCCCCATTTGCGATCGCTACTAGGGTGGCATTTGCAACAGGTGGGTCACTGGGTTAATCAGTCGGCTGATTTTCAACAGGCTAGAGAAATGTTCTTGAGTCGTCAGCCCAACCTAGTGATTTTAGATTCTGAGCTATCTGGGGGCGATGGGCTAGAATTTTGCCGTTGGCTACAACAGCAGCGACAAGCATTGATTCTGATGCTATCGGCGCAAGGCACTGAAGCAGATATCGTAGCAGGATTGCGGGCAGGTGCAGATGATTACCTGACTAAGCCCTTCGGGATGCAAGAGTTTTTAGCCAGAGTCGAAGCGCTGACTCGTCGCAGCCGCTCAATCAATGCACCTGCTTCTTTAGATTACGGCGACATCAAAATTGATTTAATTCAGCGGCGAGTGCGGATTAAGTCCGAACATATTGACTTAACGCCTCAAGAGTTCAGTTTACTCTATGTTCTGGCACAGGCAGGGGGGTTGCCCTTAACTCGTACCGAGTTATTGCGAAAAGCTTGGCCTGATGAAATCGATAATCATCGGACAGTAGATACACACGTTCTTTCTCTGCGCAAAAAGGTTGAGATTGATCCGCGCCAACCCAGTCTCATTCAAACGGTGAGGAATGTTGGGTATCGTTTCAATGTGGAGGCGGTGAACGGAAGCAATCTAGCAGATTATGCGGGGCAACGCTTAAGGCACAAGGCGGCTGTACCTGCGCTGAAGGTGGCAGAGAGCTAGGCGATCGCTGCTTAATTTTTCGACGTGGGCTATATTCGGCGTGGCTGTCTAGAAGTCTAAAGGTTCAGGGATAGCAGATACTTTGTCTACAAAATTTTGGCATCAGCTAAATACAAACTTGTGCGATACGCCAAGGACACAAAATCTCCTACCGATCGCCCGACCCACCGATCATATAATGCCTGAAGCTCAGCAATCATTCGCTCATAGGCTGCCCCTTCCTTGGGAATGTAGGAAGAGCTAAGAGCTAAGCCAGTTAAGCTTTCTAGATTAAGGGATTGGACAAAGGGAAACGTGTAAGCTCTGTAGTTGATAAAAAGGGGGCTTTCGGCAAGCGGCGTTGCAGATTTGCGACTGGGAGAATCGAAAAATTGGCGATCGGCAGCCACACGAATGATTTCATTATGCTCCTGGGTAAACGAATCGGTTTCATCTCGTTCGTTCCACATCAGCGCCAATTGGCCGCCCGGCTTGAGAATGCGATGGAACTCTGCTAGCGTGGCGATCGGTTCAAACCAGTGAAAAGCTTGGCAGCAGGTGATTAAGTTAACAGATTGAGGATCGAGTCCAGTTTGTTCTGCCGAACCTTGTCGAAACTCGACGTGCGGATGAGGTTGCGCAGCTGCATACATGGCTGCGTTAGGTTCGATCGCCCAAACCTCCGCTCCCCGGTCTGCCAGAAGCCTTGCCGAAATACCTGTGCCTGCTCCAACATCTGCCGCAACAGGTTGCCTTAACCCTGCCAAAATTTGGTCAATTGCCGCCGCTGGGTAGCTAGGGCGATATTTGGCGTAATCTTCAGCCCGATTGGAAAAGCGCTGCTGAGGATTTTGAGTATGGAGGACGAAAGAGAGATCTTCCATGGGCGATTACTCGTTATGGTAATGAAAGTAATTTGTGAGGAGATAAGCAATGACCTCAACCCTGAAACCAACGGTTAGTTTAGTTCGGGCAGTGTCCTATGAGCAATCGCAGCTTAGAGCCGACTTAGAGCAATTGTTGGAGCCATTGGGCGGCATGGATGCATTTGTTAAATTGGGCGATCGCGTTCTCCTCAAGCCTAATCTTCTCATGGGCAGCCGACCAGGGCGAGAATGCACCACACGCCCAGAAATTGTTTACTGCATTGCTCAAATGGTTCGAGAAGCAGGCGGGAAGCCTTTTTTGGGAGACAGTCCGGCGTTTGGAAGCGCGAAAGGCGTTGCAGTTGCCAATGGCTACGCGCCGCTGTTAGAAGAACTCTTGCTGCCCGTTGTGGACTTTCAGGGCAAGCGCTACCAAAGTATTGGCAAGGACTTTGGGCATCTGTTGATTTCTAAAGAGGCAATGGAAGCAGATGTAGTCATTAATTTACCAAAGGTGAAGTCCCACGTTCAATTGACGCTCACCATGGGAGTCAAGAATCTGTTCGGCTGCGTTCCTGGCAAAATGAAGGCTTGGTGGCACCTAGAGGCAGGCAAAGACAGTGACCGCTTTGGCACAATGCTGGTAGAAACAGCCCGAGCGATCGCCCCTAATCTGACTATTCTAGATGGCATTGTGGGGCATGAAGGAAACGGCCCTAGTGGCGGCGAACCTCGTGTATTGGGGCTGCTAGCCGCTTCCAGCAACGTTTTTGCTTTAGACCGAACCGTAGTAGAAATTTTGAATGCTGATCCTGCTGCCATTCCCACTATCACCGCTGCTCAAAGGCTGGGGCTTTGTCCAGAGTTGACAGAGATTAAATATCCTGAGCGATCGCCCCAAGACCTTCAAGTTTTAGACTGGAAATTTCCTGAGAGGTTAGTTCCTATCGACTTTGGGGCGCCACGGGTACTTAAGTCCACGTTCAAGCATCTTTATATTCGGTTCATCAAAGAGCCAATGGAGATGTATGCCAAGTCATGAATCTTGAACCAAACTCCCCCTCTAGTTTTTTGAGGCGAGCAAGCGGGACAGCCTGCATAACTCCTAGCGTTCTTCTTCGCTAGGTACCCCAGAGTAAACCTGCCGCTTCATTTCAGGGAGAGGAGCTTCTAGTAACGGCTCTAATTTTCGTCCCTCGTAGCCACTCCCAGAAGTTGGAGCGACCAATCCAGGACTGACCATTCCAGGACTGACAATGCCACCCGACACCACTATCTTAAAGGCATCTTCAATCGACATTGAGACGTTAACCACCTCATCTTCAGGAATGATGGCGTACCATCCTGTGGTGGGATTGGGGGTAGTAGGAATAAAGACGCTCAACATATTGCCTGTAAAATGAGGCTGAATTTGAGGACTCAAAACGCCCGTCACGAAAGCGATCGCCCAAATGTTCTTACGAGGATACTCTACCAAGATCACTCGTCTAAATTTAGCACCCGAATCCTTCAGCAAGGTTTCTAGGAGTTGTTTCAGGGTTTTGTAAACGGCACCTGCTAAAGGAATTGCCTGTAACACCCGCTCACCAAAATCTAGTAGCCAGCGTCCAGCAATGTTGCGTGCCATTAATCCCATAATGAGAATGAACAGCAGTGGCACCGCCAACCCTGCGACAAAGTTTAGAAGATTCCCCAAGATAGGGTTGAGATCGTTGAAGGGATTGATCTGTTTGGGAATCCGCGTCAAAAAATCAATGACCCAACGAGCAATGGTGATGGTCAACCAGATGGTAGTTGCCAAAGGAATGACAACTAGCAGCCCAGCAATTAGATCGTTCTTAAAGTCCTGCTTGAGACGTTGGATAACAGACAACTTTCTATGCTCCTTGAGCTTTAACAGCGCTCACTTGATCCTGAGTTCAGGATGCATGAACATTTGTTAAATATATAAACAATTGTATCAAAGTTCTACCTGAGTGGGCTGTATGCGGTTCGGAATTTAGTAGTAAGCTCCTCGGTTGCATCTTGCTCGTTGCGAGTTCATAGTATTATCTCAGGTCAGCGCCAGCCTGCGTATTTAGTATTCTAGTTAACATTTGCCCCATTGGAATCTTCTTGGGTGTATGACGCGTCTGATTAGATCTAATCGCATAGGATGGAGAGGCATTGTCCCGCAATTTGCGGCTTGCCATTGGAGGAAACAAGTGCAGATTCGGAAAATGCTGGCATTAAGCGTTGTCGTATTGATGTTGACAGCGGGTTGTCGCTCGACAAACCGAGCGGCTGATAAGCTGGCACAAGATAGTTCGGCGGCGCAGCAAATTGATACAAACCTAACTTTCAACAACATCACCATTGAGCAGCCTGACGAAAAAGGGCAGACGTTGTGGAAGGTGAAGGCGAAGCAAGCGGTTTATACCCCCGATCGGGCGATCGCCAAAGTTAAAAGTCCTTATGGGCAGCTTTATCAAGACGGCAAGCCGATCTACAAAATTCAGGCAAACGCAGGCGAAGTGCGGAAAGATGGCGATCGCATTTTCCTGACAGGCGACGTAGTGGCAACTGATACGCGCAACGGTGCCGTTCTGCGAGGCGAAGAAATGGAATGGCGACCCAAACGAGATACGTTGGTGATTCGCAAAAATTTACGAGGAACGCACCCTCAACTTAAAATGTCGGCAGACCAGGCAACCGTGTTTAACCGTCAGCGACGGGTCGATCTGCTAGGAAATGTTGTAGCGATCGCCACTGATCCCGCTTTGCAAATGCAAGGTGAAAAGTTGGTTTGGAAAATGGAGGAAAAAACAGTTACTAGCGTTTTGCCTATCCAAATTCAACGGCTTAAAGGTAAGCAAGTCACCGACAACGCGACCTCTGAAAAAGCCGATGTTGATCTTGCTACAAAAATGGTCAAACTTAGGCAAAACGCTAGGCTGATCCTCTCCGAGCCATCGGTACGGATCACAGGCAACTCTCTCCTTTGGAGCCTGGGCGACCAGATTCTCACTGCCGATCAGCCCGTTACAGTATTTCATCAAGAGCAGCAAGTTACCCTCACTGCTGACCAAGGCAGAATGGAACTAGCGCCTAAGATTGCCTATCTTACTGGCAATGTTCATGCGAACGGACAACGCAATCAATCTCACCTCACTGCCAATACTCTTACTTGGGATATCGCTACTCAGAACATCGTTGCAGAAGGCAACGTCATTTACGATCAAATCAATCCCACGGTGAATCTCAAGGGCCCCAAAGCAGTCGGCAAGCTGCAAAATCAAACCATCGTTGTTAGTGGTGGTCGCGTGGTTACAGAATTTATTCCCCAACGTGTTCCGTAGCAAAAGCGCCCTGTCGGTAGGGACAGAGCGCAAAGATTTGTGTAATTTCTCCAAAACAGAGATTTGACTCCAAGCCGATCGCCAACTAGCGATCTTCGATGGGCTTGTAGGGGGTATTGTGTGAACCAGTATAGATTTGGGTGGGGCGGAAAATACGGTTTTCGCCAAGCTGCTCTTTCCAATGAGCCAACCAACCCGAGACACGGGCGATCGCAAACACTGGGGTAAATAAATCTGTCGGAATGCCCAGTTTGCGATAGACCAACCCAGAGTAGAAATCGACGTTGGGATAAATGCCTTTGTCCCCTAAGCGCTTAGCTACGGCGTTTTCAAGGGCGATCGCAATATCGTAATAATGATCGCCTCCAAACTTATCAAACAGTTGCTGCGCCAACTCCTGCAAAATAGTAGCGCGTGGATCTTTAACTTTGTAGACTCGGTGCCCAAAACCCATCACCTTAGATTTATGCTCTAGACATTTATCAACATACAGTTCTACATTCTCAACGGAGCCAATCTCCTCAAGCATTTCAATCACTTCTTCGTTCGCTCCTCCATGCAGGGGTCCGGCAAGGGTTCCCACTGCGGAAGCTACTACTGCATAGGGGTCAGTTAGCGTTGAGGCAGTCACCATTGCCGAAAACGTCGAGGCATTAATAGTGTGTTCGGCGTGCAAGGTCAAGCAAATATCAAAAATTTTAGCTGCCAACGGGTCTGGCTCCCGCTCACTCAGCATGTAAAGGAAGTTGGCAGAATAATCGAGATCGTCTCGGGGCTGCACCGGATCGTTGCCTTTCCGCATGAGTTGAAAAGCCGCTACCATTGTCGGAATCTTAGCTAACAGACGCACAGCCGCGCCTCGGATATAGGCAGGGTCGTCCAAGGCGCGACGAGAATAAAACAGCCCTAGAGCCGCAGCACAGGCTTGTAGCGCATCCATGGGATGACCGCTTTCGGGAAAACATTTCATCATGTCTCGAATGCGGTACTTGAGCCGTCGGTGGTAGCAAATCTCATGTTCAAAGTCTGCTAGCTCTTCTTTCGTCGGTAAAGCGCCCCAAATGAGCAGATAAGAAGTTTCTAGGAAAGTACTTTGATAAGCCAGTTCTGTAATGTTAATGCCCCGATATTCGAGGATGCCCTGCTTACCATCGACAAAACTAATGCTCGATTGAGTGGCTGGAATTCCTTCTAGCCCTGGTTTATATTCGCAGACTGTCATAAACTTCGCCCTGCTTAAAAGAACTTGTGCGTTACGGGTGCGTTAATTTGCTCACTTTATCTCACTCTCTATCTTACGTTTTGTCGGCTAGGAACCGTTTATTTAGGGATAAAGTGATGAATTAAGGAGGAAAGTGTTGCTCTAGAAATGCCTCTGCTTCAGAACGGGTAGCAATTTTTCCCTCTAATGCAGCGGTGAGCAGGGCATCTAAAATTTGCTTATACTGACGACCGGGGGCGTAACCCAGAGCTTTGAGATCATTGCCATCTAGAGGAGACTTGATGTGCCGCCAGTGCGTTAGGTATTTCCAAATGTGCCGACGGATGGGGCGAGGTTGGGTACTGGCAAGCAAAATTAATGTCGGTAAGTCGTTAGAACTGAGGAGATTCACGATCTGACTGGGTGATGCAGAGGAGATTGCCGCGACTTCCAGGAAGCATCTTGCGATCGCATCTTCTCGTTCATCTAGTCTCTGCAGCCGCTCAATGGCATCTCCTGAAAGCTGTAGTCTCTCTGCCGTTTTCCATCGCTGCTCAGGTTCTAACGCACTCAAGAGAATTTCTAACAAAACTTGCCAATGGGGCAGCGTTCTAGTTGGGTCGAACTGCTTCAACCAACGATCGCCCAGCCGCAGCCGCCACCAAAGCTGATCGGTAAGGTTCAAGTCAGCGTGGATACAGCACAGCGCCCCTAAATCCGACAATTTCTGCACCGCTGCCTTCCAGTAGGGCGCTTGCAGAATGTACTTTAGCTCTTGTTTAAGACGGGTTTGCAAGGCTGGAGTTTTGTCGGTTTGAATGCGCTGGTAAACCCCACTGGCGATCGCATAACGAATATAGCCTTCTGTTTGCGGCTCAATTTGAAAGCCCAGCCTCACCGCAAACCGCACGGCTCGATAAATCCGGGTTGGGTCTTCAATAAAGCTGTTGGCATGAAGAACCCGAATCAGCCGAGCTTCCAAATCTAGCAAGCCGCCAAAGAAATCAAGAATTTCGCCCTGACGCGGTTGAGTGAGGCGAACAGCTAGCGCGTTAATAGAAAAATCCCGGCGATATAAGTCCTGGCGAATTGAGCTAGCTTCAACCTCTGGGTTGGCAGCCGGGTAGGGATAAAACTCTGTCCGCGCAGTGGCGATGTCAACCCAAAGCGAGTCTAACAGCGGATCGTTGTGCCAAAGAACCGCTGCTGTTTGAAATTGACCATGTACCTGCAACCGGGCAGCGGGGTAGGTCTGCTGGAGCGATCGGGCAAGGGCAACCCCAGCATCTGAGGGCGCGACCCTTGCGGTATCTGCGAAGCAGCCCGGAGCAGCCATCCCAGCGGTTGGGTGAAAGCCATCGACCACCAAATCAATATCGTCAATTAAAAGCGGTTCCTCTGGTTTTGCCAAGAATAAATCGCGGACGGCTCCGCCCACAAGGTAAAGTTGCCATCCCTGCTGTTCAGCCTGCTGGGCAGCTTCATTTAAGACTTGCTGAATGGAGGGCAGCAATTTGTCTCGTAATAGGTCTTTGCCTATCGTTAAAGCGCCTTTTGAAGGAGGATGGGTAGAGAAATCTTGGCGATCCGATCGCAGTTCCGATCGCTCCCGATGCAGTTGGCGCAATACATCAGTTCGGGTGACAATGCCAACCAATTTGCCTCCTTCTAGAACTGGCAACCGTCCAATGTCGCCAGTCACCATAAGCGCCTCAATGTCAGGCAAAGTTGTGTCGGGCGCAATTGTTTTAAGATTCGTTGCCATGTAGCCCTTAACGGGAGCATGACTAAACCCATGGTGCAAGGCAATATCCAGGTCGCGCCGAGAGATAACGCCTACCAGTTGCTCTTGATCCATCACTGCCAAACCCGAATGCCCATAGCGCAATAAAATTCGTTGGGCTTCAGCGATCGTCGTTTCTGGGCGAATCGTGCGAACCGGGGCAGACATGAGCGATCGGGCGATCGGAGGTTGCGGTATCTGTGCTTTCAGTTGGCTTAGGAGGGTGTCTAAAACGACTTGTGGCTCAACGCTCCGAAGGCTTAAGGCTGCCGCTTTAGGATGTCCGCCACCGCCCAATGGCTCAAACAATTTGTCTAAGTGAATGCCTTCGGTAGAAGTTGCCCCAGCACTGCTTCGGCAGCGACCAATCACCGTTAGCCGTTCCTCGCCTGCTTCGTTGACCGGGTAGTGAACGGCTAGTAACAACACATCGGTATTCGTTAAGCTCATAACCCAGGCAGCCAGGCTCGATAAGCCAGGAATATGGCGATCGACTGTTAGCATGACCCAAGCCAAGGAAAACCCTTGAACTGTTTCGGTTTGCAATTGTGTTAAGGCAAGACTAAGTAAATCCTGAACTTCGGCAGAAAGACCGGGTTCAACATATTCAGCGATCGCCCTCAAGCTAGCTCCTTGCGCCATCAGCCAAGTCAGTGCTGCGGCATCTCGTACAGTGGTATGGTCAAAGGTCAAAGAACCCGTATCAACATGAATCCCTAACGCCATGACGGTGGCTTGGGCAGACGTTAGGGTCACTTGGTTTGCCTGGAGGCGCTCTACTAAGACGGTTGTGGTCGCGCCGACTGCCTCAATGTAAGCTTGAGTCGCCAGAATATCGCTCTCTGCATCTAAGTGATGGTCGTAGACCGTGATGGGGATGGGCAGATCCAGCCATTCTGCTGCTTTGCCCAACCGATCGCGCCATTGGGTATCCACCACAAACAGCGCTCGGATCTCTTGAGGATTGACCGATCGTCGCTCAATAAGGGGATATTCATCGCGATGTAAGGCTAAAAAGTCCCGGACAGTAGGATGCGACCCACCTGCCAACACCACTTTCGACCCAGATTGCAAAAGAGAAAGCGCGATCGCCGCTCCCAGGGTGTCAAAGTCGGCAGTGGTATGGCAGAGAATTAAGTCCATGGGGAAAGACTTTGGGTGGGAATGAAGACTTAATTAAAGAAAATCATCCCTTGCTGGTCAATGTACAGCGTCGTGCGATCGAGGGCAAAATCGTTCGTAGCGCTCACCCTAACGACAATTGTCCCTGCTGGGTCATCGGCTCGAAACTGTACGCGCAGCAACCCTGAATCTGTGCGCCGGAAAGTCAGTGAAGTGGCAACAGGTAAATCTCTCAGGATCATTTCTCCATCACCTGCTAAAGTCCGATACTCAGTATCGCCCACCACCTGATATTCAATATCTGCCCCAGTTTCATTGATAAACCGAATGTTCACCCTGCCATTGACCGGCGTCATGGCAGAATCAGGGGTTGGAGTGACCTGTGCGATGAACTGAGGCTGACTTGCCGATGCAGGAATTGGCACCATGACCAGTCCAGGCAACACGACGGCGATAATCCCGATCATTTGAGTGGCTTGGATGCCGCGATTTAGAAAACTCATTCTGTTACTCGTCACGATGTCTGTTTACTAGAAGCAAAACGCTTGCTAACCCAGCTAGCGGCTCCACTCAGGAGTGCCCCTGCCATTAAAACACCTATTGCAGGTGTAAACACGGGTTCCCAGAGCTGATACCAAAGGTTTAGCCCTAATGGAACTTTAAAAGTGTGCCCGATGACAGCGATCGCTAGCCAAAAGAAACTGAACAACACTAGAAATAAATTCACCATCAATGCCCAATTAATCCATTCCAAAAACTTATGTTTCATAGGTATGGCGATCGCTCCTTAAAAACAAAAAAGAAGTCTTACTTTGGTTTCCTGTCATCGCTTTTGATCTCAGCATAAATTGCCTCAATAAGAAGCAGAACAAATTCTTTCTCCAGCGTACCAAAAATTAATGTCCCAAAAAATATGGCTGCGTTCTTTCAGAAAACAGCCATAATATTAAGAGTTAGAAAATTGATTTAATTTAAGTAGAGGAATTGCTTAATTCAGTGTCCATTCTTGCTCTTCGTAAGTTGTCTGGATCAACGTAGTGACAGGTCGTATCATCTACACAAATTAATGCCCAACCCGACTGGTCTACACCCATCAACTTATATGAAGCATGTTGTACAAAAAAGCCTTTGTGATTCCGAGTCTCCGGTTTAACCCCAACCAGACTGTTTTCCATAATGACAACTCCTGAGAAGCTTATTTTAAAGACAACAAAGTGGTAAAAGCCGTGTATTAAGCAGGCTAATCCCTTAACTTCACTAAAGCTTATCATTAGAAAACTGTGACTTTCATTACTTTTTATGATTGAACATGAAGGGATGTTAATTAAACAGAAGAAATCCCTACTCTTATAGAAAAAAGAGCGATCCCTGCTCTGCTTTGCTAGGAGCGGGATCGCAGAAATTAGAGAGCCAGAAATTCTTGTAAAGTTTTGATGCTAACCTTCAAACAGCCAGGTTTTTACCTGTTGTAAACTTTTCCAGTTAGGGCGGCGGGTAAAGCCTTGCTCGAAGTTATGTGCTACCTCCTCTTTTAGATCTTCGGCAATCATGATGATTTGTCCAGCAATTTCAACGTGCTGACGAACGCCCTTTTGGGCAGTTTCCAGCATGGCGATCGCCAGATTCACCCGCGCTTGAGGATCTTGAGGATTGAGCTTAATCGCTTTCTGGGCTGCTTTGGCTGCCTGAGACGGCTTGCTATCTAGCAAATATAACCAGGATAGGCAAGTCCAAGCAGAACTACTTTTAGGAGAGCGATCGCAAACATCCTTAAACACGGGCAGTAGGGTCGCCGCAGATTCTCCAGCGTTGTAGCGCTCTAGCCCTTGGTCAAAAAGAGCTTCAACCGTTTCAGTCATAAGAAAAATTTAAAGTAATTGTGGAAGAGACGACTCAAAAGAATAACGCAAATCTAGGCACCCTCAACGCACAAGGAGCCGAGATTCTTTCGAGAACCCCGACTCCTTGTGCATCAATAGGCAGCAAGCCCAAAATCAAGAGAAAGACTTACCGCATCCGCAGGTCTGGCTGGCATTGGGGTTAGTAAACTGAAACCCACCGCCAATGAGTGCGTTGCTATAATCCAGCATCAAGCCGTAAAGATACAACATACTCTTAGGATCGCAAACGACCTTAAAACCGTCATAATCAAAAACCTCATCTTTTTCTTGAATCTTGCTGGGGTCTTCAAAATCCATCATGTAAGACATCCCCGAACAACCGCCTTGGCGCACCCCTACCCGTAGACACAGGTCTTTACCTTGTCCCTCGCGGAGTGCCATCACATGCCGAAGCGCCGCTTCTGATATTAAAATTCCTCGCTGTTGGGTCTGAGTAGCTTCTGTCATGTTGGTCTAAGACTCCTTTCGTTAAATGACTTCCGCAACCGGGTCGGCAGGTCGCCAGATAGATTTATTATGAACCCGATCGCCTGTAATCGACTATTTGTTTCAAGTCTACTTCGCTGAACTAGCTATTCTTTTGCCCCTAACGGTTTTGCTCTTAACGGTTTTGTTTTATAGCAACCCCGTCAGGATTGCCCCCCAGGTCGCTAAAATTACTGGAACTAGCAAGTCTCATATCACCTGGTTTTTTTATGACTGCTCTCAATCGCTCTACCCGTCGTCGTCTTCTGCTACTGCGCCAGGTTCCTAGCGTTTGGGAGGGCGATCGCCGCGTTCTTGCCCCTGACACTTCAGTGTTACGAGAATCTAGCACCAGAGGGCAAGGTGAATGCATTATCTGGGTAGACGGGTCTGAAGGAATAGTAAGAGCCATGGACGTGGTAACGGAAGATACAGGCCCTGAGGCGATCGTTCGGACATTGCTTCAAGCAATGGAATACCCCCATAGCTCTACACTGCCTGCCCGCCCCCAAAAAATTATTGTTTGCAACCGAGAAATTCAGTTTTTTCTACGAGGAGCCTTACAGGATCTGGAAATTGCCGTTGACTATGCGCCAGAGCTACCCCTAATTGACGAAATCTTTCGGGGGCTCCAAAACGTCGCTCAAGGCAGACCTCCCGAACTGCCAGCAGACCTCATCCTGCCCATGCTGAGCGCCACTCGTGATATCTGGCTAGATGCCCCGTGGGAGCTTCTAGATGAAGAGAAAATCATTTCCGTCGAAATGAACTATGAAGATGTCGGCACTCTCTATGTTTCCGTTTTAGGAATGTTAGGCATGGAATACGGGCTACTCCTGTACCGTTCCCTAGACTCACTCAAAACCTTCCGCGAACGAGTCCTTGCCGCCGATAACTCTCCTGAAGTCTTAGAGGATGTTTGAAAAGTTATGGCAAGTCAGATTTTACGCCAATCGCCTCACCATAATCCGGATCATCGCCAGATAGATCAGAGTCTCTGAGGTCTGCGGAAGGTGTTCATAATCTTTGTTC